>Ga0129315_1000002_pt1 | contig 435378 bp, 434 predicted proteins | sample Cm827metagenome_FD_94432 | JGI IMG/M metagenome (GOLD analysis project Ga0129315, IMG submission 94432) | Eastern black-and-white colobus group fecal microbial communities from Wisconsin, USA - Cm827 metagenome | ecosystem: Host-associated > Mammals > Digestive system > Large intestine > Fecal...
AAGATGGTCCTTTTCCATCGATTAAGTTAGCTCCTTCTACTTGATAAGCAGATGTTGAAGCTCCCCATAAAAAATCACTTGGGAATGGTTTTAGTTTTTTGTGTAACATTTTATTTCCTCCTTTTAAATATACGGTTTTATAGTAATTTAAAACTTAATTATTTTCAATCGGTTTTCCAAAGAAAGAAACAATGTGACATAATTTAAAGAAAATAAGTAAAAAATATGCAACATTGTTGCATATCACTTTAAATATATTTTTTCATATTCGTCATTAAATTGAACAATCGACTGATAATCGTCTGTAAATAACAAAGAAAATAGACAATTAATAATATATTGAGCAGAAACCTGAAAAATCATATCTCTTAATTCAACAAAAGAGCCAATATGAATCGCAGATAAAATTTCATCACAATATCTTGCAATTGGACTATCTTTTCTCCCAGTTATTGCAATAATTTTTATTTCCTTATTTTTATGTAACTCTTGAACAACTTTAAGAATCTTTTCATCTTCTCCCCTACGGCTAATCACAAAAACAACATGCTCCTTTAATTCAGTTAAAGTTAAATAAAGCTGCTGATTTGATGTTGTATAATTATTAGCTATCTTTCTCTCTAAGAAAAATAAATGACATGCATAATCTGCAATACATGCATTTGCATCACTACTAATAAAATCAATATATGTAGTTTTCTTTAGGAGTTCTGCTATATATTCTATTTGTTGTAATGATAATTGATTTTTTGTTTTTTCAATGACATTTTTTCTAGTTCACTAATTTTATCAACAATTGAAATACTTTTTTCTTTTTCTGTAATTTTAATATCAGCAGCTTGATATTCTTTTAAATCATGAACAAGATGAATTTTAAAATCATTATAATTTTCATATCCAATCTTTTGCACAAACCGGATAATCGTTGAAGCATTTGTATAAGTTTCTTTTGCTAATGCTCTTGCACTCATCTTAACAACATCTTCACTGTGATTTAAAATATACTGACAAATTATATTTTGCGTTTCATTAAATTGCTTACTGTCATTTAGCAGGTCTACTAAATTCATATTAATCACCCACTCATATTTTACAACAAATTTTCTAAAAACCAAACAATTATAATTCTAACTGTAGTTATTTCATTAAAAATATTTAAATTTAATAAACTATCCTAATCTTGAGTAAAAACAATTCTTTTAATTTTACCATTTGCCTCACGTTGAACGCCTCTAGCATAACGAATTTCAGGATAACCAAACCCAACCATTAAACTAATATAATGATCCTCAGGAATTTGCAATAATTTCATTACATTAGGCATATTACCTAGAACTGCCAATGGATAACTCATACATATTGCGCCCAATCCATTTGCATTACATAACAATTCAAAATATGCAGCTGCCATATTAACATCCTGAACAGCACAAGGAATATTTTTTGGTGCATGAGGAATCAAAATATGCGGTGCTCCACAAAAAATAGAGTCTGGCCGAACTGATTTTTCCCATGCCATCATTTGATTATATGAAGTTTTATCAAACCCTTGTGGATATATGCCATTATTAGCTAATTTAATCATTTCATCTCTAACTAATAAGCGAAAATAGTCCATTTCTTTACAATCATCAATAATGGTAAACTCTAACTTTCGCTTATTGCCACCAGTTGGTGCATATTGAATACTCCCCATTAATTCTTTTATAATTTTTTTATCAACATCTTTATTAAGATAACGTCTACAAGCACGACGAGTACGAACCAACGCCGACATCATTTTCCCAGCATCTTGATAATCTGGTAAAGTTACACTATTTTGAGGATCTTTATTAAAAATAGAAATTGCCCCAGTTGGACATACAGCCAAACAATGATCACACTGCCAACATCCATCCCAACCAAAACAATCAATTTCTTTTATTTTTAATTCATTCTTATCATCAAAAATAAACAAATCGCCTGGACAAACCTTCAAACATTTTCCACAATGAATACATTTTTCAAGACTCCATTTAAAATTAGTAATATTCATAAATATTTTCTCCCTAATGAATACATTTTTCAAGACTCCATTTAAAATTAGTAATATTCATAAATATTTTCTCCCTTTCAATAGAATTAATTTTATAATTTTTAAGCTACTATTATAATATCAAGTAATTATTGATTAAAAAAGAAGGCACTTTTTTGTTAGAAATGAGATTTATAACACAACTACCGGCTTAGCTCTATCTTGCTTAAATGACTCTAACTATTTATAATAAAATTAACTTATCTAAAGGAGAACAGGACCAATGATAAAAAAAGAAAACTTGCCAGAATGTCCAGTTGCAACAACTGTTGAACTAATTGGAAGCAAATGGAAATTATTAATTCTGAAATATCTTCTTAACAAAACAATGCGTTATAATGAATTGAAAAGAGAAATTGATGGAATATCTCAAAAAGTCTTAACCTCAACCTTAAAGTCAATGGTTGAAGATGGAATCGTGATTAGAACATCCTATCCAGAAGTCCCACCACGTGTTGAATATAGTTTAAGTGAAATTGGTGAAAGTATGCGACCAGTAATCGACGTAATGGCTGATTGGGGAAATACATATAAAAATAAAAAATAAATTTGTGATATATCAAAAATGATTCACATATGCCATTATTTCCACAAGAGTTAATATAAAATACATATATGATTTTAGTATTTAAAACTAATTGACCAATTTCAAAGATGTTAGTATCCTATTTACTTTTATTTAAATTCAAATTACTATTATAACTTAGCCACAATAATAGTCAATAATTTTATTTAATATGTCTCTCATTTATACAATGACTATCAAAAATAATGAATATTTGTTAAAATCAAATAGTAAGAGGTGATTAACTATTGTAAATCAAACGATTTATAAAAAAATTTATATATAGATATCAAATAACGCCAAAAAGGAGTTTTTCAACTCCAAAAAAATTAATAGTGACAACTATTGATTATTATTTTAATAATTTGGAATCAAAATCCATGCCGTTTTTTCTAGGTAAAAAATGATACGGATAAGTTTTCTAGCAAACGTGAGTCTGTGCAACTCGCCAGTGTTTTCCTTCTTTGATTGATAGTCATATATAACAGGATTGTTTAATGCAAAAGTATCTACAACATTCATGATAATTTGACGAAGATGAGAAGAGCCATGTTTTGCCATGTGACCTTTAAAATTATCTTGTCCAGACTCATTTCTGAATGATTCCCGCTTCAATATCTTTTATTTTAGCATTAATATTTTTGTAGATTTCAAGCAAGATGCTATGACTGGTTCGAAGTAGGTTTGTAGTCAACGGTTGTAAGATATCAAGGAATCAAAACAGAATCAATCTTATCAGTTTTAGTTTTCCTAAGAGTTGAGGCTTTGGAAAATTGTTTGATTAAAAAAGAATTAATCTCCATAAAGTCAAAATTGTAGGCTTTGAGGAATTGTTTAAGGCTGCTTCCATAATGACCAGTGGCTTCAAAACCTATTTTTATTTTTTGATTCTTATCCAAAAAATTTAAGAATAAGAAGCAATTGATTGAACCCATTCTAGTTATTAACGAAAGTAAAAGAATGACGAATGGCTTCACCATTATGATCATGAATGAAGCAGTCATGCTTGTATTTAGCAATATCGATACCAACTAAATAAGTTATAAAAAACCTCCATAAAATAATTCGCACTGTCAGTAAGACCACAAGTTTTTTCTTCATGTATTCACGTTGTTCATAAAGCATCGAGTGCTAATTAACTTAATCAACAATTTGAAAAAGAACTGTGGCAGGTATAACCTCTAAACAGTCAAGCTGTAGAAAAATAGGGACAAATCCACAGTGCTAATAAAATTATATCATCATTGGCCCTGGATGATATAAATGTATATAAGGGCAGAAAGGAGAATACTCAACTTAGTGACCTAAATTGAGTATACGTGATAAAATGGAAATAACAATGGAAATCTTATATAATATCTTAGATGCTTATGCTTATGAAATAGTCTTCGTTGATCGAAATCATATTGTACGCTATATGAATAAAACCGCAAAGCAAAGATACGGCTCAAGAGTTCAAGTTGGCAATAGTTTATTCAATTGTCATAATGAAAATTCAAAGAAAAGAATTGAAGAATTTCTAGAACGCGCCGATGCTGGTGAAGAAGAAATGTTTGAAGTTCTTAATGGTAAAACTGGAGAAAGAGAGTTTTTCGTTCCTGTTAAAGATGCATCAAAAAAAGTTATTGGCTATTTTGAAAGACATGAAATGTTCTGGTCAAAAGACAAACCAGAGGCTCCTATATTTGAATATTGGAAATCAAAAAATTAAATAAAAAAGACAGCAATATATCTTACTATCTTCTAAATATACATTTTGTATTCTATTAGAAAAGAAATTCATATGACTGTCTTTTTATTTGTTTTAAATGATTAACCCCCTACCATAAATTTCTAATTATTATTTTATAATGGCAAGTCTTTTTTTGAAACCATATAATACCGATTATATATAAAATAATTGCAATTAACAGCATAGCCATTAATCCGCTTTTATATCCACTACCTTCTAAAATACTTTTTGTATCATATAAAGTATTAAATGTAATATATTTCAAAAATTCTAAATTTTCTGACAACTTTATCAACATAATTACTACAAAAAATACAACGGAATACCTACCCCAAACATCAATGAGTTCTTAGAAGTATTAAATATACATGATGAACAAAAACATATACCGCTTATTCCCAGCTGATACAAAAAAGCACCTAAATTTATCAATAAAAATGTATCAATATCAAGACCAGACAGTTTCGCAGCAAGATGTTCTCAAAAAAATATTTTTGATTTCATCAAACGGAGTTTTTAATTCATTAAAACAAGAACTTGATAATTTATATGAAAACAATGATATTTTAACGTGAAAAATCTTATATTCTGCATAATAAAAAGCCTAGTTGAAATTGCTGAATGCATATTCAATCAAGACTTTTTATCAAAAACAATTATTTAGAACATTCTTTAACAAGAAATTCATAATGATCCTCATATAGATCTAAAATAATATATGTTAAGGGCAATGAGAAACGTTTTTTTCCACAACTTCCAGGGTTTAAATATAATGTTCTACCTTTTTGATAACATGCTAATTGATGTGAATGTCCATAAATATAAAAATCAACATCCTTTTTAGTGTCTAATTGATGAACCAAATAAAATGAATAACCTCCAATATTAAAATATTCTTCTTCATTCAGACTCAGCTTGTCATTATTCCCCTTTACAACAAATACCTTTGTAATTGTTTGTAGACGCTCCAATATTTTTATATCAACTATATCACCAGCATGAATAATATAATCACATTGTTTCAGTTCATTTAACACTTCTTCTTTTAATATGTCATGTGTATCAGCAATCACTCCTACTCTAATCATTATCATTTCATCCTTTCCCAAAATAGCAAACGCCTCATCTTCTATATGCTTCTTTTCAAAAATTAATATAACAAAGTTATTCTATATTTACAATCACTCATATCATGAAAAATAAAGTATCCAATATAAATACTTAAAAAATTTAATATTATCATATTTCAATCGGGAGGAATACAAATCAGCTGAATTTATTCTATGAAACCCCTTCCTTTAATGCTATAATCATAACAAACAAGAAATAATAGACTTTATTTCCTGTTTCATAAATTTATTCTAAGGAGTAAGTAAAAATGAGTTTAATCGATAATTTAAGTAATGAGAAACTTTTTACAAAAAGTGAGATCGAAGTCATCAATTTTATTAAAGAAAATCCCAATCTAGTCTTAAATATGACAATTGGAGAATTAGCTAACCAAACATTTTCGTCAAATACAACAATTATAAGAATTTGTAAAAAACTAGGATTTAATGGCTTTAGAGATTTCAAAATAGAATACCTAAGAAATATCGAATCTTTAAAATATCTAAATAACGAAACTGATTTCACTCTACCTTTCCAAGAAAATGAACCAACCTGGCAAATTATTAACAGTATTTCAAATGTCTATAAAGATAGCATTAATCTAATTAACAGTGAATTAAATATTGCTGAATTAGAAGATATTGTAGAAGTTCTTGATACTAGTCCACGAACTTTTGTTTTTGGAATTGGTGATTCTAAAATTACAGCGATGAATTTTATAAATAAGCTAGTTAAAATTGGTAAATTTTTCATTTTGACAACTGAAAATAATGAACAGGAATCTTTTTGTAAAGGAATCACTAAGGATGATTGTTGTTTATTTATCACTTATGATAAAAATGAATCCTATAAAACCTGTTTAAAAATTCTTTTTCAAAAACGCTGCAAGATCATTGTCATTACTTCTAACTGTGACAATCCATTAGTCAAATATAGCAATTATCATATAATTATTCCTCATAAAGAAAAAGATGAAAAAATTGCTACTTTTTATTCACAACTTGCATTTAATTATATTCTTAGTATTATCTATTCACTGATTTATAAAAGAAATAAACACTAATAACTTACATAACATAAAAACGATAGTCTTTAATCACTATCGTTATCTATGTTATTTTTTAATAAAAAATCATGTAATTCCTTATCCGTTAAATCTTTTATTTTTGTTTGATAATAACGCATTGTATCTTTAGTTTTATTGCTGATATAAGCATTATAATCGATTTTTTCATTATAAATACCGTAGAATTCATATACATATGCCATCCCACCTTGTTCACTGATACTCTTTTTAAATGTTTTAATAATATTTTTTAAATCAAGGCTAGTATCAATATAAAGAAAAACCTTTGGCCCAACGTTTTTAATTTTATAGATTGCTTTAATTCCTTCATAATTACGATTGTTTATCCACTCTAAAAGTTTTTTATATCTTGCTGCAATTAATACAATAACCATAATTTATAATTCTCCATTCCTTATTACTATTACTCTAATCTCAAATATCTTATATTTTACACTATATCAAATTAAAAAACATTATTTTTTCATATATCCAAAAAAACATCTCGGATTGAGATGTCTTTAATAAAATATCTATCATAAATACTGATGTATTTTTATTATTCACTAAATTATAAAATTATTTTACTTTTTAGTAACTAGTTGGTAACTTTCATCTAATAATTTTTCTACTTGTGTTATCTGGACAGTACGATCAAGTAAAATACTGATCCAATGCTTTTTATTCATATGATAAGCAGGAAAATAATGAATATGATCAATTAAGGCATTGATTTTTTCAGGTGTATTTTTAACATTTAAAATATCTACTTTTCCTTCTTTATCAATATTTAAACATCGATATGGGATATTTATAATCAATCCATACCATTTTTTAGTTTCTAATATTTTTAAGGTAGCTGACATTGGATCACGTGTCCACGGATAATCTGCTTCAGTTTGATATTTATCATTTACATAAGCTAATATCTTTTTTCTAATACTAATTGGTTTAAAGCATGATTTTAAGATTTCATCCGTTAAACTTGCAACTTCTTCCTTTATCAGTGCAGTATAGCCCCCAACTACATTTTTTATATAAAAAGGTAAAAATTTTTCACCGTTATTTTCAAACACATCAATGTTGAAGCAACTATTACTTATTTCAAAACGAGCATAAAATTCATTGTTTTTCAAAGTTTTTTCAACAATAAAAAGATTATCAAGACGTTTGAATCCATATTTTACTAGGGCATCTTCTTGCATATAATAATTATTAAGTACCTCATCTCTATCCATGATCTAGTCCCCCCTATAATTCATCGTTACTATAACATTATAGCGTATCTAGTCATTGTTTTATAGTCAATCTTATCTTACTTATATTTCTTTAACGGGTACATCTTATTGATAATATTTTTAAACCACTCAATATTTTCTATTACTTGTAAAGATGTAATAGTACCTTGAGGTTTATCTAATAACCGCCAATGACATGGTAATGTTAGTTCTAAAAAAGTATAGCCGTTGGCTTCAAGTTGGTGCCCAATTGCCTCTTTCATATAACGCTTTACTTCAGTAATTCGTTTAATATCTGTAAAACTTCCACGAGCAACTAATGCAGCGTCTTTTGAAATACATAGTATTTCGCAAAGATCTATAGCATATTCATCAGAAGTTGGTTTTAATTTTAAATTAGAAAAATAATTAAGCATGTGAAAAATAGTAATTGGTGTATTATCAAGTTCTTTAAAATCACTGATTGCTTGTTTATGCTGCCATGGCTCTTCATCAGTATAATATACAACAACTATCTTTTCTGGATGATTATGTTTATACTCTAACGCATCTTTAAGATAATTATCACTTCCGTAAATTTCTACGTTTATTTCAAAACGGGCATCTTTTGATTTAAATATAACTAATTTATTCTCAAGTTTCATCGCTTCACAAACCTCTGCCAATAGCCGCTCAATCATCCCTTGATAACAACCTGTATGAAAAGGAATCGTCACTCCCTTTAATAACACGGGAAAAGTACTCTTTTCTTCATTTTTAAACTCAATTGCAAGATATGGGCAAACCTGTTGACAAATTTGACACCTAGTGCATTTATCAAAATCTGTGATTACACAATGACCATTAGAAATTTTTAAAATTTTTTGTGGACAATTAATCGTACAAATTCCACAACCTGTACATCTATTTTGATTATAAACTCGTTTCAACATTATCATTATCCTCCGTGTTTATTAGATTTTTACCCTTACTAGCAATTACTTGTTGATACCAGTAAAAAGATTTTTTCTTAGTTCGAGTTAATGTTCCATTGCCAAAATCATCTAAATCAACATAAACAAAACCATATCGCTTTTTCATTTCACCAGTACCCGCCGAAATAATATCGATTGGTCCCCACATTGCATAACCAAAACAATTTACTAAATCAATCTCAATTGCTTCTTTCATTGCTCGAAGATGTTCTTGTAAATATGAAATTCGATAATCATCAATAATTGTGCCATCCTTTTCTATTTGATCAATCGCTCCTAATCCGTTTTCACTAATAAATAAAGGAAGTTGATAGCGATCATACAATTGATTTAAAGAATAACGTAAACCAACAGGATCGATCTGCCAACCCCACTCAGTCGTTGTTAAATATGGATTTTTCCCGCCAGAAGATAAATTTCCCTCTACCATCTCAATATCAGCTACGCCTTCAACAGCAGAAAAATAATAACTAAAACTAATATAATCAACTGTTCCTTGAAGCAAAATTTCTTCATCACCGGCTTCAATTACTAAATGACCATTACATTTTTTTAAATAAGATTTACAAGTATTTGTATAGTAACCTCGCACCTGAACATCACCAAAATAATATGTTGGTAATAGCTTTTCACGGGCAATCACTTGATCTGTGGGATTACAAGTTGCCCCATAGGTACAAGGGTATAATAACATGTTTCCAATCATAAAATTAGGATTAATTTTATGTCCTTCTATGACAGTTAAAGCACTTGCCAGCAGCTGATAATGAGCAACCTGAAACTTAACTTGATTTAAATCTTCATCTTGCTGATAGATAATTCCTGCCATATGCCATGGTCGATCAGTTAAAAAGAGTGCATTGATTTCATTAAAAGTCATCCAATATTTAACTTTATTTCGATATCGTTCCATGACCGTCTTTGCATATCTAACCGATAATTCAACTAATTTTCGATTTCTCCATCCCCCCATATTTTTTTACTAATGATAACGGTAATTCAAAATGATGCAAAGTAACAATTGGTTCTATCCCATATTTGATTAATTCATCAAATATTTTATCATAAAATTCTAATCCAGCTTCATTACATTCCAAATCATCTCCATTTGGAAAAATCCGCGACCAGGCAATTGACATTCTAAAACATTTAAATCCCATCTCCGCCATTAAATCAATATCCTCTTGGTAATGATGATAAAAATCTGTAGCTATATGACTTGGATAATAAGTATCTTTATGCACATATTCATGAATTTCCCTGATTTTTCCATGTCCTGCTCCCAACTCAACATCATTAATACTAAGACCTCGACCATCTAAATTATATCCGCCTTCATATTGATTAGCAGCACTTGCGCCACCCCATAAAAAATTACTATCCATGCTTATTTCCTCCTCGACATTATAAATTTTATCAAGTTATTTTAAAAGACTAAAGAATTAAAGGAAATGTTGTATCAAGATTACGCTTTTTAATAAATTGAAATAAAAAAAGCGGAATTACGTTCCGCTTTGAGTATTATCTTCTTTCATTATCTCTAACGTAGACTCCCGTCCCACCTCTGCTTGTTTCGAGATTGCAATTCGTCGAGCTAAATTATCATCATACATTAAATTAAAATAACATGAATACAAAATATCAAGAATTAGTTTAATACTATTTTCATTAGAATATCCAGCAATTTTTGAATATAATTTTTCGCGAGTTGAAATATGAAGGACAACATCAGCATATTTTTTTAGCTCATTATCCCCTAAACTTGTTATTGCAATAATTGGCACGCTTCTTCCTTTTAAAGTCCTAGCCAAACTACATAAATTATGAATTTCTCCTGAATACGAAATAATGATTATGCAATCATTATTTTTAATTACCGCAGGTAAAAATAACTCTTCACCATTAGTGTTACAAATATTAACATTTTTTCCAATTCTAAGCATGTCTAATTTAAAAATTTGTCCCAATAATAAAGAATAAGAAATTGCCGCTAAATGAATTTGATTGGCCTTCTGCATAATTCGAAGAGCTTTTTGTAAATTATCATGCTCTAGCAAAGCTAATGTATCTGATAATGTCTCTTGTGCAAGTAATGTTACTTTACTTGCAATTTTTTGAATATTATCAGTTTTAACAAATGGGAAATTGGGATCAATATTCTTAAAATGAGTATCTAAATAATAAACTTCTTTTAAAAAATCAGCCTTAAAATCTTCATAACCATGATATCCCAATTTTTTGGCTAATCTGATAATCGTTCCCGTTGATGTATATGTTGCTACAGCTAGTTCCTTGATTGTCATATCCTTTATATTACTTCTTTTTTCCAGAAGATAATCAGCAATTAATTGTTGGCTTTGAGATAATCTTGCACGTTCTATTTTTTGTTCAATCAACATATATTTCCACCTCATCTAATTTTATTCTATTATAAGTAATGATAATAAGCAAATATTGAATATAATAAAAATAAAAGAACTAAAAAGTCAACTTAGACCTTTTAATTCTTCTATTATAGCCTATTTTTCAAAATGAGCAGCCACTTCTTGAAGTCCTTCAATAATATTTAAATGTTGTGGACAAACATTCTCACATTGACCGCATGCAATACAGTCACTTGCTTTACCAAACGTTTTTGTCAGATTTGCATAATATTCGCCTTGTGGAGTCCAGCCCTTTTCTGCTACTTCTTGTAAATCTGCATTATATAATGAAAAATATTTTGGAATATTAATATTCATTGGACAGCCATCTGTACAGTACGAACATCCCGTACAAGGAATTTTTATAGTAGAATTAATAGCTGCAACTGCTTTATTAATAAGTTTGTATTCCTTGTCATTTAAAGGTTTAAAATTAGCCATATATTCAGTATTATCTAACAATTGTTCCATATTAGACATACCACTTAATACCATGACTACATTATCTAGACTAGCAACAAAACGAATCGCCCAAGATGGAATTGAACTTTGTGGAGCATAGTCCTTAAACATTTTCGTAACTTCCTCAGGCACATTTGCTAATGTTCCACCTTTAACCGGCTCCATTACAATAACTGGCTTATGATGTTTTGTCGCAACTTCATAACATTTACGAGATTGTACTCCTGCACTATCCCAATCTAAGTAATTGATCTGTAATTGAACTAGTTCAAATTCAGGATGCTCAGTTAAAACTTTATCCAGTAACTCCGGCCCATCATGATAAGAAAAACCTATTTTCTTTACTAACCCTTGTTTTTTCTTTTCAACAATCCAATTAAAACAATCTAATTCATTATAAGTATCAATACTATGGGTATTAATATCATGCAATAAGTAATAATCAAAATATTCTACCCCTGTCTTTTTTAGCTGCTCATTGAAAATGCGATCACGATCTTCTTTTGATTTTAAAAATCCTGCATGTAATTTTGTTGTTAATGTAAAACTATCACGAGGATAGCGGTCCACTAATGCTTCTTTAGCAGCATTCTCACTTGCAAAACCACAGTACATCCAAGCTGTATCAAAGTAAGTAAATCCCCTTTCCAAAAATAGATCAACCATTTGCTTTGTTTGTTCAATATCAATCTTCGCTGGATCATTAGGATCCAATGAAGGTAAACGCATTAAACCAAATCCCAATTTCTTATTATCCATATTTTGCCCTTCCTTTCAAAACTATTATAAGCCTTAAAGCATACTTTAGCGCAAGAATTTTTTTAAAGATAATATAAATTATTTACTAATACAAAGACAGCATTTTTGCTTATTTATCATTTCAAATTTTTTTAGTGCAGCTTCTATTAAATTATATTGATAATCATAAATATTTAGCAATAAAATTGAAAAATCCTGCATAATTTCATAATTATCAAATTTTTTAAAAATAAAATAATCTGCTTCTAATTCCTTAATTAATAAATGACATTGATTAGATGGTACTATAATTGTAATTACTTTCATCTTAATACTCCTCCATAATTGTTCAAATAATACTTTATTTCAATTATAAAACTTATAGTGAACTATAAGTCAATTAGAAATATTCGACTATAGCTTCATCCTATAGCCAAACAGCTTTTTTTAGTATTATAAAAGTATGCCATTTTTCTTTATAATATTTATATTAAAATAAAAGGAGAACAAAAATATGTTGAAGATAAAATATGATATTGTTGGTTCTTTTTTAAGACCTGAAAAAATCAAAGAAGCACGAGCAAAATATTTTAATCAAGAGATTGATCTAAAAACACTTAGAAAAATTGAAGATGATGAAATTGCTAAACTTGTCGATAAACAAGTTGCTCATGGACTAAAAATTGTCACTGATGGCGAGTTTAGAAGAAGATGGTGGCATTTGGACTGGTTAAAAGAATTTAATGGCTTTACAACTCAACATCTTGATAAAACGAGAAATGGTGTAACAAATCACATTGAATTAGGAATGATCAACGGTAAAATAACCTATGATAAAGATAAATATCATCCAGAAATCGAGGCTTGGGACTACTTATTCAACCTAGTAACAAAATATCCTGGAATTGAGGCCAAAAAATGTATCTCTGGACCAAATATGATCTTAGTTGATCATTTTCTTCAATTAGGTTTAAAAGAGGTACCATATTATAATGGTGATATTGATGCTCTTATCGATGATATTGGAAAAGCATTTCAAATTGCAATTAAAGATTTATATGATCATGGTTGTCGTTATTTACAAATTGATGATACATCATGGACCTATATGATTGATGATAATTTCCTTTTAAAAGTAAGCTCACTTGGATACAAAAAAGAAGATATTTTAGAATGGTTTAGAAAAGTATCTACAAAAGCATTAGAAAATAAACCTATTGACATGACCATTGCTAACCATTTTTGTAAAGGAAATTTTAAAGGCTATCCTCTTTTTTCTGGTTTATATGATACTGTTGCCCCTATCATTTGTCAAATCCCATATGATGGCTTCTTTGTAGAATATGATGATGAGCGTTCAGGTTCATTTACACCATGGGCACGATTAAAAAATACTAATGTTACTTTTGTAGCTGGCTTAATTTCAACTAAAAATCCTAAACTAGAAACATATGATGAAATAAAAACACGTTATTTTGAAGCAAAAAGAATTATTGGTAAAAATATTGCATTATCACCTCAATGTGGCTTCGCCTCTGTTGAAGAGGGAAACTGTATTGATGAAAAAACTCAATGGGCAAAAATAGACCTTTTAGTTTCATGTCAGGATTTTTTATAAATCTTATTAGAGAAACAATTAGTTTCTCTTTTTTATTTTCTTCATTATATAAAAAAACAATTGACTTAGAGTCAAGTCGAGGTTGTATTATATGAAAAACGGAGGAATATATATGTTTAAATTTATTGAACCAAAAATACAATTAGATAAAAAACGGCAAATCTTTACAAATAAGCATCTACGAGCTCTAATCATCCCCTTGATCATTGAACAATTATTGATCTTATTAGTTGGGATAGCTGATACTCTAATGGTTAGTTATGCTGGTGAAGCAGCCGTATCTGGTGTCTCACTAGTCAACCAGTTGAATACGGTCTTCATTCTTGTCTTTACTGCATTAGCATCTGGTGGTGCCGTTGTTGCCAGCCAATATATCGGTAATAAAAACAAGGAAAATGGAGTGTTAGCAGCTAGTCAATTAGTTATGATAACAACAATAATTTCAGTTATTTTATTAGTATTATCGGTTATTTTTCGAGAACAATTACTAACATTATTGTTTGGAAAAGTCGCTCCAGATGTAATGGATGCCTGCTTAAAATATTTAGTTATTTCTGCTTTTTCTTTTCCTGCTTTAGCAATCTATAACAGTTGTGCCGGATTGTTTAGAAGTATGTCTAAAACAAGTGTTATCATGTATGTATCAATCATCATGAATATTATTAATATTATTGGTAATGCTATTGGAATTTTTATTCTTCATGCAGGTGTTGCAGGAGTCGCATACCCTTCACTAATTTCTCGAGTCGTTGCGGTTTTAATTTTATTAATTATATCTTTTAATCAGAAAAATATTATTTATATTCGCATTAAGGATATTTTTAAATGGAATGCTCAAATGATTAAGCGTATCCTAAATATTGCTATTCCCAACGGCATTGAAAATGGCTTATTTCAATTATCTAAAGTTGCTTTAAGTAGTATTGTCGCAATGTTTGGAACTAGCCAGATTGCTGCAAACGGGGTTGCACAAAGCTTTTGGTCAATGGCCGCTCTTTTTTGTATTGCAATGGGACCAGCTTTTATCACTGTTATCGGTCAATGTATGGGAGCCGGTGATAAAGAAGCGGCGGACTATTATATGAAAAAATTATTAAGAATCACTTATATTGGCGGGATCATTTGGAATATTGTATTTTTCCTATTTACCCCTATCATTCTTAAATTGTATAGTTTATCGAACGAAACGATTAAACTAATTATTATTTTATGTTTTATTCATAACCTATTTAATGCCTTATTATGCCCTATAGCCTCATCATTATCAAATGGCCTTAGAGCAGCTGGTGACGTAAAATACACGATGTATACTTCAATTTTTTCAACTGTTGTATGTCGTGTCATCTTATCATTTATTTTTGGGGTTTGGATGAACCTTGGTGTAATTGGAATTGCATTAGCAATGGTTGGCGATTGGGCTATTAAATCTGCTCTTATCTTAGTACGTTATTTACAAGGACAATGGAAAAGTTTTAAAGTCATCTAATTATCTTGACTATTTATTTTTAAACAAACTGATTATTTTTCATTTTTATCTGTGCTATAATTAAACAGAGGAGTCTAGTTATAATGAAAAAAATAATAAAACCTATTCAACCAATAAAACCAAGCCCACCAACAAAAAAAAAACCAAAAAATTCTTCAATTAAAAAGCCATCTAAATAAATGGCTTTTTATTATTATAAAAATTCTCTTTTTATTTCAGAAGAAATATTTTTAATTACTTTAGATGTAAAAGGATTACTGAAACCTGAGTCTTTTAATGCATCTAAGTAATCAACATTGAGAGTGTTTTGAGTCATATTGCGATATGCATTTAATGCATCTTCACGATTTTTTGTACCTACTAACCATAATTCTAATGATGAAACTGCACTCGTAGCATAACTAATATAATAAAACGGCGTTTCAAAATGATGATGAATATCGACCCATTCATACTCTAAAGGATAACCCATATATTTTTGATAAATTTGACCATGTAAAGTATTCATTTCTTCTAATGAAATATCTGGATTTTCAAAAACTTTTCGTTGAAATTCATCTTCTATGCATCCTTGTAAGATGCTATTTAACATATCATTAATAACCTTTATCTCCATTAGTTTTGCATCACTACCGTATATTTCATCATAATATTCAAACATCAACAGCTCAAATGCTTGTGAATGAATCTCGGCAATATCGAGATTATTACCATCATTCCAAGATGTTCCTCCCATCAAATAAAAATTGTAATAATGCCCAAATTCATGAAATAAAGTTGAAGGATCTTTGTAGTCTGAAGTATTAATAAATAAAAATGGCTCATTCCCAATAATTGTCGTATACCCAGCATGGAGCATATTTGAATCGTCATCAATTTGGTAAAGGTGATGTTTTTGCATATAATCATAAGCATCTTGCATTGCTTTAGGAAATTCCTGTTTTAATGCTGTTTTTAAATATGAAAAACCAGATTCGACTGTAATTTTACTAGTATCCAATTTTTGTAATTTTTCTTGATATTTTGTATCCATCTTTGCTGCTAGTGGTGCCACATACTCTAAAACTGCTTCCTCAAATTTTTCTGCATCTTCTTTACTAAAATCTCGACCTAACAAATCATAAGCATAATCCGTATAATTTTCATATCCTAATTTTTTCGCAATTTCAACTCTAATACTGACTAATTTTTTATAAATCGTTCCTAACTCTTTATTTTTTTGTTCATAAATATCATAATACCCGTCAATATCTTCTTGTTTATTAAAATCTAAGTCATCAATTGTTTTACTCTGCCCATTGATCATCGTAGTATATTCTTTAGCAGCAGTTTTACTGTATTCATTAATCAGTGCTGTTTCTTGTTCACTTAGTTCCTCAATTTCTGGAGAATTGAGTTTCTTATTCTTCTCATAACGTTCGATAAAATCTTCTCCCATCTTTTTAACAAACGCATCTTTATATGAAGTTGTCAAAATAGCTTCGGTTAATTCGTTCATACGATTATCTAGTTTTACAAAAGCACTAGTAAGAAATTGGTATTCTTCTTCATAATAAGAGTCTGACAAATCAATATTATTTTTTATAGATGCTAATGACTCCATTTGATCAACCTCTTTTAAATCATTTAATATTTCATCATATCCTTTTAAAATTTCTTCTTGATTTCCTTCTAGCACTACCTTCGCTAATAAATCATTTATTTTTTGATTTATTGCATCAATATCTGGTCTCTCATAGCTCATATCTTCAAAATTTAAATCAGAATGTTCAGGAACAACCTCAGCTTGTGGTTGCGGAATATTATAACCATCTGTAGTACATCCAGTTAACCCCAACATAAAAACCAATAAACATGTCAATAATCTATACTTCTTTTTCATCTTTATCCTCCTTATCTATCTTTAATAATTTTTTAGTTATATACAATAAAATATAAAGTATTACCCTAATTTTTAACAAAATATTCTTTTGTAAACATTACTAATAAATCTTTTCATATAATAAAAAAACGTAAAATGCGATAGTTATAATAAACGATTCAACGAATAAACTTAAAGTAATAATCAATAAATATGTCTTTATCAGAGTAACAAAAAAATTAATCTACTAAAAAAATGAATGTATCTAATTAAATATAGACAACAACCCTTTTATTTGAATTAATGCATCCATTTTTAGAGATACTATCTTTTTTACCTTTACAGATTATTTTAACTGTTGTGCCATCCATTGCCAAACTCTAATTCCACAACGATCAGATACTGCCTCATTATTAAAGAAGTAAATCCATGACCAATGACCACTATATCGTAATGGCTCTCCATCTTTATCATTAAAACGCCCAGAAGTATCAATAACATGCTTTGAAACAAAAGTATGAACGTTGCTGGCCCCAGCCCCTAACAAGCGCCTAATCGTTGGCAATTCATGGGTTTCAGGGGCTACGACATCATCATCTCTGGAATAAATAAAGAATATTGGCAATTTTTTTAATTGTTTAATTTCTTCATCAGATATTTTTTCATTTAAAAAAGCTTCACAAATTGGCACATAGGCATTATATTCTTTACCATACTTAAGTGCCATCAACATTGTCATATAGCCACCATTTGAACATCCTGTGATAATAACTTTCTCACTTTTAGTTTCTTTTCGATAAAAATTAATCAATTCATGTAAAGAATCACAATAATATGAAGTCCCATTTGCTTCCGTAAATTTAGTTGCTAAACTATCACCAGTTTTATCCATCCAAAAAGTTGGACACTGAGGTACCAGAATATTAGCCCCACCAATCGTATTTTGGAACTCTTGACCCGCTAATGAACTAACCTTGTTAGCTAATACAGTAATATAAGGATCAGTATTAATTGTTCCTCCCTCACCTAGCCCATGTAACCAAACAACCAAAGTATCACTTGCTTGCACAGGATTATAAGCAGCATATTTATAACTCACTCCATCACAAGATTCATATAACGCTTCTTCAAACAGATCTGCACTAGTAATCTTATCTTTCATTTTTTTAGCAATATTTATTTGTTTAACTTTTTGACCTAATGAGGTCATTTCATGTCCATCAGCTATCATGATGTCCAATTCATATAAATCATTATATGTATTATATTGTGTCTGCATTGAAAACAATAATGGATTTCCTTCTGCTGGACTGATTTTCATTTCTATCATAATAAAATTAGATGGTTCACTAGTTATTTGACCACTATAGTCTACTAAATAAACATTTGTTACAGTTCTATAAATAATACTTTCAATAATCGGATATAGCGTATCACAATAATCTGTAGTCAACTTCTTCTCTTTAACCACAAAACTCAGATTATTAACCTGATCAATTTTATGATCGAGACTTAGCAATATTTTATTGACACCGCATCCCCAGTCATCGCCTTTAATAAAAGCTGTATAACTTCCAGATACAATCAAATCTTTTAAATTATTATTTTTACTTTCCATACATTTTCTCCCTTTAATAACTCCTTTATTATAACATATTTAAGTTATTCATTTAGAGTCTTTAAAATAAAAATCCTACATAACGTAGGACTTTTTAGTCAATTAAACCATATTTTTTCATTGAATTATAAATACCATCATCTTTAATATCGTCTGTCACTTCATCAGCAATTTCTTTTAATGCCTCTTTAGCATTACCTACCGCAATCCCATATTGACAAAATTCCAGCATATCTGCATCATTTAATCCGTCACCAAAAGCATATGTATTTTCTTTAGGGATACCTAACTCATCAATCAAAGCATTAATAGCTGAAGCTTTGTTAACTCCAGGAACCGATAACTCTCCACTGTTATCACCAAAAATAGGAACAGTGCAATGAATTACATTAAACTCTTGCTCAAATTCTTTTTTTATTTTTTCAAAAGGGAAATTATCTTTTTCCAAAAAACAAATCTTATTAACATCATCACGATGAAGATCATAACCTTCTTTTAATGATCCAATAAAATGATTAGGAGTTTCAGCTTTAGTTCTACGTGCAACTGGATCATTTTCCAAATCCCCATACATTATTCTTTCTAATCGTGGAATTAAATTCTTACTTGCATATAATCCACCATTACTTTCAATGTAATAATCAAATTCATTAGCCTCAAAATAATCAACAACATGGTTGATTGCTGTGCGAGAAACTTGTTTGTGATATAACATTCGATCTCCAATTTCAACGAAACCACCACCAGCTCCAATAATTCCATCAAAACCAACATCCATGATATGATCAAAAATCTCAGCTTTACTTCTTCCCGTACACAAAAAACATAAATTTCCTTTAGCTCTTGTCGCTTGGACAGCCTTAACGGTCGAAGCAGGAATATATTCTTGTGATGGTCGAACATCTACTAAAGTTCCATCAACATCAAAAAAAATAATTTTCTTTGTCATAATACCCTCCAATATTTTTATAATTAATACGATTATACTATTAATTAAAATGTATTTAACTTTTTTTCTAAATAAAAAAATTTATGTCTGAATTATCATAATTAACTATGAAAATATCTAAATTATACTAGATTTACTACTAAAAATAGTTTTATGAGGACAAGAAAAGTTTTTCCCATATTCCTCCATCGATTCAAGATCAGGATTTTCTAACCATTCTCTCAATAACACAACAAGCCCTAAAATAAAAATATTTAAAGTTTGTCGAACTTCTTGACTACATGAATACTCTTTTAATAATTGTAAAATAATAACTTTCTTAATATCTTGATAAAAAGAAAATGAAAAATCTTGATTCACTAAAATCTTATATGTTTCATAATCTTTTTTAAGATACTTATTACCTCATTGAGTAATAGATCTATTTTATCATTTAATCCTCGTCCTTTATTTTTTCAGTAAAGCTGCTTGGTTGAGCCAAAAATTCTTTTTGAAAGCTTTCTGACAAATCTATTGTATCTTAATAATGTGCATAAAAAGTCCTACGACTAATACTAGCACTTTTAATATTATCAGTGACTATAATCTTACGTGTAGGTTTCTTCTTCAATAATTCAATAAGCACCTCTTTGTTCAAAGCTTTAGATCTTAGGGTATTTCTATATTTTATTGGCATAATTACTCCTCCCAATTTTATACAATGATTACAAATTTATCTATGATTAAATAAATCTAAAGATATTGAATATTGTTGTTTTATTTTCTTAACAGTATAGTATAAATATACAGTTAAGATAAGCATTTTATAAAAAAGTAGAGGAATGCTTATGCCAAATTGGAAACTTATAAATTATTGATCATAAAATCTTTCTCTTACAGTCTTTAAAAAATATATACTAATCATAACATAAATTTAGCTGATAATGATTTAAAAATTATTCTTGATATTATTAAGAACAACCTTTATTCTATTCTTAATGAAACGTATTTCCCAATTATATTTTTTAAAGACACATGAAAGAATATCTAACTATTTTAAACTCTTAATAGCAAAGCATTAACTGATTCAAAAAATTTCAAAGGCGTATTCTTAGAATATGCCTAAACCTTTTTATATGTTAATTCTCCGGCCCATTCAAAACCTTTTTTTGCAAATATTACACCAATCAATTCATTAATCACTGCGGCAGTAGCAATCGTTCTTTGAATAATCTAAGCAGCTGGAGTTGAAACAGCAATTCCAGTAAATACTAAAGATACTCAAGAATGCGGTAATAGTGTAAAACCAAGATATTTAATGACTGTAGCAGGACACATAATCAAAGTTACCCCTAATCGTGCAATTCATAATATTGGATTAAACTCATGCATTAGTGAAGATAATTCAGACTCACTAAACATATTTGCAAAAACAGCTGAAAGTATCATTCCAATCAATATAAAATTAAGAATTGGTTTTGGTAAAAAATAGTCATTAATGATCATTCCTAAAACTGTAGCTATAATAATTGTTTTCACCTTAAATAAACATTATCTATTTTTTAGATCAATTGGCATCAAAAACTATATCCATCTTATTCTTAATTCTTAAAAATATCATAATTGACCCTAATGAATGACTGATTAAAATAACTTTTCCAATGCTTTTACAATGACTTGGTGATCTTCATGAGGTCTTAATCCAGTAACAGTAATTGCCCCTGCTGGTACTCCTTTTATAAATATAGGAAAACTTCCCCCACAAAGACCATATTCTTCATCAAAAATCATTTGATTATAATTATGGGTATCTATATTATCAAGAAAAATAAAATACGAGGAATGTTTTGTTTCAAGACATACCCGCTCTTTACGGCCTAACCATTTAATACTTTCTTCATTATAACTATTAACAAAACATTGCCTGATTATTTTATTGTTATAAACTATTCTTGCAGCAAATGGTCGATTATAATATTTAGCTTCATCAATTATTTTATCCATAATCAAAGCAGCAGTCTGGAGATTAAAATATTCAAAAATATATTTATGTTCTTCTTTTAAAATATCTAGTTTATTTGGATGATTTCCTTTATTTACAAAATAGTTATAATAATTTTCCATTTTATTCCTCCTGATAAGAAATCTAATTAATTATATTGTTGAACCCATTTGATAAGCTTCATCATAACTTGGGTGTGTGTAAGCATCACCTTTATTAAATGCTCCTAAACCATAAATAATTCCTCCTTCATCCACCTTTTTGAGCACCTTAATAAACCCTCTAAAGCTTTCAATTGTTCCGTGCATTTGTTCACGATCAGTACTTCCACTTGTTAAAATTAAATAAGCTGTTTTTCGTTTAGGGCTATTTCTGATTTCATATTCACGTGCAAACATACGATCAATTAAAATTTTAAGCTGTGCACTCAGACTATAAAAATAAACTGGTGTTGCCATTACAAATACATCAGCATTAACAATTTCCTCAATTACCTTATTCGCATCATCTTTTAAAACACACCTATTGTGATGTCCTCGACAGTATTCACAAGCTAGGCATGGAGCAATTCTATAATTTGCTAAATTGATTTTTATTACTTTGTGTCCCACGCTCGTCGCACCTTTGATAAATTGATCAGCTAAAATTTCACTATTACCATTTTTTCTAGGACTTGATGATATAACGACTATCTTTTTCATATAGGCTTCCTCTTTCATTTTTTATTAATTTTCTTTTTATTATCATAGCCCTTCAACTTTACTTTAAGTCAAGGGGTTTATTAAGTCTAAAATAAAAGATTATGGATAAGTTCATAATCTTTTATTTCTATTAATTATCTAAAACCATATTGATTGTGTGGTACATATGGTTCTTCCAAATATGCTATCTCATCTGGGGTCAGGACGATATCTAGTGCTTGTAAAGCATCTTCTAAATATTTAATTTTAGAGCTACCTACTAACGGCGATGTAATATATGGCTTACTTAAAACCCATGCTAAAGCAATTTGACTAGTTGGTTTTTGATATTTTTTAGCTAATTCATAAACTCTTTTAATGATTTCACGATCATGAGCTAATTGATAATCATTTTGCAGTTTACCACAGCCATCTGTCCGCGGAGTATCAACCGCCTTATTAAAGACACCGTGAGCAAGTGGTGAAAATGGTGTAAGAGCAATATTTTCGTATTGACACATTGGAATCATTTCTTTTTCTTCTTCACGATACACTAAATTATACATATTCTGCATACTAATAAATTTTGCCCATCCATTCTTTTCTGCAATGCTATTAGCTTTCACAAACTGCCAAGCATACATCGCACTAGCTCCAATATAACGAATTTTCCCCATTCTTACTAAATCATTCAACGCTTCCATTGTTTCTTCGATCGGAGTAGTATAATCCCAGCGATGAATAATATACAGATCGATATAATCCGTCTGTAATCTCTTTAGCGAATTTTCAACTTCTGTAAAAACAGCTTTACGTGATAATCCTTTTGCATTAACACCATCAAACATTGGGTAATACAATTTAGTTGCAATTACAACATCTTCTCGATTAGCATAATCTTTTAATGCTTGTCCAAGAATTTCTTCGCTCGCACCAAGACTATAATAATTAGCTGTGTCAAAAAAGTTAATACCATGTTCTAGCGCATATTTAATAATTTCTCGAGCTTCTTTTTCTGCAGTTTTTCCAGAGATTCCCCCACGATCTAATTCACCAAATCCCATACATCCTAAACATATTTTAGAAACTTTTAATCCTGTTTTTCCTAAATTTACATATTCCATACTTTTCTCCTTAAATTAACTTTTATTTTTTGGTTTTAGTGGTCCATAAAAATATGCAGCAGTAGCCCCACCGTCAATTAAAAAATCTGCACCTGTAATAAATGCTCCTTGGGGTCCCATCAATAGTTCTGCTACATTTGCAACTTCATCAGCCGTTCCAAGCCGCCCAGCTGGACACTTTGCAAACATATTTTTATAAAAATCTCCTCTTGGACCATTAAATTCATCAATAGCCAATGGAGTTACAATAATTCCAGGTGAGATGGCATTTATCCGAGCACCCTTTTGTCCCCATTTAATTGCCTCAGCCATTACTCTTTTTTCATTACAGCGTTTAGCAAGCTGATACGCATGAAGTGTATCTTGAATATTATGTGGCTGCAGTACTTCTAAGTCCAATAATTTATTCGTTTCTGTAATAGCCAGCATTTCATCAATTTCAACTCCTAAAGCTGGCATTCGATGACCTGACTGACTTGAAATCGTCACCCCAACTCCACTGTCTTTTATTACTTTACCTATTTCTTCTAATAAAACTGCAGTTCCATATAAATCAACTTTTAAAATTGTTTCAATCGATGCTTGACTAGGTGAAACTCCTGCTCCATTAATAAGCATACTAATTTCCCCATAATTTTGAGCAACCTTAATCATCTTTAAAATAGACTTTCTAGATGATAAGTCCATTTTAACTGGTATTACATCAAAGCCAGCATCATTCATTATCTTTGTAATCCTATTAGCATTATCAATATTTTTATCACCAATAATAATTTTTTTACCATATCCAAGTCTTCTTGCAATAGCCATACTAATCTGACCAGCACCGGTTACGATCATAACTTCCTTATTCACTTTTCCTACCTCCTCATTATTTGTATGGAATCCCATATACTTTTTAAATTATTTTATTACTTCATTAATACAACGTAAAGCATTTAAACTTCTTGGATATCCAAGAAAAGGAATTCCTCTAGAAATCACCTTTATTAAAAAAGCTCTATCGTTCCCTAATCTAATATTTGCTTCAATATGTGATACCAACTGTGGCTCACACCCTCCTTGTGCTGCTAAAAAGCAAAATGTAATCATTTCACGCTGTTTGTAATCTAAGCCTTTTCTAGTATAATAATCTCCAAAACAATTATCTGTTAACCAATAATTGATGTGTTTTATATCTGCTGTTCCACTTTTATAAAATTCACACATATCTTGACCAAAAATATCAACCTGTGCTTGTATTCCTTTTTCTAAACGATTGCTTTGATTAGTCGTAGATTGTCCTTGTAAAGGTAAAGTAATACCATTTTTAGTACAAAAATCGTTAACTACGTGTAAAAAAGGAAATACTCTCCCAATCCCTAAATAAGCTGTTGCTTGATAAATAATTTCTTTCATTTCAATTGGTGTTACACCAAAATTATACGCAGCAGTCAGCATCGCTTTAAATTCATCAATACCTTGGCAGCCTAGAAGCATTGCTAAAATTGCAATCATACTTGTTTTATCATCTAAATCATTTTGATTAACTACTTCGTCAAATGCGAAATTATCAAATAATTCAATAAATTCTGGATCTGTTTTTAATAATTTTGACTCATAGCCTGGAAACATTCGTTCATGATAGTTTTGAGCATTTTTAGTTATTGCCATATTTCAATTCTCCTTTAACCACTTAAATATTTTTTCGTCACTGTCAAATACTTGACTACCAAAAATATCCAATCCCTGATGAATTATTGCATTAGGACAAATTTTATTTAAATCACTAATACTTTTACCTAACCCACTTCCTTCATGAGTACAAAATGGATATATGTGTTTATTGGTGAAATCGTAACTTTCTAAAAAAGTCCAAAGACACATCGGCATCGTTGACCACCAATTTGGATAGCCAAGATAAATATTTTCATATTCCTCAAAATGACTAATAATATTTATTATTTTTGGTCTTGCATTAGTCTCTAGTTCATCTTTAGCTAATTTTGTACACTCATCATATTTAGACGGATATTCATGAAGAGGATGAATTTCAAATAATTCTGCTCCTATTATGGCTTGAACTTTTTTAGCAATCACTTCCGTATTCCCTATTTTTAAATCTTTAATAGCACCTGCTACATAATTTTCTTTCCGATGCGAAAAGTATACAATCAAACTTTTTTTCATCTTACTCACCCTTTCTTTTACAGTTATATTTTAAAATATTAATAAAACTATAACAATTTTAATTGCTAATCATTCTCATAAGTAAAACTTATATGAAAAAAGAACTCCAAAGAGTTCTAAAAATATAATAAGCCATATTTAATCATTATTTAATAAATTACGTAGTAATTCAGCAAATTCTTCAATATAATAATTAGTCTTTTCCTTATGCCAAAAGGCACAATAATTACGTTGTAATGGCTTGTGATGGTGATAAAGTGGAATTCGTGTAATTCCAGTCGCAGGTGGTGGTAATGTTCCAACTGCTTCAATTGGCATAAATCCTCGATTACTTACAACCATTAAACGTCCCTCTTCTAAAGTATCAGCAAATAAAAATTGATTAGCAAAACCAAGTGTATTTTGATAAAAATCTTTTTCAACCTCTTGTTGTTCTTTAGTTGAAATTAAAATACAGGTATTTCTCTTTAAATCAGTAATTGTTAGAATATCCCGCTGATTTAATGGATGCCGACTTGAAATCTCAATATAACAATCACTATACAATAACTCATAATTGTAATAATCATCATTAAATGCTCGTCGTTGATCACTGATTACCAAATCAACTTGTCCAGAGCGTAAAAGATCATATAACTCCTCATGAGTTCCATTAACAATTGATAGTGATACCTCGGAATATGTTTTGCTAAATTTAGCGATTGCATGATGTAATTCTTGAGCTCCATAACATCTTAAATATCCTATCTTTAAAGATAACTCCTGATCTTGTCCGCGACGTACAGTTTCTCTCTTTAAATTATCTATTTCGCTTACCAGCTCCACTCCATGACGATAAAAATACTCACCAGCAGGAGTCAAGGTAAATTGTCGATTATTACGTTTGATCAAATCAACACCTAATTCCTGCTCTAATGCTTTAATTTGTTGGGAAATTGCAGATTGAGATATATAACATTGTTCAGCTGCTTCTGTAAAACTATTACACTCGACTACACTAATAAAATATTTCATTTGTTTCAACAACATATATTATCCTCCCAAAAAACTTGTATAAAAATTATATCATATTTTTTACAATTAAAGCTAGCTTAAGCTTTCGCCATTACTTTTAATTACTTTTTGATACCAATAAAATGACTCTTTGCAGCTTCTTTTTAATGTTCCTTTACCATTATCATCCATATCAACATAAATAAAACCATATCGTTTTTTCATTTCTCCAGTTCCCGCTGAAACTAAATCAATACATCCCCATGGTGTATACCCAATTAATTCTACTCCATCTTCATCTACAGCTTTTTTCATTTCAATAATATGTTCTCTTAAATAATCAATGCGATATTCATCATGGATTTTTCCATCTTCAGCAATTTGATCATTTGCACCTAAACCATTTTCAACGATAAATAATGGTTTTTGATAACGATCCCATAATAAATTTAAGGAAATTCTTAATCCTATCGGGTCAATTGGCCATTTCCACTCACTTTCTTTTAAGTAAGGATTTGCTGCCATTTTAATACCATTGCCTAATGTCATTTCGGCATCCTTGCGAGTTGTTACTACTCCAGAATTATAATAGCTAAAACCAATATAATCAACACAACCATTTTTTAAAAGGTTATCATCATCTTCTAAACTGTTAATCGTTATCCCTTGCTGTTTTAAAGAATTTACAATATAAGAAGGATAATATCCTCGACATTGAACATCACTGTAAAAATATTTTAATTTACGCGAAACATCTAATTCTAAAGCAACATCTCTAGGATTGCAAGTTTCACTATATGTAAGAATATTTGCCAACATCATCCCAATTTGATTATTTGAATCTATTTTATGTCCTAAAATAACTGCTTTTGCACTAGCAACGAAAATATGATGTAAGGCTTGATAGTAGCGAGCGGGGGTCATTTCATGTACTCCCAATGTATCATATCCCCTTAACAAATTAATTTCATTAAAAGTCATCCAATATTTTACTTTGCCCCGATAATATTTAAAAACAGTTTTGCAATATTGTATAAAATATTCAACAGTTTGCCGATTTAACCAGCCATTTTGATGATCAGCCAAATAAATTGGCATATCAAAATGATTAAGAGTAACAATTGGTTCTATTCCATATTTCAAACACTCGTCAAAAATATGATCATAGAAATCTAGACCTGCTTGATTAGGTGAGCTTTCATTTCCCCTAGGATAAATACGTGTCCATGATATTGACATTCTAAAACACTTAAAACCCATTTGAGCAAGTAAAGCAATATCATCTTCATAACGATGATAAAAATCCACTGCTCTATGACTTGGATAATACATTTTCTCATCAATAACACTTTGATAAGCTTGGGGAATTTTTTCACTACCATGTAAATAAACAATCTTACCATTAGAATCTAAAAAACTATGTTTTCGTTTTTTATTCATTGACCCATTTGTTTTAGTATCCGATGTCGCAAGACCACGTCCTCCTAAATTATAGCCACCTTCAAACTGGTTAGCAGCAGTAGCTCCACCCCATAAAAAATTATTTTTAAACATTTTTTATCCTCTTTTCTTAAAATTTTATATCTTCTAAAAACAAATCATTATACAATAATATTGAAAGGATGATTTTATGATTCAAACGAAACAAGAATTAATCAATCTACTTCCCACTATTTATCAAAATTTAAATACTCCACTATTTTTAATTTCTCCTGATTTAAAGATCATTGCTTCTCCAAAAAAATTTTTAAAATTAGAAATAAATTATTTTCAACAAATTTTCAATTTTACAATTATGAAACAGCATGAAATATATATTCACTTTCATCAAAATGCCACATATTTCTTTTTTTGTACTAAGCTAGATGAAATTCCTTATATTTGTGTAGGACCTATTTTTAATCGAAAAATAACAACCCAAGATTCACCTGCTGAGTACGAGTTATTTCAACATGTAATCTCATCGTATACGCTAGATGATTTCTTTAATCTCCCCAGCATTACTGTAGAAACAAAAAATCATTTTATTTTTATTTATCAAATAATTACTGGTAAAATTCTTGATTCTAAATTACTAAAAATTACTTTTAAAGGTTCTAAGGATAATCCTTTAAAACAAGAAAATTCTCTTGAAAAAGAAATCTTTCAAATTCGCGAAACACCTTTGCATGAATTTAGTTATACTTATGAACAAAAAATTCTAAATTATATTCAAAATGAGGATAGTACCAGTGCTAGAATCTTAATGATTGAACTGCTTCAAATCAAAGATGAACGTCATTTATCTAAAAATCAGCTTCAGTCAGCTAAATATAAAGTTGTTGCAGCTATCGCGGTATTTACTCGTGGAGTAATCAGTATCGGTGTTCCTGTCGATAAAGCTTATTCGTTAAGTGATGTGTATATTGTTAAAGTCGACCAGTCTAATACTATTAATCAACTTCACAAACTTATTTCTGACGCAATCATTGATTTTACACAATTAGTTAAACGTTATCGAAATATTCAAAATCCCTATTGGGTAAAAATTTGCAAAAACTATATTTCTCATAATTTACATAAGAATATTACTTTATTAGATTTAGCCAAGGTAACAGAGATGAATACTACTTACTTATCAACCCAATTCAAAAAAACAACCGGTCAATCAATTAAACAATACATTAATCATAAAAAAATCCAAGAAGCTCAATTTTTAATTAAAAACTCTCAATACTCTTTAGCTCAAATTGCTGATATTTTACAATTCTCAAGTCAAAGTCACTTTAATAAAGTTTTTAAACAAATTGTTGGAAAAAGCCCTATTCAATATAAAAATAGTTAAACGATGAAAGTTTATCTCTCATCGTTTTTTCTTAAATAGTGAAGATAAGCGCCTACCATATTAGCATCATTACAGTACTTGCACTTAACGATCTCTGGCTGAGGAAATGGAATAGGCAATGATTGATAAAATCGTTTTACTGCCGTCTTAATTCCATCAATAAAAATTTGATTTTCACTAACTCCACCCCCTATACAAATGCGTTGTGGATCTAGGATACATTGAATATTATGAAGCTGCCAAATCACATCATCACAATAGTCATCAAAAAGCTCACAGCTAATCAAATCACCTGTTTTGATCCAATCAAAGATCAATCTGCCATCATCCGTTTTAACACCTTTAGCAGCTGCTATTTTATCAATTAGGTTTTTAATACTACCCAATGCTCCAAAAAGATGATGATTAGTTACGTCACTGATTCTATGTGCAAAAATCATACTAACTTCGCCGCTAATCAAATGACTTCCTTTAAAAATATCACCATTAATAATAATTCCACCACCTACCCCAGTTCCAAAAGTAAGTACTAAACCATTTTGAATGCCTTGCATATTTCCTTGTTCAAGTTCTGCAATGGCTGCACACCGAGCATCGTTTTCAGCCTGAATAGGCAAATTAAAATAATTTTCCCATTCTTTCAAATCACAGTGATCGTTATATCTTAGACTCCCACCCGCATAAATATACTGCCGATAAACATCGATGACCCCTGGCAACGAAAAGGCAATTCCTTCAATATTGCTCATTTTATCTAAAACTGCTTTAATTGCTTTTAAGAAACTTTCTTGACTATCTTGAGGAGTTGGTATTTTGCCAGCTTGCGTTATTTTACCATCAATCATCAGGCAATGTTTAATAAATGTACCACCGACATCAAAAACTGCTATATTCATAAATCTTCTCCATCAGTAGCAATAACTTTCTTATACCAGGCAAATGATTTTTTCTTACTACGTTTTAATGTTCCATTTCCCTGATCATCACGATCAACATAGATAAAACCATAACGTTTTTTCATTTCTCCAGTCCCTGCAGAGACAAGATCAATACATCCCCAGGGTGTATAGCCAATTACGTCAACACCATCTTCAAGAATAGCACTTTTCATTTCTTTAATATGTTCTTTTAAATAAGTAATCCGATAATCATCTTCAACATAGCCATTCTCATCCACCTGGTCATCATATCCGAGGCCATTTTCAACAATAAATAACGGGATTTCATAACGCTCATAAAATCGATTTAAGATATATCGTAATCCTTTGGCATCAATTTGCCAGCCCCATTCACTAGTCGGTAAATATGGATTTTTAACCCCGGAAACTATATTTCCAGCTGTTGTTTCAACATTAGTATCCGTTGATGCAGCCGATGAAGAATAATATGAAAATCCAACAAAGTCAACACAACCTTCTTTCAAACTTTTTAAATCATCCGGCTTTACTTCAATTTTTAAATCTATTTTTTGTATTAGTTTTTTTACATAATTAGGATAATGTCCACGAACTTGTATATCGCTAAACGCAAATGTTCCATAACGCATTTTTTCTTCAGCTAATAGCACATCTTCAGGTTTTGCTGTAAGAGGATACTTGATCAAAGTTAATACCATGCATCCAATCATATTTTTTGAATCAATTTGATGTCCCAATTTAACAGCTTTCGCACTAGCAACAAACTGGTGATGTGCAGCCTGAAAACTTCGTTGTTTAAAATCCGCTTGTTCACGGCCAATAATTCCTGCGACTTCCGGCATAAAAATAACTGAATTAATTTCATTAAAAGTCATCCAATATTTAACTTTACCACTATATCGTTTATAAATTACTTCACAAAAATTCAAATAAAAATCAATTAACTTACGATTAGCCCAGCCACCATATTGCTTAGCTAAATATAACGGCATTTCATAATGAGAAATAGTTACAACCGGCTCCATTCCTCGTTTAATCATCTCATCAAATAAATCATCATAATATTTTAAACCTAATTCATTAGGAAGCTTTTCATCACCATTAGGGAAAATACGGCTCCAAGCGATTGAGGTCCTAAAACATTTGAAACCCATTTCTTCAAATAAAGCTAAGTCTTCTTTATATTTATGGTAAAAATCTATCCCCTCATGATTAGGATAATAAATTCCTTTTTTAATCCCATCTGTAAACTGTCGTGAAACATCTTTGCTGGCACTAGTCGCAATATCCATTAAAGATAACCCCTTACCATCAGCATCATATGCTCCTTCAGCCTGATTTGCAGCAATTGCACCTCCCCATAAAAAATCTTTACTTAACTTACTCAATTTTTCCACCAACTTTCGCTAATTGCTCTTCTTCGTAGGCTTTCTTATCAGCAATTCTAAAAAATGGATAATACATTAAAGTATTTACTACCAATAAAATTAGTACCATGATCAATAATGAAATTCCTCCTGCTAAAAATGCTTTTACAAAAAATGGAGTTGTCCATGGTAATAATGACATAGCCGGATTGTATGTAAATGTAAAAATTTGGGTTGCAAACAAACCAATAAAGCCCATTACAACATTACAGAAAACCATTGGAATAAAGAAAACAGGATTCAACATTACTGGCATCCCAAAAATCAATGGTTCATTGATATTAAACAAATTAGGAATAAAAGCTAATTTTAGCATCTTCTTATATCTCTCACTTCTCGCTGTAAACATCGATAAACATAATCCAAGTGTATTACCATTACCGCCAAAAGATGCAAACAGTGAAACTAAAGTGATTGTTAAATAAGTTAATGGTTTTCCTGCTTGAGCATCAGCAATATTTGTCATAATTAGTGTCATTTGTAATGGTACAAATGCACTATATACCGTATTTGGATGAATTCCAAAGAACCATAATAAATTAGCAACAAAATATAATAAGAAGATTGTCGGTAATGATAATCCAATTTTAATAATGAAGGCTCCAATTGTTTGATCGAAAAAACTTAAGAAATTTCCAAATGGAGTATAACCAAAACCAACTCGAACTACGAAAGCAAAAGTAACTATGATCATTGATATAAAAATTGGTTCAAAAGATTCACTAACCATTGGTGGAACCCCTTCTGGCATTTTAAATTTTAATCCTTTACCAGCTAAATAATGAAACAAATGTCCTACGATAATAGCAAAAATCAAAGCCACTAAAATTCCTGTACCGCTTAAATAGGTTATATCAAAAGCTGTTATATCCCCTTCAACTCCAGCTACTGTTTGAGGAATTATAATCAGGAAACTTAATAATGATAAAATTCCACAAGATAAAGCATTATCGCCTTTTCTTTTGGCAAAAGAATGAGCAACTGTAAATGAAACATATAAAGCTAAAATATTTAAACTAGCATTTGAAATAGCATCAAAATGTACTTTAAGACCAACGTTTGTTAACCAATCCGAATAACCAGTAAAGGGTAAATTCCCCAAAATAACAAATATACATACTCCAAAAGTGACAGGCCCAGTTCTCATAAACCCCTCTGCTACAGACTGAATTGTATCATTCTCACTCATCTTCTTAGCGATTGGTCCAATAAATCTATTCAATAATTTCTCTAACTTTTCCATATATTCTCCTTATTTTTTTTGAAATACGTATTTCATTCTATCGACAATTATCATTATAGAGATTAAAAAATATTGATTTAATAAATATTTTTGTTTTTTTATATTTTTTATCACTTGATTATTATACTTTTCAATAAATACAAAAATAAAAGAGTTTCTTGTTAAGGAAACTCTTTTAAATCCTATTCACTTCTTAAAGCTGTTACAGGATCTTCTAATGCTGCTTTCTTAGACGGAATCAAACCACCTAGCAAAGTCAACAAGACACTTAATACAATTAGAATAATTGCTCCCATGATTGGTAATGTTGCACTAACACTAGTATTACCAGCTATTTCATGAATTAATGCATTCCCCGGAATAAGTAGAATCAAAGTTATCCCTATTCCTAATACTCCAGCTAGTAATCCAATAATAAAAGTTTCTGCATTAAAGACTTGTGAAATATTTTTCTTAGAAGCACCAATCGCTCTTAAAATTCCAATTTCTTTTTTTCGCTCTAGAACACTAATATAAGTGATAACTCCTATCATAATAGAAGATACTACTAATGAAATAGCGACAAAAGCAATTAATACATAACTAATCACATTTATAATATCTGTAACTGAAGACATTAATGTCCCAACATAATCAGTATATGAAATTACTTTATCCTCATCAATCTTTTTAATATTTTCATTATAACTATCTAAAATATTGATTACTTCCTGTTTCGTTTCAAAATCCTTAGGATAAATATTTATTGCACTAGGCTTATCAAAATCAGCATATCCTAGATTTTTAAGATTCCCCTCATATGAAGAAGACTCAGTGGTCATTAATGACATCATTAATTCTGAGAGCTCTTCTTCATTCATATTCATTTTTATCGCTTGGGCAAAAACACTTGTATCAATCTTTATCGCATCTTGCATACTATTAGCAAGATTTCCCATTTGCTCAGTTATTTGTGTACTTATTTGTTGTTGTAATGATTTAGTGATCGTTTCGGTATATTGAGTCATTACTGTTTGCATTTGCCTTTCCAACTGAGCTTGAAACTGTTCAGTTGCCCCACTTGACTGGAGAAGTTTGATCATCTCATCCTGCATTAATTTTTGAGCCTGATCAGTTTGTAAAAATGCCATAAAGTATTCATTCATTTTAGTTGGATCGATTAATCCATTATCTTTTAAATATTGTTGAAACTGTGTCATAACTGCCTGCGTAAAACTCTCAATATTCTCTTTAGGAATATCGACTTTCATATTAGCAAAAATGTTATCCATATTAATACTCGGTAAAGAAGCTGAATCCAGTTTAATCTGACTTAAATCTAAATCTCCCATATCAAAAGAAAGTTTATTTTGATCAAATGAAAAAGCTTTCTTCATCATCTCTCCATCGACAGTAAATAAAGAGTTCATATCTAATTGATTGCTATTTTTATCACTGAATTCTTTTCCTGTAAAAACATCAATATTAGGATTACTTATTTGTTTATTAACAATCTCACTTGAAGCTGCCTGCTCAATTACATGATTAGTTAACGCTGCAGGATATCCAATTCCAGATTGTAACATCGTTGCGCTGGCAGAATCTTTAGGCTGTACAATTCCAACGATTTTAATATTCTCGCCATTTTGAATCAGATTTTTCATATAATTTTCATCATCAGTTTTATCTTTATAAACATTATATTTACTATCATATTGATAATAATCTGAGGCATTAACAAGTTTAAACTCTATTCCTAAAATATCTTTATAAGAATATGACTTAATATCTGTAGGCACATTAACGGTTTCTTCTTTTGAAAACTGTTCAATCATTTTATCAAGTTCTGAATAATCACGTAAGCCTAAAGTATAAAGCATAAAATCGTTAATATTTCCATTTTTAGTTAACACTAGAACACATTCATTATAATTCTTTGGCCAATTTCCAGCTTTAATATCATATTGATCTTCATAAAGGCTTGTATTACTTGGCATTTGATAAAATACATCCGTACTCATCATCGAAGACATTAGGCTATTTGAATTGGCTGATGAGCCTAGTCCTAATGATGAAAATGACTTATCAGGATTTACTTGACGAATTAAATCAGTATTAGTACTGTAAATTTGTGGCGCAACATTATAAGTATATTCAATTGAATTAGTATTCTCTTTGATATTACTTTTTCCACTATCAAGATACTTCTTTAATGAAGTCAAATCATTAGAACCTATTTTCGAGAACATATTTGTAATCATTTGTGATACATGTATTTTAGTATCATCTTTTTCCTCATTATTCTGATTAGGCTGTGTATCAGTCATCATTGACGTTATATCAAAACCTGTACTTTGAATCTGTAATGGATACTCTGAAAGAGTTTCTTCTTCAATTGACTGTATATATTGATTAACCCCATTTGAAAGTGAAAGAATTAAGGCAATTCCAATAATTCCAATTGAACCTGCAAATGAAGTTAAAATCGTTCGTGCCTTTTTTGTACGAAGATTGTTAAAACTTAACAACAGTGATGTTAAAAAAGACATTGATGATTTCCCCATATTTTCATGTCTTGGAACTTCTAGTTTATCTGAACTAACTTCATAAGGATTAGAATCACTGCGAATGATTCCATCTCGTAATTCTACAATTCTAGTTGCATAAGCTTCGGCTAGTTCAGGATTATGAGTAACCATAACTACCAAACGATCCCGGGCAACTTCTTTGAGTAATTCCATTACTTGAACACTGGTTTCACTATCAAGCGCCCCTGTTGGTTCATCTGCTAAAAGTATATCCGGATCATTTACTAATGCTCGAGCAATCGCGACTCGCTGCATTTGTCCCCCAGACATCTGATTAGGTCGTTTATGAAGATGTTCTCCGAGTCCAACTTCCTTTAAAGCATCAATTGCTCGTTTACGTCGCTCATTCTTGGAAATTCCTGAAATTGTTAATGCTAATTCAACATTAGCTAAAACTGTTTGATGGGGAATTAGGTTATAACTTTGAAAAACAAAGCCAATTGTATGATTACGATATGAATCCCAATCACGATCTTTATATCGCTTTGTTGAAATACCATTAATAATTAAATCTCCACTGTCATAACGATCTAAACCGCCAATTATATTTAAAAGTGTTGTTTTTCCAGAACCACTAGGTCCAAGAATTGCAACAAATTCATTATCACGAAGATTTAACGAAATACCATTTAATGCTATTTGATGTAAATCTCCAGTAATATATTCCTTAGTTATCTTCTGTATTTGAAGCATATGATTTTCTCCTTTTTCAATAATAAGTAAATTCTACTCCTCTTAAATAAACTGAAGATTAACAAAAATATTTTCAATAAAAAGTTTATATCAACATAATTACTAAAGTTAATTAAAAGAAAAAAGAATCCAAATAAATTAATCCTAAATCATTAATACTATATATTTCTATAATTATACCACTTAGAGTCGTTATAAAGTTAAAGAAATAATATTTTTTCTTTAACATATATTAAAAATACTATTGTCATTCCAATTTAATTTATTTTATAAAAAAAGATCATATCTTAATGATATAATCTTTATTGATAATATTTTTGATAATAACGAATCCGCAAAATATCAAAAATCATCATAATTTGATAATTAAATTGCAAACCATCAAATTTACCAAGAACATGCGCAAAATAATCAGCACAAACATTCTCATAATCACGATATGCCAGATTTTGTGTAATTAGAACCAAATAAGCATCACAAATATTTTGTGGCTTTAATTTTTTTACATTTCTTTCCATCATTCTACCAGTTGCTGTAATAAAGAAGACAACATCGTCATCACTAAACTCAAAATTCAAATCAAAATGATGATACTCAACAACTTCTTTTCCCAATGAAATTAAATCTGTCTGGAAATCAACTGCTACACTACTTGGATATAGCGCTCCAAGAATAACAATTCTCTGCTTATTAAAAATCAATTCACAAAGTTCATCAATCCACTGTATAAATTCTTCCTTAGAATAATCAGTATTTACATGCTCAAGGAAATCATTTATATCAGTGTTTAACATCCGCGCATGAATTTGTTCAAGACGTCCCTGATGATCGGCTAAAAGACGTTCTTTAAATTCATCAAAACTATGTATTCCAAAATGTTGACAAAAGTCCAAGAGTTCTTCTTGACTGCATTTTGCTGCATCAATAAATGATACCATAGTATGATTTTCTATCAATGTATAATTTTTAATTATAAAATTACCAATCCTATACATATGATCATCATCTAAACACCCATTTAAATATTTTAAAATCCGTGAAATCATTAATTCCATTATTATTCCTACCTCCTTTTATCAAACATTAAATAATCCATTACCTATATTATATAATAATTAAGTTAAAAATTAAATTAATACATCTTTTCTAACTAATTTTTTTGCCTTTATAGCCTATCTTCTTAACCATGCCATCATTGCTCAATTGATAATCTAAACTATTAATAATTAATAACAAATACGACTTTAATATTAAAGAAACTCACTATAATATACAGTGAGTCATAAATATTCAAAATTTAGTCTTTATAAAAATACTTCCTGCACACGAGAAACAATATTATTACAATTATATTGTGCAAAATCAACAGGATTCATTATTAAAAAACGTTTGTGATACTTCGCTGCCATACTTTTAGTATAGTGTTGAACTTGTGGTGCCATCAACACTAAATCATATTCTTTCGATAGCGTATCATCATCATAGATACTAGTGGCTGAAAAATGGTATGGTAAATGATTATTATTACTAAAATCTTGTAACATTTGAGCAAACATTGCTGTTGTTAACCCACTAGAACAACACAGTAAAATATTTCGTTCACCATCATCTTCACTCACTTCATACTCTTTCTGGCAAACACAAAACATTCTTCGCTTAAAACTTTTGATTAATTCTTTAATCTGATTACGATCTTCCATCTCATAATGAAGATAAAAAATTTGTTCATTATTTGTACAATCAGTGATGATTTCTTCTACAACCGAATTATTCCATACGACAATTTGTCCAAAAAGATTATCTTTAAGATAATTATATGTCTCTTTTTGATCATCCTCTTTGATACAAAATTCAGTTCCCGGCTGTTCTTCGTGTAAAGTGGATAGCCATGCTTTAAATTCATCAGTATTAAAATTTCTTCTACAACATCCCATTTTTAGCCCTCCTATCTACTTATATCTATAAATAAATAATATCATCATCAAACTAAACTTTCAATTTAGTTAATTTAATTTAATTTCGAATCTTAAAAGTATTCCCAGCCCACTTAAGTACTAAAATACAAGCAATGACACAATAGCCAATACAAAATAGAATACAAACAATTCCAAAGGAAAGAATTGGTAACTCAAGTTTAGTAAAAGCATAACAAATAATATAGGTCAATGAAATAATTGTTGAATAAATAGGACTTTTTACTTCAGTATGCGCATTATATGGCTGCAATAAATAATATAAGATTAAATAGTGTGTTGAAAAAAATATGCTCATTGAAATTATTGAGATAAAAGATATAAATGCCAGAAATGCTTGATCAATTCCTCCACAAATAAATAAAATAGCCATATATCCTAATGCTAAAACAATTGCTGGCAATAAATTGATTTTAACTATTTCTCTTAAACGAATTTTAAATAATATTAAAATATTTTTAGGAATTCGATAAAAAGAATAAGTCAACATTGAATGATCGCAGTTTACAAACATTGCTTGTGTAATATTTTTAGCAGTATTTAATAAATACATAATAAAAACAAAAAAAGGTAAAATACTTGTCATAGCATTATTTGCATCTTTTTGAGTTTCAACATCATAAAATAAGATACCAATTATCACAACTATTATAAATGCAATCATATAAGTTTGTCGTTTAGCTGTTTTCCATAAAATTTTCTTATGTCTTTGCATAAATAATTCATTAAAATACTCAAAACCAGTTTTATTACTTTTAGTATCAGCTTCTAAAGTAATCATTTTATGATATGAATCATTAATAATATCTTGAGTATCTGTATTTAATAACGAATCGATATTTTTTAATAATTTATGACTAAGCTGATGATAATCATCATACTTTAATACATAACTCATCAAAATAACCGCTAATATACTAAGGATTATTAAAACAATCAGCATCATCTTAATCGGAATAATCAGATTAGAAAAAATAAGTGCATAACCCACTAATAAACATCCGATACTAAATCCAATTATTGCTGGTGAATTATTATTTTCACTTCGTGCCTTTCGATTCCTTTTAAAATCTTTAAGATAAACACTAACAGCTATTAGCTTTAAACCAATAATAAATAACGGTAATATATAACTTAACCAAAAAGGGTATTGTAATATAAAAGATAAAATCATGAATGCTGTCATATATCCAACATAATGTCGGAACAGAGTATATAAGTATTGTGATAGTACAAACTCTCGTCCATCCATTTTCATTAAAATAACTGCATAATATTTATCTTTCGAGGGATCAAACATTCCTGTATTAAAAAATGCTCCGCCTAAACTTAGAAAAAATAATAATTGTAACATTGCACGAAAGTTAAATACATTCATAAAATTCAAAGGTATTATGAGCATAATTGCAAAATATATTATTTTTCCTAAAAAAACTGATATAATTTCCCAAATAGTATTTAAGATAGTAACAAATATTTTTAGACTTTGATTTTTATAAAGTGACATAGGTAACACTCTTCTAATAATTGGAATTTGTTTAAACATATAAATAATGCTATTAACACGATAAGTATTTTTCAAACGAAATGAAATTAGAAAGGTATCAAGCATGATCTTCATCCTTTAAAATCTTGATTATCTTTTCTTGAAAAGCATCATCATCCAGATCCTCTTTATTAATTAATGATAATTGTCCTTTATTAAGGATAACTATCTCGTCACATAAATCAACTGCCAACTCCATTATATGAGTTGAAAAAATAATAATATGCTCTTTTTTTATACTTTTTAAAAGCTTTTTCATCTCATCTGCAACAACAACATCTAATGATGTTAACGGCTCATCTAACAATAGAACATCAGGGTGTGCAATGAACTGAATCAACATCTGCATCTTATTTTTCATTCCGTGTGAAAAATCTTTTAATAAACGATCACGATCTTCTTCCAATAAATTAACCATATCAAAATATTGATCAATAGTTTTTAAATTTTTTATATTCTTAATATTGATCTCAATAAAAAACTTTAAAAATTCTCGTGCCGTTAGAAATTCCGGTACTGTTGGAGTTGATAAAACATAACCAATATCACTCATCGTTAATGGCTTACGGCCATTATCTTCAAGATAAAAATCGCCTTTATCTATTTCTAAATCTTGGTTCAAACAATTAAACAAAGTTGTTTTGCCAGCTCCATTACGACCTAATAAACCATAGATTTTTCCTTTCTCAAAGCAAAAACTGATATCTTCTAAAACTTTTTTATCTTCAAAATTCTTTTGTAGATGTTCAATAATTAGTTTCATAACTTCCCTCCCTATTTTTACTAAGTATATCATCGTTAAACTGTCATCACAATAATAAGCATAATAAAACACCTTCATGCACTTTACAAAATATTATTTATAAAACAAAAATAAGAATAAACTAACTAATAGTTTATTCTTACTTAAATTTCTTTATTTAAAAAATTGTGGTAAATACTTCTTGTGTGCTTCTAACATTTCATCGAGTATTTGTCGAGCTGTTATTTCACTTTGAACTAATGGATTAATTGCCATAGCAACTAGGGCATCATCATAATTGCCACTAACTGCCACATTGGTAGTTAAGATTTCAAATGCCTTTAATTGCTGAATTAATCCAACTACTTGAACTGGTAATTCTCCTACTGGGATAGGAACAGGTCCATCTTTAGTTATAATACTACTAACTTCAACGACTACATCATTAGGTAAGTTAGTAATTGCACCATTATTTAGTGTGTCAACTACTTGAATATCTCCTTTATCATTGTATAATGAAGAAATTAAATTGCAAGCTGCATCACTATAATAAGCTCCACCACGTTGTTCTAATTCCTTAGGCTTCACATCCAAATTTTCATCTTTATATTTCTCAAATAGTTCTTTTTCAACCTTCTTCACAACTTGAGCACGACATTGATGTTTAGCTGCATCCTCTTGACAATGTTCCAGCATTTGCTGTTTTTGTAAATAATAGCGTAAATATCCAATCCCTAAATAACCATAGCTATTTAAAAATTCATTGCTCCATGGTAAATCAACAATATTTTTTAAAGATTCTTTATTTCCATCATTTATCATCGTATCAATCAAATTACGATTAGCATTTTTACCGTTTAATTGAATATCTAATGCATAGATCATATGATTAATTCCACCAATTTTAACATCTAAATGGTCTTCTTCTTTAACTTTTAAAATTTTTTCAATGTCTTTGATCATATTTACAGGTCCATTACATAACCCAATAAATTTTTTCCAGCCAGTATGTCTAAACACTGCTTCAGCATTGATTCCAGAAGGATTTGTAAAAGAAATGATCCAAGCATTTGGACACAATTCTTCACAGTCTTTAATAATTTCAAAAATAACCGGAATAGTTCTTAATGCTTTGAACATTCCACCTGGACCATTTGTCTCTTGACCAATCACTCCATATTTTAGGGGAATCAACTCATCTTTTTCTCTAGCATCTAATTGTCCGACTCTAAACTGAGTTGTTACAAAATCAGCATCTTTTAGTGCTTCACGACGATTTAAAGTCAAATGCACTTCCATATCAAGTCCAGCTTTTTTTATCATTCGTTTAGCCAGATTACCAACAATTTCTAATTTTTCTTTTCCCTCTTCAATATCTACTAACCATAATTCTTTAACTGGTAATTCTGCATATCTTTTAATAAATCCTTCTACTAATTCTGGAGTATAACTGCTGCCTCCTCCAATTGTAACGATTTTAACGCCTTTCATAAGTTTCCTCCTTCAAATTGGCTGCTGCACATTGATCTAATACTACAATTACATTATTGTGTGTTTGAATTATAGAGCTAGGAAAGTCTTCACTAACTGGACCATATAACATTCTTTCCACTAATTTAGCTTTTTTATTTCCTTTGGCAATCATAATTAGTTGTCTTGCCTTCATAATCGTTTTGATTCCTTGCGTAACTCCTTGCGTTGGAACATCTTCAATTTTTGTAAAACCATAATCCAATGAACTTTGAATTGACTCGGGGTGTAAATCAACAACATGACTTTCACTATCAAATGAACTACCTGGTTCATTATAAGCAATATGACCATCCATTCCTATTCCCAATATTTGAATATCGATAGGATTATTAATGATCAATTGATCGTATTCTTTACATTCTTTTGTCATATCCTTAGCATTTCCATTTAAAGAATAAATATTTTCTTCTTTAATATTAATTTTACTGAAAAGATAATCTTTCATTGCTCTTGCAAAGCTTTGAGGATGATCTTTTTCAATCCCAACATATTCATCAAGATTAAAGGCTCTAACTTTTGAAAAATCTGTTTTTCCACTTTGGTATGAATCAATTAAATAGTCGTATGCTCCTAATGGTGTAGACCCCGTGGCAAAACCAATCACTGGAGCATCATTATTTTGAATAAATGTACTAATTTGCTGTCCAACATATGTATCAACATCTTGTTCGGTTTTAAATACATAAACTTGCATAAAGTCCTCCTATTCTTGTAGCAATTCTTTTTTCTTAGCATTTTTTAATAAATCACGATCTAACACTTTTACAAATGGGAAATAAATAGCAGTAGCAACAGCAAAATTGACAATTTGAAGAATCAATGCGTTCCATCCCCCTGCTATCCAGCCAGAAATAAATACTGGTGTTGTCCAAGGAATCTCAATCCCCTGTAATAATGGTACAAGACCTAAACTCATTGCCAGATATGTCGTAACACATAAAACTATTGGTACTATTACAAATGGTATCATCATTATAGGGTTTAAGACAATAGGTATCCCAAAAATAACCGGTTCATTAATATTAAATATAGCAGCTGGTCCAGATAACTTAGCAACTGTCTTTAATTCTGGACTCTTTGCCCCAAACCAAATAGAAACAAGCAATGATAATGTTGCTCCCGTTCCTCCTGCAATTAAATATACATCTCTAAATTGTTGACAAATAATATTAATTGGCTCTTTACCAGCTTGGACTAGAGCTAGATTTTCTGCTGATAAACCGCGCCAAATTGGACCCATAATAGCACTAACGACGTTATCACCATGAACTCCGAAGCACCAAAATAAACCAATTAGCCCCTCACTGATCATCTGTGATGGCAATGAATTTCCTAGTGCAGATAACGGCTGTTGTAAACATTGATAAATTAAATCAAATACAGTTGCATATGGTGTATATTCAAAAATAACTTTAATTAAAAATACTACTGTTAAGATAATTGCCGCAGGAATTAATGAAGAAAATGAGCGACTTACAGCCGGCGGAACAGAATCAGGCATTTTAATTACCCATCCTCTTTCTTTGATCCAATGATAACTCTCAACTGTCAAAATAGTACAAATCATTGCAACAAACAAACCTGCAGCTCCAAGATATCCCATAGGAATAACTCCCCCTGAAGTGACTGTTTCACCAGCTTCAGTTGTCAATGTAATTGTAAAATTATTTAACAATAAAAACGTAATAATTGGTAAAATCAATGCACTTGTATCTTTAATATGATGATATTCTAACAATGATTTAGCAATTCCAATAATTACAAGCAGTGCCATAATATTAAAAGTCGGTTCTAACAAATAACCCAACTTAGCAATATTTTCAGCACCAAAAATACTTCCTAAAAAATTATTTAAAGCTTCCGAAGGTAAATTTGATAACAACAAGAATATTGAACCAATGATTAAAAAAGGCATGATGCTCGTGAAGCCCTCACGAATTGCACTTAAATAACGGTTTTGTTCAACCTTCTCAGCAATTGGCATTAGAGTTTTCTCTAACATTTGTGTAAATCTATCCATAATAGTTTCCTCCCTTTCTTTACAATTACATTATATTATTTATAAATGAAAGTTACCTTACACATAATTTCGCTATACTTAGAGCAATTCTATGCAAACTCTGGCTCTAATGCTTGATTTTCATAAATAATTCTTTTGCTTGATTATAAATTTTTTGGCCATCCAACTTCCCATATGCTTTCATATCGATTAGTCCTACTATTTGTGTACGCAGCGTCATCATTCGTTCAATTACAGGCATTCGATAACGGATCTGTGGACTCACCAAAACAACATCATAATCACCTATCACACCTACTAGTTCTTCAAATGATGATGATTCAATATAATCCCCTTCATCAGCATATAAATACATTGTTTGTACTAACAAACTTGTTGACATCCCCTGTCCGCATACAAGCAATACTCGCATATTTTTTTGTTTTTGAAAATTTTCTATACCTAAATATGTTTTTATTTCTTGAACTTGCTCATAAAGACTAATAATTTCTTTTGCCATTTCTAATTGTGTTTGTGCCCCACAAAGATGATCTTGAGCATGAACTAAAAGCATATTTGGATTAAAATGATCTACTTTTGCACTTTTAGCTAACAATTTTGATTGAATTTTATGCGCTAATAATAACTCTTCTTGAGCCTCGTTCATTTTAAAATCTGCTTCTTGAATATCCCCCTGACGAGCATATTCAATTGCTTCCATCGAAGATGATTTAGAATTTCCAGAATGTAAAATTAATTCAAAACTTGTTTCATTCATCTTTTCTCTCCCCCTTATCCAATCAGTTTTCCTAAATTCTTTGTAAAAGTTTGATAATCACCTCTACAAATAACATCTTGAACACTTTGCTGATCCATCATAAATTTTGAAATACACTCAAATAATACTCTTAAATCTTTTTGATTTCCTTTTTCAACACAAATCAAAAAAATCAATTGTGCCTTTTGCTTCGACCATACGATCGGTTTATCTAAAATAGCGGTAATAACAATCGTTTTTTGAGAAATCAAATGATCAGGATGCGGTAAAGCAATCAGCTGTCCATATGCCGTACTGCCTAATTCCTCGCGACGAATACATGATTGAAACAAGTCTTCTTCAAACTCATTATATTTATTTGCAACTTCACACATCAATTGAATAACTTCTTTTTGATTTTTGGCATCAATCATGCCCATAAAATACTCCTCTTTAAAATACTTTAATAATTCACCTGCTTCACTTTGACCTTGTAAAGAATTTTTTATTCTTTGAATATCTTTTTGATCAATAAAAAAATTTATTCTTAAAGCTCGTTTAGGAATCAGTGGATGGTTCAAAAATGTTGCAAAAATACAGTCATAATCATCTAAATTATATTGTGGTATCTCTAACGCATTGATAATCTCTAAATCACTGATCATTTCATTAAACTCTTTTAAAAAAGTATGTTGAATCATTAAATAATCGCCTCTACGAGCATTACAAATTATTAAGACTTTTTTAGGATTAATTTTATTTTCTTTTTTTGAAAGCGATAAAGAAAAATGCACTGCTAAATAACCTACCTCATCACTGCTTAGTTGATAATGTTTTTGTTCACTGATATACGATGCCGCAATAACTGCCACATCATACGCTAAAGGATAATTCGCCTGAATATCTTGAATCATTGTATTTTGTAATTGCATTTGGCTTTCTAGCCGAACTAATAAGGGCACCAGATGTAAAGCCAATGAAATCTTCAATTCAACATCACCATAAAAATCAATATCAGTTTTAATCTTAATTTCCTCCAACATGCCATTAACAAAATAATCGATTTCTTTGCTGATTAAATCATTTTCTTCATAACTACGCTTTCCAAGTAGATGAATTGCTAAAAAAGATATTTCATTTTCAGTAACAATAAAATGATATATTGAAGCTAATTCATCCAAAATTTTTTTGGCAATTACATGCTCATGCCCATATTGCCTTGCCATTTGTGGATTATCAATGTATATTCCATGCTGCATTCGTTGAATTGAAACACATATGTGTAAAACCAAGTTTTGTAAGACCACATCGCTAATCCGATATTTTGCTTTCATCAGACTATCAACAACTATATCACTTATAGTAGCTAGCCATTCCTTTTTAATTGTTGAATGTCCTAATTGCAATTCTAATTGCTCTTTAATAATACAATCTCTTTTATCCTTCTCTAAGCCAACAACAATCATGCCATAATTAGGCTTATGTTCTATTTTTAATTGATATTTTTCGAGAACTCTCTTGACTATCTTTAAATCACTTGAAACACTGGATCGTGAAACATACATTTGACTAGCCAAATCATCCGCTTTAACAAAATGATTATCAGATAATAATGTACTTAAAATATATGTAATTCGATAACCCTGATTATTAAAATCTTTTTTATCATCACTTTCTAATAATAACTGTTTAAAATCATTATATTCTTGTTGATCATGGATAATCAGATTATATCCTTTGCTTGTCATTGAAATAATTTCTAGTTGATATTTTTCTAAAATTATTTTCATCTCTTTTACTGTATTTTGTAATGTTTTCAAACTACAATTTACTTTATTAGCTAATTCAATCCCTTTAATAAAACTATTTTTATTCTCATCTAAGCATAAAAATATTTGTTTCTGTCGTTCATTTAGCATCATAATCTCTCCTTATCCATAATAAATATACTCTATTAATAATTATTTGTCCTTGCAGTTTTTTCGCCAAGCTTAGAGTAATTTTCTGTAAGGATATTTTAAAAGAATTGTCTATACTAAAATTATAAGAAGATTCTTAAGGAGCGTCAATCATGAAAAGAATATTTAACCATTCATCAGTACATAATCACCAAGCACCATTTGTTAAACGACTAATTGCATATTTTATTGACTGGTATATCATCAGTGTCATGACAATTTTACCTATAAACTTGATTTATAGCATTATCTATCATCAAAAGAATTTTACTAGTTCAATTGTCAATCTTCCTCTAATTCCCGCAATTAGTGCATTTTTAATAGGCTTACTGCTCTCTTTACTATATTTAGTTTATTTTCCTTACAAATATAATGGTCAAACAATTGGTAAAAAAATCTTTGGTTTAAAAATTGTTAAGAATAATGAAATTAATATTGATTTAAAAACTTTATTAATTAGAAATGGAGTTGGATTAATTTTAATTGAAGGTACATTTTATAGCTGCTCAATCTATTTTTGGGAACTGATAAACATTATCTTTGAAGCATCAATAGCTTCATTTGCATTATCAATTTTAGGAATAGTATCGTTTATTTCAATGTTTATGAGCCTCCTTAATTCTAATCATCGTATGTTGCATGATTATCTTTCAAAAACTAGTGTGGTCACGGTTCATAAATAACAAAAATGGTAGCAAGTTTATTTACAAACTTGCTACCATTTCTTATTTTGAAAATGATTAAAAATCAAATTCATCCGCCCATGCAAAATAAGCCGATTCTTCAAGATTTGGTGTATATGGATTGATATCAATATAAGGGATACTAACTATCTCTGTTTGATAATCGATTACGATGACTTCTACAACACTTAAAGCAATTGGATCTTGAAATCTTATACTGAGCATTTTTTGTAACCAATTTACTAATGATAAATAAGTATCAGCAATATTAGAAAAATCTCCATATATCACCATACAAGCCATTATTTCAACAGCTGAGGTGTATCGAAATTTAAAAAGCTTCTCGATAGTGACAGCTTTTCTAATTGATACTCACAATTCTACATCAACATCATATTCACGGTAATCTTCATCATAATAAATTGAAAAATATTTTGCTGAAACATCTCTTCTATGCTCAGCAGTAAAGTTTAATAATTCTTCCTACAACTTACTTTCAGCATAATAATCAGAAATTATTTTTCTAAATGAAAGTACAAAATAACTTGGAGTTTATTTTATTAGAACATTATAATTCATCCCATTTTTATTACCTAATAATTCTTTTTTTGCTAATTCGATTTTTTTAATTTTACTTGTTCCTCCAATATATTTTTGCTCCAGTTATTCAATAATAAACTGATTTCCTTGGTTATTTAAAACAAGTGCTATCTCTGTTAATTAAATCCACTACCTTACAAATATATAATTTTATTTAAGCGAAGAATTTGTTCACTTGAATACATGGCGCGATATCCAGTTGTTTAATCAACTGCAGCCAGTTTTAAAAGTCCCATTTCATCATAATATCTTAACATTCTAACAGTAGCCTATGTTAATTTAGAAAACGCTCCAATTTTAAACATGATTTCATCCATCTTTACAATATTTCCTTCTGTGTATTTATCAATAAAATCAAAATATTCTATTTCATGATCAGCATAATACTGTTCATCAATTTGATCTAATTGATTACTGATTTCTTGATTTGAGTACATCTCGATTCGTTTATTTGGATAGATATTAATTGCAGCTTGTAAATAATCTTTACTTATCGTTAGTTCCAAATCTCTAAAAGCTTCAAGCGTAAAATCAGAATGATGATAATAATTTGAAATAAACTGCTCAACTCCCCCCACATTCAACTTCCATATGAAAATTATAGAGAAACCAAAAATTTTGCTCTACCAGAGTACAATCATTAAACCGTTCACCATAATTAGATTTTTCGTCAATTAATGTAAAGAGATTAAATAATCTTTCTTCCCCCTCTTGAACTATAATTTCTGTGATTGACAAATCAGGATTATAACCATTAAGTAGATAATTAAATAATTCTCCATCTTCATCAGATAATCAAGGCTTATTTAATAAAAAATAACCAATCCCTAATAGACATATGACTATTCCCATAATAATTGTTTTCTTCTGCATTATTTCTTCCCTTCCAGCCTTTATATCACTATTCTATTCATAGTCTCATCAAGAAACAAAAAATGACCTCTGCCTTGACACAAATGGAGTTCTACAAATGAAAACTGTGATAAGATTTGCGCAGTTTTTCGAATATTTTTAAAACTGGCTTGACTATAAATTATATTAACTGGGCAGTTGATTTGTTGACATCGCTTAATATGATTTTGTTTTTCATACTCATTCATAAGCTTTAAATAAAATGAATTAACAGTACGATTCCATTCCCTTGACGATATTCTTATTCGTTCTGATGAACTAATGTTTTTGAATTTCGTACAACATTCTAATATTTTAAATAACTTAATCTGCTTTTGAAATATTCGATAGCCGCTGCAGTATCCTGGCAACAGTGTCAACCATAACCATTTCGGTAAATAAATCATTGTTTCTATCAAAATTAAACGCTCAATAAAATATGGATTACGAATCGCAAAATCAAGTGCAAATACACCCCCTAAACAATATCCAACAATAGTACAAGATTTGATATTTTCGCACTTCACTAATTTTAATACCAGCTGATTAAATACTACCATATTAAAATTCTTTGTTTCTATCGAAGAATCCCCATATCCGCATAAATCAACTAAAACCAAAGAATAATTTTTTAATAAATGTTGCAGTTGATCTGTTTTATACATTTCTCTAGTCATATTCATTCCATGAAAACAAATACAGACTGGTTTATTTAAATTTTCAATTTCATAGCAAAGAATATTTCCTAAATAAGTCACTTGCTTTCTCATTTTTTATAACCTCGCATTAGTTTATAAAATCGAGGTAATTGTTTACAAATATCACAATTTTTAGCAATACATTGACAATGCGGGCCATTTATTGCTTTTGACATTTTTACCCAAATATATTGAATATTTTCATTCAACACATTTCCAAATGTCGGCTCAATAAAGTCACAGGGACCAAAATTACCATGTCCATCAATATATGAATGCTGTACTCCAGCTCCACAGCCAAATTGTTCTGCACTTTCAAAATATGGAAAGACACTGGCTTTAGGATATCGAGAATCTCTATTTAATGTAATATGCAATTGCTTTAATTGTTCTTTTTCGTTATCAGTTAGAACTTCTTCCAATTTGTTTTTTAAAGCACCACAAGGTAAGGGCTCCATGATTCGCATTTCATCTATTTCTAATTTTTTTAAATACAGTGCCAGCTTTAAAATTCCTCCATTAATCAGTAATTCTCGTGTACATACCGTTTGACTCATTGTATAAAGCCCTGCCTTTTTAGCATTTTTAATAGCTTCAACAGCATAATCGTAAGCATGATCATTATGGCGCATTCCATTATGTCTTTGGGCATCTAAAGAATCGAGACTTATTGCAATACCAAATAACCCCGCTTCTTTTAAAGCCAGAGCACGTTGATAAGTTAATTTATATCCGGTTGTAAAAATATAACTAACACTACGTTCATCAATACTTGCAATAAGCTCCTCTAAATCTTCACGCAATAAAGGTTCACCACCTGTAAAACCAATAATTGCTACACCTAATCTTTGTAATTGGGCAATGATTTTTTTTAATTCTAAAGTCGAAAATTGACTATTTGATGTGGCATCTTTCATAAACTTAGATGCACTGCAATGCCAGCAATGGTACATACATTTATCTGTAACAGCAATATATGTAGAAATCGGAGCCAGCCGAATCCCTTCAGTGTGATTAACAAAAAAATTTTTTCCTTTACCAGGAACCATCTTAACTACTGTCCTAAAAGCTTCAGTATTAATCGGTGGAATAAATGAATTCACTAAATAATAACCATCATGCTGGACTAAATGATCATTTATAATTATATTTAATCCACATTTTACCATATTTCTAACCTTATAATCTTCATGCTTGCGAAATTGGCAATGCAAATTTAAAAATGTTTTAATAATGTGGGGATTGATACACATTTTAATAATCTTCCGTTTGTTCACTCAGGTCACCCCTTCTTAAATATTCCCATCACGAAATGATGAGTAATGCATGGTTTAGTAAAAAACTTCTGCAGCTGCTCAACAAGAGTATTAAAAATTTTTTCATTTTTCAAATCCAACATTGCATCATAACCAGCCAAAGCACCTGTTGAGGTAACAAATTTTGCGGCCCGATTCCAATCTGTGAAATAAAATTCTTGTTTTTTTGAAGTTACTCGACAATTTTTTAATCCTGCTTTTTTAGCCCAACGTTCCAATTGCTGCGCATTGTTTGGCATTGGTAAATCAAACATTAATTTATTAATTGAGTCTACATATTCAATTAATAATTTTGGATAAATTTTTCGAATTTGTGGCAATGTTTGCTGATCATTTACTAATATATACAAATATCCCCCATTTTTTAATAACCGCTGACATTGATTTAATACTTTTTGTGGTTGTTCGTACATCAATGCCCAAGTACATACGATTGCATCATAGCAACAACTTTCTTGTACCGTTAAAAATTCAAGCATTCCTTTACACACTTTATTAATGCTTGAATTCTGACATTGTTTTAACATTTGCTTTGAAATATCCACAAGATCAATTGAATAATCATTATATTCTTGGATAAAATTTGAATTATAACCAGTTCCTCCAGCCAAGTCTAGAATACGGCCTTTAGAAATATGTTTGATTAGATGATTTAAAAGAATATCATTATATGTATGCATTATTTTTAAATATTCTTGCTGATAAGTTTTACTAACCAGATCATAAGAATTGCCAATATCACTTCTAGTCACAATTTTTCTTGTTATAAATAAATATCCTACCTTTATTCCTAAATGGAATAAACTAATTATTTTTCTTTTTTTAACATGCATATATAGTCCCACTTTCCTTGATGTAGAAATACTATATTCAGCTTATTTTGAAGCGAAAAATAAACCAACTGTTCAGGTTTGACTGGTTTTATTTTTTCAAAACAACAACGTTCAAAAAGAAAAAGTAATTTTATTCTAAATGCTCTTTGATTAAAATCATGAATCAAAATAAAACCGTTATTATTTAGATAATTTAGCATCAATTTAAGACATTTTTCTTGATTCATTAAATGATGTAAACAATCTCGACAAATGATAACATCGACTTTATTTATTGGAAGACCTTTTTGTATCGATGCATGAATTAATTTTACATTAGTGTTTTTCTTTTTAGCTTCTTTAAGCATTGATAAACTAGAATCCACAATTGTGACTTGATGACCAGCAGCTTGTAAATCAGCGGCTAGTGTTCCACTTCCTCCGCCAACATCCAAAATATGATATTGCCCCTTCGATAATTTGTGTTCAATAACACTTGTATCATCTAAATGAAACAAGCGCATAAAATGATCATATATCTTTGCATAACTATCAAATAAATAGCTCATAATTATCACCCTTTATTTCATTATATTATATATAATTAGTTATAGCTAATAAAAAAGATACCTAGTAAAGTGAACCCAAGTATTTTATCCAATTATCAGATCATGGTAACAGAGCAGCTTTCAAAGCATAATTAAACTTCTTCCAATATAAACTGCTAATTTGGAGATTTTCTCTTTGAGCATTAGTTAATTTCATCAATAACTAAAAATCTCTCTAAAACTTTTATTTTATATGCGGTAACCCATCTTTATTTCTTTCTATAGCTTAAATTATTTAGATTATCACCATTATTTTAAAATAAAATTAATATAAAAATGGACTATTAAAAATCCATTTTCTACAATTTATGAAAAATTGGTTTCATTTGTTTAAAAGTACAAAATTCTTTAAAGCCAATCTTTTTTAAATCCTTTTTCATCGTTTCAATATGAGCACCTAGATGAACTTTTTCGTGACTATCACTACCTATTGTAATAATTCTTCCCCCAAGATCGTAATATAGCTGAAAAATATCACGTGATGGCATTAAATCATCAAGACCATATCTAACTGAAGATGTATTTAATTCAATTCCCTTTCCATCTTCAATAATATATTTAAGTATCCTAGTGATTATCTCCTTGTGTTCATTGAAGGCATCATAACCATCTTTATCATCATAACGTTTAATTAAATCCATATGTCCCAAAACACTGTAATCATGATAGTTTCTTACAACATCATACATTTCTTGGTAGTATCTTTGATAATATTCAGCCTCACTTAGTCCAGCTTGAAAATCATTAGTCCAAAACTCTTTATTTTCAACTTGATGAATTGAAAGAATAATAAAATCAAATGAATATTTATTAAAAAGTTTTTGAAATTTATCAATAGTATGCATTTGTATTCCAAATTCCATTCCTTTTTTTATCGTAATTTGGTTACAATATTTCTCTGTTAAAGAATCAATTTTTTGAAAATACTGTGGATAATTGACATTGGCAATAGTCTTTTCATTCTCTTTAATTATTAAATTTGGATCATCCCAATCTAATTTGATTCCATAATCAACATGATCTGTAAAACATATTTCTTTAATACCTAAAACGATCGCATCCCTAATAACATCCTCCATTAGATAGCAAGAATCATCGCTATACTCTGTATGTACATGATAATCACAAAACATTTTCAAGCTCCCTTCTATTAATGACTAAATTATAACAGTTATCCTATCTTTTTTGTTACTATACCAAATTTTGAAAAAATTTTTTCTATTCTTCTAACTACTTTAATCAAAAAGCTGCAAAAATATTCCATAATGTTTAAAGAGTCTATAATCTGTTCCCATTTTTTGTATAATAAGCACAATGATAGATAAAGGAGTGAGATAATATGAATAACTTTTTAAAACAAGTAAACTATTTGGTTATGTATCAGTGGGCAAAAGATAAATTTCCAAATGAATATTATGAAAACAATGAAAGATTTTAGATGTATTGATAATACTTGAAAAAAGTTTTAATTTATTGCAGCTAGGGATTTACTTCTTCTTTTTTGCTTACAACATACAAAAATTCCTTGATTTAAATCAAGGAAAACTAAAAATAGAATCTGTTGATATTAACACTCTAAATAAAAATATTAATAACAAAGATGATTTGATTCTTTTATTACCACTTATCAATCGCTGTAAAGCTAACTTAAAAATAAATTTATTACTAACATAATTTCCATTCTAAACAGTGAGCATACTTGCAATAAATATCCCAACGTTTTATCTATCATTAATAAAGATACTTAAGATGAAAATATTGTTGGTTAGCAATACAGGAATGACAGTTAACCTACTTGCTGTGCAAATGAAAAAATATCCACTTCATTATGAAGTGGATATTTTTAATTATATTTGTGTCTAATTACTTCTTCCAACTTAAATACTCCATCATTAAATTGATAAACAAAAATACAGCAATTTCCAAACCCTTTATTTAATTCTTCAGTTGGATCTTGAATTGCTCTTAAAAAGTTAAAGCAAGCTCCACTATGGCTAACAGCTAAAACATTAAAATGATCATCTCGTTCCATAATATTTGTCAATGTCTGCATCATTCGATCTCTAACTGTATTTGAAGATTCTCCACCATATTGTAAATAGAAAGTTTCGCAATCCTTTGGTGTCAAGTGACAATTTAACCTTTCACTCTCACCTTCTAATTGACCATAAAAATTTTCTTTTAACCCTTTTAAACGCGTATACGGCATATCTGTAACTAATTCTAAGGTATCACTACATCTCTCACTAGTAGAACAATAGGCATGATCAAAAGTAATTTGATGATCTTTAAAATATTGTCCGGCTACTTTAGCTTGATACTGCCCCAACTCTGTTAATGGCGAATCACACCAGCCTTGAATTTTATTTTGAAGATTAAATAGTGTTTGTCCATGACGCATTAAATATAATTTTTTCACCATTTTTTCATCCTTTCTAATTATGTCCCATAATTACATGAGGCTGATAGCATTCTTCTAAATATTCTATATCTTCTTGTGTTAGTTTAACTGTTAAAGCACCCGCAAAATCGTCTAAATATTTTTCTTTTGTAATCCCTACAATTGGTGCAGTCACGCCTTTAGCCCATAACCATGCAACAGCAACTTGAGATTTAGTGACTTGATATTTATCTGCAATTTCAGCAACTCTTTCAACAATTTTTCGATCTGTATCTACAGTACTATCATATTTTCGTTTTGCAACCAAATCTTCTTGAGCTCTTTTTGAATCTGAATTCCAATCACGAGTTAATCGTCCTGCCGCTAGTGGACTATAAGGCACCAAAGCTACTTTCATATCTTTGCATAAAGGAATCATTTCTCGCTCTTCTTCACGATATAATAAATTATAATGACCCTGCATTACAGAAAATTTAGTCCATCCATTTTTTTCTGCAAGATACTGTGCTTTTTGAAATTGCCAGGCATACATCGATGAAGCACCTAAATAATGAACCTTTCCTGCTCTAACCAAATCATTTAGAGCACACATCGTTTCTTCAATTGGAGTATTATAATCCCAGCGATGAATATAAAGTAAATCAATATAATCGGTTCCCAATCTTTTTAAACATTGTTCAACTTCATGCAAAATTGCTTTTCGCGATAATCCTTTCCCATTTGGTCCTTCATGCATTTGACCGCTTACTTTTGTAGCGATTACAATTTCTTCCCGTTTAGCATACTCCTGAAGCGCTCGTCCTAAAATTTCTTCACTGGCCCCTAATCCATAAACATTAGCAGTATCAAAAAAATTGATTCCTAAATCTAATGCTTTTTTTATAATCTTACGAGAATCAGTTTCATTCAGTACCCAACTATGGATCCAACGTTGAGGATCCCCGAAACTCATACAACCTAAACATATTTTAGATACTTCTAAACCTGTATTTCCTAATTTTACATATTCCATTGTCTTATCTCCTTTTATAATTTTTCATATTCTTCATCTGTAACTGGTTCACACCACTCATTAGAAGCATCCTTAGCCGGCACTTCAACAGCTAAATGACTAAACCAGCTATCCTTTACTGCTCCATGCCAATGTTTTATCTCAGGTGGAATATTTACAATATCACCTGGTTTTAAACATTGTACTGGTTTTCCCCACTCTTGATAATAACCTTTTCCACCAGTAACGATTAAGATTTGACCACCTTTATGATGAATATGCCAATTATTACGACAACCGGGTTCAAATGTGACATTGACAACACCAACTCCTTCTGTTGTTAGATGTTTCAAATAACTTTGACCAATAAAATATTTTGCATACGCATCATTAGGTTCTCCTAATTCAAATACTGCAGATGGTCCTAAACTTTCTTCACGATTCATTTTACATTCCTCCATTTTTATTTCTTAGTTATTTCATTAATAATTGCAATTGCATTTAATGTTCTTGGAAATCCTATATACGGTTGACATTGAGTGATTGTTTCAATTAAAGTATCACGATTATTTCCAACTGTTAGATTTGCCCCAACATGAGCTCGCAATTGATTCTCACAACCTCCTAAAGTAGCTAACATCACCATTGTAATCAATTCTCTTGTTGGTAAATCCAAACCATTTCTTGTATAAAAATCTCCAAAACAGTATTCAGATAAATAATTTTGAATGTGCTTTAATTCCTTTGGAGCATGGTCGTGACCTGCTTGAATATGCTCTTGTCCAAATGCAGCACTTTGAACTGCAAATCCCTTTTCAAATCTATTATCACCTTGTACCGTTGCTTGTGGTAATAGTGGTAAACTAATATTTTTCTCTTCAAAAACAAGATTAACTATTTCTAATGCTTCTTCTACTTTGCCTAATCCTATATAGGGAGTGCATTGATATACTGCTTCTTTAATTTCTACAGGTGTTACTCCGACACTCAAGCCACTTGTCACATGTTCCTTTAAAGCCTTTAAAGTATGATTGGTAGTATTAACGACAATTAAAATAAGCTCTCTTAATTTAAAATCAAGGTTACCATGGTGATAGACATCCCCATAAAGATAATTAATCATAATTTCCCGAAGTTCTGGATCCTTTACTAAAAAATCCTTTCCATCATTTAAATCACTAAATAACTGTTCTGCTTTCTTATTCATAATCTTTCCTCCTCTATTCTTTTGTTTTGGCAGTTAATGTTAAAGTAATTACACAAACTGCAATCATTGCTAGAGCAATGATAAATGCATATAAATAAGAGCCAAAGAAATCATATATATACCCTACCATAGATAAAGAAATTGCTGCTCCTAAATTAGAAGCAAAAGAAATCTTTGGAAAAACTCTTGCATAATTATCTATTCCAAAGAAGTATTTGGTTAATAAAGGCAATGCCACTGCTCCAATTGAATAACATGAACCAAACAAAAATGCTCCAATAATTAATAGCCACGCTGTTGAACCCCACATTAATAAAATAATTCCTACAGTATTAGCTATGATCATTGTAACAGTTGCTTTAATTGCCCCTAAATGATCACTTAAAACTCCAATAATCAATTTGGAAATAATATTTCCTACCATTCCCGATGACAAAAGCATTGCTCCTAATGCAGCACTATAGCCCAATGATTGACCATATCCAGGTAAATGCTGAGTAACACTAGTAATACAACTACATAATAATCCGAAGACAAAGAAACTAATAAATGCAACTGTTGTAAAGCTAAATGAATTTGACACTTGTGTCACCATATCTTGTGGCTGCTCCACATGTCCATAAGGTAAACAACCATCTTTTTGTGGATCAAGGTGAAATGGATATAAGACAGCGGGCAAACATAATCCTAATATAATTGCAGCTTTGATTAAATAACCAGTTTGCCATCCAAAATTTTCAATAAAGCTTGATAAAATCGGTGAACAAATCGATCCTGCTAAACCACTGAATCCAAAGACAATACTAGTAGCCAAACCATGACTTTTTTCAAACCAATTATTAATAATTATTGTTAAGGGAACAATTGAAAACATACCTGTACTAAGTCCTCTGATAGCTCCCAGCAGATAAAATCCCGGAATTGATTTAGTTACTGCCATCAATCCTGTAGCAACTACTGCTATTACAACACTAATTGTCAGTAATAGTTTGTAAGATACTTTATTCATAATTCTAGGTATGAATAAAGCCCCAATTGCTGTTGTTAATGAAAAGATAGTCATATGCATAGAAAATGTTCCACGCATAATTCCAAGACTAGTTGAAACAGGTGTATAAAAGACACCTGACGAATTAATTGAAACCCCTATTGAAGATGCCGCTAAACCACAACATACAATTAAAACTAACCAATGTTTACTACTTTTGCTCACCATGTTTTATCTTCTCCTTATCTTTTAACTGGTAAATCAAATAATCCAAAGAATCTATATTTTTCTGTTGATTATGAATACTATCTAATAGCTTTTGACGTTCTAACTTCAAAACCTGAATTTGCTGTTTCTTCGTATGTGCCCCTTGTTCATTTAATTCGATATATTTCAAAATAGTTTCATTGCTCAAGCCAATATTTTTCAATGTTAATATTAAACTTAATCTTTCAATATCTTTATCTTCATATTCTCTAATACCATTAACACGGTTAACATCTTCAAATAGACCAACTTTTTCATAGTATCGTAAAGCTGTTATTGAAACATTAAATCTCTTACTTACCTCTTTTATTCTCAAGATGTTTCACCTCCATTACCTTATCTATACACTTATATTTTAAGTTAATTATATTGTTATGTCTAATACCTATATTGTATTATCAATAATACCTAAAAAGCATTATTGATATATCAAAAAACCAAGCTATACTAATGACAACTTGGTTCTAACAATTTTATTTTTTTAATACAAAAGCTTCCCCTGGAGCTACAACTCTAATCCTTTCTGGATTAACAACACGTCCATTCAAAGACTTAGGATCACCATTAAATGCATTCATTTCCGGAGCATCAACAGTTCCCCAATGAATTAAAATTAATTCTGTATTAGGATATGTATTGGCCAATTTAATCGCATTATCTAAGCCGATATGCCAAGAATTATCTGAAAAATCAAATAACATAACATCTGGTTCTGGCATTTGCAGATGTTCTTGTAAAAGTCTCGAATCTCCAACCATCCAAATCGTCCCATCAGGTGTATCAATCCAATAACCGCAATAATCTTCAAACTGATATTTACGAATTTTACTATACTTACTACTTTCATTTTGCCAAGCATGATCAGCAGGAGTTAATTTTATTTTCATGTTTCCAATTTCAAATGATTCACCAATATCATATCCATTTCCTTTTAAATCTTCTTCTGCGAATAATTCTGCTAAATAATGAGGACCATGAAATGATTTAGTCACTGGAGCTAAATTTTTACAGGTTAATCGACTAAAATGATCATTATCGCAATGTGTAATCAATACTCCATCTAAACTAGGTACATCTTTAGGTAAAATTGGCATTTCAACTAATAAAGGTAGATCAAATCCTTCTAATAATGGATCAATCATCAAAGTAGTACCGTGACTATTGATCATCACACCAGCGCTTGATAACCAATAAATTCTAGTTTCATCAATGGGCTGAAAATCCTTTTCCGTCATAAAAATTGTTCGTGGTGCAACAGCTTGTTTTGTCATTATAATTCATCCTTTCTTTTCAATGTTATTATAAATCGTCAGAAATTATATGTCTAATACCTATAATCTATAATCAATCATGCTTTTAGAGAATGCTTTATTTTTTCAATAAATCGCGCTGTAGCAGGTGAAAAAATTTGATGCTTTTTCCATACGATTACTGTTCCAGTTAACAATGGAGGATAAAATGGAATAAAGCGAATTTTTGTTTCATCATTAATATTGACTAACTTTTCTAAACAAATCGCATACCCAATCCCCTCTTCTACCATAATTGCAGCATTATAAATAAGATTGTATGTCGCAATAATATCTAATTGCTCATAATCTTGCCCAAACCAATTAGCTATTTCATTTTGAACGATTGTTCTTCGAGTACTTAATAATGGCAATTTTAATAAATCTTGTGGTGTTGCATATTCCTTAGCTGCAAGTTTACTATCTTTAGGTGCTAAAATACCCCAAACTTCCTTTTGCTCTAAGCGTACAAACTCATACTTTTCAATATCAACTGGTTCAGTCAGCAAACCAATATCAATCAATCCTTTATCTAAACGCTCTTTAATATCATCAGCATTCCCACTATAAAATTGATATTTGATTTGAGGATATTCTTCTTTAAATTCTTTGATTATTCTAGCAAGAATATGCATAGCATTTGTTTCCCCACCACCAATAAAAATTTCTCCTGTAACTAGATTATCTTGTTCTAAAAATTCTTTTTCCGTTTTATTAGCTAGATCTACAATTTCCTCAGCTCTTCTTCGAAGCAGCATTCCTTCATCTGTTAAAACAATTCGATTTTTTCCTCGGATAAATAATTGCGCGTTTAACTCCTCTTCAAGCTGCATCAGTTGTCTTGATAAGGTTGGTTGAGTTATATGTAAAAACTCAGCGGCTTTTGTGATATTTTCTTCACGTGCTACCGCTAAAAAATACTTAAGTACTCTTAATTCCATGCTTACACCTCACTTTATTTTATTATATAAAATTTATGACAAAATTCCTAATCCAATCTAAAGCAATTTAAAATAAGTCCATCGTACTATAAAACAGTCTATCCTATTATAGACTGTTTTCATTATATAAATTCTACTTCTCTTTCATTTAATCTTATGACATTCATACTTACATAAGTAAATACATTAATAATTCCACTGAATATATGCCAAAAACTAGTGAATTCTTTTGATTTGTGTTGTCTAGTTATATAAAATATTTCAGTATTTTTCTAAGATTCCTTCCCAAAATACAAATATTCAATTTTATTTAAATGAATTTTCATCAAATACACTTGCTTCAGACAGTACGAACATATTCATAAATGGTTGAAAACCATATATTAACATTAATCCATTTTCTTTTAAACAACTTGTTACCTTTAAAAATTGTACTTCTAAATCTTCAAACTAAGTAGTTACTTCAATCATTTGATTGATTATGTTATCCATAATATCAAATCATACCTTCATTTTACAATATTTCTAGACTGCAAGGGTCAGTAACGTATTTTTAATACGATTTAATTCTCGAATAGCTTTATCAACTTGAAATCGAGCATCTTTGATCTTTGATTGAACCATCCAATCAGCAATGATTCCATCAAAGAAATAATCTGCAAAACTTAAAAAATCACTAATATTTAAATCAACATCAACCAGCTGATCTACATCACTTAATTCTTTTTTTAGATTTCGTATCGAATTACGTGCTGCTGCCATTGCTCTTTCAGCTTCATTCATTTTACCATGTTTGATCATCGTTGTAATAAAACCACCACCAATCATATCAAAAAGTCCCCAGTTTCCTGCACTACTTAAATAATCCTGAGCCCTTGATAAATGACCTAAAGTTTCTTCAATTGCATGAAGTGCTTCATTAACTTCTTTTTTCTGATTATTTTCCATAAACTTTCCCCTTTGTTATCAAATTTCAAGAATATTTTACCATATAAAAAAATAATAATCAGTTAATTATATAATGGCTTGTAATTTTCTTTTCTAATTAATATAACATTCCAATAAAAAATATGCTCCCTTCTAAGTACAAGTTTTTATTTCACTTATTTTCCTAGAAAAGAGCAATTTAATATAATTTTTTAATTAAATTTTTATTAATTGATCCAACACCCTTAATTCTTCGTCAGTCAACGTAAAATCTTGCATTGCTAGAGAATCTGCATTTTCTCTTTGCAAATAGTATTGTTCCATAATTTCTTGAGTAGTTTTATTATAAAATATTTCCATATTAATAACATCTTCAAATTGATGCATTTTTTCTATGTCAATCTCTTCCATTTTTATTTCTCCTTGCTGATAGGCTCTTATACCCTCTTTAAATCTCTCTAAACCGTCGAATAATCGTGATTGTGGACAAGCTATATTCATTCGAATAAATCCATTACCATTTTCACCATACTCAATTCCGCTAGTCAAATACAAACCCGTCTTATCGCGAATAAATTGTGTTAACATTGTACTGTCAGTTGTTATTCGTGAACAATCAAGCCACAATAAATAAGTAGCCTCACTAGGAATTAAATAAATTTCTGGTAAATAGCATCGAATAAATTTAGATACTATATTTTTATTTTCTTCAATATATTCCCTCAATTCATCAAGCCACACTGCCCCTTTAGTAAACGCAGCAACTGTTGCCGTAATAGCAAAACTATTAGGTTCTGCCACTTCATCAGTATTAATGCCCCGATTTACCTTATGTCGTAATTGTGGATTAGCGACAACAATACAAGCAGTTTGTAGTCCAGCTAAATTAAAAGCTTTAGTTGGAGCAATACAAGTAATACTATTCATCTGATTAACTTTTGAAACACTAGCAAACGGAATATAATTCTTATTAGGTGCAGTAAGATCACAATGAATCTCGTCACTAATTACTAAAACATTATATTTAGCGCACATTTCACCGATCCGCTCTAATGATTCAATGTCCCATATTTTTCCAATTGGATTATGTGGATTACAAAGAATCATCATAGTTGTTTGAGGATCTGCCAGCTTCATTTCTAAATCTACAAAATCAATATAATATTCTTTTCCATCAAAAATTAAATCACTCGAAATAATATGCCGTCCATTATTTAAAATAGAATTATAAAAAATATTATATACTGGTGCTTGAATTAAAATATTTTCTCCTACACTTGTCATCTTTCTAACGAGTGAAGAAATTGCTGGGACTACCCCTGTACAAAATAACATCCACTCTTTTTCTAGATAATAATTATGCCTTTTTAGCCACCAGGTCTGAATACTTTCAAAGAATTCATCAGGAACGATGTTATATCCAAAAATACCATGCTCAACTCTTTGTTTTAGAGCCTCGATTATTTCTGGCGCAGTTTCAAAATCCATATCCGCTACCCACATAGGAAGTTCATTCTCTTTAATTTCCCACTTCAAAGAACCACTATTCCAGCGGTTCGTCAGTTTTGAAAATTGATTTTTCATTTTCTCCTCCTCTAACAACATATACATTCGATATTTGTTTGGCTTTTTATTGGAGGATTTGTTATCACAATTTTTGTTTCACTAGGATTTATTTTGGTCTTGTCTAGAATTAATTCACCGATACTATGTGCTTTAATTACACCTGAGATTGGATTCACAACACTATCAATATGCGAATTTACCTCAACTTCAACTGTAGAATATTCAAATGCAAGTGTTGTATTAATAAGTTTGCAGTTAATCAGTTTTAAATTTTCAATATAACAAAGTCCTTGTAAACTCTCAATCGTACAATTTATAAACGTTATATTTTTAGAATTCCATCCTAAATATTCACCAATGATCGTTGAATCATAAACTGTAACATTTTCACAATTCCAAAAGGCATCTTTTGAAATCAGCTTTGAATTATGCACTTCAATATTTCTTCCACCATCAAAACTATAATTTCCTGTTAAATTCAAATCATCAATCTTAATATTTATACTATTAAACCCAAAATAGTCACCATGTACCCTCGCTGCCTTTAAAACAATATCCGTGCAATTCCAAAGCGTTTCTTGCGCTATTGGCAAATCTACATTTTCTAAATAAATATTTTGTGCTCGACGAAATGTTTTTGGTGCCTCAATAATACTATCTATAATACTAATATTTTTAGTGTACCAAATTCCTGAGCGTGCCGTTTCCAACAATGTTGAATTAGTGACTTTAACATCATTACAATACCATAATGGATATTTCCATTTAAAAATAGTCTCATTGATTTCTATATTCTTACTTTCCTTTAACGGTGATTCACCATCAGCAAAAATAGAATCTTCAATTTTTAGATTATTACTTTTAAAAAGTGCTCTTTCACCGCTTAAATATTTTTGTTTAATTATTTCCATTTTCTTCTCCATTTCTATATTTCATAAAGCTAACTACCAGATCTCCTGCACCCACAATTTGATTTATATTACCTGCATCATCTATTTGACCAATTCGCGTATACTGATACTTAGATAAGAAGTCTTGATAGAATAATACTAAGCAATTGTCATGAAATAGCATCAAGTCTCCTTTATTAATTTGATTAACTGATTGACTAGTTACTGGCAAAGAGTATTCTAAATTATAGAATTTTTCATTACCATTTAACTCTTTCATTGTAAGTACCATCGGCAATTTTTCCAATAAAGCCTGGGATGTTGGAGTATCATCTAATGTAGCTAAAAACATTTGTCCATTAATCTCAATCTTTATTTTTATCATTTCTTTTGATTCTTCTTTTCCTTGTTTATCTATATTTTGTTTAACCAGATAGCCTATCAATATTAATACTAGAAGTAAAAAATATATTTCTTTTTCATCTTATTTATTAACTGCAAATAATTGCAGTATGATTTTTATTGATAATATTGCTATATTTTAAACGTTCCGTTTCAATGATCTCTAGCGTATGCTGAAGTTCTTCAATTTGTTCAATAATTACAGTATGTTGTTGATCAAGTATCATAATTTTTTGTTCAAATGACAGTTTTCCCTTTGAATATAATTGATTGAAATTCTTAATATCTTTTAATGTCATCCCCATATCTTTTAGTTTTTTTATTCGCTTTAAATCAGTAATATTTTCATTTGTAAACACACGTTTTCCTTCAATTCTTTGAATTACTGGTAATAACCCCAAATTTTCATAATAGCGAATCGTCGAAACTGGTATTTTTAAAATTTCAGATACTTCTCGAATAGTGTAACCCATCAAAATCTCCCCTTTGTCATATAAATAATCAATTAGTCATTTAAATAAAGCTTTTTTATTTTATAAATTAAATAATCCAAACAGTCTAATTCTTTTTGAACTAGATGAAGTTCATCTAATAATTCCTTTCTTTGTTCTGACAAAATTTGTAATTGTCCTTGATAGTTTTTATGTGCAAATAATAGCATAAATCTATCTACTAATTTACTATCACAACCTGCATCTAATAAGTTTTGATATACCGCTTCAGGTGTATCATTTGAACACATCACTTTATCATCTCCTTCAGCTATATTCTAAAATATAGCTTTTCGGATAGCAAATACTTATATTAAATAGTTTCCTATGCTTGAAAGGCATATTGATGCATGTTAAAATATTTTAAAGGAGTTGATTTGTATGGAACTTAGAGTTCTAAAATATTTTATTACTGTAGCTCGTGAAGAAAGTATTTCTGCTGCAGCTGATTATTTACATATGACCCAACCAACCCTGTCAAGACAATTAAAAGATCTTGAAAATGAACTTGGTAAGCAGTTACTAATTAGAGGTAATCGTCGGATTACCTTGACAGATGATGGAATTCTCTTTAGAAAAAGAGCCGAAGAAATTATTGACTTAGTTAATAAAACTGAAGCAGAAATGACTTCTGATAATGAAACTATTAGTGGTGATATTTATATTGGTGGTGGTGAAACAGAAGGAATGCGATTAATAACGAAAGCGATTAAAGAAACGCAAAAAATTCATCCAGAAATCAAATTTCATCTCTATAGTGGAAATGCCCAAGATGTGACTGAAAAACTTGATAAAGGTCTATTAGATTTTGGAATTTTAATTGAGCCGACTAATTTTTCAAAATATGATTTTATTAAGCTCCCTTATACCGATTGCTGGGGTGTATTGATGAAAAAAGACGCTTTTCTAGCATCCAAAGAATATATCAACCCCCAGGATTTAAAAGACCTGCCACTAATTTGTTCTAACCAAGACCTTGTTCGAAATGAACTTTCAGGGTGGCTAAAAGATGATTTTGACAAATTAAATATTGTCGCTACTTATAATCTAATCTACAATGCTTCATTATTAGTTGATGAAGGTTCTGGATATGCCTTAACACTTGATAAATTAATTAATACATACAATAGTACATTATGTTTTAAACCATTAGAGCCAAAGCTTGAAGTTGGACTAGATCTTGTTTGGAAAAAATATCAAATTTTTTCCAAAGCTGCAGATTTCTTTTTAAAAAAAGTAATTGAACTTATCTAATGCTTCATTAATTAACTGCTTTTTTTATAATGGCATTAAAATCATTCGTTGCAAAATCTAGCGAATCAATAATAAAAATCTTATTTCCATATTTATTTTTCAACTGTGGCAGTAAATAAGCAACTTGTGGTGCTAATAAAACCATATCATAATCATCAATAACTTTATCAATTTCCATATATCCTACCGCATCAACAACTATATCCAAGCCCTGACGTTTAAAAATTTCCTGCATTGAATAAGCAAAATATGAAGTTGTCAGACCGCCACTACAACTAAGTAAAATTTTATTAGTATTTACATTATTGAAAATGCTCTCACCAAGCTTAATTGTGGGTAAACAAAGATAATTAAAAAATGTATTAAATTGATCCATTGTAGATTTAAAATCATGCATTTGAAAATGTAAATAAAACAATATTTCATCACTATCTTTATTCTTTACACTCAATTCAACGATTCCCTCATTATGAAAACTGATTATTCCGGTACTGTTACTTCCATCAATACATAGAGTGCATTGATTTTCACAGACTTTGATATGTTCATGCGTCTTAACCCAGCGATAAACAACCGGTTCTAATAAATCTTGATAAAATTCATCCATATTAATTTTCTCCCTTACATTGCCTAGTATAAACCTAAAGTTAACTTTAATGTCAAGAGGGTAAGTAACTGAAAAATATTCTATATACAAAAAAACTCTATCTTAGTAGAGCTTTAACACATAATTTTAAATATTTTGCAACGTAAAAATTGAAAAAGCATCTTTCAAGGTACATTCAAAATAGGCTAACCCAACCTTTGAATTGAACCTACTCAAAGTATAACTATAAAAAATGTCATTATCTAAATACATTTTTACAAGTTCTTTTTCACCAAATTCTAATATATCATTTTTACATTGCAAAATAAGATGTTCAGAATCATAAGAAAGATAACGATTTGCTGTCTTAATAAAATCTAAGTCATATCCTTCCCTTTCCAAAAAATCGATTACGTCTCCGGTTGCCATATAATTATCCCTCCAACCTTATTATAGTATTAAGAATAAGGATTGTATATCTACTTGTACATTTTTTTAGAAGCTTTATTATAACAACAAAGGATAACCTCAAAAATTTATCATTAAAGTGGCTATCCTTTATTATTAGTTATTGTGGCGGTACCGTAAACGAGATTGCGCCCTTAAATCGAGCCCATAAAAAATATACTAACGGTAATAAAAACCGATCTTCACTATTTACATCTTTAATAATAAAATAGTCTCGACCTGCATCCTCAACTATACCAACAAAAACTTCATCTCGCCATTTCTCACTATCACTATAAGTGAAATAAAAAGTCCCAAGCTTACCGATATTCAAACGAATGATATTTCCCATATATATTTGTGGTACAGCTGCCGGATTAGGGTTTTTAGGCGGTATCAGTGTACCGTCAGGATTCACTTCAGCATCTGGATCCTGTCTAACAAAATAAGGATTTAAATCTTCAAAATAATTCATAAATGCATCTCCTTTAGATTTCACATACTAAATTTGGTCCGGGATTATAAAAACAATGATTCTTAAATCGACCCGAAAATTCTCCATAAAATGTTTTTGGGCAAGTAACATTATCCCCAGGGTTTTTGAACCATAACGCATATGTTGCTGGAGCATTCCGATAACCTTTAATTGTTTTAAGCGCTAGTTCTTTTTCTTTGGTATTAACAGGTCCATTAAATAAATCTGTTCCAACTCCAGCAAAAGCATTTTTCTGATAAATTGCTTCCGTAATAGTAACAACATTTTTAAATACATCACAAACTGCAGCAACTCTATTAACGACAACATTCCCAACTAACAGCATTCCTTCTTGACCTTCGCCTAATGCTTCAGCCTTGATCAACCGTGCTAGTAATTCTACTTCCTTACTGTTGTAAGCAATCCTTGAGCTCATCTTCTGATATCACCTCTTTAAGACTATATGCCGATAAAGCAACAATATAACTAATTTATACAGTAATTTAAGCTTTTTTCGACTTATTCAAAAAATATTATTAGATATAAAATTAATCTTTCGAATAATAACTTTATTCCCGATATTTTGTTAACAACATTAACAGAACTATGATAAAAAAACTTCTAATTTTGTTAATAGTATTTAAATCAACTATTTTTTACTTTCCAAAATTATCAGTAACGATTATGATACGAGTGTAGTTAAGGAAAGAAGGTAATTAAAATGAATAAGAGAGAAATTGAAAAACAAGCACTCAATTCATTAAACACTTACTTTAAAGATAATCCCGATAAAGTATTGAATGATTTTGAGCGAAAGCCTTTGGATAAAGAAGATATAACTAAAATTGTCAACGAAGAAATCCAAGCTCAAGAAAAAAAAGTTGAATCACTTGAAGTGCTGAGAAAAAATATTGCTATTGAGGCAGAAGAATCGTTAGAAAAGGTTTTAGGTAAAAGGATTACCAGCAAAAAATCTCCAAATAAATTAACTGTTGATGAGATGGCAGTTAAACTACAAGAAGAAAAAACTCATCAAATTGAAACTGCAAATAAATTAAAAACAGCTAAATTAAGGAAATAACATTTGTTAATGCCATTAACAAATAATCTAAATTGAAAGTAGAAATTTTGTTAACAGCATTTATAAATGATTATTATATATAGAATTATTTTGCACAGAAGCATATATTATAAATGAAAACAAAAGAAAGAGGGAAATTATTATGAATACTAAAAAAATCAATGAACAAGCTATTGAATCTTTAAAAACTTATTTTAACGAAGGTAAAGATCTTATTAAAGAAAATGTTACACCACTTACTAAAGATCAAATTAAAGCTATCGTTAATGAAGAAATTGCTCATCATGAAGCTAAATTACATGAATTAAATGATTTAAAACAAAAAATTGATTTAGAAGCAGAAGAAGCTTTTGAAAAAGTTTTTGGTAAAGCTAAAGAAGAACCAAAAACACATAAACTAACTACTGATGAAATGGCAGTCAAACTTCAAGAAGAAAAAGAACATCAAATGGATGTTGCTAATAAATTAAAAGAAGAAAAATTATCTCATTAAATTAATTATTCTAAAAAAAGTCACGACAAATCAATATCGTGACTTTTTTATTAATCTGATAACATTATAAAAAGTAGTTATCAAAATAGCCATACAAACGTACAGTTATTTCATTAGTTCTTTTTCAAACATTTTTTTACTTGTTAAAAAAGCAATTACAAGAATCGCAAAAGAAATATCAAAAGGACTCTTTAAAGTAAGTATTACAATGAATAAACCAACAATAATTCCAAAAATTTGAAAAGAGAAAGGCTTTAATGACAACCGATTTTCCTTAATTAGTTTGTATTGATTAACTAGATTATGTAATGTAACATAGAAAGCAATAATCGCAATCAAAACATCAACAGAAAAACTGACTAAATAATTATCAGTTAATAATTCTTTGATAAAAAGTAAAACAATATAGCCACACATCGTTTGCCATAAACCAGCAATAATATACTTTTCAAGTACTTCTTTTTTTATCTCTTTTAATCGCTTTTTACTAGTTTTTTCTTTTTTCATTATTTAGTAACCTTTAAAATATGTCCACTCATTTCTTCAATATGACTATTAAAGAATTCTTCCATCACTTTAATCATATAAGCAGTATCTTTGACACCAGCTGTTTCATAAGATGAATGCATTGCTAATTGAGGTAATCCTATATCAACACTGTTCATTGAAACTTGTGCCATTGCAATATTACCTAACGTGCTACCACCAGCAGTATCACTGCGATTAGAGAAAAATTGTACTGGAACTCCAGCCTTTTTACATAATCCCTTAAAAACAGCTATACTAACTGCATCACTAGTATATTTTTGACCAGCATGAGATTTTACAACAATACCCTCATTCATATAAACACAATTATTAACATCTGTTTTCGCAGGATGATTTGGGTGTACAGCATGAGCATTATCAGCACTTAACATAAAGCTTGAAGCCAATGCCCGATAATATTCTTCTTCACCTTTTCCTAAAGCATTGTTGATTCTACGCATAGCATCATATAAAAATGTTGATCCTGCACCCTGTTTAGTACCTGAACCTACTTCTTCGTTATCAAAGCAGGCAAATACATTGATTGATTGCTTATTTGCTCCCTTGAGAAAACCTTGTAATGAAGTATATGCACATTGTAAATCATCTAGTTGTGGACATGAAATAAATTCTTCATTAGCTCCCCAAATTGATGGTTCCATGCGATTATATAAATATAGATCTGTTCCATAAATAGTTTCAACATCAACACCTAATTCATCAGCAATCAGTTTCTTTAAATCTCCTGCTTTAGTTTCAGATCCACCAAATAACGGTAACATATCAACTTGTTTATTATAAGCATAACCATCATTGACAGTACGATTCATGTGAATTGCAACATTCGGAATCATTACTAGATCTCGATCAATATTTACTAGTTTGGTAACATAGTTATCACCTTCTTGAACTAAAACCCTACCTGCAATAGATAATGGGCGATCAAACCAGGTAGCACATAACATCCCACCATAACCCTCTGTATTTAATTGCGTATACTTACCTTTTATTTCAATTTCAGCATTCTCTTTGACTTTAAAAGTTGGTGAATCACTATGTGATGCAGCAACATTAAAACTATAATTATCTAAATTCTCACCAAGATTAAAAGCAATAATGCTAGAATTATTTCTAGTGACAAAGTAATGACCACCCTTCTTAATTTGCCACGTTTGTCCTTCTAATAATTCTTCATACCCATGTTCAATTAAAATGTTCTGCATATTAGCTACAGCATGAAAAGCAGTTGGGCTTTGCTTAATAAAAGTTACTAATTCCTGTGATATTTGTTTATCCATTTTCATGACCTCCATAATTACGGCTTTATTGTAACATATCCTTTAACATGTGTTAAAGGATATGTCTAAGATACTATTGACTTGTCTTACCACGTTTAGCTAGAGCAGGCATAATTGCTCCTAATCCAACTAAAATAATTGGGGTAATAATATTCATTGCGATTTCAAATGCACTTCCTTTAAACATTCCTAAAGCACAACAAGCTGCAGTGACAATAAAACACCACCATCCAAAAAATTTCGCAAAAAATTGACTTTTAGTAAAGCGATATTCTGCTGGAAATTTATCAATTGCTTTACGCAATGCAATATATGCAATAAACACCCATAAATAACGCAGTGGCATACAAACTGAATTTAGTTGGGTCAAGAATTTTAAAAATGCCGTAACACTTCCTATTCCTAACGCCGGAATTAAAATTAATGGTGTAACAATTGCTACTACCAACAAAATTCCATTGGTATATGCGCCTTTGTCATTTTTCTTTAATAATTTTGCAGGAATAAATTGACGCGCATTTTCATTGTCTAATAACATTCTAAGTGGCGCATCGATAGAAATTACCAAAGTTGATAATTGCCCGACCATATTACATACTGCATAAACAATTAAGAAGGTATTACCAATACCATAATACTCTCCTAATTTTTGGAATGACCAATATGCTCCATTAGCTACATATGAATCAAAATTAGCATTAATTTCAGCAACATTAAACATCATTCCCATTGAAATTGTACCCAAAATGGCACAAATAATTACCATGATTGCCAATGCAATCATCCCCTTAGGAAATCCTTTTGAAGGATTTTCTACTTTATTTACATATGGTGAAATTTTTTCACATCCACCTACGGCAAATACTAATATCGATAATGAAGTAAAATATTCTAACCTAAACGATGGAATTAAATTTTTAAAACTCCAATCAATAGTTTGATATCCTCCATTAGGATTTAAAGCCGGTGCTGCCATCATTAAGATAATAAATAAAATTGACATTACAAACATCGACGATCCAGCAATAGTCGCCAATGATTTTAATGGATTTAACCCCCGTGATGCTACCCAGGCAAATACTAAAAATACTACCAGGGTAATAATTTGGACTAGGCGAATATCCAAAGAATCATAAAAAGATGAATTTTGGAACAATACCCAACTTAAAGCTTTTAGCCCACCTGATGCTTTAGAAGCAATATAAGGCATATGAACAACCCAATAAGTCCATCCAGCATAGTAAGCTAATTTTGGTCCTAAAGTTTCTTGAATCCATGAACTCACACCACCACCAGCATTTTTAAATGCTGAGCCTAACTCTCCTACCATTAATGCATATGGTACGAAGTATAGTGCAAACATCATGATCCAACTAAAAATTACTTGGACTCCGTTAAAGTATACAAAACCATTAACCACATTTCCGAATCCCCAAACAGTCGAAAAGGCCATAAAGGCTAAGTTATACCAAACGATTTTCTTCGAATTTGACATAAAACCCTCCTAATCTTGAACAACACCGTGTTCGTTTTAGTCCCGTCGGGTTGCAAAACTAATTGTTTATAAATAAAAACAGTTCATTTGCTTCGCAACGTTTCTATTATAACAAAAATCTTATATTTAGCCTACACATTTACATTTTTTTATTATAATAATGAAAATTATTCCCGCTGTATAAAAAAAGATACCCAATTATCCTCAGATATCTAATTTACTTTTTTTAAATAACGATATTTAACCCATCCTATTTCGTTATCTTTGATCACATAAGCATAAGGACCGTATATTCCCACTAATTTAATTACCTCACCTTTTTCCAAAGGAATCAAATAATCAACATAGTCATCCAAACAATAATATTTTTGATTATTTAAATACAAAAATTCATTCTTGATCTTAAAAATCTTACCTGTTTTAATTTGTTTGCAGGTTGAAAATAATTTTCCCTGCTTAAGCACCTCGACTTCAAAATTAGGCCATGCCACTTTATTGACAACTTGTTTTTCTACATTAACATCAACTACTGCCTGATATAACGGTAACGGCTGTATATATTCTTTTGATAACTTAAATCTATCGCCATCACCAGTAATTATCAATGCATTTAATTGACTAATAGATTTTACCCCAGTTCCCCCATCAATACTAATAATACGCTTTTGCTTATCAATGATAATATCATTATTGATTGCATTAGCATATTGATTTGATGTCGGTAAATGTCCAACCACAACATATTTATCTAAACAGTGACCAGTTTGATAAAACGTTCGCATTTCAATAAGCGATGAAGTAGATGAATTTTGCCAGTCTTTTCGATTTTCAATTCCTGCATGAACAAAAATAAAATTATTGAATTCTAGTATTGTTGGTAAAGTTTTAAAATATTGAAAATATGGCCGCAAAAACTGTTTTATTTTTACCTGCATTACTTCAGGATTTTCTTTTTTTATGTCTATATTCAATTTTTCTAGAGCTTGTCGAATCATTCCGCCTTTACCAATACGATTTAAATAGTGAACTATTTGGTTAGCATATTTAGGATTATCTACCATTTCTTCTAACGCATATTCACAATTACCAAGAATCACATATACGCGCTCACTTTTTGCCTGAAGTTCTTGTAAAAATCTAACAGTTTCTAAAGCTTGCGTACCTTTTTCAATAAAGTCACCTAAAATAATCAAGTAATCATCGTATCGATAATCAACCTTTTTTAGCAGTGCTTTAAATCGATCTAAGTGAGAGTGAATATCACTGATTACAATACAGCGATATTCTCCTACTACTTTTATTTTTATATGCTGTGCCTCCAACATTCACTTCACCTCTAGTCCTACTATAGCATAAATATATAAATAATTTACAGTAATATTATCTTAAGTATTTATAAATTCTGCGTTATAATCATACTAGAAACGAGGTAATAAAAATGTTAAAAGAAATTGAACAACGTCAAAGCATTAGAAAGTATTTGAACAAACCAGTTGAACCTGAAAAAATCTTAGAACTTTTAAAAGCAGCAATGAACGCGCCGACAGCCCGTAATACACAAGAATGGAAATTTAAAGTTATTACAAATTCTCAAGCACTAAATGATATGACGAAATTATCACCATATACAACAATGATGAAAGAAGCTCCTTGTGCTATTCTCGTAATAGCTGATTTAAATAAAGCTATTTCACCTGAATATGGTCTAATCAATTGTAGTGCAGCAATTGAAAACCTTTTAATTGAAGCAGTCAATCAAGGGCTTGGTTGCTGCTGGTGTGGAATCGCTCCAGTTTCGGAAAGAATTGAAGGTTTTAAAAACTATTACAATCTAGCTGATAATGAATATCCCGTTGGTGTTGTAGCTGTTGGTTACAGTAATGAAACAAAGCCACTGATTGATCGCTTTGATTCTAAAAATATTAGCTATTTTAAATAGAATCAAAAATTATTCTTTGTTAAAACTATTTTTATTTATTCAAATATTGACTTCTAGTTAACTCTAAGATGTATGATAAATTTATTAATACAACTATAATAGAAAGAAGGTTAATTATGGAAAATAAATTTGGTTTTGGTTGTATGCGACTACCAATGAAAAATGATGAAGTCGATTATGACGAGTTTAATCAAATGATTGATTTGTATATGCAGGAAGGATTTAATTATTTTGATACTGCCCACGGGTATCTAGGCGGAAAAAGTGAGACCGCACTTCGTGATTGTTTAGTCTCACGCTATCCCCGTGAATCATATGTCCTTACTAACAAACTAACTAAAAGTTTTTTTAACAGCAAAGAAGATATTCTTCCACTATTTAATGAGCAATTACAAAAAACAGGTGTTTCATATTTTGATTATTATTTAATGCATGCACAAGACCGTGAAAATTATAAGCATTTTCAAAAATGTCAAGCTTATCAAGCTGCTCAAGAATTAAAAGCAACAGGAAAAGTCAAACACATTGGAATTTCATTTCATGATACTGCAAATATTTTAGAGATGATCTTAAGTGAACATCCCGAAATAGAAATTGTCCAAATTCAATTTAATTATGCTGATTTTAATAATCCTAGTGTTGAAAGTAAGAAGGTTTATGAAGTATGTCGCAAATTTAATAAACCTATTTTAGTAATGGAACCAATTAAAGGCGGTGGTCTTGCGAATCTTCCCGAAGCAGCAAATAGAATTTTAACTGATCTAAATAAAAATGCCAGCAACGCTAGTTATGCTCTACGCTTTGCAGCGTCTTTTGAAGGTGTATATAAAGTTTTATCAGGAATATTAGATTCCTTAGGAGGAATTCCTTGTACCGCTTGTCGTTATTGTACAGACGGCTGCCCGATGAAAATTTCAATTCCTGACTTATTTGGCTGTTATAATGATAAAAAAATATTTAATGACTGGAATAGTGATTATTATTATGGAGTTCACACAAAAACTAATGGCAAGGCATCTACTTGTATTGGATGTCAACAATGCGAACATATTTGTCCGCAGCATCTGCCAATTATTAAATATTTAAAAGAAGTCGCTGAAACATTTGAGTAATTAAAAAGATACTCCATGATGCAAATGTAATGAAAAGGTAGATATTAGTTCCAATATCTACCTTTATTTTACTTCTATATCATTTGAATAGTCCTTTTAATATATAACTTTATCCAAGATCCCATTTACATATGCAATAAAAATGCCATAATTTGTCATCGGAATCATTTGCCCTTTTGCCTGATTAACTCTTGTCATAATATACCGGCGATTAAACATACAGCCACCACAAGTAATAATTAAATCGTACTTGGTTAAATCATCTGGAAAATCTGTTCCACTAACAATTTCAACACCAATTCCAGGAAATTTTTTCTTTAACATTCGAGGAATTTTAACCCGTCCAATATCTTCACTTAATGGTGCATGACTACAACATTCTGCAATTAAAACTGTCGAATCACCATTCAGCCGTTCTAAGATTTCAACACTTTTAGCATAATAATTTAAATCTCCCTTATAACCTGCCATTAAAACAGAAAATGATGTCAATTTGCTTTCTGAAGAAATATTTTCATAAACATATTTAAATACTTGTGAATCTGTAATAACAAGATCAGGGGCTTGATTTAATTTTTGTAAAGCTGATTTTAGTTGTTCCGTTGTTACAGCCATAATTTGACAACCTTTATCAAGCAATTCACGCATTACCTGAACTTGGGGTAAAATTAATCTGCCTTTGGGAGCTTGAATATCTTGTGGCATTACTAATAGTATAAGATCACCTTTTTTTGCTAATTCACCTGTAATGCTTTCTTTTTCAAAATCAGCCGGTACCTTTTCAAGCAATTTTTCCTGTAACTCTTTTATTCCTTGCTTCGTTAACGAACTAATCAGTAATGGTGTTTCACTAGTTGCTTCAGTAATTTTCTTTAGAAGATTATCATTCCTTTGTAAATCAGCTTTACTTATTACTAATATCGTAGGAATATGCTTCTCTTTAAAATAATGATACCAGTCTAATTCTTGACAAATCTTTCTATCATTAAAAAGAATGATTGCAATATCAATCTTTTCACTAGCTTTTTTTGTCTTATCGTTTCGCAATTGCCCTAGAGTCCCAATATCATCAAAACCTGCAGTATCAACTAACAAGCATGGTCCCAAACCATCAATTTCCATCGCCTTATAGACAGGATCAGTAGTTGTTCCCGGTTCACTTGAGACAATTGAAACTTCTTGATTAACAAAGGCGTTGATCAATGCCGATTTGCCACTATTACGTTTTCCAAAAAAACCAATATGGAGCCGATTAGCTCCTGGTGTTTTATTTAACCCTGCCATTATTAGAACCTGAAATCACGTTTCCCGTCTTCAATCATCGTAAGACGTTCTTGACAAATTTTTCTAACTTTATCACTAGTGATATTATCTAATTCCTTCATAATTAAATTATCAGCTTTTAACTTAGTATCATCACCGGCATAATCTTGACTATATTCCTTTAATGTCATCAAAGCATTAGGATGACAACAATTCGAGATTTGACCAGATTTACATAATTGCATAAAACGATCTCCCGTTCTTCCTTCGCGATAACAAGCAGTACAAAAACTTGGAATATAATTTAATTCACATAACCACTTAACAACCTCATCTAAAGTTCTATTATCACTAATATCAAATTGTGCAGAAGTAGTATCTTCTTCAGTTTCAGGTTCATCATAACCGCCAACACTTGTCTTAGAGCCACCACTAATTTGTGAAATACCTAACTCTAACACTCTTTCTCGAACCCGTTTAGATTCACGTGTTGAAATAATCATTCCCGTATATGGTACTGCCATTCTGATGATCATTACAATCTTTTCAAAAATTTTATCGCTGATAGCATTACTAAAGTCTGATTTATCAATATCATCTGCTGGACAAATTCTCGGAACACTAATCGTATGTGGTCCAACTCCTTTTGCGGCCTCTAAATGTTCGGCATGCATCAATAAACCCACAAAATCATATCGATACATTTCTAGCCCAAATAAAACCCCAATACCGACATCATCAATTCCACCATCCATAGCCCGATCCATTGCTTCAGTATGATAAGCATAATCATGTTTTGGTCCCGTTGGATGCAGTGCTTCATAATTTTTCTTATTATATGTTTCTTGGAAAAGAATATAAGTTCCTATCCCAGCCTCTTTTAGCTTTTTATAGTTTTCAACTGTTGTTGCAGCAATATTAACATTAACCCGCCTAATTGCTCCATTTATATGTTTGATCCCATATATAGTTTTAATGCTTTCCAATACATATTCAATTGGATTATTGATTGGATCCTCTCCTGTTTCTAATGCTAAACGCTTATGCCCCATATTTTGAAGTGCGATGACTTCTTTTTTTATTTCTTCTTGAGTTAATTTTTTTCTTGCAATATGCTTATTTTTTAAATGATAAGGACAATAGACACAACCATTAACGCAATAATTTGATAAGTATAAAGGTGCAAACATTACAATTCTATTACCATATAATTTTTGCTTAATCATTTTAGCAACTTTTTCCATTTCATCAATTGCTTCAGGAATTTCACACTCCAATAACAGCATTGCTTCACGGTGCGTTAATCCTTTACAGTCTTTAGCACGCTCAATTAAAGAAAAGATTAATTCTCGATTATCTTTATTTTCTTTAGCATATGCAATTGTTTCCAGTATTTCTTGATCATCAATAAATTCTTCAGCCTTATTAGATTTTACATTATACATTTTCCTTTTTCTCACTTTCTTTTACTTAGGTCTAACCCTCGTAATCAAATTTACAATAATCTCCACGCTCATATACAACTTCATATCCCGCCGTCTTTAGCGTATCAATTAATTCTTTTAATCCTTCACTCGCTTCTTGTCCACTCGCTGCTTTTCCATCATATAACGAGTATTTTTTTCTTACCTCCTGAGGTGATAAATTAGGCATCACAACATTACAACCATGGTTAATTCCCTCTAAGCGCCCATTAGAATCTAAAGTTGCTAAAGCAGTTGTTGCAGGCAATAGAACATCCTTTGTCATAATTCTAATCAAACTTAATAAAAAAAGAGTAAGTTTTAAATCACCATTTGGTTGGTTTTTAAAAGGCGTATTTTGATGCACTAAATATGGTCCAATCCCTACCATTTCCGGCTTTAGCTCTTTAATAAACAATAAATCATTAACCAGACAATCAATATCCTGATGATAACTTCCTACCATAAATCCACATCCTGTTTGAAACCCAATTGCTTTTAAATTCAAAAGACAGTCAATTCGATTATCAAATGACATCTCATGAGGATGAAGCTGATAGTAATGCTCTCTATTATAAGTTTCATGACGAAGCAAATAACGATCAGCACCTGCATTAAAATACTTTTGATAAGTTTCTTTACTTTTTTCTCCTAACGATAGCGTAATTGCACAATCAGGATATAATTCTTTTATTTTCTCAATAATTTCTACCATTCGTTCATCTTGGTAATATTCGTCTTCTCCACCTTGTAAAACAAATGTTCGAAAGCCTAAGCGATAACCTTCTTTGCAGCATAATAATATTTCTTCTAAATTTAGCCGATAGCGTAATGCTAATTTATTACTGTGACGTAATCCACAATAATAACAATCATTTTTACAATAACTGCTGATTTCAATTAATCCCCGAATATAGATCTTATTTTTAAATATTTGTTCAGTGATTTTCGCAGCAATCTTCTTAGCGTAATCAAAATCGTTTTGATCAAATGTTTTTAATAATCTTTTAAACTCATCAAAATCCAATGCGCCTTCTTGATGAAGCTTGTTAATTAAATCAATATTACTCATTCTATCCTTTTGAATATAGTGCCTTTACACTGACACCTTTGAGCATTCCGATTTTTCCCGATAAAGCCCCTATTACATCATTTGGTCCATCAACGATAACAGACATAACTGATACTTGCTTATCTTTATAGGGAATTCCCATTCGCCCAATAATATAGCGACTATATTTATGCAACAAGTCATTAATCTTATTAGCACTGTCTAATTCATAAACAAAAATTCCTAAAATTGCAATTCTACTTTCCATTTTACCTCCTTAAACTAAAAACCATTAGGGCGTACTAATGGTTGAACAAAACAAAAATAATTGTTCACCCTTTGACTCAGAAATTTCCTCATCATTAGCTGCATACTTATATTCTACCACATTTGAAATGAAAACGTTATCATTTTAATTCTTTTTGGTTTACTCTTTTGTCTTCGACACGTATAATGAAATAAAGCGAGGTAAAAAATATGTTAATAATTCACAAACTTGAACATACTCACTTTTCATCAAGTGAAGCTATTATTATTGACTACATTCTTGAACAAGGTTTAAAAATAAAGAATATGTCAGCAAACAGTATTGCTAAAGCAACATTCACTTCTGCCCCACTTTTAGTACGTATTGCCAAAAAATTAGGTTATTCCGGCTGGAACGCCTTTAAAGAAGATTTTATTGCAGAACTCGAATATTTATTTAAAGAACAAAAGGTCGATGCTAGTATTCCTTTTGTTGTTAGTGATGATATTATGACAATTTCTAATAATATCGGTCAACTTCAAATTGATGCGATTCAAGACACGATGTCCATGCTGAATCATGATGACTTACAAACGGCCTTACGTTATCTTCGAAATGCTAAAGAATTAGATCTCTATGGAGTTTCTAATAACCTTTTATTAGCAGAAGGATTTAGAAGTAAATTATTTTATATTCATCGTAATGTAAATATCTGTCGTCTGCCTGGTAATCCCAAGGTTCAAGCGGCAATGAGTGATGAAACCCATTGTGCTATTTTAATTTCATATTCTGGAGAAACAGAATTTATTATTGAGGTTGCTAAGGTATTGAAAAAGAAAGAAACTCCAATCATCGCGATTACCTGTATTGCAAATAATCGCCTTTCTAAAATTGCTGATGTAACATTACGAATTTCATCACGTGAAATGTTACATACAAAGATTGGAGATTTTGCAACAACAACATCGATTAAATACTTACTGGATACTCTTTATGCAGGAATTTTTTCATTTGATTATCAAAAAAATCTTGATTATAAAATTCAAATTGCTAAAGCTGTTGATGACCGTCACTCGGGTTATGAGTTTATTGATGAAGATGAATTTCCTCAATAAACTCGTCAATTCAAAACCAAACAAAAAAACACCCCTTACGTGGGTGTTATTTTTATTTGGTAGCCTGTACGGGGTTCGAACCCGTGAATGCTAGGATGAGAACCTAGTGTGTTGACCGCTTCACCAACAGACCATGTAAATATTATAGCACTATTTATAAAAAAAAGACAATCATTATTCAAAACAATTTTTATCAATATAATTATTAGATGTTTTAGATAGTGTAGTGAATCTATGGCAAAATTATCTATACAGTTGAGTATATTTTAGACATGGACCCAGAAATATCAACATCAATAATTATAAAACTTATATTCATTATAATAATAAGTACCAACTTTAAAGCAATCAGAGCTAATAAAACAGTAATATATGCCACTTTTAAAAGCCTTTTTAATAGAAACAAAATTCCTGTAAAAAAGGCTTTTATGTATATTCAAAATACTATTTCAATTTAAGTATCAAATTATTTCATACTTAATAACTTAATGGCCAGATCGATTCTTTTAAGTGATTCATTTTTCCCTAAAATATGTGCAATTTCAACAGCTCCGCCCGGAGTAAATGACTTAAAAGTCAAAGCAACTCTGACAGGATACATAATCCGTCCATTCTTCACTTCTTTTTCTTGAGCTAAATTAATAAATAAATCATGTAACGCTAGATCATCATTAAAATTATCAAAAGTACTTAAAGCATCTCTAACCCAAATAAGAGCTTCTAATGAGTTTTCAGGATTTGTTTTCATCTTTTTATTTTTAAATAATGTTTCATCAGCATTACATGGTTCATTAATAAAATCAATCATCTCCGGTATTTCATTTAAATAGGAAATCCTCAATTGTAGTACTTGACTCAGTTCTAATAAATCAACATCGCGTGTAATTATTTTTTGATAATACGGCATTGCTAGTTGATGAAAATTTTCTAACGTTAAATTTCGTAAATAAAGTCCATTCATCCACTTTAATTTATCGAGATCAAAAATTGCTGGTGCCTTTGATATTCTTTTAATATCAAAATTTTTAATCAGTTCGGATAAAGAAAAAATCTCTTCCTCACCTTCTGGAGCCCACCCTAATAAAGCAATATAATTAATGACTGCTTCATTTAGGTATCCTTGCTTAATTAAATCTTGATATGAAGCATCTCCATTGCGCTTTGATAGCTTATGCTGCTCATCTTTCATCACTGGCGGAACATGAATGTACGTTGGAATTTCCCAATTAAAAGTTTGATAAATTATATTATATTTCGGCGTACTAGCTAAATATTCATTTCCTCGTACTACATGGGTTATACTCATCAAATGATCATCGATGATATTAGCAAAATTGTATGTTGGATAACCATCACTCTTTAGTAACACCCCCTCATCTAAAGTATCATTATCGACAGTTATTTCTCCGTATACTTCATCATTAAAAGTTGTTTGCCCCTGCTTAATTGTTTGTCTGATAACATACGGTTTATTTTCTGACAATAGTTTCTCTATTTCTTCATCAGATAATTGATGACATGGATCTTTAAATATTTGATCCTCTTTATTACCCTTAACATTTTCTTGATTACAAAAACAGTAGTGAGCTCCATTCAGCTTAACAAGCTCATGAGCGTACTTTTGGTAAATTTCTAATCTTTGTGATTGAATATATGGTCCATATCCGCCATCTTTATCAGGTCCTTCATCATATTCAAGTCCAGTATCTGATAATGTTTGATAAATTACATCTATTGCCCCAGCTACTTCCCGGGCTTGATCTGTATCTTCAATCCTCAAAATAAAATCACCATCGTCTTTTTTAGCAATCAAATAACCATACAAAGCTGTTCGTAAGTTACCTATGTGCATATAACCAGTTGGACTAGGTGCAAATCTTGTTCTAATTTTCATAAATTTCATTCCATCCCCTTGTATTTTTTCCAATAAAGTTTTAAAATTATAAATGTCCACTAATTAGGGTATAGCCAAGCGGTAAGGCATCAGACTCTGAATCTGACATTTCCTTGGTTCGAATCCAAGTACCCTAGCCATGCATTTAAAAGTAGAGCTTTCTACTTTTTTTATTATATTCCTTTCTTATAAGTAAATCTATAAAAAACAAGTTGAATTAACATATGTTAACCAACTTGTTTTTATTAATTGCCTCCGGGACCATCTTGACGCTCGCGTTCATCAGGATAATATTTGGTATTATTATTTGTCCATTGATTATTACCAGCTGTTTTTACTGCTTCATTTGACTTATTTTGTTTTTTCTTATTCTTCACTATTATCACCCCATAATAGTTTGTCTCCAATAAATAAATTAATACTACATTTCTAACTTATTCATAACTTTCTAACTACTTATTGTTAAAAAGTATGTAGCTAAATATTTTTAAGCTTATAACATTATTGAAAATAATATTTATCTAAAATTTATAACTATAAAACTATCTTAACATACTCTAAATTTATTTTCTTTACCATCACGATCAGCTACAATACTTTCAATCGAATGTTCAACCATATCACTGACTGCTTGTTCTGTATAAAAGGCCATATGTGGAGTTAATAAAACATTGGGCATATCTCGTAATATAGATAATTCATGGTTTCCAATCACTTTGTATTTATAATCATTATAATATAATCCTAATTCATTTTCGATTACATCTAAAGCACAGGCAGCGATTTTACCGCTCTCTAACGCACTAATCAAATCACTGGTATCGATAATACTTCCACGAGCGGTATTAATTATAATGACACCATCCTTCATTTTTTCAATAGTTTCTTGACAAACAAGATGATACGTATCTTCTAAAGCCGGAACATGAAATGTTATGATATCGCTCTTAGTAATAATTTCTTCCATTGCCACATAATCTGCATATTTTCTTACTTCTTCTTTTTCAAATGGGTCATAAGCAAGTATCTGACAGCCAAAACCACTTAGATTTTTAATCACTTTTTGACCTATAGCACCTGTTCCTATCACCCCAACAACCATATTTTCAAGTTCTAATCCAATACTCCCGTTTAATGAATAATCAAATCCAATTGCTCGACGCATAATCATTTTCATTTTTCTTAAAGCCATTAACATTATCATTACTGTATAATTTGCAACGCTGGCAGTCGAATAGGTTACATTACTTACGATCATCTTATTCGCCTTAGCTGCTTTCAAGTCAATATGATCATAACCAATAGTTCTTGTTGAAATATGTTTTACACCTTGTTCATGCCAAATCTCAATAATTTCCTTAGTGATTGCTGTAGTAATAACACTTACCCCGTTACAACCTTCTGCTAAAACTGCATTTTCTTTATTTGGTGAATCATATATTTTAATTATTTCAACACAATAATGTTGTGAAAACTTTTCAAAATATTGTCCCTCATCAAATTCTCGATAATTATATACTGCAATTTTCATGTTTTACCCCCTATTATTTACAACTACTATAGTTTAGCACTTGCCTTAGAAGATGTAAACTCTTTGTCAACTGTCACTAGGATTAACATGAACATTACAATGTTTGACTGTTGGAAAATTATTTTCAATCAAATCATGCACTTGATGAGCAATAGCATGAGCATGACGTAAATTATCATTTCCATCAACCTGTACTTCTAAATCTACATATACTTTATTACCAAATAATCTTGTTTTCAAATCATCAATATTAATTATTTCACTTTGCTCCGTAATTAAAGAAATCAAATCCTCTTGAAATTCTCTACTACAGGCATGATCAATCATTTGATCAATCGCATCATTAAAAATCTCGATCGCTACCTTTAGAATAAAACCACAAATGAGAATACTAGCAATTGCATCTAAAATATAATATCCTAAATAAAAACCAATAACGCCGACTAAACTGCCAATTGAAGAAAAAGCATCACTTCGATGATGCCAGGCATCTGCTTTCATTGCATTTGAATTGATACGTTTTGCTTCAATAATCGTATACCAATACATCGCTTCCTTAGCCACAATCGATATTACAGCTATAACAATAGCTAACGATCCATATTTTAATTTAACATTACTTGGGTTAATAATTTCTATAATACCGCTATATCCTATCAACAACGCCGTTAAAAACAACATAACTGCAAGAATAATTGCTGCCACACATTCAAACCGTTCATGACCATATGGATGTTCTAAATCACTTTCTTTACTGGATAATTTTACGCCAACCATAACTACAACTGTACTTAAAACATCTGACGCAGTATGGATACCATCGGAAATAATTGCATTAGAAAAAGATATAAACCCAATTAAGATTTTAAAAAATGCTAAAATTAAATTTCCTAATAATGTAACTGTTGAAACACGCATTACCGTTTTTTGATACTCTTCCATATTATCACCTAAGTTATTATATGCAAAAAAAGTAATCTAGTGACCTAGATTACTCATCATTTTCCTTAAATTCTTTAATAATTGTTTTAGTCGAACTTGTCCCAATTCGTTCAACTCCCAAATTTATAAATTCATTAAAAGTTTTATAATCCCTAATCCCGCCTGCTGCTTTGACTTTACAAACACCATCTACAGTTTCTAACATTATTTTCACATCTTCGATCAAAGCTCCACCTGGTCCAAAGCCAGTAGAAGTCTTGATAAAATCCGGTTTAACTTCTTTAGCAATTTGTGCACATTTCCTGATTTCATCTTTTGTTAAATAACAATTTTCAAAAATTACTTTACTAATGATTCCTGCCTCACGGCAAATCTTAACAATTGTTTCCATCTCTTCCTTGATATAAGTAAAATCACCGTCTTTAACTTTAGCAAGATTTAAAACATAATCAATCTCGTCAGCACCATCTTTGATTGCCTCAATAGTTTCAAAAGCTTTGACTGCTATTGTTGTTTGACCTAAAGGAAAAGAAATAGCTGCGCCAACATGGATTGTGGTGTCTTTTAATAATTCTTTACAAAATTTAGTATAGTAAGAATTTATTGCGACCATCTTTACCTTTAATTCTTTTGCCTCATTACAAAAAGCTTGCATCGCTTCTTTTGACGCATATGGCTTTAATAATGTATGATCAATATACTGAGTAATTTCTTCTAATGTTCGTTGCATTTATATCCCGCCTTTCTATTTATCATAATTATACTACAAACCCTCTATTATGATAACGTATTTTTATTTAACAGGATAACGTATTACTGTTTTTAAATTTTCAGGTTTACATTTTCTTGGATCACTTAAATAAATTTCATGATGTCGGCGGACTTCATTGAGATCAATTTGTAATCCATGAGTTTCGATAAATTGATATATTTTTTCAATACTCGTATTTTCTTCATCATAACTGCCTAGATGCATAATTTGAACACATTTCCCTTCTTCAATAATTTCGTAATTTACTTTATCAAGATTTAAGTATGGTTTTTTTACTTTTAATAATTCTTTAGCATGTTCAAAAACTTCAAGTGTAACAAATTCAGGTAATCTAATCATTGATTTCCAATAAAATTTACTTTTATCACCGATTACTTTTTCAGTTGGTTTTTTATCCAGCCACCATAAGCCTTCCAAAGGGGGAACTACATATTCAAAATAGCCATCTATTTTATTATCCGTCATTTTGGACATTTTAATTGTAAAAGAAATACTATATAATAATTCTAGAGCCTCTTTATATTCAGCTGATGTATTAGGATTACCTTTACCATCAACTGTTACATACGTGATTTTATCTACATTAATCAACATTGGGGACCTTTTTGGTAAATATAAATCTTTATATTCTTTCTTATAATCTAATTTAGTCATATTAATTCCTCCAATATTTTCTCAAATTTTTTAACCGATAAAATTTCTCTTGTAATAAATTTATGATTATAAAACAAACTATATGTGGTAAAAAGAATTCCCGCATTTTTTGCTTCCTCACTACTATTTAATAGTTTTAATTTAATTATTAAACCTTTTTCTTGACAATACGCTTCAATCATCGGGGCATATTTAGCTGTAAAAGGACACTGATGACTATAATATAAAACTAATCCACCTTCCTCACAAGTCATTTCTTTAATCGTAAAACTTGGTTGAACTGCTTGAGAATCTAAACTTAAATACATTAATTCATATTTATCTAGACTCATTATTGAAATAAAACCATGCTTAATTAAAAATTTATAATCCATTACAAACGGCATTTTCCTTTTTGCAGAAATAACAGTTATTCCATGTTTCTTCTGTTTACGACAATCTTCAATACAAGCTTCCAACAATTTTTTAGCTAATCCCTGTCCTTGATATTTTCCAGATACCCAAAGACAATTAATATGCATAAGATCATCACCTACGATAGGTACCCAAGCTTCTTCAAGTGGTAAATATTCAATAAAACACTTTCCCCTTACATCCATCTTTTTAAAAATCAATCCGCATTTAAACTGTTCCTCAAGCCAAGCTTTTTTAGCTTTAACTTGGATATCATTATTACTAGAAATTGCACAACAAATATGCTCCTTCTCCAAATTATTTTGATCGACTGTGATTATTTCCATTTAACTCATCCTTTCTATAGAATCATTATAACAAAACAAACTTGACATCCTCTGTCAAGTTTGTTTATAAACAGCCTTAATTTTATTAATTTCTATAATTACCTTATCTTTAAGGTCTTGAGGTTCTATTACCTCAACTTTAGACCCAAATGAGAGAATAAAACTAATCAACCAGTAATCATCAGGGACAACACTACTTACTATATAATTTCCAGCAGTATCCTCACAGATTACACCATCACCGAATTCATCAAAAACAACACTCCCTATACTTTTATCAAATTTTAAAATCACTTTAATCCTCGGGGTATTCAAATTAGGAATTTTATTTATTTTTGGTGGTAAAGCAATTTCTTCAAGTTGAAAATAATTTGATGTCGTTAGTAATTCTATAATTCTTGTTAGCCGAAAAACACGATAGCTATTTTTTTGAAGACAATATCCTTGTAAATACCAAGTATTTGCTTTAAAAAACAGTTTATTTGGAAAAACACATCGCTGTGATTTCTCACCATAAGAATTAATATATTTAAATTTAATTTCCTTTTGTTCAAAAATAGCTTTTTTTATTGTTTCAAACTTTTCATTTTGACTATTGTTATGATGCCAAGTAGTAAAATCAACTTCAATCCAATCTAGTTTATTTTTATTAAATAACGCTGCCATCTTATCAATTAAGCCTGCTTCATCTCTATCTTGAAGCCTCTCTATACATTGAAGTGCCATTAAAATTTGATTCTGTTCATCATCACTGAATGTCATTTTATCCAAAACAAATTCACTATCTATATAAATTCCACCCTTAGCTCCTTGATTGGCATAAATTGGAAATCCAGCTACGATCAAGCGATCTAAATCACGATATATTGTCCGGGTTGAAACTTCAAAGTGTTCAGCCAATTCTTTAGCAGTAGTCTGCTTATGTTCGATCAGATAATAAATAGTTTCAAATAGTCGATTAATGGACATATTTAGTCGATCCAGCCAAAATGTTTACAGGCATTATAAATACCGTCTTTGTCACAATCATCTGTAATATATGCAGCTTTAGCTTTCAAAGCATCAATTGCATTTCCCATTGCGATACTAGTCCATTCATCAGTAAACATACTCAAATCATTTTTTTCATCACCAAAAACAACTACATCACTATAATCCCCATCAAAATGATCAACCATCATTTTGATTCCAACTGACTTATCGCCAGGTTCTACAAACAAGTATTCTTGATGAAAACGACACCAAGGCAGTTCCTTTAAAGTTTCCAGCTTTTCTTCCTCTGGAGCATAACAAGCCACATATACTTTATAAATTTTATCAAAGTCTTTTGGATCCAAACCTTCTTGAACTATGGTATCCATATAGATATCATGTGTAAAATCATAAAAGCGATTATCTGGTGCCAATCGTCTTGTCGCATTATCAGGTGAAATTGCCCAAATATATCCTTTTTCCTTACATTCATTAATTAAATTGATACATTTATCGTAATCTAAGGGTTTAATTTCTACTAATTTATTATGTATTGTAATTCCATTTCCACCGTCACTTACCATATTTTCAAACCCTAGTTCTTTCATATGTTCTACTGCCATCGCATAACTCCTTCCAGTAGCAATAGCAACAAAATGACCAGCCTCTTTTAATTTTGAAATAGCTATTTTAGTCGATTCTGGTACATATTGATTTCCTGGTGTCCCAACTGCCAAAGTACCATCAATATCAAAAAAGAAAAATTTACGTTTCATTATTAAAACCTCCAACTGTTTTATCCTATCATATTTTAATATAATTATTTTTTATTTACTGAATATGAAAAGATAAAAATTTACTCATCTGTTAGCTTGTCGCTTCCATTATAATTGCCAGTAATTTCAATTTCATTACCATCTGGATCTTTGATTGTAAAATACCAGTATGGCATATGGATATTGACAAATAACAGTTCAGATACAGCCCCTATCTTTAATTTTTTAATTCGTTCATATTCACTTATTAAATCCTCTACTTCAAAATTGAATATAACTGATGTATTTATTTTATCACTATTTTCATTTTTCAAAGTTGTCAAATATGAATGATTATAATGGCCACGATAATCGTTATTTACAAGAAAATCAATATCAAATTGTCGATTATATAATGATAATGAATTCCCACAATCAAATGTAGCCCACCGATCATCATTACAATATAATGGCTCTTGCTCCAATAAAAGCTGATAAAAAGCCAGTGACTTAGCAAAATCATTGACACTAATATATGTTGTTCCTAGCCTCATTTAGTGTTCTCCTCTATTTTAAATAAAACCATCTTTTTTATTAATTCTACTGGTAATTCTTGTTCAAACATAAATTGCACTGTATTTTTATTATTTGTCTTATAATTAGCTAATTCTGTTTTAAAAGCTTCTATTGTTTGCGGTGATGTATAGAAGCCAATATGTTTTTTATATGCTGCAAACTGGACTAGAAAACCGTCTTGAAAATATGTTGGTACACCCCATGATATTTTTTCTTGAGCTTCAGGCGCCGTTTCTTTAATTATTTTTCTTAACTTAATTAAATTTATTTGTATCTGTTGGTAAAAACTATTAATATATTCGTCTACTGTTATAGTCATCATCTTCTCCTTTATCTTAGAATAACTGAATTGAAATATCTCTCTTGAAACTCTGTTAAGGCTCTAATCTGTTCATCACTATAATCAACATTATGAGGAACAACAATCAATTTATCATCATTATCATTAGTCCGCTGGATAACTGCAATAACTACCCCACGATATCTTTCTACCGGCTCAAAGACACCAAGCAAATAAGCATCAAGTTCTTCTCCATCTCCGCTAACTGTGTTTTCAATGAAACCATAATTAAGAGGATATATGAAGCCGTATTGAGGATGCTGAGAACCTAATGGACGATCAATGAGAACCTCTACTTCTTGATACAAATAATCTCTACATAACATTGGTAAAACCTCCTAACTTTAAAAATTATATGTTATTTTCTGTATCTACGCAATCGCCATAATAAAAAAAGATGCCTAAGCATCTTTATTTAACCGGAATCACTGATCCATCACTATACGTATTGGTAATAAAATCTTTAATTTTTTGAGATTGTAATACTGCTACTAAAGCTTTGATTTTTTTATCATTTTCATGTCCCTTTTGACACGCCACGATATTAACATATGGATTACTTTCATCTGCTGATTCTAAAAGAATCGCATCTTTAGTTGGATTCAAGCCAGCATCAATTGCATAATTCCCATTGATTGCGATTAATGCACCTTCATCATTTTTATACGCATTAGTTAGCAATTCTGGTTTAATTTCCTTGAATTCCAAATTTAATCGATTAGTCTTAATATCTTCAATCGTGGCATCTTGCACTTTCACTTTATCATCTAATTCAATGATCCCTGCTTCATCTAAAATAGCTAGAATTCGTCCATGATCAGCAACAGAATTAGAAATAACAACAATATCATTTTTCTTTAATTCATTAATATTTTTAATTTGTTTTGAATAAAAACCAAATGGTTCAATATGCACTCCACCAGCATTAACTAGATCATATTTATTATCCTTAATATCCTTTTCAAAAAATGGGACATGTTGGAAAAAGTTTGCATCTACATCACCATCATTTAAAGAGCGATTAAAAATATAATAGTCATCTAAAATTTTTATCTCTAGATCAATATCATAATCATCCTTTAAAATGTTCTTAGCTTCTTCCAAAATATCACCATGTGGCTTTGAGGTTGCAGCCACTAATAATGTTTTATCATCACGTTCTGTTTTTCCACCACATGCAGTTAGTGTAACTGCTAATAATAAACTAATAATTCCGATAAATAATTTTTTCATAATATTTCCCTACCTTTTATCTATTTTCCTTACAAAATAATCACCAATAAATTGAATAATAAAAACAATAACTAAAATTAAAAATGTGGCTGTATACATTACATAATTGTTAGTTCTTACAAACCCATATAGATATGCCAGATTCCCAAGACCACCAGCTCCTATGGCACCTGCCATTGCTGTATAACCAACTAATGAAATGGACATAACTGTAATCGAAGAAATCAAAGCTGGTTTAGCTTCTGGAATTAAAACCTTAGTAATGATTTGAACATTACTTGCCCCCATTGCTTTACTTGCTTCAATCGTTCCACCATCAACTTCATTTAAAGCAATCATGACCATCCGTCCATAAAATGGTGCACTTGATAAAATCAATGACGGTAATGCTGCCTTAGCACCTAACATTGAACCAACCAAAAATGTAGTCAATGGAATTAGCAAAAATACTAAAATAATATATGGTACCGCTCTAAATACATTAACGATCAAATTTAAAATTTTATTAACGATCAAATTAGGATACAGTCCATCATCTTGAGTTAAATATATAGCAATTCCCAAGACCATTCCAAGAATTACCGCAAAAATCAATGAAATCAATGTCATAAAGAGCGTTTCATTTAGAGCTGCTATCATCGCATTGATATCAATGTTTTCTAAAATACTTCGCATCTACATCACCTCCACTTTAGCTAAATATTTTTCAAATAAAGTTATTACTTTTTCATAATCACCGATTACTTGCAAAATCATAATCCCAAATGAACTATCAATAGTATTGCTTAAATTAGCTTCAATTACATTTATATCACTATCACATTCTCTAATTACTTTAGTCAAAATTGGCAAACGACTAACATTTTCATCAAACACTACTTTCAATAATCGTCCTTTAGAATAAATTTTCTTTAGAACAGTCTCATCAAATTCATTATGATTTTTTCCTTCTTGAATAAAACTTTTAGTTACTGAATGTTGCGGCGAAGTAAAAATCTCTTTAACAGTTCCTTCTTCGATAACTTTTCCTTCTGACATAACTGCAATATGATTACAGATCCTTTGGACTACTTCCATTTGATGTGTGATCATAATGATCGTAATATTTAATTTCTTATTTATTTTTAATAATAATTCTAAAATCGATTTTGTCGTATCGGGATCTAATGCACTAGTAGCCTCATCGCATAATAAGATTCTAGGATCATTAGCAAGAGCTCGCGCGATCCCCACCCGTTGCTTTTGTCCACCTGATAATTCGCTAGGATAAGCATTCTCACGACCTGTTAAACCAACTAGCTCTACTAGTTCTTGAACCTTTTGCTGACGAATCCTTTTATCTTTATTACCAGCAATTTCTAAAGCTAATTCAATATTTTCACTTACTGTTCGTGACCACAATAAATTAAAATGCTGAAAAATCATTCCTACTTTAGTTCTCAATTTTCTTAATTCTATTTGTGATAAATTCCCTAAATCTTGTCCATCAATAAATATTTTACCACTATCTTGTACCTCTAATTGGTTAATTAGACGCACTAATGTAGATTTACCAGCTCCGCTATAACCAATTATTCCATAAATATCGCCATCTTCGATAGTTAAAGAAACATCATCTACAGCAACTACTTCACGATCCTTTAATCGATAAACTTTACTAACGCGCTTAATTTCAATCATAAAATCCTCCTTAAAATATAAAAACTCGTCCTTTAAGCCAAAGGACGAGCATTGCCCGTGTTACCACCTTAATTCATTATTACCTCACAGCAATAACCTCTTCGAGTACAATCATACTCTAGTGCGCTAACGGGCACACCCGTCATAGGCTAAATATCGCCTACAAGACTCCAAGACCATCTTCATTCATTATCCCCTATCCTTTTCCACCATCCAAGGATTCTCTATAAAGTTCAAGTGAACTACTCTTCTTTTCATTGTCGTTGGCAATATATTAACTAAATCTATTTTAAAAGTCAAGAGTATTTTTTAATTATTTCCTACTTTTTTACTATGCATTATTTCCCTGTCTTTTTTATATCTAAATTTATTCCCGTTTGTATCGACATTTATTCATTTTACTTGATTATCTATCAATAGTTCATATAATTATAAAAAAGGAGATGTTTATGAAAGAGCTTGAAAATAAAATTATTGAATTTGTTCAAAAACGTGGTTGGGATCAATTAGAACATCCCGAATGTCTAATTAAAAGTATTTCTATTGAAGCTGGGGAATTACTTGAATGTATTCAGTGGGATAATGATTACAAAACAGAAAATATTAGTGAAGAACTTGCCGATATAATGATATATTGTTTTCAGCTGGCATACTCACTAAATCTTGATGTAAGTACAATTATTGAAAAAAAACTTATAAAAAATGCTGAAAAATATCCTGTTAAAGAATTTTAATCTTTAGCAGGTTTTTATTTTGCAAAGTTAGCTTGACATATATTGCAAAGCAAACTATACTTTAATTGTAAAGTGTACTTTGCAAAGATAGGAGTGTTATAATGAAAACTAAAATTCCTGAACTTAGAAAAGCCTATAAAATTTCTCAAGAAGAACTAGCAAGGTCTGTCGGGGTAACCCGACAGACAATTACTTCAATTGAAGTAGGCAAATACACAGCTTCATTAATTTTAGCTTATAAAATTGCAAAATATTTTAACTTGACAATTGAAGAAATATTTGATTTTGAGGAGGAACTAAATAATGGATAAAAGAATTATTCTAGCACGTGAAGACTTGAAAAAAACTAATTACTGGATGATTACTTTAATGATATCTGCTTTAACTTTAATCATCTTGTCCTTAACTAATGTTTTAACTATTAATTCAAATAACGAACATTACATTGACTTTGTACATGGATATCAAACAGGACTTTCTTTTGCTTTATTTGTTTTTCCGTGCATTAATCTAATTTCTAACTTCTTTTTAGCTAAAAATGAAGTAAAGTTAATTGAAAAATATATAAATGATCATGATGAACGTAAATTATTTATTGCTGACAAGGTTGGGGGAAATTTTTCTTTTACCTTTGAGATTATTACAATGGCATTGGTTTCTGTGATTGCCCCACTCTACAGTTTTGACTTATTGCTTGGAATCGTAGCTTGTATTTTCATTATCATTATAATCCGAGGATGTTTATATTTATATTATAATCATAAATATTAATTACAAAATGTAATATATATTTGACATTTATTAAAATATACACTACTATTATCTTGAGGTGATGAGATGGCTAAAAATCTAAGGATAAAAGCAGCTCGAGCTGCACTGGATATGACCCAAAAAGATTTAGCAGATGCTGTTGGGGTATCACGTCAAACAATGAATGCGATTGAAAAAGGAGATTATAATCCAACAGTTAAACTTTGTATTAAAATTTGTAAAGTTTTAAATAAATCGTTGGATGAATTATTTTGGGAGGATATTCTTGATGAAGAAATTTAAGTCATTATTTAAATGCCGACTCGATGAACGACAATTGAAAATTAGAGGAAATATCTATTTTAAGAGTTTTTCAGTATTGAGTTTTATTATTATTGCAATATTTTTTATTAAAGAGATATTTAATATTGACCTAATGATTGGTGATTGGGAATATTTAATTGCTTTGTTCATTAGTATTACTTATTGTTTTATTTTAATGATCTACTATGAAATATATCCTCTAACAAAGGCCCGGTATCGTTTATTATTTATATTTTTTGGTCTTTATGGATTTGGTTTTTTTGGTTTATATCTATTTTTAATTATCAATGGAAAACCTTTAATCATAGACAATCAATTATCCGTATTAGGCTGTGAACTAATTTTCACTTCCTTTTACATCATTATCTTTATCACCTATGTAATCAAAGTAATTTATAACCATTATCATCAAGATGATGATAATTAATGGAGGGGAAGAACATGTTAAAAGTAGAAAACTTAACAAAGACATTTAAAAAAATTAATGCTGTTGAAAATGTATCTTTCGAAGTCAACGCTGGAGAAATTATCGGTCTATTAGGAGAAAATGGAGCCGGTAAAACAACAACATTAAGAATGGTAGCAACAATGTTAAAGCCAACTAGCGGTAACGCTTATATTGATAATTATAATATTATTGATAATCCTAGTAAAATTAGAGAACATATCGGTATTTTATTTGGTGGTGATGTTGCTTTATATGATCGTTTATCAGGACGAGAAAATATGACATATTTTGCTAAACTAAACGGGATGAGTGATCAAGAAGCTAAACAAGCAGTTGATCAAATTGCTCAAGATTTAGAAATGGTAGAATATATTGATCGTCCTGTTGGTAAGTATAGTCGGGGGATGAAACAGAAAGTATCATTAGCAAGAAGTATCATTCATCATCCTGATGTTATGTTATTTGATGAACCAACTACAGGATTAGATGTTTTATCAAGTAAATTAATTCATGACTTTATCTTAAAATGTAAGCAAGAAAATAAAGCTATTGTTTTTTCTAGTCATAATATGTATGAAACTGAAAAACTATGTGATCGCGTTATCATAATTCATAAAGGAAAAATTGTTGCCAGCGGCACGATTGAACAATTAAAAAAGGAATATCAACAAGATAATCTTGAGGATTTATTTATTGAATGTATTGGAGGTAATGATCATGAATAATATTATGACAATTGTAAAAAAAGAATTTAAAGATATTTTACGTGATCGTAAAACATTACTAATGACTTTCGTTATCCCAATCATAGTCATGCCCCTATTGTTTACCTTTATCTTTTCATCAATTGGTGATATGGCATCACCAAGCGAAGATAATAAATATAAAATTGTTTTAGAAACAAATAATCCGGAAATCACTGCTCTTTTTAAAGAAGCGGGTATTTACGAACTTGTTAATAGCAAAGACCCTATTAACGAAGCTTATGATGGGAAAATCGTAGCTTACATCATCGCTAATGATATTAATGAATCATTAACACAAGGAAGTACACCTGAAGTTGACCTATATTATGATACAACCTCGCAACGTGCAATGACTGCTATAAGTACTGTTCAAACAATGTTCGGTACTTATCAAAATAGTTATTTAGCATCATATTTAGAAGCAAATCATTTATCAAGTAAAGTTTTACAACCATTTACTTATAATGAACATGCTAAAGACGAAGAAGCTGATAGTATGTCCTTAATGATGCTAGGAATGTTAATTCCTATGATGATCATTGGTTATTCTGGTTCAGGAATCGTACCTATTGCAACCGATTTAGGTGCTGGTGAAAAAGAACGGGGAACTTTAGAACCATTACTTTCAACAAGTATTTCTAGAAGTTCTATTTTAATTGGTAAACTGATTGTCACTGCAACTTTTGGTAGCATTACTTCAATTTTATCAGCAGTCGGTTTACTGCTTGCTTTTAAATTTGGAATGAGTGATACGATGGCCATCACTATCGATTTATCACTTCAAAGCATGCTGTTAATCGTATTATTAGCAGTATTATATGTAATCTTTATTTCTGCAGTGATGTTATTAGTTTCAACATATGCTCGTTCTTTAAAAGAAGCTAATACGTATTTAACTCCTGTAACCCTTATTCCGGTGTTACTTTCAGTAATTACAATGTATATGGAGCCAAGTTCAGTTTCAATGGCGATGATGAATATCCCAATTCTCAATGTTGTAATCGTTATTAAAGAAATTATATTCAATCAATTAAATTATGTTCATCTATATATGACAATTGGCTGGTCAATCGTTTATGTAATTGTTTCAATGATTGCAGCTAAAATGATGTATGAAAAAGAAGAGGTAATCTTTAGAGCATAAAGAGCCGCTGCAGATAAACTGCAGCGGCTCTTTTTTAAATAAAACTATGTTCAATTTGCATAACCGTATAGTAATTAGGGTTAATTGCACGTAGTTTCGTATTGATTTCTTCTTTTAAAACTTTATGTTTAATTTCATCATTTGAAGGAATCATAACGTCAAAAATTAAATTTGTATGTGTTGGTCCAGTAACAATTCTAAAATCGTGAATACTGTATTCTTTGTTAATTCCTTTGACAACTCCTAAGACTACTTGTTTTAATTCATTTGTTAGAGCATCATTTGTGTCTACTGGATCCATATGAATCGTTGTCAGGATATGATATTTCTCCAACATTGAACGCTCAATCAAGTCCATCGCATCATGAACTGCCATAATATTATCATTACAATCAACTTCAACATGCAAAGTTAAAAATTTTCTACCCGGTCCATAATCGTGCATCATTAAATCATGGATTCCTAAAGCTTCTGGATAAGAAAGAATATATTCTTCGATTTCATTAATCAATTCCTTATCAGGTGCCATCCCCAATAAAGGATCAACAGTATCTTTAAAGATATCAATTCCTGCTTTTAAAACAATAATTGATACAACAGCTCCCATTATCCCATCTACTGGTAAATCAGTATAAAGGGATAAAATTAATGAAATTAAAGTCGCTGATGTCGCCATCACATCGTTTAAACTATCTTGACTGGCAGCCATTAAGGTAGCAGAATTAATATTTTTAGAAACCGTTCGATTAAACATTGCCATCCATAATTTAATTAAAATTGAAACAATTAAAATAACTACAGCTACGATTGTAAAAGTTACTTTTTCAGGAGCAATGATCTTAAAAATAGAATCTTTTAAAGCTTGAAAACCAACTAATAAAATTAAAAAAGCGATTATTAGACCAGCTACATATTCAATTCTACCATGACCATAAGGATGCTCTGAATCAGGATGACGATTAGCTAATTTAAAACCAAATAATGAAGCTAAATTACTACCAACATCTGAAAGGTTATTCAACCCGTCAGCCTGAATGGCAATACTATGAGTAATAGCCCCCATTGTAAGTTTAAAAATCACTAAAACAATATTGCAGGCAATCGAAACGATTGAACAAAGCATGCCATACTGTTCTCTTACTTTAGGGTTATTATAATCATTATAATTCTTAATGATTTTTTTAGATATAAATTTAAACATTAATCAATATGATAAATATAAATGTCTTGTTTATTAATCTCGATTAAATTAGCTTCTATTAGTTCATCTAGGTATTTAGCTACTTTTGCCTGATTTACCTCTTTATTTGCCATCGCTGCCAAAGTTTGAGCAATTACTGGATTATCTATTTTTAACAAAGCAATATTTTCTTGATTAAAAACAGGCTTTCTTAATAATGTATCTAGTAAAGCAGCATATGCTAGTTTTGTTTCTAAACGAATATTTCCAAATTTACTGCCTTGAAATAAAGCTTTTGGCAGATAATAAGTACTATCATCGACACTTTCTTTCAATGCTTTTAATGTTTCCTTGTTGTATAATTCCATATTTTTACCTCCAAATATATTATCCATTATACCATAAATGATTAATGATTATGATAATAAATTAAAAAGATTAGATTTTTGCTATCTAATCCTTTAAACGCCCTGTAAATGTACTAACATCCTCAAAGCCGATTTTAATTAAATTTTCTTTAACGTCATTGACATACTGACCAACTCGATCACTTGTATGACTATCTGTACCAATAGTAATAATACGACCTCCTAAATCATAATAACGTTGAACTTGTTCAAAATTTGGAAAGCCGCAAGTCTGATTAACTGCATATCCAGAAGTATTTACCTCAATCCCCTTATTTTTAATAATCAAATTTTTAAATATTTCATCAATTATATTCTGATATTTCTTATGTTCAACTTTTTTATCTTCATAAGGCCCGTATCGCATAATGTAATCTAAATGTCCTAAAACATTAAAACAGTCAAAATTTTTAATGCACCTTAGCGTTTCTTCAAAGAAAGCCTGATGAGCTTGCTCTTTATTTAGATTTTTAAAAAAATCCCCATAATAAAATTCAGTATGATCAATTACATGAATTGAGCCAATTACAAAATCAAAAGGATACTGGTTAATCAAATTATTAATCTCTAATTGATGATTCATATCTAGACCTATTTCAATGCCCCATTTTATTATAATTTTATCTGCAAATTCTTTTTTTAAAGCCATAATTGTTTGATAATAACCTTCGACATCTAGATCAAAAACATCAATTGGGTAATCGAAATCACGATGATCAGTAAAACAAATCTCATCTAGTCCCATTTTAATTGCTTGAATTACATGTTCACGCGGATCAGCCTCACTATCACCTGAAAATCTAGTGTGCATATGATAGTCAATGGAACGCATTTTAATAGTCTCCTTTAGTATGAAAATCTTTCTTATTTCCAGTTATTTTATGACGATCTTTTAACTTATTTTCAATATCGTCAAGTGTTACCCCTTGATTATTCATTAAAACAAAAACATGATAAAATAAATCACTGATTTCACCGATTAATTCTTCCTTATCATCATTTTTAGCCGCGATAATCGTTTCACTTGCTTCTTCACCTACTTTTTTACAAATTTTATCAACACCTTGATCTAATAAGTAATTAGTATATGATTTTTCAACTGGGTTTTGTTTCCGATTTTCAATTAGATTTGATAGACTTCTAAAAATATTAGTATTATCATAAGCCATTATTTCATTAAAGAAACAAGAGTACGCTCCAGTGTGACATGCTGCTCCAATTTGTTCAACAAAAATTAACAGTGTATCTAAATCACAATCTAAATACATCCCTTTAATATTTTGAAAATGACCTGATGTTTCACCTTTATGCCATAGTTCATTCCTACTTCTTGAAAAAAAACAAGTTTGATTTGTTTCTAACATTCTTTGATATGCTTCTTCGTTGACATAAGCTAACATCAAAACTTCATTTGTTTTATAGTCCTGAACAATAGCAGGAATCAACTCCATTTTTGTAAAATCTGGTTTCATTACATTGCTCTCCTTACATTTATATCATGTTTCCTTAATTCTTTACGAACATCTTCAACAGTTGCTTCGCCAAAATGAAATAATGAAGCCACTAAAGCGGCATCACAATTAGTTTGTTTAAAGACATCAACAATGTCTTGAATACTGCCACAACCACCACTGGCAATTACTGGAATATCAACAGCATTACATACAGCATTGATCATGTCGATATCATAACCTGCTTTAGTCCCATCTGCATCCATTGAAGTCAATAGAATTTCCCCAGCACCCAATTCTTCACATTTAGTTACCCATTCTATTAGATCAATTCCAGTATTTTCACGACCACCTTTTACATAAACGTCATAACCGTCATCATCACGTTTTTTAGCATCGATTGCAACGACTACACACTGTACCCCAAATTCATCAGCAGCCGCTTTTATTAAATCAGGGTTTGCAATAGCTGCCGAATTAACAGATACTTTATCTGCTCCACTAGCTAAGATCGTTCGAAAATCATCAAGCGTCCGGATTCCCCCGCCAACAGCTAGAGGAATCGTTAATTCACTAGCCCCGCGTTCAATAATATCTTTAATAATATCACGTTCTTCATAACTTGCAGTAATATCTAAAAATACTACTTCATCAGCACATTGCTGATCATAACGTTTAGCTAATTCAATGGGATCTCCAACATCTTTCAATTCTACAAAATTAATTCCTTTTACAACTTTACCATTTTTTATATCCAAACAAGGTATTATCCGTTTTGTAAGCATGTAATAACCTCCTTGAGATCTACTTTACCCTCATAATAAGCCTTACCAACAATACATGCATAATAGTTCTTACTAGCTACATCTTTAATATTTTGAGCATCTTTAATGCCCCCTGAAACAACAAAGTTAATAGTAGAAGTTCTAGCGATCTGTTCATACATATCAAAGTTAGGACCTTGTAATGTTCCATCTTTACTAATATCTGTAGCAACAATGTATTTAACCCCTAACTTCTCTAACTCTTTGATAAACTCCAAGTATGGCACGTTACTGATTTTTAACCAGCCTGAAGTTGAAACAAAGCCATCTTTAACATCAACTCCTACAACAATTTTTTCAGGACCATAGGTATTAATAGCACTTTTTAAAAACTCTGGATCATTAATTGCAGCAGTTCCTAAAATTACCCGATCTATTCCTACTTCATCTAAATATAAAGCAACTGTTTCAATATTTCTAATCCCCCCACCAAGTTCTACTTGCATTGAAGTATTTTGTTTTATTTTTTTAATTGTTTCAAGATTAATACATTCACCATCTTTAGCACCATCTAAATCAACAACATGAAGCAGCTTAGCACCCATTTTCTCAAAATTCTCAGCTAATTTTGCCGGTTCATTACTATATACTGTTTTTTGATTATAATCACCTTTAAACAATCTAACGGCTTGACCATCTTTTAAATCTATTGCTGGAATAACTAACATTCGATCATCTCCTTAAACGCTAATAATATTTTTTGTCCTACAGCTCCACTTTTTTCAGGATGGAACTGGCAACCAATCGCATTGTCTTTAGCCGCAATTGCCGTTATATTTGTCTTACCATAATCACTATAAGCAATTAATTGTTCATTTGGGCATGTTGCCATAAAAGAATGAACAAAATAGACATCATCATTTTCATGAATATTTTTTAAAATTGGATGGTTTTGGTTGAAATGTAATTGATTCCAACCCATATGAGGAACCTTTTCATCAATATCCATAAAGACTACTTCTCCATCTAGGAAACCTAATCCTTTAGTTTCTTCAACTTCATACCCTTTTTCAAATAAAATTTGCATTCCCAAACAAATTCCCAGAATTGGTATTCCAGCATCTTTTCGTTCATTTAAAACATCAATTAAATCAAACTTTTTTAAATTATTCATAGCTACCGGAAAAGCCCCTACTCCAGGTAATACAATTGCTTTAGCTTGGCGAATAATATCTTTGTCACGAGTAATTACAGCTTCAATTCCGACCCTTTTTAAAGCGGAAATAACACTACTTAAATTACCAATATTGTAGTCAATGATTACTACCATCTAAATCCCCCCTTGATTTTTATAAGACTCCTTTTGATGAAACAACTTTATCTTTGTTAGCTTCATCAATACTAACCGCTTCTTTTAAAGCTCTTCCTAAACTTTTAAATATAGCTTCAACAATATGATGATTATTAGTTCCATACTGTTCATTAATATGTAAAGTAATCAGTGAATTAAATGCCAATGCCCGAAAAAATTCTTCCGTCATTTCTGTTTCAAATGTGCCAATTCTTTCACAAGTTAGATTAACATTATAAACTAAGAAAGGACGCCCACTAATATCTAAATTGGTTGTTACTAGCGTTTCATCCATCGGAATAGTAAAAGCTCCATATCTTTTAATCCCGAGTTTATTGCCAAGCGCTTCTTTTAAACAAGTTCCTAAAGCAATTCCAAGATCTTCTACTGTATGATGAGTATCAACTTCTAAGTCACCTTCGCATTTAACGATTAAATCAAAACCTCCATGAAAAGCAAATAGTGTTAACATATGATCAAAGAATCCGATTCCAGTACTAATTTCACTTTTACCTTCTCCATCTAAATCTAATTGCACAAGAATTTTCGTTTCTTTTGTTTCACGTTCAATCTTTCCAATTCTCATGACTATTCCTCCTCAAATCTTACTGCTACTGAATTTGCATGGGCATCTAAACCTTCACTTTTAGCAAATTTAATTACATCTTCCTTGAATTCGCCTAAGACTTTTTTAGGATAATAGCTATAAGATGAATATTTAACAAAATCATATACCCCTAATGCCGAATAAAACTTAGCAGTTCCTCCAGTTGGTAGTACATGGTTAGTTCCACTCATATAATCGCCTAATGGTTCCGGTGAATATTCTCCTAAGAAAATAGAACCGGCATTTTTAATTTTTGGTAACATATTTACAGGATTATCTACTAATACTTCTAAATGTTCTGGTGCTAAATAGTTGGAAACATCAAATGCTTCATTCAAATTATCAACAATGATTGCTCCACCATAATTAACCAAGGATTCTTCGATAATATCTCTTCTTGATAAATAAGCCATTTGGCGAACTAATTCACCATTTACTTTAGCCACTAAATCACGACTTGTCGTAACTAATAAAGCACTAGCCAGTTTATCGTGTTCTGCCTGACTCATTAAATCAGCAGCAATATATTTAGGATTAGCGTTCTCATCTGCAATTACCAATACCTCACTTGGGCCTGCAACCATATCAATATCAACAAGTCCATAACTAAGTTTTTTAGCCGTCGCAACGAAAATATTTCCAGGACCTACGATTTTATCGGCTTTCTTTATTGTTTCAGTACCATGAGCAATGGCAGCCACCCCTTGAGCGCCACCAAATTTATAGATTGTATCAACCCCACTTACTTTTGCTGCAGCAATAATAATCGGATTAACTTTTCCATCTTCTTTTACCGGTGTAATAATTACTAAATCTTTAACTCCCGCTAACTTTGCTGGAACAGCATTCATTAATACTGTAGAAGGATAACTAGCGGTTCCCCCAGGAACATATAATGCCACCCGTTCAATTGGACGCACCATCTGTCCCATGATTACCCCATTATCTTTAAATAAAGACCATGATTTATCAATTTGATTTTTATGAAATTCAGTAATTTGTTCTTTAGTTCTTTCAAGGATACGTAGATAATCTGCATCTATTTGTTTTAATGCTTCTTCTTTTTCAGCCTCACCAACAATTAAATCTTTTTCATTATTAATTTGATAACCATCAAATTTTAAACAATACTCAAATAAAGCTTCATTACCACGCAAATTAATATCATCAATAATCTTTAATACTGCTTCATTTACTTCTTTATTAACACTTTCTTTACGGCTATCTAATTTAGTTGCTACCGCTTCTAAATTACCTTTATAATCAACGATCTTTAACATTATTTTCCCTCCGTAACTGCTTCTAATTTATTAACTAAATTCATAATTTCATCTTTTTTAAACTTAAAACTAACTTTGTTGGCCACTAATCTAGTTGAAATATCACTAATTTTTTCAATTACTTCTAAGCCATTTGCTTTTAAAGTCGACCCCGTTTCTACAATATCCACAATTGCGTCACTGATTCCCACGATTGGTCCCAATTCTACAGATCCTTCTAATTTAATGATTTCAACATCTTCTTGTTTTGTTGCAAAATATTTTTTTGCTACTTTAGTATATTTACTTGCAATTTTTTTACGCCGTTCAAATTTCTTGTTACGATACTCTGGATAAGCCGCTACAGCAAAGTAACATTTACCTATATTTAAATCCAATAATTCATAATAATCTTCAAAATCAACATCGTCTAATGTATCTTTACCAACAAAACCAATATCGACAATTCCGTGTTCTAAGAAAGTTACTACATCATTGGCTTTACCAAAAATCATTTCAATTCCATCTTTTGTTGCAATTAATAATTCCCGATCCTTATTAAAAATTGGTTCCATATCAAATCCCGCTTCTTGTAACAACTTACAGACCTGCTTTTCAATTCTACCTTTAGTTATTGCTATTTTAATCATTATTGCCTTCCCCCTGCTTATCAATCGCTTTTAAAATATGATTCATATGGTAGCAAAATCCAATTGCACCAACATTTTTATTGAATCTTGGTAATAAGTCATCATATCTTCCCCCAGAAATGATTGGCTGCGCACTTTTATCACTATATCCTTTAATCATTAAGCCAGTGTAGTATTTCATTGTTGGCACCATTCCTAAATCAAAAATGATACTTTCTTTATTATCCAAAGAGTTATATAACTCTTTTAATCTTTCCAAAGCCTTTAACAATATTTCATCATTTATTCCTTTGATTGCAGTATCTAATAAAGTGATATCACCAAAAGCAGTCGGCAATTTTAATAATAGTTCATTTAACTGCCCATCAAATTCATTATCGGCAACAAACTTTTTCATTTCACTTATATCCCGATACTTCAATATTTCTGTTAATTCAACTGCCTTATCACCAACCAGTGTGCATAGGCGATTAAAAAAACGTGCTGAACCAATTTCTACAAGAATATTTTTTAATCCAAGATGTGGTAAAGACTCTTGAATCATGTTTAAACATTCTTTATCACCAGCAATTCCAGGCTTGTTGATCAACTCAACTCCACCTTGAAAAAACTCACTGGAACGTCCTTTATGCATAGTTTCCTTACGGTATACTTTACCAAAATAACAATAACGTGCTTCTTCATCACCATAATTGTTTGTTGAATAGAAACGTGCTAATGGAATTGTAAAATCACAGCGCATTGCAACATTTTTACCTTCATGATTAATGTACTGAAACATTTTTTCTTGTTCAAAACCACAATCTAATTGAGTATATAAGTCAACATACTCAAATGATGGCATTAACACTTCATTATAGTTATTCTTTGCAAAGATAGCTCTTAAACTATTTTCAATCTCTCGTAATTTCGATACATTAGTAATAATTGCGTCAATACTTTCTTCCGGTATTAAATACTTAAATTCTTCCATTTTATTTCCCCCTTTAGTTACAAAAAAACGAGTCATTACACTAATGACTCGCTAAAGTAATATTGTCATTAGATACACCCAAATAATATTTAACACAAAATGGGTTGTATCAATAAACTGATAAAACCCTAGGCAATCCAATGATGGTGATGTAATTGTAAATTTGTTGTTGTTTTCATAATTAACACCTCTCATTGTATACAATATATCATATCTAATGATAAATGAAAAGATAAAATTAATTAAAATTATAGATTTATCATAAAGTTTATTTATCTAACTTGTTAAAATCTTAAATTTTTATCTTCAACATTACCATTGCCATTTATAATCAAATATTTACCAAAATTCGTGAGTATTAGCAAAAATTCGTTAAATATTAGCTAAAAAAGGCGAAATATTTTAGAAAAACATGAATCTTATTACCTAGTTTACTAAAAGAAAATAAATAATAACAATTCCCCTTTTACTAAAATCATTGTCTTTATATAATAGTTTTTGTCATTATTTGGAAGGAGAATAATATGAAACAATACTACATATATATTTTAGAAGAAGATGAAGAAATATCTGCTGAACTGATTGATCATTTATCAAACAATAATAACATTTGGATAGAAGCAGTCAATAATCTTCAGTCCACAAATCATAGTGAAGTTAAACTTGAACATGATATTACAACAATTCTAAAGCAGGTTGGCATTCCGGCTCACTTGAAAGGCTACATGTATTTAAGAACTGCTATTTTAATGGTATACTCTGATATCGAATTATTAGGTCAAATAACAAAAAGACTTTATCCAAATATTGCTCGCCAATACAGTACGACAGCCTCAAGAGTTGAAAAAGCAATTCGTCATGCAATTGAAAACAGTTGGAATCAAGGTGACAAAAGAAAAATTAATACCATTATTAGGGCCGTCCCAGATTCTCTTAAAGGAAAACCAACAAATTCTGAATTTATTGCTTTAATTGCAGATAAACTCAAAATAAAAAATCGTTATGCATTTGAAAGCAGATAAAAAGAAGTTTTATATGAACTTCTTTTTATAAATTACTCATTATATATTTTATATTCTGACAACAGTCGATCAGTTACCATTGAAATAAATTCTGAATTACAAGGTCGATGTTTAGCTCGATAACCAAACATTTTTTCTAACTCTACAAGATTACCGTTTGACCAAATAACCTTGATTATATGTCGGATTGATTGTTCCACCCGTGACGAAGTTGTAGAATACTCTCTTGCTACACTTGGGTATAATTCTTTTGTAATTTCTGTCAAAATTTCAATATCACTGCATGAACGTTTTATTGCTGAAACTAAATAACCAAATCCGTTTAAATGATTTGGTGCACCTATCGATAAAAATATTTCATATAGTCGTTTCATTATAAATATATTTTTATCTCTACTATTCTTTTCTATCATTTGATCCTTTGGTAAGATCACAATACTAAATTCCCTATTCATTTTTAATAACTTAGTGTCTAATACACTTATCTCCTCACTTTAAACTTTATCCCATATTGAATCTGTTTTTGAGCGCATTAAAGCCCTTATCCCGAGATAACCTTGTACTTCACTAAGAATTTATATCTTAATATATTTTTTATACCAAAATAATTCATTATACTCACTCCCCTCTCTTTATCCCAGGATTAGTATAACAAATTTAGGCCCTTTAAAATATAAAAATTATGTGTATTGATCAAATTTAGCTAAGCTTTTCACTTAGCCATAATTGAGATACTATTTTTGAGTATGATCTCATCTGCATAAATTGCATTTGATATTTTTTTATAAATACTTTTATTATCTTCTTTTCTTCATCCATTAACGAAAGACCTGTTAATTTCAAAATTTTCGACCATTTTTTTTCATAATTTTTAACTACATAAAAAGCATTAGAACGTTCAATGGTTGGATATACCATCAAAAATTCTTCAAGTCTATGATTATAATATGAACGCAACAATTCAATTTGAGTTGTTACTAGTAACATTGACGAAGGAACCATACATTCTACAAAAAGCGCATGTGTTCTACCGCAATGTTTACACATCACTCGTTGAATTTGAATACATATTTTTCGCGTGGATGTTTTATAATACCTTTGATAATAGCCAATTTTAACTAGTTTACCATTGCTGCCACAGTCACATTCAAGCCCCTTCATATCAACCCGTATCAGTGCTTGATCATATGTTTCTTGTGTGAATTCCTTTTTTAAATATACTGTATCATTTGAAATTATAATCATTTTTAGCTCTCCCGTTTATACTTATATATTACGCTTAATCAGGTAATCAAATCAATAAATATTTTGCTATTATTTGATATACTAAAGATAAAAAACTACGTCTTACTAAACCATTTCCATTAAATACTTATATATATGAAATTTAGTTCAAATAACGTAGTTTTATTTTATTTAGTTTCTTGAGGCGGAATATAAGTAACTAATTCTTCTATGTTACACTCAAGATAATAACATAGTTTACAAATAAGATTTGCATCGATCCTTTGAAAAGAATTTTTGCAATATCGATTAAAATTAGGTCGAGGTATATCCAATTCTTTGCATATTTTATTTTTGCTTATTCCTTTATTTTTTAAAATCTGCTCTATATTCATTATTATATGTCCATATTCATTCATTGAAATCACCTCTTTGAAATAAGTATAAATAATAAATTGCCTTTTAGTAATTATCTATATAGATATTTGCTATTTAGTAAGGTATTATATTGATGTAGCTATTTTTCCCAAAATTAATACTTATAACAAAGAAGGAGTAAAATTTATGTATATGTATGATTTTTTTAATTCATTAGACTTATTACAGCAGGTTCCCAATATTAATGATTTACCAAGAGGTAACTATCTATATTTTGGTATTTGTAAAAAAGATGAATTAATTCAAAGAGGTTATAAAGTTAGCTGTGACAAATTGTATCTAACCTATGCAAGATATGATGATTTATCTAATTTATCATACTATCCAATTGATAAGTTCTATAACTATATGAATCAGCTCACATCAAATCTAATTGATTTAAATGAGTTAGACAATAATGAACTTAAAGCTAGCTTATTTGAAGCAATATGGCTTATAAATGAGATTGCATATTTAGAAGAAATTCCTTTTTTTAATGCTAAATTAAACATTGAAGTTTCTACTTTATGTGACATGATCGATCATAATGGTGATGAATTTGATCACAGCATTGACTATTTTGATAATATTGGTTTATTGAAAAAAATTCATATTGCTCAAATTAGATATTTTATTTCACAGTATCTTCGTGCTAAATTGAAAATTAATAAAACTTATTCAAACATTGATTTAGCTAAATTTGATAGTTTCGTTTTAGATTCAATGAATCGATTTATTGAAGTCGCTCCAATTAAGTATAAAGTTGAAATTTATACTAATCTGGATAATCCTGAATTTGACAGTATTTTTGAACAAATCGTAGTTTTAAATGAGCGACAAAGTAACAAAACCTAGTCTTCTTTATTTCTGAATATACGTCATAAAAAAATTCCCTTATTAGGGAAACTTGATTTAATTATACTTTTTAAATTATGGCTTTAACTATAAATGCTCCTATAACAACAATTATCAAAAATTGAAAAAATATACTAATTATATCTATCACTAACGAGGATTTAATCATTTTATGCAATTCTTTCATCAATGGTATCTCATATTTAAATGTAAATAATAAGTTTATTAGAACTATAATTAGATAGAAAACAATAAGTGTAGATTTATTACCATAAGAGAAATTCCCTGACAAATCAGCATGAATAATGACTGGTGATTCAATTGTTTGCCAATTTAGTAACAAGGCTATACCTAAAAGAGCAATAATGATCCAAGAAATAATCTTAATAATTTTCTTAATATTTACCATAGTTTCTCTCCTTTACAGCTTTTCAATAAGCGAATTATAACTCTTTTTCATTAATAATCTCTATTTGACAGCTAGCACATCTAAATACTTTAATTCGACAGCCTTTTATCAAATTTAATTTTGCTAAAATAACCTGCTGTTTATTTGGATGATTAATAATCCAACTATTTTTTTCATTATCCGGAGTCCAACAAATATCATTTTTCCCCGAATAAATATAACCAAGGATCATCTCGCTAGCACAATATGGATATCTCATTGATACTTTCTCAACTTTCATAATTATTTAAATAATCAATTTAAGTATACAATTTTTTATTCAAAAATAAAAATGATTAGATAAACTAACAGCTATTAGTTCTAATCATCTCTATTTTGATACCATAAAATTATCATTAAAACTAAAATATTATATACATCCAGCCACATGAAAATAGCAATATTTTTTTACTAAAATAAACTTATCTCATAATAACCATTAACTTATTCAAGCTCGTATATATCATCAATATTTATTTTTACACCGTTTTCAAGCACTAATAAATTTTCATATTCGTTAATTTTTTTTAGGTGATTTATAATTGTAATGTATTGTCCACCCGACTTTTTTTGATCTGCTTCAAAATATGTTATTTTTATTAACGGTGCTTCAGTAAGATGCTTTAATAATTGTTGTAATCTGAAATTAATAATTGCTATACGATCTTCATCCAAGATTTTTCTTTGAGCTGTTAGTCGCTCAGTTTCCTTAATTGAGTCCTTATGTCCTGTCAGTGCAGCAAAAGGAGCAAATTGAGCTGCACGATCTTCTAATGACATCTGTGGATGCTTGATTGAAATATGATGTGGTAAATTAATAATATCTTGATAGTCATGAATGTTTTTTGTCATGCTTTATGTCCGCCTATTGTTTTATTACGTTCTCTCCCTGTTGCTCCTTCTGCTAAGTTCATCCCTTTTAAAACAGCATTCTTACCATATTTCTTTTTTAACTCCAAAGTTGTTTTTTGAAGTCTTTTTTCTTTCTCTAAATCACGTCTTTGTTTTTCTTCATCTTTCTTTTGTTGATCATAATCAGTAAATAGATCCATTTGTTGTATTGTCGGCTTTATTTTAATACTGCTTTCATCAATAATATGATTGGCAGAAATATTAAACCTTCTAATTGTTAAGAATCTTTTAACATGTTCTTCATACCATTTTAAAACTGCCAAGATAATTAATTTTGCTGATGCAGTATAACTATCAAGATTAATTGTTCCATGGGCATGCTTTGGAATCTTTCGCCCATATCTATCGGTAATTATTTCCTCGCGATAAAGACTACCCGTAGTTACATTTTCAATATCATATCCAATAGTAATAATAATTTGGTTTGTAACAAGCTTTTTATCAACTAAACTTAATGCTAATGCGTCCAGCATTTCTTTAAGTATCAATTTACCTTTTTCGAATGAATAAGGTGAACTCAAAACCTGTCCAATTCCAATGCTATTATTTTCTGGTTTATATGCCTTAATATGTTGCATTGTACAAGGTTCACATCCCCAAGCATGATCAATCAGCAATTCAGCGTTAATACCAAATATACTATAAAGAAGGTCTTCATTATAATATTCATCTTCACTGCCCACTGAACATTTGGCAATATCGCCCATTGTAAATAAACCTATTTTCTTTAATTTTTTTTCATAACCTCGTCCTATTCGCCAAAAATCTGTAATCGGCTGATGATGCCATAAATATTTTCGATATCGCATTTCATCTAGATAGGCAATCCGAACCCCATCTTCATCCGCTTTAACATGTTTAGCAACAATATCCATTGCCACTTTTGCGAGGTATAGGTTTGTTCCTATTCCTGCAGTAGCTGTTATGCCAATCGTTTCTAGAATATCTAATATTATCATTTTAGCAAATTCTCCAGGTGTTTTTCTTGAAGCTTTCAAATAACTAGTTGCATCAATAAAAACTTCGTCAATCGAATAGACGTGGAGATCCTCAGGTGATACATATTTCAAATAAATGTTATATATTCGTGTACTATATTCCATATACAAAGCCATTCTGGGTGATGCTGCTATATAGCTTAATTCTAAATAAGGATTTTTCTTTAGTTGAGAATCAAAATAAGATTTATCTATAAAATTTCTGTCGTTAATTGCTCTTTTTCTTTGAAAATTAACTTCTTTGACTTTTTGTATGACTTCAAACAATCTTGCTCGGCCTGAAATACCGTACTGTTTTAAAGATGGTGATACCGCTAAACAAATCGTCTTCTCTGTTTTACTAGTGTCAGCTACAACAAGATTAGTAGTTAAAGGATCTAGATTTCTTTCAATACATTCAACTGAAGCATAAAAAGATTTTAAATCAATCGCCATATATACATGTCCCGCTGCTTCCATTTTAACACTCCATTTCTAAAAAGAATCCACTGTTTATTCTACTATAGTTTGCCCTTTTTCACAAAGAAAAATCTATTATTATCAAATAATAAATTTTATTTTTAATCCTCACGCTAAGTATACAAAAAATAAGTTTATTAACTTATTAGCTCACTATATTGGAAACTCTCTTTATAGCAGCTATGTATTTATTGATATACAAATAGTATTTTAAAAGACAATATTATAAAGATGGTATTTTTTTATCCAATATAATAATTATATTTATTTATAATATTTTTTTCTTAAATGATTTATTTATTATCAGACTAATAGTATTATATTAAATATACAAGAAGGAGGACAATATAAAAATGGATTATATTACTAAAGTATTTAAGCAAGTAAAAGAAAAAAATGCTGATCAACCTGAATTTATTCAAGCAGTTGAAGAAGTATTAGAAAGCTTACGACCTGTAATCGAAGCTCATCCTGAATATGAAAAACAAGCTATTCTTGAAAGATTAGTAGAACCTGAAAGAACTTTAATGTTTAAAGTACCTTGGATGGATGATAATGGTCAAGTACAAGTAAACCGTGGATATCGTGTTCAATTCTCAAGTGCAATTGGACCATATAAAGGGGGATTAAGATTACATCCTAGTGTAAATCTTGGAATTATCAAATTCTTAGGATTTGAACAAATTTTCAAAAATGCATTAACTACACTACCTATCGGTGGTGGTAAAGGTGGATCTGATTTCGATCCACAAGGAAAATCTGATAACGAAATTATGCGTTTCTGCCAAAGCTTCATGACTGAATTATATCGTCATATTGGACCAGACGTAGATGTACCTGCTGGGGATATTGGTACAGGTGCCCGTGAAATTGGTTATATGTATGGTCAATATCGTCGTATTCGTGGTGCTTTTGAAAATGGTGTTTTAACTGGTAAGCCATTGCCATATGGAGGAAGTTTAATTCGTCCCGAAGCAACTGGATTTGGAGCATGCTACTATGGTAAAGAAGTATTAGAACATTTCAATGATTCTTATGAAGGAAAAACAATTGCTTGTTCTGGATATGGAAACGTAGCATGGGGTGTTTGTTTAAAAGCTCGTGAATTTGGAGCTAAAGTCGTATCAATTTCTGGACGTGATGGATATGTATATGATCCTGAAGGAATTACTACAGATGAAAAAATTGATTTCTTATGTAAAATTCGTGAATCAAATGATGTTAAACTAAAAGACTATGCTGAAAAATTCGGATGTGAATTCCACGCTGGTGAAAAACCTTGGGGATTAAAAGTAGATATGGCTTTCCCATGCGCTACACAAAATGAAATTGGTATAGAAGAAGCTAAACAATTAACTGCTAATGGTGTTAAATACATTATTGAAGGTGCTAATATGCCTACTACACCTGAAGCAATGGAATACTTTATTAGTAACGGTGGAACTCTAGGACCTGCAAAAGCTGCTAATGCTGGTGGGGTTGCAGTTTCTGCATTAGAAATGGCTCAAAACTCAATGCGTTATAATTGGACACGTGAAGAAGTTGATGCTAAATTAAAACAAATTATGAAAGACATTCACGATCATTCAAAAGCTGCGGCTGAAAAATACGGTCTTGGATATGATCTTGTAAAAGGTGCAAACATTGCCGGATTTGAAAAAGTTGTTGCAGCAATGATTTCTCAAGGAATTTATTAATAGATAAGATAAAAGCGCTAATCTTCTTGATTAACGCTTTTTTTATATTCTTCGATATTTTCCATTACTTCTTCATAAAATGACTCAGCATCTAAAATATAAAGTGTTGAAATACCTTTATGTTTTATCTTAACTTTGTGTTTGCTCACTAATTTTATTTCTTTAACATCTTTATAGTCTATCAAAGCTGGTAAGATTCCAATTCCTTTAAATTCATAAACTAGCATCGAATCATTAAATATCTTCATATTATATTTTGTTGTTAACATCATTAATACAACAAACGATAAGATTACACCAATAATCACTTTTGAACGATTATGATCTAGTGCAAAATAAACACACACACCGCCAATCACAAAGAAAAAGATAATTGAAAAAATTAACATTCTAAACTCTTTATATTTCATGAATCCACCTCTTATTAATATTCAATAGTATATCATAATCAAAAATAAAAACAACCCAAAGGTTGCTAATTTCAAATGGTGACCTGTACGGGATTCGAACCCGTGAATGCATGCGTGAAAGGCATGTGAGTTAACCGTTTCTCCAACAGGCCAAATCAATGGTGGTTCCGGCCGGAATCGAACCAGCGACACGAGGATTTTCAGTCCTCTGCTCTACCGACTGAGCTACGGAACCATTGGCGGTCTGGACGGGACTCGAACCCGCGACCTCCGCCGTGACAGGGCGGCATTCTAACCAACTGAACTACCAGACCAATGGTTGCGGGAGAAGGATTTGAACCAACGACCTTCGGGTTATGAGCCCGACGAGCTACCAGACTGCTCCATCCCGCGATATTTTTTGCATTATTTTATTTCGGCTGAATTTTAAATTAAATGGCGAGGGATGAGGGATTCGAACCCCCGCGGGACGTTAATCCCCTGTCGGTTTTCAAGACCGATCCCTTCAGCCGGACTTGGGTAATCCCTCGCATTCTTAAATTGGTGGACCCTGTTGGACTCGAACCAACGACCGATCGGTTATGAGCCGATAGCTCTAACCAACTGAGCTAAGGGTCCTTGTTGTTTCTTGACTTACGGGCACCGTTATTAAATTGGTAGCGGGGAAGGGATTCGAACCCCCGACCCACCGGGTATGAACCGATTGCTCTAGCCAACTGAGCTACCCCGCCGTAATCAACTACAGCAATGCTATAATTTAATAATTAATGGTGGAGCCTAGCGGGATCGAACCGCTGACCCCCTGCGTGCAAGGCAGGTGCTCTCCCAGCTGAGCTAAGGCCCCAATTATTATTTTAAATGGTCGGGAAGACAGGATTTGAACCTGCGACCCCCTGGTCCCAAACCAGGTGCACTACCAAGCTGTGCTACTTCCCGTTCTATTTCTTTTTTTACTCAAATGGCGCGCTAGGCAGGAATCGAACCCACAACCTCTTGATCCGTAGTCAAGCACTCTATCCAGTTGAGCTACTAGCGCATCGTTCACTTACAACGCCTATCTATATTAACACATCTTATTAGCTTTTGCAAGATTTATTCTTTTAAGAAATGGTGCCCAGGGCCGGAATCGAACCGGCACGGATTTTAAGGTCCGCAGGATTTTAAGTCCTGTGCGTCTACCAGTTTCGCCACCTGGGCAACACATTAATGGAGGTTCCAACCGGACTCGAACCGATGATAACAGAGTTGCAGTCTGTTGCCTTACCAACTTGGCCATGGAACCATTAACTTGTTGTTCTTGTTTTTATCAGTCGGTGTCATCACCAGACTGCTCATTTATTATATGTTAAACAGAAAATAATTTCAAGTATTTTTTATAAAAAAATTACCATTTTCTTATATATAAGAAAAAACACACTAAAAAAGATTCATTTTATCAATAATTTTTATATTTATATTTTTAAAAAAACTGCTGATTTTTAATCAACAGTTTTAACTATTTTGCTTTCACTTTCGTCCAGCGAGAATTATACATCTCTTTTACAGCATTATCCTGATAAGCAAATACTTCATCATTCGGGCCAGTGCGCAGTCCATAAGCACTAATATCTTTAAACTCCTCTTTTTCAGCCTGAGCCGCTGCATTAACATTTGCAGTTAAATATCCTACTTCGACAGTATTCTTATAAGATACTTTATCACTTATCATATAATTAATAAATTCATTTGCAAGTTTTGTTTGCTTGCACTCTTTCGAAATAACAAATCCATCAAACCAGACATTAGTCCCTTCTTTCGGCATATAGTAACCCATATTAGGATTTTCCGACATTACTGCTGCTGCATCACCAGAATACATTATCGCCATCGCCTTAACACCACTGATCATTGTATCAATTGACTCATCACCTACATAAACCGGATTCATTTCTTCACGTTGCTCTAACAGCCACTGATAAGCTTCATTTATTTCACGTTCTTTTGTAGTATTCATTGAATATCCTAAAGCTTTGAGAGCAACCATAAAACTATCACGCTCTGAATCATACATATAAATTTGATTTTTGTATTTTGTGTTCCGTAAGATACTCCATCCTGCTTCTAAATCTTTTTCATCTACAACAGTTTTATCATATAAAATACCTACATTACCACAAAAATACGGTACCCAATAATTATTACTCAAATCGAATGACTGTCCTAAAATTCCTTCATTAATATTATCCAAATTAGGAATTAATGATTTATCAACAGGCTGTAATAAATCCTCTTTGATCATTCGTTCAATCATATATTCTGAAGGAACTAGTACATCATAACTATTTCCACTCATATATTTAGTGTACATAATTTCATTTGAATCAAACGTTTCATAAATAATCCGACAATCGAACTTATCTTCAAAATCACTAATAACTGTTTTATCAATATACTCTCCCCAATTATACACTCGTAACGTTTTACGACTGACACCAGTAGAAATTGACCACACTACAGATAAAACTAGACAAACAGCAATAACTATCTTAGCAGTTTTACTGCTTAATAGTTTATTTGTCGCTTTTGGAAAGAATTTCGGCACTAATGTTCCAATTGCCACAAAAAGTAATACAACAACTAATATAATAGTCGCAAGTGCATAAATACTAGGATTAGTTCGCTTTGACATATTGTAAATAACGATCGAAATATTTTCAATTCCATTCCCGCTAACAAAATAAGAAATAATAAAATCATCAAATGACATAGTAAAAGCCAATAAAGCCCCTGAAATTATTCCCGGTTTGATCTGAGGGATAATTACTTTTGTAAGAGCCTGAAATGGAGTTGCCCCCAAATCCATCGCAGCATCGGCTAAATTAACATCTAACTGTCGTACCTTTGGTAAAACATTTGTAATTACAAATGGAGTACAAAAAGCTACATGAGCTAATAACATAGTTAAATAGCCCTTTTCTACTTTAATAAACGAAAACAACAACATCAAGGATATCCCGGTAACTATATCAGGGTTCATTATTGGTAAATTATTTACTTGTAAAACTAACTTACGTAATAATGGTTTTGACTTTGATACTCCAATTGCTGTGATCGTTCCCAAAACTGTTGAAATAACGGTTGAAAGGATTGCGATACTAACTGACACAACAATAGCATCGATCATTTGTTGATTTACAAATAACTCTTGATACCAGCGTAATGAAAAACCACTCCAGCTTGAAAGTGATTTAGAATCATTGAACGAAAAAATTGCCATAATCACAAGCGGTAAATACAAGAACGCTAAAGCAAAACCAATCCATAAACTACTATTAAAATTAAACTTAAAGTTTTTTAGTTTTTTCACGTTTAGCCTCCTCTTGATACCCCGCGTATTTTTCAACCCGGTTAATAAGTCCCATGAGGACAATAACTAAAACAGCTAAAATCAAAGAAACAGCACTACCAAAATGCCAATCCCCTACATTAATAAATTGCTGTTCAATAAAATTACCAATTAGAGAGTACTGTCCACCCCCTAACAATTTTGGAATTACAAATGAGGAAATAGCTGGTAAAAATACCATTGTAATTCCTGTTAATACTCCACCTAATGACAATCTAAAAGTAATTTTCCAAAAAGTAGTAATCGGATTCGCTCCTAGATCATTGCTTGCCTCAACTAAAGATTTATCCATTTTAGTTAAAGCGGTATGAATAGGTAAAATCATAAATGGTAAGAAATCATAAACCATTCCTAAAACAACGGCAAAGTCCGTATATAAAAAGCTAACTTCACCAAATCCTAGAAATTGGACAAAATTACTGATGATTCCCTTACTACTCAATATATTGATCCACGCATATGTTCGCATCAACATATTGATCCAAGTTGGAAACGTAATCAATAAAATAAGAAGTGTCTGCGTTTTTTCTTTACACCTTGAAATTGCATAAGCCACTGGATATCCAATTGCCAAGCATAAAACCGTTGTAATTGCACCTAAAACAAACGATTTGACTAATACTGAAACAAAAATTGGATCAAAAAATTTAGAAAAATTTTCTAATGTAAAATTAAATGTAGTAATCGTATTTCCTTTTTGAACAAAGGCATAGATCATAATTAAAAGCATTGGTACAACTGTCAAAACAAACAGCCAAAAACAATATGGGCCAACCAACTTACGAAACTGTTTCATTAATAGCTACCCATTTTATCCATAACATGAATATCTTCAGGCCAAAAATCCAAATTAACTTTTTTCCCTACTTCACTAATATCTGTTGTGTGTACCATATAATCACGATCTTTTGTCTCTACAATAATCTCGTAATGAACGCCTTTAAAAACAATAGAAGTTACAACCCCTTCTATTTTTCCTTTACCAACTTCAACAATATCTAAATCTTCTGGTCTCAAAACAATATCAACATCTTGACCATCATCAAAACCTTTATCAACACATTCAAATTGCTTTCCATCAAATTCAACTAAGTAATCTTTTACAAAAATCCCTTCAATAATATTTGATTCTCCTATAAATTGAGCTACAAAACGATTTTCAGGTTCATTATAAATATCGATTGGTGTTCCAATTTGTTGAATTTGTCCCTCATTCATAACTACGATCGTATCTGACATCGTTAGAGCTTCCTCTTGATCATGAGTAACATAAACAAAAGTAATTCCTACTTCCTGCTGAATATTTTTTAATTCTATTTGCATCGTTTTACGCATTTTTAAATCCAAGGCTCCCAAAGGTTCATCCAATAACAACACTTTAGGCTCATTTACTAAAGCTCGTGCAATCGCTACTCGCTGCTGCTGTCCACCTGATAACTGATTTATATTTCTTTGTCCAAAGCCAGCTAACCCAACTAAATCAAGCATCCGATTAACTTTATGCTTAATTGTTTCTTTGTCCATTTTTTTTATTTTTAAACCAAAAGCAATATTATCAAAAACATCCATATGAGGAAATAACGCATATTTCTGAAAAACTGTATTTAGTTCTCTTTTATACGGCGGTAACCCACTAATATCTTGACCATCAAATAAAACAGTTCCACCATTAGCTTCTTCAAAACCACCCATAATTCTTAAAGTTGTAGTCTTACCGCAACCACTTGGTCCAAGTAAAGTTACAAATTCTTTTTCATTAATTTCTAAATGAATACCTTTTAAAACAACTTGACCATTATATTCTTTTGTTAGATTGTCTAATTCAATTAATTTTGTCATAATGTCTCCTTTAAAATAATGGTGGTGTTGAAACCCAAATAACCTTAGCCTTAGTTTCCCCAGGATTAAATAAATAATGCGATACTAATCCCTTCAAATAGAAAGTTTCTCCTTTTTTCAACACAAATTCATTATCACCATAAATCAACTTAACCCGTCCTTGAACAACATACCCAAATTCCTGTCCTTCATGAGGAGCAATTATCATTGACTGTTTATCTTTTTCTAATTCAATTAAAATTGGTTCCATATCATTTTTTTGAGCGTTAGGAATAATATATGAAATTTTATAATCATCTTGAATATTTTCAAAAAAATCATCTTGTTTAAAAACTAGTTGTTCCGCTTCTTTTTCACTAAAGAACTCTTGCAGATTAGTTCCCAAAGCTTCTAAAATATCTTCTAAAGTAGCAACCGAAGGTGATGTCAAATCCCGTTCTAATTGCGATAGAAAGCCTTTTGTTAATTCACTGCGATTGGCTAGTTCTTCTAAAGTTAAACCATTAGCTTGCCGTAATCTTTTTACCTTACTCCCGATATCCATAAGACACCTCCATCATTTATTCTTTTCAACAGTCTAATTATAACGAATCTTGTCAATAAAGCAACTATCATTTAACAATTTGTTTAATATATTATACTTAATAGCAAAAAAATAATAGGCCTAGACCTATTATTTCTCTAATTTTTCCCGTCGTAACGAAGATTTAATAAATAAATCTTTTAGTAATCGTTCGTCATTATCTTTTAAAGCCACTTTAATTAAGTCTAGTTGTTCTTCAAATGCTTCAATTGAAGCCAACAAATAATCACTATTTCGTAAAAATAACTCTGACCATAAATTTTCATTAATATTTGCAATTCGAGTTAAATCACGGTATGAATCTCCTATGTACTTACCAGTTTCATATTTTTCATTATCACTATTAATCAAAGACACTGCAATTGCATGTGGCAACTGTGATGTAAATGAAATAATTTCATCATGAGCTTGTGGCGACATGATTTTAACACTCTTAAAACCTAAAGTTCCAACAAAACGTTCCATAAAACTAATGCATTCTTTTTGATTAACCGGATGTTCAATCAGTATATAATTAGCATTTTTAAAAACTTCTTTACTAGCGTACCCATATCCTTTTTTCTCTCGTCCAGCCATTGGATGTCCACTAACAAATTCAACTTCAGGATCAATAATTGTCATTGCTTCTTCTAAGAAATAAGATTTAATCCCTACCGCATCAGTAATGATACTTCCTTTTTTAAATTTATTCTCTTTAATAAATTTTAAAACCAATGAAGGATATAAACATATAATAGTTAAGTCAGATTGTGCAATAATTTCTTTTCCATCTGTAAATCCCTCAATTATAGTTTCTTCATTTTTCGCCATTTGTAAAGTCTTTTCATCGATATCAATCCCATAAACTTCATGACCTTGACCTTTTAAGGCTTTAACAAAACTGCCTCCAACTACTCCGAGACCTACTACTGTAATAATCATAAAGACCTCCTCGATTATTTAATTATCTGGTCTTACCTTATATGTAATATTATTCTCAGTAAAAGTAAGCTCCATAAAATTATAATATTTCTTACACTTTAAACTAAAAATACTGCAATCAATGACGTTGCCCCTAAAAGCAATGCCATAAAACAATAACGAATAAACAAAGCGCTTAGTGGCGGTTTCTCTTCCTTATTGATAAAATAGAATGTTAAAACTACTAACAAACTAGTCAATACCCCATGCCCTAAAATAAAGGCAGTTTTAGCATCATAGTATTTCATTAATAAAGGAATGAAAGCTAAACTTACAGCCAAAAAATCTAAAACTATATAAATCACTGTTCGTAAATTTATCTTTATCCACCGAAAACTAAAATTTTCTTTAAATTCAGTCATCTTAGATTTTTTAGTTTTTTCTTTATGATAAAAATCAAATTCCTTTTTTTGTCTTTCAACCTTACGATCAAATCTTGCCACTTTTATTCCTCCATTAACTACTTTCTTTTTTCTTCTAACATCTTAATTTTATAATCTAACAGTTTTTTTGTTAAATCAACATAGTAATCATGAGGGTATTCTAAGCGGAACACTTCATCCCACAAACGTGCTTTTTGTTGATTAGAATATTCACGAATTTCTTCTACAGTATATTCGGGGTATACCCGTTTACCATTAATAAAGACTGGTACTTGTAACTCTTCTACACTGTATGTATTAGCAGCTATTGTCTTAAATTTCCAAATATTCGATTGATGATATATTGTTAAATCGTGACTACTGGAAATCTCTTCATCATGAAAAGCAATTACATCACCAATTGCTTTTCCTGTTTCATTTTCGAATAAGCGATATACTTTTTTATATCCTGGATTCGTTATTTTTTCCGTATTTTCAGAAATTTTGATTTTAGGAATAATTTTTCCATTTTTTTCCAGAGCCACTAACTTATATACACCACCAAAAACTGGCGCACTCCGTGAAACAATAAGGTTTTCACCCACCCCAAATGAATCCAGCTGGGCTCCTTGATCCAATAAAGAACGAATCAAATATTCATCTAATGAATTTGATGCTGTTATCTTAGCATCAACTAATCCCGCAACATCAAGCATCACTCGCGCTCGCTTTGATAAATAAGCAATGTCACCACTGTCTAAGCGGATGCCTTTTAATTTTTTACCTAACGGCGCTAAAACTTCATTTGCTACTTTTATAGCATTAGGCACACCACTTTTTAATGTATCATATGTATCAACTAATAATACACAATCATCCGGATATGTAAGAGCATACGCTTTAAAAGCTTCAAATTCACTTTCAAATGATTGAACAAATGAATGAGCCATTGTTCCTACTACAGGAATATTAAACATCATCCCCGCAGAAACTGTAGCTGTCCCGGCAACTCCACCAATATAAGCAGCTCGAGCTCCATATGTAGCACTATCATAGCCTTGAGCTCGCCTTGCCCCAAATTCTAAAACCGGTCGTCCTTTTGCTTCTCGAACAATGCGGTTAGCTTTTGTAGCAATCAATGATTGATGGTTTACAGTTACCAATAATAAAGTTTCAATTAATTGTGCTTCTATAAATTTTGCACGAATTGTAATTAAAGGTTCATTAGGGAAAACCGGTGTACCTTCTTTAACCGCATATATTGACCCCGTAAAATGAAAATCTCGTAAATAATCAAAAAATTCTTCATCAAACTTATTTAGTGAGCGGAGATATTTAATATCTCCCTCACTAAAATGTAGGTGTTCGATACATTCAATCAACTGCTGAAGACCAGCAAATATTGAGAATCCACCATTATCTGGATTTTTACGATAATACATATCAAAATACACATATTCATCTTTATTGCCTTGTTTAAAATAATTATAAGACATTGTTAATTCATATAGATCCATTACCAATGTTAAATTACGTTTACTTCCTGCATGTAAATCCATCTATTGTTCTCCTTGTATATATTTATCATTATAATAAACTTTTTTCTTATAAAAATCTAGTTATTTTAGAAATATAGTTCATAAGACTGTCTTGGTTGTGGTTGCGGCTGTGGTAATGGCTGTGGCTTCATTGGTGGCATTTTTTCAAATAGTACTGGAACTAATAATTGTTGCCCAGGATAGATCATCATTTTATCATCTAGGCTATTCATATTTTTAATATAGTCAACTCGTGTATTAAATCGTCGTGCAATTGCATAAACGTTATCACCACGATTTACAGTATATAGAAAGATATCACCTACCTTTGGTGCAACTGTTGGCATTGGTCGCCGATCAAACAAATTATCCATGTAATCTTCGTACATGTACATCCCTCCTACCATAACCTATTCAAATAAAAAAATAATAAATAGGCAAAAAAACAGACTTCATAAAAAAGTCCGTTATCTTGCTAATTTATTTAATGCATCTTTAGCTGCCTGTTGCTCTGCTCTTTTCTTCGAAGAACCTACTCCAACCCCTAATACCATCTCATCCATTTTAACAGCCATTTCGAATACTGGATTATTTGACGGTCCTGATGATGAGATTAGATCATAAGTTACCGTCTTTCTCTGATCAGCCTGAATCAATTCCTGCAATTTTGTTTTAAAATCTGTAATTTCATCGTAATTAACATCCTCAACATGCTTATAGATCGTAATATCCAGCATTTTTTCAACATATTCTGGTCCACAGTCATGACATATCGCACCCATAAAAGCTTCAAAAATATCGGCTAAAACACTATCACGATCACGCCCACCATTATTCAACTCACCTGCTCCTAAATAAATAAGCGGGCCTAGATCAAGTTCTCTAGCAAAACGTGCTAATGATTCTTCACGAACAAGTTTTGCTCTAAGTTTGGTTAGACGGCCTTCTGGCAATTCCGGGTATAAATCAAAGATATGCCGAGAAACATGATACTGTAAAACCGCATCACCTAAAAACTCCAACCGTTCATAATCATGATTTTTCATTTTATTTTCATTTGCATATGAAGGATGCGTAAAAGCTTCCTTAAATATTTCTATATTCTGATAAGGTATTTCCATTTTTTGTAAAAATTGTTCTAATTCCACGTTAATTCAATCCTTCTTTCATTTTTTCCACAACGTCACTAGAAACCATTTCAAAAGCTAAGTTAATTGCATTTTCAAAAGCAATTGCATCACTTGAACCATGGGCTTTAATAACCGGTTTAACAAAACCCATCATTAAAGCACCACCTGCTGCCTTAGTATCAAATTTAGTCAATAACTGTTTTAAAGCCGGCTTAGCAAGAACCGCTCCTGCCTTGGTTCTAGTTGATGACATAAAACCATCTTTTAAACTTTTAACCAGCACTTTTGCAACACCTTCAATTGTCTTTAATGCTACATTACCTGTAAAGCCATCCGTTACGACAACATCAACTTCACCATCCAAAATCTCTTTACCTTCAATATTACCAACAAAATTAATTTCTTGCATATCTTCTAACAATTTATATGTTTCTTGATGAATCTCATCACCTTTATGATGTTCACTTCCAATATTTAATAAAGCAATTTTAGGGTTGGTAATTTTTAAAACATTTTTAGCATAAGCGTTACCCATGATTGCAAATGATTTCAACTGTTCAGCTGTATTTTCTGAATTTGCCCCAACGTCAAGCATTGCTACTTTATTATCACTGTAAGTAGGCATCATTGCCATCAAACAAGATTTTTCAACACCTTCAATACGTTTTAAAAATAACATTGCACTTGCATAATAGGCACCAGTATTTCCACAAGATAAGACTGCATCAACTTCGCCCTTACGAGCCAGCATCATTGTTTTAACCATACTTGATTCCTTTTTACGACGAATGGCTAAAATATTTTCTGTCATTTCCAGAACTTCTCGCGCATCGATCAAAGTCACTTGATCATATGGTTTTAATGCTTCTAATTCCTCAATCTTTCCCACAACATATAATTCATCTGTTTTATTTTTCTCTAAAAATGATAGACATGCTTCCACAACTATTCTGCTTCCTAAATCACCACTCATGGCATCAATTCCTAATTTCATCTACTTCACCTCATATTAGTCATAATTATAACATAAATTAATCAATATATTTATTATTGTTGATTAATTGTTCTTCGATTTCTTTTATTAATTTTAAATATATTAAATCATTAGATTTGCTTTCAAGCAGTTCTAATGCATCCTTTCTAGAAATTTCTAAAATATTGGCATCTTCGAAAATATTTCCAACACTAAACACCGGTAATCCACTTTGTTGATTTCCAAGTATATCCCCCGGTCCGCGCAATTTTAAATCATAGTAAGAAACTTCAAAACCATCATGACAATTTCTTAAAAATTCTAAACGTTCCAATGCCTCTTGACTTGAAGAATTACTTAATAAAAAACAATATCCCTGCTGATCACTACGACCAACACGACCACGCAGCTGATGAATCTGACTCAATCCAAATCGCTCAGCATTGTAAATAACAATCCAATTTGCATTACTTACATCTACCCCAACCTCAATTACAGTTGTTGAAACTAAGATTTGAATCTCATTAGCTTTAAATGCTGCCATGATCTGATCCTTTGTTTCATCGTCCATTTTACCATGAAGCAGACCAATTTGATACTGTTCTTTGAAATAGGCCTTCATCCCATTATATATTCCCGTAGCATCCCTGCTATCGATAGCTTCACTTTCTTCAACCAGAGGGCAGACAACATAACATTGTCCTCCACTTGCTAAATACTCTTTCAAACGGTTTAAAATAGGTTTCATACTATGTGTCTTAAAAACTTCTGTAATTACTGGTTTTCTTCCACTTGGCATTGTTTTAATAGTTGATACATCCATATCCCCATATATACTTATGGCCAGTGTTCGAGGAATCGGAGTTGCTGACATAACCATAAAATCTACTTGTTTACCTTTTTCTTTTAGTGCTTTACGTTGATTTACTCCAAAACGATGTTGTTCATCTGTAATAACTAAACCAAGTTTTTGATAAATTACTTTTTCTTGAAATAACGCATGTGTTCCAACCACAATATCAATAGTCCCGTTTTCTAAATCATTATAGATTCTTTGTTTTTCTTTATTTGATAAATGTCCTGTTAACAAAGCAATATTGATATCTATTTTTTTAAATAATTTGATTAATGAACGATAATGCTGAGTAGCTAATATTTCTGTTGGCGCCATCATTGCTCCTTGATATCCAGCTAAATAATTTGCATATAAACCAATTGCTCCAACCACTGTTTTACCACTTCCAACGTCTCCTTGAACAAAGCGATACATCATTGTTTCTTTTTGTAAATCATTAATTACTTCCAACGCTGCTTGTTCTTGATCAAAAGTCAATTCAAAAGGCAATTGGGCAATAAACTCATCTAGAGTTTGGCGATTAAATTGCTTTTTTATTCCCAAATTATCTTTCCTAGATAATTTAATGTATTGCATAGTTAATTGAAAACGTAAAAATTCCTCATATTTTAGATAACGTAACGCCTCTTTTACATCATCATTATTACTAGGAAAATGAATTAAATTCAATGCTAATTCTTTATGGATTAAATGATGTTTAATTAATAAATTAGTAGGAACCTCGTCTTGAATATGACCATGATAAAAATTTAATGCCTTTTTTACATAACCTTGAAAAGATTTTTGAGTAATTCCTTCTTTTAATGAGTATATTGGTGTAATCCCACTGATTTCATCAAGTGGTTTTAATCGTAAATCACTAGCAGTGATACTTTTTGTTTTACTATTATATTTACCAATAATGGTCAAAGGCATTTCTTTAGTCATATTTTTTTTCAAAAAATGACGATTAAATAAAGTTACTTTATAAACCTCCTGCTTATATAATATTTGAAAAGATAATCTAGATAAGCGCCCCTTATAAAATATTTTAGGCTCATCAATTAAAACACCTTCAATAATAACTTTTTCGTTATCTATTAAAGGTGTTTCTTCAATCGATTCATAACGATAAGGGAAATGTAAAACAAGATCGCGAACTGAATAGATATTCATATTATTTAATAATTCAATACGATTTGTATTTATTTTTAATTGTTGTAACGGTATTTGTTTAGTCATATTATCACCACGAACATTGTATATTATTTAAACAAAAATATCTACTATTATACAAAAAGCATTAATAAAACAACTAAGACTCCAATCCCAATTAAAATTGATAAAGAATTGGCTACAGCAGCTACTTCTCCTTCATATTTACACTGTCTTGTAAAGACTGCAGATACTGTACTGATCGGTGCAGCTAAAGCAATAATTAAAATCTTTTTAGCAAGCAGCGGCAATGGTAATAAGAAGAAGCACAAAGCCATTAATAACATATTTCCTAAAAGACGGTATGATAAAATAGAGATTAAATCCTTGAAGTCATCATGTGAAATTTTAATTTCTAATAACAGTCCAATCATCAGCATTGCTAAAAAACCATTTCCAGCGCCAATAAAATCAGTGATTGATAAAATTGGAGCTGGTATTTTTATTTTAAATAATGCTAAAAAGAAAATAACAATATATACATCAAAAGGAATTGATGAAAATAATTTTTTTATTACATTGCTTACGGATAACTTCTGTTCACTACTAACAACACTTGAAGCAATCGCAAAGGTTCCCCCTAATCCCATTAACGCATTTCCAACATCAAACATACATAAATAAGCTACACCCATTCCTGGGAAAAAAGCTTGAACAAACGGTAAAACAAAATTACCAATATTGTAGCCCGAACAATTGATCATATACGCTGCTCTTGTTGGTGCCGATTTCCCGTTACTAACAAAATACCCAATTGCAACCATTAAAACGTTTAAAATAATCCCCATTAAAATTAAAACAATCATAGCACCATTGATCGTAATTCCATTAGCATTAGAAAAAAGTGCACATGGCAATGTAACATTCATAATAATTGTTGCCAAAGTATAACCGTCTTCCTTTTTTAATATTCTAAATTGTTTTAATAAAAAACCGATAACTATTACAATTACAAAACCTAAAGCCTTTATTAACACATCAAACATATTTATTCCCCTTTTTATATGATAAGACAATCATAACTACTTTTTAAACTTTTTTTATTCTTTTTTCAAAATATAAAAAAATAAGTTATTCAATCGAATAACTTATTTATTGATCATTTCAATTGCTTGTTCTAAAACAGCTTGCCCATCCATTTTAGAAAAGTTAACACCATCAATTGAAGCAACCGGAATAGAACTATTAACGATACCTTTAACCTTTTCAAGATCTCCAGCATTTTGAGGAGCAACTAAAATACAATCAGCATCAGCCCAAGATAAGTCGATTGCGCTTTCAGCAACTGCCCAAATCATCACATCTATGTTCTTTTCTTTTGCATCTTTTTTCATTGCATTTACAAGCATACTAGTAGTTAAACCAGATGCACAGCATAGCAAAATTTTATACATAAATATACCTCCATAAACATTTATCATTTACATATGAAACGATTTTATCACAATGAAATTAAAATTACTACAATTTTCAGAATTTAAAAATAAATTTTGACATAAAACGATTCACTGTTTATTTTATGAAAAAATATAGTAAAATATCCCCTATTTTAGTTCAATTGATAAAATTCTTTCTAAATGTAAAGCTAAATAACCAATTTCTGATTGTGGAATCTCTTTTTTCATTACCTTTGATAAACGAATACAAATTTCTTTAGAACGTTCATATGCAAAAGGAAATCTTTCTTGGGTAAAATCACTAATATCCATTTGTAATTTTTCTTCAGTATTAAGACGTAATAATAAATATTTAATGTGATTCATCAGTCGAATATAAGAGATTGAATTACGATCAATTCCAATATTCAATTCTTTTCGTAATTTATCAATACTCTCATGAATTATTTCCATTGCCTGCATCGATTCGCCAACATGATCAGTACTAATGGCTGAATGAACATGTAATGTTATATAACCAACTTCATCTTCAGTTATTTCGAAACCAGTAATTGAATTGATTAATTGTTTACCTTTTAATGCCACCTTATATTCTTCTGGAAATAGTAATTCAATATCTTTGGTAAACGGATTAGACATATTAACATTTTCTTGGATTCTTTTAATTGCAAAATCAATATGATCGGCTAACGGCAATAAAATCTTTGTATCTACGTGATCAAATTGTTCTTGAGCAAATCTAATTATATCGGATGCGATTTCAATAAAAACGGGATCAACATTCCTGATAATCTCGTGTGGCAACCTTTTTTCCTGTTCTTTTGTTTCCATCTTATACTTTTTAACTCCATCACCTGGAATATAAATATCGTTTATCTTTTTACCAAAACCAATACCCTTACCTAAAAAAATAACTTCCTGATTATCTTTACTTGCTAAAATACTATTATTATTTAACACTTTTTCTATTCGATACATGATTATCCCTTCCCATCTTATCCGTTTTCCTTAAGCAGCAAAATCATTTTGTGTTTTACATGTTTATCACCATTATAAACTTACTATAATCTAACTTGATTTATATTACTCTTACCTAATTAAACCTTATTTAGCTTTTCTAAATATTCTTCTAATTTCATTTTTAGGTTTGATGCCTTAGACCAAAGACCAGCTGGATATTTAATTCCCGATAAATAATTCCTATAACACCTGATTTCTTTAGTATATTTTCATCTATCTTTGCAAGATCATTAACAAACCTATTATTTCAACTATCCAAATATTTAAAGTTATTCTTTCCACCCAGTCCTTTTACAATATAATAAAATTGCTGATTAAAACCATCTATAACTTTACTGGCTGTTAAAACATCAAAATTTTTCTCATCTTGCTGCAATAGCAACTTACCGTTATTACTACGTCCCAATGTTTTTAAGTTATATTTTAGAATTAAATATTTAAAACTACTATAATATAAAAGAAAATAAATAATCCCCACTGGAATTATTAGCAGCCAATTTGTTTTGGCGTTCCCCTGCAATATCCCGAATATAATTAAATCAAGTTAATCCTACTGTAATATTCAAAATATGTGCAGCAAGATAAGCACTTTCCGCCAAAATACTTGCATCCCAAATAACATTGGTGCCATAAAAATAAAAGAAAATTCAATCGATTCTGTGATTCCTGTTAATATACACATTAATGCCGCAGTCAGCAATATTCTACATACCAACTTTTTTATTGTGAATCGGCACATTGATATATCGCTAGAGCCACATCAGGTAGTCCAAATATCATAAATATAAACCCTCCTGAAAAATAGCGCGTAGCTGCTACACTAAAATAGAGTATGTTAGGATCAGCTAGTTGGGCAAAGAAAATATTCTGTCCACCTTGAACTAATAAACCATCAATAAGCATACTCCCGCCTACTGCAGTTTGCCAAAATGGTAGACAAAATACATGATGCAGTCCAAAGGGAACTAATAAACGCTTTATTACACCAAAAATAAAAGTCCCTAAATATCCAGTTTCATTTACCAAACTTCCCAGTGTATAAATAATACTTTAAATCTGCGGTCAAATCACATACATTATAATTCCCATAATAATAAAAATCGAAAGAATCGGTGTGAATTTTAATTTTTCAATACAGGATACACATTTAGAAAGCTTAGTTCGGTAAAAAAATGATTATGCAAGTACGCTACCGTCGTTCCAACAACTATTCCGCCAAAAATTTCCATTTCTAAAGTCGGAATTACGCATATTACCGTAATCGTACCCTTTAAAACATTATTACTATCGAATTATCAGCTAAGATTTGACCGTTAATTACCAATAACACATTAATTAATGCATACATTACAAAGAAAGCAATCACCGACGATAAAACCGTAACTGCTCTTTCTCTTTTTGCCATTCCCAAAGCCATTCCAGCTGCAAAAATAAAAGATAGATTATCAATGATTCCTAAACCCGCTTTTTTCATTATAACAAGTAGAGCATTTATTATCGTCACCTCGCCTAAAATCTTCTACAAATTATATGAAGTGATCATTGTTTCATTTGCAAAAGCAATTGCTAATCCTAACACCGATCTCGTAACTGGTAGAACTGCTATTGATAACATAAAACTTCGTTCGATTCTTTGTAACAGCGCAAAAATTCGCTCTTTCATTCTTTCCTCCGAATCCAACGAAACCCACTTTCTCTATGGTATCATTGAAAGTGCCTTCGGTCAATAAATTGTATTGAATCAAAAACATTTTTTACATTCTAAAAACACACGAATCTAATCGTGTGTTTTTATCCTCACAGCATTAATTGTGTTTTTTTCTTTTACCTGCTAATGCTAATGCACCTCCTGTAAGACCTAATAAAACAGCATAGCCTATAGTTTCAATGCTATCTCCAGTTTTAGGACTAGTGCCTTCATTATCCGTTATTTTAATTTTAACAAGTGCATTCAATGCCTCATTTAATTTAGCAGCTGCTATGTCAACCATATCTTGCGTTGCATTTTTATCATCATATACAGCTCTACCGTTTTCTAAAGCAATTACTAAACCCTGATAAGAATCTTTAGTATACTCAGATTCTTTGATTAATTCTGCTTTTTTTATAGCTTCTAATAATAACTCTTTATTTATATTTACTTCAATATTTACATTAGGAATATCGAATCCTGTTTGTGATGTTGTATTAGTAGAAGTTAATGTATTTTGATATAGCAGATAGAAAGCGGAAGCACTCCAGCTAAAATTCTTAGTATGTAGCCCTTCTCCCGTTTCAGGGTTATAATTTTCATGGATTGGTCCTGTTCCTAACAAGCCTTTAGCATGATCAAATAATTTCGTTGTTGCCACTTTCGCTTCATCATAATAGCCGTAATTTTGTAAAGCTTCTACCGCATATAGAGCTTGATCTAGCCATACTGGTCCACGCCAATATTTTTCTGGTGCATATTTATTATTATCTTTTGAAGCTGTTGGGAAAGGTACAAATGTATCAAACTTATTAGCATCTGTCATACTTTCTACAACTCGTGCAGCTTTATCTTTAGTCGCTGCTTTAGCCCATAGTGGGATCCATCCTTCAGTTCCTTTACCCCGATTCACTAATAATTTCTTTTCTGAACCATCTTCATTTGTTTGAACATCATAATAGAATCCAGTTTCTTCATCATACATTCTATCATTAATATATTCTTGAATATATTGTGCCTCTTGTGTATATTTTACTACATCATTTTGATACCCCAATTCTTCTGCCATTGATTTCAAGAAACCTTTTTCAGCATATAAATAAGCATTTAAATCCACTGATTCTTGATTAATAACATATCCAATTGGAGCATGTTGATCATTTCTTACTGTATAAATTTCAATGCCTTTATCATCTGGCCCGTTTCCTTCACGGTCAAAACGTGTTGCATTATCCATTCCACTTTCCCAAGCAGCCGCTTCAATTCCAGCTTCTGGGCATACAATACGTTCTCCATTATCATCTAAAATATAACCGTCTTCATTAACTGTACCAAACCCTTCAACATACTGACCAACTGTATATTCATAATTACGCCAATCATAACATGTTTCATGCACCATTCCACCATATTCAGCAATACCATTTTTATCAATATCACGATTTGTATACCACCAGTTATGATAAGCAGCTAATTTGGGATACATTTCTTTTAAAAACTCTTTATCACCAGTTTGACGATAAACATTTTCAACTGCCCATGCTGCTAAAGCTGGTTTAGAATTTCGTTCATTCCAGTTACCGCCATCACCACCGCGATCTTCATTTTGATTATAGAAAATACAGTCAATGATAGCTCCTGCATCTTGAGGGCGTACTGCATCATCACTTTTAATTTGATAATCAAATAAAGCACGAACATTATCTTTAGCTAATTCTTCATTAAAATATGTTGTAGCTACTACTTGTTTCCAAGAATCCCATGCCCACATACCGATGAACCATTTATATGACATTGATGGAACGATTCCATCATGTTTGATTGCTCCAGCAGCAGAAAACCAGTTAGTCATCAATGTTTCTATTGATTTTACTGCAGCCCGTTGATAATTAACATTAGCATCTACTCCATTTTCAAAAATAGTATCTACATATCCTTGCCAACGAGAATTATTTTTCTCGAAATATTTTTGAGGATTTTTTAATAAATTAGTTACTTTAGTTTTTTCTGAAACTCTTTCTTCATTTGTGAAAGTAAAACTTTGTGTTTGATAAGTATTATATTCGCTATCAGCTCCAATCGTTATTGATTCATTTTTGGTAATTGTATATGATAACCGATCATCACTTACCGTTGTTTTAATATCATCTTCACTTAATACTACATCAAATGAGTTTTCAGTTGTTGTCATATATTCCCAAGTGCCTCTTTTTTCAATGAAGTTAACTTTCACCCCATCTGCACTTTCACTCAAAGTAGTTCCCATACTTTTATTTTCACTAGTATACCAAGTAAATAAATGTCCATCCCAAGATAAATTTAATTTTAAATCATCATTAGTTTTATTAATTATTTTTGTTTCGATCAAAGCACTTCGGTTAGTACCAAAAATTAATTTTAATTTTAATGTTAACTCAGCCAAATCATAAGTTTGTTCAAGACGACCTGGATAATATACCTCATTAGTAGTCGCTTTAGTTAAATCAATTTTTTCATTTCCTTGTGCTGTTACTTTTTCTAAATTAATTTTATTAATTGAATCAGATAAATTAATTGGATATTCTTCTGCAATGATTACTGGTCCAGCAAATCCCCCATATAGATCTGTTGCTGTTTTTTGATGTAGATAGTAACCATGCCAAGCTCCCATATCTGAAAAGTTATTATATTCATTTGTACTATATGTCCCGTAGATTTTTTCTTTTGGATCGGCAGTTACATCTAAAACATTTCCAAAATCAGTAAGGGGTTTTGTATTCTCAGCTGCTCTTGTAATCGTTATTGTAGAGCCCAACATCATGCATGACAATCCTAAAATCAGTCCTTTTTTCATGATACCTCTTTTTTTCATTCTCATCGATTTTCTCCTCCATATAAAACTGTAAAAAGATGTATGCTATAGGATAAAGATGAACGCGCGCTTTTTCATCAAAAAAGGCATCAACATATACTAAAAAAATATATAAAGATAAAAAATATCTTAATATAAATCTAGTATAGTTGATGCCTGCATTACCAGTTACACACTATTTCAATTTTTACAAACTAAATACTATCATTGTAAACGGTTACTGTCAACCCTTTTAGTGAAAATTGTTTTTATCCCAAAACATTTCCTTGTTTTTAAAATAATCATCACCTCGACAAAATATACTGCGTCCAACTATTTTGCCAAAACATTTGGCACTCTTTTTAGCAACTTCAAAACTCATTGGTGCAAAATACTGTTCATCGATTCTTTCATCTGGGCAATAATCCAAGAGATTCCCCTCAAAATAAATATTGTCTTTAAAAATAGTAAGTAGATCATCGGGTTTATAATAATATCCCGGGGCACTGAATTTAAAACCGATTTGGCTTAACACATGGATAACAAATTCAACACATGTATATGATTGATATGTAGCAAATCCCTTTGTTACTGGGTAAGTAAGAACCGAAAAAAGGTTATATAAATATTCTTCATTACCATACAACTCCCCAATAATCTCATTAGCTAATTTATATTGTTCTAAACTAACCGGAATTTTTATAATTGCAACATCAACAAATGTTTCTTTTCTTAATGTATAGCGAGGAATTGTTTCAAGGACAATCCCGGCTAAAAATAATGAATTATGCTGTAGACGAGCAAATGAATATAACGCTTGAAGATTTTCATCTAATGCGATGGCACTATGATTATAGCGAATCCTTCCAACTTTTCTAATCATGTAACCAAATCTTGTTGGTGTTTTGGAAACCATTAAATATAAATTTTTTGTTTTATCCATCGTTAGATTCCCTTCAATATTTTTTATCTTAATATTATAACCATACCATATATTTTAAATATCGACAAATTTTGTTCAATTTTAGAAAAAATACAAGTCCCGTTAAGGACTTGTATTTAAAGTAATTCTTCTACTTCTTTATATTTACCATTAAGTGCTTGAGCTACCGGCTTACAAGTAAAATATCCTTTATAAGTATTTAATCCTTTCATAAATCCAGCGTCTTCTTTAAGCGCCTCTATACCTTTGTCGGCAAGTTTTAAAATATATGGTAAAGTTGCATTTGATAGAGCAATAGTTGAAGTTCTTGGTACTGCTCCAGGCATATTAGCCACTGAATAATGTAATACTCCATGTTTTATAAAAACAGGATCATCATGAGTAGTGATATGATCACAAGTTTCAATACATCCACCTTGGTCAATTGCAACATCGACAATCGCACTACCTTCTTTCATTGTTTTAACCATATCTTCGGTTACTAATTTAGGGGCTTTAGCTCCGGGAATTAATACCGCTCCAATTACTAGATCAGCTGTTTTTAGAGCTTGTCGCAAATTATATTCATTATTATAAATCGTATGAATAACCCCATTACTAATATCATCGATATATGCCATACGTTCTGCATTAATATCAAAAACCCTTACGCTAGCACCTAACCCACAAGCGATTTTAGCAGCATTTAAACCGACTTTTCCACCACCGATAACCACTACTTTAGCCGGCATTACTCCAGGTACGCCACCTAATAAAAGGCCCCTGCCACCATTTGCTTTTTGTAGCATGTTAGCCCCTATTTGGACTGCCATACGTCCAGCCACTTCACTCATTGGGGTTAAAAGTGGCAAATTATGATTTAATTCAACGGTTTCATAAGCAATTGCAGTTGTTTTTGAATCAATCAATGCTTGTGCAAACGGTTGATCATTTGCAATATGTAAATAAGTAAATATCATTTGATCTTCGCGTAAATATTTGTATTCACTTTCTAGATATTCTTTTACCTTAACGATCAAATCTGCTTTAGCAAAAACTTCATCACAACTACAGATTATTGCTCCGGCTTCTTTATATTCATCGTCATTAAAACCACTGCCAGTTCCTGCCATTGTTTCAACATATACTCGATGTCCGGCCTTGCATAAGGCAAATACTCCAGCCGGCGTCATTGATACTCTATTCTCGTTATTTTTTATTTCTTTAGGAATTCCAATAATCATATTCTAATACCTTCTTTCATTAAGCTTACTATTTTCAAAATAAGTTTAGTACTATTATATCGCATCTTTAGCTATTAAACAAAATTTTTTTAATCTCTATTATCTTTTTCTTTATGAACTTAGTAAAAAGAAATTAATCAATGATAATTTAGACTAGTATCGCCAATCTCTTAATAATTTTCTATAACTTCTTTATTTCCTTAGAAATAAAATCAATAAATTTTGTAACAGTTAAACTAAATGACTGATATTTTTTCCAGACAAATAATGAATGTGAATTTAAACTTGGATAGAGAGGTCTAAAGCATAGTTCGTCACTTGCCGCATCACAAATTGACCCTTCAACCACTACGGCATAACCTACATCATTTTTCACTAATATTGCCGCCGTAGTCGTTAAATCAGAAGTTGCACAAAATGATAGATTTTCATATCCTGTTCCGTACCAGTTGGAAAATATAGTCTGCGCTTCACTACGCGCTGAAACAATTAAAGGTAAATCTATTAGATCTTTAGATGTTATATATTCTTTTTTTGCCAGTGAAGCATTCTTTTTCATTAATATTCCCCATTTTTCTTCAGCGTTAAAATGAATAAAATTTAATTTTTCAAGCTCAACCGGCTCTAAAACAACTCCAATATCAAGCAAGCCATTATCAATATTTTCTAAAATAAAATCACTATTTCCGTTTCTTATTCGAAAAGATACATGGGGATATATTTCTGAAAATTTTTTTATTAATTTTCCCATTGTCTGAGTAGCTTCTGTAACTCCACAGCCTATTGCTATTTCTCCACTGATATCATGACTTTGACTGCCAACTTCTAATTCCGCTTTTTCAGATAAAATAATAATTTCCTCGGCTCGTCTTTTCAAAACCATTCCCTCTTCAGTCAAGACCATCTTGCGTTTTCCACGAATAAAAAGGACGGCACCTAGTTCATCTTCTAACTGCATTAATTGCCTGCTTAAAGTAGGCTGAGTAATATGCAATAATTCTGCTGCACGAGTGATATTTCCTTCTCTTGCTACTGTCAAAAAATATTTCAATACTCTTATTTCCATTTTTTCACCTTCTTAATAGTCGTTTATAATTATGATAAAATAAAACCTAAATAATAATGAGGTAGTTGGCAAAAAACAATCAATATACCAATTTCAATCACTTATATCAATATTATATAGGTTTTCATTTATTTATACTATTAATTAAATAACTTTAAATTGACGCCATTTACCTTTTATAAATCTTATTACAAAACAAACTGAACGACATAACCAGTCAGACCCCATTGCAATCCATACACCAATAATTCCTAGATTAAAGATAATTCCAAATAACACGGCTGCACCTAGTCTAAATAAGATCATCGATACAATTCCAACAACCATTGAAAATTTAACATCACCAGCAGCCCGTAATCCATTTGGTAAAACAAAAGCAGTTGGATGTAATGCTGTTGCCATGATATTATGCATAATAACTAAAATAAAAGTTAAATTTCTTGCTTCACTTGATAAAGAATATAGATTCAAGATCCACGGCAATAACAATATAACAGCACTGCCAATGATTCCTGTGACAATATAGGATATTTTCATTAATTTTTTTATATAGTATTTTGCCTGCTCATAATCATTGGCTCCAATACATTGTCCTACAACAACTACAATACCCAAATTAATTGCATTTACAACAACAACTGCAATTTGATCAATACTTCCAGCAACGCTATTAGCAGCAATTTGACTTGTCCCAAATAAAGCAACAATACTCGTTACTAACACCCGACCAAGCGTAAATAATCCATTTTCAATTCCATTAGGTACTGCAATTTTTAAAATTCTACTAATCATTTCTTGATTCCATGCAAATACGTTTTTAATCTTTACATAAACTAAATTAGATGAGTTTAGTGATAATGCGAACATAATAATCGCTGCAACAATCCTTGATATCAATGTTGGTACAGCTACCCCTGCTACTCCAGCATGTAAAATAAATACCCCAATATAATTTCCAACAACATTAATAATATTCATTAAGATTGATACATACATCGTAGTTCTTGTTTTTTCCATTGATCTATATAATGCCGCTGCTGAATTATACACACCTAAAAATGGAAAAGAAATAGCTGAAATTAGAAAATACGTCGTTGCTGCTTTCATAACATCCATTTCAATCGCACCAAAAAATGTACTAAGGAGTATACGATGAAATACGAGACACCCCAGCATAATTACAGTAGCAATTACTATTGTAATCGTCAAAAGCTGACTAGATGCTTTGTTAGCATTCTTTCGATCTTTATTTCCAATATATTGTGAAACAATTATCGCTCCACCAGCATCAATAGCAGCTAGTACAGTAATGATTAAATTATTGAACATATCTACTAATCCAACACCTGAAATAGCCACCTCACCTGCATAAGATACCATTACAGTATCAGCTACTCCTACTGCCATGATTAAAATTTGTTCAATGATCAGTGGTAAAATTAGTTTTTTTAATGCCTTATTAGAAAACATTGTTTCTACCTCCCTTTTTCTTTACAAAAACATTGTATATTAGGAATATTATAATGTCTAATACCTATCATCTATCAGTATGATACCTTTAAAGCATTATAAATAGCAAAACTAGTAAATATTATCTTTGATACCTTTAATCTTCTTTATCCCATATTCAATAAAATAAACCATGCAATAACTGTTATCTTTTTATTAAAAAAACTAAATATAAATTTTTGTAATGATTTTTGACACTATCTGTATATTAATTTTTTCTTTATACTTTTTTAATGTCAAATAATTGACGTATTCATAGAAAAGTAAATATAAAAATAAGGAGAAAAGCAAATTATGAAGACAAAAAAATTTAAAGAAATATCAAATGAATGGATTGAGTTAAAAAAGCTATCAGTAAAATATCCGACAATTGCTAAATATAGAGTCGTTATTGACACACAGTTAGCCCATCAATTCAATGATTATACGATGGAACAGTTTAATGAAGATATTATCATTGCCTATTTTAATAAACTGTCTACTAAAGAAAACTATGCCAATAGTACCCTTCTAAGTATTCGATATGTATTAAGAGCCATTATTAATTATTCTCATCAAAAATATAAAACTAATAATTGTAGTTTTGAGCTAATTAAAATTGCCAAGAAACAAAGACAAATTAATACGTTGTCTAATTCTCAAAAAATCAATTTATCTAACTACTGCTTTAATAATTTTCAACCAATCTCTATAGCTGTTGCCATTTCTTTATATACCGGTCTTCGGATTGGTGAAATTTGTGCTTTAAAATGGGAAGATATTAATTTTGAAGACAACTATATTTATGTATATAAAACAGTTGAACGTTTAAAAAGCAAGGAGGACACCGGTAATAAAACTGCACTCATGATACTTAACCCTAAAACCAGTTCATCTAAAAGAATTGTTCCTATTCCATTATTTCTTAATGAATTCTTAGTTAATTATAAAAGTCGATATCAAATCGAAGATAATAATGTTTTTATCATTACCGGCAATAATAAAATACCTGATCCCAGAACAACTCAGTATCGTTTTAACAAATTATGTAAACAGTTTGATTTTAATACTAACTTCCATACTCTTCGCCATTCTTATGCTACTAATTGCGTTATGAACGAAGTGGATACTAAATCACTTAGTGAAATGCTTGGTCATTCAAATGTAGGAACCACGCTTAATCTTTATGTACATTCAAGTTTAGAATTTAAAAAGAAACAAATTAATAAAATTTCCAGACTATAATTTTTTATAAATAATTTTATTTTAAAACAGGTTAAAAATAAAATTTAATTACTTTATTTCAGCCTGTTTTTATTAAATTATTGGAAATAAGAAATTAGTTGTGGCTTCTTTATGAGAATCTTTTATGCATAAGAAATAAATTTTATGATCTAGCGTTTAATAGTAAGTGCCCTATTCTACACTTAATTCAAATACAAAAAAACTCTACGATAAAAATCGTAGAGCCAAACCAATTTATAATAATAAAAAAACTTAATTTATATACTAGTCCATAAAAACAGTCTTTATGTTACCACTCAAAATTTACAATTTAAGTAGAATATATCATTTTTTATAATTTCTGATTAATCCCTATTATATCCATGATAGTGATCATTATCTATAATATTATAACTTATTTGAATTTCAAACATAACTTTTAAAAAGGCACTAAATGTAATCACTTGGTATCTTATCATTTAACTCACTTTTATTTACAAGATATTTATTATAAATTTATATATTAAAACAGTAATATTTCACATAATGTGTTTAAAACAATAAAGACACTCCAATATTTATCACATTCCTTACTAACTTATTTTAAAAACATTACTATTCATTCTAAAATCTAATTTTGCATGATATTTAATAATCACTTTGATTCTCAAGGATTATGCAAAGAATATATATGAATTATTGAATATTTATATACATATACTTCGGTTAATGACAAATTACCCCAATATCAAATTTTTTCTTATCTTTTACTCTTATTCACTTATTTATATTATAAAACACTATATTTATGTAATGTCACCAAAAAGTTAGACATATTAAATTAAAACTGAATCTTGAAAAGGTCTGTAGTCTACATGCAAGCGAACTCAATCCTTTTCTTTTTGTATTAATTTTCTCATTATTATAATACTCGATATATTTAATAATTGTAGCTTTGAATTGTTCATGCAATTTTCTTTATGAGAATGTAATTACTTGATTTCTTTATCACTTAACCATTTTTGATAGGTTTTATGCTGACAATGTCATTCTTGATCTAAATGAAAGATTAATCCTTTTGAGATTAAATAATAATTGCAAACTAAGATGTTGAGTTTTTTATTAATACATCGCCTTATACTGGCAGTTAAAGCTACTAACCGATAATTTTTTCTGTTTCCAACTCTATTTATCAGTTCCATTTTTTCGATGGATAAAGTCAGCTTATTATGTTCTAATCTTATTCTACTCGTCGAGTCAAAAATTCTTATGACATACACTCGATAGATTTTTTAGATATTCCCATCCTTATATTTTTAAATATATTCTAATTTAAATTTTTTACTATCCCATATAAAAAGTGACCTCCTTTTAGGGGTCACTACAATACATTATTTTTTAATTTCTCTTTATTATTCTACACCAACTATAAATGAATAAACAGGCTGTTTACCATTTACTACTTCTAATTCAGCCTCAAAATTATCTTCAACAAAACTTTCAATTTCTTCAATGTCATCATCATTTACGTCTTCACCATAAATCAATGTAATCAATTCAGCATCCTCATCTACTAGTTTTTCTAAAACAACTTTTAATGCTTTTAATTTATTATCTTTACAAGCAACAATATCTTTTTCCACCAAAGCCATATAGTCGTTAGCTTTAATTTCTACACCATCGATATTAGTATCTTTAATTGCAAAAGTTACTTGTCCTGTTTTTACATTTCCTACTGCTTCTGTCATTTCAGCAACATTATCATCCAATGAAGCATCAGGATTAAACATGATACATGCTGATAACCCTTGAGGAATAGTTTTCGTTGGAATAACAATAACATTTACTTCATCTTCTAAAATTGTTGCTGTTTGTTGCGCAGTCATCACAATATTAGAATTGTTTGGAAGAATAATTACATTTTTCGCATTTACATCTCTAACTGCTTGAACCATATCCTCAGCTGATGGATTCATTGTTTGTCCACCACTAACAACATAATCACAATGTAGTTCTAAAAAAGCATCCTTTAGACCATCACCTGCACAAACAGAGATAACTGCTGTTTCTTTAGCTTCACGTTTTGGTTTAGCATTGTCATCAACTCCGACAATCGTTCCTGCATTACTTTGAATAGTATCTGCCTGTTCTTGCATATTTTCAATTTTCAGTTTAACAAATTCACCAAATCGTTGAGCAATGTTTAAAGCATTACCAGGTTTTAAAGTATGAACATGAACTTTAACGATATCTTCATCTTGAACAACAACAATACTTTCACCAGGAATTCTCGCTAATTCTTTCTTTAATTGCTCCTCTTTAAATTTATCAACCAAAGAAGGCTCTAGACGAACAATAAACTCTGTACAATATCCATAACCTTCTTCTCCACCTTCAATATCAGCTACAGCATTCATCGCGGAATCAGATGATTTAATTTCTACATAATCGACTGTTTCTCCTGCTAATCCAGCTAAAAAGCCAGTAAAAACTAATAGTAGTCCTGCTCCACCACTATCTACTACTCCAACTTCTTTTAAAACTGGTAATAATTCCGGTGTTCTTTCTAATGAAGCCTCTGCTTCTTTAACAAAATAAGAGAAAACATCTTCAATTTCCATTCCAGGCTTTGCGTATTTTACTACCGCTTCACTCGATTCTCTAATCACTGTTAAAATAGTTCCTTCAACAGGACGCATAACAGCTTTATAAGCAACCTTTGCACCACTTTCTAGTGCTTGAGCCCAAAGTACTGCGTCAGCTTCTTCATGACCTTGAAGTGCCATTGAAACCCCTCTAAAAATTTGTGATAAGATAACTCCAGAATTTCCTCGAGCTCCCATTAAAAGTCCCTTAGATAATTTTTTTGAAATTTCTCCAATATTATTTGAATCCATTCCCTCAATTTCTTTAGCACCAGCAGAAAATGTCAAAGACATATTTGTTCCAGTATCACCATCAGGTACAGGAAAGACATTTAATGCATCAATTTCAGGATGATTATTATGCAACGTATTTGCGCCACATAAAACCATCTCTTTAAATAATTTTCCAGTTACAACTTTCATCTTCTATCTCCTCTACTCTATTCCTCGAACACCTTGAACATATACATTCACTGATTCGACATTTACATCTAAAGTAGACTCAACTACATATTTAACTTTCTTTTGGACTTCACGTAATACTTCCGTCATTTTAATTCCATATCCTAATAAAACATATAGATCTAAAATTAAACCAGTTTCACCATCTCGAGCAACGATTCCCTTAGAATAATTTTCTTTACGTAACAAATCATAATAACCATCTTTTAATTTTTTTTGACTTGCCATTCCAACAACGCCATAACATTCAATTGCAGCACCGCCAGCAATTGTAGCAACAACATCTAAAGAAATGTTAACAGTTCCCATATTATTATTTTTTTCAATCATTTATATACCTCCTCGTATACAATTGAATTGTATTCATCAATAACTAATTATATCTTAAAAATTCGTTCTTGACAATTATATTGCAGTCAGAAATTATTGTAACAAACCATAAAAAAAATTCAAGCAAAAAAAATGTAATAATTTTTCAAAAAATAATTGCAATTTAAAACTAAAAATGATACTATATGCAAGTACGTTAAAACACTACTAATGAAGAGGAGGAGAACCTATGTCAAGAAAATGTCAAATCAGTGGTAAAGGACCTATGTCTGGAAATACACGTTCTCATGCATTAAACTCAAGTAGAAGAAAATGGAATGTTAATTTACAAAAAGCTACTATTTTAGTAGATGGTAAACCTACGACTGTAAGAATTTCTGCTAGAGAATTAAGAACTTTGAGAAAATCAGCTTAATAATATAAATAGTACTGCGGTACTATTTTTATTTTATCCAATTATAGTTATTCTATGATTGGTTTTTTTGAAACTTTTTTTCATTAAATTTACATTATTTTCTTATTCAATGAAACTATATTAATAAACAAGGCCAATGTATTTACACCTCAATTATTTCCTAATATGATAATACTATATAAATTAGGAGGATAATTAAATGACATTTCCAAAAGATTTTCTATGGGGTGGTGCTGTAACCGCTCACCAGAGCGAAGGTGCTTATAACGCAGGTGGTAAAAGTCCTGCAGTGTGTGATCTCTTCCCTAAACCAGAACATAGTGATTTTAAAGACGGAATTGATAGCTATCATCGTTATGATGACGATTTTTCATTATTTGAAGAAATGGGCTTCACCAGTTATCGTTTCTCAATTGACTGGTCAAGAGTATGCCCAGATGGTATTAACTTTAGTGAAGAAAGTATGCAATTCTATGATGATTTTATTGATTCAATGATTCGGCATGGAATGGAGCCAATGTGCTCATTATATCACTTCGAAATGCCCCAATTGCTAATGAATAGATATAACGGATTTTATTCACGGGAAGTAGTAGATATGTTTGTTACCTATGCTAATAAAATGATTGACCGTTATGGTGATCGTGTAAAAAAATGGATTTCATTTAACGAACAAAATGCAATTGCTTTACCAGGCAGCAGTAAGGTAGCTTATGGTGCCGTTTGTCCAAAAGACATTGACGAACAAACATTTATTAATCAGCTGGTTCACAATACTTTTGTTGCTCATGCTAAAGTTGTTGAAAAAGTTCATACTATCGCTGATGCTAAAGTCTTAGGAATGGTAATATATATTCCTGCTTATGCCGCCACTTGTAATCCTCTTGACGAGCTAGAATCTCGAAATCAAATGGCACTTACAGACATGTATTTTGATATGTTTACGTACGGGGAGTATTCAAGTTATATGATGGCAAAAATGAAAAATGAAAATAATCTGCCAAAAATGCTAGATGGAGATTTAGAGTTGCTCAAAAAGAATAAGGTTGACTGGCTATCATTAAGTTATTATTTTTCAACAGTAGCTTCACATGGCAAACTAAGCATTGAAATGAACGGTAATGCAAAAGCAGCTACCAATCCATATTTAAAAGCTAGTGAATGGGGTTGGCAAATCGATCCCCTTGGTTTACGTATTGGTTTAAGGGATATTTATGCGAAATATCGTTTACCGATTATGGTCGTTGAAAACGGCTTTGGAATGCGTGATATTTTAGAAAATGAAACCGTTATCGATGATACAAGAATTAATTACATGAAAGATCATCTTGAGCAAATCGCATTAGCAATTAATGAAGGTGTTGACTGTCGTGGATATTTAATGTGGGGACCAATTGACATTTTGAGTTCTCAAGGAGAGATGTCTAAACGCTATGGTACTATTTATGTTAATCGGGATGATAAAGACTTAAAAGATATGAAACGTTATAAAAAGAAAAGTTTTTATTGGTATAAAAAAGTTATTTCTACCAATGGTGACGATATAAAAAATGATTAATCTAAAAATTAGCCGTTTTGGCTAATTTTTTTGTTTTAATATCTATACATCTAAATAAAAAGTAAGGTACAATAAAAAGTAGGTGATAGAAATGAAAAAACTAATTCAAAGATTATATTATCGTATTAATAATCGGGTCCTCGACTACCGCTATAAAGTTAATAAAAATGCTGGTTTATGCTTTGCTTACTATTTAATCATGTCAATCATACCGATTTGTTCACTGTTTGCCTTCTTTGCCTCCATATTAAATGTTGATCTTGGCACCTTAGAACAATTACTAAAAAACTACTTAACTCCTGAATTTTCTAACATAATAATTGCATCCTTAAAATCAAGTCATATTACTTTATCATCAATAATTATCTTATTTATCTCATTATTTGTTGTTAGTCGAGGAATCAACCAGCTTTATGGAATTTCAAAAAACTTATTTCCTTCTGCACATCAAAGGAATATAATTATTGAACAATTATTAATGCTTTTAAAAACGATTGCTGTTTTCGTTTTATTATTACTAATAATATCCATATTAACAATCATCCCTCTAATTAATTATTTTATTAATTTTAAAGATATTTTAGTACTTGGTGATTTATATTTATTTTTAGTTTTTTTTATTATTTTATTTTTATTATATAAGATTATTCCAGATGTTCATGTTCACATTTTTGACATTGTAAAAGGAGCCTTTTGTTCAAGTATACTGATGTTAATTTTATTATCTGCTCTTGAATTTTATTTTAGCATAGCAGATTATACTAGCGTATACGGTCCATTGGCTTCTGTTGTAGTTATTATGATATCTTTTTCTCTGATTGCTGAAACAATTTTTATTGGCATGTATATCATGTTTGAAGCTCATATGAAAAGATTAATCATTGAAATGAAAAAAAATAATCATTCTTAAAAAAATAAAAAACGAAGAATATTTTTCCTTCGTTTTTATTTTTTAAATTGACGTTTAAATGCATCAAAAATTGATTCTTTCTTCTTTGAAAGTTTTGATAATTTAGTATATAATTCTTTTTCTTCAGATGAAAGTTTAGTCGGAATCTTAACTTCGATTCTAACCATTTCATCACCATAATTAGTACTACGAAGATCTTTAACGCCCTTACCTTTTAGACGCAGTATTGTTCCTGATTGTGTTCCAGCAGGAATTTTTACTGTAACATCCCCTTGAACAGTTGGAACATCAACTTCACATCCTAATGTAGCATCTACATTAGAAACAGGAATAGTAATATGAATATTTCGCCCTTCACGTTTAAAATGTTCGTGACTTCCTACTTGAATTTCTACAAATAAATCTCCATTAGGTCCACCATTTGCTCCTCGTCCACCTTTGCCAGCTACGCGCAATTGTTGATTAGAATTAATACCAGCTGGTATATCTAATTGTACTGTCACTGTCTTAGTTTCATATCCACGTCCATGACAATGTGGACATTTCTCTTTAACAACTTTTCCAGTTCCATTACAGTCAGGACAAGTAGTTTCAGTTACAAATGTCCCAAATGGTGAACTTTGCTGCTGTTGAACAGTTCCACGTCCACCACAGCGTGAACACGTTTGGACATCATTAGGATTTTTAGCCCCACTACCGTTACAATGAGTACATGGTGCATCATAAGTAACTTTAATATCTTTCTTTACACCATTTACTGCTTCCATGAAACTGATATTTAAACGCATTAAGCGATCATCACCACGACGTGGTCCTGTATTTCTTTGACGTGATCTTCCGCCACCACCAAAGAAAGATCCAAAAATATCTCCTAAATCAACATCTTCAAATCCAAATCCACCAAAACCACCAGCACCACCATTACCAGCACCTTGCTCAAATGCAGCATGACCAAAGCGGTCATAAGTGGCTTTTTTATTAGCATCTGATAATACTTCATAAGCTTCTTGGACTTCTTTGAACTTTTCTTCAGCACCAGGCTCTTTGTTGACATCAGGATGATATTGTTTTGCTTTTTTACGATAAGCTCGTTTGATCTCATCAGCTGAAGCCTGTTTACTTACACCTAAGACTTCATAATAATCTCTTTTATCAGCCATATTTTCACCCTCTTTTTATACTATTTAAAACCAAGGCGGCAAAGCCTTGGCTTTAAATGATTAGTTCTTTTCTTCGAAATCTGCATCAACAACATTATCATCTTGTGCATTTGCTGTACCAGCATTTGCATCACTAGCTCCTGCTCCACCTTGTTGTTGATATGCATATGAAGCCATTTGTTGTGCCATTTGTTCTAATTCAGACATTTTAGCTTCTAATGTAGCCATATCGTTGTTATCTAAAGCTGCCTTTAACTCATCTTTTAATTTTTCAGCAGATTCTTTTTGAGTAGCATCAATTTTGTCACCTTGTTCTGCTAAAGCTTTATCGATTTCATTAATCATTTGTTCAGCTTTATTTCTTGTTTCGATATCTTTACGTTTTTGTTCATCTTCAGCTTTATTAGCTTCAGCTTCTTTAACCATTCTATCAATTTCTTCATCACTTAAACCAGTTGAGTTTTGAATAACGATAGATTGTTCTTTTTGAGATTTTAAATCTTTAGCTTTAACATTTACGATACCATTAACGTCAATGCTGAAAGTTACTTCGATTTGAGGTACACCACGTGGAGCTGGTTCAATACCGTCTAATTTAAATAAACCTAATTGTTTATTATCTTTAGCCATTGATCTTTCACCTTGTAAAACGTTGATATCTACAGCAGGTTGATTATCAGCAGCAGTTGAGAATACTTGAGATTTAGTTGTTGGAATAGTTGTATTTCTTTCAATTAATACTGTCATTACACCACCCATAGTCTCAATACCTAATGATAATGGAGTAACATCTAGTAATAATACATCTTTAACATCACCAGCAATAACCCCACCTTGAATTGCAGCACCCATAGATACTACTTCATCAGGGTTAACAGATTTATTTGGATCTTTTCCTAATAATTTTTTAACTGATTCTTGAACAGCAGGAATACGAGTAGAACCTCCTACTAATAATACTTGATGAATTTCAGTTGGGTCCATACCAGCATCTTTCAATGCTTGACGTACAGGAGTTTCAGTTCTTAAAACTAAATCACGAGTTAATTCATCAAATTTTGCTCTAGTTAATGTTAATTCTAAGTGTAAAGGCCCCGCTGCACCAGCTGAGATGAATGGTAATGAAATTTGTGTTTGCATAGTTCCTGATAAGTCTTTTTTAGCTTTTTCAGCAGCTTCTTTAACACGTTGCATTGCCATTTTATCATTTGATAAATCAACACCTTGATCTTTTTTGAATTCTTCAACAACCCAATTCATGATTTTTTCATCAAAATCATCACCACCAAGTTTATTATCCCCAGCAGTAGCTAATACTTCAAAAGTTCCATCAGCTAAGTCTAAGATAGAAACGTCAAATGTACCTCCACCTAAGTCATATACTAATACTTTTTGTTCTTGATCTAATTTATCTAATCCAAACGCTAAAGCAGCAGCAGTTGGTTCATTGATAATACGTTCTACTTCTAAACCAGCAATTTTACCAGCATCTTTAGTAGCTTGACGTTGTGCATCGTTAAAGTATGCAGGAACTGTAATAACTGCTTGTGTTACAGTTTCACCTAAATATGCTTCAGCTGTTGCTTTTAAGTTTTGTAAGATCATTGCTGAAATTTCTTGTGGTGTATAGTCTTTACCATTTGCATGTTCTTTATGATCAGTACCCATATGACGTTTAACTGACATAATTGTATCTGGATTAGTTACTGCTTGACGTTTAGCAGCTTCACCAACGATAATCTCTCCATTTTTAAATGATACTACTGAAGGAGTTGTTCTGTTTCCTTCTGGATTAGCGATTACTTTAACTTCACCGTTTTCCATAACACTGACACATGAATTTGTTGTACCTAAGTCAATACCAATAATTTTACCCATAATTAAATTCCTCCTATTTATTCACTTACTTTTACTAAAGATGCACGAATAACGCGATCTTTTAACTTATATCCTTTTTGTAACTCTTCAACAATCATATTTGTTTTAAAGTTATCATCTTTTACGGTCATAACTGCTTGATGGAAGTTTGGATCAAACTCTTCACCCTCAGTTTTAATTACTTCAACACCTTGTGACTTTAATACTTCCATCAGTTGGTTATAAATCATTTCATAACCCTTCAAAAAGTTTTTAATTTCATCACTAGGATCAACTACAGCTAACGATCTTTCAAAATTATCTACAACAGGTAATAATTCTTCAATAAATGATTGCATCATAAATTTCATTGCATTAGCATGTTCGTTCTGTAATCTCTTCTTAAGATTTTCCATATCAGCAAACACTTTATAATAATCAGTTTTCCAAGTATTTACTTCATCTTCTAAATTCTTAAGTTGATCTTCAACTGTAATTTCATCTTCCTTTGTTTCAACTGTTTCTTCTGCAGTCTTTTCTGTAGATTCTTCATCTACTACTGTTTCTTTTTCCTTAGCCACTACATTCACCTCTATTCATCGTTTGAATCATCTGATTCGTCAAAGAACGCCTCTTCAATATTCCTTGAAATATACTCTACTAAGGAAACTACTTTTTCATAAGGCATTCTTGTTGGCCCAATTACTGAAATAGATCCCTTGGTTCTCTCTCCTGTTCTAAATGAAGCTGAGATGACCGATACATCCTCAATTTCATTAATCGGTGAATCAGAACCAATTCTTACCGTTACTCCTTCTTCATCAGATAAAGGTTGTAAGGCATTCCATACTTGAGAGTTTTCAAATGCACTAACGATTCTTCTCAATTTATTTACATCATTATACTCAGGCTGGTATAACATATTTTCTTTTCCTGAAAAATATACATTGCTCGAAGCAAATCGAACAAAAGCTTCAAGAAAAGCATTAAATAATTCCTCATGCTCCTTGATTTTAGCTGATAACACCGGTTTTACATCACGTTCTAAACGAAATGCTACCTGATCAATCGGTGTCCCTATCAATAAATCATTCATCACTGCAACACAACTCACCAAATCATCAATTTTATGATTACGGTTTAAATCAAACACCTTGTTTTCAACATAGCCTTGATTCGTAATAATAATCGCAGTAACTCGGTTATCATTCAAAGGAACAATATTGATTTGCTGCAAAGTATCTTCGCTAGAATCTGGTCCCAAGACTACCGATGTTAGATGCGTTAGTTCACTTAACATCTCACAACTTTCATGAATAATTTCATTCAAACCACGATGACGATCGCTAAAAATTTGCGCTACTTGGTTTTTAATCCCTTCATCTAGATCCCGCTTTGCAAGATTATCAACATAGAATCGATATCCTTCAACCGAAGGAACTCGTCCGGAAGATGTATGAGTTTTTTCTAAATAACCATACTCTTCAAGAAAACTCATCTCATTACGAATGGTTGCACTTGAATAAGGCAATTGATATTTTGTCATCAAAGCTTTTGACCCAACTGGTTCAGCCGTTTCAATAAACTCATCAACAATACATTTAAATACTAATAGTTGCCTCGCTGTAAGCATCAGTTTCACCACCCTTAGCACTCATCTTTCCTTTGTGCTAAATACATTATACATCAATAATTAGCACTGTCAACACCTTTGTGCTAAAAAATAAAAAAAGAATTATAAATCCGATTTCTATTTAAAACAACTCTATAATCAATCTAATTCCTTGATAAAATCACAAAAAAAACAGCCCTAAGGCTGTTAAATTTTTTCAAAAACACTTGCCGGTTGTTTACAAACTGGACAAATAAAATCTTCAGGCAATTCATCTGCTTCTAAAATAAATCCACAAACAGTACATCTCCAACCATGTTTTGAAGTATCTGCTTGATAACTAGAAGCATTTTTAGGTGTTGTTCCATTTTTCTTATTATGATAATTTGCATAAGTTAATACTTCACCTTCATTAATCACTTTACAATCAATAACATCGCCAACAAACATAATATGTGTTCCAACATCTGTCATTGAAATAACTTTAACACTAAATGAAGCAGCTATTCCTTCGGTGATTTGTTTAATATTTTGACAATCAACTTCATAATCAATCCCATCAAATTTGTTAACATCTTTACCAGACTGAAAACCAAATCTTCTGATAACATCCATATCAATATCATCAAGTAATACCCCAACGTTATAAACACAACTATTTTCAATTAACGATGTAGTATAATTATTTTTATTCAGCGTAATGCAAACTCGTGCCGGCTCTGAAGTAACCTGTACAAAAGTGTTAGCAATACAAGCACTGTCCTTACCATCGCAACTGCTAGATACAACATACAACCCATAACTTAACTTAAAAAATGCTTTATTGTTCATATCCCAATCTCCTTATTAGTAATGATTACTATTTGATTATACATCTTTTATTTCCTATTGTAAACCCAATTTAGAAGATTTAACCGTTCACTATACGATAACTCATCTAATTATCCCCGTTTATAAAAAATCTATTAAGATTTCATTTAATAACTTAATTGATTCACTAGTTGCATGTAAATAATCATTTTCAATTACTAACGTTTTCATCTTCAAATGTTTATCAATAGCAGTTTGATAAACATCAACTGCTCTAAGACCATATCTCTTTTCAAATTCTTTTAAATCTAAGCCTTTCACCAAACGTAATGACATCATTAAATGGTTAAACATCGTTTCTTCTTTAGAATTAATCATCTTTGTGATTGTATTTTGACGACGTAAATAAGCATTTAAATTACGATTATGTTCTATTAAGCAATCATCAATTTTTCCACTGGCTCCTACCCCAATTCCATAATAGTTATCATACTGCCAATAAGCTAGGTTATGAAGTGACTCATATCCAGTTTTCGCAAAATTACTAATTTCATATTTATGGAAACCTATTTGTTCTAAAGATTCCTCTATCAATTGAGTGATTTTCGATTCCACCTCTTCATCAAGCGGTTGATAATTTAGATTTTTCAAGACAGTATGATCTTCTAAAATTAGTGAGTAGTAAGAAATATGCTCGATCGGTAACTGTCTAACCTTAGCTAAATCATTTTTTATATCCGTAATCGTTTGATTAGGCAAACCATACATAAGATCAATTGAAATATTATTAAAACCAATTTTGCGTGCATAATCGATAATCCGCTCAACTTGTATAGTCGTATGCTGGCGATTAATCTTTTTTAAAAGGATATCATTAAATGTTTCAACCCCGATACTTAAACGGCTAACACCACCTCTTTTTAAAATATCTAATTTATAATAATCGATACTTTCTGGATTAACTTCTATGGACACCTCTTTAGTCTCACTACTTATGTATGGTTTAATAATATCCATCAGCCATTCTAATTGTTCATCATTTAAACTGCTCGGTGTTCCACCACCAATATATATAGTCTTTAGCGGCTCTGTAATATTTAAAGCTTGAAGTTCATGCTTTAAAACCGCCAAATAATCATCGGCTTGATGTTCGTTATAAAAAACTTTACAAAAGTCACAATATGCACAAATTTGTTCACAAAAAGGAATATGCAGATATAATGAATTAGTCTTCATTTTCAAAACCAAATTCTTTAGCCAAACCACCTAAAGAAGTTTCCTTATACGCACTATTTAAATCTTTTCCTGTTTCTTTCATCACCCGAACAACCGCATCAAAAGAAACTTTATTTTTTCTCAAGTAACCCAGCTGCTTAGCATACATCGCCGCATCCATTGCTCTAAGTGCACCAAAACCATTACGCTCAATACAAGGAATTTGAACATAGCCGCCTACAGGATCACATGTTAAACCAAGATTATGTTCTAAGCCCATTTCACCAGCATATTGAATCAGATTATTATTAAGTTCTAAAATCCAGCCATAAGCAGCCGCTGCCATTGCACAAGCACTTCCGATTTCTGCCTGACAACCACCATCAGCGCCAGAAATAGTTGCATTTGTTTTAATAACATTGCCAAATATTCCAGCTACTGCTAATGCTTTTATAATCTCTTTTCGAGGAATTTCTAATTGTTTGTAACAATAATATAAGACTGCTGGTAAAACTCCGCTAGCTCCACATGTCGGTGCAGTAACAATACGATGTCCACTGGCATTTTCTTCACTAACCGCATAAGCATAACTACTAACTAATAAGCGATCTCGTTCTCCACTACGACGTGTGTTGATTGCTTGTTGATACATTGATTTAGCAACTCTTTTCAATCCCAGTTTTCCTGGAATAACTCCCGTTGTTGATAATCCAGCTTCAACACAAGCAAACATTGCATTTAGTACTTCAAATAAATAAGCTTTAAAATGCTCATCTTCATACTCGATTGTATAATCATATAAATTGATTCCTTTACGATCACAATATTCTAAAATTTCCGTTAAATTACCATGCGGATATACTTGCTTAGAAGGTTGCAAAGAACTATCATCATACATTAAAGCTCCACCACCTACTGAATAAACTGTAATTTTATCAAGCAATTGATTTTCCCGATATATTTCAAAAATCATCCCATTTGGATGTTTAGGTAATGCTGTATTAACAAAGTGTATCTTAACACTATCTTTACCTAAAGTTTCTTCAATAATGTAATCTGTTAAATGGCCTTTCCCTGTCAATGCTAACGAGCCATGTAGATATACTTCAAAATGTGTAGCCTGAGGATAGGTTTCCTTAACTTTTAATGCCGCTCTTTGTGGTCCCATCGTATGGGACGAAGATGGTCCAACCCCAATTTTATATAACTCTCTTAATGATTCCATAATACCTCCTAAATTCTTACCATAAATAATTCTAAACCCATTTTTTTATCCATTTTACCTGTTTTGATTTCTACATCAAGACGTGATAAATCATCTAAACATTGCAATAATTCATTTAAATCAAAATCTTTTCCTTCTTGACGAACATATTTTAATCGGTAAGGATTAACTCCCAGTATTTTTCCAATTTCTTTATCATTATAACCTTTACGATCCAATAATTTAACTTGGTAAATTAGCCGCATTTGACCCGCTATAAGAACAATCAACTTAATTGGTTCCTCATTTAAAATCATTAGATCATGATAAATCGAAAACATTTTTCTTCGATCTTTTTGAAGAATCGCACTAGTTAATGCAAAAACATTTTCATCCAACGGCTTACTTACCAATTCATCAACAATATCATATGTAATATGTTTGCTGTACAAACATAGTTTTTCCACCTCAAGAGCAACATTATTCAAACTATCTCCTAAACGACTCAATAATAATTCTAATGCATCATCATCGATCGTTGCATCTCGACGTCTGATTGCTTGACGTGTACTGTCTGATAGCTTATAATGATTAACTTTATCTATTTCAAAAAATTGTGCTTGTTTACGTAAATTTTTAACAATTTTTTTACGCTCATCAAAATCTTTACCAACATGATAAATTACAAATATTACTTCTTCACTATTAATTAAACATTTTTCAAAATACTCTAACTCATTATTATCTTTTTTTACTTTCTTTGTCGTTAAAAAATAAGGGTTTTTCAACACAACCATTTTCTTGTCGGTTAAAAAAGGAGGTGTGATCAAATCTTCATAAACTTCTTCTAAACTATCTTCATTAGCCCGATATGTTGAAATATTCATATTATCCTCATTACAATCATATTCTTTTTTTAAAGACTGTAATTTTTGTTCCATCAAAAAACTTTCTTCACCATATATTACAAATATCATTTATCGTTCCTCCAACAGTAATAATTATAGACTATTTAATCATTAAAGTCATTGAAAATATAATTATCATTACCATAATAAACAATCTTCACCATGCCCATTTCATCACTACGATAAACCTTTACTCCATAATCATTTAAGCGGGTAATTACATCATCATGGGGATGACCATAATAATTATCTTTACCACAGCTAATTAGGGCAATTTTAGGTTTTATTGCATTTAAAAAAGCTGCACTAGTCCCCGTATTACTGCCATGGTGGGAAACCTTTAATACATCAATTTTAAGCTCTGGATAATCGTTGATCAACTGTCGTTCTACTGCATTGGATATATCCCCTGTAAATAAATATTTCAACTTATTGATCGTTACCAACAAAACTAACGAACTATCATTATTATCTGTTGATTCAGGTGTTTTCAGTATCTCAATTTCTACCTGCCCAATTTTAAATTTATCTTGGTATGATGTAATAGTATGTCCAATTTCAATTTGATCCGCAAGTGACTGATAAGCTCCACTATGATCAAAATCATCATGAGAAATAAAAACATGATCTAATTTAAACACTCCTACCGAACGTAAATATGGTACTAATGTTAAAGCAGCTAGATCTTTATTTCGCAATCCCCCAGTATCGATTAAAATATTTCCTTGATTATAAGGCTGTTGAATAAAAAAACAATCACCTTGACCTACATCAATCATAACCACTTGACCAAAAGTCTGATAGTATGGTTTAAAATAAAACATGATCACTAAACTTAGCAGTAATAGAATCTCACGGTGAATTCGCTGTTTAATATTTATTTTGACTATTAATTTAAAATAAATATAGTAATATCCTAAAATAAAAAATAAAGATGGTTTAGAAAAATTAATAAAAAAAGAGAAGTCCGTACTAAAAACAACAATATTATCTAGAACTTCAATTACTAGACTAATAACCGGTTTAAAGAAATTACCAAAAATCACATATAACCATAGCAGTTGATATAACACTGAAATCAGTGGTGTTAAAATAATCCCTAAAAACAATGACAGTATATTAATTCGATATTGAATCGAAATAACGATTGGTACGCTAGCTCCATAAACTATCTCATTCAGGTACCTATGATGATTAATCAAAATAATTATTAAATACATAAAATAGGAAAAAACAAAAGATAAATTATAAATAATATATGGATTCATAAATACAAAAAACATAGCAACAAGACTAAAGCAGTCTAATTGATTTAGATACTTTTTAAACAAAGTCATCAAAAGCATTACTAAATACGCCCGCATAAAAGAAATATTATATGGAATAATATACATATACACACCAATTATAATTAGACTGAGGTAATTAATTAAATATTCCGGTAATAAAAAAATTAATACTTTTTTAATCAACCTTCTTAATATATGAATATGTAGTCCTGACAAAGCAAACAAATGAACAATCGACAACTCTGTTAATTGATGATAATAATCATTGATCATTTCATCTCTTATTCCCAAAATAAACATGCTTGCATAACTATTAACTAGCTCTTTACCGTCTATTCGTTTTTGAAGTTTTTGAAAAAGCGTATTATGTTTTTGACTATTTATAAGGCGTAGTAAAGATGCATTATTAGTAATCCCTTGACTATACAAATAGTTACGATAATCAAATGCGTTATCGTTTGTTGCACGACTAATTTCAAAATAATTAACCTCAATTTCTAATTCATCACCAACTTCATAGCCAATAAACTCACCATATACTTTGATCTTTGTTTTTGTTGTTTTCAATACAATGCTCTTTTCATCCCTACTAATTATATACCCGCTTATAATTGGTTCATCGGTCGGCTGAGGCCACCTAATAAACACTAAAAAGAAAATCATAACCAGCCCTATCGTTACAAGTCGCCCCCACCCAAAATGACGAATTATAAAGAACGCATAAATAATTAAGAGCACTAAAAAAACTGGATGAATCAACATGACCAAAACACCTAACAAACATGCTACCGCATAGTAAATCAAATGATATCTTAAAGACATAATAACTCCCTTATTCGCAAATAAGTTTTTTCTCCTATCCCTGACACTTCTTTTATCTCTTCGATGGTAGCAAATGGGTGTTCATTACGATAATCAATAATTTTATCTGCAGTTTTTGGTCCAATTCCCTTAATCGTCATCAATTGTTCTTTTGATGCATGATTTAAAGAAATTAAATTTTTATTTATAGGGATATAAAAAACTGTTTGGCTATCCAAAACAGTTTTTTGATCAAATCCATAAACATTATCAGTATTTAATGCTTTAAATACATCTTCGATTGTTGGTGAAGAATTAAATACTAAAGTTTCATTATACTTACCTTCAACAATTATTTTTACTTGTGGATCTGATTCAATTTCATTTAATGATGTTTCAGGCAATGTAAATGAATAAACAGTTGAGATAATTAAAATAATTAACAAACCAATAATTTCATGTTTTTTCACAATACCTCCACAAAAAAAGACTGTAAAAACAGCCTTATTCATCAATATTTATATTTAAATGTTTATATGCTTCACTCGTTGCAACACGACCGCGAGGAGTTCTCTTTATCAAACCGATTTGAAGAAGATAAGGTTCGTAGACATCTTCTAATGTTTGTGGTTCTTCTCCAATTGAAGCTGCCAGAGATTCCAAACCTACCGGTCCCCCCTTAAAGCGATGAATGATTCCTAACAAGTATTTATGATCCACATCATCTAGTCCTAATTGATCTACTTTAAGACGATCTAAAGCCTCAATCGTCCGCTCTTTACTGATAATTTCTTCACCGTTGAACTGTGCAAAATCTCGAACCCGTCTAAATAATCGATTAGCAATACGCGGTGTTCCGCGGGAACGCATCGCCAAAGCCGATTTAGCGTCATCATCCATTGGCATTGAGTAGACACAACTGGTCCGATCAATAATCGTTTTTAAATCCGTTTCATCGTAATATTCCAGTTTAGAAATAATTCCAAAACGGTCTCGTAATGGTGCTGACAGATCACCAGCTCTAGTTGTTGCTCCAACTAAAGTAAATGGCGGTAAATCAATTCTTACTGAACGTGTTGATGCTTCTTTACCAATCACTACATCAACACAAAAATCTTCCATAGCTGGATAAAGAATTTCTTCAACCACTTTATTTAAACGATGAATTTCATCAATAAATAAAACATCACCCGGTTCCAATGCTGTTAGAATAGCAACTAAATCACCAGTTTTTTCAATACTTGGACCAGTTGTAATTTTGATATTTGTCCCCATCTCATTAGCAATAATCATTGACATCGTTGTCTTTCCTAGTCCAGGAGGCCCGTACAATAACACATGATCTAGTGATTCGTCACGCAGTTTAGCTGCCCCAACAAAAACTTTTAGATTTTCTTTTAAGTTAGTTTGACCAACATATTCATCGAATGATGAAGGACGCAAACTACTATCATCATCAATAACATTTGCATCAAGAATCTCATTCCTTGTCATTTTCTACCTCCTACTTTACTAATAAACTTAAAGCTCTTTTTACATAACCGTTAGTATCTAGTTTTTCATTTAATAGGACTGCCAAAGCTTTATCCACTTCAGATTTTTTATAACCTAGGGCAATTAATACTTCAGCCGCCTCGTCTAAATCATTATTATTTATCAGTGTTGTTGCTGTTGGTGTATTTTTAAACTTACCTTGAAGATCTAAAATAATCTGCTGCGCTGCTTTTGGTCCAATTCCAGGAATTTTCTTTAAATATGCTACATTCCCTGTTTCAATTGCACTTATAATGCTTGTTACATCACCAGTAGCTAAAATTCCTATCGCTGTTTTACAACCAATCCCTTTGACCAGAATTAATTTTAAAAACATTTCTTTTTCTTCACTTGTTTTAAATCCATATAATAATAATGCATCTTCTTTAACTTGTTGGTAAAGAAAAATCTTTATTTCTTTACCTCGTGTATATTCATATGGATTATTGACATATATCAAATAACCAATTCCACTATTTTCTACAACAATATGATCAATATTCATCTCAACTACCGTACCAATTAAGTAACTATACATTCCCTACTCCTTCACATTTACTATTATACAGCACATCGTACTGTTTTTTATCTCAAAATCGTTTCAAACCATTCTCAACAATTATAGCATTGTAAAAGAAAAAAACCAACTAGTATTACTAGCTGGTTACTCATAAAAATCAAATTCAAACTCACCGATAGCAACATTATCACCATCTTGAGCTCCGGCATTTCTAAGTGCATCATCAACACCCATATTACGCATTTTAATCAATAGTCGTTTTAATGAATCATCACTTACTAACGATGTCATTGCCACCATTCTCTCGATCTTCTTGCCAGTAATTTGCCAATTACCATTACCTAAATTATGTAATTCAAATGGTTTATCTTCCTCATCACCCATTGTATAAAGAACAGTATGTTCAACTTCATCTTCCATTGTGAAAGTTGGTGCAGTAGCTAACGCATCAGCAACCGCATATAAAACCTGATCTACACCATCATGAATAATAGCACTAATTGGGAAAATCTTAACATCTTCACCAACCTGTTTTTTAAAACGAACTAAATTTTCTTCAGCCCCTTCTTCATCCATTTTATTTGCTACAACGATTTGAGGACGTTCTAATAAACGATATTGATATTCACCAAGTTCTTTATTAATAGTAACATAATCCTCATATGGATCACGGCCATCGACTGCTCCCATATCAACAATATGAACGATTACTCGACAACGTTCAATATGGCGCAAGAATTGATGCCCCAAACCTTTACCTTGAGCCGCTCCCTCAATCAATCCTGGTAAATCAGCCATAACAAAACTACGTCCATCTTTTACTTGAACCACTCCTAAATTAGGAACGATCGTAGTAAAATGATAATCTGCAATTTCCGGGCGTGCTCGTGAAACAACTGATAAGAGTGTTGATTTACCTACTGATGGAAAACCAACCAATCCCACATCCGCCAATAATTTCAATTCACAAATAAGATCGAAATTTTCACCAGGTTCACCACGCTCACAAATTTGTGGTGCAGGATTCCGTGAAGTTGCAAAACGCGCATTTCCGCGACCACCACGGCCACCTTTAGCAATTACAACACGTTGCTTATCTTCGGTTAAATCCGCCATGATCTGCCCAGTTTCTTCATTAAGAATCATTGTTCCAACCGGTACTTTAATGACCGTATCAATAGCATCTTTACCATGCATTTTTTTAGCCATCCCATTTTGACCAGATGGTGCCTTATATAATCGATTATATTTCAAATCTAACAAAGTTGATAATGAGGTCGTCGCTTGAAAAATCACACTTCCACCACGACCGCCATCACCTCCAGCTGGACCACCTTTTGGTACATGGGCCTCACGTCTAAAAGCTACTGTCCCGTCACCGCCTTTTCCAGCTTCAACTCTAATTTTTGCTTTATCAATAAACTGCATATATCCACCTCTTTTCATCTCTTTATTATTATGATACAAATAATCAGTTATTAGTACAAGAAAAAATCCCTTTGCAGGGATTTTAATTATGCAGCTGGGTAAACAGAAACTTGTTTTCTATCTCTACCAAGTCTTTCGAATTTTACAACTCCATCAACTGTAGCAAATAAAGTGTCATCTCCACCTTTTCCTACATTAGTACCTGGATGAACTTTAGTTCCTCTTTGCCTATAAATAATAGACCCTGCAGTACAAAATTGCCCGTCAGATAATTTAGCTCCTAATCTTTTTGATTTAGAATCACGACCATTTTTAGTTGACCCTACCCCTTTTTTAGAAGCGAATAATTGTAAATCTAATTTGAACATCATATGTTACACCTCCACTTTAGATATCTTAATAAATCGACCATAGCTTTCAACCATCGTTTCTAAAGTTACAACAAGTGTCTCTAGCACCACTTGACAAACTTCATCAGTATGATTGACAACTACATTTATATATCCTTCATTAATCTCAATCGTTCCTAAGCCTTTAGCTAAGAATCCTTTTTTTGCAAGCATATTCATTGCTCCAATACCAACAGTAGAAACACCAGCACAAACTAAATCTTTACCATATTCTCCACTGTCAGCGTGACCTGTAATACTAAGATTAACAATTTGATTATTATTTTGTTTTACTAAAACCTTAATCATTTGATTAAGCTTCTGCAGTTTCTTCAGCAGCTTTTTTAGCAGTTTTATTAATTGTATTGATTACTAATTTTGTATAAGGTTGTCTATGACCTTGTTTTTTGTGGTAATGTTTTTTAGCGTTATATTTATAAATAACAACTTTCTTTTCTTTACCTTGTTTTTCAACAGTAGCTTCAACAGTAGCACCTTTTACATAAGGAGCACCTAATTTCATTGTTTTATCGCCTACAGCTAATACTTTATCAAAAACAACTTTTTCTCCTGCTTCAACATCTAATTTTTCTACAAAGATAGTATCTCCGGCTTCAACTTTTAATTGTTTTCCACCTGTTTCAATAATTGCGTACATATCGCACCTCCTATAATATTCTAAGACTCGCCAACCAAGGCAGCATTGCTTTAATACCTTTTATGTGCGGTTGTAGCTAGAGGTCTACAACATATGCATTATATTATTTTTACCCATCAAAGTCAATTACTTTTTAAGTTTTTTATTAAATATTGAAGTACTTCTTTTTCACTATAACCATTCCCACCAATCAAATAATAATTTTCATATGGGCGGTAAAAACGGTAGTCATGATTAATTTTAAGCCGATGATATTGATTATCATGCATCCTTTTCAAATATAATCTGATAATTATATAACGGAACTCTTTAATATATTGATAATTTATATAGAGCAAATAAAAATAAACTAAGATATATCCCATTTGATTATATAATACAATCAAAACTGATAAAGAAAAAATTGAAACTTTAATTTGTAACTTGACTGCTCGATAATAATCTTTAAATAATGAAAAAACTAGTAATAATATTTTTGATCCATCAAGAGGATAAATCGGTAAGAGATTAAAAACAAATACTAATTGGTTAACTGCCAATAAATATTCGCTATCAAAAAATACTTTTATTACTATAAACATTCCCAAATGAGTAGATAGACCCGCCATGACTATTACCAGTTCTTCAATAATATGATGAGTCCCATAATCATTTAAACTCAAAAAAGCTCCAAAAGGGAAAATCTCAACTTTCTCAATTTCAAAATTAAATTTTTTAGCAAAATAATAGTGTCCAAATTCATGAGTACAGACAATAAACAAAGCACTCAAATAAGCAAATAAATTGTCATTTAACCAAGCAGCGATTAGATAAATCAAAGTAAAAGGATGGATATACCAATCACTCCATCCTTTGATACTCTTCATAACTAATTTCCTTACCTAAATGTTCAAACTGTAAAACAAACTGATCTTGATAACTGCCTAAAACCATCCCTTGATCTACCTCGTCATACAATGTCACCATTACATTATCAATATTACTATAAGTAATTTCTACATCATTCTTGCCTAGAATTACTACATATCCGCTCAAGTTTTCATCATTACCAGTTGCAATTACGCGCCCAGCTTCAATACTTAATACCTCATTACTATTATTTTTATAATAGTCATCTTTAACATGCTGATACTCCACGCCACTAGAAACACTAACATCATCACTTGGCAAAAAAGAAAATAAATTATCAGATATCCAGCTTGTTACCGCTTTATAATTAGTATCATTCAAAATCATTTTCTTAATATTAGAATCCGGATTGATTTTAATATATGACATTGATACTAAAACCACTAAAATTACGACCATAAACTTTACCATAAAATTATAGAATCGCTTAAAATTATCATCATTTAATGGCTTTTTATTAGTACCCCGGCGCTTTTGCATTCTTTTTCTTACATCATCTAGATCACTCATTCTATCACCTATTCCATTATATGAATCTGATGATATTAAAGACGTTAATTATGAATAAAAAAATCGACGAATTAAACTTTTCTTTTTATATTTAGCATAAGGTACTTGCTGCCCGAGTATGCGCTTTGAAATATTAACAAAACAGCTATGTAATAAATGTTGATTATTTAAGAAAATCGGCACACCACGATTATTAGCTTCAATCATATCATGGCTATCGTAAACAATCCCTAGCAGCGGTAATGATAAAATCTCTTGAGCATCTTCCACCGTTAATGAGCGAGCTCCTTCAATATCATCAACATTAACTTTATTAATGATCATATTAATAGTATTAATTCCCTTTTTCATCAATAAACCAACAACGCGATCGGCATCACGTAATGATGATACATCTAAATTGACAACAACAATTGCTTCATTAGCTAATGAAGCAGAATATTGAAAACCTTTTTCGACTCCAGCTGGACTGTCCACAATAATAAAATCATAATCTTTATTTAATCGTTCAATTAATGAATTCATTATTTCTGTATCTAGATTTTCAAATGATAAAGATTTACATGACGGTAATAAGCTCAATCCATCTATACGCTTATCCTTAACTAATACTTGTTCAATTGTACAGCGGCCTTCAACGACGTCATTTAAATCATAAACTACACGATTTTCTAACCCCATCATCACATCCAAATTCTTCAATCCAAAATCACCATCAATTAAACATACTTTAAATTTTGAAAAAGCTAAGGCACTAGCCAGATTAACGCTAACACTACTTTTACCTACCCCACCTTTTCCGGAAGTAACTACAATAACTCTAGACATATATCATATCCCCCTTATCTAAGAATATTTCGTTGTCCTTATAATAAAGCATCGTAAGTTCATAACTTGTATAATTTCGTCGAGATACCCCATTAATTCTAACATGGGCATTTTTAAAGAATTGTCCACTAATTTTTGCTCGAGCATTTAATCCCTCAACCAATCCACTGACGCGCCCCATTACATACAACTTTCCTTTAAATCTAACAATAGCTCCGGGATTAACTTGACCAATAATCAAAGCATCTTGATCCAATTCTAAAATTTCTCCAGCATGAACAGTTTTGTTGATTACTTTAATCTTATTTTTCTTCTCTACTTTGGCCATATTGATTCCATCAAACAATAATACCTGCTTACTAAATAATAAATCCAATAATCTTAATAATTCATGAATACTTAAAATTCGACTTTTAAAATCAAAAAAAGCCCTCGGATAATAGCCATCACTTTTAAGCAATGGTGATTCCAAGAGACTTTCCAATTCATTCATTAAACTATTAAAATCTTGATTATCATCTAAAACAAAAACTAGATGATTATTAACTCCTTTTACTTTGATATGCATTGACTTTACCCTCGAATCCTAATTTCTTGTGGATAAAATATACTGGTGCAATCAATAATAAATTAGCTCCTAACGTCGGTAAAAGACGATTTGTCAAGAAAGCTACGATTGATAGCTGCGTAACATTTGTTATCCACACTAACCAATATATCACAACTTCTTGGGCGATTATTGTCACAATTACGGCGATAAACATCTCTAAAAGGGTATAAGTTGCTAATTTAGTATATTTCTTTCCAAAAAAAGCATAAACACAATAAAGCAACACATAAATCAGTAAACTATTTGCGTAGACAATCGCATAATAAAGTCCAGTCACAGTTGCAAATATGTATCGGTGTTCATCACCAATTGTATTATTCAGCAATGTGAACATCATCAAACTAACACAAGGAACAATTGTTATTCCTAATTTATCAAAATTATACGGTAAATAATAACTAATAATGCTATCAACAACAAAACTTAATGCCATCACTAGATAATAACGATATAATTGCTTATTCATTACTATCGCTCCTAAACACTACCGCAACATATGACAGATCATTAAAATCTGCTGCCGGCTTAACTCTAATTGTTTTTGATGTTCCATCTTCAGAAACAATAGAACTTTCTACAGTTCCAATATAAATTCCTTTAGGCGCTTTCCCACCTAAGCCAGAAGTTATTACTTTGGCATTATCTTCAAATTTTTCAACATCACTAAATAGAGTAATTTCAAAACATTTTGACTCAATGTCATAACGATTTAAAAGTCCATAAACATTTTGATCACCATTAATAACTTGAATCGGTAATGCAGAAGTAGGATTCTCTGCTGTTAATAACTGAACTCGCGCCGTCACTTCTGTAACCGAAGTAACCTTACCAATCATTCCTTTTGAAGAAATTACGACCATATCTTTGCTAACTCCAGCCAAACTTCCTAAATCAATTGTAATTTCGTTATTCCAATCATCACTTTCACGAACAAATGATGTTGTCTTAACATTATAATCAGTTGGCAAATATTCAATATTTAGCATCTTTTTCAACTCATCAATCTCTTTTGAAAGAACATCAGTATTAACTTCGACACTGGCATAAGATGATAATTTTGCTTTTAAAATCTTATTTTCTTTATAAACATCTTTTAACTCATTATATTCACTAAATAAATTACTTACAAATTCAACTGGTTTTTTTACTACATAATACTCTATTGCAGCAATCGAATCGCTGACCATTCGCTCAAGTCCCCCTTGGGTTCTTGAAAATACCAATGATATAGTAGAAAAAACAACAATTGCTACCGTTATAATTAAAACTATTCTCTTATTTCTTTGTTTTTTACGATTATTCAAATTACCACCTCACATCCATATCATTATAAGGCATTAATATAAAATAATCAATTATCTTTAAACTTCAATAATCTTATTTGAAGCAAAACTATAAAATCTACTACGACCAATAATTAAATGGTCAACTACATCTATATCTAATTCTTTTGCCATACTATATAGGCGCTCGGTTGCTTCAATATCTTCAATTGATGGTTCAGGATTACCTGAAGGATGATTATGAACGACCATCACACGATTACTACCACAGATCAATGCTTCTTTAAACAGCTCTCTCCCACTAATAATAGATATGTTATTCCCACCAATAAATACGGTTTTTTCTTTAATTACCTCTAAGCGTGAATTTAAACATAATACAATCACTTTTTCCTGCTGTTCAAACATTAATTGATTTTTCAACAATTCATAACCATCACGCGGTTCTTTAATAGCTGACATAGCCACAGGCTGTTTATCCAAACGTTTAGCAATTTCAATAATAGCTAAAACTTCTATTGCTTTAGCTTGTTTGATTCCTTTAATCTGAATCAACTGATAATAATTGATATCATGCAAATAACGAAAACCTCCAATTTCATTTATAATACGTTGAGCCAATTCAATCGCTGATTCTTGCTTATTTCCAGTTCTTAAGACTAATGCTAATAATTCAATATTATTTAGGCTTTCAATTCCGTGATGGAAGGCTTTTTCGCGCGGTCGTTCTTCCAATGGATAGTTTTTTAATTTCATGATCCTAATTCTTTAATAATTGCTTCATAATCTTGTTTTTCAATAACCTCTTTAAAACTACTTTCGAATTTCGTTTGTTTTATTACACATGTGATTCCACTTTCACTAATTGTATTCCCCATGTCCTTTGCCTCCTTTTCATCCAAAAACACACCTGTTATCACTACGAAATTATTATCTTTTTGATACTTATAATTCGGTTTCCCTAAATCTAATAACTTTTTTATCATTTCATTAGCGTTTTCATCTTGTTTATATATTCCTACTTGAACTATGTAAGTATTAATATAACTATTGATCGTTGAAAAAAACTTCAAATAGATTCCACAAAAACAAATTGATAAAGCAACTGCTAACACTACTACAAGTCTTACTATTTTCATCTTGCACCTCCAAATCTAGTATATGTTAGCAGTTTATAAATATGCTCAATTAACGTGTAATTGAAAAACGTTTTCTTAATAATTTAGCAACGCTATAACCAGCAGCTACAGCTACTAAAGAAATCACATAAACAATCGCTCCGCCACCATTGATCTTTTGCTGAGATGTAATCGATAATTCTTTCATTTTAACGCCACTCGATTGAAATAATTTTAGGAATCGATACGCGTCCAGCCCCCGAACGAAACATCTTATAAATTGCAGTTCCAATTACGACACAAAAGAAAAATCCCGTAACACCACCGCCCATTACTTCCATTTGCATACATTGCTGTAATTCATTCATTTTTCTTGTCTCCTCTTTTGAATTTAAGGTCACACTCACCACTAAACCTTATATTATTATTTACTGCAAGAAAATAATTTTTACTTTTAAAAATAGAAAAAAGATGAATTTCTTCATCTTTTTACATTTGCTCTAATTTTTCTTTTACAGCATCATACTTAGATTGATAATCCGCTAATTTATTTCTTTCTAGTTCAACTTTTTCTTTTGGAGCTTTTGAAGTGAACTTCTCATTTGCCAACATATTTTGACAACGTTTAATTTCTCCTTCTAACTTTTTAAGTTGATTAGCTAATTTTTCTTTTTCAGCATCTTTATCAATATAATCCCCTAATTCAACTAATAATGAATTGCCACCTTTAATTGTAATATTTGCAACCTCACCAGCAGCATTAAGATTATAACCTGAACAAACTGCATTACATAATTTCTTGATGTAAGGTAAACATTTATTTAACAATCCTTCTAGATCATCGTTTTTAGTATTGATCACGTATGGCACTTCAATTGCATTTTTAATCGTATATTGTGTTCTGATTTCACGGATACCTTTTACAATATCGATTAAATATGTAAATTGATCATTAATACTTTCATCAGTAAAATGATCATTTACTTCTGGCCAGATAGCAATACAAATAGATTCTTCTAAATGTGGAATTGCCTGGAAGATTTCTTCAGTTACAAATGGCATGAATGGATGCAGCATTTTAACAATCGCATTTAAAACATAAACTAATGTATTTAAACTTGCCTGTTTTTCTGTATCATTAGTACTATTTAAATGTACTTTTGTAAGTTCAATATACCATGAACAGAAGTCATCCCAAATAAATTTATATAACTCACTACCAACATTAACAAATTCAAATTTATCCATGTTAATATCTACTTCACGAATCACTTCATTTAAACGATTTAAAATCCATTTATCACAAAGATTTAGATTATCAAATGATAATTCTTCAAATTTCATTTCATCATCAATATTCATTAAAACAAAACGAGCACTATTCCAAATTTTATTGATAAAGTTCCATGATGCTTCTAATTTTTCCGGAATATAACGCAAATCCATTCCTGGTGCCGAATTAGTTGTTAAGAAGAAGCGTAATGTATCAGCACCATATTCATCAATAACATCCATCGGATCAACACCATTGCCTAACGATTTTGACATCTTTCTCCCTTGTTCATCACGAATCAAACCATGAATTAAAACATGTTCGAATGGTCTTTCCTCAGTGAAGTGTAATGATTGGAAAATCATTCTGCTCACCCAGAAGAAAATAATATCATACCCTGTAACTAAAGTATTGGTAGGAAAATAACGCTTAAATAATTCACTATCGGTATTAGGCCATCCAAGTGTTGAAAATGGCCATAGTGCACTTGAAAACCATGTATCTAGGACATCTTCGTCTTGTTTCCAGTTTTCTAAATCAGCAGGTGGATTTTTCCCAACATAAACTTCACCGGTTTCTTTATGATACCAAGCCGGTACTTGATGTCCCCACCATAATTGACGAGATATACACCAGTCTTCAATATTTTCCATCCACTGATTAAATGTTTTTTCAAAACGTTCAGGGACAAAATTTACTTTAGAATCCTTTAACTGATTTTCTAAAGCTGCCTTAGCTAATGGCTCCATTTTAACAAACCATTGTTTTGATAAATATGGTTCAACGATTGCATTACTTCTTTCTGAATGCCCCACCTGATGCATATGTTTTTCAATATGGTCAACAACCCCAGCTGCTTTAAAATCAGCAACCAAAGCCTCTCGACAAGCAAAACGATCCATTCCTGCATATTTATGTGCCAGTTCATTCATAGTTCCGTCATCATTCATACAAATTGGCATTTCTAAGTTATATTTTTTTGCTAACGCAAAGTCATTAGGGTCATGAGCAGGGGTACATTTCATTACCGCTGTCCCAAATGACATATCAATATAGCTATCAGCCATGATTGGTAACGCTTCACCATTAGCTGGATTGATTGCTTTTTTCCCGACTAGGTGAGTATAACGTTCATCATCAGGGTGCACAAATATAGCTTGATCGGCAAACATTGTTTCAGGACGTGTTGTCGCAATAATTAATTGTTCATCACTATCAACGATTTGATATTTAAAATAATACATCGCCCCTTCAATTTCTTTATGAATCACTTCAATGTTACTTAATGCCGTTCTTTGAACTGGGTCCCAATTAATGATCCGTTTCCCTTGGTAAATCAATCCTTCATTATATAATTTAACAAATACTTCTTTAACTGCTTCGCTTAAACCATCATCTAAAGTAAAACGTTCTTTAGAATAATCTAATGATAAACCTAATTTTTCCCATTGAGCTCGAATAATTGAAGCATATTCTTCCTTCCATGACCATGCTTTTTCTAAAAAGCCATCACGACCAAGATCATAACGAGAAATACCTTCTTCACGCATCCTTGCCTCTACCTTAGCTTGAGTTGCAATACCCGCATGATCCATTCCCGGCAGCCACAAAGCATCATAACCTTGCATTCTTTTATAACGGATGATCATATCTTGTAAAGTTGTATCCCAAGCATGACCTAAGTGTAATTTACCAGTTACATTAGGTGGGGGAATAACAATTGAATACGGCTTTTTGCTAGTATCACCAGCTTCAAAATATTTTTTATCGATCCAATGACGATATTTTCCTTCTTCTACTTTATGATGATTATACTTCGGTTCCAGTTGTTTGCTCATCAGTTGTTACCTCCAAATCAATAAAATCATTTTTGTTTTCACGAATAAATTTAGCTGCTTTATTAACAATTCCAGAAGATTTCAACATTGACAATAATGAGCTTGTAAAATCAGAAAAATTATATTTTCCATAATCACTATCTTCATCTAATTCAATTTCTTCCTCATTTTCAATCATTACAGCTAATTTTTCTGCTGCAGTCATCAACTCAGCAATTTCATGGCAATCCACAGCCTCAAATGCTTTAATGGCATATGGACGATAAAGGCAATATGGTTCCTTAATAAAGAATGAGTGCAATGAACCACGCCCTCCTTCCATTGAAAGTTCTACTTGATAAATAGTGTAGATCAGTAATTCGCTTGGTGTCATTACATCAATCAATGTTCCAGTAATTTCTTCTCCTTCATACAATTTATCTTCTTTTGCTAAAAGGTGGAATAAAACAGCATGTGTTAACTCTTCATCAGGAGTTTGATCAAACACTTCGCTTGTAAAATGACTATACTTAACCCGGTTTTCTTCATATGCAGCCCGCTGTTGTTTTTGATATTTTTTAACTTGACGCATTTTACCACTATAAAAATACATTAAAAATAAACATCCACCTAAAAATAAAATCCAAACCACTGAATAACTCATAATTTCCTCCTTAAAATAAAAAAGCACCGTCATAAGGACGAATGCTCGTGGTACCACCTTACTTTGCATAGCTTATCTATGCCTCAAGACCTTAACGCAGTCATACGTGTCTACCTACTTTTTTTCAATAGACATGCTCCTAGGCTACCTTCAATCCATTATCTTATCCCCTTCCACCAGCCAGGGACTCTCTTAAAAGTTTCTGGATCTACTCCTCCTAATCATTGCTAGAAATATTCTAACAAAATCATCAGCCCTAGTCAATCGCTAACTTTTTATTTAACGAAGAAATTGAATCCAAATAATATAATAAGCGAGACATCATGATAATATTATTAATTTCATCATGTCCTAATTCAATGATCGGAACAACATGTAACAAACACTGTAATAAAAGCCGCTCTTCTTTTAAAAGCTTTATCTTACAAAAATAACTATCAAGAATAACGTCAAAATCAAAGATAAACTCTGGAATTCTTTGATACATATTATAAATATCATAAATACATAAGTTGATTTTAATTTGATCAATAGAAATTAATTTACTTTCTTTCATCATTACATGACTATAATTAAAATTATTATATGTCAGACATAATCTTATCGTATCTAGATTGCAAACATATTGTTCATAGCATTCCAAAAGTTCTAAGGCTTTTTTTAGACAACCTTCAATTCGATGATAATTTAAAACAAACATCCATCCTGTTGGACTACGATACGATAAAACTTCAAAATTACTCATAATTTCATTGTAATAAGCTTGACGCTCATGAATAATATTTGCTATATCTTCAATTTGACGTTTAAAAAAACTCTTTGAAACACTATAATTAAAAAAAGAAGTTGAATGCAAATATGATAAGCATTCATAATAAAATTTTAATTTTAATTCTTTAACGATTGCATTATCACTTGCTAACCAAGGACTTAAATAAAAAGTTTTATCCTCATAACTTGTTAGAACTTGTTTTTTATAATTTCTGATTACTGGCAAAAAGCATTTTAAATGCAAGCTCTCTATATGATCAATAACAACAGTCAATCCATTGTCTTCAACAAACTTTAAACAAAAGAATCCTTCACGACATTTTACTTTATAGACTTTTTTTGTTACTTTAATATAACCAATAACTTCTAGTGAATAGGCTTCCTTAATTAATTCGTTCATGGAACATATGGAATGATTAAGACACTGCCGGCTTCTAGAGCCTTATCTTGGTTATAATTGCGGATTATTTCTTCATCCACACTATAACGGGTCGCCACTTCACTATAACTATCATTTTCTTTAACTATATATAAGTAATAAGTTCCCACACTATCGCTAGTGTCTTGAAAAATTGGTCGTGACTTGCTTTGGTAAACCTTTTCTTGAAGTTGTTCACTAATCTCCTCAGCCATAGCTGTTTCTTTTTTACTGACTTCCATTACAGCAGCTTCTTTAGCAACATGTGCCATTGGTTCTTTGGTCATATGAACAGCCGGTTCTTTTGCTGCGTGTACTGATGACTCTGATTTCTGCGGTATTACAGCAACTTTTGATGTTTCTAAGTTTTTAGGATGATTATCCATTTCTTTTGCCACTGCTTTTATCTCTTTTACTGTTGAAGTCGTAGTTTCAGCAGCCATCGGCTTACTTTCTGGCTGCTTTGCTTGAGCAACGTAAGCTGGAGTTACTGGCCCAGTTTCTTGGACTTCGACAGGTTTAGCTCGAACTAATTGCTCAATTGAAGCATTAGCTGGTTCAGTATCCTTGATTAAGTTTTCAATTTCTTCAAGTGCTTCATCATGCCCAAGATGCTCATCCCGTACATATCGATCTTCTCCTTCTACCACCCCATGAATACCTACTTCAATCTTAATTTGGATATTTCCATCTTTAATAAAATAATCAAAATCTTCAACTTTAATATTGAAATCTCGCTGATCAACAATCTTATCAAATGTTGCCAATACATCTAATTCAATATTTTCATCAAATTTATGATTGCCATTATACTCTCCTTTAACAATTAAACTTCCTACTGCTCGAACGCCTACACTTTCAATCTTGTAATTAATAGACTCATCTACTGATAATGATAATAATTCATTCAATTGATGATTTAAATCAATCCATTTTTCAAAATATATCTTTTGCATATATACCTCCCATCAAACTATATGCACGATTCTTAAAAATATGAAAAAAGACCGCCTTTTATAGAATATACTAATTCATTCTACTTTGTTCCACCAGAATCTAGATACTTTGATATTATTTAAACAAAATAAAAGTAGATACATTTAAAAGCTCTATCTTTCTTGCATCTACCATCATTTTACTTTTTAAAATCTAATTAAAATTAATATCGCATAGCTCATAGATAAAGTTCCATGCTTCTTCAATTCCTTTTTTCCTTAAGCTTGAAAAACGAACAAATTTATCTTCAGGATGAAACCCCAAAGTATCTTTGATAATTTTTTCATTCTTTTTCAGATCATTTCTTTTTAATTTATCTTCTTTGGTTGCCACGACCATTACCGGAACATCATGATGTTTAACAAATTCATACATCAGCACATCATCTTTAGTCGGTTTATGACGATAATCAACTAATAAAATAAATCCTCTTAAAGTTGAACGTAAAGTTATGTATTCATCCATTGTCTTACCAAATTGCTTAGTAATACTATCATTAACTTTAGCATAACCATAACCAGGAACATCAACAAAATATAATGCATCATTGACATTAAAAAAATTTAATGTTCTTGTCTTTCCTGGAGTTCCTGAAACTTTAGCTAAACCATTATGATTTAACATTGCATTAATAAAACTGCTTTTACCAACATTACTACGTCCCGCCAAACACATTTCAGGAAAACTTTCTTCTGGCCATTGACTTTTCCATGCTGCGGATAAAACATATTCTGCTTTCTTTATTTTTACCATTCTCATCACCTTTTTCATTGTACCACACAATAAGAAAAAAAGGGTTATTTTTAACCCTATTTTTCAAGTGCGTGATCTAGTACTGTATCAATATGATCAGCTAATACGATTTCTAATTCATCTTGAACAGATTTTGGTATATCATCAATATCTTTAGCATTATCCTTTGGGATAATAATCTTTTTAATTCCAGAACGATGCGCTGAAATTGATTTTTCTTTTAAACCACCAATTGGCAGCACATTTCCCCGTAATGTAATTTCACCCGTCATAGCAATATCATTGCGAACCGGCTGATTTTTAAAAGCTGAGTAGATAGCAGTGGTCAAGGTAACACCTGCACTAGGGCCATCTTTCTTTACAGCTCCTTCAGGCACATGAATATGAATATCTTCTTTATCAAATGCAATTTTTTCAAGACCATATTTCTCTTTATTAGCTTTCATATAGTCTAATGCAATCGATGCTGATTCTTTCATTACATCCCCTAATTGACCAGTAATAATAAATTTACCAGATCCTTGGAAATGATTGACTTCAATTGGTAAAATATCTCCACCAAATTGTGTATATGCCATACCAGTAACGACACCTATTTGGCTATGATCTAATTTCTTAGTATGTTCAAATGGTGCTTTACCTAAATGTTTTTCTAAACTTTCTTTATTAACTGTTAAGTTATCACGTTTTTCTTTTAAAACGATTAATACCGCTTTACGACAAATCTTTGCCAGCAATCTCTCAAGATCACGAACTCCAGCTTCGCGCGTATAGTGACGAATAATCGCCATAATTGCATCATCTTCAATTACTAGTTGATCTTCCTTTAAACCGTGTAAAGCTAACTGCTTTTTAATTAAATGATTTTTAGCGATCATTAGTTTTTCTTGTTCTGTATATGAAGATAGTTCAATGATTTCCAAACGATCTCTAAGCGGAGCTGGAATATTTCCTAGATCATTTGCAGTAGCGATAAACAATACTTTTGATAAATCATATGGTTCTTCCAAATAATTATCAGAGAATTGACTATTTTGTTCAGGGTCTAAAACTTCAAGCATTGCACTAGTCGGATCACCTTTATAGTCACTTGACATCTTATCGATTTCATCAAGTAAGAAGACCGGATTTATTACTCCCGCTTTCTTCATCCCTTGAATAATTCTTCCTGGCATAGACCCAAGATAAGTACGACGATGTCCACGTACTTCAGCTTCATCTTTAACTCCACCTAATGATGCCTTTATGAATTCACGCTGTAGTGCACGGGCAATACTTTTAGCGATTGAAGTTTTCCCAACCCCTGGTGGCCCAGCAAGACAAATAATTGGTGCTTTTAGCGATTTAGTCATTTGTTTAACCGCTAAGTATTCAACAATTCGTTCCTTTACCTTTTCAAGACCATAATGATCTTCATTTAAAACATCTTCAATTGCTTGAATATCTTCAACATCTTTAGTTTCTTGATACCAAGGTGTTTTCATCATCCAGTCAATATATGTTCTTACTACATTAGCTTCTGAAGAAGCTGCTGGCATTGTTTCAAAACGGCGTAATTCTTCTTCAATTTTATCCTTAACATGCTGTGGATAAGGATTTTTTTCAAGTTCTTCACGAATCGTTTCTGCATCGTCTTCCTTCGGTACACTATCACCTAATTCCTCTTTAATAGCCCGAAGTTTTTCTCTTAAATAGTACTCACGTTGATTTTCATCAATACTTTCACGAACTTTACGATTAATCGTTTCTTCAATTTCACCTATCACTTTTTCCGATTCAATTGAACTAGCTACTAATAATAAACGTTCATTGATATTAATAGTTTCTAAGATTTTTTGTTTTTGATTAAGATCAATTGGTAAATATTGTCCAATTGTGTCAGCTAAAACACTTGCTGATACTCCACTAGTTAATCGATTGATTGAATCTAGCGGCATATTTGGCATACTGCGTTTTGCTTGTTCAAAATACGAAGTTGTCTTACGAACTAAAGCAACTTCTTCATTTCGATCTCCAAATTCATCTTCAATAATTTCAACAGTTGAGTAGATACTTCCTTGTTGTTCTTCAAAGTTAGTCAGCCTAACTCTTTTTGCCCCCAAAACAGTTAATTTGATAGTTCCCGAACTGTCACGGCGCACTTTACGATCAATTTTACAAAGAGTTCCAATATGGAACACATCATCAAAAGAAGGATTATCCACTAATGGATTGATTTGTGAGACAAAAATGATATTGTTATCATGTTCATTAGCACTTAATTCAAGTGCCTTTAAACTCACTGGACGACCAACATCTAATGTTAACCTGTTTTCTGGGAAAACAATCATGCCCCGTGTACAAACTACCGGTAACGTTAATACAGTTTGTTCATTCATTCTATTTCCTCCTATTTCGCTATTTTACTAAAAAGACGCATGAGCGTCTTTTCATTATTTTAAGTTGTCTTTTACTAAATCAACAGCTTTACGAGTTAACAAATCGTTTTCGATACGGCTCATATTTCCTTCGAAAATTTTCTTAACTTCGTCTAATTCTTTTTGATAATATTCAGCAATTGTTTTTAATTCTGTTTCTAATTCTTCATCACTAACTGCTAATTTTTCTTCTTCGATAATTGCTGCAAGAATAGCATTTAATTTTACTCTTTCTTCAGCTTGAGGTTTAATATCTTCTTTGATATCATCTTTTGATTTACCAGTAAATTGTTGGTAAACTTCAAAATTTAACCCTTGTCTTTGTAAATTTTGTTCAACTTCTTGTAACATTAATCCTTGTTCTTGTTCTAATAAAGCATCACTGTCTTCTACTTTAGAAGACGCTACGATTGCTTTATATAAATCATCCATGAATTTATTTTCATTTTCAGATTCTTTACGAGTTTTAATATTAGCTTTGATATGATCCTTCAATTGATCTAAAGTTTCAACACCATCAATATTTACATCTTTAGCTAATTCATCATCAATTTCTGGTAAATGTTTTTCTTTGATTTCATGTACAGTCACTTTGAAAGTAGCTTCTTTACCAGCCAAATCAGCTGCACCATAATCTTCTGGGAAAGTAACAACGATATCTTGTTCTTTATCTACAGTCATTCCAATCACTTGATCTTCAAATCCTGGAATAAATGAACCACTACCGATTTCTAATGGATAGTTTTCACCTTTTCCACCTTCAAAAGCAACACCGCCTACAAATCCTTCAAAATCAATTACTGCAGTATCACCTTTAGCAACTTTCCCACCTTCTTTTACTGTTAATTCAGCAAATTGAGTTTGATAGTTTGCTAATTGTTCTTCGATTTCTTTTTTAGTTACTGTAACGCGACCTTTTTTAACTTCTAATCCTTTATATTCACCAAGCTCAACTTGTGGTTTTACTGGTACTAAGATTTGAACTTCCAATTCATCAGCATCTACTTTTTGAACACTTAAAGCAGGTTGTGCTACTGGTTCAACATTTGCTTCAGTTAAAATTTCAACAAATTTTGTTTGTAAAATCATATCTGTTGCTTCTTCTAAAACACTAGCTTTAGAAACTCTTGCTCTTACCATAGCTGCAGGTGCTTTACCTGGTCTAAAACCATCGATTTTTACATTTTTAGCTAATTTATCAAGTGCTTTTTCTTGAGTAGCTTTCCATTCTTCACTATCAAATGCTACTGTTAGTTCTACGATTGCATTTTCTAATTTTTTATTATTGATTTTCATACTATTCTCCTTTTTTAGTTTCATCACGTATTATATACTAACAATACTATTAATTCAACTTTTTTGAACAATTAATCTTGCAATTTCAGTACTTTAATATTCAATTTCTTTAATTTCATTTAATTTTTCTAAAATTTCTTCTTTATCACAATTATAAAGGTACTCGATATCATCTAATTCAATGTCAATATACTGCATCGACGCAATATGATAATGAATTGCTGCAGCAATTGGACGATAATCATAATCATCGATATATTTAGGATAAACTAAATATAGATAGAAATTTAGAAACTGCTCACACAATGAATATAACGAAGGATTATCATCTTCAATTCCTTCAGATAAAAGATTTAAGATCGTTCCACCAACTTCTTGATTCAAAACTAATGGAGCATAACTTGGATTAATTCCATATTCAATCCCCTTTTTTACCAAGGTCATTTCTTCATCTATTTCTTGATCAATCATCAATTCAATGAGTAAACTCTTAGCGAAGCTAGGCTTATTTTCATCTTTCAAAAAATTACGAATAGCTGGTAATAGGCGCCGAATATTAATTCCTTCCATTTGTTCAATTGCCATATACAATAAATCCTCATTAGGCAAATCTTTCATCAAAATATTTTCCATATCATCCAAACTAAAAGCATTATTATGCCGTTCCATTCCCTCGTTTGCTTCACGTTTAGCTAACAGCAGTTCATCATGAGCAGCATTAAAGATTGCTTCATATTCATACGGAATATATGGCATTGATAATTCTTCTACCATGATATTGATTGCTTCTTCAAACTCCTCTAGTTCCTTTAAAGTAGCCACATAAATACTTACAACATCATAATAGGTATTACTTGCTTTCGCTTTTGCTAACATTCCTTCAGCTTTAGCCATTTGATATTCACCTAAACCATAAAGACAAACAAGACGCTGATACCGCGTCATTTCGTCATCCATATCATTCAATAGATCAAGTGCATCTTGAAATTGATTATTAGCTATATATTCTTCAATCATATTTTCTCCTTAAAAATGATGTATCGAGGATACATCACTATTCTTCTTCTAAATCAAATTCATAATCCAAGACATCTGTAGTTTCTTCTTGTTCTTGGAGACTTTCAATCACTTCATTATAAAGTTCTAACTTACTATCCTTTAAAAAATCATCATCTGTCAAAGGCATAATCATCACTCCTTACAAACGTAATTATAGCAATACTTTATCATTTTGCAATCGAAACACCTCAAATAATTCTTCGTAGTAGTCATTAAAAACACTATTTTTACGCCAGATAAAATTAATATCATGTTTTATTGTTAAAGCATTTACTTTGACTTGCTTCAATCTTCTTTCAGCTAATTCTTTTTCAACAGCTAATTTATAGATAAAAGTTATTCCATGATTATTTTTAACAAGACGTTTGATCATATTAATATTACCAATTTCAATAATATTACTAAAATCATCAATATCTAAATTCCGCTCTTTTAACCATCGTTCAATAATTTCTCGTGAACCTGAGCCATTTTCACGAATAATTAGATTATACTTAAATAATTCACTAATATCATGGACTATTGACAATGGAAAATCAATTGAACCAACACATATATATTCATCTTGACAAAATTTTCGATAATCATACTCTAATTTATTAAAGTATCCTTCAACTAAAGCAAAATCAAGTTGTCCTTCATTGATCATCTTTAATAACTCACTTGTATTTGCAACCTGCATCTTAATCATTGTGTTTTGATTTTCATTTAACAATTGATCAATCACTTTAGGCATCACATATTCCCCTACTGTAAGTGTTGCTCCAAAAACCAGCTCTTGTTTCAATGACAAATTATTTAATTTATTTTTCAAAAAAATATCATCATGCTTTAATGTTGTAGCTACATCAAGCAAAATTTTTCCTGCTTTAGTTAATTGCATCTTTTTACCAATATACATAAATAACTTAACATCATAATATTCCTCTAAATAACGAATATGACCCGAAACAGCTGGCTGAGTAATATTTAAATACTGACTTGCTTTAGTAAAATTCATATATTTGCATACCGCCAAAAAAGTATCGATCCGAAAATCTAACATTAAATCACCTCATTATAACTATAACATATTATTATCGTTATATAAATATATATAATTTTTATTTATTGTTTGATTTATGTATAATAACTTCGACAAAGGGGGATTAGAAATGTCAAAAATAAAAAATAATGCTTTAGGAGTTATTCTATGTCTAGCTATTGCAATGCCAGCATACTATCTCGGTAAACAACTGCCATTGATTGGCGGTCCCGTATTTGCCATTTTAATGGGAATGATCATTACATTCTTAGTTAAAGATAAAAGCAAAGTTCAAAGTGGGATCACATATACTTCTAAAAAAATCTTACAATACGCCGTTATATTATTAGGATTTGGTATGAATTTAAGCGATATTGTAAAAACAGGAAGTTCATCTTTACCAATAATTATCTCAACGATTGCAACTTCTCTAGTCGTAGCCTATGTACTATGCAAAGTATTAAAAATGCCATCAAAGATTTCAACACTGATCGGGGTTGGTTCATCAATTTGTGGTGGTTCTGCAATCGCTGCAACCGCACCAGTTATCGAAGCTGACGATGAAGAAATCGCTCAAGCTATATCAGTAATCTTTTTATTCAATATTCTTGCCGCCTTAATTTTCCCAACTTTGGGCGGTATGCTAGGATTATCAAATGATGGTTTTGGACTTTTTGCTGGAAGTGCAGTCAATGATACATCCTCTGTTACCGCCACTGCAACTGCATGGGATGGTATTCATGGAAGTAATACCCTAGATCAAGCAACGATTGTTAAATTAACAAGAACACTAGCAATTATTCCAATTACCTTAGTATTAGCTTTTAAACGTACTCGCGATGCTGAAAAAAGTGAAAGTACTTTTAATCTCAAGAAAATTTTTCCTTTCTTTATCTTATTCTTTATCCTAGCTTCTGTTATTACAACAGTCTTCAACCTGCCTGGTAATATTACCGCACCAATTAAAGATCTTAGCAAATTTTTTATTGTTATGGCAATGGCAGCTATCGGATTAAATACAAATATTGTTAAACTTGTAAAAAGCGGTGCCAAACCAATTTTCATGGGATTTTGCTGTTGGGTGGCTATTACTGTGGTTTGTTTATCAATGCAAGCACTATTAGGTTTATTTTAAAATGACGAATATTCGTCATTTTTTTTTTTAAACGCCAAGTTATTTACCCTTATCCATCTAGACAAGCAATATATGCGATTAATTTCAAACGCTCTGGATCAATTACTTCATTTCCATATGCTTCATAAAATAAATCACCATATTTATCATTACCTAGATTATAAGCAAGTGACCATCTTCCCCAAAACAAATCATAATGGCGATCACCTACTCCCGCACGTCCCATATCCAAAAAACCGCAAAAACGATAATCTTGGTCTAAAAAAATATTTGGCAAACAATAATCACCATGAATAACTGTATCTTCAACTAAAATATCCTTTTTAGCATTAATATAACTAAACACCTCGTCAAGTTCTAAGCAGCCAATACCTTGTGTCATTTGCTCATCTAAGTTGGCTTGTTGATAATTTAAAAATACACGTTTTAATATTTCTTCATTATGATTTATAGATATAGCTTCAGTAAATTTTGTATCATGGAACTTTCTTAACAGCTTTCCCAAAGTTACTGCTAATATCTCTGGATTAGAAATTAGTTTTGGGGCACAGCTGCACATACCTGACATTCTCTTAGTTAATAAATAATCTCGCTCACTACTGCTATATTCTAGCGCCGCTTGACTGTAATTATACTTACTAAAATATATTAATGCCCGATACTCTGCCTCTAATTCATGTTTTTTTCCAATTTTTAAATAATAATCTTGATAGCAGTAGGTTTTGGCACCAGATCTCCCACTTGTATCTAAAAATAGTTCGGGAGATTTTCTAAATAACTCTAGCAAACTCTTAATATCCATATAAAGATCACCTGCCTCTTTTAAAAATCATCTTTTTTTATTATTATATCAAGGTTATTAATTGTTTCAATTAATAAAAATAGAGTAACGTCATTAGTTGAATCCCTCTACTCATAACGTTAACTCTAAAATCTATTATTACGCTTTTATTTACTTTTAATGTCATCAATGATGATTCCATCTTCAATTGTAATGATGCGGTCTGCCTGATAATTCACTAATAAAAGCAGTTTTTTTATTTTTAATATCAAGCAATTCTAAAACCTCATCAATATTGTATTCCTTTGTCAAAGGTGAAATTCAAGAACAATTAGTACTTTATTCACAACTTATTCACATTTCTTAATAAAGCTATAACCTTTTTTATAATAATCATTTTTCTTATAAAATTCATGTGCTCGACGACGTTCAAGTCCGCTATTGACTGTGATGGCACTTACCTGTTTGCTCAGGGCGTATTGTTCACTATATGCAATTAAAGAACTTCCAATTTTTTGCCCTTGATATCTATGTTCTACTGCCAACGCAATAATTCTCATAATTTTCCCTTCAATTTCTAACCCCCAACCTAACATCAATCCAATTATCCCTACTACTCTGTAATCGATAATTGCAACATAAATTTGATAGTTTGTATCTTGAAGCATTTGATCAAGTCGCCAACAAAATTTATTAAATTCCAAGTTTTGGTATCCTAATTCATATTTAACTAATTGATACACGTCCTGATAATCAACTTCCTCTATTTTACGTATTAACATTTAATAATCTCCCTTCTTCCTACAGTTTAAACCCCCTTAAAATTTTAAGCAAACAAAAAGGCCACATGTTATTTACAATGTGACTTTTCTAACCATCGGTATGCCTCAATGATCCAACAATGAGGAAATAATAATAGATCGTGGTCAAACTGATATTTTATATACTGATAACAAGCTGCTTCTAAAGAATCATTTAATGCCATTTCAATATTCTTTTTAAACGGTGGTTCCCCAGGCTGATCCCAAGCTAGTTTATCAGCAATAAAAATAATCATATCTAATTTACTAGGATTAGATCTTAGTGTTGTATGTGATTCGATTGCCTTTAAAATTGATAAATTCCTAATTTGAAAATACTCATAAGCTATTAAAGCAGATATTTTTTGATGCAATAAAAATGGATATATCTTTTCTGCACTATCTAATTGCCATTGTAATTCATTAGCAATTTTCATCATATCTTGGGGAGTAATAACAGCACTAATATCATGTAATAAAGCTGCTAAAATACAGGCTCTAATATCTTCTTGATATTGCAAAGCTAATTTTTCTGCTGCCATAGCCACTCCAAGAACATGCTGATATGTTCTCTCCTTATTATTAAGCAAATAAAAATCTTTTATTTGTTCTTCAATAGTTTGATTCCTTAGTGGAGTTTGAATGTAATTTAAATCCATCATAGTTACCTTTCCATTTAATAGCCAATATTAATTAACAAGTTATATCTTCTAAAACTGTTTTTAATTGCCTTACTCCATTTGATTGAGACGTTATAATAGCTTGTAAAATTGTTTTTAATTCAGAACAAATTGGATATTCCAAAGTTGTTTTCGCCATTGCAATAGCACCTTCATGATGTGGAATCATTTCATTAATAAAATTTACATCAATGTCATTACTGCATGATGGCTCAGCCATTTTTGTGAACATAGTTCCTACGATAATATCAAGCCTATTTTGATAATCATACAACTGTTCTTGAGAATTTGTCTGATTTTGACAATCACATAAAATTCTCCGCATATTCTCAATACTTCTTGTTTGTTCTTTTATAATGTTAAAAGCAATATTTTGTAAAGCTTCATTCTTAGTGTATTTTAATAAATTACATGACATTAAAATTGCCGCACGATGATGCGGGATCATTTGAACCATAGAATTATAAGATATGCTGCACGACAATTCAACACTAGTCATTTTATTAATCATTTGATTTAAAATACAGTGATACTCATCTAAATAGGATTGAAGTTTTTGTTCATAACAATACAAATTTTCCATCTGCTCATCTCCTATTTATTTATATGCATCATGAGCATCAAATGTTCCTTTTATATAAAACAAAAAAGCCCCAAACCATTGGTTTAGAGCCATTTTTAATCAATGGCGTCCACGAAGGGATTCGAACCCCTGACCGCACGCTTAGAAGGCGTGTGCTCTATCCAGCTGAGCTACGTAGACCTCTCTCTCTTGACTGCTCATATATAATAGCATATCTAAAAGAGATGTGCAAGCATTTTTTAACAAAATATTTGTTTAAATTTAACTTCTATTTTTCCCTGGTCAACTAGAATAGTACAATAAGATTTTCCACTCCCACGACGAGGCAAAGTGGTTGAACCAGGATTAATTAAATAAAAACCCGTCACCTCATCACATTGAGGAACATGGGTATGTCCTGATAATAATACATCACAACCATGTCTCAGCAAATCATCTACCATCGCTTCTTCACGTTTATAATATCCATAACGATGCCCATGAGTAACTAAAAATCTTACTCCTTCAACTTCAAAAACAACTTCATCATCAAAAGGAGCCATCCAATCGTTGTTTCCACGAACACATATCCAGCCTTTTAACTGCTCTTCACGTGCTTCACTATCACCACAATGAACATAGTAATCGCCATCAGGTTCTAAACGTTGTACTTCATCGATCATCTTATGATAACCATGGCTATCGGACATTACTACTACTTTCTTCATATTTATCACCTGACATTATTATACACAATTAAGGTTCAAAGTTAAATTACATTTTAATTCGGTTGTCTACTTCACCATTTACATCTTGAACTGGGTCTATCTCTTGATTATCTACAAATAATGAAACTTTTTTAACATTTTCTAAATGACTAGCTGATTTAACGATTCGATTATACAAAGTATTATCAATCGATTCATTATCATTTAAAATATTAGCAGCTAAATGAATTGATAGTGTTCCATCTTGTAACGAACATTGATCAACTAATGATAATGGTTTATCATAATCCATTTCATTTAACATGATTGATACTTTTGTATCAATATCATTTTCATTTGTTTCAATTCGTTTAGTTACAGGAACATAATATTCTTTGTTATTGATAGTCTCTGTATTATAAACAACAACTGGTGTTGTTTTATAAATATAATTAGTGCTTGCTTCAAAATTATTGATACCCAACTGATTTGTAATACAGCTTGCTGGTACTGTACTATTCGGTAAAGTACTAATATCATTACCATCAATTTTTAAATTTACTTTTTCAATATCTCCGTTACAAAAAACATAAGAAAACATTTCAAAAATATCAAGTGCTTCCTGATTACTGTTAACATACAAATTATCACTTAAATCAAAGGTTAATGATTTATCATTAATTGCCATGGCATTCACTTGCAGGTTCGAATCTAAGATAGGATGTAAACCTAAATACTCGTAATCATTAGACTTCATTACCTCAATCATATTACGATATTTTGTATCATCTTCAACTTCAGCACCAAAATCTACTTCAATTGGAACTAATGTGTTTTTATCGTCTCTAAATACAACTGTTTGATAATTTGCTGTCATCGTAGCAGTATTCTTTTTTTCATTCCTATTATTATCTTGTTTAATACAGAAAAAGCATACCATCAAACAAGCACAAATGATAATACCATTACGTAGTTTTCTTTTCATCCAATCACCTCAATATAATAATATGAAGTGATCCTCTTAAAAGACCAAATAAATATTATATATTTCTTATTTAATAAAAATACTTTCATCAAAAAAATTAGTCGGATTATAAAATCACGACTAACTATTTTATAATAATATGTTCAACAACCAAATCTGTATAATCAAAAAAACCTGTTGATGATTTTAAAAATTCATCAACTCTACCTGTTGTATAAATCTTAATAAATTTATTTTTATTAAGATTTAATAGATTATTTTTAATTAAAACATCTCGAACATTTTTACAAACAGCATCACTGCTGGAAATATATTCAATATCTGGTAAAATATCTTTTATTTGATTCTCTAAAATGGGATAGTGCGTACAACCTAAAATAATTGATTTAATCTTTCCTGCATAAGAATCCAAATACTCATGCAATACATCATAAATATCTTTTTTATCCATTCCAGCCTCCACTAAAGGAACTAACTTAGGTGTTGGCAACGTAAACACCTCAATTCCAGTCTGATAACAATCAATCGTATCTGGATACTTATGAGAATTAATCGTTGCTGCTGTTGCTATAACAAGAGTATTATCGACTCCGCGACTGATAAAATCTTCCACTGTTGCATCAATCACTCCAATGATCAAGACTTCCTTATAAACAGCTTGCAGTTCATTTAAGACCGTAGCACTAGTAGTATTACATGCCAAGACAATCAATTTGACATTTTCTTTAATAAAATACTCAACTATTTCACTTGCATAACTAAATAGTTGTTCTCGTGTTTTTTCACCATAAGGGCAATGATAATTATCACCAATATAAATAATATTTTCATTAGGCAGCAAGGTCCTGATAGAATTCAAGACCGTTAGACCGCCTACACCGGAATCAAATACCCCAATCGCTCTTTCCATAGTTACTCCTCGTTTGCGTTATATTCTTCTAAAGCTAAATTTTGAACATGTAATTTAGAAGCAATTTCTTTACCTACATACCTAAATGTTGTAGAGCTATATTCATGATTTGTCACATCAACTTTATCACTTGGATACCGCAGTATAAAACCATATTCATGGCAATGATTGATCAACCACTTATATATGTCAGTTTGATCAAAATCAGCAATACTTATTTCCCTTTTTTGAAGATTTATAGTGGTCCCAAGCTGATATTCGTTATAGCCCGGTAAGATCCCGCTACTACCTAAAGATGCCACATCATAGCTGATATAAGCCGCTGTTAAAACCATATCATTATATCCCTCATCATTAAGTGCCCGATACATCTCCATTAAACTATTATTTGCATCTTCTTGAAGATACATAGAATATTTGACTCGAGGTATTCCTCGTATCTCAACCTGATTTTTCGGTTCATAACCACCTATATATGTCTCGTTATTGACAACCAAAGCTAAATCACTTGGGTTATAAATTCGTTTGGCATTAGGCTGCAAATCATGATTAAAGAGCGATGCTAATGAACCCTTAGTAAAATTATTACTCAGCAATTTAACATTATCATATAATTTTTTACCTTCTAAACCATCAAACTCTTTCATAATTGATAAATAAGTATTAGTATCTGCAATGTATGTATAATCACCCTCATCATAAAGTGACCGTAACAATTGGTAATAATCAATATTATCGAAAGAAAAACCTTCTTGATTAATATAAGCATTGACTAAATCATTTTTTATTAGTGTATTGCATCTTGATAGTGCATTACTAGCAAAAGAAACTTCCAATTTACTTGCCAGCTGATTACCAACATTGATCAAATCACTATAGTTTGAATATTTATTTGTTCTATTTAACGCATTATAAAATTCATAATACTGTAATTTAAACTCCGGAAATTCTATATATTTAATAAACTGATCGACTGCAATCGCATTTTCCACTAAGTAATCTTGTTCTTCATCATCTAAATACATCTCTATTAAAGCGCGATTATCATTATTAATTCCATTAACCCGATAAAAGCGATCATACTTGCGGTTTATTGAAATAAAAGCAATCGTAAAACAAAGTGTTACAATTAAATATAAATGCCATCTTTTCAATTTCATAATATCACCTTGTTCCATTATATACCAACTAGTATTAAAAAACCATAATAAAAGGAACTAGATTATAGTTCTAATTCCTTAAATTTAATCAATTCAAAAACTGCTTGAATCCTTGAATCGACACCTAATTTTTGAATCACATTAGAAATATGATTACGAACTGTTTTTTCACTAATTCCTAACGTTTTAGCAATATCTCTCGTTGACTGATTCTTAATTAAAAGATTAAAAATTTCCTTTTCTCTAGGAGTCAGGATTATATTCATCTTTACGTTCACCTCATACTCTAATATATGAGAAAACTACTTTTCGGTGTCTGCTTTTAATACATTAAATAGATTTAATGCTACCTCATGTGGTAAAACACGTTCTAACTGTTCCAGTTGTGCTTCTTTTAGTTGTTTTACACTGCCAAACTCTTTAAGTAACATTTTTCTTCGCTTTGGTCCAATTCCTTCTACACTATCTAAAATAGATTGAAATAAAGATTTAGAACGAACATTTTTATGGAAACTGATTGCATAGCGATGAACTTCATCCTGCATTCTTGTCAGTAAGAAAAATAACTCACTTTTTCGATTTATTTCTACCACTTCACCACTACTATCTAACAAGACTGAAGTTGAATGTCTATCATCCTTTGCCAGACCACAGACCATAATATTAAGATTTAACGCATCAATGACTTCTTTTGCCACTTTAATTTGCCCTTTACCACCATCGACGATAATTAAATCCGGCTTTTCTAGCCCTTCCATTAAAACACGATAATAACGCCGATAAATTACCTCTTTCATACTGGCATAATCATCCGGTCCTTCAACTGTCTTGATCTTAAATTTACGATAATCTTTTTTTGATGGTGTTCCATCTTTAAAACAAACCATCCCTGCAACAGCATAAGCCCCCTGGATATTTGAGTTGTCAAATAATTCAATTCTTCGAGGCAATTGAATATTTAATATTTCTCCCAGCTGCTTGATTGCTCCAATTGTAGAAGCTTCATTTTTTTGAATCAATAAAAACTTCTTTTCTAGTTGTTCTTTAGCATTTTCATTTGCCATTGCTACTAAATTTGCTTTATTTCCTTTTTGGGGTTTGATAATTTTACAATTTACAATTTCTTTTAATAATTCAATATCTAGTTCTTGGGGCACCAGCAACTCTTTAGGCTCAGTATTTTCTTGATAAAACTGTACTAAAAATGAGATAATTTGTTCTTGATAGTCATCCTGTGCAGGAACTAGATTTAAATCACGAGCTAATAACTTTCCATTTCGCATAAAGAATAACTGCAAGCATAAATATCCTTTGTCACTATAATAACCTACAATATCACGATCAACTAAATCATTAAATTGCACATGTTGCTTACTTGTCACATGCTGAATATGAGTGATTAAATCACGACATTCTTTAGCCAATTCATAATTTTGTACCTCACTGGCACTCATCATTTTATTTTGTAAATCATTAATGATTTCTTTCGTATCCCCTTGAATAAACTTCGTAATACTTGATGTCATTTCCTTATAAACTTCATCACTGACCTCTTGAATACATGGTGCAACACATTGATTCAAGGAATAATATAAACATGGTTTTTTAGGAATATGATTACATTTTCTCAATGGATAGAGCCGATTTAACAATTTAAATGTTTCACGAGCCGCTGTACCATCAGGAAACGGACCAAAATGTTTATGTTTTTTATCTTGAGCATTGCGAACAATTTTTAAACGTGGATGCTTTTCTTTAGTCAATTGTATATATGGATAATATTTATTGTCCATAAAAGAGATATTGTATTTAGGACTATAGTCTTTGATTAAATTTATCTCTAATAATAATGCCTCTTTTTCTGAATCCGTAACAATATAATCAAAATCAACAATTTCTTGAACTAACTTTGTTGTTTTATAATTATGTGCTCCAACAAAATATGAAGAAACACGATTTTTTAATTTTTTTGCTTTACCAACATATATAACTGTATTATCTTTATCTTTCATTAAATAACAGCCTGGCTGTAACGGTAAAAGCGAAAGTTTATCTTTAATCATCTGACGATTCATTATTCAAAATATACAAGGGTTGCCCCAAGTCCTCCTTCATTAGGCCCACCATCCCGGTAGCTAACAACATTCTTGTTTTTATCTAACATTTTACGAACTCCATTTCGTAATACTCCGGTTCCCATTCCATGAATAATCCGAACCATTGTATAATTATTAACAATTGCATCATCTAAAAATTTGTCAACGATTGCCATTGCTTCTTCATAACGTTTACCTATAATATTCAACTCATAGCTTTGATTTGTTGTTTTTCGCAAAGATTTTAGATTTGATTTAACTTTTTTAGGCTTCACTTTCTTAGAAATAAAGCTAACTTCCTCGGGCTTTGCATTTAATTTTAATCCACTCATATTAATAGTTAAAATTCCCTTTTTATTAATTGAAAGAATTTCCCCCTGACGATTAGCTGATAATACTTTGACTACGTCACCAACTTGATATTCATGGACTTCTTCATTAATAACTTTTTTTGGTTCATGTTTTAATAAATCAAGATTTCTCTTAGCATCAATGACAACATGTTGTTTTAAAACAGCTTGTTGTTTTAAATCTTCTACCACTAAATCAATTTCCTGCTTCGATTCCTCAAGTAGTTTATTAGCTTCCGCTTTTGCCTTTTCCATCATTTCATCTTTATGTTTTTCAAAACTGCTAATTAAGCGTTCATATTTATTCATCTTAACTTCTGTTTCGTTTGTTAAAGCTTCTAAACGATCTTTTTCAATTTGAACCTGAGCTAGTTCATTTTGCAGTTTTTCTAATAATTTATCTGTATCTGTCAGACTTTCTTCTTTGATTTGATAAGCCATATCAACAATTTCTTGATTAAGACCTAATCGCGATGAAATTTCGATCGCATAAGAATTCCCAACACTGCCCTCAATCAAGCGATAAGTTGGCTGCATCAGTTCTTGATCAAATTCTACTGCTGCTACTAAAATATAATCTTCATTTTTAGCAAATTCTTTTAAGCCTGAATAATGGGTTGAAGCTACAATCAAGGGATTGATTTGATGTAAATATCTTAAGATTGCTTCAGCAATACTTTGTCCTTCACGCGGATCTGTTCCAGAACCAATTTCATCTAGTAAAACTAATGATTTTTCAGTTACTTCATTTGTTATTTCAACTAATCTTTTCATATGGCTAGAAAAAGTTGACAATGATTGTTCAATTGATTGTTCATCACCGAGATCAACACAAATTTGATCAAACATTGGAACCGTTGCTTTAGTACAAGGCAAAGCCATAGCACACAGTGCCATCACACTTAATAACCCAGCCGTTTTTAAAACAACTGTTTTCCCTCCTGTATTCGATCCACTAATCAATAACATTCTCTTTGGTGCATTTAACACTATATCATTAGCTACAACATCATGTGGCTCAATTAAAGGATGTCTCGCTCTAATCAAGCTAAAATGCTGGTAGTCTTCAGCCACTTCTGGAACTATTCCATCTATTTTGACTCCATAAGCAGCCTTTGCGAAAATAACATCAATATCAATCATTAGTTCTTGGTCTTCATGTAGAATATCATAATGGTCTTTTACATTATTCGAAAGTACGGTTAAGATTCGATTTACTTCACGTCGTTCATCATCTTTAGCATGAACTAGCTGATTATTCATTTGAACAATTATATCAGGTTCAATAAACATTGTTTGTCCGCTTGATGAAACTGCATGGACAATTCCTTTAATTAAATTTTTATTGCCGGCTTTGACAGGCAAAACCAGATGATTATTTCTTGAAGAAATAGCTTCTTGACTTAAATAATCTTTATTAGCAACTTTTACTTGATCAATTTTTGTTCTAATATTAGATTCAATTGATAAAATTTGGCGTCTAATTCGTCTTAATTCCGAACTAGCACCATCTAAAACATTTCCACTACTATCAATACAGCGATTAATATCAGCTAATAATTGTTTAGGTAAAACTAGCGCATTGCATAATTGCAACAGCTCATTGTCTACCAATTCTTTTTCGCTCAAATAGCTTTGTACTTCTTTGACATTATTCAACAAATAAACAATTTGGACAAAATCTTCACCGAATAAAGTACCATCTTTTGTTGTTTTTAATAATAACGGTTCAATATCAATAAAATGACCGATTGGCATTTTCCCGTATTTAAAAATCAGTTTCATTGCTTGATCTAAATATTTTTGTTCCAGCTTCAAATCATCAGTATCTTTTAACGGCATTAACTCAGCTATCCTTGTTTTCCCTAATGAACTAACACAATAAGTACTGATTTTATTTTTAATTTGATTAAATTCTAATGTATCATATATATTTTTCATTCTATTCACTCACTATTATCTTATTTAAAATTTTTGTTTGATCAAATTTAGCTGAATCTAATTTTGATAATACATCAACAACCTCATTATATTGATCTTGATTTAACGAAATAGGCTCATTAACCCGATCGATTTCATCATAATATTTTATTAACGCTGATTCAAGGTCTTCCTGATTAATTAAACCATGTTTATAAGCACTGTTCAATGAAGCAGCAAGCGCAGCAACGTTTCGGGCATCAAAACTATCATAATTTATCCCATCATTAATAATATTAGTAAAAACATCAAACCCGTCTGATAATGCTTTCATTTCTTCAGTAACTGAAGGTACAAGCTCTAAAATTTTGCTTGCTACAACTGTTTTCTCAACATTCTCTTTTCCTCCTGGAATAATTGGTGTAATTACAAAAATTAAAGCTAAATAAATAATGATCGTTCCTTCAATTAAGCTAACTAACGCTCCTAAAAGATGATCAAGATGCTCAAAAATACTAATTGTATAGATTATATTTTTTAATATTGGTTTAATAAATTTACCAATAATTAATAAAATAACTTTTAAAGCAATAAATAAAATAATAAATATAATAAATCGATTTATTGTCTTACCAACAATTTCCCCAATCCCTTCAACTTTATATATTTGATATATTGCTGAAAGCGGTGAAGAAGCATATAGTGCTGCAAGCAACGATACTACTGTTGCCATCAAATCATATACTCGATATACAAAACCTTTAAAATAGCCAAAAATCAACATTAGCAATAGAATAAAAACAATAACTGTGTCGATTGCCATGGAATTTAGTGCAAAATTCATTAAAACACCTCAATTTCTTTTAATATACATTGTATCAAAACAAATTTGTACTGTCAAAAAGATTAGAAATATGATATACTAATTTAGTAGGACTAGGAGGACAAGTAATGAACATGAATGTAGTTAGAAATAATAGTTCAAAAAGAATCAACATTATTAATATGCATGCTTACGATAAACTTGTAGCTTTTAGCGACTCTAGTATGGCCGACAGTAGCAGTGCCTTAAACGACGCTAGTAAATATACTAATATTAGTCATATTGGATGTGACGAGACTGGATCTGGAGATTTCTTTGGACCATTATGCGTTGTTGCCTGTTATGTAGATGAGCGCGATTTTGACTGGTTAGTCAGTATCGGTGTTCGCGACCCTAAAGACATGGACAACAAAGAACTTGTTCGGGTTGCTAAAGAGATTAAAGATCGTCTTATATATAGCTTATTAATCCTTGATAACTCTCATTATAATGCAATGGCCAAAGCTGGAAATAACCTAGCTAATATTAAGGCAAAACTTTATAACCAAGCTGTTACTAATGTAATGCAAAAAGTAAGTATGCCAATTAAAAACAAACTAGTCAATCAGTTTGTTTCTCCCAAAACGTATTATAACTATTTAAAAAGTGAAGTGATCGTTGTTAAAGATCTAACCTTTGTCCAAAAAGGCGAAGAAAAATATTTAGCAATTATATGTTCAATGATTTTATCAAAATATGCATATTTACAATATTTTAGTAACATGTCACGAAGTCTTAAAATGAAGTTACCGCGCGGGAATAGTAATAGCGTTGATGCCATTGCTATTGAAGTAGCTAACAAATATGGCGCTAAGATGCTTAATAAAGTTACCAAAACAAACATGACTAACTTTAAACGCATTAAAGATTTGATCTAGGATAACATGGTTATCCTTTTTTATTATTCATTTTTTTAAAATAAATATACAAAAAGGTTGTCAAAACGACAACCTTATTTAACTTCAATCACAAAAGGCTCAACTTTAGTATATTTTACACCTGCTGCATCTAACATCCTTTTAGCCGCACGATCGCTGTCAGTCCCTTTATATTTATCATCTTCATAAACAATTTCACTAATACCACTTTGAATAATCGCCTTTACACACTCGTGACAAGGAAATAATGAAACATAAATACGACAACCTTTTAATTGTCCTGTACTATTTAAAATTGCATTTAATTCAGCATGAACGACATAAGGATATTTGGTCTCATACAAATCACCTTCACGCACTTCCCATGGAAATTCATTATCTTCACATCCCCATGGTAAACCATTATACCCCACCCCAACAATTTTATTTGCTTCATTTACAATACAAGCACCTACTTGGGTATTTGGATCCTTTGAACGAAAAGCTGATAATTTAGCAACTCCCATAAAATATTGGGTCCAATTAATTACTTTACTCATCTTTCAATTCCTCCTGTAACTCATCTAATTTAGCTTGGAAATAATCAGGTAATGGGCTTTCAAATTCCATATATTTTTGTGTGGTTGGATGAATAAAACCAAGTTTTTTTGCATGTAAAAACTGTCCGTGACTAAAATCATCCTTACGATACCCATATTTAGGATCTCCATAAACCGGATAGCCAATATAACTCATATGTACTCTAATTTGATGTGTCCTCCCTGTTTCTAATCGACACTCAATCAAACTCATAGCATTATAGCGCTTTAATACTGTAAAATTAGTAACTGCTTCTTTACTGTTTGTCCGTGTCACTGCCATACTTTGACGATCTTTAGGATTACGCCCAATTGGAGCATCGACTTTCCCATGTTCATGAGGAATAAGTCCATGCACTAATGCTACATATCGACGAACAACAGTATGATCCTTTAATTGTTTTGATAGTAAACGATGTGCATTATCATTTTTAGCGACCATCAAGAGACCACTTGTTTCCTTATCAATTCGATGAACGATTCCCGGCCGGTTAACACCATTGATTCCTGAAAGATCTTTACAATGAAATAATAATGCATTTACCAATGTTCCGTGCATTATTCCAGCCGATGGATGAACGATCATTCCTGTTGGCTTATCAACTACAATTACATCCTCATCTTCATAAACAATTTTTAAAGAAATATCTTCCGGTTCGATATCCAAATCCACATTATCTAAAATTGTGATTTCAATTTCATCATTTAATTTTGTTTTATAACTTGCTTTTTCCTTTTTTTGATTAACCAGCACTAATCCCTGATTGATCATATCTTGGATCTGCGTCCGTGATAACTCCTGTAACTGCATCGCAATAACTTTATCAAGCCGTAAATTATTATCCTCTTCAATTATTAAATTAATTTTTTCCATGAATGTACTCCTCAAAAACAATCTCAACAATTATCAATGCTACTCCAATCACAACTGCCATATCTGCAATATTAAAAATTGGGAAATTATAATTGAAAATAATTACATCGATAAAATCTCGGACATATCCTAAAAAGATTCGATCAACTAAGTTTCCAATCATTCCTCCAAAAGTCAACACTAGACCAAAACGTGTCAACACTTCCTCACTTTTTGTCTTTCTAAAAAATACGATCATCACAACTGCTGCAATAATAGCAACAACAATAAATAACCCTAATTTACCAGCAAACATCCCCCAGGCAACTCCAGTGTTATGAGCATAGGTAAAATAAAAGAAATTATTTATGATTTCATGAGACTGTCCTAATAACATTGATGATGATACTAAATGTTTTGTAAACAAGTCACCACCAACTACTAATATCAATGTAACTAAATATAATATTTTATTTTTTTTTGTTAAATTCATTATTTTTATCACCCACCGACATTATACAATAATCTAAAACTAACCACAAGAAAAAGCACCACTGCTCATTTAGTAAAAAATTAATAAACTTCTCAGCTTAAAATTACTGTTTCATTGATGATAGCAGTTTTAGCAATATTAACGACTTTGATTAAGTTTTTAAAACGTGTATTCCTGAAACTTAATAGGTCACTTACTACTCTTGATAATGATTAATGTGATTGGTGCCAAAGCTACTTGTAAATCTTCTTTTATATATTTATCATTGACATTTCTTTTCATTATTAACATTTTAGTAATTTCTAAAGTTTGAATTATATTTTTAATAATGTTACTTGAGCTGTTTCAATCCTAAATTCAGATTGCATCTTACTACAATTATCAATACTGGTTTCAATTACTTTTAACGCTTCAATGAAATAATTATTAATCTAGCTTTCTTTTACTATTTCTATTGGCGCAGTCAATTCAATATGATTACCTTCAGAATCAATTATTTCTACAACCCAATTAGTACCTATTGGAGTTAATGGAAAACATAATTTATAAGAGCTGATTTTTGCTTTTAAAACTTCTTTATTAAGAAACTCAATACTAGGTAAACAATTACTGCCAAATATATGTTCTTCATTCATTTTTTTATAAGCAAATAAACCAAGACGGAAACCATTAATATCAAAAATACTATATATTTCATCTTTTTTTGTCACTCTTTGTTCAAAAAACTGTTCATAAAAACTAACTGCCCTATCCATATCATTGACACATAAATACATTGATTCAATCCTACAATTCACCATTTCATTTCTCCTCCCTTTAAAATAATGATCATTATTTTAAACTTTTACTGCTCCTAATCCCCTTGTTATATCACTCTAATTCTACCACTGTAAATACTAGATGTCACTTTATAAAAAAAGAACAAATTAAATTTGTCCTTTACAATAAAATATAAATGATGACTGCCAAAAAATGAAAAGCAGAGCCAATCATTACAAATATATGGAACAATTCGTGAAAACCAAATGTTTTAAACCAATTTGGCTTCTTCACAATATAGACGATTGCCCCAATTGTATAACTAATGCCACCACAGGCAATTAATCCCAAGCAACCAAGCGGAACCTTACTAAATGCGGGTAAATCAAAAATCAGTGCCCATCCCATTAATAAATAAAAAATAGTAGAAATAAATCTCGGTGCATTCATCCAAAATAATTTAATGATAATACCAACACAAGCAATTGCCCATATTGCTGCCAAAAAATAAATACTATGCGGATACTCTAAATATGACAAACAAATAGGAGTATACGTACCAGCAATCAGTACATAAATCATCGAATGATCTAGTTTTCGTAAAATCAGCTTAATTTTATTATCTTCATTCGCGTTATAATAGTGATAAAGACAACTGGCACTATACAAGGCAATTGACGATAGTCCAAAAACAATAATTCCAATTATAGTTAAGTGATCTGACCCTTCAATAATAGCAATAATAATCATCATAACTAGTGTTGCCAATGATAAAACAGCACCAATAAAATGCGTTTCACTACTAACTGGATCCATCGCTTTTTTAAAAAATCTCATATCTCAACCTCCTTAAGTAGTTTTAATAACTATATTATGTATTTATGATATCATTATTGTAAGATATGTCAACCATATCTTGAAACATTAACTCAAATATTATAAAATATCCATGAGGTGATTTTATGAATCAATTAGAATTATCAGAAATAATTGATAAAGTTGTAAATAAAAGCGATTTAACCACAAAAGATATTCCATCATTAGATCTATATATGGATCAGATTATGACTTTGTTTGATGACCATCTTCAAGACAATAAACGCTTTGTTGATGATAAATTACTTACCAAAACAATGATCAACAATTATTCTAAAGCCGGAGTAATTAAACCAGTAAAAGGAAAGAAATATACAAAAGAGCAAATCATTGGAATGCTTCTTGTTTATAACTTGAAAAACACGATTACTATTCAAGAGATAAAACAAGTTTTGGCTCCTGTTTATGCTAATGATGAATCGTTAGAAAATATTTATGATCAATTTATTGAAATAAAAAAGTTTCAAAGCGATCAATTAAAACCATTAGTATTGAAAACAGTTGAAAATTTTAATTTAGATATTGATAATGATAACCAAAGGTTGATTAGCATCATGGCTTTATCATCATTGTCTAATCAATTAACAAATATCGTTCAAGGGATCATTGATAACTATTATATTGAAAGTGAGTAACAAGGGGTTTTAGTTGACTAGACCTCTTGTTTTTCTTATAATTAACGTAATTTATTTAAGGAGAGACTACACATGAAAATTATTGATTTATTACACCGGCGACCAACTTTGTCGTTTGAAATCTTTCCCCCTAAAAATCACGATGGGGATATAAGCTCAATCTATCAAACAATTGATGAATTAGCAAAACTTAAACCTGACTTTATTTCAGTTACATATGGGGCTGGGGGGTCAACAACTGAAAACACGGTAGAAATTGCATCTAAAATCAAAAACGAATATAGTATTGAAGCAGTTGCACATTTAAGTTGTATTGATGCGACACCAGAACAGTTAATTCGCGTTCTAGATTCATTAAAAGCTAACAATATTGAAAATGTCTTAGCTTTACGTGGAGATTATCCAAGAGGATACGATCCGATGAAGGCTCCGCACTATTATAAATATGCTAGTGAATTAAATGATTTTATTAGTAAAAATTATCCTGATACTTTTTGTTTAAGTGGTGCATGTTATCCCGAGGTACACCAAGAAGCAGCGTCATTGGAAGAAGATTTAATCGCTTTAAAGAAAAAGGTTGATGCTGGAGCAGAATATTTAATTACACAAATTTTCTTTGATAACAACTATTATTATCGTTTGGTTAGAGAAGCTCGAATTAGAGGAATCAATGTTCCGATTATTGCAGGAATAATGCCTGCAACAAATTCAAAGTCGTTATTAAATATTGCTAAATTAAGTGGTTGTAATATTCCTTATAATTTATCAGCCTCAATTGAGCGTTTCAAAAGCAATCCTCAAGCAATGAAAGAAGTTGGGATGAACTATGCGACAAATCAAATTATTGATTTGATCACTAATGGAGTAGATGGAATTCATCTTTATACAATGAATAAACCGGAGACTGTACATGAAATTTTAAAACGAACTAGTAATATTTTAGCTGAGTTTAAAAATGATTAAAGAAAATGCTTTAAAATATTTGGGCTATTTAGATAATCAAGTAGATTCTAATACTGAAATTCTTTTAAATGAATGTCTTAAAGAATTAGAACAAGTAACACCCAAATTCATGTATCAAATATACACCTTAACTCATCATCCCTTAACTATAAAAGAATTAAACTTAACGATTAACTATCCCGATTTAATTGATTTATTTGACAGTTGCGATAGAATCGTTATAATTGCCTGTACTTTGGGGTTACAGCTAGATCAACAGTTACGTTATTATTCAAAAATAAATTTAACGAAAATGACTGTGATGGATGCCTTAGCTAGTAGTTATATTGAAATTAAATGTGATGAATATGAAGCAAAGCAAAATTTTGGTAAACGGACCTTCCGTTTTTGTCCGGGATATGGTAATGTTCCACTCGAATTAAACAAAAATCTTGCTAACGCATTAAATTGCAGCAAACATATTGGTTTGACTGTTCAAGAAAGTAATCTGCTGCTACCGCAAAAATCAATGATCGGACTAATTGGTCTTGGAGATGAAAAATTGACTAAACATTGCTTTTCATGTGTTAATAAAGAAAATTGTATGTATCGGAAAAGAGGACAAAGATGTTACAAGAAAGATTAAAAAATGATATTTTGGTTTTTGATGGTGCGATGGGGACGCAACTTCAAGATGCTGGACTTAAAGCTGGTGATATTCCAGAATGTTTAAATATTACTGACCCCAAACTAATTCAAACAATTCACTTAAATTATTTAAATGCTGGTGCTGATTTTATTACGACTAATACTTTTGGGGCAAATCCTCTAAAAATGGCAGAGGCTCCATATTCTTATGAAGAAATAATCAATGCTGCAATTGATAATGCGACTATTGCTCGTAAGACAGCTGACCGTCAAAACGATAGTTATATTGTTTTAGATATTGGTCCCATTGGTCAGCTTCTTGAACCAATGGGTACTCTAACTTTTGATGAGGCATATGAAATTATTAAAAAACAAGTTATTATCGCTAAAGATAAAGTTGATGCTGTATTATTAGAAACAATGACTGATATTTATGAAGTAAAAGCTGGAATTTTAGCTGTTAAAGAAAATAGTGATCTTCCTGTATTTGTTACCATGACATATGAAAATAATCTGCGAACACTTTCCGGCTGTGATCCTTTAACTATGGTCAATGTCTTAGAAGGGTTAAATGTTGATGTTTTAGGCGTAAATTGTTCATTAGGACCAATTGAATTAACCCCCATCATTGACCAAATCTTAGCCGCAGCTACAATCCCTGTACTGCTCCAGCCAAATGCTGGCCTTCCTTGCCTTGTTGAAGGTAAAACCTGTTACAATATGGATAAAGAAACGTTTGTTCAAGAAAGCTTAAAACACGTAAAAAATGGGGTAGCAATTATCGGTGGATGTTGTGGTACAACACCCGACTTTATCGCTTCACTAAAAAATAATTTACCTGTTCGTAAGAAAATTACCCCAAAACGAGCCACTCGGGTTTCTAGCGGAACGAAAACTGTTGAATTTGGGCATCATGTTGTAGTTTGTGGGGAACGACTAAACCCTACCGGTAAAAAGAAATTAAAATTAGCATTAAAAGAAGAACGATATGATGAATTAGTTGTAGAAGCAATCAAACAAGATCAAGCTGGAGCCCATGTTCTTGACGTTAATGTTGGTCTTCCCGGTATTAATGAAGTTGCGACTATGAAACATGTGATCAAGTTACTTCAAGAGGTAATTTCTTTACCACTACAAATTGATAGTTCTGTTCCTGGAGCAATTGAACAAGCTTGCCGTTATTATAATGGTAAACCCTTGATTAATTCTGTAAATGGTAAAGATGAAACGATGGATGCAATTTTCCCAATCGTAAAAAAATACGGCGGGGTTGTCATTGGATTGACGTTAGATGAAAATGGTATTCCTCCTCTTGCTAAAGACCGCTATAAGATTGCTAAAAAAATAATAAATAAGGCAGCTTCTTATGGTATTACCAAAGAAAATATTATTATTGATTGTTTAGTTTTAACTGTTTCTGCTCAGCAAAAAGAAGTTATGGAAACGGTCAAAGCAGTTGCAATGGTCAAAGAATTAGGTGTTCATACTGTTTTAGGAGTAAGTAATGTCTCTTTTGGACTGCCAAATCGTCCTTTATTAAACAAAACTTTCTTAGCTATGGCTATGTCAGCTGGTCTAGATCTCCCAATCATTAATCCAATGGATCAAGAATTAATGGCTACAATCGATGCTTTTAACGTATTATACAACTATGATCATGATGCTGCAGTATATATTGAACGTCGTGCCAATCAAGAAACCATAACAAAAAAGGACACTTCAACATTTACTTTAAATGATATTGTTCTTCATGGTTTAAAAGATGAAGTTACTAATGCTACAAAAGAATTATTGAAAACAACACCTGGTTTAGAAATAATTAATAATATTCTCATTCCTGCTTTAGATACCGTTGGTAAACAGTATGAAAAAAATATAATCTTTTTACCTCAATTGATTCAATCTGCTGAAACATCAAAAATTGCTTTCGGGATAATTAAAGATACTTTTAAAGATACTGCTGCTACAAAAGGACCAATCATTATGGCAACAGTTCATGGAGATATTCATGATATTGGAAAAAATATTGTTAAAGTAGTATTGGAGAGCTATGGCTATAAGGTAATCGATTTAGGTAAAGATGTTCCACCAGAAACTGTTGTTGAAGCTTTTCATAAGCATCATCCTAAGGCAATCGGTTTAAGTGCATTAATGACTACCACCGTAGTTTCAATGGCAAAAACTATCGAACTATTAAAACAAATCGATAATATATGCCCTATTTTTGTAGGTGGTGCTGTTCTTACTGCTGATTATGCTAAAGAAATTAATGCTGATTATTATTCTAAAGATGCTATGGAAGCAGTAGAACTACTTAATAAGATAATAAAATAATCCATCTTAAGATGGATTATTTTTTCGTCTATCAAAAAATTTTACAAGTTCACAAATCACAGTAGTTGATAAACAAAGTCCTACACAAATTCCCCATTGAACAATGTTTAATGGTTGCAATTTAAAAATCGCACTTAATTCAGGAATTGCTAAAATAATCACTTGTAACAATAACCCTGCTGCTAATGCTCCCCATAAATAAGGATTATTAAATAGTGTTCGATTTAAAATCGAAGCACTACTTTTAACATTAAAAGAATGCACTAACTGACAACCACATAAAGTAATAAAAGCCATTGTCATCCCAACTGTATGATCTTGGTTATTGCCTATTGCATAAGCAATCAACGTTAGCGTTCCGATCATTAATCCTTGCCAAGCAATAGTAAAACCTAAACCATGCGAGAAAAATCCTTCATCTTTTTGGCGTGGTTTACGATGCATTACTGTTGGTTCAGTCGGTTCCATTCCTAATGCAAATGCTGGTAAACTATCAGTAATTAGATTCACCCATAACAAATGGATCGGTAACAATGGCACCCCAAAATTATGTGGTGTTAACAATGAGATCAACGAAGCTCCAAAAATTGTCAATACTTCACCTATATTACTTGATAATAAGAATTGAACATCTTTTTTGATATTATCAAAAATACCGCGACCTTCACGAATTGATGTAATAATTGTCGCAAAATTATCATCTGTCAAAATCATGCTTGCAGCACCTTTTGCAACATCAGTTCCAGTTATTCCCATCGCGCAACCAATATCCGCTGCTTTCAAAGCTGGTGAATCATTAACTCCATCACCGGTCATAGCTACTACTTTACCTTTGGATTTCCAAGCATTAACAATTCGTACTTTATGTTCTGGTGCAACTCGTGCATAAACAGAATACTCTTCAATATGCTCAGCTAGTTCTTGATCTGACATTTTTGCCAACTCACTTCCCATGATTGCTTTTTGACCAGATTCTAAAATTCCAAGACTTCGAGCAATTGCACTTGCGGTAATAACATGGTCACCGGTAATCATAATCGTTCTGACCCCAGCTGATTTAGCTTCTGCCACTGCCTGTTTAGCTTCTTCACGTGGGGGATCAATCATTCCAACCATCCCAATAAAAGTTAAATTATTTTCAATCATTTCACTGGTGAATTCTTGTGGTTCTTCATCCCAATATCTAATTCCTAAAGCTAAAACCCTCAGTGCTTCATTTGACATTGTTTCATTAACTACGCTAACCTCATCAATGTCTAAATTATTGCATCGCGCAAAAATAACATCAGGTCCCCCTTTAGTAATCGAAATAATCTTATCTTCATGTTTAACAAAAACTGTCATCATTTTACGCTCAGAATCAAAGGCCAGCTCATTAAATCGAGGATATAATTCGGCTAAACCATCTTTGGTAAATCCTTTTTCTAAACTAGCTTTAACAAGAGCAGTTTCCGTAGGATCACCAACTGCAACTTCCTTTCCTGCAACAGTAGAAATACTACCATCACTACACAAAGTAAAATAATTCAATAATTGATTAGTCTCTTCACTACAAGTTTCTAATAATTCAATTTTGCGATTATAAAGATATGTTTTTACAACTGTCATTTTATTTTGAGTCAAAGTCCCCGTCTTATCTGAGCATACTATTGAGGTACTACCTAATGTTTCAACTGCTGGTAAACTTTTAACAATTGCATTCTTTTTAACCATTCGCTGAACACTCAAGGCAAGAACTACAGTAACAACAGTTGCCAACCCTTCAGGAATTGCTGCAACTGCCAATGCAATTGATGTTTTAAAAGCCTCAAGAATTGAGAGACCTTCCAACAGTTCCATTCCAAAAACAACGATACAAATAATAATACAAATAACTCCTATTGTTCTTCCAATTTGATCCAATTGATCTTGAAGCGGTGTATTTTCACGCTTAGTCTGCTGAATCATCGTTGCAATCTTTCCAACTTCATTTTCTTCACCAGTCGTGGTAACAATTGCGATTCCCCGTCCATATGTAACATTACAAGAAGCATAAACCATATTATTTCGTTCTGCTAACGGGATCTCTTCTTTATCAAGAATCGAGCTGATTTTTTCGACAGGAACACTTTCACCAGTTAGTGCACTCTCATCAACTTTAAGGTTAAAACATTCCACTAATCGCCCATCACTTGCAATACAGTCACCCGCTTCAAGCACTAACAGATCCCCTGGTACGACTTGACTGGCATTGATCGTAATAATATTACCCTCACGAATAACCTTAGCTTTAGGACTCGCCATTTTTTGCAAAGCCTCTAGTGCTCTTTCTGCATTATTTTCCTGAACTAAGCCTAAAATCGCATTAACTACTACCACAAAAACAATGATTGCACTATCGATCCATTCAGTTGGTTCAACAATAATGCTGACAACTGCAGCAATAATTAAAATAATCGTTAACGCATCTTTGAACTGCAAAAAGAATCGAACTATAATAGATTGTTTTTTAGTCTGTTCTAATTCATTTGGACCATATTTTGCCAAATTCTCTGTGACTTGCTGTTCAGTTAAGCCACTTTTTAAATCAGTTGAAAATTCCTGGGCTAACTCTTTAATCTCACGATTGTAATACATAAATATCTCTCCTTTTTCTAAAACATTATGCAAAAAACGAGACTATATCGTATTTGCATACAATAAAAGTCTCGTTGTTTAATTACGATACGGATATAAAATAATATCGAGTTGACGGCATCGTAAACCTAATGGCTAACTACTCCCTTTTATATATACTCATTTTATCATTAAGCGTTTTAAAAAGCAACTAATACAATAATTCTTGATCATCAATATTATTCCCAATTTTCCATATTTAATCCTAATTAATGCATATTTCTGCCTCTCCAGCAATCATTAGAACGACTATTACCATTATTAATAACAATAATATTTATTTTTCGACGTTTTTTATATACTTCTAATTTTTCCATACTTGCAATTGCACTTAACCGTTTATGACCATCTTGACAATAAAATTTCCCTTGTTCTAAACTTACTTTTACCGGAAATGACAGTCCAATTCGAACAATCGAATCATACATTCCTTGAGTATACTCCTTTGTTTGAAAAAAAACCTCTGTTATATCTACCTGCTGGATCCTCATCAAATATTCTCCTCATTTAAACTAAAATCACGATAAGTTAAGTCCTCACGCTCCTTAAATCCTTGACTCTGCCAAAAATCATTACCTAGCTGATTGTCCGCAAAAACAACTAAAGCAGTCTTATTAATTCCCTCAGCTTTAACCGCTGACAAACATTCTTTTACTAGCTGCGTCGCAATTCCCTGACCACGATAATCACTTCGCACAGTTGTATGATAAATATAAGCACGGCGCCCATCATTACCAGCAAGGATCACCCCAACAATTTTATTACCATCACTCGCAATAAAGTTTGTTGTCGGATTGCGTTCAAGAAATTTAGCAATTCCACTACGACTATCATCAAGATTTCTCATTCCCATTCCTTTGGTATTCATCCAAAGCTCATACACATCGTCGTAATCTTTAATTGTCATTACTCGTACCACTATCATTACATTTTCTTCTCCCAAAATCCTTTGATTTTTAATTGAAAATTATTACTAAAATATTCTAGTTTATGAATGTCTTCTTCACTCATAGTTATTTTTAAAGCAGCCAAAGCACTATCAATATGCTTAACTTTCGTTACCCCAATAATTGGAACAGTATTTTTTGCCAGAGCATAAGCAATAGCAATTTCAGCAACACCGACATTATATTTTAATCCAATATTTTTCATTTCTAGAATCAATGGTTCAATCTGTTTTAAACGTTGCTTACTAAAAGCCCTGGCACGTCTTGTCCGTTTAGGAAAGGGATGATTATAATTGTAATATCCAGTTAATGCCCCTTGTTCTAAAACCATGTAAGCAAAAAAAGTAATTCCTTGTTCTTCACAATATTTCATAATCCCATTTTCTTCACTGTTACGATATAATAAACTAAAATGATTTTGAATTGCCGCTAATTTAAGACCTGCATTCTTTAAAATTAGCTCTACTTCTTTGATTTGTTTCAAATTATGATTTGAGATTCCACAATATCGAATTTTATTAGCCTTCATTAATGGAATAATTTCTTTAGCCCATTTAGTTACATTGGCAGGTCGATGAATCCAATAAATATCAGTATCTGCTCTTTTCAATCGACTCAGACTAGAATTAAGTGTCCAAGACATTGATTTACGCGGCAGCCAAGATGTCGGCATAAACTTAGTTGAAATAAGAATATCTTCACCGTTAGATAGATCCCCAATTATTTTTTCAGATGACCCTAAACTATAAACAGGCGCTGTATCAAAAAGCGTTAGCCCATTTTTTACTGCATAATGATATATGGGCTTTAATTCTTCAATTCCATGACTAACACCAAAAATAAATTTACTCCCAAATGGTCCTTTTCCCCAAGCCCAAGTGCCAATAGCAATTGGAGGAATAGTCAAATCTTGCATTTCTATCTGTTTCATTTTAACCTCCTTATGAGATAAAGGACGCTTAAAGCGTCCCCTGTTTAGTTATATATTTCATCACTTCTTCTTGATCACTAAAATGATGTTTCCCTGTTTTAGTAATCTGATAATCCTCATGTCCTTTTCCAAGAATCATTAAAATATCATTATGCTTTAATTGTTGCATCCCTTTAATAATTGCCTTTTGGCGATCAACTTCTATTTCAAAATTACTTCCAGAAAGTCCATTAGTAATATCATCTAAGATCATTTGAGGATCTTCACTGCGCGGATTATCACTTGTAAAAATTACATAATCACTATGTTCTAACGCCGCTTTTCCCATAATTGGACGTTTAGTTGCATCACGATCACCACCACAACCAATAATGGTAATAATACGACCATTTTTAAACTCTTCAGCACTTTTTAATACATTGATCACCGCATCGGGAGTATGAGCATAATCAACAAAAATACTATTTGTTCCATATTTAAGCAATTCCATTCTTCCTGCTGGTGCCTTTAATTTATCGTTTAAAGCAAGTATATCTTCGATTTTTACACCTAACTTGTTTACTAATAATAGAGCAATTAAATAATTATAAATATTATATCGCCCCACCATATTTAATCTAGCTTGATATTCATGATTTAAATATTCAAATTTAAATATTGTTCCTAAATGTGAAAAGCTCATTTCTAAAATTTTAACATCACTATCATGTTGACCAATAATGATATTATTGTTTGATTCTAAAACAAAATGCTGGTAATGCTCATCATCACCATTAATAATAGCAATCTTATCATTTCTAGTCTTAGTAAATAGAATCCTTTTAGCATTAGCATAATTTTCTAATGTTTTATGATAGTCCAGATGATCTTGAGTTAAATTTGTAAAAGCCACCTCATCAAATTCTAAACCATGAATCCGATCTTTATCAAGGGCATGAGAACTTACTTCCATGACAAAATACTCTACACCATTTTCCTTAGCTTCTAATAACATATTATAAAGCACATCGACATCAGGAGTAGTATTTACCATCGGCTTTTTCGCATCACCATAATAAAATCCGATTGTTCCCATATAAGCAACATTCTTTTTCAGCATTTTTAAAATCTGATAGGTCATTAAACAGGTTGTCGTTTTACCGTTAGTTCCTGTTAATCCAATTAATTTTATATCTTTAATCAATGGATAATAATTTTCATATAAATATGTTTTTAAATATTCACGGGTGCTTTCTACGATTATTGTTTCAACCTTGTAACTTCCATGTTCTGCAATAATTTTTGTCGCACCGTTGGCAATTGCTTCTTCAATATAATCATGTCCATCACGCGCTACGTTTGGGATGGCAATAAATGTATCACCTGGTTTAACTGCTCGTGAATCTGTTTTTAAAGCTACTTCCACTTTACTTCACCTCATTTAGTTCTATTATAGTATAAATAAGTCTTTGAAAAAAGAAAAAGGATAGAAAATTTACTTATTTTCTATCCTTATAACTACTTAGTCAATATATCCAACGCATTATTTATATAACTTTAGCGATTTCTAAGATATTTAATAAATTGAATAACTGGTAAATTTGCTAAAGCAAGACCATATACTATCATTAATTGTTCAATATTTAATGTTTGAACTTTAAACATTGATTGTAAAAGCGGCATTGTTAAAACAAGTGTAATTAAAATAAAGCCGACTAAAAATGCACCTTGCAAATATTTATTATTAAAAAATGATTTTTTAAATAATACTGGTGATTTAGATTTACAGTTATAACCATGGACTAGTCTTGAAAGACATAATGTTCCAAATGCCATTGTACTAGCAAGTAATGCACTTTCTTGATAACCGATCATAAATCCAACCATCGTCATTACAGCAATAACAAAACCTTCAATTCCAACACTTGCTAAAAATGGTTTTGTTAAAATAGATTCATTCATTGGCCGTGGTTTTTCTTTCATAACACCTGCATTATGAGGTTCTAGCCCTAGTGCAATCGCTGGCAAACTATCAGTCAATAAGTTAATAAATAACAAGTGTACTGGAGCAAACGGTACTGGCAGAGCCATTATCGAAGCATACAAAACTGCTAATATTCCACCAAAGTTACCTGATAATAAAAACTGAATTGCATCTTTGATATTAGCATAAACATTTCGCCCATTTTCAACCGCTTTAATGATTGTTGCAAAATTATCGTCAGTTAAGACCATTGCAGCTGCATCTTTAGAAACTTCACTTCCGGTAATTCCCATTGCCACTCCAATATCTGCTTGCTTTAAAGCTGGTGCATCGTTAACACCATCACCTGTCATCGCTACAATATTACCCTTTTCTTGCCAAGCACGAACGATCCTTATTTTATGTTCCGGTGAAACTCGCGCATAAACTCGCTTATCTTCAACATATGTTTTTAGTTCTTCATCACTTAAACCATCAATTTCACTACCTTCAACAGCTTGTGAAATATCTGTTAAGATTCCAATTCTTTTCGCAATCGCAGCTGCAGTAATCTTGTGATCTCCGGTAATCATAATTGGAGTGATTCCCGCTTGGAGACATTCTGTTACTGCTGGTGCACTTTCAACTCGTGGGGGATCCATCATCGAAATCAGACCTAAGAAAATCAAATCATTTTCATCATCATAATCTAAACTTTTTTCAGCAGTTAATTTTTTATAAGTTATCGCTAGAACACGTAATCCATTTTGTGAGAATTCCATATTCATCGCTAAAATATCTTCTCTATCTTGTGCCGTTATTGGTACGATTTGATTATTTTTACGAACATATTTAATCCGTTCGATCAAAACATCAACTGCCCCTTTTGTAATCATCGTGTACCCATCTTTTAATAAATGAAGGGTTGACATCATTTTTCGATCACTGTCAAAAGGAATTTCACTTAAACGTGGATATACTGCCCGAACACGACTTGCTGGTACTCCTAAATGAGCGCTTAAATTAATTAATGCCGTTTCTGTTGGATCTCCGATTTCTTGACCATCAACATTTGATGAATCATTACATAAGATACTTAAACGCATCAAATCTTTATGCAAAGGAATACTTGGATCAATCTCACTAGCATCAATTCGTTTTCCTTCAATATAGTAATCTTCAACAGTCATCTTGTTTTGGGTCAATGTTCCAGTTTTATCAGAGCAGATAATAGAAACACTGCCCAATCCCTCAACTGCTTGTAATTTACGAATAATTGCTCCTTCTCGAGCCATCTTTTGAGTTCCAAAAGATAAAACGATTGTTACAATTGAACTTAATGCCTCAGGAATTGCAGCAACAGCTAGTGCGACAGCAAACATAAAGGCATCTCCAACATTACCACCTTGAAGGATATTAATACCAAATAACAATGCACAGAAAACCATTATTATAATTGATAGTTTTTTTCCAAAATTATCCAGATTAACTTGAAGTGGTGTCTTCTTTTCAGAAGTAGATTTCAATAATTGTGCAATTTTTCCTACTTCAGTTTCCATTCCAATTCCTGTTACTAAAAAATTACCACGTCCATAGGTAACAAAACTCCCGGAATAAACCATATTTGTGCGATCACCTAAAGCAACTTCTCCAGTGATTAGATCAGAGCTTTTTTCAACGGCAACACTTTCACCAGTCAAAGCACTTTCATCCACCTTCATACTAGCATTTTCTAAAATACGTCCATCTGCAGGAATAAAATCACCGGCTTCTAAATAAACCTCATCACCGATCGTTACTTCTTTACTGGGAATTTCAATAACTTTTCCATCTCGTAAGACTTTAGCACTTGGTGAAGATAATTCTTTTAAACTATTTAATGATTGTTCTGCTTTGACTGTTTGAACAGTTCCCAAAATAGCATTAATCGTAATAACGATTAAAATAACCAGCGTACTTTCGATATCACCTAATACTCCAGAAATAATAGCTGCAAAAATTAGAATAATTACTAAAAAATCTTTAAATTGTTCTAAGAAAATTACAGGTATACTCTTTCCTTTAGTTTCAATTAACTCATTTAAACCATACTTTTCTTGGTTAGCTTTAACTTGTTCATTAGTTAGTGGCTTTAATGAACCATTTACTCTTTTGCGGACCTCCGTCTTGGCCTCATTGTAGTATTCTTTCATTCATTTTCTCCTTTTCTCAACACAATAAAAGCGAGCCCTTTATTGCATACTTAAAATGCAATAAAAGTCTCGCTATTTCATTACGTTCCGGATGATTTAAAACCATCGTATTGACGAAATCGTAAACACATTGTGTTAGCTACTCCCTTTTATTAACCATAATATTATCCTCTACTCATTCGAAAGTCAATCTTTTTGTCGATATAAAACAATCTTTAACGAATTCTTAACAATTTTAAGATTATAAGTTCCAGACGGATATGTTTCACCATCAATATTGACCTGCTGTCTTGTTTTTAATGTTAAATAAGGTAATTTTTGATGATAATAGAGCTTCCCTTGTTCAAGTTTGCCCGCTAATAGTAATGTTAAATAATAAGGTATGTATCGTTTGTGAAGACTTGAAACAAGATTAATATCAATCATTCCGTCATCAATTTGAGCTTCTTTACCGATTTTAAAACCACCTCCAAAATATTTTCCATTACAAAAAGCCCCGACGATTAAATTCCCTTCATAAAATTTTTTACCATCTTGGAATAAAGCGGTTGGAAACAAACAATACTGAGTTATTCGCCGAACTAATACACTGGCATATTGCAAAGAACGAGGAAGATATTTTATTTGACTATATTTATGAACATTATTTGCAATATCGCTATCAAAAGCACAGCATAAAACATTAATACAATAAATATCATTAGCTTTAATCAAATCAATTTCTGATGCCGCTAACGATAATGATTTCTTTAATAACTTTTCTGGATCATTTTCATCAGCAATCGTACGGACAAAATCATTTCCTGTTCCTGTTGGAATAACTACCAGTTCATTATCACTCCCCACAAGTCCCTGAACTATTTCATGAATCATTCCATCACCACCTACTGCGTAAATTCGGTAATTGCATCCACTATAACTTTTAGCTAAGAGAGTTGCATGGCGTGGATAATGTGTATATTTAATCTCATAACGATATCCCTGCATCACTTTAACGATCATCGCTTCAATATTCTTATTATTTTGATCAGGTTTAATAATAAATATATGTTTCATTCTCTCACCTACTTTAGTATATTCTAACAAATTTTGATAAAAAACGTCATAACTATTATCATCTTTTTTTAAATGTGATAACATATGCTAAAGGAGATTGCTATGAAGAAAATATTACTCATCACTGTTGTGACATCACTAATTGGAGTAACCGGCTGTTCTAATAAAACAATTGCTGAAGATAAAGCTAAAAAAATCGCATTGAATGACGCTGAAGTCAGTGAAGCAAATATTACTTTTACGATTCAAGGTAAAGATCAAAATGGATATCACTATTTGTTTGAAGATGATAATTACACTTATGAATATGAAATTGATATTCATGATGGAACAATTGAGAATAAAGAAATCTTAGTTAAAGAATTTTCTCCTCTCAATGATTATGATAAGATCATCAGTAGTGATGAAGCTAAAACAATTAGCTTAAATTATTTTAATTTCACTGAATCAGATATTAGTAGCTTAAACATTGAGTTAGATAATGACAGTAGCAATATCTACTATAACATCAGTTTTACTAAAGATAAGCATCACTACTCCATCAATATTGAAGCTGTAAATGGGATTCCCACTAATGCTAAAACAACAAAAAGCTCTTAGATTTACTAAAGAGCTTTTTTATTCATATCATCATGATACATCCGATAACTAGCCAAACCATCCTGCTTAGCTTTGTATAAAGCAATATCGGCCTTCTTATAAAGATTATTGAATGTCGTACCATACAAAGGGATCATCACAAACCCAATCGATAATGGAGCCATAATTTGGTACTCCTCAATCAAATATGGTATTTTCATTTGTCTTGTGACATCTTCTAATTTCATTCGGATTGATATTTCATCGATATTGCGACATAGAATCATAAATTCATCGCCTCCGAGTCGACACAAGATATCATCATTTCTAAACATCTCTTTTAATCGTTTAGCAGTTTTAGTAATTATTTTATCACCAATAGCATGACCGTAATTATCATTAATTTCTTTAAAATCATTCATATCCAGCATCAATAATGCTCCGCACGTCATTTCGTTACTAAGCAAGATCTGATTGATTTCATTAATAGCTTTAGACCGATTATATAATCCTGTCAAACCATCATGTTCTGCTTTATTTTTCAAAGCCAATTCTTGCCGTTTTTGTTTATCAATATCAATGACATATAAATAGCAAAAAATATCTTTATTTTCCTGCAGATCAAGAATATGATAAGTTGCCTCCATCCAATAATACTCACCATCAACATATCGTTTATACACCACAGAATTAGTTGTAGTACCTTGTTGATAGCGAGTGAGAATTGCCTCTAATCCTAAGACTTCTTTAACTTTATCCTGATATTCTTTTTGAATAATCTTTTCAGTTATGCTATTGATATAGCTGCTATAACTGCTGTTTATAAAACTTAAATCATCCTCCTGTATATTAGTATTAATAATTCGATTTTGACTTAAATTAATTGACAACTCATAAAAAGATTTTTCTTGTAATGCTTCTAATGTTTTAGCATTTTCTAAATATTTTTGAAATGATGATTTCTCAAGAGTAACATCTTTAAAATAACCTACTAATTTCAAAGGACGGTCACCGTAATCATAAATAGTTTCTCCGACTACTTTGATCCAAATAATTTTACTATTAAGCGTAAGCGGTAATTCATAACTAAATTTATTCTGTACTGTTTGAGCAATCAGCTGTTCCCTTATTTTTTCTTTAGTTTGTTCATTCATTACTTCAATATTATTGATTTTATTTAAATAATTATCAATAATAATATCTTCATTCCTTGGAAGATCTAATATTTGATAAATAAAACTATCTCTCTCTAAATTCATTAAAATCAGCTGCTTTGTTTGATAATCATACTGCCAAATATTTAGATTTGCCATTTTTATAACGCGATCAAGAATTTGTGATGACAGCCAAATCTCCTCTTCTTTTTGTTTCATTGATGTTACATCATTTAATACACACAAATATGTTCGATAACCATTTTCAGTATTTAAATATTTTGTTTTGGAATCCATCCACAATGTTGTTTGTTCCAATTCAAATCGATAAATCGCATTGTAATCTTCTTTATTATCTACCGCTTTGATATAGTCATCTTTAATTGCTGCATAATCATTTTTATTGATCAATCCGCAGTTTCCACCTTTTTTCATTGCTTCGATACACGATTGTTTTGTATATCCATATTTTTCTAAAATACCGATTGAAATCATATTTATTTCTGGATTTTCAAAATTTGGAGGAGCATCTCTCAAACGAATTAAAAAGACTACGGTCATAGTATTATCAATAACTAACTGATTATTTTTTCGTGCATTTACTACCTCGGTAATATTAATAAAGTCACCATAAAAATATGGTCTTCCAGCCTTGTCTTCATAATAACTTGCAATCATTTGAATATAAGCAATACTCCCATTTTTATGTTGAACACGATAGATAACATCTAATGGTCTTTTTTCCCTATAGGCTGCCTCAAATGCTTCATTAACGTAATCAATATCACGTTTATCAATTAAATCATAGCTCCGCTTTGTCAGCTGACAATATTCTTCTTTACAATAACCTAACGATGTTGATAAATTACTGCTAAAAAATTCAATATGATTAGGTGTCATCATAAAAATATCTCCAGGCGAATTATTTACTACTGCCTCCAGATGATTTTTTAGTTCTACACGTTCGGTTATATTAATAACGATTCCACGCCAAATCAGGTTTCCTTGATGAGCAACAAGTTCTAATTGATTAGTTACCCACATATATCCTGTACTACTATTAATTCGATACATCAAATTAATCGATGTACTCTTACCTGTTAATTTATCAGTAATCTTATGACGATCATCAGGATGAATCAATTGTACTAATTGATTGTTATAGCTAGTAATAATTTCCACTTGGCTAAAACCAACAATATTTAAAAAACTTTCACTAAGATAGTCAAATTCTAATTGGCTGTTGTTTTTACAATGAAAATATCCACCTAACGTACATTCATTTAAAAATGAAAGTTGTTGTTTTTGTTTTATTAACTGTTGATTAATTTTTTCTAACTCGATTTTTGATGACATTGTTTCATTAATATCTACAATCGCGCAGATATAAGCTAATAGTCCGTCTTTAGCTTTAACGATTCGCCCTTTTTCTTGAACCCAAAGCCAAGTCTGATCTTTTTTCATAATTCGATATCGAACGGTATATTCAAATCCTTCATCTTCTTCTAATCCAATGGCTGCATATACTGTTTGATGATCTTCAGGATGAATAATGTTAATAATTTGCCCTTTACAAAAAAGATTAAACTCTTCCATTGTAGTAAGGTTAAGTAGACTCAACATTTCCCGATTAATAAAATAAATCGGCAATTCCTTGGTACGATAACATCCTAAAATTCCCGCAGGAACTACTTTTGAAAACATCGAAACTGCTGTTTGACTATCTTGATAATTTAAATAATCTTCTACAGCCGTATCTTCAGGAAAACCTAACAATTGATTGATTGTTTGTTTTGATGCTTTAAGCTCTTGTTCTTGCAAATTATTTTTTGTAACATCGTTCATAGCACCATAAAAAATCAGACTTTTATCTTGTTTTCGTAAGAAAAAAACTCTTAAACTTATCCATGAAACTTTTCCTTTTAATGAATAATAACGAATCGTAGCTTCACTACCACTTATTGGGTTTTGATAAGCTTGATCAAATAAACTAATAAATTCATTTTGATCATCCGGATGTACAAATTCAATTATTCTATCTCGAATATTTTCAAAATCCGCTGGATTAATTTTAGTAATATGATAAAAAATATCATTTACTTTAATTATCGATATTTTATCCTCTGAAACTTGATAAAAAGCAATCCCGCCTAAAATATTATTTAACATTGCTTCACTTGATATATCATTAATAAAAATATCTTGTAATCTAACTTGATCAACCTGCTTTAACATTATCCCTCGATAATCAACAAGGTCAGAATTACTGATAATAGCTTCAAATTCCTGAACTGATAAAGGAGGATAAAAATAATATCCTTGACCATAGATACAGCCTAATTCATTCAACAAATCAATTTGCTGTTTTGTCTCCACACCTTCTGCGATTACTCGTAAACCCATCAATTTAGCCATTTTTACAATTGCCTCTAAAATTCCAATCCCACGCCCAATACTGTCTTCACGTAATTCGAGAAATTTCATATCAATTTTTAAAATATCAACATTTACATCTTTAAGCATATTCAATGAAGAATAACCACTTCCAAAATCATCCATTAGTACAGTAAATCCAGCTAGTCTAAAATCATCTACCACTTTTGAAATAATTTCATAATCACTCGCATATGAGCTCTCAGTAATCTCAATTTCAATTAAATTTACAGGTAGTTTATATTCAGCTACGAGTTCTTTAAATGTTTTTACTACATCAATTGCATAAATATCTGTTCTAGAAACATTAACGGATACTGGTACACCTTGATTTCCTTGATCAAGCCAATTACTCAACAAACGGCAAGTTTCTTGCCAGACAAATAAATCCAAATTTACAATAAATCCATTTTTTTCTAAAATAAAAACAAAATCCCCTGGTGAAATTATTCCCTTGGTTGGATGATTCCATCGCACTAATGCTTCAACACCTACAATTTTTCCATTCAACATATTACATTTTGGTTGGAAATATACCATAAATTCATGGTTATAAAGGGCTTGTTGGGTATCCATTAAAATACTTTGGCTATATTCAAAATCTTGTCTTATATTGCTGTCATAGTAAGCAATTTGTTTTGTATAATTTTCTTTTATTGAACTTAAAGCGATTAAAGCCCGATCATACATTGCTGCAACGTATTCACCATCAATTACAATATAAATTCCAAATTTTGGAAAGAAACCTGGATTAACAGTTACTACTTTTATATGGGCGATTAAATCAGTCAATAATTTATCAATCAATGGTCGTTCATTTGGCATAATGACAACAAAATCATCACCACCAAAATATCCTGCTACTGTTTTAAATTCATTTTGTATCTTTTGTAATTCTAGGCCAATTTGCCCTAATATTTTATTTCCCATTTGACGACCGTACCAATCATTAAATAATTTAAAATGCTCAATATCTATCGCAATCAAACAATAGTTATCATTACCTCCTTCTTCTAATAAAAATCTTGCCGCTTTCAAAAAACTATGCTCATTTAATAAACCGGTTGTTTGATCATATTCCTTATAGTTTGTACTTTCAACATTTATCGGAGTTAATCCCCCATCTTGAAAAAGGCACATGTAAACAGTATCACTAAATTGTCCTTTACTTATTGCAATCAAAATACCATTGATCCAACTGTATTCACCATTATTTAAAAGTCTCCTAAACCTTCCCATAACTGGCTTAAAATCCCCATGATTATTTTTCATTTTATTAAATAACTGCAAAAAATCATTTTGATCATGTGGATGAATAATTTTCTGAGCGATTTCTCTGATTTGCTTACTAAAACTACCTGATAATGCTGGAATAATATATTTATCTTTACGATAAAATAAAATATTATAAGTATCTCTTGTAAGATTAATTTCTACTAATTCATCATATAATGCTGATTCTAATACAGGACTTACAGAATTAATATTTACTCTTTCAAGTGTATAAATATAGCTGGCTTGATCATTGATTATAAAGTCCTCTTTGATAACTTTAAAATCTGTCTTTTGAATTGTATGATAAGATACTTTATTTATCTCATTTATTACAGCATCCCCTAGTTTTGTTTTATAACCAATTTTTTCTTCATTAAATAAATTTTGATAAAAATCATTCATGTAGACTAGTTTATTATGACAATCAATGATACATACTGCTTTAGCACTAAGACTTACCATACATAATTACACCTACTTTCTCTTTATAACATTTAGGATATTTTACCATATTCTAAGTAATTAGTAGAGAAATTCTGTTAAATTCATCATCATTAGTTAATAATTCAACTGGTGATAAAATATGTTTTATCTATTTAATCTTTTTTTAGGTTTTATTTTTGTTTATCTTGATTTCAATAATATAGATAGCTGCTTGATTAAATATCTAACTATTTTTAATAATTTTCTTTACCTACTCGTTAAATCTGTAAATAAAACAGCTCTTCTAGCAAGTCTATTCACCTGCATTGCTGACTACTTTTTACTTTTCACTAATAATCAGCTTGCTGGAGTACTATGCTTTATCATTGTTCAAAGCAACTATATGAAGCTTTTAGATCAATATACTTTTTTTCCTTTTGTCGCAATACTCTTATGGCCTGTTAATCCTCTTATTGCTTTAGCGTCAAATTATGCATTACTAAGTTTACACAATCTTTATTACAGTTTTAAATCACGTTATCAATCAAAACATCAATATTATTTATTTATAGCAATTTTTCTTTTATTATGTTGTGATTTTTTTGTTGCACTTACTAATATCAATCTACCGGTCCCTGCTGTATTTAGAATTTTGATTTGGATTTTATACTTACCTAGTCAGTTATTCTTCAGTGCTAGTCAAATTATTTCAGAAAAATAGTTTTTTAATATTTATTTTTTAGAGTAATGATGATATAATCATCAAGTACTGTCCTCATAGTGAAATGGATATCACGTAACCCTCCGGAGGTTAAGTTGTAGGTTCGATTCCTACTGAGGATGCCATGAAGTCTATAAACCGCTTTCTAGAGCGGTTTTTATTTTATCCAAAATAATAAATATATTTTCAAATCTAGAAAAAAGACCCATTCAATAAATATCATACTATAACATAAAATTAAACAGACAAATATGATTTTGATAAGGAGAATATTATGAGAAGAAAAGATAGAGAGATTACAGATTTTAATGAAATCATTAACATTATTAAAAAATGTGATGTTTGTAGAATTGCCTTAAATGATAAAGATTTTCCCTATATTGTTCCACTCAACTTTGGATTGGATATCCAGGGAAAAGAAGTATATTTATATTTTCATTGTGCCATGGAAGGAAAAAAATTAGACTTGATTGCGAAAGATAACCGTGTAACATTTGAAATGGATTGTGATCACAATTTTATTCTTTATGAAGAAAGAATGAGCTGCACAATGGGATATGAAAGTGTTATTGGTCATGGTGTTATTGAAACTGTTCCCGACGAGAATAAATATGAATCATTAAAGATTCTAATGCGACAATATCATGCCGAAGATTTTAAATTTAATACCGATATGATGAGGGTTACAACTGTATTAAAAATGACAGTAATAGACATGGTTGGAAAAAGAAGAAATAATATACATTAAAATAATAGAAAAATATAGAATTCAAAAAGTATAAGTTAAAATAGTAAACTTATACTCTTTTACTTTGCTTGATAATAAATTTTCACCTATAAAAAAACTGAAAAGTTGTAACATAGCTACAATCCTTCAGCTTTTAAAATACCATAAAATATATTAAAACAATAATTCCTAAAATGATTCGATACCAGCCAAATGCTTTGAAATCATGTTTTTTAATATAGCTCATTAAAAATTTGATCGTTAACATACTGACCACAAAAGCTACTAGCATTCCAATCACTAATAATAACAATTCTGCTGTTGTAAAAGCAAAACCAAATTTAACTAATTTCAATAAACTGGCTCCAAACATTACTGGAATTGCTAAAAAGAAAGTGAATTCTGCTGCAACAGTTCGACTAACTCCAATCAATAAAGCCCCAACGATCGTTGCTCCTGAGCGTGATGTACCAGGAAATACCGCAGCAATCAATTGAAAGATTCCAATGATCAAGGCTGTATTATAAGTAATTTCACTTAATGAATTGATTTTTGTTTCTTTACCTTTGTTGTAATTTTCAATGAAAATAAACAGAACCCCAAAAACAATCAATGCAATTGCAACTGTCAAAGGATTGTAAAACAACTCATTTAATTGATCATCAAACAAAAGACCTACTACAGCTGCTGGAAGGCATGCAAAAATAATTTTAAACCACATTGAAAAAGTATCCTTCTTTATTCTCCATCTATTTTTATAATCAAAAGGTATCAACTTTTTCCAATAAAGTACAACTACTGCCAAAATTGCTCCTAGCTGAATTACAACTAGAAACATTTCTAAAAAATCAGCACTAACATTTAATTTAATAAATTCATCAACTAGAATCATATGTCCAGTACTACTAATTGGTAGCCATTCAGTAATACCTTCAACAATTCCTAAAATAATAACTTTAATTAATTCAATAATTTCCATACTCTCCTCCACCAATTATACTAGTGCATTATAGCACTATCTTAACTAAATTACATTAAATATATTCTTAAGATTTTATTAATATGATAGAATATACGCAGAGGAAAAATGAAATGAAAAGAAATGTAAACATAATTGTCGTATTTAATCAAAATAAATCAAAAGTATTAATGTGTAAAAGAAAAAAAGCTCCTTTTAAAGGACTCTATAATTTTGTCGGAGGAAAAATCGAGCCAAATGAAGATCATCTTCAGGCAGCATATCGTGAATTAGCCGAGGAAACTAATATATCTAAAACAGATATTGAACTGATCCATTTTATGGATTTTACCTATTACCTTGATGATACTCTTCTAGAAACATATATTGGTACCCTTTCAACCAATGTTGATATTCACGGTGAAGAAAATCAGTTAGCCTGGATCAAGCTAACTGATGATTTTAAAGATCTTAATCGTTTTGCAGGAAATGGTAATATTTACCATATTCTCAAAGAAATATCACTAATGATGCCGTTCTAATGTATATCCTCGGCCACTAACTTCATCAACCGTTGCTACTACCATAAATGCAACAGGATCAATTAATTTAATCTGTTCTTTGATTTTGGTTAATTTAACCGGTGGAATAATTGTTAATAAGGTTTTAGTGTCAGTCTCATTAAAACCTTTTTGACTATATAAAGAAGTTACCCCAGCATCCGCTTCTTCAATAATCATTTTTTTGATCATTTCATGGCAGTCGCTAATTACTACTAATTGAACCATCTTAGAACCTTTTGTTAAAGTTTTATTCAACATAAATGATGTTACAAAAACAAGAACAATACTGTATAAGATTTTAGTTGGATTACTGAAGGTTGCTTGCATACATAAGATAATAAAATCAAATACGTTAACCATAATGAATACTGGAATTCCTAATTTTCTATTCAAGATAATCGCAATAATATCCATACCTCCAGATGATGCATCTGAACGGATCATTAATCCTACCCCAATTCCAACTAAGCAGCCTGCTAAAACGACTGCTAATAAAGTATCTTGACAATAATTATGGAAAATTGCATTGGTATTGAAAAATTCTAGCAAAACAGGAAAAGCAAATGTTGATATAAGTGTAGATAAAGCAAATTTTTTACCAATAAAGAATAATCCTAATAAAAATAATAAAACATTAATGATTCCTACGATAAGTGAAATATTTATCCCAGTATAATGATTAGTAACGATTCCTAGACCAGTTACTCCTCCAGAAATTAATTGATTTTCTAAAACCAGAGTACTTACCGCAAAAGCTACAAAAACATTTCCTAATATAATAGTTCCGATTCTTAATAATTTTCCTTTCATATTATCACCTCGGGGTATAAGATAGCATAATTATTTACCAAAGAATGTAACATATGCTACAATTAAGAAAAAAGGTGGAAAAAATATGAAAATAGCAGAAAATCTCTTTAATTACTTTAAAAATACAGGTACATTGATCAAATATCAGCCCAACGATATTATCTATATGCAAGAAGATTCAAGCAACAATCTTTATTTGATTTTAAAAGGACGTGTTCGTGTTTATTTAATTTCAAAAGACGGACAAGAAATCACTTTAGATATCATCGATAAAGGAAGAATCTTTGGCGAATCTTCATTTTTATTAAACACTTCAAGACCAGTTTGTGTTAGTGCTATTGATGAAGTTAAATTGATCTCTTGTAATCTTGAAAATTTGTATCCTGCCATTTTAGAATCAAAAGAACTAACTATAGCAATCATGCAGCTCTTATCTTCAACTAATGATCATCTTACTAACCAAGTAAAAAAAGCATATTTTTATAACCGCCATGAAAAAATTGCTGCTTTTTTATTAGAACAAAAGAAAAAGACTATCTCATACACACATGAAGAAATAGCCTCTTTAACAGGACTTAATCGCGTTACTGTTACTAAAATTCTCAATGATTTTTATCAAAAGGGCTGGATCGACCTAGCCTATCGTAAAATCATTATTGTTGACCATGATGAGTTAAGCAATTATCTAGATAAATAATCATATTTAAGCAATTGGCAATTTTCCGTTTGATAATAAAAAATATCATCGTTGCTCATCTCATTAAAATACGTATTAATTGCCCGACAAACAGCACCATGACACACTAATAAAACATTACTTTTGGTTGCCTGTTCTTTGATTTCATCAAGAAATTCATAGACCCGCTTGCATAATTCAATAAACGATTCACCATTAGGATACCGTATTGCTAAATTATGTTTATTAGCAATAAAACCAGGATCATCACGATGTACCCCCTCATAGATACCAAAATTAATTTCACTGATTCTCGGTTCAATAATCACTTCTAAACCTTCTACATTAGCATAGTCAGCAGTATCAATAGCACGTTGTAACGGTGATACATATAAAAAATCATATTTAATTGATTTTAATTGTCGACCCAATTCTTTGGCTTGTTCAATTCCATCTGTTGTCAAAGCGGCTGGACTAATTCCGCAAACTAAATTATTAACATTATAATTTGTCTGTCCGTGTCTCGTTACATAAAGACTCATTTCATTCACCTGCTTTACTTTTATCACTGTACTCACAATGATTTTTTCTTAACTAACGGTTATTCTACTACAAATAAGTCTCTTTATTCAACTAATTATAGTATATTCTTTTGATAAAACAAAAGAAAAGACAAGGCCCTTGCTTCCTTGTCTAAATCGCTAAAAAGTTTTTATTTTTTAAAAATCTACTTCGCTGTCATAATAGCAAGCTTTTAACAACTCAACCATTTCTTCTTGAGTTGGAATTCTTGGATTAGAACCTGTACAAGCATCTTCAATTGCTAGTGCTGCAATATTATCAACTCGTGCCAAGAATACATCTTCGCTAACAAAACCAGTATCTGCTGGTAATCCATCAGCTCCATAATGATTGATTGAATGTGGAATATTTAATTCATCATTCATTTTGCGTAAGTATGCAATTAATAAAGCTACTTTTTCATCATCACTATTTCCACCTAAATGCATATAATCAGCAATTACACCATAACGTTTTTTAGCTGTTTCATCTTTTGCATTAAAGGCAATAACTTTTGGCAAGTACATTGCATTTGCTGCCCCATGAATAATGTGACCACCTTGATCAACAAAAGCTGCACCAGTTTTATGTGCCATTGAATGCACGATTCCTAATAGCGCATTAGAGAATGCTTGTCCTGCTAAACATTGGGCATCATGCATATCGTCACGAGCACCCATATCTCCATTGTATGATTTAACTAAATTAGCTTGAATCATTTCAATGGCATGAATCGCTAATGGATCAGTGTAATTACAATTCGCAGTTGAAACATATGCCTCAATCGCATGCGTCATCGCATCCATACCGGTATGCGCAACTAGCTTAATTGGCATTGTTTCAGCTAAATCAGGATCAACAATTGCTACATCTGGTGTAATTTCAAAATCAGCAATTGGATATTTAATTCCTTTTTCATAATCTGTAATGATTGAGAATGCTGTTACTTCTGTAGCAGTTCCACTAGTTGATGGAATTGCACAAAAATGTGCTTTTTTTCTTAGTTTAGGAATACCAAAAACTTTACACATTTCTTCAAATGTAATTTCCGGATATTCATACTTAATCCACATTGCTTTAGCAGCATCGATTGGTGAACCACCACCCATAGCTACGATCCAATCAGGTTGGAACTCTTCCATGACTGCAGCACCTTTCATCACTGTTTCCACAGATGGATCAGGTTCAATCCCTTCAAATAGTTTTACTTGCATTCCAGCTTCTTCTAAATAAGCTATAGCACGATCAAGAAAACCATTTCTTTTCATACTTCCGCCACCGACACAAATAATCGCTTTTTTTCCTTCTAAAGATTTTAAAGCTTCTAACGAACCTTTTCCGTGATACAAATCTCTAGGTAATGTAAATCTTTGCATCAGACCACCTCCATAACCAAATTATAGCGCTTACATATTTAGTTATGAAGAGACAAAAAAGGAATAGCCCTATCCCTTTTTATGTATACCTAGATATTAATTTCTTTAATACTACACTTGATTGCTCTAATAAAGCCCTCATCTTCTTTCGACAAACGATATCCTTTTCTCGTAATCAACAGATCTTGATAACTCATTTTATTTTCTTGACACTCCTTAGTAACTAAATTAAAACGTCTTAAAACTTCTTGAGGAATCGGTGACACCCACATAAAAGTATGAGGTAGATGATTTAATAACTCAAATTGACTAGCCCGTTCATATACCGAAATTTCTTTTTTACTATGACGTGTTTCATCATTACGATTGGTTGCTACGATCGGTAATGATGGTAAAGCTGTATCCCCATGTGTAATTTCTATTTGGGTTTCTAGATCAGATAGATAAATAATCTCTTTAAATGATAACGGATTTTCATTTGAAAATAATAATTGATAATTAAATTGATATAGTTTTTCAAAATTTAGTTCCTTTGTTTCTAATAAATGGAGAAAATAACTCTCTTCATCAATAGGAAAGCGAATTATTCCAATATTTGCTTCTCCTTCATAAACATCCTTGATTGTATCAAAAGAATTCGTTTCGCGATAATTAACCTTAATATTTTTATCATGAAAATTAATCATCGATAAATAATTAGTAAACGCATTAGCGACATAACTAGCCCGCGGTACACATATATCTAAATGAACAGACTTATCATCATATCCTTGATACATGGCTTCCATCTCTTCTACCTGCATAATGATACTTTTAGCTCGTTCAATAAATTCAGCACCTTTTTTTGTTGGAATAACTCCTTTTGAAGTTCGTTCAAAAATAATTATCTGCATATTTTCTTCCAGATCTTTAATTGTTTTACTTAAATGCGGCTGATTCATATATAAATTGCTGGCAGCTTTACTAATTGAGCCGGCTTTTGCAACTTCAATCACGTATTTTAAATGTAATAGATTCATCCCAATATCTCCTTAGTGATTATTTTAACATAGAAAAGATAAATTGTGTTTATATTCTAACATATTTATCAAATATATATTTTTTTATCTATCGCTATAACTTACAAATATATGGTACTTTTGACTTAATTGTATTTAAAGCGCTTTCAACTTATGTTATAATTAAATCAAATGATAAAAAAGAAAGAGGTGTAAAAATGAAAAAGTTGAAACAAGAATATTTGGATAAAATTGACGAAATCGTTGCTAAGCACAAAGATGAAAAAGGTCCAATGAAACTTATGCTTCACGAGATTCAAAACGAATTAGGCTATATTCCTTTTGAAGCAATGGAAAAAATTTCTGAAACAATTGGTGTTCCAGTATCTAAAGTATACGGTGTAGTCACTTTCTATTCTCAATTTACAACTGAACCTAAAGGTAAACATGTTATCGCCGTATGTTTAGGAACAGCTTGTTATGTTAATGGTTCCCAAACTATTCTAGACTTACTTTGTGAAATGACGGGATGCGAAGTAAATTCTACTAGTCCTGATGGACTATTTTCAATTGATGCAACACGCTGCGTTGGTGCCTGTGGTCTTGCGCCAGTTGTCAGTGTTGACGGAATTGTTTTTGGATGTACTAAACAATTAGAAGATTTAAAAATGCTTGTCTTAGATTATTTGAAAGAAGAAGCCCCATGTTAGTTAAAGAGATTGTCGATATACTAAAAGCGAAGGAAATATATATTGATGATCAAGCAATCTATCAAAAAGACTATAAAAAGGGCTTCTCTTCTGATTTAATGTCAGATGCTCTAGCATTATTGAAAAACGAAACCGAAGAAGTATTATTTATTACTGGTCTAGCCAACGTACAATCTTTAAGGACAGCAGAAGTTTTAGATATTGATACAATTTTATTTGTTAGAGGAAAGCCACTAGACATGACAATTGTTGATATGGCTAAAAATCTTCATATTAATCTCTTCCAAACTGATGAAACAATGTTTGAAGCTTGCGGCAAGCTATACGAGGCAGGAATGCGACGATGATTAAAACTTATCAAGTAGAAAAAGATAATTATCAAGATGCCGGGAAAGCATCAAGTGATATCAAAAGGACTCTAAAAGCCCTAGGAATTGACCGAAAAATTCTAAAAGCAGTAGCGATTGCTTGCTATGAAGCTGAGATCAATATTGCAATTCATTCCGATGGAGGAACAGTTACTTTTGAAATTGATGATGACGGTATTGTTCATTTAGCTTTTGATGACATTGGTCCTGGGATTGAAGATTTAAACCTTGCTCAAACACCCGGTTATTCAACGGCCTCACCCAAAGCACGGGAATTAGGTTTTGGTGCCGGAATGGGTCTTTACAACATGAAAAGTGTGGCTTCTACCTTTGAAATTACTTCTTCAAATGAGGGAACCCACATCAAGATGACATTTTAATGAAGCAAGTTATTAGTTATTTAGGCAGTGGTTGTAAAAACTGCATTAAATGTGTTAAATCATGTCCTATGGATGCCATTTCAATTGTCAATGAACAAGTAATTATCGATGAAGATAAGTGTATTAATTGCGACATTTGTATTCAGGCATGTGACCAGAAAGTATTAAGAATTAAAAATATCGATCTTGAAAGCACCTTAAAAAAACATGATTACAATATTGCATTGATTCCTACTGCAATCTTATCTGATTTAAAAACATATGATGAGATAAAAAATATTGCTCATGCAATCAAGGAGTTTGGATTTGATGAAGTAGTTCAATATAGTGATATTGAAGGACTTTTATATAAACAGGGTTTAAAAGATAGTAAAAATGGTGAAGAAGTAATGTTAACATCATTTTGCCCGACAATTAATAAACTGATTATTAATGATTACCCTACTTTGATCGATCATTTACTACCATATGATTATCCTGTTGAGATTGCTGCTAAAAAATTACGGCAAAAATACGCACAGAAAGATATTGCTATCTATTCTTTATGTGAGTGTGTTGGAAAATTAACACTTGCTAAACAACCTTTTGGTAATGAAGATTCAAATATCGATTATGCCTTAAGTGTTTCACAAATGTTTCCACGGATAAATCAATTTAAAAATGATTCACAAGAAGAACTTGAAATCAATGAATATGGAGTAAAAAGTATTGTTGGTGATCTTTATGGAGATAAAAGACTTTCAGCAATCAGTGTTGAAGGATTATCACAAATTAGAAAAGCCTTGGATTTAATTGAATTTGATCAACTAAAACATGTAGATTTAATGGCATTATTTGCTTGTTTCCAAGGATGTATCGGCGGCTATTATTTATGGTCTAATCCTTTTGAAGGCTGCTTTAATATTGAAAGCATGATCGATGATTGTAATGGTAATTTAGCTTCGTTAGATAAAAAAGATTATATCAAAGCACATGAAATAACAAGTGGTAATGAAAAGAATTTCAAAGAACGCTTAGCTTGGTTTAATAAAGTAAATGCTATTTTAGAAACTTTACCTCAATATGATTGTGGCAGCTGTGGATTCGCAAATTGTCGCGGTCTAGCTTCACGAATTGCTAGTGGTGAGGTTGATGATTCATTATGTCGAGTAAAAAGAAGGTGATGGTATGAATATCAAAGAAATACTTCAACTAGAAATCAAACAAATAAACAAAGCACCTTTGACTAATATTGTTGAAAATGTATATATTGGAGATTTGTTAAGTTTTGTTATGGCAAATGGTAAGGAAGGTGCTTTATGGTTGACTGTCCAAAAACATTTAAATGTTGTAGCAGTAGCTGAATTAAATGATTTTGCTGGAATTATCTTTGTCCAAAATAGTTTTCCGGATGGAGATACCATCGCTAAAGCTGACGAATTAGAAATTCCGTTATTTATTAGTCAGCTTGATGCTTATCATCTTTGTAAACAATTAATTTCTTTAGGTCTTTAAAATGTATTACGATCTGCATATTCATTCAGCTCTCTCTCCTTGTGGCGATGATACTATGACAATCAATAACATTTTTAATATGTCTTATATTAAAGGTCTGGAATTAATTGCAATTACTGATCATAATTCTTTAAAACAACAAAACTACTTAGAAGAAATCATCAATCATGAAATCTTAAAAGGCAAGATTGATTATATCCATGGTGTTGAATTACAGAGTAAAGAAGAGATTCATATTCTCGCCTACTTTTTAAAAGACACCGATTTAAAACCGATTCAAGCATGGATCGACAGTTATTTAATAAAAGTTCCAAATAATCCCGATTATTATGGCAATCAATATATCTTTAATGTCAATGATGAAATTATCGATCATGAAGACAATTTATTGATCAGTTCCCTTGATCTAGATATATATCAAATCATTGAGACAATCCATTCTTTTAATGGAATAGCTGTTTTAGCTCATGTATTAGCTAAAAAATTTGGAATCTATGAGATATATCAAGGAATTCCCGATGATTTAGCTTATGATGGTATTGAAGTTGGTAATTTAAGGGAATTAAAAGAACTAAAAAAAAGATGCCCTTCTGTGCGTTGTGAACATGTCTTTTATAACAGCGATGCTCATAATTTAGAAGCTATCAATGAACCAGTCAATCAAATTAATAAAGATGATTTTTATCAACTGTGGAGGAAAATATAATGCAGGAAATCGCAATGAATATTCTCGATATTGCTTATAACTCAATAAAAGCTCAGGCTAATTTGATCAAGATCATTATTCACGATAGCAGTAAATTAAATATTATTAATATCCAAATTATTGATAATGGCATTGGGATGGACAAAACAACTGTAAAAAATGTTATTGATCCATTCTATACAACAAGAACCACTAGAAAAGTCGGTCTTGGAGTCCCAATGTTTAAGGAAAACATTGAAGCTACTGGAGGAACCTTTAAAATCGAATCCGAAGTTGGAAAAGGTACTCATGTAACTGGTGAATTTATTAAAAATCATTTGGATACGCCACCAATGGGAAATATTGTTGAAACAATTATTACTTTAATTCAAGCTGATGAAAAAATTAATTATTTATTTAAATATACAAGTGATAAATTAGAATTTATTTTAGACACTCAAGAAATTAAAAAAATTCTTGAGGGTGTTCCAATTAATCAACCAGAGATAATTGTCTGGTTAAAAGAATATATAAAGGAGGGATTGCAATTATGAAATCCTTAGAAGATTTAAAAAAACTTCGTGATGCTGCTCAAAGCAACATGTCAATGCGGACAGATGAACAACAAAAATATCGGGTTGTCGTAGGAATGGCAACTTGCGGGATTGCAGCAGGAGCGCGTCCTGTTTTAAACACTTTAGTAGAAACTGTTGCCCAAGAAAAATTACCTGCAACAGTATTACAAACTGGATGTATTGGAATGTGCACTCTAGAACCAATCGTAGAAGTGTTTGATCGCGATGACAATAAAACAACATATGTATTAGTAGACTCTGCTAAAGCTAAAGAAATTGCTGAAAAACACTTAAAACATGATGAAATAATCGACGAGTATACTGTCGGACATTATAAGAAATAGGAGGTTGTAAGATGCCAACAAAAAGAACCCAAGTGTTAGTTTGTGCTGGAACTGGTTGTACAATCGGTAATTCAGGTGAGCTAATCACGGAATTCGAAAAAGAAATCAAAGCTCTTGGGCTTGAAAAAGAAGTTGAAGTTTTAAGAACTGGTTGTTTAGGATTATGTGGAGTTGGTCCAAATATTTCTATCTATCCAGATAATATCATTTATAAAACTGTTCAGGTTTCTGATGTTAAAGAAATCGTTATGGAACACTTCTATAAAGGTCGTCCAGTTCATCGTTTAATGTTAAATGAATCTGATGAAGAAACAAAAGAGATTCATGATATAAATGATACTAAATTCTATAATAAACAAAAAAGAATCGCCCTTCATAATTGTGGTGTAATTGACCCAGAAAACATTAATGAATATATCGGGAAAGATGGCTACTTTGCCTTAGCTAAAGTAGTTAGCGAAATGACTCCACAAGAAGTCGTAGATGTAATTAAAGCTAGTGGATTACGCGGCCGTGGAGGTGGTGGATTCCCTGCTGGAGTTAAATGGCAATTTGCTTTAAATGAACCTGGTAAAGAAAAATATGTTATTTGTAACGCTGATGAAGGTGATCCTGGAGCATTTATGGATCGTTCAATTCTTGAGGGAAATCCCCACAGTGTTATTGAAGCAATGGCTATTGCCGCTTATGCAATTGGTGCTAACCATGGATATATTTATATTCGAGCTGAATATCCTATTGCCGTAGAACGTTTAAATACAGCTTTAGAGCAAGCACGTGAGCTAGGACTAATCGGTAAAAATATTTTTGAGAGTGGTTTTGATTTTGATTTAGAACTACGTTTAGGAGCTGGAGCCTTCGTTTGTGGTGAAGAAACAGCTTTGATTCAATCAATTGAAGGTGAACGGGGAATGCCTAATCCGAAACCACCATTTCCTGCCCATAAAGGTGTCTGGGGAAAACCAACTATTATTAACAACGTTGAAACATATGCCAATATTGCTCAAATTATTCAACATGGTGCTGAATGGTTTAGGAGCATTGGTACTGAAACATCACCTGGTACAAAAGTATTTGCCCTTGGAGGAAAAATTGTTAATACTGGATTAGTTGAAGTTCCAATGGGAACTACTTTACGTGAAGTAATTTATGAAATTGGTGGTGGCTGCCCAAATCACAAACGCTTTAAAGCAGTTCAAACAGGTGGTCCATCAGGTGGCTGTTTGACTGAAGAACAATTAGATACACCAATTGGTTTTGATGAATTAGTAAAACTTGGCTCAATGATGGGATCAGGTGGAATGATCGTTCTCGACGAAGACAACTGTATGGTCGATGTAGCCCGCTTCTATATGGATTTTATTGTTGATGAATCATGTGGTAAATGCACTCCTTGCCGTGTAGGAACCAAACGAATGCTAGAATTGCTTGAACAAATTTGTGACGGTAAAGGAACAATGGAAACTTTAGATGAACTTGAATTACTAGCTTCAACAATTCAAGATACTGCTCTATGCGGCTTAGGTCAAACTGCTCCTAACCCTGTACTTTCTACGATCCATCAATTTAGAGATGAATATATTGCACATATCGTTGATAAAAAATGTCCTGCTGGGGTATGTAAAGAATTATTACAATATGAAATCGATGAAGATAAATGTCGTAAGTGTGGTCTTTGTGCTAAACAATGTCCAGTTGGAGCAATCAGTGGTGAACTTGGAAAAGTTCCATATGTTATCGATCAAGAAAAATGTATTAAATGTGGTCAATGTATTAAAGCATGCCACTTTAATGTAATTGAAAGAAAGTAGGTGTAAGGAATGTCGAAAATAAAAATGACTATCAACAACCGTGAGGTAGAGGCATATGAAGGCCAAACAGTCTTGGAAGCAGCCAAAAATAACGGAATCCATATCCCTACTTTATGTTATTTAAAAGATGTTACAGGAACAGGTGCTTGCCGTGTTTGCCAAGTTGAAATCGAAGGTGCAAAAACATTATGCGCTGCCTGTGTTTATCCTGTTAGAGAAGGACTAGTAGTTAAAACTAATTCTCAACGAGCTTTAGATGCAAGACGCCGAGTCGTAGAATTAATTGTTTCTAACCACTCTAAAGATTGTCTATCTTGTATCCGTAATACAAACTGCGAATTACAACGACTTTGTCAAGAATTAGGAGTCCGCGAAGATGCTTTTGCTGGCGAAAAAACAGCTCCTACCTTTGATGAAGTTTCGCCTGGAATCGTTCGTAATACTTCAAAGTGTGTCCTTTGCGGCCGCTGCGTTGAAACATGTGCTAAAACCCAAGGTTTAGGAATCCTAGGCTTTATGAATCGTGGTTTCAAAACTAAAGTTGGTCCAGTTTATGATAAGAGTATGAATGATGTCAACTGTATGCAATGTGGACAATGTATCAATGTTTGTCCAGTTGGAGCGTTACAAGAAAAAGAAGAAGTCCATAATGTTATTGCGGCTTTAAATGACGACAGTAAACATGTTGTAGTGCAAACTGCACCAGCAGTTAGAGCCAGTTTAGGCGAAGAATTTGGAATGCCAATAGGAACTAGAGTAACTGGTAAAATGGTCCATGCCTTAAAATTAATGGGCTTTGATAGAGTATATGACACAAATTTTGGTGCAGATTTGACCATAATGGAAGAAGGATACGAGTTTATCCATCGTATCAGCAATGATGGAGTTTTACCAATGATTACATCTTGTAGTCCTGGATGGGTAAACTATATTGAACACGAATATCCTGAATTATTAGATCATTTATCAAGTTGTAAATCACCACATATGATGCTAGGTTCAATGATTAAATCTTATTATGCAAAAGAAAATAACCTTGATCCAAAAGATATCTATGTTGTTTCTATTATGCCTTGTGTTGCTAAAAAAGGTGAAAAAGAACGTGAAGAAAACTTAACTGATGGTTTAAAAGATGTTGATGCTGTATTAACAACTAGAGAGTTAGGTAAATTAATTAAAATGTTTGGGATTAATTTCCGTGATTTGAAAGACGAAGATTTTGATCAAGACATGTTCGGTGAATACACAGGTGCCGGAGTTATCTTTGGTGCCAGTGGTGGTGTAATGGAAGCTGCCTTAAGAACTGTAACTGATGTTTTAACAAAAGAAGACTTAACTAATTTAGACTATCATGCAGTTCGTGGTGAAGAAGGAGTCAAAGAAGCTAGTTTAAAAATTGGTGATATGACAGTAAATGTTGCAGTTGCCCATAGTATGGTTCTAGCTAAACCTTTACTCGAAGAAATTAAAAACGGTACATCTAAATATCATTTCATTGAAATCATGGGATGTCCTGGCGGATGTGTTAACGGTGGTGGTCAATCATATGTTAATGCTTTAACTCGTAATAGCGGTTTTGACTGGAAACAAGCTCGTGCTAAAGCGTTGTATGATGAAGACTTAGCATTACCTGTTAGAAAATCCCATAAGAATTCACAAATTCAAAAATTATATGCTGATTTCTTAGGTGAACCAAACAGCGAAAAAGCACATCATTTATTACACACACATTATACAAGAAAAGAACGGTTTAAATAATTATCGTTAGGGGGGAATATATGAAGAAAATAATTAAATATTTATTATGTTTAATGATGATATTCACGATGATTGGGTGTTCAAATACAGAAACTAAAGATAAATCCAATACAGTTAAAATACTATGTCCTGCGGGAGCTCCGTCACTTGCCTTTGTCAGTGAGTATGAAAATATCAGTAAAAAAGGAAAAATAGATTTTGTTGATGGTAGCGATCAGCTTGTTGCTGAATTATCAAAAAATAGCAGTGATTACGATATTATTGTTGCCCCAATTAATTTAGGTGCTAAATTGATTGCTAGCGAACAAACCGATTATCGTATTCAAGGGGTTATTACCTGGGGTAATTTATACTATATTGGAACTAGTAACGAAGCATTAAATCAGACTGGCGAACTGGGTTTATTCGGTGAAGGTGCAGTTCCTCAAAAAATCGTTGATACTGTAAAAATTAATACTTCATTGACTCCTAAGTACTATCAATCAGCAACATTAGTACAACAACAATTATTATCGGGCAACATTCAAGTTGGAATGTTAGCTGAACCACTTGCAAGTGCAACGATTGCTAAAGCTAAACAAGCAGGAATTGAACTTTCAATTATTGCTGATTTACAAAAAGAATACGGTAAAGATGGTTATCCTCAGGCCGCTATCTTTGTTAAAGAAAATAACAGCTATGATGAACTATTTGAAGCAATCGATCAGTTCACTAATAATGATTACAATGGATTAAAAGACTATCTAGAAAAAATTGGTATCGAGACATTGAGTTTGCCAAGTGTTGAAATTACAGTTAAATCTATCGATCGTCAAAATGTCCATTATAAAAAAGCTAGTGAATGTTCTGAGCAAATTAAAGACTTCTTAAAATTATTTAACATTGATTATAATAAAAATATGTTAAGTTCATGAGACGTAAAATAATTACTTTAATATTAATTATTGGTTTATGGCAAGGTTTTGCTTTATCAATTGATAAAGCAGTAATCTTGCCTTTACCACTTGTAGTCTTTAACCAAATGTTCAACCTAGCAACTAGTCAATCCTTCTATATCGCAATTGGAGCAACTTTATCACGTGTTGCTTTAAGTTTCTTTTTAGCTTTAATAGTTGGGACCATCTTAGGCGTTTTTAGTGGCTTGTTTAAAAGTGTTAATGAATACTTAGCTCCAATTTTCTCATTCTTACAAACTATCCCTCAAATTGCCTATATTTTAATTTTATTGGTATGGTTTAAAAGTCTGACTGCATTGATCATCATTGTTTTATTGATGATTTTGCCAGTATTTTATAATAATGCTGTTAACGGTATTAAAAACATAAGTAACGATTTAAATGATGTTACGATTCTCTATCACCATCCATTTAAATTTAATCTAATTCATGTTTATCTCCCTTTAATCAAAGGGTATATCGTCTCAGCCGTTGAAACAGCTCTACCACAAAGTTTAAAGGTCGGTGTGATGGCTGAAATTTTTGTTTCCTCAAATCAAGGAATTGGTAAACAGTTGTATTTTGCTAGAGCACAAATTGATATGGTCAGTATTTTTGCCTGGACCATCTGGATGGTTATTATTATTATGTTAATTACATATTTTACTAATAAAATAATTAATAAAGATAAAAAGTAAAGAAGTCAAGCGATTTGCCATAACTAGCGCTAATCACACTTCTTTACTTTTTATCATCTACAATTATCTGATCTTTTCCACAACGTTTTCCTTTATATAAACGATCATCAGCACACTTTATCATAGTATTTAAATGCTTTGCTTTCATCGTATCTGAAATTCCAAAAGTCATCGTTATCTTAATAACATTACCCTCATAAATGAAAGAGTGCTGCCTTAAGAGATTATTAAAACGTTCAATTACATAAGTAAGTTCTTCTTTATTTGTATTAAAACATAAGAAAACAAACTCTTCACCACCCCAACGACATATATCAATATCATCAGGTATCTTATCTTTCATCAAATTTGCTAAACTATGTAATACATAATCACCACATAAATGACCATAAGTATCGTTAATAATCTTATAATCATCAATGTCGCCTATTACAATATTACAATCTAAATTAGGAGATGAATTTAAACTATCAAATAGATAATGACGTGTTCTAAGTCCTGTTAACTGATCATTATCAGCTATTTCTTGTAAATTTTCATTTAATTTATCTATTGCTTTTGAAGAAACATCAGAAATAAAAACACTGTATATCATAACAATAAAACAACAAACTGCATTAAATATTGAAAGAGTTAAAATAATATTTTTATCAGAAATTATATATATTGGAGCATCTTGGGTTGAACTGATTATTCTAATAATAATATAAATAAACACTTCAATAATTGCACATAAATAAGCCCATCTTGAATTTTTAAATGGCCAAAAATATACTAGCGATACCATTGCTAATAAGTACAAGGGAAAACCACTTTCCCATCCAAGTGTAAAAACTGTAATTCCAACAAATGTGATAACCTCAAGATGTACCGATAATACTGCAGTTCGATAATAGCCTTTATTTATTATTACCAGCATGATTCCATAAAAAATAACACTAAACAGATTATAAACTACTAAAAAATTAAAGTTTAATAAATAGAAAATACATAAATAGATTAGATGCATAATTAATGCTAAAGCTACAATTTGTAAATACACACTTCGTACATAGTTACTATGAGCAGCTTTCCCCTTTTCATTCATCTAATCACCTTCGTTCATCTCTATTATAGTAAATTTATACCATTTTTCATATATAAACTTAAAATAAAAAGGAACCTAATAATTTGGGTTCACTTCATATCTCTCATAGACGATATTCCTTTTTATTTTGTAGCTATTCTATAAGAACAGTTTAATGATTTCTTAAATATTTTTCTTTAATATATTCAATTGTTTCATCTAAATTAGAATTCGCCAAGCGTTTAAGCATATCTCTCAAGATTCTATCTGTATTTTCATTAATCACATAATAGTGATGCGTTTTATTATAATAATCAAATGGTGCTTTAAAATTAAACTGAGTTCCTTGATAAACCATCGTTGCAGCAACACGGTCGCAAAACATTTCAACAACATAATTAATTGGCATTTCAATGGCGATAATTCCTTTGCTAGTAAAATCGATCCAATATTCCCAATGATGTTTATTACGTCCTTTGTGATGCAGCCAGGCACTGCTATAACCAATAGTATCACGTTCATTACTATTTGGTGATTTATAGCCCAAATAATATTTAGCACCTGTTACTAATTCAGTCCAAGAATATTTAGATAAATCATGTTTTAACCCTTGTTTATACAAACCAAATCTGAAACATAATTTCATTACATAAAATTTATGTTTTGTAATTGTTTTAAAATGCTTAAACAGTTTCATTTAATTCACTTTCTGCCTTTGAAATATCGTCACTAGTATCTTCACGATATCGTGTAGCAAATATATCCTCTTGTTCATCCACTTCAACAATGTCAGCTAGATCTGGTAATTCTTCAAGTGTTGTTAAACCAAAAGTATCCATGAACTCATCAGTTACACCATACAAAATAGGCATTCCCGGAGTATCCTCTCGCCCAACCTCTTTGATCAAGGCTTTAGCTACGAGCTTACGAATCATTGCATCGCATCCAACTCCACGAATATCTTCAACTCCAGCCCGTGTAATGGGCTGATTATAAGCAATAATTGCTAATGTCTCTAAAGCAGCATTCGATAAACTAGCACTGCTTTGTTCGACCATCTTTTGATAATAAATAAAGTAATCAGCATTAGTAGCTAATTTATAACGTCCGCCAAAATTAACTAGAACAATCCCCTTTAAAGCTTTATTCCCATAAATTTCTGTAAATTGATCCATTAATAGCGTTGCTTCTTTTTTACTTATTTCTAATACTCCGGCTACTTGTTTAATATCAACACCATCATCACCAGCTAGATACAACATACCCTCAATAATATCTAAATAATTATTTTGTTCCATTAAACTTTCCCCTCTACATATATTTCTTCAAATAACCCATCTTGAATAATCTCTACTTCTTTATCTTTAGCTAAAACTAATATTGAAATAAAAGTTACAATAAAATAGAAACGGTCATGACGGTCAAATAATTCCTCAAATTTAACTTTCTTATTTACTCTTGTTTTAAAATAATTTCGTATTTGAGCTGTTCTTTCATCAATTGAAATATCTTTTTTAGCAATATGTGTATCCAGTGGTTTCATCATTGCTTTTCGCTGAAACATTTTTTGCATTGCTTTCATTAAATCATAAACTTCTAATCCTTCAGGAATCATTGAACTAGTATCCACAACATACTCGTCCATTGACTCTGCCGGTTTAATAATAACTGTTTGACGCTGTTCATATTTATCACGAATTTCATCTAAAACATCTTTATAACGCTTATACTCGATTAGTCGTTTGATCAAAGCTTCACGAGGGTCTTCTTGATATTCATCATTAATTGTCACCTTTTCTTTAGGAATCAGCATCTTACTTTTCATTTCAATCAAATCTGCCGCCATCACTAAATACTCTGACATGATTTCTAATTTAGAAGGATCCATAGCATGAATATATTGCAAATATTGATCTGCAATCAAAGACAATTCTAATTTTTCTAAGTCCATTTCTTTTTCCTTGATCAAATGTAGTAATAAATCTAATGGACCTTGAAAATCTTCAATTATTACTTGATATTCCACTATCGATACCTCCTTCACTTCGATTACGCATTTGTTATTATAACATATATATTATTGCTTTAGAAGTATTCTTTTAGGACCATAACAAACAAAAAACTATAACGTTTAAATCACGTTATAGTCTATTATGAGCCTCTTTTCGTCTTGGGCTTACGAATAATAAAATTAAGCATTTCTTTGCCATCAAAAGGATATAGAGGATATAAATAAGATACCCCAAATGGTTTTAAAGATACTAAATAACCAATTAAGATCACATGATAAATGACAAAACCGATCCATCCTAAAAAACCAACAAAAATAATTAAAAATATTTTTAAATATTTATTAGTAAGCGATAGCTCATAGTTAGGGGTTGCAAAACCACCGACATCACCAATTGCACAGAATAATAAAATTTCTTCACTAAAAATTCCTAAATCAATTGCAAACTGTCCTAATAATACAGCGGCAATCATCCCCATCGCATTTGACAAAGAGGTAGGAGTATGAATCGTAGCAATCCGTAACAACTCAATCGCTAATTCAACAAGCAAGACTTGTCCTAAAAAGACTAGATCAATAGTCCCCTTACTTGTCAATAGTAGCCATAAAGGTACTAAATAAATAGAAATTAATACTGCACTACAACGAATTAATCGTATAAAAGTCCCAATGATTGGTGTTTGACGATGCTCCTCAACATGCTCCAATATTTCAAATAATGTGGTCGGCAACATCATTACTGAAGACGATGTATCGCAAATAATAGCAATATGACCATGAAGGATATGCGTAGCTACTACATCCGGGCGTTCACTATATCGAACAAGTGGAAATGGATTATATCCTTGATCTAAGATCATCTCTTCAACGGCACGATCAGACATGACCAAATCTTCATTTTTAATTTCTTTTATACGTTGTAATACTGTTTCCAGCATAGTTTGATCAACTGTGCTATCTAAATAACATAAACAAACATCTAAGGGATTATTTTTCCCAATCGTCTGTTTATTCATAACTAGATCAATCGTACGAATTCGTCGGCGAATCAAACCCGCACAAGTCAGCATCGATTCATTAAAACCATCTTTAGAGCCTCTGACGCTTTTTTCTGTCTCGGGTTCTTCTACAGAACGACTAGGAAAGTGACGAGTATCTAAAACATAAGTTTTATCGCGATAATTAATCATTGCACAACCAGTTAACATTGAATACATGGCCTTTTGATAATCCGGTTCGTCTTTAACATCACCATTATTTAAGCAATCTTTTAATGTTTCACCACGATGGTTGGTAATCCCTTCAACTAAATAAGCAATTAGATCATCAGAGCAAAGACTAGAAACATAATTAATTGTAACTTTTTCATTTTCAAAATCAAGCGTTCGGGTATTTAAATCAAATGATGGATTGTTATTGATCATGATTTTGGCTTAGTACAAATTGCAACTAAAAAAGCAAATAAAATAGCACTACTAATACCCGCTGCGGTTAAATCAAAAATACCCATCGCTAATCCAAAAACGCCAAATTCTTTAGTTGCTGCAAGCGCTCCATGCATCAACGAATGACCAAAACTTGTGATTGGCAATAATGCTCCTGCATGAAATATTTCAACTAGTTTATCATAGATATGAAACAAATCTAAAAAAGCACCAATAACAACAAATAGACTCGTAATATGTCCAGGAGTTAATTTTGAATATTCATAAATCAACTGTGCAATTACACAGACAAAGCCACAAAAAATAAATGCTAATAGATAATTCATTATTCAACAACCTCCAAACTAAAGGCATGGGCAATACAAGGTATACTTTGTTTTTGATTAGTCATAACCGGTGACAATAATGCCCCTGTTGTAATCACTAAAACCCGCTTGTACTTATGTTTTAACATTTTCTGATAGATGTACCCAAATGCTACTAAAGCACTGCACGAAGGCCCACTCCCACCTTGATTAACATCTTGATCACTATCATATAATAGACAGCCGCAATCATCATACTCATTATAGGTAACACTATTTTTATTCATTAATTCCTTCATAATCGATTTCCCATAAGTTGATAAATCACCAGTAAGAATCAAATCATAATCAGTTCCTTGCCGGTTTAAATCTTTTAGATGATTAACTAATGTATCAAAGGCTGCTGGTGCCATTGCTCTTCCCATGTCATTAGGATCACTTTGGTTCATATCAATAACACGACCAATAGTTAATGCTTCTATTCTAACAGCGCTAGGATTATTATCAAGAATTACACTGACTGCACCTGTAGCTGTCGTTGTCATTGTTTCTTTACGTTGGACACCATATTCAATTGGATAACGAAATTGTCTTTCAGCGGTTGCATTATGGCTGCAAACAAAACAATTTGCATTATGAATACAATGATTTTCAATTAACATTGAGGCTGCATTAATAACTAGCCCCATTGTTGCACAAGCACCATACATCGCCATAAATGGTCTTTGAAAATCTTTAGCAGTGTAATTACTGGCAGTGACTTGATTATTTAAATCTCCACCTAAAAAGACATTAATGTCATCTTTTTTCAACTTTCCTTTTTTTAAAGCATGACTAATCGCATCTTGAAGCATTGCCATTTCTGCTAATTCATAAGATTTATGTCCAAAATGAAAATCAGGGTAGTGTCTATCAAAATATTGACCTAACGGTCCATTAAATTCGTCAATCCCGCACGTTGTTCCTGTTGCTCTAACATAAACATTATTCAACTGCATTGAACTACCAGATAAGACTGATGACATAACGAATACCTCCTAACACAAACGAAGCAACAATCCCAAAAGTAATGACTGTTCCTCCTAATTTAAACATATTAGCTCCTATACCTGTTACTAAACCTTCGCTTTTAGCTTCTAAGGCACTAGAAGTCATACTATTAGCAAATCCAGTAATTGGGATAAAAGTTCCAGCTCCTGCCTTTTTTCCAATTCGATCATATATTCCCAATCCTGTCAAAATAGCAGCAGCCAAAACAATCGTAATAATCATCATTGGTGTTGCTTCTTTTTCACTCACATCAAAAATATACATGTAAAACTCTAAAATGCCTTGACCGACAGCACCGATAATGCCACCATAAATAAATGCACTTAAACAATGCTTCCCCACTTGTTTTTGGGGTTTTAAATCTTCAGCAATTTCATTATACTGTGATGTATTCATATTATTCACCTCACAATATTTTTTCCATATTAAAAAAAATTAAACAAAAAAGAGTCAAAACTGACTCTTATAGGCGTTTTAACACTCTTAAAACACTATATCCTAAAATGATATCTACTGGAATCATGATACATTCTTTAATGACTCGGATAAATAACGATAATGTAAATGGAATTCCATACATAACTTGTAACCAATAAGGCGTTAACATAAATGTAATTACCATTTCAACTAATACTACCGAAATCAACCACAGATTAAACAAATGATATTCCTGATCATTTAATTTCTTTTTATAATAACGCATAACAGTAAACAAGACACTTATCATCACAATACAAACCACACTAATTATTATTTTAAAATTAAGTGTAATGTCTACAACATTCTTAGAAATAACTACTTGATCTAAACTAAATACATAAAAGCAAGCCCCTATTCCTAAAAAAATTAAAATTACTTGGATTGCCTTTTCTAAATAATTCATATAATTTTCTTTAATCGTGGCAACTACAATGGATGGAATCAAACATTGTAATACCGCACTCAAAGTAAATCCTAAAAAAGGAAATCCCGTTGGTGTCACAATTAATCCAACTAAATCAACAGCAAGACCAATTATATAACAATATCCTGGTGCAAGCATTATCCCTGCTAAAAGCATTGGGATTACTTCAATTGAGATTTTTAGACTCTCAAAACCAAACAAAGGTATCATAATCGATAACCTTTTTAAAATAGCGGCTAAAACAATAAATAAAGCTGCTAATGTGAGTGATTTAGTATCACTCTTAATTGGAAATTTCCAAAATACAAAAATTCCAATTAAAACTAAAATAATTCCGCAAATAATTTGAATCATAACTTGATTGCTACTTATTTACAATCTTTCCTGCTTCAACCTCATTTCTAGTCCACAGGCGTTAATTCCGATCACTGACCGTACATGCGATTGCTACTAAAAAGTAGACTCCCCCTTTTTCTAAATTATATACAAGATTGTATACAATGGAAATAATACTACAAATTAGCAGACACTTCAACATATTTAATTATTCATCAACAAAGCCTAAGTACTCCTTTTTACAAATTACAAGCATATCATCACGTTTTATCCGTGTTTTACCATCAGGGATAATCATTTTATTATCACGTTTAATTAAGACTACTAAAAACTTATTACGAGGATTGATCATCGCTAGAGTACAATCGATCCAATGATGATGCTCTTCAATGTATTCCTCATCTAAATAAATATCATTTCCTTCGTAACCTGGTGCACACATAATCAATAGATCACCTTTTAAAACCCTTGTTGTCCCTTTAGGTAAGATCATCTGATTATCGCGAATAATTGTAGCAACTAACATATTAGTCGGCATTACAATATCAATTAATGTTTGATTTATCCATGGATGATCATCACTCAAATAAACTCGAATTAATTCAAATGAGCTATCATCACTATAATCATTAAATGTTTTCATTGTATCATTTTGATCATCTTCCACTTTGAGCCATTTTGCTACTAAAGGCAATAGACTCCCTTGAAATGTTATTGAAAGTAAAGCAACGAAAAAGACAATATGAAAAATGTCATTATTCGTATATGCAGGTGATACCACTGTCATGATTGCAAAAACAATCGAAGCCGCACCTCTTAAACCACACCAGGAAATAAACAATTGTTGTTTAAACGGTACTCTAAACGGCGTTAAACAGATAAATACCGTTAACGGACGCGCAACAAAAGTTAAAAATAGTGTAATTAGGATAGCAGAGCCTATTATATCGGGAATTTGTGACGGGAAAGACAATAAACCTAGTAAGAAAAACAACAAGATCTGCATCATATGAGAAATACTGTCAAAAAAATGAACTAGTGAAACTTTCTTTTTTAAACGACTATTTCCTAATATTATTCCAAATAGATAAACACTTAAAAAACCATTTCCATTCAGTGCTACTGGTAATGCATATGCTAACAATGCTAGAGCAGCTACAAAAATCGATTTTAAGCCAACTTCATTTAATTGAATCTTATCTAAATAATTTTTTGCTAAAAGACCAATTACTACACCACTAATAATCCCGAATATTATCTGACTAAAAATAAGCATATAAATATTAGTTTTCCCGCTTGATAAAAGGGTCAAAATAATAATTGTCAGCATATATGCTGTAGGATCATTACTTCCACTTTCCATTTCAAGCAATGGAGCAATACCTGCTTTTAGATTTAAACGCTTCATTCTTAAAATACTAAATACTGAAGCCGCATCAGTTGAAGCCATTACTGCTCCAATCAGCATCCCTTCAATTAAACTAGTGTGCAATACCCAATAACAAAATAAACCAACAAAGCCACAAGTTAAAATAACGCCAAGTGTCGACATTATCGTTGCTCTAATAAGTACCGGTTTAGCACTATTAAAATTCAAACAAAAACCACCATAAAACATAATATAAATTAATGCAAATGTACAAATTTGCTCACTTATAATAAAATCATCAAAGCTGATTTTAAACAAGCCATCACTTCCAAATACCATTCCCAACAAAATAAAAATCAATAAAGTTGGTACTCCAAATTTAGATGAAAGCCTTGTTGCAAGAATACACACAATTACTACTACTGCAATCAATAATAAAAATAACGTCATGTCATTCCTCCTATCTTTGTATTATTATATCATATCTAATTAAAAATAATAAATAAAACTCATTATGAAATTTTTTTAGCAAAAAAAGAATCAGTATTACCTGATTCTAACTTCTATCAATTATATATTCCCTTACCTTAGAGATGAAATATAACGATCCCGTTACAAATACTGTCCCCTCATGAGTAAAAGCCTTATCAATCGCTGTTTTAAAATTTGGCTCAATTTTAACATCAAAGCCATTTGCTAATGTCTTAGCATCACTAGCTCGAACATGTTCAAATTCACAAATAGTTATATCTTTAGTTAATTGTAACAATTTTTCAATCATATGTTTATAATCTTTATCCCGTAAAGCACTAAAGATTATTTTTATATTGTCATATTTTTTAGCACATTCATAGAAAGCATCAATTCCTTCTTTATTATGAGCACCATCTATAATAATCAAAGGTTCAATATTAATTATTTCAAATCTACCAGCCCAGCGAGCATTATACATTCCCTGAAGTAAATCATCATCACTAAAATCAACAAATTGATGTTCTTTTAAATATATCAGTGCTTCTAGTGCTAAAGCACTATTATTAATCTGATATAAAGCCGGTGTATCAAGAATAATATCATAATCACGATAATGATAACTAACATTATTCCCATCAATAATTTTAGTTATTGGTTTTAAAGTTATAAGCTCACTATGATGTTTTAAACAAACATCTCTAAATACAGCCAAACATTCTTCCTTTGTTTCCCCGGTTAAGTAATCAATTCCTTCTTTAACAATTCCAGCTTTATTTAAAGCAATACTTTGATAATCATGACCTAAATAATCAACGTGATCTAAACCAATATTAGTATTGATTGCTAATTTAGGCATAATGATATTCGTTGCATCCAATAAACCGCCTAATCCTACTTCAAATAACGCAAAATCGACATTCTGCTCAATAAAATACATAATTGCAATAAATACTTCAATTTCAAACATTGAGATTTCATATTTTAACCATAGTTCCACATATCGATTTGCATATCTAACCATTGTTTCTTCATCAATGAACTGGTCATTGATACGAATAATATCTAATCTTGAGTATAGTGCTGGTGAGGTAAATGTTGCAATCCTATATCCCGCCTGTTTTAAAACTTCTTTAATATAATTAGTAGTTGAACCCTTTCCATTTGTCCCACCAATATGAACACAGTCAAGAAATAACTGAGGATTTCCTATATCTTCCATATAATGTTTAAAATTATTAAGGCTGTATACCCGATCTTTTTGACTATTTATAAAATTAACTACCTCATCATAAGTATTAAAACGTTTATTGACTACCCTTTGTTTAAGCATTGGATAATATAATATACCATTTTTCTTAGTTAGATCACCGACCATTTTAAAACCTAAGTTTAAATAAAATCCTTTAGCCCCAATTCCAGAATTAACTTCAAGATCAGCTAAAGCCAAATTATCAATCAACTCAAATAATTTTGTTCCAATCCCATTTCCCTGATAATCATTATCAACAAATAATAAACTTAGATGTTTTCCCTGAGTAAGTGTAATAATCCCAATTATTTTTTTATTCTCTAAACATATATAAGTCAAATTTTGTTTATTACGATAAAATGTATCACAATTTACTTGATTAAAACTATTAATTCCCTCTTGATCAAAGTCTTTATAAATATCTTTTTTAGCTACTCGTGCAACTAATTCAATTGCTTCTTTTATTTCATTTTCTTTTAATATTCTATATTCCATATTCTCCACCTTAGAACATTATAGAATAAAAGAAGTGGCTAAGCCACTTCTTTTTTTAGAATTTTTCAAATTGATCAATATTTAAAACAAATACGGTTGCCCCACCAACTAAAACATCAACCATAATTGGTGTAAAGAATTCTCCCATCTCTGTTGGAGGAACAGTAGGTTCTTTTTCTACCCGTTTCTTTGAATGTGCTTTGATAATAGAAATACAGTCTTCTACTTTATCATCATTAGTTCCAACAAAAAATGTTGTATTTCCTTTTTTCAAAAATCCCCCAGTAGTAGATAATTTAGTTACGAAGTATCCGCCTTCAGTAAGAGCTCCTTGAACCGATGAGCTGTCATCTGAATTAACAATTGCGATTATAAGTTTCATATTAACTCCTCCTTATACTTCTTATACATATATTATACTACGATTTTTCAAAAGATAGTACAAATATAATAATTAAAGTATTTCATTATGTTGAATAGGTAAGAAGATAGATTCATATTCATTTAAAACATAAGAATCTGTCATCATTGATAAATAGTCAGCAACTATTAATGCTGGATCATTTTTACTATATGCCGGAGCCATCTTATTAACAAATGCTTTTATTTTACAATCATGATTATTAGGATCAGTTAATTCATCATAATAAACATGATATAACTGATTAATCATTCGGACTAATTTTGTATTTTCTTTTACTAGCACCGGATGTTGATGAACCCGATTAGATAAAAAATTCAATAAAGTTTTCAAAGCACTAAACACTTCATTAGAAAAGCGAAGATATGGCTTTCCATAACTATGAATAACAATATCTCCAATCAATCGATTTATCATTGATTTATTATCAAAACCTAAAATATCAGTTACCTCTTTAGGAAGATCAGACTGTTTAATGATTCCTACTTTAATTGCGTCTTCAATATCTTTACCAATATATGAGATAACATCTGACACCCGAACAACACAGCCTTCTAATGTCATTGGACGAATAATTAAGCTAGTATTCTTTTGGTGCCAACAATCTTCATATTCCTGCCAAAATTGCGCAATAGTTTTATCATAATCCGGCATATATTTTTTCGATAACATTTCACCGTTATGACACAGAATCGCATCTAACACTTGTAAAGAGACATTATAACCGATTCCATCGCGTTCAATAAAAAGAATATTCCGTACACTATTAGCATTATGGGCAAAATATCCAAATCCCTTTGTCTGCAGAATTTTATCAAGAGCCTTTTCTCCAACATGTCCATATGGTGCATGGCCTAGATCATGTCCTAAAGCCGCCGCTTCAATCAAATCTTGATTTAAAGCAAGACCACGACCAATCTGACGAGCAATCCGACTCACCCATTGGACATGAATAGAACGCTTTGAAATATGAGCATTATTAAAAAAAGATAATGCTTGAGTTTTATCAACATATCGCTGATATGATTTACAATATAAAATTCGATCAATGTCTTCTTCAAACGGCCATCGGATATCAAATTCTTCACGATTTCTAATCGTCTGTTTTACTTTTATACAATCACGATTTTTAGTGGCATAGATAGAAAGCTGATCATCGGCCTCTTTAGTCATTCGTAATGCATTTTTTATGACTATTTCTTCTTTTTTCATTGGAACACCTCTCTATATTCTACACGATTTTTTCTTATTTATGCTACTTTCGCCAAAGTGATGGTGAAAACAAAAGCAGCATTGGGAAAAGTTCTAAACGTCCTGCCAGCATGTCGAAAGTTAAAACTATTTTAGAAACATCTGGCAACGAACCAAAATTACTTACTGGTCCAACAACATCTAAACCAGGACCGATATTATTTAAACAAGAAGCAATAGCTGAAAAAGCACTTTTAAAATCAAGATTAAGAAATGTTAAAATCAATAACGATAGAGCAAATATCGTAATATATACGACTAAATATGCATGAATCGTTCTGATTACATTATCTTCAACCGGTTGATTTTCAAATTCAACTGCACGAACGCTATGGGGATGTAATAATTTATGCAGTTCATTTCTTGCATTTTTAAAATAAATTACAATTCTTGATACCTTGATTCCACCACCAGTTGAGCCTGAACAAGCACCAACAAACATCAATGATAATAATATTACTTGTGAAAATACTGGCCATTGCCCATAGTCAGCAGTTACAAATCCTGTCGTCGTTATGATTGACCCAACCTGGAAACTTGAATAACGGAATGCAGATAAGATTGAATCATATAATGGTAAAATATTAATCGTAATTAAAGCTATTGCAGCAACAATTATAATCAAATACCAGCGCAATTCTTCGCTTTTTAATACTTCCTTGATTCGCCCTAAAATGAAGAAATAAATCAAGTTAAAATTAATTCCAAATAAGATCATAAAAACAGTTATCACACCATCAATATAAGCACTATCATAAGCAGCGATACTTGCGTTTTTAATTCCAAACCCTCCTGTACCAGCGGTTCCAAAAGCATTCAAAATGCAATCAAATAACGGCATTCCGCCAAATAGTAAAAGAATTATTTCAATAACCGTCATAATTGCATAAATCACATATAAGATTCGTGCAGTTAATCGTACTTTAGAAACCAATTTTCCAACCACCGGTCCAGGAACCTCAGCTCGTAAAATATGTAATGAACGTCCTGAAGCAATCGGGATAAATGCGATTACAAACACAAGAATCCCCATTCCTCCAACCCAATGTGTAAAGCTTCGCCAAAATAAACTTGTATGGCTTAATGCCTCCACATTGGATAAAATCGAAGATCCGGTTGTTGTAAAACCCGATACAGTTTCAAACACCGCATCTACATATGAAGGTATCTCACCAGTTAAACAAAACGGAATGGCCCCTAATAATGATATCAATAACCAGCTCAATGCTACGATAGCAAAACCCTCACGAGCATAAATATTCTTTTTACGAGGAGCTTTTCTTGAAATTAGAATTCCTAAAGCCAGCATTATTATGCCAAGTATCGCATAATAAACCCCCTCTGTTTCTTGATAAATCAACGAGACAATTACTGGCATGAACATTAATAAACCGGTAATTGTTAATAACTTACCGATTGTAAAAACAATCATTTTTTTATTCATCCTGCTTATCTCCTTATAATATCATTTAGACTTTTCATTGTCTCACCACGAGAAATAATGACTAAATGATCCCCTAATTCAATCGTCGTATCCCCCTTAGGTACAATTGTTTCATTTTCTCGGGAAATAGCAGCAACTAACACATGATTCTTTAAATTCAAATCATTTAACGTCATTCCTAAAAAAGTTATTTTAGGTGTAGCGATAAATTCACTAGCTTCCACTTCACCATCTACAATCTTATATAAAGTTTTAACACTTGAATCATCATCTTTATTCATTTTTGCTCGAACATAACGAATTATTTGACCAGCAATAATTTTCTTTGGAGCTACGATACTATCAACCTTTAGACTATCCGCAAGACCTGTAAAACTCATCCGAGTAACTTTAGCAATAGTCTTTTTATGATAAATATTTTTAGCATACAAAGATAAAATTAAATTTTCTTCATCTAACCCTGTCAATGCTAAAAAAGCATCTGTTGTCTCTAAACCTTCTTCTAATAATACCTCTTCATCACTTCCATCTGCATTAATAACAGTAACAAACGGTAATTTTTTAGCAAGCACACGACAATGTTCAATATCCTTTTCAATGATTTTTACTTTTATTCCTTGAACCCCTAACTGTTTAGCTAAATAATAAGCAATCTTTCCTCCACCAACAATTAAAACATTTTTTATCCTATTTGTAACAATGCCAATATCTAAACAAAATCTTGATAAGTCTCGATGTGATCCTGTAATAAATAAATGATCACCTGGTTTAATAATATAATTACCATCTGGTATAATTACTTCTTCATTGTGACTTACAGCACATACTAAAATATTAGTCTTAGTAATACTATGTAATTGACTTAGCGGAATATCACGTAAATAACTATCTTCTTCTACATAAAATTCTGCCAATTCAACTTTTCCACGAGCAAAGGTATCAACCTTTACAGCCGAAGGAAATGATAATGATCTTCTAATCTCATTTGCTGCTTCTAATTCAGGATTAATAATCATTGAAAAACCTAACTGATTACGCATAAAATCACGTTGTTTAGAATAATCGGGATTTCTTACTCGAGCAATTGTATGGCGAGTCCCCATTTGTTTTGCCATTAATCCAGCTAAGATATTTAATTCATCCGATGCAGTAACACAAATAATCAAATTTGCTGTAGTTGCCCCTGCCTCCATCAAGATATCATAAGAACCACCATTACCTACAACTCCAATGACATCATATAAGTTTACTACATCTTCTATTTTTTGTGCATCCTGGTCAATCACAATAATATCATGATCCTCGTTGGACATATGCTTAATTAAAGTTTTTCCAACCTTACCAGCACCCAAAATTATAACATTCATAAAGAATAGCCTCCCTTGATAATAACCAAATTGTAGTCCATTTTCCTATATTTCTCAATAGGAATTCGGCAAATACATAAGAAGTTTACCAAATTGAAACATTTTTACAAGGACTTAATAAGTTCTTATAAGATTAACAATTTTTATATCATTTAATTTTAAAATAGATTTCTCATTTTCATTAACTATGATTCATTAGTATAAATTTAAATAACTTAGCCTATATTAGCCTTCGTAAACCATTTATAACAAAATAAAAAAGGACTAAATAAACTAAATCCTATAGATGACACTCCTCTTTATTTTGTGTCTTTTCTATAGGATTTAGTTTAAAAAGTGTCCTTATTTAGTCATATAATCGAATCTTTCCAGTTCTTTAGTCTTACCAATTACCAAGAAATGATCCCCATTTTGGATCATATATTCTGGAGCAACATCTAGAGAAAGATGATCTTCATCACCATGTTTGATTCCAATAATATTCATATTATAAACACGACGAATATTTAAATCAATAAAATTCTTTCCTACCCAATCAAGTGGTGCTTTAATTTCAACTACTGAATAATCTTCATCAAGTTCAACTAAGTCAACAATACTTTTTCTCAATAAACTCTTAGCTACTTTAAGTCCCATATCTTTTTCAGCACGAATAACTTTATTAGCCCCTACTTTTTCAAGAATTTTCATAAATTGTTTATTTTTAGCCTTGGCAATAACATATGGAACACCCAATTCTTTTAAATTCATAGTTGCTAAAACAGCTTCTTCCAAATGTGTTCCGATTGCAACAATAGCAACATCAATATCCTCAATACCGATAGCTCGCAGTTCTTCTTGATCAGTAACATTCGCTACAACTGCTTTCGTTACTTCATCAGCTACCCGCTCAACACATGATTCATCTTGATCAACAGCAATAACCTCACAGCCATATTCTGCCAATGTTGTTGCGACTGTTGAACCGAAAATTCCTAATCCTAATACTGCATATTGTTTACTATTCATCTTTATACCCTCTTTTTATCCTAATAAGATATTCCCATCAGGATACCTTACCTCTTTTTTACTTGCTTGCATATATGATTTTCTTGCAAAAGAAATCATCATTGTAATTGGTCCGATTCGACCAATATACATCAACATAATTATTACAATTTTACCGAAAACACTTAAATACGGTGTTAGTGAAGCACTTAATCCTACCGTTGCTCCTGCAGAAACAACCTCAAAACAAATATCAATAAATGGTGCCTGTTCGGTAATACTCAAAGCAAATATACTTAAAAATACAATTGCTAATGCCATAGAAATAATCGCAAATGAACGCACAATTAAACGTTTAGGAATTCTTCTTGAAAAAGCTGTTACTTCTTTGCGTCCATGATAAATATTGTATACTTCTAATACACCTATTGCAAACGTTACTGTTTTGATTCCTCCAGCAGTACCTGCAGGTGAACCACCAATAAACATCAATACACACATCATCAACTTCGTTGAAGGATGTAAACTTGCCATGTCAACTGAAGCAAACCCAGCCGTTCTAAGAGTTGCTGATTGAAAAAAAGAAATCTGTATTTGATCAAATAGAGGTAGTCCTCCAATTGTTTTGATATTATTAAATTCACACAAATAAAATAAAACAGCTCCTGCTAATAACAATACTACTGTTGCAATAATAACCAGTTTTGTATGTAATGAAAAACTTTTAAATAAATGTTTTTTACTAAATTTCGACCGTTTTCCATACTCTTTTTTTATACAATGAGCAACATCAAACCAAACAACAAATCCAAGACCACCCATTATAATCAAACCTGGAATAACCAAATTGATAATCAGATTATTTTGATATCCAATCAATGAGTTAGCTCCTAGCACATCAAATCCAGCATTACAAAATGCTGAAATCGAGTGAAAGATTGAATAATAAATTCCTTTCACGATTCCAAAATCAGGAATAAATACAAATGCTAGAATGATTGCACCTAACCCTTCAACAATAAATGTATATTTAATTACATTTTTTACAAACTTAGGCAGATCATTTAACGATGGCTGATTTAAAGCTTCTTGTAAAACCAACTTATTTGTAAGAGATATTTTCTTTTTGACCATTATTAATAATAAATTTAAAAAAGTCAAAAAACCTAACCCACCAATTTGAATTAAAATAATAATAACGATTTGTCCTAATATATTGAACTGTTCACTTGTTACTACAGGTACTAATCCTGTTACACAAGTTGCTGAAGTAGCAATAAATAAATTATTTAAATATGCTGTCGGTGTTGTATTATTACAAATTGGCAGCATTAACAAAACTGAACCAATTAAGATAACTGCTAAAAAGCTAATGGCAATCTGTCTTGTTGGTCGCATAGGATGGTGCTCATGATGCATCTTTAAAGTCGAGACCTTCATTTTTTATCCTCCTAAAAGAACAAGTGGTCAATTAATATTTTTGCGCCCATCACAATTAATATTAATCCACCGGCTAATTCTGCTTTACTCTTATATTTTTCACCAAATACATTACCAACTTTGACCCCAATTACACAAATAATAAAGGTAATAATTCCAATCATGCTTACTGAAAGCAATAATGACACATTAAAGAACGCAAAAGTAATGCCAACAGCTAGGGCATCTATGCTGGTAGCAATTGACAACATGATCAAATCCCCTAATCTCAAACTATCATCTTGACATTCATCATCATCACTTGATAATGCTTCTTTAATCATATTCGCCCCGATTAAAGCTAATAAGATAAAAGCAATCCAGTGATCAATAGCTGCAATCTTATTGGCAAATGTTGTTCCTAAAACATAACCTAATGCCGGCATTAAAGCTTGAAACACCCCGAAAAAAGCAGCAATGATAATAGCTTTTTTATAGTTCATTCTTCGCATTGCTAAACCTTTACAGATTGAAACTGCAAAAGCATCCATTGCTAAGCCCACTCCAATGAGGGCTATTTCTATTATTGACATTCCTTATCTATTCCCCTTTTAAAATAAATTCACTACATTTTAAACCATCTATTGCACTAGACATAATTCCACCAGCATACCCAGCGCCTTCACCAATCGGCATGATTCCCTTAATATTACTTTGAAAATTTTCATCACGATATAAGCGTACTGGTGCTGAACTTCTAGATTCAACTCCTGAAAGCATTGCTTTTTCTGTAAACCCTGTAAATTTATGATTCATTAATTGTAATCCTTCTTTTAAAGCAAGATTGACCTCATTACTAAATATTTGACTTAATTTAGCATATCTCACATTTGGTTGAACACTGCAGCTTACTTCTTCCATTTTTAAATCCAGAGTATCATTTAAATAATCTTCAACCCTCATGACTGGCACACTATAATCTTTACCACCTAATTCAAAAGCTTTTTGTTCTAATTCTCGTTGATAGGTAATACCAGCTAATGGATGCGAACTAGCAAAATCTTCAGGTCCCACAGTAACCAGAACTGCACTATTAGCATTTGCTTCATCACGAGCTTGATTACTCATTCCATTAACAACGATTCCACCAGCCTCACTACTTGAGTTTATAACTTTACCTCCCGGACACATACAAAAAGTATATACTCCACGACCATTACTAGTTTTGACCGCTAATTTATAATCAGCAGCTTTTAAACTTGGATGATTCGCATATTTACCATATTGATGCTCATTTATGAATGACTGCAAGTGTTCAATTCGAAGTCCTACCGCAAATGATTTTTGCTCCATTTTTATTCCTTTTTGATATAGCATTTCATAAGTGTCTCGAGCACTATGACCAATTGCTAGAACTAATTTATCTAATTCCATCGTAGTTTTAATATTATTTTTTTCAACAACAATGTTTACTAGCTGATCATCTGCTAAATTAACATCAACTAATTTTGTCTCAAATAACACTTCACCACCATTAGCAATAATCGTCTCACGCATACTTTTAACAACCTTAATTAAATAATCAGTCCCTACATGTGGCTTATTTACATATAAAATATCACTTTCAGCACCATGCTTAACAAAGGTTTCAAGAATAAATTTTTTTCGTTTATCCTTAACCCCAGTTGTTAATTTGCCATCACTAAAAGTTCCTGCTCCCCCTTCCCCAAATTGAACATTACTATCAGGACTTAATTTCCCTGTTTTAAAAAAGTTATCGATATCTTCTTTCCTCTGTTCAACCGCATTGCCACGTTCAATCAATGTTACCTTTTGATGAGCCCGCGCCAAATTATAAGCGCAAAAAAGTCCAGCGGGACCACTGCCTACTACTACAATATGCTTGTCAGTTGATTTTAAAACCGGATAGTCATAAGCAACTACTTTTGATAAGTTTAATTTAGGATATTTTTTTATCATTAAATCTTCATTCTCGACAGTAAAATTAAAACTACAAACAAAGTGAACTTTGTTTTTTCTTCTTGCATCAACAGCCTGTTTAACTAGTTTAACATCAAATATTTTATTTTTAGAAATATTTAATTGTTGTGAGATTATTTTTCGATAATCTGCCAGTTCCAAAGGAACTTTTACATTATTTATTAATAACATTTTTTTACCTGCTTATTCATTATTGTTTTAGCGATATGATGGCCTGAAGCAAAAGCAAAATGTAAATTATATCCGCCACAATCACCATCAACATCTAAAAGCTCCCCAGCCAAATATATTCCAGGGTATTTAATCACTTCCAAATTTTCATCTATTTCATCCAAACTAACCCCACCACTCATAACTTGAGCTTTACTGTAATCATATGTATCGATAATTTTAAAGCGGATATCTTTTAAATTATCAATATCTTTTAATATTTTAGCTAATTTATCATTGAAGATTCCTTCTAAATAATAATGACCAAATCTATCATGCCGCTCTTTTAAAAATCGTTCTAATTCTTGGCTAGTATATTCCTCCATTAGATCTAAACTAATCTCTTTATTTCCGCAATAACGTGATAATAATCGTGATAACTGCATAATACATATTCCTGATAACCCATTATCACTAAATAACACTTCACCATTTTGACTTTCAATTAATTTTCCATCTACTAATAAACTCGCTTTACATTTAGTTCGAACGCCTTTTAAGCTTCGGTAGGCTGGTTTGGTTTTTATTTGAACTAGACTAGGATACAACTTTGTCACCTTTAAATCAAGCAATTTAACCAAATCATAACTATTTTTGCCTGATAATAAAGAAGCAGGTGAGCCTGTTGCAATAACAATATTATTACAAAAGTATTCACCTTTATTAGTTTTAACTATATACCCATCCTTTTTAACGATAATATTTTTAGCCTGACACTCTTCAATTAAAGCAACTTGATCAAAATTATTCATTAAAGCATTTTTTACAGTTAAACTTTGATTAGAACGCGGATAAAGAAGTGTTCCCACCTGTCGAGTCATTACTCCAATTTGGTTAAAATATTTTCTTGCATCAAAGGCATGAATAATCCTCTTAATCTTGGATTCATCAGTATTGTAAAAATACATATCTAAATTAGTATTAGATAAATTACAGCGACCATTACCACTAGCTAAAATTTTTCGTCCTGCCTTATTTGATTGTTCAAGAATAATTACATTATGATTACTTTTAGCTAGTTCATGACCACAAATCAGTCCACTAGCTCCAGCTCCAATAATTACTGTTGTTTCCATACATTGCTCCTTTTAATGCCTAGATTATAGCATACTCGCTATTTATTTAAAACTAATCTTAATGTTTTTAGCAGAGTTCTTTTGAATTAGAAAAGGATGAACTACTATTTTATTCCATGAAACCTTTTTGATTATTTTAAAACAACTGCTTTTTATCTATTAAACTCTGCTTTTTCCTCATAAAATCAGAATATTTATCTCATTTAAAACGCCCCTTGATAATATTAATCGATAAGTGTATAATTTAAAAGAATTTATCACTTTAAGGAGGAGTTATTTATGGGTAGAGCACATGAGGTGCGCAAAGTTGCAATGGCAAAAACAGCAGCAAAAAAAGCTAAATTGTACTCACGTTATGGTAAAGAGATTTACTTAGCTGCAAAAGCAGGTGGACCTGAACCAGATGGTAACTTAGCATTACGTCGTTTAATTGAAAAAGCTAAAAAAGAACAAGTACCCGCTGATGTTATTAAAAGAGCAATTGATAAAGTAAAAAGTGGTGTTACTGAAAATTATGAAGAAAAAGTATTTGAAGGGTATGCTAATGGTGGAGCTACTTTAATCGTTAAATGTCTAACTGATAATATTAATCGTACTATTTCATCAGTACGTCCTGCTTTTACAAAGTCAAAAGCAAAATTAGGAAATGAAGGATCTGTTTCATATTTATATGACGTTATCAGCGTCGTTGCTTTTAAAGGACTAGATGAAGAAACTGTTTTAGATGCTTTAGTCATGGCTGAAGTTGATGCTCAAGATATTGTTAGTGAAGAAGATGGAACTATCAAAATTATTGGTGAACCAACTGATTTATATAAAATCAAAGAGGCAATTGAAGGTATTAAATCTGATATTGAATTTGAAATAGATGAAATTCAGACTTTACCACAAGACACTGTTGAACTTGAAGGTGAAGATATGGAATTATTTGAACGTTTAATGAATAATCTTAATGATTGTGATGATGTTGATCAAATTTATCATAATGTTGCAAATTACGACGAGGGAGAATAATTCTCCCTTTTTTTACAAGGAGGTATTTTATGCAAGTAACTTATATTTATAACAGTGGGTTTTTAGTTGAATTGGATAAGCATATTTTACTATTCGATTATTATCAAGGAACAATTCCCCCGCTTAATCAAAATAAACCATTATATGTCTTTGTCTCTCATTTTCATCATGACCACTACAATCCTGCAATTTATCAAATCAACCATCCTAAAATCACTTATATTATCGACCGAAAAATCAATAATACTGGAATTAAAGTTCGCCCTAGCGAAATATATGAAATTGATGATTTGTATATTCAAACCCTATTATCAACAGATGCAGGTGTAGCTTTTGTTGTAAAGGTTGAAAATAAACAAATTTATCATGCTGGTGATTTACACTGGTGGCACTGGATTGGTGAACCTGAGGCTGACAACAAATATCAAGCTGGAACTTTTAAAAAAGAAATTAGTAAAATTAAAGATATTCATTTTGATTTAATGATGATTCCTCTAGACCCTCGTCTTGAAGAAAGTAGCTGGTGGGGTATGGAGCATATTTTAAAAAATATTAAAACAAAATATGTTTTGCCAATGCATTTTACTGATAATCCTAAAATGATGCTTAAATATCTCAATCACGAACCTTTGAAACAGTATAATAATATTTTAAAGATAAATAATGAAGGGGAAATATTTATTATTGGTGATAACAATGATGATTAGACCTTATTTACATAATGCTAAATACTATGAAACCGATCAAATGGGAATTATTCATCACTCTAACTATATTCGCTGGTTTGAAGAAGCAAGAATCGATTATATGAACCAAATTGGTTTAACATATAAAAAAATGGAAGAAGAAGGTATCATTTCTCCTGTTTTATCAATTAATTGTAATTATCAAAAAATGATGTATTTTGATGACCTTGCTATAATTGAAGTTAAAATAACTAAATATACTGGTGTCCGCTTCGCCTGTGAATATAAGATATATAATCAAAAACATACACTTTGTACTACTGGCAACTCTAATCATTGTTTTACTGATCGGAGTGGACGACCAATTAATTTAAAAAAAATCAAACCAGATTTTGATCGACTTTTTAAAAAAATTATTGAATAACAAAAAATATATCCTTAATGGATATATTTTTTATTAGCTCGCTAATACTAGTATATATTGATTTATGACATAGGGATAATTATAGAACAAATCATTTCAGTATTAACACCCAAATTGCTAATTCCCAGAAACATCTCAATATTTCATTTCCCATAATATCTTCTATATTACCTATCTATAATAACTCTTTAAACAAGATTAAGCAAATAAATATACAAAAAAATACAGTCTATTTTTTAGGAATAATTTCAATCCAATAATCATCAGGATCATTAATAAAATATAATCCCATTGCCTTATTTTCAAAACATATACATCCCATTTCCTTATGTAACTGATAAGCTTGATCAAAATCATCTACTTCAAAACAAATATGACTTTCATTTTCACCTAATTCATAAGCTTGCGGATGATCCCTTAACCAAGTTAACTCAATTTGAAAATTACTTAAACCATCACCAAGATAAGTTAAAATAAAACTACCATCATTAGCTTCTTTAGTTCTTTCGACTTTTAAACCTAAAGCCTTTTGGTAAAAAGCAACACTTTTATTGATATCTGTAATATTAATATTACAATGTATACACTTAAATTTCATCTTTCTCTCCTAATAATTAATAAACCGTTTTATAATCATTATCTTCAATATCTAATTTACCAAAGTATTTTTCAAAATCAACACCAACAAAGTTAGATAGATCCTTCATCTCTAATACTGTCTTGACATCAACGTCAATTCCATTTTCCATGCGATCTTTTGTAGCCTCAACTTCTTTTTCACCATGAGTATATATACGCGGTTGTCCTTCAGCTTTTGGAGCATCCCTTAATTCTTGCAGGAACGTTGAAAAATGTGTCTCAATATCTTCTGGGTTTCCAAATATTTTAGGATCAATAGCAATAAATCCATGACATGTTCCCCCAATGCCATTTGTATGTGTATGATTCGAAGTCAGTCCTTGTGATAAAATAGAACAGAAAATCTCACAGAACATTCCATAACCATATCCTTTATGGCTTCCTAATTGTTCCGTTGAACCACCTAAAGGCATAATCCCACCACCGATTTTATTAGCAATGTTATCTAAAACATCTGGTGCATCTATAGAAGGATTACCATCTTTATCTAGTGCCCATCCATTTGGTAATTCTTTTTCAGCTTTTCGATACATTTCTAACTTACCACGAGTAACTACTGTAGTAGAAGCATCAAAAAAGAATGGATATGGTTTAGCTGGCATTGCTAAAGCAATAGGATTAGATCCTAGCATTGCTTTACGGGCAAAAGTAGGAACCATAATAGCTTCTGAGTTAGTAAATGACATCCCCATTAATCCCTCGTCACAAGCCATTTTTGCATAATAACCAGCAATTCCATAATGATTAGAATTTCTTACCGTTACAATTGCCATCCCTACTGTTTTAGCTTTTTCAATACATTTTTCCATTGCAAATTTACTAATCAATTGGCCCATTCCAGCATGACCATCAATCACTGCCGAAACAGGGGTTTCAAAAACAATCTCAGGTTTTGCATCAACCTTAATCATGCCTTTTTCAATCCCTTTGTGATACCGTGAAAGCCGCTGCATACCATGTGACTCAATTCCATATACGTCTGACAATAATAATACATCTGTGATTGTTTTGCTTTCATCACTTGTAAAACCGAATTTTTCAAATGCTTCATTACAAAAAGCATTTAATGTTTCAAATTTAAATTTCAAATGTGCCATAATTTACCTCACTTAATCGTTATCGTCAACATTCTATCACAAAGTTCCCATTTAGTCATTATTTCCGCCAATGATTTATTACATTATTGTTCAAAAAAAGTAGATCACTGATCTACTTCATATAGGCGGTATTTATCAAAATATATTAATAAGATATTCATAATAACTTCAATTGGCCAATAAACAAGAATAAAGACACTTAATCCAACTAATAAATCAAATTGCAGTACTGAAACCATATATACTGCTGGAAGTATTGCAACAATGATAGGAATGAACCCCATTCCCGAAGGAAACTGGATTTGCATCAACGTTCCACACTCAGGACATCTTTGTCTTGCTTTATAGGCAAAAGAAGCTGCTTTAAATTCATGATTACAGTTCGAACAATACATTATAATGTACAGATCATAACTGTCATTGTACCATCATATTCTACGGCATCTTGATCAGCACAAACTACAAAGTTATCGCCCATTTTTACACTATTCCCATTAATAACACCATTACCTTTAATAACAGTGACTAATTGGAATGGTTTATCATTAACAATCGTATTTTTACCAGTCATTTCGTATTTATTAACTGTAAAAAATTCACTTGATACCAACTTCGTCCTCGTTCCATTTTCAATTGCTGTTTCAACCATACTATCCGCCGCAAGTGGAACATATGGAACTGTTGCAACATCAATCGATTGTTGTACATGCAATTGACGTTCATTTCCTTGAGCATCTTTACGATGATAATCATAAACACGATATGTAATATCTGAAGATTGTTGTGCTTCATAAATTAATGAACCACTGCAAATAGCATGAATCGTACCTGAAGGAATATAGAAGAAGTCTCCTTCTTTGATATCAAATTTATTTAACAGATTGTCGTAGTCATCATTTTCAATCGCTTTTACTAACTCTTCTTTAGTCTTAGCATGGTGTCCCATTACCATTTTTGTTCCTTCATCGGTATTTAGAACATACCAGCATTCTGTTTTACCTAAAGAATTTTCATGAGCTTTAGCGTATTCATCATTTGGATGAACTTGAACAGATAAATCGTTACAAGCATCAATAATTTTTACCAATAATGGAAATTGGTCACCTTCAATATTAGCAAATAACTCTCGATGTTCATCCCATAAACTAGATAATGTCTTTCCAGCAAATTCTCCATCACTAATAGTACAATCTCCATTTTTGTGAGCTGAGATTGCCCAACACTCACCAGTATTGTCACTAGGAATATCATAGCCATAAACATCTCTTAATTTATGACCTCCCCAAATCATTTCTTTAAAAACTGGATTAATTTTTAATACGTGTCCCATTTTTTTACCTTCTTTCTATGTATTTTAAAAATTCATCAATATTATCATCATTGAATACTATTATGCCATGTTTTTCTAGTAGTTGGCAAGTAATACCATCACCATTTATAACGGTATGACTAAACGTCCCATCATATATATAGTTTTTTCCACAACTAGGACTTTTTGCCTTTAACAAAACTACATCAACATCATGTTCTTGTAATATTTCTAAACTCTTTTGTGCTCCTAATCGATATTCCTTAGTCCAATCAACACCATTAATATCAACTACTTTTCCATCTCTTATCTCACAAGGAGAACGAGGAATACTCAATCCCCCTAACACTTCAGGACAAATCATTATTGCTTCATTTCGCATAACCATCTCTTTGACTAATTTAATTAATTTATCATCACCACTATAAGTGCATTTGCATCCCGCCAGACAACTACTTACACCAATCATTTATAGCCTCTTTAATTTCATTGGCATGATCAACAACAAGATCTGCACCATTTTCAAGCAGCTCCTGACGTCCTCTAAATCCCCATGATACGCCTATTGATCTAACCTTCGTATTTTTTGCAGTTAAAATATCAACGTCACTATCGCCTATATAGACGACTTCGTTTTTACGCACATCAAAAAGATTAATAACTAGATTTGTTAAACAGGGATCCGGCTTTTTAGGATGTCTAATACTACTACCGAAAATATATTTAAAACATCCTGGAAATAAAGTCTTAACAATTTTAACTGCATGGTCTTGCGGTTTATTAGTCACAACAGCCAAATTATATCCTTGATCAGCCAAAGTATTAATTAATTTTGTGATTCCAGGATATGGTTTGGTATTTTCTAAACAAATTTCACCATAAATTTCATCAAAACGTTTCTTTACAGCTGTAATATCCCCCTGATGATCAGCAGGTAAAGCCCGCTCAAGCAATTTTAATACACCATTTCCAACAAAATAACGATATTCATCAAGGGTATGCGTAGGATATCCTTTTTCTGTTAAAATAACATTAACAGTATTTGCAAGATCAACTAAAGAATCTATCAATGTACCATCTAAGTCAAATATAATTGTATTTATCATCTTATCACTCCATTATTTACGACAGTATTATAACACATATTTTACTTGTATGCGCACTTTGTTGTGGTATAATTTAGAATTGAGGAGTGAAAGGATGAAAGAAAAAAGTAGTGTATTTATGACATTAGGTACAGCTGTTGGATTAACGATTGCAGTTATTATTTTTGTTATTGGCTTTGTTAATAAAGAAACAAGTTCATGGAGCGCACTCTGGTTTATCGTATTTGCATTTATTGGACGTGTAATTGGATATGGCTTAGATCGAATTGTCGATAAAAACAATCAAAAAAAGCATGGTTAATATTTAAGGATTCGCTTAAGAATCCTTTTTTCGTTCTACCATAGCCATTTTTAATGTGATCGTTTTTAATTTTTCTTTATAACTTGCTTCTGCAGCATTAAATGCATCTAAAATCATCGCCTGCTTTTGATCCATGATTTCTTTTAATTCATTAACAAAAACACGTTCTACTAGTCCCGTTGCTTTTGCAAACGGCTCTTTACCCTCGATAGCCTCAAAAATATCCAGCAAAGTAATCTTATCAGGTTTCCGGCTTAAGCATACACCACCTTTTTTCCCTGCTTCAGATGTAATCAGCCCAGCTACAACTAATTGCCTAATAATTTTTTTTAAATAAGAATCAGAAACACCTAAACTATCAGAGATATTATAACTTTTTAAAGGTTTTTCATCATTGCTATGGGCGATAATTATTAATAAACAAATTGCTTGTTCGACACTATTTTTTACTTTCATTACTTCATTTCCCCTTTGCTATATATTGTAACATTATTCGAGATTAATAATCTAGAAAATATTTTTTATAAATTGATTGACAAACTTATAGTAGATGATTAAAATATGCTTTATTAATAGATAAACTTTATCCATGGATAGATTATATCTATTAATATATTAGATTTCAAGATAAAACTATAATTTAATGGAAAGGAGAAAAAATGATAAAAAAAGAGTGGTCAGCATTTCGTAAAAATTGGTGGCTGAAAATAGTGGCCGTAGCCATCATTGCAATTCCAAGTATTTATGCGGGGGTATTCTTAGGCTCAATATGGGATCCGTATGGAAATACTAAAGAAATTCCCGTAGCGGTAGTTAATGAGGATAAAAAGGTTGAATATAATGATTCCACTTTAAATGTCGGTAAAGAGTTAGCAAAAAGTCTTCAAAACAATGATTCAATGGATTTTAAACTGGTTGACAGTAAAACTGCTGATCAAGGATTAAAAGACGGTGATTATTATATGGTAATTACTATTCCTAGTAATTTTTCTAAAAATGCAACGACATTATTAGATGCCCAACCACAAAAAATGATTTTAAACTATACTACTAATCCTGGCAGCAGTTACATTGCTTCTAAAATGGATGATTCAGCAATTGCTAAAATCAAAGCTGAAGTTTCTTCAACCGTAACTAAGACTTATGCTGAAACTATTTTCAATCAATTGGGAACAGTTGGAAGCGGCATGAGTGAGGCAGCTGATGGTTCTAATCAAATTAATGATGGGGCTAATCAGTTAATTAGTGGTAATAAAACTATTTCGGATAATCTTCAAGTATTAGCAACTAGTTCAATCACTTTTAAAGATGGGGCTTCTACCCTTACAAACGGGTTACAAGATTATACCGATGGTGTAGTAACTGTAAATAATGGTGTATATTCATTAAAGGATGGTATCAATTCTCTAAACAACGCTACTCCTGCATTATCAAGTGGAATAAATCAACTTGATAATGGAGCCACAGAACTTCAAATTGGAATAAGTCAATATACTGGCGGTGTTACTAGCGCTTATCAAGGTTCTCAAGCTTTAGTTAGCAATAATTCTACCTTAAGTAATGGTGTAGATACTCTCGCAGCCGGGGCAAGTCAATTAAAAGCTGGTAACCAGCAAATCAGTGATGGTTTAACACAAATGGCTTCACAAGTAAAAACATCTAGTATTTCTTTATCAAATTATACTACCTTAATCAATACACTTCAAAATAGTGGTAATGCAGACTATAAAAAGCTAGCACAAACAATTTTGGATACAGGTCTAAGTAAAGAAGAAGTTGAACAATACGGATTAACAAAGTTTGGTGTAACTGATGCTTTGCCTTCTTCATATCAATTGGTTCAGCAGATGAGTTCTAGTCTTAGTACGATGAATACAGCCTTAAATGGTGATACAACTACCCCAGGTCTAGCAACTGCTAGTAGAACTATACAAGCTGGTTTAAATAATCTTGATGCTTCAATTAGTGGTGGTGAATATACTAACACTGATGGTAGTAAAACTACTATTCCCACAGAGAAAAGTTTAAAAACTGGAATTAAAAGCTATCTTGCTGGAACAAGTCAAATCAATAGTGGCTTAGCTCAATTAAATGACAATTCAAGTTCTTTAGTAGATGGTGCCAATAAATTAAAAACTGGTACTTCTCAATTAGCTAGCCAAACACCAACTCTAACTAACGGTATCGGTGCCCTTGATCAAGGAGCAAAACAATTAGCTGATGGTACTAGTACTTTAGTAAGCAATAATCCAACTTTGCTCAGCGGTGCTGATCAGTTAGCCGATGGAGCTAATCAAATCAGTGACGGCGCTGGACAATTAGCAGCTGGATCAACTACTCTTGGAACTGGGTTAACCACCTTACAAGACGGCGCAAATACTTTAGCTACCTCACTTCATGATGGTGCAGAGCAGGTAAATAGTATTAACAGTAACGACAGCACATTTGATATGCTTGCTAGTCCTGTAGATACTTCTCATAAGGAAATTTCAACAGTTGAAAACAATGGTCATGGAATGGCTCCATATATGATGAGTGTAGGTTTATATGTAGCTTGTATGGCATTTACGTTGATGTATCCATTATTCAATGATGTTGAAAAAGCAGAAAGCGGCTTTAAATATTGGTTATCTAAAGCTTCAGTCTGGTTTACAGTATCTACAATTGCTTCAATTGTAATGATTGCATCATTGATGTTCTTCTGTGATTTTGCTCCGCAACAGTTACTAATGACTTTTATCTTTGCTGTAATTGTAGGAGCGGCTTCAATGGCATTAGTGACCTTGTTAAGTATTGTGTGTGGTAAAATTGGTGAATTTGTACTCTTAGTCTTCATGGTTATTAATTTGGGTGGTTCGGCCGGTACTTATCCACTAGAAACATCAAGTGCAATTTTTAAAGCAATTCATCCTTTTATGCCATTCACATATAGCGTTGATGGCTTCAGAAAAGTTATTAGTATGTCAAATGTTTCATTGAATACAGAAATAATTGTATTTGTAGGAATTATTATTATTTGCAGTTTATTAACCATTCTGGTTTATAATCATCGAATTAAAAAACCAACTCCATTAATTCCTCAAGCATTTGAAAATGTTAATGAATAAATAAAAGCAAAAGACAGTGTAGGATTCTATACTGTCTTTTGCTTTTAAAATACACTTTTTATCCCATTAAAATGACTTTTAATACCTTTGATTTTATAAACACATATTGGAACATAAAAACAGTACAATTTCTTGTACTGTTTTTATGTTCCACTCAAGTAAATGCATAAAAATTTAATTTCTCATCTTTTTTTCATTCTTAAAATCAGTATATAAATAATTACTAAAATAATCGCAAGACCATATGGAAACATAAAATCTTTAACTACTCCAAGGATGTAACTAAAAGTATCTTTTTCAATTTCTTTAGTAGTAGCATACTCTTCTTGATATAATAATTTGTCTTGATAATATACTTTTAAATCACCAACTTTTTCTCCCTTTTTAACAGGTGCTTCTAATTTTTTAAATGAGTATTTATATTCTAAATCATCTTTATTAAAATCATTTGGTAAAAAGGCACTAACGTCATTTAAATTTGTAATAGCTATTTTTTGTTCGTCCTTTGCTAAAGTTACATCTAACGTTCTTACTTTAGCACCCTTAGTTAAAATACTTTGTAATGAATAATGTTGCCCCACATAATTCATTATATCTAAAGTATCACTTACTGCAGCATGAGTTTTAACATCATTATTAACACTATGACCTACAATGGTAATAATTTCATTATCATTAACCCGATTTAAACTTGATAGACAACTCTTAGCCTCGTTTGTATACCCACTTTTACAACCAAGAATATCATCAACATTTATTTTTGCTCGTTTAGCATTATACATCGATTTATTAACCCATTGATGTAATCCATTTGAAGACGTTTTATAACGTTGAGCATATATATTTTTAAAATCTTCATTTTGAATTGCATATTGAACAATTAATGCCATATCATGAACTGTAGTATAATGATTTTCATCATGAATCCCGGTCGTATTTACAAAATGAGTATCTTTTAAATTTAATTTTTGTGCTAATTCATTCATTTTATCAACAAATGCCTCTTGACTTCCACATAAATTATTTGCTAGAGCTCTAGTTGCATCCGCCCCACTTGGTAAAATAGCGCCATATAATAAATCTTCATATGTAACTGTCTCTCCAACTTCAAAATTAGCTGAGGAAGCTCCAGTTTCCCATACAGTATCAATATCACTTTGTGTAATTACTGTTGTTTTCTTCATATCATCCATTAATTCTAAAGCAAGAATAACGGTCATTACCTTGGTCATACTCGCAGGATACATCCGTTCATCCATGTTCTTATTATATAAAACCAAACCACTTTTTGCATCAATTGCAACTGCATAATCACAAGTAAGCCCAATATCTTCACTATTTTCTAAAGCTCTTATCGGTGTTAGTGTTGCTATTAAGCATATTCCAACTAATAAAAACGATAATATTTTTTTACACATTCAATTCTTCCTCCCTGACATTACTTCGTTTTAAAAATGATAGTTTCGTTTCAGAAACAATAATTGCAACAAAAATGATAACAAATCCTGCAATAACTTTTAACGTAAGTACTTCTCCATATAATAGAACTGAAAATATTACACCAAATACAGACTCAAGACTTAATAAAATCGCTGCATTACACTCACTCACAAGATTTTGACCAATATTTTGACATAGTAATGTTAGCGCAGTAGCAAAAAAAACTAGATAGCCAATCTGCAAGATCACACTACTGTCAATTTGTTTTATCACTGTAATATCTTCAAATAATAATGAACCAAACAAAGCTAAGATCGCAGTCATTCCAAATTGTAGTGTGGTTAATTTAATAGGATGCATCTCTTGTGAATACTTTTTTATCGCCAAGATATGTAAGGCATAAAAAAATCCTCCACAAATAGTTAAAAGATCACCAGTATTCATTGTCAAATCACCATCTAAAGAAACTAAAGCAACTCCTGATACACAGAGTAAAGCTGCAACAAAGTTATAATTATCAGGTCGTTTATGATAGAATAACCAAACTAAAAAAGGTACAATTGCACAATAAATAGCAGTTAAAAATGCATTTTTCCCTGGGGTTGTCATTGTCAGACCTAATGTCTGTATCAAATAAGCCAAAAATAAACAGGTTCCTGTAATCGCACCCCCTTTTAAATCACGAATACAAGTATCTTTAATATATTTATAAAACATTATGATCATTACTAATGTTGCCAATGTAAACCGAACAAATAACAGGACATTAGGAGTTAAGAAATCCACTGCACTTTTCATAACAATAAATGAACTCCCCCAAATCAAGGCTGCTAATAACAACAAAAATGACCCTTTAAATTTATCACTTTTCATTTGAACCCTCCATACATACTTGTTTATTTTAACACTTTCGACCTATTTCAACAATATTTATTTAATAAAACCCCATTAAACAGCTACTTTTTCTATTTTAGTAATAACTATTGCAATAAAAAAAGTAATCTAAATCGAACAGTCATCCTTGGCTATCCAAGATCAGAGATGCAGTCCAATTTATATGATTACTTTTAGCTATACTTATTTAAACTTAGAGATTTTATCTATCCATTGATTACAGCATGACAACGAGGGCACAATTCGCCTTCCATTTCATCTTCATCAAAATAGTTCCAACATCGTGGACATTGATGACCTTCGAACTTTTCAACTTTGATATAAGCGCTATCAAATTCTTCTAATGAAGAATCTTTCACTAACTCAACTTTAGCAACAATAAATAATTGTTTTAAGTCAGCAAGCATTGAAGCCATTTCCTTAAATTCATCTTTTAATGAAATCGTCACTTTTGCTTCCATATTTGATTTTATAATTTTTTCATTTCTCAATCCTTCTAAAGCTTTCATGACATCTTTACGAAGCTCTAGGAAACGATCAAAATGAGCTTTTAATTGATCACTGTTAGGCATATTGATCATTTCAACATTAGGTTCTAAGAAAATTGAATCAGCCTTATTATCATCACAATGGAAATGATCATGTAATTCTTCAGCAGTAAATACTAGAACTGGTGAAATCAATTTCATCATTGCTTTAGCATGATAATATAAAACTGTTTGGACTTGTCTTCTACGAAGACTATCGGCTTTTTCAATATAAAGAATATCTTTAGTAAAGTCCATATAGAATGAGCTTAATAAATTAGTAAAATAATTTAAAATTAATTGATTTGCTTCAGCAAAATCATAATTATCATAAGCTTTATGATATCCTTTAATCAAGTCATTTAATTGAGCTAGCATATATTTATCAACATCAGCCAAAGCTTCAACTGCAACTAGATCAGCTTGTTTAAAATCATTTAAGTTTCCTAATACGAAACGCATTGTATTTCTAATTTTACGATAATTTTCAGAAATTTGTTTCATAATATCATTACTGATTCTTACATCTTGCTGGTAAGCTACTGAAGTTGCCCATAATCTTACAATATCAGCTCCATATTGGTTAACTAATTTAATTGGATCAACAGTATTACCTAATGATTTAGACATTTTATTGCCTTTGCCATCTAAAACAAATCCATGTGATAAAACTGTTTTGTATGGTGCACAACCATGAGCTGCTGTTCCAACAATCAGTGAAGAGTTAAACCAGCCACGGTATTGATCACTACCTTCAAAATATAAATCAACTGGATAACGATATCCCCGTTCAATCATACATCCAGTATGGCTGGAACCTGAGTCAAACCATACATCCATAATATCTTTTTCTTTTTTAAAGATACCATTTGGTGAATGTTCATTTATATATCCTTCTGGTAATAAATCTTTTTCATCACGTTCAAACCAAACATTTGAACCATATTTTCTAAATAAATTAGAAATATGTTTAAAAACTTCTTCTTCCATAATCGGTGTTCCATCTTCACAATAAATGATTGGAATCGGTACTCCCCAAGATCTTTGACGAGAAATACACCAGTCACCACGATCTTTAATCATATTATAAATACGAATATGTCCCCACTCATTTAACCAGTTAACTTTATCAATCTCACTTAATAATTTCTCTCTGATTTTATCAACTGAACAGAACCATTGATCAGTCGCTCTAAAAATAATTGGTTTTTTAGTACGCCAATCATGTGGATAACTATGTGTAATAAATTCAAGCTTTAATAAAACTCCTAATTCATCTAGTTTCATTCTAACTGTTTTATTTGCATCATCTACATATTGACCTTCTAGCCATTCACCACAGTCTTTCATCATACATCCATGTTCATCAACGTTACAATATGCTGGTAAACCATATTTTTGTCCGACGAAAAAGTCATCTGCTCCGAATCCTGGTGCTGTATGAACGCAACCAGTCCCCGCCTCAGCAGTAACATGATCACCTAAGATCACTAATGATTCACGATCATATAAAGGATGTTGACAAGTGATTAATTCTAACTCACTACCTTTAAAGTTTTTGATTACTTTATACTCAGTAATTTCAAATTTTTCCATTAATGAATCAACTAATTCATTTAGAACGATTAATTTTCCTTTAGTTGTTTCAATCAGTGCATAATCGTAACGCTCATTTAAACAAATTGCCAGGTTTGCAGGAATAGTCCAAGGTGTAGTTGTCCAAATAACAAAGCTAGTATCAGTATCTAAGATTCCTTTACCGTCTTTAACAGCAAATTTAACAAAAATAGTCGGACTCTTAATATCATGATATTCAATCTCAGCCTCTGCTAAAGCTGATTCACTTGATGGTGACCAATAGACAGGTTTTAACCCTTTAAAAATTAATCCATCCATTGCCATTTTTGCAAATACATCAATTTGATTAGCTTCAAACTCGGGCATTAAAGTCAAATATGGATGTTTATAATCAGCAAATGTCCCCATTCTGATTAATTGTTCCATTTGTTTATTTACTTGCTCATGAGCATATTCATCACATTTTTCTCTAAAAGCCGCTGTAGACATTTCTTTACGATTTACCCCTAATTTTTGAATCGCATTTTCAATTGGTAATCCATGCGTATCCCAACCAGGAATATATGGCGTATAGCGTCCCTCCATATTATTGTAACGACAGATAACATCTTTGATTACCTTATTTAACATATGTCCCATATGCATATTACCATTGGCATATGGTGGACCATCATGAAAAACAAAATCTTCTTTCCCTTTGTTTTGCTCAATTACTCTTTCGTACATGTTCTCTTTTTGCCAGCGTTCAACATACTTAGGTTCTTTTTTAGGAAGATTCCCACGCATTTCGAACTCAGTTTTTGGCATTAATAGTGTGTCCTTATAGTTCATTTCTTTTCCTCCAAATAAATTAAAAAACGTCCTTTCAAAATAAAAGGACGAATAATTCGCGGTACCACCTTAATTCGTATTTTCCAATACGCACTCAAACATCTTAACGCGATTAACGGCAACCCCTACTAATTTCAAGGTGCTACTCCAGAGTGATCCATTATAATAATAGTTACTGATTTTCACCATCCATCAGCTCTCTACAAACATCTTACTATAAACTGTCTCTTTCATCGTATTTAGTTATCTTCATCTTCTTCGTTAATAAGATTAAAGACTTCCGAATTATCGATTGAATCCAAAATATCTTGGGACATTTTTTGAACCGATGAACGGAATTTAATTGCCTGATCTTTAAAATCATTCATCTCACTAGATAAACTACGAACATAGTCCAATGATTCTTTTAAGATCATATTGGCATTGCGTTTAGCCTTATCAATCAATTCACTTGCTTCTTTTAAGGCTAGACGAGCAATTTCTTCATTAGTTTTTTCGGTAATATTGACACGATGCTGCAATAGCGAGTTTTGTTCTTTAACATGATCTAATTCATCTGTTAAACTAGCAACTTGCTGCTTTAGTGATGCTAACTCAGCTTGATAATCATCTATTTTACTATCAACTTGTTGAACACTATAGCCCCTAAATTGCTTTTTAAATTCACTCATCGTCTCACTCCCCTACTTATAAAAATACCCTTCAACGACATAATTATCCTGTTTAGTTCGTCGTTTAGTATCGACAAATTTAACTCTTCCATGACGTCTTAACGATATTATATCACTATTATTACACAAATAATTTATTTCTTCAACTTCTTTATGATTAACTTTTACAAAACCTGATTGAATATAACTGACAGCCTTGCTTCGAGGCACTCCATATAAAGTTGAAACAACTTTATCTAAACGAAATGAGGAGACAATAAAAGTTTTACTTATATATTGATGTTTAATTGTAATAATCTCTTCACTCTCTAAAATTTTAACTTTACTACGTTTAATTTTAATTAAGTTATTTTTTACATACTCATAGATTTTTGCATCCATGGCAACATAAAAATTATCCTCATACTCATAAATATCCCCAAATAATTCGCGTTTAACCCCTAAAGACATTAATGCTCCTAAAATATCTCGATGATTCAATGTACCAAATGGTTTTGCATAACTTATTTTAGCTAAAACTATTTCAAAATCTTCTTTTTCAATTTGATAAAATGATGGTGCAATAATCAAACGTTTCATTTCACTATCAACCATTCCACCATCTTCAATAACAATCAAATCATTTTGATTCCCTACAATGCTATAAACAATTGATTGATGATATGGATTTAAAAATTTAGTTAAAACAAGTCTTTGTTTATATAGAGCTTGATCTTTAAACTCTAATACCTTTTTAACAAAAACTTCTTCACCTTTAAAATGCTCTATCATAATTAAAAAGTATTAGCTAAGCTAATACTTATCTATTATTCTTCAGATTCATCTTCATCTAAATCAATTGTCCCAGAAACACCAATGTTTTTAGGAGTACATAAGAATATTCTAGGTCCAATTCTTTGGATGTCTCCTTCAATTGCAAAGATAACTCCGCTTAAAAAATCTACAACTCGTTTAGATTGTTCTTTTTGTAAACGATGCAAGTTAACAACAGCAGCTTTCTTTTGCTTTAAATGATTTGCAATATCTTGAGTTTCTGCAAATGCCCGTGGTTCAAATAAAATTAATTGGCTATCTTTATTTGCATTTAAAGCTTTGATTGCATCACTTGTTTTAGAAAACTTTGCTTGCTCAAATAAGCTTGTTTTAGGTTCTGTATCAATCTCTACATCTTCATATTCTTCAACTTCGTCACCGTCTTCGTCAAAAAACCATTTTTTTACTTTTTGTCCGTATCCCATGAAGTGGTCCTCCTTAATTTATTACTAGTATATTATAGCACAATAAATCCGTCCATAAAAGGATAATTACTCAACAAACTGCTGGTTATTTAAAAGATTTTATTAAAATAGTCAAATGCTTAAACATTTGACTATTATGGCTCAATCGATACAAGAATCACATCGCCACCAATGCTCACTACACATTCAATTGGAATAACAATACATGGTGCTTCTTTAAAAAAACATAATAGTTTAAAAAAGCTATATTTCTCTACTACAATTGCCTGTATACATTTACCGCACCAGTCAATTTCAATATCGCTGATAAAACCAATTTTGCAGCCATCAACGACATTGATCACGTCTTTAGACTGCAGTTTTACAAATCTCATCGAATCACCATTAATATATATGCTTATTTTAGATAATTATGTAAATTATCTAAAGCTTTTCTTTCGATTCTTGACACTTGAGCTTGGGAAATAAATAATTCCTTTGCAATCTCACTTTGGGACAACCCCTCAAAATATCTTTGTTTAATCACACGATGCTCTTTTTGATTTAATGATTTTAAAGCATCATATAAATCTATTGTTTCATTTGTTCTTGATACAACTGTTTTATCATCTGTAATCGAATCAATCATCTTTAAATTATTACCATCATCATTTTTAACTTCTTCTTGTAATGAAGAAACACTGTTTGTTGATAACAGCGCTTCAATAACAGCACTTGGCTCAACTTCCAGTTCATTAGCTAATTCATTTATCGTTGGTTCACGATTTAATTTTGTTATATAGCTATCTTTAACCTTTAAAACCTTATACGCTAAATCTCGAATTGAGCGAGAAATCTTGATTTGATGGTTATCACGAAGATAACGTTTCATCTCACCAATTATTAGAGGAACTGCATATGTTGAAAATTTCAAACCAAAACTAGTGTTAAAATTTTCAATTGCTTTAATCAGCCCAATCATTCCAACTTGAAATAAGTCATCCATGCTATCTTCACGACCATAAAAACGTCTTGCCATTGATAAAACTAACTTAGTATTATCGTTAACTAATCTGTCTTTTATCGCCTCGTTTTTAGTAGCTTGGTATTCGTCTATCAATTTATAAGTTTCATCGGTTGTAAGTCTTTTTTTCGGTTCTTGATAACCATTTATAATAACTTGATAATTACTCATATTTGCCTTCTTTCAACTCTATTTTTAGCAAATATGACAAATTTATACTTATTTTATTTCATTATAATTTAATTTATTACGTAATTTTTTGATTATTTTCTTTTCTAATCGTGAAATATATGACTGTGAAATTCCCATCATTTTAGCAACATCCTTTTGCGTCAACTCATCATAATTCATTAAACCATAACGAAACATCAAAATTTCCTTTTCACGTTTGGATAAATCCTTAAAAGCCTCATAAAACATTGCTTTTTGATCACTTTGTTCCAATTCATTTTTAACAATATCACTATCTGTTCCAATAATATCCGATAACAACAATTCATTTCCATCATAATCAATATTTAATGGTTCATCTAAAGATATCTCGTGACGCAATTTATTATTTTTTCTTAGAAACATCAAAATTTCATTTTCTATACACCGTGATGCATAAGTAGCTAACTTAATATTTTTATCAGGTTTAAAAGTATTGATTGCTTTAACTAAACCAATCGTTCCGATACTAATCAAATCTTCTATTCCACCATTTTGCGTCGTATCATAGCGTTTTGCAACATATACAACTAGCCTTAAATTATGCTCAATCAACAAATCTCGAGCATCATTATCACCAGCTCCCAACTTTTCTAAAGCTTCCTTTTCTTCAATACCTTTTAATGGTGGTGGTAAGATATCATGCCGTCCAATATAATAAAGATATTTAGTTTTATTTAATATTTTTAAAATAAATTTTATCATTATAAAATTCCTCCCATAAGTGATTTATTTAATAAACAATCATATTGTATCCCGGCAATCACCCCGACATAGATATCTTGTAATCTCTGATTATTAATTATAACCTGATCAACTTTGATTATTTCAATAATATCTTCACGTAAATCATTTAATTCTAAAACATCGATTACTTCATACTCATCAATAATTTTTTGATTAATTATGATTAAAGGAAAACCCTCATAGTAAACTTCATTACCACTATCAAGAAATCCTTTAATTGTATAACTATGTTGCTGGTAATCCAATTTCATTACATATAAATAGTCATCAATTCTTATTTTTCTTTTTAAATAAACAATAAACATAATCTGCATCAATACAACGAGCAAACTAACAATAAATAAACCAATGCTACTAACATTTACTGGTGAAATTAAGATTCCATTATAAATAAATGCTTCTGGAATTATTGAACTAGCGAATAATAATAATGAAAAATAAACAAAAATAAAAATTGGATAATACAGAAATATTTGGCGTTGATATAGACATAAAAAAACAACTGCCCAGATCAATATAATTAACCAACTATAACTATCTAAGTATAATAGTAAAATTACTCCACTTAAGTAAAAGCTATGTTTAATAACCATTAGATACGACATTTCCTTACTAATTAAAATCGCCATCATTTCCAAAGCAACCAAAATAATTAAATAGTTTGTTAGATACGTCAGTTCAATATATACCTCCATCTTTTCACCCCTAACTATCATAGCGCTTATCTAAGCAGAAAAATGTCAAGAAAAGAAAAAAGGATCTTGCGATCCTAATATTTTAATTTGATTCTTTAATTGCTTTTAAAACAGCATTTCTAAAGCCATTTTCTTCTAAAGTTTCGACCCCTTTGATAGTGATCCCCCCAGGCGAACAAACTTGATCTTTTAAAATACCTGGATGTAACTGTGTTTCTTTTTGCATCATTCCAGCACCGATTAAAGTCTGACTAGCTAGTCTATAAGCAACATCTCTTGGTAAGCCTAAGCGTACCCCACCATCTGCCATTGCTTCAATAAACATATAAACAAACGCTGGTCCACAACCACTAATACTTCCTCCGGCTTTCATTTGATAACTTGGTAAAATTACTACTTCTCCAATGCTTGAAAACATCTCAACAGCATAATTTAGTTCATCTGCAGTTAGTGTATTTTCTTGTTCAAATAATGTCATTCCATTCATTACCAAAGCTGGTGTATTGGGCATGATCGTCAAATGTCGTGTTGAATCCAATAATAATTCATTATACATTTCATTATCGTAACCAGCAACAATTGAAATAATTGCCTTATTATCTAATTCGTCTGTAATTTTAGCGACTACATCTTCAACAACATTTGGTTTAACTGCAATTATCACTATGTCAGCCATAGCAACTAATTCTTTTTCACTAGTACAAACATTTATTGAAAAATCAGTATGCATCTTTGTTAGTTTATCATTATCTATATCGAATGCATAAACATTTTCACCTTCAACAAAACCACTTTTAATAATCCCGCCAGCAATAGCACCGGCCATGTTTCCCATACCAATAAATCCTATTTTTTTCATCTAAATTATCCCCCTTTGCAAAATAAGCTAACCTTAGTTAGCTTATTAATTAAACTCTTCTATTTTTTATAAATGCTGGTGGAAAATCACCGTCATCATCGTCTTCTTCATCTTCAAAACGCGCTGATAAAGGTACAACATCTTCAACACTGCGTGTTTTTAAAACGTTTGGACGTGGTTCAAAATCATCATCGTTTTCCTCTTCAAAACCTGTTGCAATAACAGTGACGATAATATCATCATCTAAATTTTCATTGATTGCAATTCCTAAATATGTATTAATATCATCACCAACTTCTTGAGAAATCGTCTCAAGAGCAATATTTGCATCAAATAATGAAATATTTGGTCCACCAGTTACATTAATAATTGCATCTTTAGCACCCGCTACAGACACTTCTAATAATGGCGAAGAAATAGCACGTTTTGCAGCCTCTTTCGCTTTATCATCACCAGAAGACATCCCAATTCCAATTAAAGCATTACCGCGATTTTTCATAACCGCAGAAACATCAGCAAAGTCAAGATTAATAAAAGCAGGAATAGCAATTAAGTCAGTAATTGTTTGAACCCCTTGACGTAAAACATTATCAGCTTCTCTGAATGCTTCTTGCATTGGACGTCCACCGATCAATTGTAATAAACGATCGTTAGAAACGGTAATAATTGAATCGACGTTAGCACGTAATTCTTCAATCCCTGAGATTGCTTGTTTTTTTCTTTTCATTCCTTCAAAAGTAAATGGTTTTGTAATAACCCCAACTGTTAAAGCACCTAATTCACGAGCAATTTTAGCAAATACGGGAGCAGCCCCAGTACCTGTTCCACCACCCATACCAGCAGCGATAAAAACCATATCTGCACCTTCTAGCACTTGACGAATTTCTGCTTCTGATTCAAGAGCTGCTTTTTTTCCAATTTCAGGTTCTCCACCAGCTCCTAGACCTTTTGTTAAATCTCTACCTAATTCAATTTTATTAGTAACAGGAGAACGTTTTAATACTTGCAAATCAGTATTTGCAACATAAAATTCTACTCCAGCTACACCCTCTTCTACCATGCGGTTTACGGCATTATTACCACCACCACCAACACCAATTACTTTAATTCGTGCTACTTGTTCAAATCCTAATTCTTCACTCATGACAATATATCCTCTCTTTTTATATTAATCTTCACTAAAAAATGAATCTAATAGTTTTGACATTTTACTTCCTTGTTTTGAAGGCGCTGACTTTGTCAACCCTTTAAATCTAATTGCCATTGTATTTGTCACATCCGGCAATACTAATGAAGGTGTATAATCACCAACAACCTGTTTTCTTTCCATTAAGTAATAAACCATCCCAATTGCAGCTACTAATGACATATCACGAGTTCCAATCGTATCAGGACGATAGATTCGAACGGGACATTCTAAAACCTCTGTAGCAATAGTATCCAGCATTTCCAGCTCTCCACCACCACCAACGATTAAAGTTTCATATTTACTAATATCATCAATAACTGAAATCTTTTCTTTAATCTTATTCATTACTTCATAAGCTGTTTCATTTAATAAATCAGCCAAGTCCTGTTGTGTATAATCACGTTTTTGTTCATCAACAAAGGTTGTATGAATAATATCATTCTGACCTTGTGTTACATCTAATGAACCATATTTAATTTTATAAGCTTCTGCCTGATTCATTGATATCTGCATATTTTGGGCAATTTTACGAGTAAAATCATACCCTCCTACTTGGCAAACTGTCAAGTATTGTAAATATCCATCTTTATAAAATGAAACTGTCGAAGTCTTATAACCCATATCTATCAATAAAGCACCTTCTTGAAGATATACTGCATCAAAAGCCTCTTTTGCGCATGCAAACGCATTGATAGTAATATCAAGTACTTCCACACCGCATTTTTCAACTACCGAAATATATGGGTAAAGCAACTCTTTACTAGTAGTAATGACTAAAGAATCAACGATCAAATTTCTTGAAAGTTCCCCTAAAGGCGCCTCAACGGTTGCTCCTTTATCACTATGATAGCGAACTGGAATAATTGATACTACTTCTTCATCCTTAGAACGTTTAAATTTTGATGACAAACGCAATACTCTAACTATATCATCAGTAGATACTTTAGACCCAGCATCTGATAAACTAATGCTGCTGTCACTTTGATATAATTTAGCTTTTATGGTTGGAATTGTTAAAGCGACGCTCGTAATCTTAGATTCTAGAAAAGCCTCTGCTTCATCAATCAGTTTTCGTATATCTCTAATTAAGATACGATCATCTTCTATAATTCCCTTTTTCACTCCGTGACTAGGAATCGTTTTGACAAACAGTACATTGACATTAATGTTATTTACTTCAGCAACAAGAAACTTTAAGGTTGCACTACCGATGTCTAAAACAGCGTAAATATCTTTCATCACGTATCCCCTTTTCTTAGTATATATACAATATTAGCATAAAAACAGTTATTTTTAAACTCCTTTAAGCAATCCCGTAGAAAAAATTAATTATGAACATAAACATACTTCCCGACAAAATCATAATACTTATAATCTGGGAATTCTTCCATCTTTAAAGCATAATTATCGCCCTTTAATTGTACTGCCATATCATCATATCGCAAGTATAGAATTTTACCATCATCCATGATAAATTCACAACGTTTATCGTCAAGATTTTCAGGCGCATAATTAATATCTGAAATTTGATTAACTACTTGAGCGGGAATTTTTGCAAATTCCTTTGCAAAAGCTGCAAAGCGATCATAATCAAAACCATTTAATTTTGGACACCGTTGTACATATGTAGTTAATACTCCAGCCTCATCTTTAGTTACACGGCCAGTTTCATCAACAACATACAATATATTATCAATCGTACATTGACCAATCGGGTCAGCTTCAACTACTTTTATTTTAACATGACCAAATAAATCTTTTGTAACCTTGGCATCCTTAATTAGCGATGTTTTTTTAATGGCATTTTCAGCTGCATCCATACTTTTAAAGAAAGTATAATCCTGATGCAGTTTTATTTTTGAAGCGGTAATTATTTCTTCACTACTCACACGATTATTACCACTAACAGTTATTGTCTGTAAACGACTATAATCACTGACAAAAAAAGCAATAATCAATCCTATAACTAAAATTACAAAAATGACACGTCGACGCCTTTTTCGCTTCTTTGCCTTTTGTTTCTTTAAATAAGCAAGAACTTGATCGCGATCATAATCGTTATATATATTCTGTTGTTGCTTTCTTTTTGCCATACACTACTCCCAATTAATCAATCCAACCTCACGTCTTAACTTAACTCCAAATTTTTCATTTACTTTCTCTTGTACTAACATAATCAAATCATAAATATCTTTAGCACTGGCATAGCCATTATTCACAATAAAATTAGAATGTTTTGGCGAAACTTGAGCTCCTCCAATTTCATAGCCTCTTAAGCCACATTCATCAATATACTGCCAAGCCGGTTTATCTTGCGGATTTCTAAATACACTTCCGGCACTTGGCATATTCCAAGGTTGTGAAGACATTCTTCGTTCCTTACGTTTATCTAAAACAGCTTTAATCTCATCAGGACTTTTAGCAGTCAATTCAAACGTTACTTCCAAAACAATCAATTTTCGATTATCTTGACAAATTGAATGACGATAAGAAAAGTCCATCTGTTCATTATTAAAAGTAACAACTTCATGCTTTTCATTTAATAATGTGACCGTCTTTACTACACTTGCCAGGTCATACTTATATGCTCCAGCATTCATATATATTCCACCACCAATTGAGCCAGGAATCCCGCCCATAAATTCAAAACCGCTTAATCCAATTTTAGCAGCTTGATATGATAATGAAATCATTGGTACACCAGCTTGAGCAATCATCGTCGAACCATTGACCTTAATCTCATTAAAACATTCGTTGAGAGAAATAATTAAGCCCTCATATTCACGATCAGAGAATAATAAATTTGAACCCCGACCGATTACTAAATATTTAACCCGATGCTTACCACAATATTTAATTGTTTTAATCAGACTATCAACATCTTTAACTTTTAAATAAATACGCGCTGGTCCTCCGACTTTATAAGTGGTATGTTTATACATCGGCTCATCTTCAATCATCTCACCAACATCTAATTTTTCTAAATCTTCTTTAACTTGAGAAAATTTCATTCTATACTCCTACATTTCTTTAATTAATTTATAAATATCTCTACATGCATTTGGTTTACCAAGAGCCTTGGCACTTTTTTGCATACTCTCTTGAACAATTTTATTCTCTAAAATATAATCCACTTTTTCCACAAAATCTTTACTATTAAGATTTTCCTCTAAAATCATCATTGCTGCATTACGATCAGCTAATTCTCGAGCATTATACTCCTGATGATTAGCGGCAACATAAGGACTTGGAATTAAAATTGCTGGGATCCCTACCGCTGTAATTTCTGCCAGCGTAGAAGCACCAGCACGAGAAACAACCAAGGTTGTATTCTTTAATACTGATGGCATATCATCAATATACGGTACTAATTTAATATTCTTATTTAACTTTCCTAATTTTGTTTTCATCTCTTCAAAATAAGGCTTCCCAGTTACATAAAGCACTTGATAATTCTTTTGTTCAAAAGTCTTTAATGATTTTAACATCATTTCGTTAACAGATTTTGAACCCAATGATCCCATTACAATAGTCACTAAAGGAAGATTTTTATTTAGATGATATTTTTTAAAAATATCATCTGGTTTGATTGAGGCAATTACACTAGCACGTGGATTCCCTAATTTATAAGTTTTATCTTTGGGAAAATTCTCATATGCTTTATCATAACAACATACGATTTTATCAACATTTTTAATTAAAATTTTATTTGTTAAACCAATAATTGAATTTTGTTCATGAATCATTGTTTTATATCCTAAGCGATTAGCAGCTTCAACAACACTAGCACTAGGATAACCACCAAAACCAATGACAATATCCGGTTTGAATTTTTTAACTATTTTTTTCGCTGTAAAAATTGATTTAACAAAAATAGCAGCAGCAATCCCCTTTTTAATAGGATTTCCAACTAACCCGCGAACATTTAAACCAATATATTCATAGCCATGTTGAGGTACTACTTCTGATTCAATACGATCCTTAGTTCCTACAAAAAGAAACTCACTATCTGGTTCTACTTCTTTTATATATTCAACTAAAGCTAAGGCAGGGTATAAGTGTCCACCTGTGCCCCCAGCTCCAACTATTACTTTCATCATCTCACCTCTAGACACTAGTATAACATTAATATGTTGATTTTGAAATATTTAATACAATTCCAATTGCAATAAGCGTAATCGTCAATGACGATCCTCCGTAAGACATTAACGGCAAAGTTACTCCCGTTACTGGAAATAAACCGACAACTACTCCAAGATTGATCAAAGTTTGAATTCCAATCATTGAAATAATTCCAATCATTAAAAAGCTGCCAAATAAATCTTTTACTTTAGTTGCTTGATTAAAGACAGTTACAAACATATAACCGTACATTCCAACTAATAAAACGCCCCCAATCAATCCAAATTCTTCTAAAAATATAGCAAAAATAAAATCTGTTTGTGGTTCCGGTAAATAAAAATGTTTTTGCACACTATTATTAAAGCCTACTCCTAAAATTCCCCCTGGTGCAATCGCATAAAGTGACTGAATAATTTGGAAACCACTTCCTAAGGGATCGGCAAAAGGGTTTAAAAAAGCTACGATACGTGCTAAACGATATGGAGCCGAAATAATCATAATAACGATTCCAATTACCCCTAAGATCCCTAACATAACAAAATATTTAAATGGAAATGGACTAACGATCAACATCACTACAATTGAACAAGCCATTACAACACCACTACCAAAATCAGGCTGAAGCATAATTAAACCAAACCCAAGTCCCAAAATCAATAACAACTTCAAACTAGCTTTTAGTTTCTTTAATTCATGATAATGATTGTTAATATAGTTTGCACTATAAATAATTATCGCAATTTTAAACAGCTCAGATGGCTGCAACGAAATAATACCTAAATTAAACCATGAGCGCGACCCCCCGCGAACTGCTCCAATCCCCGGAATCAAAACTAAAATCATCAAGATAAAAGACCCAATCAAAAGTTTATTTGCATTTTTTTGATAAATATGATAATCAATCTTTGAAAACACAAACATAGCAATTATACCAATAACAGCAAAAATTCCTTGTCGTTTAATGTAATATAAAGAATCATTAAATTTATATCCGGCCCAAATATTCGAGGCACTATATACCATCATCAACCCAATTATCACAATTATTAAAACTGTAACGACCACTCTTCTACGTTTCATATACTTACCTCCATTTTAAGTATATGAAAAAATATTTTAAGAAATGAAAAAAAGCTTATCATTCCTGATAAACTTTTTATTTAATCATAACCTTGATATTCCTTTTTAAATCATTTAACTGCTTATCATACGTTGCTTCTTTAGCTAATACCTTTGCTCTTTCAAAATAATCAATTCCTCCAAATCCTCTAAAATATACAATGGTATAACCATAATTACTCATTAATACTTCCAAATCTCCAACTTGTCGAGATTCATCAAAAACCCAATTTGCAATTTCAATAGTACTATCCCCTTTAGATATATTGTCATAATCTCCCTGATTGTTCTTATCATCTGCATATTTACTATTATATTCATGAAACTTATCAATCGATCTGTCAGTATTATTCATAAAATCTTGTAGCAAATTGTCTGCAAATTCTTTACATGTATTCATTTTTTCGGTTGTCAAATTATCAGTATCTGTTTCTCTAGCATCTAAATAAACTGTTGAAATACTAGCTTGTCGATAAACAGGCTGTTCTCTAGCCACCAGCATAACTACATCAATACTAGAATCCCCTTCAACTACTTTAACACTATTAATTGGTAATGCCTGATCAAATAATACGGATTGCAAATATTCAGGTAAATCTGATTTTCTTAAATCTTGACGTAGACTCAAATCATTATTTTGATAATAATTTTTTTATCATCACTACTATAATCAACTGCCATCTGTTTAAAATCTGCCTCACTACGAATCTTTTGGGCAAACTCATCTGCTTTTGCTTTATCATCCTTAGCAAAAGCAAAATAGCGAATATTGATCGTATCAATATCATTTTTATTAGCTAGATAATATTGCTCCACCTCTTCATCAGTTGGTTCTTTTAATAAAACTGCTGCATAGCGTGAGGCCAGATTAGCTTCCTCATAATAACTGATTAAATTATCCTTTGTTGCCTCTAAACCAAAGGTTGAATGGAGATAATCTTCAAAATCAATCTTATTTTCTTTACAATAACTTTCTAGTTCACCAAATGTTGAGCGAGCTTTCTTTTTATCATCAGCATTTATTTGATAACCAGCAGTTTTAGCACCTCTTACCAATGCCTCTACTTCTAAAATATCTTTCTTTGCCTGATCAGCAAAATAATATTCCCATGATTTGTCTGTATAACCAGTAACCGTACAATCTTGATTTTTTAAATCATTTATATCCTTTTCAATATTAAAATCAACTATACTTGCATAATCATCACTAAAAGCACTGTAATATTGGTTTAAATATTTAGTCAAAGCGCGACCATAGAAAAACTCAAATTTTGCTTTTGGCACCTCTTTATCATCTAGTTTCATTGTATAGCCAACTTTCAGATTTCCTAAATAATTATTTTCTGGTTCTTTGGAACAACCTATTATCAAAGCTGCCAGTACTAGCAAAATCATTAATTTTTTAAGTATTTTCATATGCTCACCTCAATTAATTATAGAGGTATGCTGAACCATACCTCTATATCATCTTTATCATTTTATTTTACTGCTTTTCTTTTTTTAGTTGTTACATATGCAGTTAATCCTGCCACTAGAGCAACGGCCCCAGCCAGCATTGTTGTGTTTAAATTAATTTCATCACCAGTTTTTACTGAAGTAGTAGGTTTATCAGGTGTTGGTGTAGGGGTAACTGTTGTTGTATCTGTAGTTGGACGGTCTGGATTATATGTTTGAACACGCTCATCATCAATAATTCCTGACCAGTTTAAACCATAGGCTACATCATAAGTATTTCCTTGTGTATCTTTATAACATACTAGATCACCAGCAACATCTTCTTTATTCGCTTCTACAGTATCCATATTTGCAGGAAATTGTAATGGTAATAATCCTTTTGGTTCAGATTTACCATTAATAATATCAAACACAGCACTATCACTTACAGAGAAGCCACATACGATTGCATCTACTTTGTCTTCAAATTCACTAACGATAACAGGACCATTAGCATTTAAAGCAACAACTACAGGAATATCTTTATTGACTGCTTTAGCTGCTTCTACAGCTTCTAAACAAGCTGTTAAATCGTATTCATTAGCAATTTTACTAGTTGCTCCATAATAAGATCTATTTTGTTGGGTACCATCACTATTTAAATCTCCAGCAATTGACACTTTTCTTACGTTTTCGCCATCAGCAGTATATGGGCGGTATTGCAATGATAATGGATAAAATTTTTGTTTACCATCTTCAACGATCATACCTGATTGATTAAATAAGCTTCCGTTATTTGGAGAACGCATTCCAACAATTACTTTATCAACATTTGATAAATCAGGTCGTACTACTTTATCATCAACTATTTCATCAGTTAAAACTGTTCCATAGATAGATTTAGCTGTCTCAATATTCATTGAATCTGACCAAGATGCAGGTGTATCACCAAAAACTCCTTTTTGTTCTGCAGTATATGTTTTAGGAATATAAACAGTCATATCTTTAGGATCTTTTGCTTGATCTTTAGCCGCTTTAATTGTGTTATCTTTATTCTTTAACATAACCACTGACTCTAACTGAGCTTGATATCCAGCGTCTTTTTTATCTTTACTTCCAGCTTCAGCTAATGATTCATCTAAATTCAAATAAGTATTTTCAAATAATCCTGGTTCCATTGTTAATTTCAATAAACGTTTAGCTGAAGTTGCAAAGCGAGTATTAGCAGCTTCTTCGCCATCACGATCAACCATTTGCTGCCATGACCAAACGATTGGCTTATTGTCATTATTACCACCAAACATGTCACCACCAGCATCTAAGATTGCTAAATGTCTTTCGTTATCAGTAGCATTTTCCATTCCCCAAGCCATTCCTAGACCACCTAGTGCTAATTGTTCAGGGGGCGTGCTAGTAACACCCCAGTCAGTACAAACTACACCGTCAAAGCCTAAATCATCTCTTAAAATACTCATTTTAGACTTACTATAAGCTGAACCAACTCTTTCGCCACCTAAAGCACTACCGTCAGCATTGATTCCAATTGAATAAGATGTCATCACTGCAGTTGCCGCTCCAGTTTTCCCTTTCAATTTTAAGCCACCTTGAGCAAAAGGAGTTAAATGTTCTTCAAAATTACCACCTGGATAAACTGCATATTTACCTGCACGGGTATGTGATTCACGACCACCTTCACCGGCTCCATCACCAGGGAAGTGTTTGATCATACAGTTAATTGAATCTTTTCCCCATCCTTGATCTTCTCCATTAACATATGTTGATTGTGAACCGTCTACATAAGCTTGAGCCATATCTGTAGATAGTTTAGTATTTTCACCAAAAGTTCCACCAACTCTTAACCAGCGTGGTTCTGTCGCTAAATCTATTTGAGGTCCTAAAGCTGTTACAATTCCTAATGCACGATATTCAGCTGAAGATGCCTTTGCAAAATTATACATATGTTCAGTATCAAAAGTTGCTGCCAATCCAATATTAGAAGGCCATTTAGAAATATCTGTAGCCCCACTAGAAACATTATCAGAATATAAATCTCCTGACCCTGCTGTTGAACGAGGATCAGAACTAAAATCAACAGGAACATTGAAATCAGATATTTCTACATACTCTTGCATCGCATTGACCCAACGTACTGAATCTTCCACATCATTTCCTGCTGCATCAGTAATATTTCTAACATAACTATTTGTTAAATAATCTTTTTGTGAATCTGTTAATCCTGCAGCACTATTTCCTTCATGGCTACTAAATAACATTAATCCAGCAATCTTTGCGATCCCATCTTCACCTTCAGCAACCAATGCATCAGCAAGATCTTGTGCTCTTGTTTCAGCATCAAGATACCATCTTTCATAATCATCGATTTCTCCATTTAAGTTCATATCTTTGAAAGCATATTCCTTACCATCGATATTTTCGCTTAACAACGCCGTTTTACCAGCTTCTTTAGCTTTTTCATCAAAAGCTTTTGAATAAGTCAAAGTTGGAGCTGCTTCACCTTTATAATCAGGATTAGTTACTACCATAATATCAATATCGTAGTCACTAAATTGAGCGTTTTCTCCGCTTCCTTCTGTTTTCGCAGCCTGATATTTTGCTTCCACAACAGAATATTTTGATAATTCTACTGCATTTAATGCAATCGGTGTTGCACTTCCGATAATACAGCCGGCAGCTGATAAAGCAGCCAATGTTTTTGTAAGTTTTTTCTTCTTACTCATCTTCGATTTTCCTCCTCGTTTAAATTCCCTATGCTTCTAGTATAAACGAGAAGTCGATGAAAGCGTTTACTTAATCATCGACAAAACACAAATAAAGTTTAACCTTTTTTGTTTTCGTGAAAAAAAGTATTTTTTCTTAGACCAAATTTATAAAAAAAATAAATCTATTTATAAAATTCTTAAATTATTTAATATCTATAAAAATAATAAGTAATCATTTTATAAATTAAATCAGCAATTGCTAAACGAATAAAATATTCATTAAATGAAAAAGGTATTGTTAGTGTTGTAACATTATCATAATTTTGAACTGACTTTTGACCAATAAAAATAACTTTACAATTAGTTTGCATAATTCTTTCTAATCCATATACCGGTTCAATAGTTTCCTTTTCAATAAACCCATCAAATGAATGAACTCCGTTAGTAATAATTATTAAACTTTCTTGATCAATCAAAGCTAACTGTTCCTCAAAATCCTTTTTATTTAAAGATTTAGGAAAAATCAATTCCTTATGATATAACCCCAATAATTCTTGAAAATCATAAAACAGCGGTAATTCTCGAGGTTCTCCAAAGACAAAGATATTATTTGCTTCATTAATTTGTTTAGCGAATATTTTTATTTTTTGAAATGTAACAATTTTTTGTACTTCACTAAAATATTCATCGTTTAGTCGAACATACTCATTTAAATTATCTTTTGAAAACATTAAGTTTGCATTCATCTTTAAGCGATCCAAGCGAATCTTTTCATCGAGACATTCTTCTTGAAAATCACTGCAAAAGACTTTCCAAGAATCATATCCTAAATAACGGCAAAATTTTAAAACAGATGTTTTTGAAATCAAGGTATCTTCAACAACTTTGCTAATTGATAATCGATTGATCGTATCACAATTAGCTAATAAATATTTTGCTAACGAATAATGAATATTTTCATTTTGATTGTAATTGATTAATTGATGTAATTTAATTAAGATTGATCCCACTATTATTTCCCTCGACAATACTTTAAATTATACTCAATATAAATTAAATCTAAGATCAATATCGTATAATAATCAAAATCAACAAAACTATTTTTATTAGTCGTTGGAATGTAGAGATAATGATTGATGTATTGAAGTGAGCTATACCGATTACTGCAGCTAATAACTGCTTTCTTGCCAGCATTATTACAAATTAAATTAAACTTGGACTTACATTCACCAACATATCTTCCAGAAGCAGTTAAAATAATCGCTAGATCGTCCTCATTCATTGGCTCTAAATAATCACTTTCACTTTGAAAATCACTATAAACTGTTTTACCAATACTGATCATATTTATTTGGAAATCAACTGCCAATGATAATGGATATACTGCCCCAAATAAATAAATTCTACTACTTTGATTAATTATTTCAACTAGTGCATTGATCTCTTTTTTTAAATTATTTTTAAATTCTAAACTATCATTTTTAGCAATATAACATAAATGATCATAGATACTTTCTATATCAATATTACTAAAACGACTTTCAATTTGCTGTTCTTTAACTTTTTTTGTTTTAACTAAAAAGCTTTGAAAATTATTCCAAGAATGAAAACCAAAATATTCACAAAATCTCGTTACACTAGCTCTCGAAACATAACATTCATCCATAATATCTTTAAGCGTAATATTTTGGCAATAACTATAATTTTTAATAATATACCGGGCTATTTCGTAAATCACATCTTTTTTTACACATGAATTGATATAGACTATCAATCTGCTGAGTAATGTATTCATGCCTTCCTCCTTTATAAAATAATATTTATCTATAAACAGGTAGCACTGAAACGACATTAAGATAACTTACGATTACCCATAAGCTTGCAATTTTTAATGTTACCATGCATATACATATAATTTTATTATATAATGGGAAATTTTCAAATAGAAAGTTTTTCATAAATTAAAAAAGACACTTTCGACAATAAAATAAACCTTTAAGCTATATTCCTTAAAGGTTCACTTTACAAAGCATCTTCTATAATTTATTAACAATATTTTTAAATACTCGACCACGTTCTTCATATCCAGAAAATTCATCAAAACTGCTGGTTGATGGCGAAAGTAAAATAATATCGCCAGCTTTTGCTTTCTCGATTGCCAGCAAAGTCGCTGCTTCTAAATTCTCAACAGAACTACTGTTTGCAACATGCATATCATTTTTAAATCGCTCTCCAGCAGCACCAAATGTCACCAGATGACTGATTTTATTACCATAAGTAGCCATTTCGGTTAAATCTAACCCTTTATCAAAACCACCCATCAATAAAATTACTGGTTGTTCAAAAGCTTTTAAAGCAATGATCGTAGCGTCAGTATTAGTTGCTTTTGAATCATTATAGATTTTAACTCCATTAATTTCTCTAACAAACTCAATTCGATGTTCAACACCAATAAATGAGGCAATTTCTCGATTGATGACTGTTACTGGTACATCACATTTTTTAGCAATGCAGATAGCTGTCATAATATTTTGAATGTTATGGCGTCCTACAACTTTAATATCCGCTAAGTTAATAATTAATTCATCTCGATAATAGATTGCCTGTTCTTTGATCATACAGTCAGCTTCATGTATCAATGACATTGTGACTTGATTACATGGAACTGGATATTTTTCCAAATACTCCATTACTGTTTTATCATCAAGATTAACCACAAAATAATCATCAAGATCAGTATTCTTATAAATATTTGTTTTAGAAGCATAATACTCATCCAATGAGGCCATATAATCTAAATGATCGGGTGTTAAATTGATGATCGTTGAGACATAAGGCTTAAATCGTTCAATATCTAATAACTGAAAGTTACTCATTTCAATTACTACATAATGATTTTCTTCATTAAGAAGATCATTATCTAAAACAACATCACATAGTGGTGTTCCCACATTACCTGCTAAATGAACATGTTGATATTGTCCCTTTAATATTTTATCAATTAAAGTAACTGTTGTTGTTTTACCATTAGTACCAGTTACTCCAATATAATGTTGTTTTTTAGCAACTTGAAAAGCTAATTCAATTTCCGTATATACAGGAATCTTTCTTTCCTTAAGTCTTAAAATAAATGGCTTATGATAATTAATTCCAGGGTTCTTAATTACAAAGTCAAAATCACATTCAAATAATTCAGTTGGGTGTGACCCTGTTACCATTTCAATTCCCATATCAAGATATTGTTGATATTCTGGAATATCCTTAATTTCTTTAGCTTCATTAACCGTAATCGTTGCATTTAATTTATGAAGCAATCTAATCGCAGCCTTACCACTTTTAGCAAGTCCAATCACTAATACCTTTTTTCCAGTAAACATATTCTATAGCACCCCAATTACAATTGATAAGATTCCACAGATGAAACCAATGAACCAGAATGAAATAGTTACTTGTTGTTCACTCCAGCCCAACATTTCAAAGTGATGATGGATCGGTGCCATCTTAAATACTCGTTTTCCTCGAGTTTTAAATGAGACTACTTGAATAATAACCGATAAAGTTTCCATTAAAAAGACTCCACCAACTAAAATAAGTAATAACTCTTGTTTTGTAAGTATCGCTAAAATAGCCAAGAAACCACCTAGACCAAGCGAACCTACATCACCCATAAATATCTTAGCAGGATGATAATTAAACATCATGAAACCAAGTAAAGCCCCTACCATTGCAGTTGCATAACTTGCAAGAGTATAATCTTTTGTCATGATAGAAAAGATTATAAATGGTGCAATCGCAACCATTGAAAGACCAGTTGCTAATCCATCTAAACCATCAGATAAATTTACACCGTTACTTTCCCCTGCAAACATTACTAAGATTAATGCTGGATATAAATAACCCATATCAATATTAATATCTAATAATGGAATTGTAATTACTGATGTAAAATCAGGAATAAAGTTCATTGCAAAGAAATAACAAATAATTGCTAACGCGATCTGAGCTAATAATTTAGCTAGTGGCGGTAATCCCTTATTACTATGTTTAACAATGATCAAAGCATCATCCACAAATCCAATTGCACTATATCCAACTAAAACAATTGTTGCTAAAATCAGCTCCGGATCAAGTAAATTATTAAAATTAACAATAAAAGCACCAAGAATTGCGGCAATCACAAAAACGATTCCACCCATTGTTGGTGTACCATTTTTTGACTTATGTGATTCAAGTCCTTCTTCACGTTCAACTTGACCAAATTTCATCTTATGTAGGAATGGAATTACTTTAGGCATTGCTAGAACAACAAGAATAAAGCCAATTCCAAAAGCAATTATTAGTTTTAAGAAGTTTTCCATCTATATGTCCCCTTTTTTATAAAATTCGTCTTTACTATATCATATTATCGTTTAATAGGCAAAATAAAAGGGACAAGAGTCCCAATTATTAAATTGTTTTACCCACTAATTCCTAGATCCTTCATTAATTCAAGGGCCCGTTTAATAACTGCGTCCTCATCTTCTCCATCAGCAATAATTTCAATTTTTGCTTTTGTTGGAATACCCAGAGATAGAACCCCCATCAATGATTTCATGTTGACAGTTTTAGATGCGTAGACTAACTTAATATCACTGTTGAACATCTTCATAGTATCAACTAGTTCGGTTGCTGGAGTCGCATAAAGACCAACTGGATCAGTTACGGTAACGTCGATTCTTTTTACCATATTGCTTACCTCCTTAATTACTTATATTATAACATTGTTACCTAGTTATTGCATCTAATATAATTATCTTTTTTCAATTTGAATTACGTATGGAGCAGATAACTTATTCATCATTTTAAACAACGCTACATTATAACTTATATGATCTAAACTGGCGACATATTCCTCAATTAACAAACTTTCTTTTTTTCCCTCATCATGACCAATGTAAACAACTAAAAACAATTCTCCTTTTCGATTCAAATATTCAACTGCTTTTTTTATTGCTTGCAAAGAACTGTCCGCCATAGTTGTAATTTGATGATCTCCATTGGGGAGATAACCGAGATTAAAAATTCCTACATCAAAGTTTTTTACATAGCAATCAAAATTTTCATGAGAAGCTAAAATCAAATTTACATTATCAGTATCTTCTATCAACTTCTTTGTATTATTTAAAGCTTCCTGCTGAATATCAAAACTATAAACTTGTTTAGCCACTTTACTTAAAAATAAAGTATCATGACCATTCCCCATTGTAAAATCAATTGCAATTTGGTAGTCTTTTCTCTTAATTCGATTATGCACATATTCAATCATCGTTTCCATATTTTCCTATACTCCTGTTACATTTTGTGTAATCTATTACAATCGTTTTTATTTTAACACATTTAGCTAAAAAAATTTGTACCAACCTATTTTTTTGGTTATAATGAGACTGTAAAAATAAGGAGGATTAAATTATATGGCTTTAAGTAAAGATTTTTTATGGGGTGGCGCTTTAGCTGCTCATCAATTTGAAGGTGGGGTTTTAAATACCTCAAAAGGATATAGTGTTGCTGATGTGATGACTGCCGGAGCACATGGTGTTCCTCGCCGTATTACTGATCAAATCATGGAAAATGAATATTATCCAAACCATGTTGGAATTGACTTCTATTCTCATTACAAGGAAGATATTGCTTTATTTGCGGAAATGGGATTTAAATGCTTTAGAACATCTATCGCATGGACTCGTATTTTCCCTAATGGTGATGAAACAGAACCCAATGAAGAAGGATTACAATTCTATGATGATGTTTTTGATGAATTATTAAAATATGGAATTGAGCCAGTTATCACATTATCTCATTTTGAGATGCCTTATCATTTAGCAAAAGAATATGGTGGTTTTATGAATCGTAAAACTATTGATTTCTTTGTTAAATTTGCTGAAGTATGTTTTAAAAGATATAAAGATAAAGTTAAATATTGGATGACTTTTAATGAAATTAATAATCAAATGAATTTTAAAAATGATATTTTTGGCTGGACTAATAGTGGTGCTCATTTTGGAGATTATGATAATCCTGAAGAAGCAATGTATATTTGCGGTCATCATACTTTATTAGCAAGTGCATTAGCAGTAAAAATTGGTAAACAAATCAATCCTAACTTTTTGATTGGAAATATGATTGCAATGGTTCCAATTTATCCATTTTCATGTCGTCCTGCTGATATGGTATTATCAAATCAGATGATGCATGATCGCTGGTTCTTCTGTGACGTTCAATGTCGCGGTCATTACCCTGCATATGCTTTAAAAATGTTTGAACGCAAAGGCTTTAATATTAACATTACAGAAGAAGATAAGAAAATTCTTGCTGAAGGAACTGTAGATTATATAGGATTTAGTTATTATATGACTAATACTGTAGATTCAACTGCACATCAAGATGTTTCTAAAGCAACTGATGGTTCAAGTGAGCATTCTGTTAAAAATCCATTTATTAAAGAATCTGACTGGGGCTGGGCAATTGATCCAGAAGGATTAAGATATGCATTGAATATTTTTTATGAAAGATATGAAAAACCATTATTTATCGTCGAAAATGGTTTTGGTGCCATTGACGTTAAAGAAGCTGATGGTTCTTGCCATGATGACTATCGCATCAACTATTTAAAAGCTCATATTAAAGAAATGAAAAAAGCTGTTGAACTTGACGGGATTGATTTAATTGGTTATACCCCTTGGGGATGTATTGACTGTGTTTCATTTACTACTGGTGAAATGAAAAAACGTTATGGTTTTATCTATGTTGATCGTGATAATGAAGGTAATGGTACTTTAGAAAGAAGTAAAAAAGATTCTTTCGAATGGTATAAAAAAGTAATTGCTTCAAATGGAGAAAATCTAGACTAAAAACAATAAGATAAAAGTTACTTTTCTAATATAGTAATCATGTTTATAATATCTTAAGCTGAATTGCTCATTACAGAACATTATTTCTGCAACAAAGTATATTATGGCATGTTTTAACACTTATTAATAAGAAAATATTTTTATTCTTTTAAAATTGATACCGGACTGTTGTAATAACAGTCTTTTTCTACGTCTATTGCTCCTCTTAATCAAAACATCCTGTTACTAGCAAACTGTTTTTCTAATCTAAAAAGGCGACTTCTAAAGATTTAAATGTCGTTCCTTCTACTTATCGATGTATCTATTAGTCCACCTTTCTTTTTTTAAACCATACATAATCCCAATCAAATCAGCTAAAAACCAGCCAATTGGAATTGCCCACCAAATCGCCAAAGTTCCAAATAATGGTGCTAAAAGATATGCTAAAACAACACGTGTCCCTAGCGAAATAACAGTTAAAACTACAGAAATTCCTGGTTTACCAACCCCACGATAATAACCATACAATAAAAATAAACATCCAATTCCTAAATAACAAGCACCTTCAATTCTTAGATACTGAGCCCCTTGATAGATAATTTCAGACTTTGAAGATTCTATGAAGATCAGCATTAGCTTATCAGCAAAGATAAAGACTAAGGCAGAAATAAAAATACAAAAGATAGAAGCCATTACAACTGCTACTTTAAATCCTTTATGTATTCGTTCTTCTAATCCTGCTCCTTTATTTTGAGCAATATAGGTTGAAAAAGCATTACCAAAATCTTGAACTGGCATATAAGCAAATGAATCAATCTTTACAGCAGCAGCAAAAGCTGACATCGTTACTAAACCAAAACTATTTACTAACCCTTGAATCATTAAAATCCCAAAATTCATTACTGATTGCTGGATACAAGTTAATAATGAGTACGCTTTGATTTTCTCAAATATTTCACGTTCAAAATGCCAATGTTTTCGTTGCGGTAACAATTCTTTTTGACTTAGAAAGACATAAAGCATGATACCAATAGCACTAAAAGCTTGGGCAATCAATGTCGCAACAGCAGCTCCAGCTACCCCCATTGCAACTTCTGCCACTAAATAAATATCTAATCCAATATTTATAATTGATGCTAATGCTAGAAAGATCAATGGGATTTTAGAATTTCCCAAAGCTCTTAATAGCGAGGAAAAATAATTGTAAATAAAAGTAAAAACTAGACCTAGAAAAATTATAAACAAATATTGATGGGTATCCGTAAAAATATCCCTAGGAATATTCATAAAATTTAAAATTAGATCAATTGCTAAAAGACAAACTATTTCTAATCCAATTGAAAAAATGCCGATTCCTACAAAAGAGACAAAAAAAGATGTTTTCATTTTATCTAATTGTTTAGCCCCATAGAACATCGAAAATAAAATTCCACTCCCCATGCAAAGACCTAAGATAATGGAAGTTAAAAAAGTCATAATCGTAAAAGATGAGCCAACTGCTGCCAGAGCATCAGTTCCGATATAATGTCCAACAATAAAAGTATCAGCTACATTATAAAGCTGCTGTAAAAGATTTCCTAAGATCATTGGAATTGAAAATTTAATTAATGCCCTGGTAATATTTCCTTCTGTTAATTTCCCTATCATAAAATCACCCCATTACTTACATAATAAATATATCATCCAATAAAGTCAATTAAAGAAAATTATGTAAGATATTTATCATTCTTATCATTATTTCCGTTATCTTTATTGATTTCGTAGTATAATATATTTATAAATAAGGAGGTCGATATAGATGACATTTAATAAAGATTTTTTATGGGGTGGTGCAATTGCAGCACATCAAGCTGAAGGAGCTTGGCAAGAAGGTGGAAAAGGAATTAGTTGCTCTGATGTCGAAACAGCAGGGAATAATGTAACTGGTGCGCCAAGACGCTTAACTGATGGCGTCATCGAAGGAGAAGATTATCCAAATCATGTTGGGGTGGATTTCTACCATCGCTATAAGGAAGATATTGCTTTATTCGCTGAAATGGGATTCAAAGCATTTAGAACTTCTATTGCCTGGACACGAATTTTTCCTCGGGGTGATGAAGAAACACCTAACGAAGAGGGTTTACAATTTTATGATGATTTATTTGATGAATGTCATAAATATGGAATTGAGCCAATTATAACATTATCGCACTTCGAAATGCCTTGGACGCTTGCAAAAGAGTACGGTGGTTTTAGAAATCGTGAAGCAATCGACATGTTCGTTAAATTTGCCAAAGTATGCTTTGAAAGATACCAGCATAAAGTTAAATACTGGATGACTTTTAATGAAATCAATAATCAAGCTGATGTTTCTCAGCACAACTTAATCCAAGAAGGAGCTGTACTTTTAAAAAAAGATGATGATGCAGAATATTTAATGTATTTATCTGCTCACCATGAATTAGTCGCTTCTGCTTTAGCTGTTAAAGCCGCTCATGAGATCAATCCTGATTTACAAGTTGGATGTATGATTGGGATGAATGCTGTTTACCCTGCATCACCTAATCCAACTGATGTAATGAACGCTTTAGGAGCAATGCATCAAAAATACTGGTATGTTGAAGTCCATGCCCGTGGTCACTACCCAAATCATATATTGAAAAAATTCGAAAGAAAAGGTTATGATTTTATTACTGAAGAAGATAAAAAGATTTTATCTCAAGGTAAAGTGGACTATATTGGATTCTCATATTACATGAGTTTTGCTTCAAAATATCAAGGACGTAATGAAAAAACATATGATTATTTCAGTGAGGACTTTGTTCGAAATACTCATCTAAAAGCTTCAGACTGGGGTTGGCAAATCGATCCACTAGGATTACGCTGGTGCCTAAACTGGTTCCATGACCGTTTTGAGTTACCAATGATGATTGTTGAAAATGGTTTTGGTGCTTATGACAAAGTAGAAGCAGACGGAACAATCGATGATCAGTATCGTATCGACTATTTAGCAGCACATATCGAAGCTATGAGGGATGCAGTTGACTATGATGGAGTAGAATTATTAGGTTATACAATGTGGTCACCGATCGACATTGTCTCTGCTTCTACTGGTGAATATGATAAACGCTATGGATTTATCTATGTGAATTACAATAATAATCATGAAGGAGATTTTTCAAGATGTAAGAAAAAATCTTTTGACTGGTATAAGAAAGTCATTGCCACAAATGGTGAAGATTTAAGTGAATAAATGTAAAACGGTATGGACAGTCATACCGTTTTATTATGCAACTATTTTTAACATTCAAGGCAACTTTGATTGATAGACAATAATTGATTTTAACGTATAATCCTAAATATAGGAGGTATGAAAAATATGCTTAGTACGAATCTCGTTTGGCTTAGAAAACATTATCAATATACTCAAGAAGAAATTGCACAGCAAGTTGGTGTATCACGTCAATCTGTAGCAAAATGGGAAAGCGGTGAATCATTGCCTGATATTGACAGCTGTATGGCATTGGCAAAAATATACAATGTAACAATTGATAATTTAATCAATCATGATGAAGATGATGCTGGAATCGTAATTCCTCCCAAAGGAAAACATTTTTTTGGAGCAGTTACTGTTGGTGAACGTGGACAAATCGTAATTCCTCAAGAAGCACGTCGAATCTTTAAAATTTCCGCTGGTGATAAAATTTTGATCCTTGGTGATGAAGAACGTGGTCTAGCTATTGTCCATCAGCGTGATGTTATTAACTTTGTTAGTGAATTAGGAGTACCCAAAAATGAAAAGGACTGATTATCATGGAAATGATTGAAATTAAAAATTTAACAAAAAAATATAATGATAAACTTGCTGTTGATAATTTAAATCTATCAATCAAACAAGGAAAATTACTAGCTCTATTGGGAGTAAATGGAGCCGGTAAAACTACTACACTCAAAATGTTATCGGGTTTGATTCAACCAACAAGCGGTGATGCTAGAATCAATAACTATAGCATTGTTAATGAAAGCCTCTTTGTTAAAGAGCTTATCGCCGTTTCACCCCAAGAAACTGCAATCGCACCGAATTTAACCGTTAGAGAAAATTTGGAATTAATGGCGGAAATCCATGGTTTTAAAAAAACTTTAATCAATAACAAAGTCATCGAAATGATTACCGCTTTTAATTTGAAAGATGTTGCTGCTAAAAAAAGTAAAAAACTATCGGGTGGTTATCAACGGCGCTTAAGTATTGCTATGGCCCTAATTAGTGAGCCACAAATTTTATTTTTAGATGAGCCAACACTAGGACTTGATATTTTAGCCAGAGAACAATTATGGCGCACAATAAAAGCACTAAAAGGTAAGATTACTATCATTTTAACTACCCATTATCTCGAAGAAGCCGAAGCTTTATCAGATTATGTTTGTATTATGAAAGATGGTAAAATCAAAGCCCTGGGAACCACAAATGAACTAATTAAATTCGCCAAGACAACCAGCTTTGAAGATGCCTTTATAAAACTTGCAACAGGAGGAACTGAAAATGAGAACATGGGCCTTTGCTAAAAGAACCACAAAAGAAATTTTACGTGACCCTATTAATATTATTTTTGGTTTAGGTTTTCCAATCGTTATCTTGTTACTATTGACAACAATCCAAAAAAATATTCCAGCCACCCCTTTTTCACTAAAACAATTAACACCAGGAATTGCAGTATTTGGCTTGTCCTTCTTATCATTATTTTCAGCTACATTGATCTCTCGTGATCGAATGTCATCATTATTAGCACGATTATTTACTACTCCTATGACAGCTAAAGATTATATTTTGGGATATACTTTACCATTAATACCAATGGCCTTGATACAGACTTTACTTTGCTATCTAGCAGCATTTTGTCTAGGTTTAAAAATAACACCTGATGTCATTATTGCCATCTTATGTACAATCCCCATTTCAATTATTTTTATTGCAATCGGCTTATTTTGTGGCACTATTTTTAATGATAGACAAGTCGGAGGAATCTGTGGTGCCTTATTAACTAATCTTACCGCGTGGCTAAGTGGGACATGGTTTAGTTTAGATTTAATTGGAGGCTTGTTTAAAGATATTGCGTATTGTTTTCCTTTTGTCCATGCTGTAGATATGGCACGAGATGGCTTAAATGCGAATTATCACGCAATGCCTAATAATTTATTCTGGGTTTTAAGCTACGCTGGACTCCTCTTAATTGCAGCTGTTTCACTATTTAAATATAAAATGAAACATAATTAAAAAACTCTTTTTGAGTTTTTTGCTTTCTATTAATATATTATAACGATTTTATTTCTTTCCAAAAACTAATTAATTTCGTCAAAGAATAACTCGCATTAGCTGGTGAACTTGATGGTAACTTAGTAACAGGAAGATCAATAATTTCATCGAAATAGCGATGATACAATCTATCTGCTAAGTTCCCATTTGTATAAATATGCGTAATTTGACTTTGATCAATGATTTTCTTTAGATCATTGACTTCAACATTTGTAATACTACTATCACTCGAACCTTTGATTTCACAACTAGCAATTACATCCCACACAGCTATATGTTGATTTATTAAAAATTCTTTCTTTTCAATAATAGTCTCTGGTAATTCAGTATTATAAATATTTGCAAGAATTTTCCAAAAACGATTCTGCGGATGATGATAAAAAAAGTTGGCCTCCCGCGATTTTACTGATGGAAAAGAACCTAAAATTAATATTTTAGAACTTTTATTATATACAGGTTCAATTAAATGATATTCTCTCATAATTCCCTCCCTTTAAATCAATAATAACATTGTTCCTGCAACGATCAAAATCAATCCCGCCACAGCCTTTTTTGACAAAGACTCTTTTAAAACAAAATACGAAAAGATAATTGTGACGATGATACTCAGTTTATCGATTGGAACCACAATACTAGCCTCCCCTAATTGCAACGCTTTATAATAACAGATCCATGATAAACCTGTTGTAATTCCAGAAGAAAATAAAAAAAGCCAATTCTTTTTTGTAATTTCTTTAATTGTATGATAACTTTGCTGATAAAAAACAATCCCCCAAGCCATAATCAATACTACCGCTGTACGAATAAAAGTTCCCAGATTACTATCAATATTAAGCATTGCAATCTTAGCAATTATAGCCGTCAAAGAAGCAAATAAAGCTGAAGCCAAGGCAAATAATAGCCAATGATTATTTGTCACTTTATTTACAACCTGCTTTTTTTCAATCATCATATAAGTTCCTAAAGACATAATTATCATAGAAATTATTTTAAGCATAGTAATTTTTTCGTCAAAGAAAATAAATGCTAACAGCATCGTTAAAATTGTACTACTTTTATCAATTGGTGTAACTTTGTTAACATCTCCTAATTGTAGTGCCTTAAAATAACATAACCATGATAATCCAGTTGCAATTCCAGAAAAACATAAAACCAATACTGTATTACTATCAATATATTTTAATTGTTCCTGGGTTCCAGCAAATAAGACCATTATCCATGAAAAAATTAAAACAATTATTGTCCTTAATGCTGTTGCTAAAGAAGAATCAACATTCTTCAAACCAATTTTTGCAAGAACTGCAGTAACCCCAGCAAATAAAGCTGATAGACAAGCTAATCCAATCCACACCCTAAGTTTCCCCCTATACTTATTATATTTATATTTTACCGCAATTAACAAAAAAGAAAAGTGAAACAAACTGTTTCACTCATATTATTCAATTCGTAACATTCGGTATCCAACTCCAACATGGGTCTGAATATATTTAGGATGCGTAGGATCTAATTCTATTTTTTTACGAAGCGTAGCCATAAATACTCTTAATGAGGCAACATCACTCTCTAAAGTACTCCCCCAAATTTCTTTAGTAATATATGTATGTGTTAATACTTTGCCAACATTTCTTGAGAGAAGGCACAGCAACTTATATTCAATTGGTGTTAAATGCAGTTCTTGCTGATCTAAATATGCACATCCGCCAGCGTAATCAATTTTTAGATCACCATTAACAAAATCACTACTTTCTATATTTTGACTTTGATTATAATTAAGCCGTCTTAAAATAACACGTAATCTTGCTAAAAGTTCCTCAACTGAAAAAGGTTTGGTCAAATAATCATCAGCCCCAGCATCAAGAGCCTCAATTTTATCACGATCTTCACTTCGAGCACTAATAACGATTATTGGCATATTTGTCCAAGTACGTACTTTTTTTATAATTTCAACCCCATCTAAATCAGGCAGCCCTAGATCCAACAGCATTATATCCGGTTTTTGTGAAGCAGTTTCAATAATTGCTTGTTTTCCCGTTTGTGAAGTATGATATTTATAATCATGAGTTTCTAAAGTTGTAGCAATCAAATTTCTAACTGCGTTATCATCTTCTACAACTAATACAAATGGCTTATTCATGTATTTCAACCTCCTTAATCGGCAATGTAAAACTAAAAATCGTTCCGTGAGGAATATTGTCCTTAACTGCAATATTACCACCATGCGCTACAATAATAGCTTTACACAAAGCTAACCCTAAACCAAGTCCGCGACGTCCGTCAATAACCTCATGCTTTACAGTATAAAACATTTCAAAAAGTTTTTCTTTGTCCTTATCACTGATTCCTGCTCCATCATCAGCAATTTGAATTTCTACAAAATCTTTATGCTTAAAGGTTTCAATACTAATCATTGAACCTTTTGGTGTATATTTAATTGCATTGTCAACAATATTTATAATTACTTGAATTATTAAGCCAGCATCTATTTTTGCTAAAATAAATTCATCATTAGCCTTTACCTCAATACGGTGTTCATCCTTTTTATGACTAATATGATTCAATGCCTCATTTATAACTTCCTCAATAAGTTCTGTTTCTAAATGCAGATTCATTTTACCATCTTCAATTCTTGTAACTGAAAGAAGATTTTCAACCAGATTAATCAACCATAATGAATCATCGTAGATTACTTCGTATAACTGCATTTTTTTATTTTCATCTAAGCTGCCGCTATTATTTATCAGTACACTTGCATTACCAGAAATACTAGTTAATGGTGTTCGTAAATCATGCGAAATTGAACGTAATAAATTTGCACGCAACCGCTCATTTTTAGCTTCAATTGCAGCTTCTTCTTTCTTTTGGTTAAAAAACTCTTTTTCTAGAGCTAAAGCACATTCACCAACGATTGATAGTACTAAATTATTTTCAAAAGCATCAAGAATAACATCTTCTAAAATTATTACTACTACACCATAAATATCATTAGTACTAGCAAGCGGTAAATAGTAATTCTTAGCTTGATATGTTTTATTATTCTGGTAGACCCAGTGAACATTAGTTTCAATCTCATCACAATCATGAACAGTCATATTATTATGATGAAAGACTTCATGTAAAATCGTATCATTTTCAGTAATTTGATAAATCATCACTGATTTATTTAATAATTTAACAATTTGTTTAGCTGCCGTTTCTTTAATTCCTGCAATACTTTTTTCTTTTTGCAAAAGACGATTTGTCTCTAATAGAACTTTTGTACGATATGCATGTTGAGCAGACTGTTTTGCCTGCTGTTTTATCCTTATTGCTAAAGTACTCGTAATAAAAGCGGCTATCAGCATAATTGCAAAGGTTACAGGATAACCAGAACCATAGGCTGCTAAAGTAAAACGTGGATTAGTAAACATAAAGTTAAAAATTAAAACACTTAAAATCGATGATACAAGACTATAAATACGGTTAGATGTAGTTATAGCAGTAATTAAAACACTTAAAATATAAACTGTAATTGTATTTGCTTCACTAAAACCTAAATGATGGAATAATATCCCTATCAGGGTTGCTATCAACAGAATAAATATTGAAATAGCTAAATCTTTACCCTTAACAACAAAATTAAAATCTCTTTGCTTTGATTTATCTTTCCCCGTATTTTGATGATAGACAATATTAATATCCAAATCTTTTAGTAAATTTAATAATTTCTTATCTAGCCTTGAACTAAATAAATGTTTCCTGTCCTTTTGACTATGTCCAAAAAACACTTTAGTTACTTTAGCATTTTTGCAAAATTCATTAATTTGATAAGCAATATCTAAACCAAAAGCTGTTTCGATATTAGCACCTAACTTTCTAGCCAAATTAGTATTATATTGGAGTCTTTCGCGATCATCCTTACTAATTTTTGAATTATCTGGTGTTTCAACATATAAAGCAGTAAAAATTGCTTTATTTTCATGTGCTACAGCAGCAGCCATTTTAATCACATCAGGATTAGAAGTAGATGAAGAAAGACATAGTAGAATATGTTCTTGTTGATTAATCATAATATAACCTCACTCGGCTTATATTATAACACAATTTTGCTAACGCGTAATTTCTTTAATTGATTTTGCAGTGCCCATAACAATCAATGTTTCATCAGCGGCAAATACATGATTTGTTGGTGGCAAAGGAAAAATTCTCCCATTCTTTTTAGTAGCTAAGATACTAACATGGTATCTCGTCCTAACTGCCTTTTCGATAATTGTTTTATTCAACCAGCTCTCTGGAATCTTAATTTCATAAATCGCAATATCAGGTGTTAATTCTAAATAATCAAAAACATTTTTTGCTCCATATTTAATTGCTATTTTTTCAGCAATTTCCCGTTCTGCATAAACAACATGATCAGCTCCATTGCGAAGTAATAATTTACGGTGAACATCACGACTCGCTCTGGCAATTATATATTCAGCCCCAAAATCTTTTAATAGTACAGTGATTTCTAAAGCCGTTTGAAAATTATCGCCAACTGCAACTACACAAATATCAAAATTATTAACTCCTAAAGATTTAATAAAATCTTCATTAGTCGCATCACCGATTTGAATTTCATTAACAATATTAACCGCCCAATCAGCTCTTGTTTCATCTTTTTCAATTGCTAAAACAGCATTTCCTTCTTCAATAAATTTTCTTGACAAATGACGTCCAAAACGTCCTAAGCCGATTACTAATACAGATTTCATAGTTCCTCCATCATCCTATTTGAATTTTTTCAGCTGGTGCTTTTGCTAATGGCGTCACCCTATTCGAAGCAAAAGCAAGCAGGAACGTAATTGAACCAACTCGTCCAAAGAGCATTAATAAGGCCAATAGACACTGTGAAATAACGCCAAGTTGTGAAGTTATTCCAATCGTCAATCCAACAGTTGCTATAGCTGAAACACATTCAAATAATACCGTTATATAAGAAATATTTTCAAGCTGACATATAATCAATGAAACAATCAAAGTCAACACTAAATATGCCATTAAAACACAACTTGCCATTTTTACTATTTCATCACTAATTCGCCGTTTAAAAACTTCAACACCTTTCTTTTGTTTAAACATACTTATAATGTTAACTAGCATTACTGCAATAGTTGTTGTTTTGATTCCCCCAGCAGTTGAACCTGAAGAACCACCTACAAACATTAATATAATTATGATTAATTGTGTTGTTTCTCTAATCTTCGATAAATCAACTGTATTAAATCCTGCTGTACGAGCAGTTACAGATTGAAATAACGAACTTAAAATAGTTGCATTCCCCTGCTCACAAAAATAAATAAATAGTGCTCCTCCGAATATTAAAATTATTGTGGTTGTAATAACTATTTTAGTATGTAATCGCATTTTAGAAAAATGTCCACGATTATCAATAATATCTTTCCAAACCAAAAAACCTAGACCCCCAATAATGATTAAGAGCATAATAATCATATTCAGATACCAATTATCTTGAAAAGAAACTAGCGAACTATATGGTTCAAAATTACCCATTAAATCAAATCCTGCATTACAAAACGCTGAAATACTATGAAAAATTGAGAACCACAAACCTTTAACCAATCCTAATTTTGGACAAAAAATAAATGAAAAAAAAAAAGCCCCTAACGCTTCAATAAAAAAAGTCGCCAAGATAATAAATTTTGTCATTTTTACAATTCCCCCAACATGTGGAGAAGAAATTGAATTCTGCATGATTGAACGACTAATAATTCCTATCTTCTTTTTAGCTAATGTTAAAGCATAAATACAAAAAGTCATAAAACCAATACCACCAATTTGAATCAATAAAATAATTATAAACTGGCCAAACCAGCTCCAATGACTATATGTATCTACCCGAATCAAGCCTGTCACACAAGTTGCTGAAGTGGCAGTAAAAAAAGAAGTCATTATTGAAACTTCCTGGTTTTCTTTCAACGAGATTGGGAGACTCAAGAGAATCGTCCCCATTAAAATAATAATACAAAAACCATAGAAAATAATCTTCATTGGCGTAAGACCATGCAATAATTTCTCAGTTAGTTTTTCTTTGATAGGACATCGCTCCCTTTACCTATACTTTATCTTATAAGTTCACTATACTAAACTATTCATAAATATAAAATAAAGATTTCCTCAATAGTATTAAGATTGTATAAAGATAGAAATTATCTTTATACAATCTTAATCTTATTAGTGAATATCTTACGTCATTTTTATACTATTTTTGGTATTTTATCTATAGAGGTGGTAGTATGGAAACAGTTGGACTATTAATTTTAATGATTATTATTTTAGGCGGGGGCTATTTATTAACCGGTTCGTTAGACACCTTATTAGATCATTTGACTATTAAAGACAATCATTCAAATAAACCCTTATCAAAATAATACTTTTTTAAGTTAATTTAAACTAAATTTAACAGCAATCCGATAGATTGCTGTTTTTTAGTTTTATTTTATACTATAAATCAAATTCATTTTTTTAAACGAACTATTATTAACAGTCTAAACTAATTAAAATTTCAATAATTTAATCCCTTCTAATTATCCTTTTATAATTCCTTAATCAGTGTCTGGATGTAATTAAATAATGGTTGATGCGCACGATCACCATGTTCTTTAATTAAATTAACAATTGCACTGCCAACAATTACACCATCAGCAATATTTCCAAAATGCTTCACTTGTGCTGGACTATTAATGCCGAATCCTACCGCTACTGGTGTATCAGTAACCGTTTTAATTGATTCAACAATTCCTTCAATATCTGTAACAATATTGCTTCGCATACCTGTAACTCCCATTGAAGAAACTAAATAAATAAAACCTTTTGCCTGGGCTGCTATTTCAAGTGTTCGCTCTTTTGATGTTGGAGCAATCATAGAGATTAAATCAACATCATATTTATAACAAATATCACTAACTTCCTTACTTTCTTCATACGGGCAATCAGGAATGATGATCCCATCAACTCCGGTTTCTTGACATTTTTTAAAAAATTCATCATATCCATAGTGGAAAACTGGATTTAAATAAGTCATCAAACAAAGCGGAATATTCGAATGTTTACGAACCTCAATTACAATTTCAAAAACCTGATCAGTTGTCATTCCTTTCGATAATGCTCGTATATTAGCTTCCTGAATCACCGGTCCTTCAGCAATTGGATCACTAAAAGGAATTCCAATTTCAATCAATGATGCTCCTGCTTTTTCCATTTCTAAGATATATTCAACTGTCATTTTTTGATAAGGATCTCCAGCAGTTAAAAATCCAATAAAAGCTTTTTTATTATTAAAGGCTTCACTAATTCTACTCATGAATATCCACCCCCTGATATCTAGCAATTGCAGCTACATCTTTATCACCACGGCCGGATAAACAAATAATAACAATATCTTCTTTATCCATTGATGGTACAATTTTACGAGCATGTGCTACAGCATGAGCACTCTCAATTGCACAAATAATCCCCTCTGTACGAGCTAAGTATTCAAAAGCAGCCACTGCTTCATCATCACTAACTGGTACATACTGAGCTCGACCAATATCATGTAGATTAGCATGTTCAGGTCCTATTCCAGGATAATCTAGACCTGCTGAAATTGAATAAACAGGAGCGATTTGTCCATATTCATCTTGACAAAAATATGATTTCATTCCATGGAAAACCCCTAATGATCCAGTATTGATCGTAGCTGCAGTTAAAGCAGTATCAACTCCTTTACCAGCAGCCTCACAGCCAATCAACTGAACTTCCTGATCATTAATAAAATTATAGAACATCCCCATTGCATTACTTCCACCACCAACACAAGCCATAACAGCTGTTGGTAACTTTCCTTCATCTTCTAAGATTTGTTCACGTGCTTCCTTAGAAATAATACTTTGAAAATCTCGAACAATCATCGGAAATGGGTGCGGTCCCATAACTGAGCCTAATACATATAAAGTATCATCAACTCTTTTTGTCCACTCACGCATCGTTTCATTAACAGCATCTTTTAATGTCATTGTTCCACTTGTTACACTATGAACTGTTGCACCCAACAACTCCATTCGATACACATTTAGAGCCTGACGATCAGTATCTTCTTTGCCCATAAAAATTTCGCACTCTAAACCTAGTAAAGCGGCAGCCGTAGCTGTTGCAACTCCATGCTGACCAGCCCCAGTTTCAGCAATAACACGAGTTTTCCCCATCTTTTTTGCCATCAAAACTTGACCTAAAACATTATTGATTTTATGAGATCCCGTATGATTTAAATCTTCACGTTTTAAATATACTTTCGCACCACCTAAATCTTCTGTCATTTTTTTAGCATAATATAACAACGATGGGCGCCCTGCGTATTCTTTCAATAATTTTTCTAACTCTCGATTAAACTCAGGATCATTTTTATAAAATTCATATGCTTTTTCAACATTATGGATTTCATTCATTAATGTTTCTGGAATATATTGACCCCCATGTATTCCATATCTACCTGTTTCCATTTTTTGTTCTCCTTACTATTTCTATAATTTTATTACGATCTTTGATTCCGTTAGTTTCTACCCCACTACTAACATCTATTCCATAATCAGCTTTACTCATTGCCTCATCTAAATTATCTAAATCAATTCCTCCCGCTAGAAAAAATGGTTTATCTAAATCTTTGATTAGTGACCAGTCAAATGACTTACCGCTACCGCTTATTTTACTATCCAGTAAATAATAATCGCATTCATAATCCAGGTTATTAAGATCATCCTTTTCAATCACCTTGATGGCTTTAATAATCGGCATCTGCACTGACTGTTTTAACTGCTTAATATAAGCATTATCCTCATGACCGTGAAGTTGAATAAGATCAATGATCCCCATTTTAACAATAGCAGTAATTTCACTAATTTGTTCGTCAACAAATACCCCAACAGCCTTTATATTTGTATCAAGTTTATTTTTTAATTTTTCTGCTTGATGAATATCTACTTGCCTTTTACTTTTAGCAAAGACAAATCCAACATAATCAGGTTTTGCCTCATTTACATAATCTATATCTTCTACTTGAAATAAGCCACAAATTTTAATTTGCATTATCCGGTTTACGTAATCCTTGTAAGATTTCAAAAGTCTTACGTTTATCATGAGATCGCATTAAAGTTTCTCCAACTAATACAGCATCAACATTATTTTCTTCTAACGTTTTTATATCATCATATGTCTTAATCCCACTTTCAGAAACAAAAATAATATTTTCTGGTACCATCGAACGTAATTCAATACTGTTATTTAGATCAACTTCAAAATTTCTCAAATCACGGTTATTAACACCAATGATCTTAGCACCAACACGCAATGCCTTCTTTACCTGCATTGAACTATGGGCTTCAACCAAAGCACTCATCCCTAAACGCTCTGCTAAATTCAAACAGCGCATTAGCGTTATTTCATCAAGAATACTGCAAATTAGTAATACGGCATCTGCACCTAATAGTTTAGCTTCATAAATCATATATTCATCTACAACAAAATCTTTTCTAAGTACTGGTATTTTGACTATTTTAGCAATTTCAGCTAAAAAGTCATCATCACCTTTAAAAAAGTCGGGCTCTGTAACTACTGAAATTGCAGCTGCACCAATATCTTCATATTCCTTTGCAATACTTTTATAATCAAAATTTGGAGCAATCACTCCTTTTGACGGTGAAGCCCGTTTAATCTCCATAATATAAGAAATTCCAGCTCTTCTTAAAGCTCGTTCAAAAGGATAATCTTTATTAATTGGCTTATCAAAAGCCAATTTAGCTAATTTTTCAATGGAATTACGTTTTTTGTTTTCTGCTACTCTTTCCAAAGTTCTTTCTACAATATCATCAATAATCATTTTAAAACTCCTTCTACATGTTAGTTTTGTTAATGAACTCCTCTAGTTTAGCTAATGCTTTACCATCATCAATCAATCTAGCAGCTAATTCGATTCCTTCCTGCATTGTTTTTGTACGACCGGCAATATAAATAGCAGCTCCCGCATTCAACAACACAGCATCACGTTTAGGTCCTTTGACACCACTTAAAATATCCCTTGTAATTTTAGCATTATCTTTAGGGGTACCACCTACTAATTCTTCTTTGCAGCAGCGTGTTAATCCAAACTGTTCTGGAGTTATTGTATAACGAGTATAAGTACCATCTTTAACTTCGCATACACTTGTTGGGGCTGATAATGATATTTCATCTAAACTATCTTGTCCATATACTACCATGGCACGTTTAACTCCTAAATTAGTTAACACTTCTGCCAATGGTTCGACTAATGCCTCTTCATATACACCCATTACCTGCATATTAGCACCTGCCGGATTAGTCAAAGGCCCTAAAATATTAAACACTGTCCTAATTCCTAATTCCCGTCTTACTGGAGCCACATATTTCATTGCAATATGATAATTTTGAGCAAACAAGAAGCAAATATTAATGTCATTTAATATTGTAGCACTTTTTTCAGGAGTTACATCAATTTTTACTCCCAAAGCTTCTAAAACATCAGCAGCACCACATTTAGAGCTAGCTGCCCGGTTCCCATGTTTAGCCACTTTTACACCACTTGCTGCAATAACAAGAGAAGATGTCGTAGAAATATTAAATGAGTTTGAACCATCTCCACCAGTACCAACAATCTCCAAAACATCTTTATCATTTAGTAGTTTGATACAGTGTTCTCGCATTCCTGCCGCACTACCAGTGATCTCGTCAATTGTCTCTCCTTTTAAACTTAAGGCTGTCAAATAACTGCTCATTTGAACATCACTGGCTTCACCATTCATAATTTCATTCATACAGCTACGTGCCTCACCGGCAGTTAGATCAACCTTCTTCGATAATTTTAAAATCGCTTCTTTAATCATTTTCTTTTACCCCCAAAAAGTTTTCTATCATTTTTTTACCATCATCAGTTAAAATTGATTCAGGATGAAATTGTAACCCATATACTGGATAATCAATATGCTTAACTGCCATTACTTCACCATCTTCACTCAGTGCAATGGCTTTCAAGACCTTAGCTAAAGTTTCCTGTTTAACCGCCAACGAATGATAACGTGCGACTTTAGTTTGCTGTTTCAACCCTTGAAAAATTAAATCATCAGTCATTTTGATAATCGAACTTTTGCCATGCATCAATTCTTTAGCATAAGTAATTGTACTACCAAAGGCTTCACAAATTGCTTGATGCCCTAAACATACGCCTAAGATAGGTTTTTTATTATAAAAATATTTAATTATTTCCTCAATATTTCCCGCCTCACTAGGTTTTCCAGGTCCTGGCGATATTACGATCGTATTAGGATCTATTTTTTCAATTTCATCAACAGTCATCTCATCATTACGAATTACTTTAATATTTGGATCAATTGAACCAATCAACTGATAAAGGTTATAAGCAAAACTATCATAATTATCAACTAGTAAAATCATCAGTCAATTCCTCCATTTGCTGTATTTAGGGCGCTAATTACAGCTTGTGCCTTATTCAAACATTCTTGATATTCAATTTCTGGAACACTATCATAAACAATCCCCGCACCACTACGGACATATACTTTTTCATTCTTTTTATACACTAAGCGAATTGCAATACAAGTATCAAGATTACCAGTAAAGTCTATATAACCAATAGCCCCACCATAAATTCCGCGACGATTATTTTCTAGTTCGTTAATAATTTGACAAGCCCTTATTTTAGGGGCACCTGATAAAGTTCCTGCCGGTAATAATGCATCGATTGCATCAATCGCATCTTTATTTTCAAGAATCACCCCTGAGACAGTTGAACCAATGTGCATAACATGTGAAAATCTTAATATCTCCTGATACTTTTCAACTTTAACCGTGCCAAATTTAGAAATTCTACCAATATCATTTCTCCCCAAGTCAACCAGCATATTATGCTCTGCTAATTCCTTTTGATCAGATAATAAAGATACTTCAAAATTTACATCTTCATTTTCATTCATTCCTCGGGGTCGTGTTCCTGCTAAAGGATAAGTATAAAGATTTTTATCTTCTAACTTAACCAAAGTCTCTGGTGAAGCCCCTGCAAATTCTTGATCATCGCTAAAAAAATAAAACATATATGGAGAGGGATTGGTCGTTCGTAAAACACGATAAGTATCAAAAAGACTCCCTGTTACTTCAGCCTCTAAACAATTTGATAAAACTACTTGAAATATATCTCCTTCTTTAATATACTTTTTAGCACGTTCTACCATGTTACAATATTCATTTTGTTCAAATAATGCTTTGAAATCACTTTTTAGCCTTAATGGCTCAATTTTAGCTTTAACACCACTAATAATTAAAGCTTGCATTTTTTCTAATTTTACCAATGCCTCATGATAACTTTTTTCCAAATCATCAACTGCAACATTAGCTATCAAAACAATTTTTTGCTTATAATTGTCAAAACAAATAACTTGGTCAAATAACATCAAATCGACATCATTAAACCCCTCTTTATCATCACTTTTCAAATTTAAAACCGGCTCACTATATTTAAAATAATCATATGCAAAATATCCTACCAGTCCGCCAGTAAATGTTGGCAACCCTGCTATCTTAGGACTTTGATATTGTTTCAAAAGCTTTTTTAAATAATCTTTAGGGTGAGTTACCATGAACTCCTTTCCATCGACATTCATTAAATTATTTAAACATGTAATTTCACTTTTAGGATCATATCCCATAAAGGTATAACGGCTCCAGCGTTTTGTATCATCAACACTTTCAAGCATATAACAATGCTTACTATGTTTTTTTAAAATTCGCATCACTTCAATTGGGGTGATACTATCACCATACATTTCCTTGCAGACAGGAACTAAGTTGTAGTCTCCTGTTTTAATAATTTCCTTAATCTGTTCTAATGTTGGATAATACATCGCTAATTTCCTCCTTTGTAAATAAAAAACCGTCCCGACAGAAAATAATTTTCTGTCAAGGACGGATAATATTCCGCGGTGCCACCTTGGTTCACGATACAATCGTGCTCTTAGTAGATGCTATCACATCTATGACTACTGACGTAAGTCTAACGTCAAAGAATACTCGGCTAACGCTTTTCACTTTGCCCTCAGTGGTCCATTTAATAGGCTGCGTTCTACTTGATTCCACCATCCAAGCTCTCTATAAGTGCACGATCTATTTTTATCTCCACTTCATCGGTTTTCTTGGCTATATGATATACCGATATTTTTCTACTGTCAATAAAATATCATGATTTTATCGAATGTTTTTATTATAGTACATTTTTTTATTAATAAAAAATCCTATTACATAAAATAAAAAAAGACTGATTTAATCAAAATAAAAAATCATTTTTTCATTGAAAGCCCTTTCATTTTTGGATAAAATATGCTAATATAATGGTGAGGAAAGGATTAGTAGAAAGGAGTTGATAATATGAATGAGATGTATGTAATTTCAGTGTTAATGCTTTATACATTGATTATTTTAATCAATACATTGTTAAATACATATCGTCTGTTAACAACAACTGAGATGGTTGAAGAAAAAGAATTTATTTATCCTAAATCTTCAATCTATCATAGGGTTCATACTTATGTAGCTCCAATGATCCTAAGAATTAATATGAAAAAGGATTACGTACTAAATAAGAAACGTAGACCCCCAATTATATTAATGGCTCACTAAGGTTGAGTCTAATATGAAAAAATAGTTAATAAAGTTTAATTAATTTCAGATATAAATTTAACAAATATGAAAACAAGTGAGAATTAGTATCTCACTTGTTTTTTTATATATTCTAAAAAATCTTCAATATGATAATTAACAATTAATTCCTTTGGAAACTCTACTTCTTTTAAGAGTTCCTCGATTTGATCATAATTTTTTATATCAAAATGAATATGTGCATCACTACCTAAAATAATTTTAACTCGATGTTGTTTGCATAATTGTAGCATCTTAAGTGTATTTTCACGTGAATTTAGACGAGATGGACTACGTAAAGCATTATTATTCACTTCCAACAAAGTATGATACTTTTTAGCTGCTAAAACTACTTTCTCATAATCAAGTGGGCACTTACCATCATCTGGGTGAACGATTACACTAATATGAGGATTTTTAATTGTTTCGATCACTGCCCGTGTATTTTCTTCAATTGTTCCCGCCTCATAACAATGTAAATGAATTCCTGCCATGCAGTAATCAACATAATCATATAAATCTTCTGTAATACTAAGTCTTCCTTGATGATCCAAAATATTAATTTCAATCCCTAACAATAATTTAATTCCCTCTATCTCTCGAGGAATTACATCTAGATTTTTGAAGTAAATTGGAGCACATGTTCCTGGAATTCCCTGGTCATGCTCTACTATTCCTAATAATTTTATATCCTTTTCTTTCGCCCCAGCTACCATTTCACTAAGTGATGAATAAGCATGCCCGCTTGCTATTGTATGTGTATGTACATCTAATTCAATATTCTCCATTTTTATCCCTCCAATGGCTATATCATAGCCTATTTGGTGGCTAAAAACATCTTTTTTTCTATTTTAGTAATGATAAATTTCCTGTTAGTTTATTAATTCGTGTCCTTGTACCATATAGACAAATCCCAAAATATTTAAGCGAAGCTTCACTAGCCAGCTTCATTTTATCAATATATTCTGAATAATCACGACAACTTTGAGCAAGGTCACAAAAATCAATAACTAATACCTCATTAGGATAATAATTAGCCTGTTTTAGTAGTTCTCTGATTAAAAACTCATCACCCTTCAAAACTGGAATTGAAATCGTTACTATTCCACGATGTATATGTTCTTTCATATCATATACATCAGTCCCAACGATTTCCCCTTCTAACTTGCCTAAAGCAGTTCCTAAGATAGCAGTTGTATTAGCAATTAATCCTAGTGGCAAAGTTTTATCAACTATCATAACACATTTTCTATCCATTCTTTTGTACCTCGCGTTTTTGAGATAAAAATAATCCAATCAAAGTCAGTACTGTCCCGATGAAAGCCATTAAAGTAATTTGTTCATGTAAAACAATGATTGAAGTCACTACTGTAACTACTGGTACAATGTATATGTAGATACTCGTCTTTACAGCACCTAATATTTTTACTGCCATATTCCAAGTTACAAAACATAAAGCGGATGCACCTAATCCTAAAAATAAGATATTTCCTAAATAAATTGGATTACTAAAACGTCCTAAATCCAATTTAAATCCTAAAGGTATCAATGTCAAAAACATAAATGTTACCCCATACATAAAAGTTCTTCTTGTGACCTGAATCGTACTATAACCATAATCACTAATTCGTTTAGTTAAAATTGAATAAACAGCCCAGACCAAAGCAGCCAGTAATGCTAATATATCTCCCAATGGATTCAGCTTAAAATTACTGCTGCCATTAAAACTAATAAGCATAATCCCCACCATTGCAGCCATAAAACCAATTATAAAATTTTGATTCAATGTCTCTTCTTTCAAAATAAAGTGTGATAAGATTGCCGTAAAAAACGGTGCAATTGAGATTATCACTCCGATATTTGAAGCCATCGAATATGTTAGTGCAATATTTTCTAATAAATAATACAAAGTAACTCCACAAAGTCCCGTTAGAGCAAATGTCAACTCTTGCTTCTTCGTCGTTTTTCTTAGTCTTTTGGGATAAATCAAAATTAAAATAAATAAACCTATCAAGAAACGAAAAAATAATATTTCTATCGGTTTAAAATCAGTTAATAAAATTTTAGTTGAAATAAATGTTGTTCCCCAAATAAAAATTGTTAATAATGCAGCCAAATGTCCTGAAAAATCCTTATTCATCCTCTTTCCCCTTAAAAATATTTTGATACTGTTTCGGTGTCAAGCCGATTAAGCTCTTAAAAAAACGAGTAAAATGACTTCGATCACTAAATCCCGAAAGCATTGCTGCCTCAAGTGGACTGAGACCCTGTTCAAGTAGCTCTTTGGCATGATTAACACGTATTGTTTCAAGATATTGATAGGGAGTTATCCCAAAAGAACGAGCAAAATTACGAATTAGAGTATACTTATTCATCTGTGCTAATTCACTTAATGAATCTAAAGAAATTTGATTGATAAAATTATCATCCAAATGCTTTTTTACTAATTTGATCGGCTCACTAAATCGACTTTTTAATAGCGGCTGGTTATTAGTATATTCTTTAACCAGCTGTTCTATCAAAATATAAAATAATTCTTCTTTCAAAAACTCCGTTTCTTTCTTCATCACACTTTGATGCAATGTGCGTAAAGATTCGACCATCTCACTTTGAAAAGCAACTGGTTTTTCAAAATTTGGTAAATAGCTACATCCTATAACTTCTTTTACTGCTCGCACCATAACATCTGCATCAATATTTAAACAACGATAATCAAGCGGTTGACCATCGCGACTTTCACAAGTGTGATTATCACGAGGATTTAATAACAGCATATCCCCTGGCTCCATATCATATTCATCCCCACGACAAGACAAATGGCGATTGCCCTTTTCAACAAAACCAACTACATAACAGTCATGAAAATGATTAGGGAATTTTTGCATTATTCCAACAAACTGATATGCTTCAATTTGTAATTGTTCATCATATACGATCGTTCTAGTTTCCACCACCTGTATCCCTCCTAGAATGCTACTATATCACAAGTTTTAAAATATTGCTTGAATGATATTGACATAAATAAAAAAGGGAGCTAGACTCCCTGCATCAATTCTTGAGTATTTTGTTTTAATGCTTCAATAAAAATTTGACCTAAATAGCTGCGCGCTGTATCATTTCGAACAATGTATCCAATCTTGATCGTTTCATCAACAGCAAGCGGAATCGCAATAATATTTTTACCATTCAATTCTTCGCTAATAATCCCTGTTGAAATAGTATACCCATCTAAACCAATCAATAGATTAAACAAAGTTGCTCGATCACTGACTTTGATTATTTTTTGATGTACTAAAGTGCTTAAAATTTCCTCAGAAAAATAAAATGAATTATATTGTCCTTGTTCAAAGGATAAATAAGGAAATGGTTCAATATCTTCAAGAGTCACAATATCTTTTTGAGCTAATGGATTTGTATTACTAACAAAAATATGTGGTTTAGCAATAAAAAGCTGATTAAAAATAAGATTGTTTTCTTTTAACAATTTATTAATAACTTTTTGATTAAAATCATTTATATAAAGAATTCCAATTTCACTTTTAAGAGTTTTAACATCTTCAATTATTTCATATGTGCGAGTTTCCCTAATTGTAAATTCATATTCGTTATCGCTATATTTTTTTACTAAATCAACAAAAGCATTAACAGCAAAAGAATAATGCTGAGTTGAAATATTAAAGCGCTTTTTAGTACTTTTTGTTTCTAAATATCGATTTTCTAAAAGTTCTGCTTGTTCAAGAACCTGACGCGCATATCCTAAAAATTCCAATCCTTCATCACTTATTATGATACCCTTATTAGTTCGTGAGAAAATGATAATTTTCATCTCTTTCTCTAATTCTTTAATTGCATTAGATAAACTAGGCTGTGAAATAAATAATTCTTTAGCTGCTTCACTAATTGAGCCTTTTTGAGCTACCGTAATCACATAGCGTAATTGTTGTAATGTCATTTTCTTCACTTCCTTTGGCCTTATTCTAACACTATTTACTCAGTTATTGAAGTTTGGCACGAATATTTTTAGTTGCTTCGACCATATTTTTTAAACTAGCTAAAGTTTCTGGATAAGCTCGGGTCTTTAAGCCACAATCTGGATTGATCCATAATTTGCTGGCAGACAATTTTTCAAGCATCGAAGTTAAAACTCTTTCTAATTCTTCAACACTAGGAATTCTTGGAGAATGAATATCATAGACTCCTGGCCCGATCTCAGTTTTAAAATTAACTCTATTTAAAGTATCGATCAATGTTAGATCAGAACGTGAAGCTTCAAAAGAAATAACATCACTATCCATATCTTCAATTGCTTGAATAATATCATCAAATTCACTGTAACACATATGGCTATGAATTTGTGTATCTGCTTGAACACTACTATGAACTAAGCGATATGCTGGAATTGCCCAATCAAGATATTCACTTTGCCAATCCCTTTTTCGTAATGGCAATTTTTCTCTCAGTGCTGCTTCATCAATTTGAATAATTTTAATGCCATGATTTTCAAGATCTAAAACCTCGTCTTTGATTGCAAGTGCCAGTTGTAAAGTTGTTTCTGCCAAAGAAATATCAATCCGCGGAAATGACCAGTTTAACATTGTTACTGGACCGGTCAACATTCCTTTAACAGGTTTTTTAGTTAGAGCTTGTGTATATACTGCATAATCTACTGTTAGCGGGCGCACTCGAGAAATATCACCCCAAATAACTGGCGGTTTAACACAACGAGTACCATATGATTGTACCCAGCCATTCTCAGTAAATAAATATCCATCTAGATTCTCACCAAAATATTCAACCATATCATTTCTTTCAAATTCTCCATGTACTAAAACATCTAAGTCTATTTCTTCTTGATACTTGATCCATTCTTTAATCATCTGATGATTAAATTCCGCATATGTCTGTTCATCAATGTCACCACTACGATAAGCTCGGCGATTAGCTCTTACTTCTTTGGTTTGAGGAAATGAACCAATTGTTGTAGTTGGTAAAATTGGTAATTTAAATTTTTCTTTTTGAATTTGGCGACGTACTTCAAATTCTGGTAGGCGAATAAAGTCTTCTTTTTTCAGTGCTGCAATTCGTGCTTGGACTGCTTCATTAGTACGATTATTTGGCTCTTTAAAGAATGCTAAATTATCAACATAATAACTATGTCCTTTTCCAATTCGCATAATTACCTTTAATTGAAATAATTCTTTTAATTTTTCTTGTGCAAAAGAAAAATTATTTTTATATATTTGCTCTAAATTCCTTTCATTTTCAATCGTATAAGGGACATGAATCAAGGAACATGATGTATTTAAAACTATTTTATTGACATTATTTTTTATTTTTTCAATTAAAGAAACTGTTTTTTCATATTCATTCTTCCAAATATTTTTACCATTAACTACTCCTGCAAATAAGATTTTATTTTGATCAAAACCGTAACGATCTAATAAAGTTAAATTTTCCTTACCTTCAATAAAATCTAATCCAATTCCATCAAAATCTAAATTTAAAACTGTTTGATAACAGTCACGAATATCTCCAAAATATGTCTGTAATAAAATTTTTACTGACTCTTTATTATCTAAAATTTTAGTATATATTTCTTTAAACAAGATAATATCTTTATCACTTAAATCAAAAACTAGTGCTGGTTCATCAACCTCAATCCATGAAGCACCTAAATCCCTCAATTTCTTAATAACCTCTAAATACCCATTTATAAGATCATCAAGAATATCTTGATAAGTTAGTGTCCCTGTAAAACGTAATAATTTCATTAAAGTATATGGTCCAACAATGACTGGTTTGGTCTTAATCCCTAAATCAAGTGCTTCTTGAAACTCATCAAAAATCTTAGTTCCATTTAAGCTAATTTCAACTTGATCATCAACTTCCGGTACTAAATAATGATAATTAGTATTAAACCATTTTTTCATTGCTAAAGCTTTAACATCTCCATTTTCCCCTTGATAGCCTCGTGCCATTGCAAAATATTGATCTAATGAATTCAATTGTAATTCTTGATATCGTTTAGGAATGATATTTAGTAAATAGGCTGTATCTAAAACATTATCATAAAATGAAAAATCGTTTGAAGAAATATAATCTATTTTTTGGTTATCTTGTTCAACCCAATGTTCTTTTCTTAAATTTTGGGCAATTTGTAATAACTCACTTTGTTCAATCTGTCCCTTTAAATACCGCTCTGTAGCAAATTTTAATTCTCGATTTGATCCAATTCTTGGATATCCAATAACTGCTGTTTTCATTATTTTCCCCACACTTCTTCAGCAATTTCTTTGACTAATGCAATTTTAGCCCACTGCTGATCTTCAGTTAAATTATTTCCTTCTTCAGTTGATGCAAAGCCACATTGGGTACTCAAGCATAATTGATCTAAAGCTACAAACTGACTAGCTTCGTTAATTCTTGCTTTTATCATTTCCTTATCTTCCATTTCTGAAAATTTTGATGTAATTAATCCTAAAACAACTACTTGATCTTTAATAAATCTAAGTGGTGTAAAATCACCTGAACGATCACTATCATACTCTAAGAAAAACTCATCTACCTTACAGTTACCAAATAATTCCTTAGCAACTGGTTCATACCCCCCTGATGAAAACCAAGTTGATCTGAAGTTACCACGACAAATATGAATTGTTATATTCATATCATCTGGCTTATTAACAATCGATAAGTTAATTAAATATACATATTTTTTGACCAGTGCTCCTACATCAATCCCACAATTAGCATATTCCTCCCGTTTTTCTTTTGAACAAAATTCTCCCCATGAAGTATCATCAAGCTGTAAATACCGACATCCTCGATCATAAAAAGCCTGAATAATCCTTTGATAAGCCATAGCTAAATCTACAATCAATTGTTCATCATCCTGATATCTTGCAATTGGCTGATATTCTTTTGTTCTAACGCAGGCAATTAAATGTAGCATCGTTGGTGCTGGAATCGTCATTTTTGCTGTTACACCATTTTCAATGATTGAATTTAAATATTCGAAATGTTCTAAAAATTCATGATCTTCAAAATCAATTTTATCAATAATTTTTAAAGTCGCCGCCTTGGGCTGAACCCCTTTAAAATCAACTGACCATTTTTCAGCTTCAATTTTTTTAACACCTGTTAAACCTGCCAAAAAATCAAGATGCCAATAACTCCGACGAAATTCACCATCACTTACAGCTTTTAAACCAGCTGCCTCTTCTTTTTTTACTAATTTTAAAATCTCTTCATTTTCAATTTTTTTTAATTCATTTTTACTAATTAAATTATTATTGAAATTCTCACGAGCATGTTTTAAACGCTCGCTTCTTAAAAAACTTCCAACTATATCATATCGATACGGTATTTTATTCATGTTATCACACTCCTTGTGTACATAGGATAACAAATCTTTTTATTATTGAAAAATACTTAAAACATAGGGTTATATATAGTTTAAAACTATATATAAAAAAGATTAGTTTATTCACTAATCTTAATTGATATTTCAGTAAAATACTCATCAATACTATTGATTGCAAATTCATTGAGACCTCTTTCAAAAGCATATCCTATTAATTTCAAGTTTTCCTTTTTTGCAAAGTTTAACATACTACGATATAATACAGCTATTTTATCCCAATCCCCTTTAACATAACCACATAAATATTTTCCTTTAGATTGTAATAAAACGTTTTTGCCATATCGTTTGTTTTGAAGGGAAATAAACAGACCATCGTAATGTTCAAAATCATTATTTTTAATTTTATCAATACTAATATAACTGCCACACCCTACTTTATATTGTTCTATATTCCAAGCCTGCTGCAAATATTCTAAAATTTCTTTAACATCATATTGAATAAAAGGCTCATTTGAAACTAATAAATATTCATCTTGGCGCTCAACGATTTCGATTTCAAAATCAGTAACTCGTGAACTCTTCAACAATTGATTCTTTTTTATCTCTAATACCTTTTTTGTTTGTTTTAAACGACGAATATCTTGTTCTATTTTTAGTATTTTATCATCAGCAATATTTACAAAATCATTAACATTAGGATTATTTAGATAACTTTTAATTTCGCTGATACTCATATCTAACTGCTTTAGCATTAGAATATTTTCTAATTCAATACTTTGAAAATAATCGTAATATCGATAATTATTTTCACCTTTAAATTTTGGTTTAAATAAATCAATTTCATCATAGTAATGTAGCGTTCGCTTATTAATTTTATGTAATTTAGCAAATTGTGCAGTAGTTAGTTTTAATGATTCATTTTTTAACATTATGTTCCTCCTTGACTTTACAGTAACCGTAGACTTTATGATAATTATATATTAAATAAAGGAGAATAGTATGAAAAATCAAATTATTTTTAGACCAATTATTAAAAAAGACTATTTAGCAATTGAAAAAATTATTCGTGAAGCATGGCACTATGATGAGTTTTGTACTTCCAAAATAGCTAAATTACTATCAAAAATTTTCTTAAGCAGCTGTTTAAGCAATCAAACTTTTACGCTTGTTGCCTTGCTAAAGGAACAGCCTATTGGCATTATTATGGGAAAAAATATCAAAACACATAAATGTCCCTTTAAATATAGGGTTAAACAAGGATTCAATATTTTTAATCTCTTAATAAGAAAAGAGGGACGAAAAACAGCTAAAATATTTAAGGCTGTCAATAATATTGATAAAGTTTTGTTACAACAAACTAATCAAGACTATCAAGGCGAGCTATCTTTCTTTGCAATTGATGCACAGTATCGGGGATTAGGTCTTGGAAAAGAATTATTTAATCTACTGATTAGTTATATGCAAGAACAACAAATCAATAGATTTTATTTATACACTGATACAAGCTGTAATTATCATTTCTATGAGCATCTAGGGATGATGCGCCGAGTTGAACAAACTCACTGTTTTAAAATCAACAATGAAAAAAACGTAATGCATTTTTTTATTTATGACTACTTGTGCAAAAAAACAGTTTCTACTGAAACTGTTTAATCGAGTTTATTTAGATTTTCTTCATCCAAAGACTTTTTAATCTTATAAATATATTGCCAGCTTCCTAATCCCATAAAGATTAATCCAAGGACTATATCTCTAACTACAATAGCAAAGATTTCACTGAATGAAAGGAAGTAAGGAATATATGAAAATGCAGTAAAAATACTTTGTAATTGCATCAGATCTTTAATTTTTAGCCCTAAGCTGATTGATTCTGCAAAAAACAGTACCAAAACGCTACAAATAATTGAAATTATTAATCCTTTTTTAGAAATTTTACCAGCCATTCGCTGATAACCATTTATCGCTAAAAAAACAATTAAATAACCTAAGAATGCGACGATAAAACCGATTTGATACACCAATGCCCAAAGCACACCACCAATTAGAGCACCAGCCACAGCACCAATGATTCCTCGGCTACTGTCCTCAACGATTTCTTCAGCTTGGGTACTGATTGCATCTCTACAGTCATCACACATATTCATCAATTGACCATGATACTCATAGAATGAAGTTGGTTTATTAATATGACAAGTTCCACAACTTGGAAGGAAGCCCAGATCTCTTAACTTTAAAGTAATTCGATTTAAAATCTCATATACTTCATGTAATTCCTCACTTCGCAAAGCACTTAAGGTAATTGTTCCATTACTATAATTAATAGTTTTAATGTTTGTTAATATTGTTCTTAAATTATTAAAATATTCATCTAGAGCAGTTCGATCTTCCCCAATAGTATCGATTGTAATAATTAGGTCATTGTTAGCACTCCCAAACATCACTACTACTGGATAATCATTAAACATTCCATATACATTATTACGTGTATCAAGTTTCAAATTATTTAATAAAGCAAACTCTTCAATATCATTACTACTTACATTATTGTTACTGTTAACTACACCATAAAATTCATTCTCGTTTTCTAAAAAGAATTTATTAAATGTTAATGTCATATATGGCAATAACCAAATAAATAATATTCCCAGTGTTACTGTACTTAATAAAATCCAGCCATAAAAACTAAAAAATAAGACAAAACATTTCATTTTCTTTCCTTGCATCATTTTCCAGCTTGTTGTAATTGCTTCAAAAATTGATAAACTAGGATAATTTGCTAAAAGATAAGGTGTCATTGATAACCCTAATCCCAAAATAATTCCTGGAACAACAAATGCCAATGTTCCTAAAACACAAATAAGTCCAACAGCCAGAACACCAAATCCCTGTTTAAAATATTGCCCTATAGGTGCTCTCAATTCATTAAGATCAGCAATATCCTCCTGCACAATTTTTTTGATATAACGATATATATTGACTGAAAAACCAATTACTAAAAAATATAAAGCAAATACTCCCACTGTCACAGCTAGATCCATAAAAGTAAAAGTATCATAATAACTGCTTCCCCCAATGTCGATCATTACTGAAAATAGTAATAAAGCAATAAAAGAAAGTCCTAGTGAAGCCGCAAATATAGCTAAAAAACCTTTCCAAATATTCCATTTATTCGATCGTGTTTTTTCTTTAGCCCATAATTTAATTCCTACTCTGTCCATCTTTATCTTCTCCCTCTTACAAATTTACTAATAGCCTATATATTCCGGCAATTTTGTGTACCGATTAATAACACATGCACTTATTTGAGCTGGTGTTAGAAATAGACTTTTTGATAAATCACTATTTCTAATATCCATCTTTCTTACATCACTTCCTAAAAAATTAACACCACATAAATCACAATTAGACAAATTTGCCCCAATTAAAAAGGCCCCCTTAAAATCTTGTCCACGTAAATCTTTTTCATGTAAATCACAACCCATAAAATCAGCACGATTCAGTACTGTTTTTCTAGCTTGCAATGGTTTAATTTGAATATCTTTATTCATTTGACAATAGACTTCCTGTAATAAAGGATTTACTAATTGCCGATACTTATTTAAGTCAAGTGCAAGGATTTCTTCGGCATCTAAATAAGTTAATGATTCAATCATCTGATAATATGTTTCGAGCTGTTCATTTAATCGTTGACTTTGTACAAAATTTTTACCAACATATAAATACCATAAAATTTCATGCAGCTGTACCATAACTTCAAATACTTCAAATAGAAGCTGGTCATCTTCTTTGAACAGGGCTGTCTTTTGTCCCGCTCCAAGACAATCGTAGTTTATACAACCATAATAATTTACAATTTCTAGCTGGTCATGTATTTTGCAACGATAATCTGCTAATAAATTTTTACAATTTCTTTTTGCTGGTTTATCATAAGGAAAACCATCACTTTTAAAAAAGAATAGTGCTCGACAACAAAATCCTCTACAACCACAACAGTCTGTTTTCAAACCAGATAACTTATTCATAATATCCTCCAAAATAAAAGATGAAGATCCTATCTTCACCTTTTATTATACATGATTATTACAAACTATTCACTAACTCTTTTTATATCACTATTATCAAAAATATTACGATTGATTGCTTTATTTTGATGTGCCACAATTGTTGTACAAACAGCATCACCTGTAATGTTAACTGCTGTTCGTGTCATATCTAAAATACGGTCAATTCCCATGATCATCCCAATCGCTTCCACTGGCAACCCAACTGAATTAAATACCATCGTTAAAGTAACTAATCCAACACTTGGAATTCCCGCTGTCCCAATTGAAGCTAATGTAGCTGTTCCAATTACGGTTATGTAATCTGTTAGATCTAGATTGATTCCAAAGGCTTGTGCCGCAAAGACGACTGCCACTCCCTGCATGATTGCCGTACCATCCATATTGATCGTAGCCCCTAAAGGAATTGTAAATGAGGAAATTCTCTTTGAAACTCCCATTTTTTTAGCTAACGTATCTATTGATAAAGGGATGGTCGCATTTGAAGTGGCAGTTGAAAAAGCAAAAGCCATAACCGGAAAAAAGTTTTTAATAAATTTAATCGGGTTTAATCCCGTAAATAATTTGAGTAAGCCTAAATATACAAATAAACACTGAACCGCCAATGCTATCAAGACAGCAATCATATACTTACCTAATGGTAAAAAAGCACCAAATCCTATTCCCGCAAAAGTCCTTGCAATTAAACAAAATACTCCTAATGGTGCAATTGCCATAATCATCATAGTCATCTCCATCATAATATCATTAAACTGACTGAAAAAGTTACCAACCACTTCAGCACGTTCACCTAACTTAGCTAAAATAACGCCAACTAATAAAGCAAAAACAATAATTTGAAGCATATTGCCATTTGATAATGCACTAATTGGATTATCTGGAATAATGTTTAAAAGTGTTTCAACAAGTGTTGTAGATTCTGTTGTCCCTACATTTGCAGCAGTTGATTGAACAGCTGACATATCTAATCCAAGTCCAGGATTTATCAAATTACCAATCAATAAAGCTACTGTGATTGCTAACGCTGTTGTAAAAAGATAAAAAACAATCGTTCTAACGCCTACTGAACCAAGTTTTTTTGTATCTCCGATTGCCATGCTTCCACATACCAAAGAACAAAAAACTAACGGCACTACAAGCATCTTCATCAATTTAATAAAGCCTTGTCCAATCACATATAAAATACCATCAATAACAATATCATCCCGAACTGAACCAGCGGGTAAGTTAAATAGTATTATTCCTAAAATTGCCCCCGCTATCAAGGCAATAAATATTTTTGTAGTTAAACCAATTTTTTTCTTCGCTTTCTTTAATGCCATCCTAATCCTCCTTGATTTCTTTTATATATTCTTGTAACGACTCTTGCCAAGTTGGCATTTGATACCCATTGACTAAACGTAAAATAAAATTATCTAGTACGACATATGATGGACGAACCACCTCATCAGCCATCTCTTTTGTTGAAACTGGCGTAATCACCACATGACTATTAATTTGTTTACTGATTTCTTTAGCAAACTCATAACGACTACACACACCTTTACAAGTAATATGATATGTTCCGTATTCACTAGTTTCCATTAAATATAGAATTGCTCGAGCAAGATCTTTAGCACTAGTTGGTGACCCAAATTGATCATTTGCAACATTTAAAAAATCTTCTTTTTTACTTTTAGCTATAAACTCATTAACAAAATTTGTACCATTTTGTCCATAAATCCAATTACTTCGAATAATAAAATGTTTATGCGTAAATTCTTTAACATAGTCTTCTCCTGCTTTTTTTGAACAGCCATACACTGTTTTCGGTTTCGCCACATCAAACTCGTTATATGGTGTATCACTTTTACCATCAAAAACATCATCAGTTGAAATTTGAACTACTTTAGCTCCAATTTTTCGAGCTACAATACACAAATTTCGTGGTCCTAAAGCATTGACCCGAAAAGCTTGATCACGATTCCTTTCACACTTATAAACATCGGTAATCGCAGCACAATTAATGATAATATCCGGTCGATTGATTTCTCCAAAACTAATCACATCATCTGTATTAGTAATATCTAATTCATCTTGATCTGTATTTAAAACTTCTATTTCTAATGGTTCAATTACTTCATTAATTGCTGTTCCGATTTGGCCATTGGAACCAACAACCCATACTTTTAACATAATTTTCCTCCTCTTTTCATAATAAAAGCGCTGAATGTATCAACGCTAATCTTTTTTTATTATAGCAATGAAATTTTATACTGTCAAATTTACCTCATCTTTTAAAATTGAGTAAAAGAAATCATCATGAACAATCTCTTGATAACCGGTTACCCCCATACGAAGACAACCTTCATACTGAAATCCTAGTTTTTCTAACAACCTTGCAGAAGCAGTATTTTCTTTAAACACTCGAGCACTAATAATATCAATCTCTTGCTCAAACAATTTTATAATAATAGCTTGCAGAGCTTCATACATATAGCCATTACGATAATACCTACAGTCTAAATAATATGATAAACTAAGAGCATTTACACGATATCTTAAACGATCAGGATTTATAAACACAGCACCAATAACATTATTAGAATTTTTTAGTTCTATGCAATACATCATATCATGTTCCCTCTCAATATCTCTAATCATCTCAGCAAATTCATATTTCGTCATCGCATTAAACTTTAACGTTGCCATATCATTATGAATCTTTAAAAGAGTTTGAGCATCATTATTATCAGGACTTCTTAAAATCAACCGTTCTGTTATTATTGTTTCCATTATTTTCTCCCTTATCCAAATAACTCATTATTATATACTCATATTGTACCACGACAAATAAAAAAAGATGATAATTAATCATCTTATAACCAATTTCCAAACAATTCAAAGCCACAATTAATAAAATTAAACTTAGCAACTTTTTTATTCTTTTTATAAACTAATAAAACAGCTAAAGCATTAAGACTTTCTTCAACATAACCATTCATCTTTCCTGATTGTGGTGATTTTAATTCAAAACGATGTCCTGCTTTTATTTTCAAATAAAATGTATGAGGATGTTGACTAATAATTAAATAATGATATCCTTCCCGCGTAAACATATCTTTTACTCTTGCTCCATAATAAGTTGCTACTCGAATTTGTTGATCATCTACTAATAAGTTCATGATCAATCCTTGAAAACTACACGCTAATAGTGGAATCTTAGCAATTGATAAAAATAAACTTGCCTCTTTTTCTTTACAGCTATTTGATTGTAACCATAAATAATCTTGTGGAAATGAACGTCCCCAGTCCTTTTCAATATAGCCATCACCAATTATCTGAAATTTCTGATTATTTACTTTTAAGCTCCCAGTAATATGATGTCGCAGACTTATTATTGCATGATTACATTCTAAAAATGGTAAATAATGAAAAGGTCCCATAATCGTTGGAGCATAACATGTTGTTTCTAGTTTAGTATACTGACTATTTTTCAAGTTTCCTTGAATATCAACTAGCCCATTATCAAGATCCAAAATAATTTGTTCTTTAGTAAAAAAATTATTTTTAATTCTAATGTAAAAGGGATCTTTTCCCCACTGGAAATCATCTAAACTATATTCAATCATCTGACTTTGGTTTGTATATGTATCCAAAGTTTGAATAAATGCACAAGATTTTTCAATTGTCTTACTAATCCCGACAATAATTGCTAAAGAAATTTTACAATCAACAATTTTGAAATACCATCCTTCAAACAAGCGCTGGTCACTGTCTTTAAGATGTAAATTAAGTTCTGTATTTTCTATTTTCATTTTCTCACCTACTAGCAAGTATATGAAAAAGCTGATAATTTATACATTACCTTCTTTAAGATTTTTGAATCTCTACCTTATTTTTTAATTGATATTTGACTTTGAGAATTTGGATAATCACCATTAATAATGTCGGCACAATAATCAAACCTATTACACCCATAACTTTCATTCCTAAATACATCCCAACTAATGAAAGAACTGGAGTTACTCCAAGATTTTTAGCAATCAATTTTGGTTCCAAAATATTTTTTGTTATTACAATAATCATATAGATAACAAGTAATGCTCCTGCAAGATATATTTTATTTGTCAGAGCACTGATTATGATCCATGGAATCATGATCATATCTAATCCTAAAACCGGCATAAAATCAAAAATTGCTATTATGCAAGCCAGCATTATACTATGATTAATCCCTATTATTTTAAATCCTAGCCATAATTCTCCAAACGTAATGATCATAATTATAAAATAAGCTTTAAATAAATTACTTAATACTTCTTTAATTGTATCTATTATAAGTGCCACCATTTCATATCGTTTAACTACCAGTCTTTCAATTCTAGAATAATCTAGAAGAATAAATAATGAAGTAATAACAACAAATATTAAATCAAATAAAATACTTGGTATTTTCATAATAAAAGCAATTAAACCAGTAATAAAGCCAGTAGAAATACTTTCAACTATGCTCATTGATCCACTGTAAATAACATCTAAGTACTTTGTTGCATCAATTATATAATGGTTTTGACTAAATAACTGATATAAATTTTCAAGATAATTAGGCAATAACTCTAATACCGTGTATATTTGAATTACAGCAAATATAATCATGGCAATAATTACACCAATAAAAAGAAGATAATTAAATACAATCAAACATTTTGAAAGAAAAATATTTTCAATCTTTAATAATTTAATTTCTTTAGCTAATAGCGGCTGCAGTACCAAAACAATCAAGCAACTAAAAAAAAGCGGAATCAGCCAGTTTATTAACACATATGTAGCTATTACAATCATAATTATTATCATCAAATAATAACTATATTTAATTAATTTTTCTTTCATCTAATCACCAATACAGTATATGTTTAAAACAAAAAAGAATTCCTTTAGGAATTCTAATTATTTACACTATGGTGTACGACAAAAGAACTATCATCTATTCCTTTAAATACGTAACCTTTATTTTGGTAATATTGAATTACAGGCCCAATTGCTTTTAAAGAATTCTCTTTTCCATTAGCATCATGAAACAATAACATAATATTTTTCTCAGTCGATGCTGTAGCATTTTTAATCAATTGTTTTACTGATAATTGTCCCGAGCCATCTTCACTATCCTCATTCCAATCGTAATATTGATAACCGCGATTTACTACTTCTTTAGTCAATTTACTCATAATCTTATGACAGTATTTCTTAGAAACCTGATTACTACTGCCACCAGGAAAACGAATATATTTAGGCACACTTCCAATTTGACTATATACAAGATCTTCAATTTTTTTTAAATCTGAAAAATATGCTGATGACGAGTTATATATTTGATCATATTCATGAATATAAGTGTGTAATCCAATCGTATGACCTTGGTCATGAGCTTTTTTTATTAAATCATAATAATTTTCATTGGTTCCTGTTACAAAAAAAGTTGCTTTAGCATCGTAAACCGCTAAAATATCTAAAACCTTTTGGGTGTTCATCGATGGACCATCATCAAATGTTAAATATACTACCTTCTCATCACTAGGCTCAAAACTTCCTATTGTCTTATTTTCAACAACGCTAACAATACATGTTTCTTTTGTCATATTCCCAGAACGATCTTTAGCAAAATATACAATTTGATAATCACCTACTTTAGAAATGTCCAAATTAGAACTATCAATTGTTAAAGTTGGATTATCATCTTGATTGTCTTTAACACTGACACTTGATAGAAGATCAATATCACTATCTTTTAAAACACTTAAATTACGAATTCCTAATATTTCTGGCGGAGTCGTATCTTTAGGTAACACATGCACGACTGTTTTTTTGGTTACACAGTTACTGTTAGCCCGACATATCGATACTTCAACTTCGTAATCCCCTACATGATCAAATTGATAATCTTTTTTGAATTTAACTGTTGTCCGAGAATTATCATAAATATCTTTTACTACATCCCGAGCAGTTATCTTCATTCCAAGATCAACAGTAACTTCCTGTACTTCAACATTTGGCTTTAAAGTATCCTGAAGTTCAATCGTAATCGTAGTTTCGATGTTATTATAAATATACGTAATCGGATATTTACCGACTTTACTAAAATCAATCTTACTAGTATCTACATTAACGTCACTAATTGAGCCGCCAATAACTTTTTGAATATTAGCCTGAGGATCGAATTTATTAGATATTTCAATGACAGGATGATAGTTGTATAAAACGATTTGATTAGTTGGTTTAATTGATAATATTATCAAGGTAATAACTAGAACTAAAATAATTAGAAGTAGTTTATACTTTTTCACTTTGATCCCCTCATCAAACCATATTCACCCTTATAAAAAAAAGAACTGCTCCGTGAGGATAAACAAAAAAATCTTAGTATCGTGGTACATCCCTCGTCAAGCAGACACGGGATGTACCATTTATCTAAGATTTATTCTTCTTCTAATTGTTTTAATTCATCTTCACCAGTAATATATTTAAGAATTGCCGTAGCTGCTTCTTGAGGACCTTTATGTTCGTTTCCTTTAATTCCTAAACGTGTTCTTAATTGTCCTACTTTAACCCCTTGTTTAAACATTCTATTGAAATAATCAACTAAAATAACTTCAGTTTGTTCTTCACGTTGTACTGGTCCAAATGGATTAGCAAAATAGCTGCCTACTAAACCGTATTCAGTAGTAGTTCCTTTAGCCATACGATTTCCTGCTCTAAATACATCTAAAGCACTATTTACATCATCAAAGAAACTTAATGATTCGCCACCCTCTTCATAGTTATTTGCATATAGGAAGAAGTCAACATCATGATGCGCAACAACATCTTTATAATCAGTGATTGGTATTACGATTCGCGCATTTACTTTATCTGGATTCATAAAAACAGAACGGTCTAATTCTTTAAAACTATACCCTGCATCTAAATCATCAAGTCGTACAAATGCTCCAATTTCTGTACCAGAAGTTTTAACTTTACCTTCTTCGTCTAATAATAGAACACCCATATCATCATATACAGTTACTAAATCACGGATATAAGCTGCTCCAAATACTTTAATTTGTTCAATTGTTTCTGATTTACCAGCGCCACTGTCACCCATAACTACTATATTTTTAACTTCACCAGAATGTAACGTAATTTTAACCATCGCTCCATGGATAGGTAATTGACGTTGATTGATCTTACGAACATTGTGTAAAGTTAACATCATTTTTTTCATATAACCAAAGTAATCAAAATCATCACTTGCTGATAATAATGCTACCATCATATCATTTTCATCATCTTGATAGAAACTTTGATTCATCTTACCATCTTCATAACCGTATACATAGATGATATCTGGTTTACGATTACGATATTCTTCTTCACTTGCTAATTCAAATAAGTTACATAAAGCAACCCCTTGAGCCATAAATGCTACATTGAAATATACAAATGCTAATAAATCTCCAACTTTAGCTGGATAACAGAACCATTGTTCAGAATCAAATTTCAAATCTTCGATTGGATTATGTTTTGTTTCTGGGAATACCCCATCACGTTTATTCCGCTTAGAATAAGTAATGAATGGTGGATGAATAATTACGGTTTCAATAAATGGAATATCATCTAAATTACGATATTCATAAGGTAAGAATGAACGCATATTTGTTACTCTTAAACCTGCATTAACCCCCGCAGTAATTTGACGGTATACATGATGACGATATCCCAAAGCTGTTTCTTCAATAGTACGGTATACTGATAAAACTAATTCTTCAAACTTAGCTTGAGCATCTCCAAACTGAACATTTTGATATCCTCTACTTGTATTTTCATTATATACAACACTATAACGTTGTAATTTTCTCCAGAAAAGATATACTTCCTCAATTACTTTTACAAATTCATCACGATCTCTAAAATATCCTGATAAATGTGGATATGAAGATAGAACTTCTTCAACAGACATCACTAATAACAATTTAAAAATTGTTCTTAAATCACTAACAATTTCCACACTCTCACTTTTTACTTCTCTTAAATAAGTATAAGTAGTATTTTCTTTTCTTTTTCCTTCGTGAACGAATCCTTTTAAAACTCGTGCAAAAGATTCACTTTCGATTAATTGACAACGAGATTGGCAATATTCTTCAGAAAAGTTTAAGATCGCGTTCCCGCGAGTAATTTTAAATTTATAACTCATTTTACCACCCTTTCTTTCTTCAACAAGCTACTTCCCCCACTTATTGATTTTTGTCATTTTAACACAAAAGGCACATTGTATACAATACTTATTATAAAAAAAGTTAATTTTCTTTCTAAAATAAAAAAGGTCGTTAAGACCTAATTAATTTAAAAGAAAGGAACTGTAAAGAAAACTTTGCCAATCACATCTTCATCAAAATCAAAATAACCTAATCGTCGTGAATCAAGACTATTATTACGATTATCGCCCATAACAAAAACTTTACCTTCAGGGATATCGATCGACATATCTTCATTATTAGTCATAACCCCATTAATGTAGTCTTCTTCTAGTAATTTACCATTTAAATAAACTTGATTATCTTTAATATCAATATGATCGCCACCAATTCCAATTACACGTTTAATAATATAAGTTTCCTTTTTAGCAGCATCAACATAATCAACAACAATAATATCATTACGTTTTGGTTCTTTATTTTTATAAAATACCTTATCAACTAAAACAATGTTACCCTCATGATAAGTTGGTATCATCGACGTTCCATAAACCCTAGATATTTGAACAAAATATAATATACCATATGTAACTATTAAAGTAATTACAATAACCTTTAAGTATTCCAATAAAATACTCTTTTTGCTTTGTATAGCCTCTTCCATTTTATCACCTGAAGTCATTATAACACTTTTTGTTGTTCAATCAAGTAACTATGTTATTTTACGATAATTTAATTTTAAAAAAAAGTAAGTTTAGCTATTTTGCTAAAACTTACTTTTAAATAATAATTTTATTAAGAGAACGGAACCGTAAAGAAAACCTTACCAACTACATCTTCTTTGAAATCAAAATAACCCAAACGCCGCGAATCAAGACTATTATTACGATTATCGCCCATAACAAAAACTTTACCTTCAGGAATATTGATCGACATATCCTCATTATTAGCCATAACCCCATTGACATAGTTTTCATCAAGTTTTTTGCCATTTAGATATACTATATTATCTTTAATTTCAACATGATCTCCGCCAATAGCTATAACTCGTTTGATAATATGCTTCTCTTTTTGATTTGCATCTTTATAATCAACAATTACGATATCATTTCGCTGAGGACTACTATTTTTATACAATACCTTGTCTACCAAAACAATGTTTCCCTCTTTAAATGTAGGGACCATTGAAGTCATTTGAACTCTTGATATTTGAATAAAATACAATACTCCATATGTAATCACTAAAGTGAGCACAATTACTTTTAAATATTCTAATAAAATACTTTTTTTACTTTGTGTAGCCTCTTTCATTTTTATCACCTATGAACATCATAACATTTATTACTGTTCATTTAAATGACTACGTAATTTTGCAATAATTTTCTTTTCTAATCTTGATACTTGAACTTGGGAAATATTTAAACGCTGAGCGACTCGCTCTTGATTAAAATCAAGCTGATAACGCATATAAAGAATTAACTTCTCTTTTTCATCAAGTTTATCAATTTCCATCTCTAATGCAATTTTTTCAAACCACATCTTATTATGTTTATTTTCAATTCGTTCCTCCATTGAAATAGAAGAACCGTCCTTTTCATAAATTGGTTCACTTAATGAGGTTGGATAATAAGATGAGTCAATTGCCTCAACAACATCTTGAACATCAACATCTAAATAAGCTGCAATTTGTTCAACTGTTGGATCTTGACCGGTTTGATTAGTTAGTAATTCACGAGCTTTATTTATTTTTAAATTAAGTTCTTTTAAAGAGCGACTCACTTTAATTGTCCCATCATCTCTAAAATAACGTTTGATTTCACCCATGATGATTGGTACTGCATATGTAGAGAATTGTACCCCATAGTTAGTATCAAAGTTATTAACAGCTTTCATCAAACCAATACATCCAATTTGAAAAAGATCTTCTTTATCATAATAATTATTTTTGAAACGATGGACTATTGACCAAACTAGTCCAAGATTTTGACTGACAACTAATTCTTTAGCACGATCATCCCCGCGATGTGCTTGTTCAATCAGTTCAATAGTATTACTTTTAGCCAAGGTTAGAGTCTTTCAATTGTTTCTTAATAGTTAGTTTAGTTCCTAAATCCGGTGTTGAATGTATTTCTAAATTATCGCAAAGGGCTTCTATAATGGTTAACCCCATCCCCGCATGTTCTAATTCTTTTAATGAGGTATACATAGGTATTTTTGCTTCATCAATATCTTCAATTCCTTTTCCATAATCTTGGATAATGATTTTAATTTGACGATTGTCTTCTATTGTTACTTTAATAATTACCTTACATTCAGGATTATTTTGATAACCATGGATAATGGCATTACTAACCCCTTCACTAATGATTGTTTTTATTTCAACTAATTCATCGATTGTAGGATTTAATGAGGTAATAAATGATGCAACGCTAGTTCGCGCAAAGGGCTCATTTTCAATTCTAGCGTTAAAACTTAACTCCATCTGGTTCATTATCCTTTTACCTCCTCTACATATTCCATCAAATCAAACATTCCTGATAATTCAAAAACTTTATAAGATGTTTTTGATAAATTTGCTAAATATAATTGGCGATCATCTAATTTCAATTGATTATAACGTCCTAAAACTAATCCAATGCCTGAACTATCAATAAAATTAGTATGTAAAAAATCAAAATAGACAGGTCCATTGCCCTTATCTAAAATACTATTTAGTAAGCTGCGATATTTAACAACATTACTGCAGCTAAGTTCGCCATAAAAATAGACGATAACTTTATCATCTAATATCTTGTATTCAATCTTATTTTCCATTATTTCATCTCCTCGTTTGTATCTTACATCTTTTAAAATAATGATGAAATGGTTTCGACAAAACTAGAAGAAAGCATACAAAAAAAGTAGTCATAAACAAATTTCATAACTACTAGATGTATTTTTATCAAACTTGGACATATTAATTAGGGAGGCGATAAAATTGATGAAAAAATTACTAATAACCCTACTGGTAGTATGCTTACTACCAATCTCTAGAGTTCAAGCATTGGACAATGATGTTACTCCTAATGCAAAGTCTGCAATCTTGATTGAGGCAAATTCACGGCAAATTCTCTACGATAAAAATGCTGAAGAAAAGCTTTATCCTGCTTCAACAACCAAGATCATGACAATGATTTTAATGTTTGAGGCCCTACGAAATAAAAAAATATCGTTTGATGATGAAATTACTACTTCAAAATATGCAGCTAGTATGGGCGGAAGTCAAGTTTACTTGGAAGTTGGTGAAAGTTTATCTTTAAAAGATATGTTTAAATCAATTGCTATCGCTAGTGCTAATGATGCTAGTGTGGCAGTAGCTGAACATATTGCTGGAAGTATTAATAAGTTTGTAGAGATGATGAATGATAAGGCTAAAAAATTAGGTTTAAAGAATACTCATTTTAAAAATGCAACCGGTCTACATGATCCCGATCACTACACTTGTGCTCATGATTTAGCAATAATGGCTGCCTATCTAATTGAAATCGGCGGTGAAGACTTATTTGCTGTAACGTCATTATATGATAGTTATATTCGTGAAGATACGAAACAAAGCTTTTGGCTAGTCAATACTAATAAATTGTTAAAGTTATATAATGGTGTTGATGGTCTAAAAACTGGATATACAAAAGAAGCTGGTTATTGCTTAGTTACCACTGCACAGCGTGATGGTCAAAGAATTATTGGTGTCCTAATGAAAGAAACAGCTCCAAAAACAAGAAATGAAGAAATGTGTAGTTTACTGGATTATGGTTTTAATAATTATAAGCAAGTTACCATTTTTAAAAAAGATACTTTAATTGAACAGCATCTAGTTGATAAAATGGATAACCTGACTATTGATGTCAAATGTAAGAAAGATATAGTATATACTAAAGCAAAAAGTGCTGATGCTAAAGTTTCTACTAAAGTAAACTATAAAGAAAATTTCTTACCGGTTAAACAAGGTGATGTTATTGGCACATTAGATGTCATTGTTGATGGCAAAACAATTGCTACCTATGATGTTTATAGTGACACTAATGCTTCTAAATCAACATATCTATCAAAAACAATTAAAACATTAAAATATTTATTTTAAAACGGATTAAAATCCGTTTTTTATATACACAAAAACAGGCCTTAGCCTATTTCTTAAAAATCTCTTAATTTATCTAAACCGTGATATGCTTTAGGAATTTTTAATACTGTACAATATTTTTCATCTATACAAATTTCATCATCATCCATATAAGCAATAAAACTACGTTTAACAATTTCCCCGTTAATAACATAATAATTAAAAAATGATTTAACTTTTTTTATTTTTCTAATGTAATAATCACTATATGTATATTCATCGAAATTTCTCAATGATCTAAAAAAACTTGTTTTTTGACGATAAATCAATTTACCTGCTTTTTCTTTGATAAAAGACTGACTTATTTTATTAATTTGATACAACATCATTATAACTACAATAATTATAAATATAAATATTCCTCTTATTTTGATTGACGCAATTACCAAGATGCTTAAGCCAAACAATTCTGGAATAATGAAATACCGAAGATACTTTATTATTGAAAATTTGTATAATAAATCTAATTTAGACATATCACTCCAATTATCCATATTCTTTACCAATGACATTGTTATCACTCCTTATTTTTATTCCATTATATCTTTATCAAAGAGGATTAAAAGTCACTTTTAGTAAAGTTGATATTAAGTTTTTATATGATTTATAATTTAATTATTTTAGTATTATACTTATAAATATATCCATAAGTTCAATAATAAAATAATATTCCCCACTATTTTGATCCCTCCTTTCGTAAACAATGTTTTATTTACATTGTCTACTTTAGAGGGATCATATCATTTTTTAGTGGGGAATTTCATATAATAGCTATTTATTTAAACTATGTATTTTTCTTAAAATAATTAACAATAGTAAGGCACTAATTCCTGCCAATGCTATCAAAGTATTTAAATCTACGTTATCACCGGTTGGGGTTCCCTTATCTACAGGTTTAACAGGTAGGGCGGTTTTAGCGTTGACCGTTAAAGTACCAGTAACAATTTCTAAATTATAATTATTGGCCCCTTCGACTTTACCATTGATTACATATTTTCCTGCTTTTTCACCTGGTTCTCTAGTTAACTCAACAGTAAATATATCTCCATTAACCAATCCTATAATATTATAAGTAAATTCTGGATCAATTTCTCCTTCAACCTTCATTTTATCATCGATTATTAGCTGCACTTTTTTACTAGCTATAGTATATGTACCATCCGTAAATGTTACATCATAGTTTTCATTACTTGCATCACCAGTAATCTTATATTCACCTACATCATTTCCCGATTCACGTTCTAAAGTGATTCCTAAATCCGCCAATGTATCACCATAAGCTAAAGTACTATCCACTGCTAGTGAAAATGTTAATACTTTTTCATCATCACCATATGTCGTATTAATGTTATCAATATTAATATTTATAGCTTTAGGTGTAATTGTATGCTTTCCTTTTACAACTACTACTTCTTTGTAGTTTTTAGCTACATCTTCATTGATAATTGCCTTTATTTTATGATTCCCTACATTTTCATTGTTATCTGTAACACAAACAATCGATGATACTAATGTATCAATATCGCGTGCTACTACACCCTCTAAAGAATATGAATATTTGTATTCTTCACCATAATTATTATTTATATCATTAACAGTTACAATTGCTTTATCAGCCTTTTTAATAACTAAAGAAGCTACTTTCGGTATTGCCGCATAATGTGTATCATCACCACTATATGACGCTACAACACGATATCGACCAGCTGCAGTTGGGGGGATAGTACTATTATAACTATTATCAACACCTTTATATACTAATTTAGCATCAATAAAAGCGTTACCCGATTTATCATAAACTTTTCCAACTAATGATTTTGATGTACCATCATATGTTTCCACATTTAAATAATTATCAAACTTAATTTGTACTGTTTCTTTTCTAATTGTATATACACGAGTAATTGGTTTTACTGCATAATTACTCCCTAAAGTATATACTGTTTCAGTATATACACCTGGTTCTAAAATTGGTTTTGTATTAGTGTGATACTTACCATCACTAGAAAAACCTGTATATAGTGTTCTAACTTGAATCCCATCAACAACAGTACCTTCTTTATTGTACAATTTACCACCAAAATTGAAATTGTATCTATCACTGTATACTATGCTGCCTTTAATCTCTTACTTTTTCCAAGGAGCGTCGCTCTTTATAATTATCACTGCCCTTTTCTGTTCGATATAATCTAGTCATTCGATAAATCAATCTTGTTATCCCTAAAAACATGGTAATCAATAAAAAATATATAAAATAGCAACTTAGCGGTAAACTTTTATCGGCTATTTCAAATAAAAAAAACATTAGCAATACTATCAATTACTGCAGCGCTAAGAATATTTTTAAGCTCATTAATTGAAGCAAATTGCCATAAACTACGGTAAAGTTTAAAAAGATAAAAAATCACCAACGAGATAAAAATCTCCAGTCCCATTAAATTCTTTAATATATTAAAATAATAGCTTGGAATTTCTCCATTAAACCTAAGAAATAGCGCTAAAAAACTTGCTAGAATAATGCAAATTAAATCAATTAAAATTAAAATAATTCTTCTTACACTAAACTTTCTCATTGCCCCTCCTTAATAATAGTAATAATTATTGTATTTATCCTTTTCAACTTCTACTTGACTTAATACTGTTCCAAGGATATTGACATTATTCTTTTGTAAGATTTCGATTGAAGCCTTAGCATCTTTACGACCAGTTAGTTGTGATGAGCAAACAAAAACCGTTCCATCAACCACATTACCAATCGGAATAGCATCACTAACTAACATAACTGGTGGACAATCAATAACTATAAAATCATACAGCTTCATCAGCTCATTAATAAACTCTTCAAAGATATCACTACTAATTAACTCACTAGGATTTGGTACCTTGATGCCAGCAGTTAGTACTGATAACTTTCCCTCAAATGATTCATCTTCAATAAATTGAAAATATTTTGAACTAATTTTTTTAGTTTCACCATATTCGATCAAAGCGTTAGTTAATCCTCGTGAGTTCGATAGTTTTAAATAATGATGTTGGGTCGGTCTTCTTAAATCAGCATCAATCAATAAGACATTTGCATATTTCGTTGCATATATCATCGCTAAGTTTAAAGCCGTAGTGCTCTTTCCTTCATTACTAATTGAAGATGTGATATTAATTGCTTTAACATTTTTTCCTACTGCTGAATATTCAATATTAGTCCTAATGTTACGATATACTTCTTGATAATCAACATGATTATTTTTGTTACTTTTATCAATAATTTTATGTGTACTTTTTACGGCCTTTTTTCTCTTTCTTCCTAACATTTTCTCTCTCCTTTGAAAACTATTCACCAGTCATCATACAGCTTTAATAAATTGGCAGTTCTACCAGCTGTTAAACATATGACCAGGGAAGTAAATTAGACTATCACAAAATAATTTTGATTTATTTTACAGAGACAAGATGTGTTGTTTCTATATTTTCTAGTACTATTCATGAAAATCTAATTATATATATTTATCACTAGAACAAATAAACTATCATACTTGGTATTTTAAACATTCAACTAATCTGTGATAATAACATAAGCCAAAAAATATCACAGCAATTCATACTAAGTATTATTTTATTTTCTAGAACTGCCCTAACAAAAAAAAGCTCTGGGCATCATTGCCTAGAGCTTTGCTAATACATATCATTTTACATCTATCAAATCTAGAATATATCGATATAGATATATTCATTCAATCATTCATCTATATACAAATACTAGCCGTATTAGCATATTACAAATTACTTATAGTAACGCGACATAGCGACGATTACCACGATTAATCATTTTTAAATATTTACAGTTTTACTAACTTGAACTTGTTCATTAACTTGAACATGTGAATCTTTCTTTATTTCTGGTGTCTTTCTTCTCTTTGGAGTAATACCATATTGGTAAGTTGGCACAAGTTCCTTAATCAATGAACGAATATCATCTGTTTCTCCATATGCAGCTTCTTTTAAATTTATTAATCTTTCAACAAATGTATCTTCATTCATCTCAATCGGTTTTCCAATGTGAATCATATGATTAGGAGTATCTTGAAGCCCCTCCTCTTCCATAAGTAATTCTTCATATAACTTTTCTCCTGGTCTTAATCCAGTATACTCGATTTTTATATCAACATCCGGTTCATAACCAGATAATTTAATTAAATTTTTTGCCATATCAGCTATTCTTACTGGCTCACCCATATCTAAAATAAAAATTTCACCACCCTTAGCATAGGCACCTGCTTGAAGAACTAACGATACTGCTTCAGGGATTGTCATAAAATAACGAATTATATCAGGATGGGTTACTGTTACAGGTCCACCTTCTTTAATTTGTCTTTTAAATATTGGAATTACCGAGCCATTCGAACCTAGAACATTGCCAAATCTTACAGCAACGTATTCAGTTTGTGATCTTTTATTGTAAGTTTGAACAATCATTTCACATAACCTTTTTGTAGCACCCATCACATTAGTTGGATTGACTGCTTTATCAGTCGAAATCAAAATAAATTTTTGTGCATTATATTTATCTGCAGCTCGAGCAACATTTAATGTTCCAAAAACATTATTTTTTATTGCCTCATTCGGCGAATCTTCCATCAAAGGAACGTGTTTATGTGCAGCCGCATGATAAACAATATCAGGATGATAAATCTCAAATAATTTATTGACCTTGACTTCATTTCTTACAGAAGCAATTAAAGTCTCTAAATTAAGTTCTGGATAATTATGCTTTAATTCTAATTGAATATCATAAGCATTATTTTCATAAATATCTACAATTATTAATTGTTTTGGTTTATTTGCAGCAATTTGACGGCATAATTCACTACCGATTGATCCGCCCCCACCTGTTACCATAACAACTTTATCGGTTACATAGCCCATAATATCAGCTAAATTAACTTTTATTGGATCACGTCCTAATAAATCTTGAATCTCAACCTCTTTTAAATCAGAAATATGAACATCTTCATTAATAAACTGATATATTCCAGGCAACTTTTTTAACTTACATTTTGTTTCTTTACATATATTAAAGATATCGATTAAATCTCTTTTACTTGCTGAAGGCATCGCTACCATAATTTCTTCTATCTTATATTTATTTACAGCTTCAATGATCTTATCACGACCACCATATATTGAAACCCCATGAATTGTTCGATTCCATTTACTTGGCTCATCATCAATAAAACAAATAACTTCTTTATAGATACTCTTTGAACCTAAAATCTCCTTATAAACTTTTTCCCCAGCAACTCCGGCACCAATAATCATTACTTTTTCTAAAGGTCGTTGCTCTTTTCTTCCCCTTATATTATGACGCGCGGCATATAACCTAATAAAACGATAAATAAATCGACTTCCCCCAACCATCAATACTAATAATAAAAAGTAAATAAAATAACAACTTCTTGGTAATGGATTTCCAGTCAATTCACATATTAAGATATTTGCTATGGCACTCATAATCGACGCAAATATAATATTTTTTAGTTCAATTATCGATGCAAACTGCCATAAACTATGATATAGACGAAAAGTAATAAAGATTGCTAGTCCAATTAATATCATTGAACCAATCAATATATTTACTCTATGTAGATACTGAGACTCAATAGGTCCATTGAATCTCAATAATAAAGATCCATATGCAGCAATTATAATGCTAATAACATCAAAACTAACTAAAAATATTCGTCTAATATTCAGTTGCGTCTTTTCTCCCAATCTTTTCATTCTGTTCTATCTCCCTTCTAGAAACTCAGAAAAGTAACTACTTATCATTTCTCGATTTTCTAAAATCATTTAACATTCTATTTTTAAGCATGATAAAAGATTCTATCAAATATACAAGGCAATTATGATTAATTTAAGACAATAAATCAAGTGATTTTCCATATTTTCTCTATTTTATTACAATTACCGACAATATCCATCATAAATTTAATCTTATTTTCATTCTTTTTTTTAAATTTATAAAATAACAACTCTGTCACACATTCTATTTTAACATTTTTCTACAATAAATATTAATTTTTATTGGTAATTTCTTGCATTTTATCCGCTTATAAAGGATAATACGTTTTGGAATAGTTTTATTCAATATATTAATAATGGGAGGACTTATGGATAAAAATGAATTAAATGATGAAGTTGAAATCGACTTATCACAATTATTGAAATTACTGAAAAAGAATATTCGCTTGATTATTATCTTAGCCTTAGTCGGAATAATTATTGCAGCTTCTGCAACTACCTTTCTAATAAGTAAAAAATACCAGTCACAAGGAAGTGTATTATTAAAAGCTGATGTAGTTAATGGATCATTAGACTCAACTCAAGTTAACACAAATAAAATGATGGTAAATAACTATGTTAAATTATTACAAGGTAATAACATTCAAGATCAAGTTGCTAAAAACTTAAATATTACTTCTGCCGAAGTACGCAGTTCATTAAGTATTACAAATACTACTGATACACAAATTATTGAAATTTCTTCAACAACTGTTGATCCTGGACTTTCTAAAAGAATCGTTGATGAAACAATTAGTGTTTTTACAACTTTAATCCAAGAAAAGCTAGATGTGACAAATGTTACGATCGTTGATCAGCCTGAAGTAAATCCTAATCCAGTTTCACCAAGCATGGTTAAAAATGTTATTATTGGGGCAGTAGCCGGTATCGTTATTAGTTTGGGGTATTTATTACTTACATACCTATTAGATACTAAAATTAAAAACGGTGAACAAGCTGAACAATATCTAGGGGTCCCTCTATTGGGAATCGTCCCTTTCTTTGAGGAATAACCATGGCATTTATTGATATACATAGTCATTATGCTTGGAATGTTGATGATGGTATCGAAACTCGAGAAGATGCACAGGCAGCATTAAAAAAAGCTCAAATTCAAAATATTACTAAAATTGTAGCAACTCCTCATCTTACTCCAGGAACAACTACAGCAAAAGAGTTTGAACAAATTAAAGAACGGATTGAGGAATTAAAAAAGCTTGCCAAAGAATATCAAATTGAAATCTATCCAGGTTGTGAAGTTATGCTTAATGGAGACTATCTAGAACTATTAGATAATCATCAATATTTAACTATTAACAATGGACCGTATTTACTTGTTGAATTTAATGTTACTCAAAAATTACCCGAAGATTATGATGATCGTCTATATGAATATGGAATAAAGCAAAAAATTGTTATCGCTCATGTAGAACGTTATTTTCATCATAGTATTGATTTAAATCTAATTCAAGAGTGGATTGATCGTGGCTATATTATTCAAGTTAACAGCACTAGTTTATTAGGAATCCATGGTAGTATGATTCAAGAAAACGCATACCAGCTATTAGATAATGGTATGGTTCATGTAATCGCTAATGATGTTCATCGCCCTAATGGTAAACGTAGTGTTAATCTCCAAGAGACATATGAAGTTTTAGCAAAAAAATATCAAGCTGAGGATTTAACTAGACTCATGTATGATAACCCTCTAGCCATTATCAATGGACATGCGCCTGAATTAATAAAAGTTCGTAAAATATCTAAATTACCTTGGTTTAAAAGGAGAAAATAAATGTTTAAAAAGAATAAAAAACAGAGTGAAAAAGACACATATCTGATTACTTCGCCAGATAAAAAGCATGGGAAAATCGATTTTAAAGAAGTATACCGCCACATTAGAACAAACATCGAATATTCTACTGTTGGTAAAAATGTTAAAGCAATCAATGTGACATCTTCAATTCCTAGTGAATCAAAAAGTACTACATCATTAAACTTAGCGATGATATATGCAACGAAATATGCAAATGTCTTATTGATTGATGCCGATTTAAGAAAAGCTACCCAGCATCGTTATTTAAAACTATCGAACTCACGAGGATTAACTAACGCTTTGATCGAATATGGTGAAACTAAAAAAATTAGTTCAAAATGTTTCCAATTCATTGAAGATGAATCGTTTGTAGGAAAATTATCAGTTTTAACTTCTGGGGTCAAAGTACCAAACCCTAGTGAATTATTAAGTAGTCAAATCTTCGAAGACTTTATTAATGAATTAAAAGAATTATACGATTTTATTATCATTGATTGTCCTCCAATTATGTTAGTTAGTGATGCTATTCCGATTGGTAATGTGGTTGATGGAACAATCTTTGTTTGCTCATCACAACTAACTGGTCGTAAAGATGCTAAGGCTTCAATCGAAATCTTACAAAAGAATAATGTCAATATCCTTGGAACAGTATTAACTCAAGTAGAGCAAGATGGCTCTAGCAATGGATATTACTACTATTACTAACAATGAAAAATAAAAAAAACAGTATTTTTCTTATTGTTGTTCCAATTCTTTGTATTTTAATAGTAGCATTATTTGCCTATGATCGTTACCAAACCAACCAGTTAGCAAAAAAATTCAAGCAAGATAATCAAACTGTCGATACTTCTAAAAACAATAATCAAACATCGTTAGAAAACAAATTACCAACTATCTATTGCGTTGGTGATAGTACAACGATTGGAACTAGCAAAAATACCAGTTATCCCAAATATTTAGAAAATAGCATTAATACAACTATTACTACTTTTGGAGATGACTCTATTAACAGTCTTGCTTTAGCAATTAAATTTGGCGTTAGTGAAATCTATGTTAATAACTTTACGATTCCTGCAAAAAGTGAAGAAACTACAATTACCTTATTAGATAAAAATGGCCAGGCCGTAAATGCTATTTTAACAAGTAAGACCAATATTGATAAATGTACAATCAATAACATTGAAGGTTCCATCAATTATGATACAGCTAATAATCGTTTAGTTTTCAAACGTTCAAAAGCTGGTGAAAGTAGTAAAATCAGTACTTTAACTAAAATAGAAGTAACAAAACCTGAAATTAATAAGGATAACATCTTAATATTATTTACTGGTTCTTATGAAGAAAGTGTTCAAGGAAGCTTAGCTGAATATCAAAAACAAATTATTAGTGCATTTAACACTGATAAATATATTGTTGTATCATTAACTCAAGATGATCGTGATGCTACAAATAATTTATTGAAGACAACACATGGTGATCATTATTTAGATTTTAAAAGTTATTTATTAACAAGCGGTTTAAAAGATGCAGGAATTACAGAAACTGCTCAAGATAAAACAAATCTAGCTAATAAAAATACTCCGTCTAGTCTTTTAGATGACAAGATAAATGGAAATAGCAAATATAATGAATTATTAGCAAAACAGCTTACTGATAAAATGACTAAATTAGGTTATCTAAAATAAATAAACTAGTTTAACACTTTAATTTTTAATAAAATTAAAGTGTTTTTTTATAGTTAACAGTAATTAACTTAAAAAAAATATAAAAGATATTATTATATCATAAATAAATTGTTTTTTATATATCAAATTTTTAATATTTTTTTGTATTTTTTATCATTGTCACAAAATTATCTCAAATTTAAATAACTAAATTTAACTAATTACTTGTTATTATGCCAAAAAAGATATATTATATATGTGTATATTTGTGTATCTTTCGCAAATATTCTAAAACTAAAAAGGAGGGGACAAGATGAAGAAACTTTTAAGTTCTTTAATGGTAGCTTGCTTAATGTTTGTTGCAACTATCTCAACTGTTGGTGCTGTTGGTTCTATCACTGCTGATGAACAAAAAATCATCGATGCTTTAGAAGCTGGTGTTACAGTTGATGGAGTTAAAGTTAATCTAAAAGCTGCTGATATTAATGCTGCTAAAAATTACTTAACTAACAATGATGTTACAGCTGCTCAAGTGACTACTATTTTGAACAACATTGAAGGAGCTAAATCTTATATGCAAACTAATCATATTAAAGATATCGCTTCTATCAAAGGTGCTCATGCCACTGCAATTTTAGGTTTCGCTCAAGCTGCAGCTGATGTACTTGGGTTAACTATTAAAGTTGGTGCTGATGGTACTGTCACTGTTTACAAAGGTAGCGAAGTTGTTTATTCAACTACAAACGTTATCAAAAAGACTGGTTATGATTTCACTCAAACTGCTGTAATGGCAGCTGGACTTGTAGCTGTATTATTCGGTGCAGGATATTACGCTAAGAGAAAACAACTTTTAGTTAAATAATCGTGCGATTAAAACATAAGCAAAAAAAGATAATGGCACTAGTATTAGTGCCATTATCTTTTACCATTATCTGCTACCTAGTATTATTTTTAATAATTAGTCCAATTATTGAACCAGTCATGTCTATTTACAGTCTTGTTGCTAGTGAACATGCACCAAATTTAAATGATAACAGCAACAAAGATCTATATAAAAATAAACTAGTTAGTTCTGCTACTATTAAAGCTTCAGAAGTAGTAATGCCTTCTTATGGTGACCTATTTGGTAAAATAACCATTGATTCTGTCAACAAGACAATTAACCTATACTATGGTGATGGTAATGATCAGCTTCGTAAAGGCGCTGGATTATTCAACGGTTCATTTTTACCAGGATTTAACCGTACTTCATTAATTGCCGGTCACTCATTGCCTTACTTTGAATGTTTAGGTGATGTCAATGTTGGAGATATTATTAAAATATCTACCCATTATGGTGATTTTGAATATAAAATAACAGATACTAAAATTGGTAAAGCTACTGATGAATCAAATTACGATCTTGCCCAAAGCGAGAAAGAACAATTGATCTTATATACATGTTATCCATTCGAATTGATTGGTTACAAAGCTGACCGTTTATTTGTTTATGCAGATAAAATAAGTGGTCCAACGATCTTGGAGGGACAATAACATGGCAAGAAAAAAATCAAGTAGTCGAACTACATTATCGTATATTTTATCATTATTAATTGCAATCTTTCTAAGTATCTTAGTAGTTCTAACAGTAACTCGTTTTACTGTTATGTCTCCAAGTTTCTTAATTTCTAAAATGGATGGAGCTGATTTTTATAAACAATCAGTTGTATCATTAAATGAAGAGATCCAGCAAGAAACACAGTCAACAGGATTTCCTATAGAAATGTTTGAAAACTATGTTGATGAAGATACTGCTAAAACAGCAATGGAAAAATACATTAATAATGCCTTTGATGGTGGTGAAACCACTATTAACACAACTGAATTTGAAACAAAACTTACCCAGGATATAGATAACTATTTAACAACTAATAATATTATTATTAATAGTGAATCACAAGAAGCAATTAGCGTACTGAAAAGTAACTTGATTGATTTATACAAAAGCTATTTATCATTCCCTTATCTAGCCCTTGTTATTGATGTTATAAATACATATGATGGAATCTTTTTAATTGCGGCAGCAGCTTTAGTTGTTTTAATCGGATTAGCAAGTTTCTTATTATATCGCCTATATAGTCATTATCAAGGTAGAAGACGCTATTTCTCATATGCCCTATCGGCTTCTGGTTTAATGTGTTTCGCTTTACCATTCTTTATCTATATTGGTAAATTTATTGATAAAATCAGTTTATCACCTGCATATTTCTATAATTTCTTTACAAGTACCTTAAACTCTTACATGTTGACATTTGTAATCGTTGGTTTAGTAATGATTGTTTTAGCAAATATTGTAGCGTATATAAAATTTGAACGAAAATAATGCGCTTGTAATTAATACAAGCGTTTTATTTTGCTTATAAAGAAAAAAGGCTCTAACTTAAATTATAGGCCTTTTAACTGTTATGTGTAATTATCAAATATTTGTTCAGCGGTCTTAATTAAAGCTTTTGAAAAAGCCAGCTCAAATACTTCATAATCAAATGAACTTCGTGTAATTCGATTAAACAGTCGATAAAAATCATCATGATTGCTGATAAAATAAGGAATTCCTGCATCAATACCCAAATACTCACAATACTTAAGATAATTATTGGTGTCAATGTTTCCACCTTTTTCAAATCGATAGACAGTACTCTTACTGATTTTCAACACTTTAACAATTTCTTTTTGGGGAATCTGCTTTGTTTTTCTAATTCTTTTTAACACTTTCCCTAATGTCAAGATAAACCTCTTTTACATTACCCCAATTTAAATTAAACCTAATCGCTGCAGACACTTAAAGATTCCATCATCATCAGGCTCTTCAAATGTATCATCCGCAATTGCTTTTAACTTATCAGGAGCTAAATACGATACTACTCCATAAGCTGCCTCGCTAATCATTTGAAAATCATTCATACTGTCACCAAAAGCAATCGTATCTTTCATATCTCCACCTAGATATGCAACTGCTCGTTTCATTGCATCACCTTTAGTACAATTTTTTAAAATAATTTCACCATTAATAAAATCGTCTGTTTCCTTAGAAAAAATAACGATATTAAAAAACTCACTTAAATACTTTACACAGTCATAAAATGCCAACTTATCTTCTGCAATAAAACATACTTTTGTTACTTTCGTTTGCAAAATGTTAAATTCACTGATTGGTAAACGTACTTCTTCATTTCTACGCTCTTCTAAAAAACGTGCTAATTCAAGATTTCCTTCAAGAATATTTGCTTGCTTCTTTTCAAAAAAATCTTGGACACCTGGTGTTTGATACAGAGCATCTTTAGTTTCTAAGCTAAATAAAATTTTAGCATTAGTAAATAAAAGCATTACTTCTGATAAAACATACTGGTTAATAAAATTCTCAAAGATGTATTTACCATCAATACTAACAAAACCACCGGCTGAAGAAATTATTCCGTCAAATCCAATATCCCGTATCGATTTCATTATCGACACCGGAGCACGTCCCGTACATAAAAATGTTTTATGACCATTTGCCCGTGCTTTCTTTATTCCTTCTTCAGTATTCTTAGTTACTCGTTTACTTGGACCAATTAAAGTTCCATCAATGTCAAAAAATAAATATTTACCCATCTTTATCCTCCGTTATGACTATATTATACAAGGATTTCATCAATTAGTATCGGTTTTTCAACAAAAAAATCAACAATTTTATAAGCTCCATATAATTCGTTAATTAATTCATCGCTTACTTCATTATTTGCATGGATATAAGCTAATACTTCTCCCACCTTACATTGATCTCCAACTTTTTTATTTAAGATAATCCCTACGCTATGGTCAATAACATCATCCTTAGTCTGACGACCACCGCCTAATTTCATTGAAACTATTCCTAATGTTTTAGCTTCAAGAGTTTGAATATACCCAGCTTGCTTAGCTTTAACCTCAATAATTAGTTTAGCTTTAGTAAACAACTCAGGATTACCAATATACTCATCATTTCCATGTTGATATTTAACCATTTCTTTAAATTTATCTAATGCTTGACCAGTATCAATTACCCGCTTAAGCATTTTTAAAGCGGACTCTTCATTTTTGCATTTTTTGGCCTGTACTAACATATGACTGCCAGCTTCAAGACAAAGATTTAAAAGATCCTCAGGACCACTTCCATTTAATGTATCAATCGCCTCAATTACCTCTAAAGAATTCCCGATTGCTTTTCCTAGCGGTTGATTCATGTTTGAAATAGCTGCTCGAGTATCTTTACCTAGATGTTGTCCAATTTCAATCATTGTTTGTGCCAAGCGCTTAGCTTCCTCTTTAGTTTGCATAAAAGCACCTTCCCCATATTTTACATCTAATAAAATAGTATCGCTGCCAGACGCTAATTTTTTTGACATGATCGATGAAGCAATCAAAGGGATACAATCAACAGTTGCAGTTACATCACGCAGTGCATACATTTTTTGATCAGCCGGTACTAGTGTAGCACTTTGTCCAATAATCGCGATACCGATTTCATTAACTTGTTTAATAAAATCATCTTTACTTATTTGAATTTGCAAACCCGGAATCGACTCTAATTTATCTAATGTTCCCCCTGTATGACCTAAACCACGCCCCGACATCTTAGCAACTTTAACCCCACAAGCTGCAACCATTGGTCCTAAAACTAAAGATGTTTTATCTCCAACACCACCTGTTGAATGTTTATCAACCTTTACACCTGCAATTTCACTTAGATCAATTATTTCCCCACTATGAAGCATTTCATCAGTTAAGATAGCCGTTTCATGTTTAGACAGCCCATTAAAACATATTGCCATTAAAAAAGCACTCATCTGATAATCTGGAATATTGCCATCATTATATCCTTTAATAATAAAATGGATTTGTTCTTTTGTTAACTCATGATTATTTTTCTTTAATTCAATTAAATCAACCATTCTCATATTTACACAACCTCCGTAGTTATATTGTACTACAAACAAAACAAAATATTAATCTAAACAATAATAAATAAAAGACTTAGAATTACTCTAAATCTTCTAAAACAACAGCTGTTCCCATTAAAACCGGTTTATTTGAATCACGCAAATCAAAGCAAACCCCCAATACAGCATTGGCACCTAATTTTTCAGCAGCTTTAGCTAAATTTTCTTGAGCTTTGACAATATATTCTTCCACTCCCATTGTTACTCGAAAAGCTCGTATAGCATCATCATAGCCGACTACTATGCCTAAGTCTTTAACTACTTTTTTATTAGGATAACTGCTTAAAGTTGAAATAATCATTTCTATTTCCTCCTTTGTATCTTCTCTAATTATATCTTTTAATTTATAAAAAAAGCAACCATTAGGCTGCTTATTCGAATTTACTATCAACTTCAAAAATATTATTTCCATTCAAATAATCTTTAACTAACATTCGCTTCTTTCCAGCTAGCTGTAATTCTGTAATTAAATATATTCCTTCACCAGTTTTAACCCCAATTGCATCTTTAAAGATCTTAACGATTGTTCCATTTTCTTGATGAGCGTGGTGCTTAAGGGCATTTTCACATACATGAATTTTACCGGCCCAGATCTTTACAACTTTACCTTGATAAGTGGTATAAGCACCTGGCCATGGATTCATTCCACGTACTTGATTATATACTCGAAGAGCACTCTTACTAAAATCTATTTTTTCTTGTTCATGACTAATTGTTGGTGAATATGTAACTAAACTTTCATCTTGGGCAATTGACTCATTTGTACCAGCAAGTACGCTCGGTAAGGTTTCTAGTAACAACTCTGCTCCAGCAATACTCAAACGCTCATATAATTCTCCCGTTGTTTCCTCTGCTCCAATTGGCACTTCGACTTGAGAAATAATATTTCCAGCATCCATTTTTTTGACCATATACATGATCGTTACCCCTGTAACTTCTTCACCCTCCATGATTGCATAATGTACTGGCGCGCCACCACGATATTTAGGTAATAATGAAGCATGAACATTGATACAACCTATTTTAGGAGCATTTAAAACTGCTTCTGGAACAATTTGTCCATAAGCTGCAGTAATAATTAAATCCGGCTCTAAGGCTATGATTTCCTGATATTCTTCCTTAATTTTTAAAGGCTGATAAACTGGTATCCCAGAAGCCAAAGCAACTTCTTTAACTTCAGGCATTGTTAACACCTTTTTACGACCAACAAAACGATCGGGCTGAGTTACTACAGCAACAACATTATAATTATTTTCCAACAATTTTTCTAAAACCTGTTTAGAAAAACTTGCTGTTCCCATAAATATTATTTTTGCATCTTTCATAATATACACCATCACTTTCTTACTATAAAAGTGTACTAATAATATTGGAAATAATCAATACTAATGTTTCAATAACTTTAATACAAACTTCACTAATCTGTTTAACTACTAATGATAATGTATTTTCTTCATTATCATTAGTAGTTCCATAATCGGTAGTAATTGGTTTTTGTTCTTTAACATCCTCTTCAAACTGAGTAATATTCTTGTCAAATACAGCTTTTTGGATTCCGTAGTCTCCAAATAAACCATTAATCATAAATAACAATAATCCAACTAAACAAAGATCAATTAAAAAATTTTTCATCCTAAATATTCTCCAATCGCTTTAGCAATAATTTCTACTGTCGCTTGAACTTCTTCTTTAGTATTACTTTGAGCGCCAACCTCTATTAGAACCATATTGTCACTAATTCCTTGATTATAGTGAGATTTTTTCACATAAACACCACGGCTGATTTTTGGAACTGTTGCATTAGCTAAATCTGACAGTTTTTGTGAAAGCTGATTAACCGCATCAAATTTACCACTGCTTTTACCTACAACAAACATGATTTTAGCATATGATTTTCCATCATGGCTAATGGTTGACAGCTCTTTAGAAATCGAATCGCGATGAAAATCAATAATTAAGTCATAACCACCACTAAGCTTTAAACTCTCTTCAAGATACATTTTAGATACCGTATATGATTTATTATAAGCTATTTTATGAACCGCTTTATAGCCTTCAAAATCATTTCCTTCAACATCGCACTGGTATCCTTTATTATTTAAACAATCTTTTAAATAATTAGCTCCTTCTACGACATTAAAACCATCATATTCTTCACCCTGGTGAGTATTATAAATATGAATCTTTTTATCTTTCGTGGGAACAAAACTAGTGTTGGTTGGATTGGTTGCCACTGGAGTAGTTGGATTATTTTGTTCATTATTAATTGCATTAATAACTTGGGCATTTGATCCGCTTACTTTAGTTGGAAGATAAACAATTAAACCTACAATAACCGCCAATTTCAATAAAATTAAAAACGTATTTTTAAGTCTCATCTGCATCACCTACTATACTATACAATACAATAGTATGCATGAATTGTAGGATTTAGTACCTTAACGCATTAATACTTTTACTTATTATTTTTGACATAATTTCACACTGTTCATCAATTTGCTTATCACTTAATACAAAATTACAATCAATCGGATTCAATATTTCATTAAATAACAGCTCTAATTCACTATCATCCAATTTTCCTAATTGTCCTAACATCATTTCTTTTTGCTGTTCATTTAAGCTCCCATGATAACGTTCACGCTTTCCTACTTTTAATTTACTTATTGGATTTAAACTATCACCAAAGTAATCTAGCGTATAATTTAAGACATCACTTACTAAACTGCTTGCATAAATAACAGTTGGTATACCAATTGCAATTACCTTAGCACCCACAGTCTCCTCGTTGATTGCCTGACGATAATTACCTATCCCACTACCAGGATTTATCCCTACATCGTTAATTTGGATTACATGAGCTAATTTATGATAATTTTTAGCACAGAGGGCATCTACAACGATTACAAGATCAATATCCTCTTTATCCACTAACGCTTTTACAATCGCTCCAGTTTCCATCCCTGTTTGCACCATCACCCCAGGAGCAATACCTAAAATATCATAATAGTGATTAATTAATTTGTCTTCATCATCAAGAAAATGAGTAATCCGCACATCCCTTAAAGTTCGTGGGCCAATCGCATCATTAGTTAAATATTGATTACCTAACCCCACCATCAAAATCTTAGGATAATCAATCTTATCAATTAATGGCTTTAAATTATTTACAACTTCCTTAATAATAGCAGTTTGTTCCAAATAGTCTTTAAAACTTATTTCGATATAAGTTCCAATCCCCTGATTAATACTTTGATGAGCCTGAAGGATCGAAACTTTTTCAACCTTAACACCATCATTAACATACTCTTCCTTTTGATAATGCTTACCAACTTCTAGTTGCTCTAGCGATTCGGTTGCTAAATCACTACGTATATTACTAAAATTCATCCTATCACCTATTATAAATATCACCAATTATGGAAATTTAATACATATTTGTCCAATAATATCGTATCAATTCAAAAAAAAGTTGCATTTATTGGATTATTTTTATATAATGTAAAAGCAAGAAATGAAGCGAGGTGAAAGATCATGGCAAATATGAAACAACAAATTAAACGGTATAAAAATGATAACCAAAAAAGAGCAAAAAATACTTCATATAAATCAGCATTAAAAACTGCAATCAAAAAAGTATTAGCTGAAGTTGAAGCTGGAAATAAAGATGAAGCAGTAAAAGCTTATAACGAAGTAGCTTCTAAATTAGATGCTTCTGTAGTTAAAGGAATTCATCATAGAAACTATGCTAGCAGACAAAAATCTAGATTAGCTAAATTAGTAAACTCTATCTAATGATAGGGTTTTTATTTTAAAGGAGAAAATTGTATGGAGAGAAAAGATATTGATATTAAAGATACATGGGACTTAAGTACTATCTATAATAGCCATGAAGCTTTCTATCAGGATTTAGAAAAAACTAAATCTTTAATTAATGATCTAATTACTTTCAAAGGTAAAATTTGTAATAGTATTGATAGCTTTTATAATTTTTTAACAACAAAAGATACGGTTGAACGATTAATGAATAAATTATATTGCTATGCTCATTTAAATTGTGATGTCGAACCAAAAAATCAGGAATATCAAACTATGATGGCCACTATAATGGGAGTTTTAGAAGCTTCGTCAGTACAAATATCATTTGTCGATAATGAAATCATTGAGGCTAAAGATAAAGTACTGGAATATTTAAAAGATCCAAAATTAGAAAAATATACTTACAAGATTAATTCATTATTATCATATGAAGCACATATTCTGCCCAAAGAACAAGAAGAATTATTAGCTAAAGTGGAAAGTATTGCTGATACTTCTAGTCAAGTATTCAATGCTCTTCGTCTTGAATATGAAGATGTTGAAGAAGATGGAAAGTTGAAAACATTAAATAATGCTACTTTAAACCAATTCCTAAAGAATAAAGATGAAAAAGTACGTAAACAAGCATATACTAATTTCTTTAAAGAGTATCAGCGCTATGAAAATGTCTTTGCTCAAACATTGGCCGGGGTAATGAAAAAGGATGCTTTTTATGCCGATGTACGTAAATTCAATAGTGCTCTTGAAGCTAGCGTTTTTGATGATGATGTTCCTAGTGAATTATTTTTTAAAGTTTTAGAAAGTGCAAACGTCAAATATCGACACTTATTTCATCGCTATAACCGACTAAAAAAAGAGCTTCTAAAGAAAGATGTTATTTATAATTATGATTTAAATATTCCACTAGTATCTTCAATCAACAAAAAGTATACGATTGATCAGTGTTTTGAAATTATTAATGAATGTCTTAGACCATTTGGTCAAGATTATTTGGACATTATTAATAAAGCTCGAAATGAACGCTGGATTGATTATTATCCTACACCAGGTAAACGAATTGGTGCTTATTCTAGTGGCAGTTATGACACTAATCCTTTTATCTTAATGAATTTTATTGGTGACTATAATTCTCTTTCTACTATGATCCATGAACTTGGTCATAGTGTTCATAGTTATTTATCTAATCATCATCAAGATGCAGTTAACGCTAATTATCGTATTTTTGTTGCTGAAGTTGCTTCAACTGTTAATGAAACGTTACTGATTAATTATATGATCAAAAATGCTAAAAATGATCAAGAAAAAGCATACTTTATTTATGAACAATTAGAAAACTGTGTTGGTTTGATTTTTAGACAGCCAATGTTTGCTGATTTTGAATATAAATTGCACACGATGGCAGAAAATAATGAACCATTATCATCAAAAGTTATTACTGATCTATATGCACGACTTAACCAAGAATATTATGGAAAAGATGTAACTATGGATGAACTAGTTGGCTGGTCATGTTATTATGTACCACATTTCTATTATGATTATTATGTATATAAATATACGTTAGGTATGACCGTTGCCTTAGCCATAGTTAATCGTATTTTAAAAGGTAATCAGCAGCAAGTAACTGACTACTTAAATTTCTTGAAATCTGGAGGCAGCAAAGCACCTGTTGAGCTTTTAAAACAAGCGGGTGTTGATCCTTTAGATGATCAAATTTATGAAGATGCATTTAAATATTTTGAAGAACTATTAAATCAATTTGAAACAATTAAAAAAAATGCTTAGAGAATCAATTATGATTCTTTAAGCATTTTTACTTTTTTGCTTCTTTCTTTTTCGGAAGCACCAAACTTAATAACAAAGATACAACAAATACACCTGCAACAGCATTACCATTAAATATATCTCCCACTACTGGTGGAAAAGCTGCAAAAAAATTACCCGAAGTTTGAGTTAATCCTACCCCAATACAAAAAGCTAATGAAACAATGATCATTGTGCGCTCATCAAACTCATTTTCTTTAAGCATTTTGATTCCTTCATACATGATTGAACCAAACATCATCACTGTACATCCACCTAAAACTGCTTGTGGTAAGGAATTAAAGAATGCTCCTAACGGTGGAAATAGAGATGCTAAAATTAAAATCAATGCCCCTACTAAAATGGTAAAACGATTAATAACTTTTGTCATCGTAACTAATCCCACATTTTGGCTGAAAGATGTTAAAGGAATACAACCAAAACACCCTGAAATTGCGCTAGAAAGGCCATCAACAGCAAGTGAACCTTGTAGTTCCTCCATCTTAATATCACGTTCTAAAGCACCGGTACACACTGCTGTAGTCGCTCCCGTTGTTTCTGCAGCAGATACCAAAAATACGATTGCAATAGTGAAGAATGCTCCTAAATCAAAAACTGGTGTATGACTCGTAAAAAAAACTAACTTGGGAATACTAAAAAAACCTACTTCTTGTATTGTTTTTGTTATTCCTGAAAAATCCACCATCGGAGCAATATTTGCGACCGTAAAAATAACAGATAGTAAATATCCAAAAATAAGTCCCACTAAAATATTTAAATTTTTATAAACACCTTTCAGTAAATAACGTGATACTAAACAGACAACTAAAGTGAATGTACCAACTAATAAATGATACCATGACCCAAAATCAGCAGCACCATTTCCACCGCCCCATGAATCCATTCCAACTGATAAAAGTGAAAGTCCAATTGCAATTACTACACAAGCTGATACAACTGGAGTTAAAAAACGTTTCCAGTATTTTGCACTCAATCCGACAATTCCCTCAAAGATCCCACCTAAGATGACCGCTCCGATCATCCCTTCATATCCTAAGTCTGGGTTCGTACAAATTACTAATAAACTTCCTAAAAAAGTGAAACTAACACCCATAACAATAGGTAATTTCGAACCAATCTTCCAAACTGGATAAAGTTGCATGCAGGTTCCAATCCCAGCTACAAACATTGCACATTGCAGCAATTGCGTGATCTCAGCTGAAGTTAAATGTTCTCCTGTTCCTTTTACAAGTGCTGCACCACATACAATCAATACAGGTGCTAAATTCGAAACAAACATCGCTAAAACATGCTGCAACCCAAAAGGAATTGCTTTTTTTAAAGGAACTCTTCCATTTAGCTTGTAAATATTTTCTGTACTTACAGATGTAACCTTTTCTTCTTTACTATTTTCCATCATAATGACCCCTATTTTCTTTTATCTTCTTGAAGTTATAACTGCTATCTATCCAAACAATAATAACTATAAAAAACGATAGAATTTTACCATAAAAATAGACAAATATCTACTCCCTAGTAAGCCTTTTCTTTAATAAAGCCATATATATAATAGAACATTTATTTTTATTAATAAGGAAGGATATGTTATAATTCTAACGAGGTGAAATTCATGAAGAGAAATGAAACAAGAACTATCAAAGTGGGAAACCTTACTATTGGTGGTAATAACGAAGTAATTATCCAGTCAATGACAAATACTAAAACTAAAAACATTGAAGCAACTGTGAAACAAATAAATGCTCTAGCTGCAACTGGCTGTCAATTAGTGCGACTTGCAGTTTTAAATAATGATGACGCTCTAGCTATTAAAGAAATAAAAAAACATGTTAGTATTCCGCTAGTCGCTGATATTCATTTTGATTATCGTTTAGCATTACAGGCAATTGAATCAGGAATTGATAAAATTAGAATCAACCCTGGTAATATCGGTTCTCCAGAAAAGGTTGAAATGGTTGTAAATGCCTGTAAGAAACATCACGTTCCAATTCGAATCGGAGTCAATAGTGGTTCTTTAGAAAAAGATATTTTAGCTAAATATGGCAAACCTACTGCTGAGGGAATGATTGAAAGTGCGAAAAAGCATGTTGAAATATTAGAAAGCCTAGGTTTCTATGATATCTGTATTTCTTTAAAATCATCAAACACCTTACTTACGATTGCTGCATATCGACTAGCAAGTGAAACTTTTGATTACCCTTTACATATTGGTGTTACAGAAGCCGGTACAAAGCTTGGTGGAACAATTAAATCTAGTTTAGGGATTGGCACGATTCTATATCAAGGAATTGGTAATACAATTCGAGTTTCTTTAAGCGATAGTCCCTTAGAAGAAATCAAAGTAGCAAAAATACTTTTGAAAGAATTAGAGCTAATTGATAATGTCCCAACTCTTGTTTCTTGTCCAACCTGTGGAAGAATTCAGTATGATCTGATTCCCGTAGCCCAAGAAATTGAAGATTTTTTAAATACCATCAACGCTAATATTACCGTAGCTATTATGGGTTGTGCTGTAAATGGTCCCGGTGAAGCTAAACATGCTGATATCGGAATCGCTGGTGGTTTTAAAGAAGGTCTTCTGATCAAAAAAGGTGAGATCATTCGCAAGGTAAAACAAGAAGATATGGTTGAAGAATTAAAAAAAGAAATTTTATTAATGATTAAGTAGTACATTTTAGTACTACTTTTTTACTTTATGCATATAATTGAAAAAAAGGAGGAAACATGATGAGTAACACTAGTTACAATGAATTATTTAATTTAGATTTTAAGATGTTTAAGAAGCTTGTATATGAGCAGGATATTGATATTGACGAAGAGCAATTATTACTAATTTATAATTTAATTCAAAATAATCGCTATGCACTGATCGATAGCCATTATAATGAAGTTCTCTACAATTATATAAGTGAAAAGACAAGTATCTCTACTTGCCTTAAAATTAAAAGTTTTTTATCCAATTGTCCCCATTACTTTAATCTAGGATTAAAAGTTTGAGTTCTAAACATCTCAATTTCTTCCTTATATGGAGCAATTTTTTCAATATATGGTGTTTCTAAAATCTTAGGAACACTTTTTAATTTATCATGATGAACGATCATATTCAATGTATCAAATCCAATATGACCATATCCAATATTTTCATGACGATCTTTACTTGCTCCACACTCATTTTTAGAATCATTTACATGAACAACCAATAACCGTTCCAAACCAATTTTTTGATCAAATTCTGTTAAAATATCATCAAACTTAGTTAAATCAAATCCAGCATCATGAAGATGACAAGTATCCATGCAGACCCCTAAACATTCATTATTATCAACATTTTCAATAATATATTGCAATTCATCGAAAGTTCGACCACATTCACTTCCTTTACCAGCCATTGTCTCTAAAGCAATTTTAACATTACCACAATCTTTTGTTGCTTCATTCAATCCTTCAACGATTCTTTCCAAACCAATCTGACTCCCAGCTCCTACATGGGCACCTGGATGTAAAACTAATCGTGTTGCTCCTATCGCTTTACAACGTTCTATTTCTTGCTTTAAAAAGCTGACTGCTAATTCAAAAGTCTCAGGTTTTGTTGTATTAGCTAGATTGATAATATACGGTGCATGCACAACAACATTATCAATTTCAATTCCATTTTCTTTCATTAATTCTTTTGCTTCTTCAATGCGTAATTGATCAATAGGCTTACGGGCAGTATTCTGGGGAGCTCCAGTGTAAAACATGAAAGTATTAGCCCCGTATGATAATGCCTCTTTGACTGAACCTAATAACATCTCTTTTCCTGACATTGAAACATGACTACCAATAATCATTAATTCTCTTCTCCATTCCTCTTAGCCGCTTGAGCTGCACGAGCTCTTTCTTTCTTTTGTCGGCGAATATCATTTTGAATCATTGCTCGTTTTTGTTTACGAACAACTTGCTCAACTTCTCTTTTACGTTTCTTTTTATAACCAGGTTTTACCTTTTTTGGTTTACGAATAATACTTTGAACTTTCTTTTCTAATTCGGTTTGTTGTTTAGGACGTTTATTTCTTTTTAAACGATCACCCAAATCAACAAATTGACCATTTTTAATCGTCATATTTTTAAAAAGAATTCCTTTACGTTCAAGAACTTTTAAATTTGCTTCATCGGTTGTATCATACATGCTGTAACATATTCCAGTATAATTTCCACGGCCGCAACGACCACTACGATGAATATAAAAATCCGGTTCTTTAGGAAATTCCATATTAATAACATGCGATACTCCATCAATATCAATTCCACGAGCCGCAATATCCGTTGCAACAATAAATTGATATTCATTGTTTTGAATTCGCCGCATCATTTGCTTACGTTCACGAGGTTCTAGATCACCATGAATCTCTCCCACTTTAAATCCGTCTTCTCGTAATTTTTTAGTCGTACTGGCAACATCACTACGAGTATTAGCAAAAATAATACATACATAAGGATCAATCGACTCAATAATCTTTTTTAATACCTCATAACGGTTTTTATGCTTAGTTGCAATTAGAATATGTTCCACATTTTCAGTAGTTACTTTATCATCATCAATCTCTACTAATACTGGTGATTTCATATATTTTTTTAAAAACGGTCTTAACATCTGCGGAATCGTTGCAGAAAAGACCATCATTCTTAAATCGTCACGCATCTTCCCGGCTACAGCATCAATATCTTCCAAATATCCAAATTCAAGCGTCATATCAGCTTCATCAACAATAAAAGTTGAAGCAGTTGTAATTTTTAAAGCTTGTTCATCTAAAGATAAATCTTTAATTCTTCCCGGTGTCCCAATAACAACATGTGGTTGAACTGCTAGTTTATTAACGGTCTTTTGACGATCATTTCCTCCAACGATCAAAGATACTTTGATCTCACTATTATATTTAGTAAATAATTTAGCATTGTTATAGATTTGGGTTGCTAATTCCCGTGTCGGGGCTGTAATTACAGCTTGAACACTATTATTCTTAGGATCGATGCGATCCATTACCGGTAACAAAAAGGCATGAGTTTTTCCTGTACCTGTTTGTGAAATACCAATAATATCACTATTTTTATACACTAAAGGAATTACTTGTTCTTGAATTGGAGTTGGTTTTTGAAAACCTAATTCTTCAATTGTTTGTAAACAAAATTCCTGCATTTTAAATTTTGTAAATGTACTCATTTTGTACTCCTTTCTTTGATAAATTCAACTAATTTTAACATAACCAAAATAAAAAGCAAATAAAATAAACCTATTCTTTAAATAGATTTAGTATGTTCTATTCTAAGTCCTCAAAGTTAGTTTTAAAGACCTAAATCCCACTTAAAAACAAATAAAATAGTTAAACAACAATAGTTTACCCAAACAATTTTTATCTAGCTATTGCCCTTTGCAAAAATAACCTCTAACTCCAAGCAAAATAACAAGTATTCAATATCACAATTATTAATTATTTGCATACATTATTAATAAAGGAGGGATAAAAATGAACCCATTCTATGATGAAAATTTTTACTACAATAATTTCAATCCCCAAATGAATCCCATGAATCAAGGGTTTCCTGTTAATAGAAAACTAAAAACCCGCGCCAATTTACAAAAAACATTACATTATGCCTCTAAAACTGTTTATACCATTAATCAAGTAATTCCTCTAGTCTATCAAATCCGCCCTATTATCAACAATACTAAAAATGCTTTTAGAGTCATTCAAGCAGTTAATCATATTAACGATATTGACTTTGATGAGGTTGAACAAAATATTACTCCTATCGATCAAGAGAAAAAAGAAACAAAAGAAGAATCAGATGACGTAAAGTTTGAAAATATGGTACAATAACCACGAGGTGATTTAATGAAAGTATATCCAATTACACCCAGAGGATATTGTAAAGGGGTTGTTCGTGCAATCGAATTAGCTAAAAAACAAGCCCATCAAGATGATGTTTATATTCTAGGCATGATTGTCCATAACCAATATATTGTTGATGCTTTAAATAATTTAGGTGTCAAAACGATTGATAAAAAAGGTGCTTCGCGTGAAGAATTATTAGATCAGGTTTCCCAGGGAACGGTTATCATTACTGCTCATGGAGCTAGTCATAATGTTATAAAAAAGGCTCATTCAAAAAATATTCAAGTAATCAATGCTACTTGCCCCGATGTTATTAAGACTCATGACTTAATTAAAAATTATTTAAATCAAGGGATTGAAATTCTTTATATTGGCAAAGCTGGTCATCCGGAATCAGAGGGAGCATTATCAATTGATCCTGCTCATATCCATCTGATTGAAAATAAAACCGATTTTGAAAATCTTGATCCTAATTTAAACTATGTCATTACAAATCAAACGACAATGTCTTTATATGATGTTTATGATTTATGTGAATATGCTAAAACAAAACTAAATAATTTAATTGTTGCTAAAGAAACATGTCAAGCAACAACTGTACGTCAAGAAGCTATTGCAAAAATTAATGATGAAGTTGATGTCATTTTTATCGTTGGTGATCCTCATTCGAACAATACTAAAAAATTAGCTAGTATCGCACATGAAAAAGCTAATAAGGACACTTATATGATTGAAAGTGTTAATGATATTGATATATCTATGTTAAAGGAAAAACATGCTGCAGCTGTTAGCTCAGGGGCATCTACACCAACATACTTGACAAATCAAGTAATTGAATATTTACGTCAATTTGATTATCAGAATGTTTCTACTCATCCTAAACCTAAAATTGATTTAGCTAAAATTATTTAAAAAGCTTAATTTTCTCTCGAAAATTAAGCTTTTATTCATCTGGCAGCCAATTAACTCTTCGATAATAAATTAACAATCCAATTGCACAAATTGCCCAAGTAACAGGCCATCCTGCAAAAACAAAAGCTAGATTATGCGTTAATGGAACGGTAATCATTAAATAGATTTGTCTTAAAATAACAAAACTTCCTACCATAAAATACATTGGTACTTTAGAAAGCCCTGCTCCACGCAATGCACCGTTAAGAATTTGAACAATCGGTAAAATAATATAGCATGGTGCAAAAACATTGATCATTGTCACCCCTGCAGCAATTACGGCTTTATCATTAGTGAAGATTCCAACTAACTCACTACCAAATAATCCCATTGTAATCGAACCAGCTAAGATTACAATTGAACACATTAACCAGGCTGCTTTTACTCCTTGACGGACACGTTGATATTGTTTTGCCCCCATATTTTGACCCACAAAAGTTGTGATTGCCATATTAAAACTTTGCAACGGTAATTGCAAAAATCCATCAATTCTGATCGTTGATGAATATCCAGCCATTGCTGCAGTTCCAAAACTGTTAATATACGATTGTACTATAACATTTGAAAAAGATGTTAAACTTTGCTGAAATGCTGCAGGAAAGCCTACTTGTACGATTTTTCTAACAATATGTTTGTCAAATGAAATCTCAGTAATTTGCACTCGATAATCTTCTTTTGTGTGAATCAACTGGTACATTACCATTACCGCACTAATTGCCTGAGCAATTACTGTTGCGATTCCAACTCCAGCAATTCCCCAATTAAAACTACAAACAAATAAAAAATCTAAAGCGATGTTAACAACACTGGCAACGATCAAATAAATTAAAGGTCGTTTTGAATCACCGATTGCTCTTAAAATTCCTGAACCCATATTATAAACAAGGCCAAAAGAAATACCACAAAAATAAATCATCAAATACATCGATGAATGAGGTAAAACTTCTTGTGGTACTCCAATGGCCTTTAAAAGCGGTTGGGTACACAATAGCCCTACAACCGTAAAAACAACACATAAAACTCCTGTAAGAGCCAGTGATGAATGGACAGCACGCTGCATTTTTTCAATCCGTCGTGCCCCAAAATATTGGGAAATTACAACTCCAGCCCCCGTTGCCAGTCCCATAAAAAAGCCTACAAGCATATTAATTACTGGGGTAGAAGCTCCTACAGCAGCTAATGCATTACTGTTAACATAGTTGCCAACTACATAAGAATCGACTGTGTTGTATAATTGCTGAAATAAATTACCGATCAATAATGGAATTGAAAACCATAAAATTGATTTATAAATACTCCCCTTAATTAAATCCGTACTTTGATCTGCCATAAATCTCCCTCGCTTTAACATGAAAATGATACACCTTATTAACCAGCATTACAAGAATTGCTTAAACAATTCTTGTTCAAAATATGAAAATCAATTATATCTAAATATCACGATGTTATAATTTATACAAGGAGAAATTATATGGAAAAAAAGATTATATTTTTTGATGTTGATGGCACACTCGTAAGTGATACCGGCGGGATTGAACATGTACCTGAATCTGCCAAAAGAGCAATTGCTTTAACTAGAGCTAAAGGAAATTTAGTATACTTATGTACTGGGCGCAGCAAGGCTGAAATCTATGATTTCATTCTTGAATGTGGAATTGACGGAGTAATTGGAGCTGGCGGTGGCTATATTGAAATAGGAAATCAAATGCTCTATCATAAAAAAGTGACAAATAAAGCAGTTAATCATATGGTTGACTATTTTGATACTAATAATTTTGATTACTATGTTGAAAGTAATGGCGGTTTATTTGCAAGCAAAAATCTAGTTAAAAGACTTGAAAGAATTATATATGGTGATTATGAAAATGATCCTCAGGCCAAAGCTCGCTATGAAAAAAAAGACAGCCATTTTATTAACGCTCTAATTGAAGGTCAAGAGATGCGTCGTGATGACATTAATAAAGCCTGCTTTTTAGAAAATCCGAATATTCCATTTAATAATATTATTAAAGAATTTGATCGAGAATTCAATGTAATCCATTGTACTGTTCCTGCTTTTGGTGATAACAGTGGCGAATTATCAGTCCCAAACATCCACAAAGCTAATGCTATTGAAACATTGATCAACTACCTAGGAATTGAACGTAAAAATACTTATGCATTTGGTGATGGAATGAATGACAAAGAAATGCTTGAATATGTTAATATTGGAATCGCCGTCGGCAATGCTAAAGAAGGGTTAAAAGCAGTTGCTGATGAAATAACTGACAATATAGATAATAACGGTATTTACAATTCTATGAAAAAGCATAATTTGATTTAAACATATAATTGAAATATAATATTATTAATTAAGACTGTATTGCCGTAAAGGAATCGAATCATTGGGTTCCTTTCTTTTTTTATAGTTGATTGATTTTTAGAACATAAAACTATTTTTATTAAATAAAATAAGAGTAAAATTTGAACATATTGTACAAATTTCTAATTCATATAATCGATATCATCACTTAAGTGCCTAACTAGGTTCCCTAAGACCATATCCTAATAAAATTATCCTCAATATCAATATTTTAAACAGTTATTTTAATACAACTAAAAACACACATCCCATTATATGCTTACATCAATAGCTCCAATTATGTTATAGCATAAAAGTCAAAAACCAAGATACCTACTTTATGTAAATATCTTGGCTATAATTACTTACATTCAACTTTATGACATGCATCAAAATACTTTTTAATAATATGAATAATAATCCTGACTATTCGCTTCTTTTACAGTAATCCCAAGATTACTCAATAAACTAGCAAGTCGCTTTTCCATAATTACTTCAAGATGATGAGGAACATCGATTAAGACAATATCATGATCCAATGCATATTTAGCATGACGATGTTTACTATCACCCGTTATATATGCATCCACTCGACCAGCTAGCTGTTCAAGATCATCGGCCCCACTACCACCACAAATAGCAATTGTTTTAATCTCTACTTCTTTACCAGCAAGACGTACTGGTACATTAAAAGTATCTTTAACTTTCTTAACTAACTCGCTAGTCATACAAGGCTGATTTAAAAGTGCCATTTTCCCCACTTGAAATTCATCATAACAGCTAACATCATGAACACCTAAAGCATTAATAAGCCAATCATTCATCGAAATACCATCTTTGCCTCGATCAAGACAAGTATGTAGGCTATAAACAAGAATATTGTTTTTTATTGCCATTTCAATAAACTTTCCATGATGATTATGGAAATCAAGATTCATTATTTCTTCTAGCAAAAATGGATGGTGTGTAACTAACATTTGACAATTTTGATCAATTGCCTTTTGAAGACTTTCTATATCAGCATTTAATGCAACCATTATACTTGTTACTTGTTGATTACAGTCACCTACTTGAATTCCACATTTATCCCACGACATTTGTAAGTTAAGTGGAAAGATTGATTCCAAATAATTAATTATTTTAACGGCATTCATGGAGCACCTCTTCAATCATTTTCATTTTATCAGCAATTTCATGATAACGCGGATGATCATGTGGTAATGTATTTTGAATCTTTTCATAAACTTGATACTGTTTTTGCCATTTTTCTTTAAACAATGGAGTTTGATTGTTGATTAAAATTGGTCCAAACTCTTCATCCTTACGATTATATGTAATTGCTTTATTCTGTCTCGCTGTAACTACCATCACCTCATATATATGCCCAGCATCCTTAACCATCTGTTCATCAATGATGATCCAATCATTAGCAAATAAATATTTACGTAAATGATCATTATTGGCATTAGCTTGTAAAAACATCAGTTTAACATTTCTTAAATACTCACGATGCTCTTCAAGAATCTCACTAATTAAATAAGATCCCATTCCAGCAATACTGATCATATCCACTTCACGATCAAGAATTGGGTTCAGTCCATTTCCCAATAGTGCAAAAACTTTATCTTCTAATCCATATTGTTTGATTGTCTCTTTTGCGGAATCTAATGGTCCCTGTGCTACATCACAAGAGTAAGCACAAGTTATAATCTTATTTTTAACTAAGTAGCATGGCAAATAGCCATGATCACTTCCAATATCTGCTAAAACACTTCCTTGTTTATATTTACTAATTACATCAGCAATTAGCTGTAATCTTTTTGATAGTTTCATTTTAACGATCTAAGAAGTCTTTTAATCTTTTTGAACGTGAAGGATGTTTTAATTTACGAAGTGCCTTAGCTTCGATTTGACGAATTCTTTCCCGGGTTACACTAAATTCTTTTCCTACTTCTTCAAGCGTTCTAGTTCTTCCATCATCTAAACCAAATCTTAAGCGTAATACTTTTTCTTCACGATCAGTTAATTCTAATAAGACTTCATTCAATTCATCTTTTAGAAGTTCATTAGCAGCATAATCATCTGGCGACATTGCACCTTCATCTTCGATAAAATCTCCTAAATGAGAATCATCTTCTTCACCTATTGGTGTTTCCAAAGATACTGGTTCTAAAGAAATTTTTTGTATTTCACGAACTTTTTCTGGTGTCATTCCATCCATTTTTTCAGCAATTTCTTCGGCACTAGGCTCACGCCCTAATTCTTGAATCAATTGACGCTGAATTCTTGTCAATTTATTAATTGTTTCTACCATATGTACAGGAATACGAATTGTTCTAGCTTGGTCAGCAATAGCTCTTGTAATAGCTTGACGAATCCACCATGTTGCATAAGTTGAAAATTTAAATCCCTTAGTATAATCAAATTTCTCGACTGCTTTGATTAAACCCATGTTACCTTCTTGAATCAAATCTAAAAATAACATTCCTCTTCCAACATATCTTTTAGCAATCGATACAACTAAACGTAAGTTAGCAGCAGCGAGTTCCTTTTTTGCGTCTTCATCTCCTTCTAAAATCTTTTTAGCAAGGTCTATCTCCTCATCATGAGTAAGCAGTTCAACGCGTCCAATCTCTTTTAAATACATTTTAACTGGATCATTGATCTTGACATTACTTCCTAATTGATTTTGATCTAATTCCGCATCAGCATCAGCAACTTGATACATATGAATCGTATCACCTGTCATCATATCGAAATCACCAGCAAAATCTAAATCTGGAGTATCACCATCTAATCCTAAATCATCATCTAGTCCTAAATCATCATCTAATTCAGCAGGTACACCAGCTAATAATACTTCGTCTTCTACATCTAAATCATCTAATCCATCATCAGAAATAACAATATCATTATTTCCAATAAATTCTAATAGTTCCTCTGCAAGATCATCATTTAAATCATATGTAGATAAATAATTATCAATTTGATCTTGTGTTAATACACCATCTTCTTTTTTAGCATCATTTAAAACAATTTGCTTTAAATCATCAAATGATACTGCAGTTACATTTTTCTTTTTCTTCATATATTACTCCTTGTCTTTTAATGCTATGATTTCTTTTAATATTTGCGCCTTTTGTTTAGGATCAAAAGTATCTGCCAATGCTTTTGTTAATTCTTCTTTTTTTACCATTACAGTTTTTTCTTTAATTGTTTCAATATAATCATCAATGGCTTTAGTATCTTTTAACTTAGGTAATCCTAATTGCGATATCTCAATTATATTTTGAACCAAGTTTTCATCTTCAATACTACTGATTAAATCAGCAACCTCTAATACAACTTCTTGACGATAATAATCAATAATATAAGAAGCAATGATTCGATAAATATCATTAAACATAAAACCTGCTTTTGCCTCATACATCATTGCGACATTTTTATCATTCATCATATAGTATAATAAATCACGTTCCGCTCTTATATATTTATCCAATAATCGCTGATTTTGAAATTTTGGTATTTTAGGTGGCTCTGCTGTCTCAATTCTTACAGCTGTATTTTGATTAATTAACTGGTCAATAATGTTTCTTGAAAAACCTGATTTTTTTTCTAATTGCTGGATATAATGATCTTGATCAATAATATCATCTAATCTACTGATTTCTCTGGCAATTGTTTCTAAATAAGATTTACGATCTTCATAATTATCCATGTTTGTCATTTCATAATAATAATTCATCTTAAAATCTAATGAAGATAATGGTCTTTTTATTACAGCGTTTAATTCTTCTATACCACGCTTATCCAAAATTTCATCAGGATCCAAATTATCTGGTAAATCAACTACCTTAACGATGAAACCAGCACTCAATAATATATCAATGCTTTTAATTGTAGCATTTCTCCCAGCCTGATCACCATCTAAACATAAATATACGGTCTTACTTAAACGTTTTAATAAATTTAAATGCCCATGTGTCAAGGCGGTTCCCATAATTGCTACTGCATTTTTTATTCCAGCCTTGTATAATGCAATAACATCCATAAATCCTTCAGTAATAATGATATAACCCGCTTGTCGTGCTTCTTCGCCAACGCGGTGATAATTATATAAAGTATCACCCTTAATAAAAATTGATGACTCGGGCGAATTCATATACTTAGATTCATTTTGGCTTTGTTTATAGATTCGACCGCTAAACCCAACGACACGACCACTAGCATCATGTAGTGGAAACATGATCCTGTCTGTAAAACGATCATATCCATTTGAAGCTTCAATAATCAAACCAGACTCAAACATTGAAACCTTATTAAAATTCATTTTTTCAAACGCCTTTAATAGTACATGATTATTAGGGGCGTATCCAATTTCAAAGGTTTCAATAATTTCATCCGTAATTTTACGATTATTTAAATATTCTTTAGCTTGAATCGCTAACTTAGTATTCAAGTAATGATTATAAATTTTATTGGCTTCATCATGCATACGATACAGTGGTTCTAACTTTTGATCGACCGGCTTAACTCGACTCTCTAAATTATATTTACTTATATCAACGTTACCAATATTAGCAACCATCTTGACGGCTTCAATATATGGTATTTTCAAATAATCCTTTAAAAAAGTAAAAACATTTCCCCCATGATGACAGACAAAACACATAAATATTTGTCGTTCTGGTGAAATTGACATCGATGGATGGCTGTCATCATGGAAAGGACATATCGCTACATAATTACGGCCTTTTTTTTCTAAGGGAAGATACGTGCCAATGACATCAACAATATCAACACTTTGCCTAATTTCATTAATTTTCTCTGATGATAGTCTCGGCATTAATGTTCCTCCTTATTAGAATGTGATCTTTTTACTAATATAATCAACTAATTGATTAATTGGTAAACGAATTTGTTCCATTGTGTCACGGTCACGTACAGTTACTGTCTCGTCTTCCATTGTATCAAAATCAACAGTTACACAGTAAGGTGTTCCAATTGCATCTTGACGTCGATAACGTTTTCCAATTTGTCCAGCAACATCATATTCACAATTAAAATATTTTGCTAACTGACTATAAATTTCAGTTGCTTTATCACTTTGTTTTTTGGTTAATGGCAAGATAGCAACTTTAAACGGTGCCACACTTGGATGTAATTTCATTACAACTCTAGTTTCACCATCTTCTAAAATTTCTTCCTCATAACTATCACAAAGTACTGATAAGAAAAGACGATCAGCACCTACCGAAGGTTCAATAACATAAGGAATATATTTTTCATTAGTTGTTGGATCTAAATATTCTAAAGATTTTTTAGAATGATTTTGATGTTGGGTTAAATCGTAATTAGTTCGATCAGCAATTCCCCATAATTCACCCCAACCAAATGGGAAATTATATTCAACATCACAAGTGGCTTTAGAATAGAAGGAAAGTTCCTCTTTTTCATGATCTCTAAATCTTAAATTTTCTTCTTTTAATCCTAAATCAAATAAAAACTTTTGACAATATGATTTCCAATAATCAAACCACTCTAAATCAGTATCTGGTTTACAGAAAAATTCTAATTCCATTTGTTCAAATTCACGCATTCTAAAAATGAAGTTTCCTGGTGTAATTTCATTTCTAAAAGCTTTCCCGATTTGACCAATTCCAAATGGCACTTTTTTACGTGATGTTCTTTGAATGTTTTTAAAGTTAACAAAGATACCTTGAGCTGTTTCTGGTCTTAAATAAACCACATCTTTTGCATCTTCGACTACACCCATTTGAGTTTCGAACATTAATTTGAATTGTCTTACATCAGTGAAGTTGCTTTTCCCACAATTAGGACAAACAATATTATGATCCTTGATATATTTTACTGTCTCTTCACTAGACCATCCTTCACTATGAACACTCGGATCATAAGCTTCGATTAATTTATCCGCACGATGACGGGTCTTACATTCCTTACAATCAATCAAAGGGTCAGAGAATCCACCAACATGTCCACTCGCTTCCCATACCCGCGGATTCATAAAAATAGCTGAATCTAATCCTACATTATATGGTGATTCTTGAATAAAACGTTTCCACCACAATTGTTTAATATTGTTTTTCATTTCAACACCTAAAGGACCATAATCCCATGTGTTTGCTAAGCCATCATAGATTTCAGAACCCTGATATACAAATCCTGAAGTTTTTGCATGACTTACTAATTTATCCATATCTTTGCTTGCCATAATTTACTCCTTATATTCATGTTATTTTAGATATATAAACAATGAATGACTTGAACACAGTCAAGTCAAATAAAGGCAATAATTTGTTTAATATCTATTTTTTCGTGCACATATAAAATACCCTTATAGTAGTTATTTGTCAACCAACTATAAGGGTATCAAACAAAGGTTCGCTGATTCAACCAATCAAGTACATCTTTATACACTTCAAGACGCTGTTGATCGTGTAATAAATCATGATGACTACGATCATAGAGCGATAAAGTAATATCTTTAACTCCTTGATGACTAAGCGCTTCATATAACCATTTAGGCCCTACGCCAAATTTGCCAAAAGGATCCTTAGCACCAGAAATTATCAAAACTGATAAATATTCAGGTATTTTTTTTATGTTTTGGATAGTAGAAACTTTTTTTATTAAGCCAAACACTTCTTCATAAGCGTTATTAGTATATGTAAAATCAGTAAACGGATCTTGCTGGTACTGTTCTAACTCTCGAGCATCACCAGTAACATAAGTTGCATTTTTAGTACGAGAAATTAATTGATTGATAACATTTTTACGAACCGTTTTGGAACGATGCATATGTCCTTTAAGCATTGCATCCCCCTTAATAATTAGTTTTCCAATCAATGCAAAATGAGGTTTGCCACAGGTTCCCATTAATATAGCACCTTGGATAAAGTCCCCATATTGTGCCATATATTGTCGTAATACTAATGAACCAAGTTGATTGCCAATCATAAAATATGGTAAATCTGGATACCGAGATGCCATAATATTTCGCAAGCGATGCATATCTTCAACTAATGTCTTTGTTGCATCACCAATCCCAAAATAACCCTGCTCATAATTATATAATGAAGTCCCATGACCTGGAAAATCACTAACAACGACAACAAAACCATCGTGAGCTAAATATTCAGCAAACCGTTCATAGCGCCCTGAATGCTCTCCCATTGCATGATGAATCTGGATAATAGCCTTATAGCGAATCATTACAGTCGGTAAATATATATCAAAATTGACATGTGTTGCCGTTGCTGATGTAAATTTTTCACTATATTTCATAGCTAATTTCTCCTTTTCTTTTGATAGTTATTTTTAGCCTGATAAGAGCGCTGATTATTATTGCGACGAGGTCGAATTAAACAATTCTTCCCAAACCCAATTAAATCTTTTCGGTTTGCCTGCACTAAAGCTTCATACACTAAATCATAATTCTTTGGATTACGATATTGTATCAATGCCCTTTGCATTGCTTTCTCTTTTGCCGTCTTTGGAACGTATACTTCAGACATATCACGAGGATCTAAACCAGTATAATACATTGTCGTAGATAAAGTTCCAGGAGTCGGATAAAAATCTTGAACCTGTTCTGGCTGATGATGAATATCCCGTAAATATTCTGCTAATTCAATCGCATCATCAAGTGTACACCCAGGATGTGATGACATTAGATACGGAACTAAAAATTGTTTTTTGTTGTATTCTTCATTTAATTGATAATATTTATCAACAAATTTCTCATATAGTCCTCTCCGAGGTTTTCCCATCTTATCTAATACCTGATCACTAATATGTTCCGGAGCTACTTTTAACTGACCACTAATATGATTTTGAACTAACTCCTTAAAAAAAGTATCATCTTTATCATACATTAGATAATCATATCTAATTCCTGAACGAACAAAAACCTTTTTTACGTTTGGTAATACTCTTAGTTTCCTCAATAATTCTAAATAATCCTGATGACTTACTTCTAGATTATTACAAGCTTTAGGCCATAAACACTGTTTAGTCGGACATGCACCATGTTTATTTTGCTTAGAACAAGCAGGCCCTCTAAAGTTTGCAGTAGGTCCTCCAACATCATGAATATATCCTTTAAATTCAGGATCCCAAACCATTTTGCTAGCTTCACTAATAATTGATTCATGCGAACGCGCTTGAACAATTCTTCCCTGATGAAAAGCCAATGCACAAAAGTTACAAGAACCAAAGCATCCTCGATTACTAATTAAAGAAAACTTAACCTCATCAATTGCAGGAACATGCTGCTTATAACTAGGATGACTATCACGGTTATAAGCATATGAATAAGCACGATCAAACTCTCTTTGCTTCAACGGACGATTAGGCCTATTTTGAACAACATACCATCCTTGATACGGTTCTACTAAAGTTTTTGCATTAAAATGATCAGTATTTAAATACTGAATATGAAAAGATTTTGCATAAGCTTTTTTATCATTACAAATTTCCTCATAGCTTGGCAACATAACTGGCTCGTGAGCATCATCGAGATTTTTCGTTTTAAAAACAGTTCCATCTAAATAAGTTAAATATTTTATTTCCAAGCCGCTATCAAGTGCTTCAGCTACTTCAATAATGCTATTTTCACCCATTCCATACAATAATAAATCTGCATTAGCATCAATAATTATCGATTTACGTACTTTGTTGTCCCAATAATCATAATGTCCTAAACGTCTTAAACTAGCCTCAATCCCACCAATAATAATATTAGCATCTTTATAAGCTTGGCGTGCCATTTGACTATACACGATTACAGCGCGATCTGGTCTTTTAAAGCCTTCACTTCCGGGTGTATATAAATCTTTATGACGACGTTTTTTAGCTACTGTATAATGATTAACCATTGAGTCAATATTTCCTGATGAAATCAAAAAACCTAATCGTGGTTTGCCAAATTGTCTAAATTCTTCAACATTATGCCAATCCGGCTGTGCTAAAAAACATACTTTAAACCCGTGACTCTCTAAAGTTCGGCAAATTATTGCTGCACCAAATGAAGGATGATCAACATAAGCATCCCCACATATATATACAAAATCTGGTTGTTGCCAACCCCTTGCTTCCATTTCTTCTCGATTTATTGGTAAAAATTCACTCATGATCATTCCTCTTTCTTTATTTACATATTATATACACAATTTTACAAAAAATAAATAAAATCGACAAAAGTTGATAAAGTTTTGTCGATTATTTCTATAGATTATTGAATTGACGAATAAACTTACGACTTTGAAACGTAATCCCCGTAAATTCATCAATATAAGCCTCCATAATAGGCATCAATTCATCGATTATATTTTCTTCTAGATGAAGCATATCAATATTTTCTAATTGCCATTTATTAATATAGCGAAAACCTTTTAAAACATCAACTGTTAATTTTTGATCATACATTCCAATACATTCTTGACAGACAAATCCACCACTATGAATTGAAACTCCAGAAATATGATCAAGGCGCCCACAACTGACACATTGATCAACTTCTAAACTTGAACCTGTTTTTTCCATAATAAAGGCATTAAATAATAAATAGACCAATTTAGGATTATATCCGGTCTGTAATGAACGTAATGCTAATAACAGCGTATTATATATAGTCTCATCAGGATCATTATCCTTAGTAAATTTATAAACAAACTCACAAAAATAACTTGCATAAGCTTCTAATTCAATATCCTCTTTAATATAGCGAAAATATTCAACTGGAGCGCCTTTGATCAAATTTGATAAACCACTTCTAGGAATAAAAGTAAATTCTGACAAAGTGATAGTTTGACAAGAAGGGGCATTTTTACTTTTTAACTTCTTTACCCCTTTCGCTATTAATGCCAATTTGCCATAATCATGAGTATAGATCCATAGCAGCATATCATTTTCTTTATAAGGCTTATTTTTTAAAACTAGTCCAGTAATATTTTCTTCATCATTAATAATCATCTTCGTTATATCCAAATTCTTTTAAATATTTTTGTTTGTTGCGCCAATTATTTTCAACCTTAACAAACAACTCTAAATGAACTGGTACTTGTAAAAAACGTTTCATCTCGCGTTGAGCATTCTGGCGAATCTTTTTGATCATCGTCCCTTGTTTACCTACAATAATTCCCTTCTGACTTTTACGATCACAAACAATTGTTGCAATAATTTCTACACCCGCTTCATCTTCCAGCATTCTTTCTATCACAATTGCAACACTATGTGGTACTTCTTCTTTAGTAAAATAAAGAATTTTTTCACGAATAAATTCAGCCATTACAAAACGCTCTGGGTGATCTGTTAAATGATCTTGAGGATAATACATATTCCCTTCTGGCAAATATGCTTTTACCGTTTTAAGTAATAAATCAATATTATCATTAGTAGTTGCACTAATTGGAATAATTTCTTTAAAATCAAATAATTCCTGCCACTCCTGTAATTTTTTAATCAGCTCTTCTTTTGAAACAGTATCAATTTTACTTAATACTAAAAACACCGGCCCATCGGCTTCCTTTAAGCGCTCAATAATAAATTTATCTCCACGTCCAATTTTTTCATTAGCCGGTGCTAAAAATAAAACTAGGTCAACGCCAAAAATGCTATTTAAAGCGGTTGTATTCATAAATGTTCCCAAACGATCTTGCGGTTTATGAATACCTGGTGTATCCATAAAAATTATTTGGGCTTCATCATCGGTATGAATTCCTTGAATTGTATTTCTAGTTGTTTGAGCAACATCAGACATGATAGCTAATTTTGTCTCTAAAATACTATTTAATAGTGTCGATTTTCCAACATTAGGACGACCAACGATACTTACAAATCCTGATTTGAACATGTTAAACTTTCTCCTATAAATGCCCGCGGCAATAATTCTTTCATTGTTGTTATTTCATAACTTTCACGATTAGCCAAAATCACTGGACAATCTTGTGGTAATAGTTCCATCAATACTTGGCGACATGCTCCACATGGTGAAACAATCTCATCACTACCTGCCACAATTGCCAGCTGTTTGATATCAGCTTTACCATAGCCATTGCTATACGCACCATAAACAGCATTACGTTCTGCGCACATAGTTGAACCAAACGCTGCATTTTCAATATTAGTCCCTAAAAAGTAATTTCCATCTCTCATCTCAATACATGCCCCTACTTTGAATTTTGAGTATGGACTATAAGAATTTTTCGCTGCTTCAAAAGCCTTTTCAATTATTGTTTTTACATCCATAAAACCACTTCTACTCAACTTAAATCATGATATTGAGTATTTATCCTTTCTAAGTCTATAAATTAGCAATAAACTACTTATCGTCTTGTGATATTTAAAGCATCTAAAATTGATTTTTGCATTGCAATCATCTGTATTTCGTCTTCTTCTATCATGTGATCAAACCCTAAAAGATGTAATAATCCATGGGTAAATAAAAAACACATTTCACGCTTTAAATCATGACCATATTCTTCAGCTTGGACTTTAGCATGATCAACAGAAATAAAAATATCTCCGATACTTCTTGGCATCCCTGGGACATAAAACTGCTCATTATCTTCTAATGCAAAACTAATTACATCTGTGGCCCGATCTATTTTACGATATTCTTTATTTATTTCGTGAATTTTAGAATCATCTACCAAGATGCATGATAATTCTAAATCTTCTTCAATTCCCAATTGTTTTGCAGCTTCATTGATTATTGAACGATAATCATCAGTATAATCTTCATTAAAACCAGCTGCTTCATTTATCAATGCAAAATCGATTTCCATACAATTACCTCATTTACTTATATATTTTTCCATCTCTAATTATAGCACAGTCAAATAATTCATTCACTAATTTTGTTTGATGCGCTACGATTATCATAATCGTATTTGGCAAATTATCATGTATGTAGCTTATAATTTTCTTAGCTTTATAATCATCTATATTGCACAATGCTTCATCCAAAATAAGAACTTCTGGTTTTTTTATGATAGCTCTGATAAGCATTACTATCTGGGCTTGACCTGACGATAAAGGCTGACCATCTGTTTCAATAATCAAATCAAGACGGTCAAGATAGTAATTTAACCCAAATATCTTTAACAATTTTTCCATCAGTTCCTCCTCTTTACTATTCAAAATCAAGTTAAATCGCAATGATTCATGATAAAAAACAGGTTTTCGATCTAAATAAATAATCTTTCGATACAAAGAATTAGTATCAATATTCATTAAATCGATCCCATTAATATAAATATGCCCCTTTAATAACTCATCATACTTCATCAGTAATTTAAGTAAGGTTGATTTTCCCACCCCAGTATCACCTTTTAACCATAATGAACGTTCAATCTGAAGATCCAAATGTTGAAGAATCGGCTTACTATAACCGTAACTATAGCTAATATGATCAAAACTAATCTTACTGATTCGCCCCCTTATTTTTTGCTTTTTTTCACTTCTATTAGGAATAATCTCTTTATAACGCTCATATAAAATTAAAATTTCATCTTTCTTAATAATAAAAGCAATAACATTAAACATTGGTTCAATCATATACGATACCAGCATATAGAAAAAGATAATATCACCAACACTAATACTTCCTTTTTTATAATGAAAACTAGCCAATAATACAACGCCAAAAGATAATAATTGAATTAATGTTTCACTAATAAAATTCAACTTATTTAATTCACTGTCCCGTTGATAAAGGCTATAATTATATTCCTCAAATAAATAATTAAGCTTTTCTTTAATAAATTTTTTCAAAAAAAACTGATGGCTATTATAAATATTTTTCAAATACTCAAGATGTCCTTGATTCATTATTTCTTGGTTTACAACAATTTGTTTATTTAAACCATTAACTATTTTAAGCCATTTAATTGTAACGATAGTAATAATACTTAAAAAAGCTATTACAACCAAAGCTAAATTCATTGAAAATAGTATTAAGGCACTTAACAAACCAATAATTAAAATTAAATCAACAAATAGAGCCATATAAAAATGAATAAAAAAATCACTTAGCTGAAACAAATTTTGAACTTTTGTAAGAAGAACTCCTTCTTGATTTCGATAATAATAACTAAAGGGAAGATACAGCATATTTACGACACTTTTATTTACATATTCTTGATTTAAATATCGCTGAATTTCTATTTCCAATTGTTTCCTTTGAAAATTGATCATGATTCTAATCCCACTTATTATCATAAAAACACCTGTAAAAATTAAAATCATAATATAATTCATCCCATTGATTTGATCTACTAACCCTTGGAAATAATATGATCCTAAAACACTACAGCAAGAAATCAAAATAGCTTTAGCAACAAGTCTGATAATATAACAGTAATTATTTTTTAAATGAAGTATTATGAAACTAATAAAACTTTGTTCCTGATGTCGACTAGAAACTCTGTATCTTCCAACATGATGAATGCAGATACAAATTCCTGTATAATCTTTTTCAATCGACTCTTTTGTTCTTTTGGTTAACCCATGGGCAGGATCACCAATTAATAAGTATTTTTTTGTTGCCCGATATAACACCACATAATGTGTTAGTTCACCATTTAAAAGATGAATTATACAAGGTGATTTTGTCTCCTTTAGTAATGTATTTAAATCACTTTGATAAGCTTTAGCATCTAAATGATACGATTCAAAACATTTGATTATTCCATAAACACTAATTCCCTCATTAGTCACTTTACAACGTTCTTTGATTTCTTTGATTTCAATATCTAAATGATAATATTTTAAAATCATTTTAATGCAGTATGCTCCACAACTATAATTATTATCTTGTTTGTATATTGGGTATTTAAACATAATAAAAAACCTCCTATTATCATTTACTAACTAAGGAGGAAAATTACTTCTTTTTTATTGAAGTTTTAAGATATCTTCATCATCTATATGCATTTTTGCTACTGCAATCGCTGCATAACTATAATCTATACTAACTCGTTCATATTTATCCTGAGCTAAAAAATCCTTCTTAATGCGATTAATCGCTTTTACTACTCCATTTTCATCACAATCAAGCAAAATCAAAAATTGTTTCATACTATATTTACAAACAATATCACCTAATCTTAATGAATTTAAAATAACTTTTTCTAAAATATTGGATGTTTCTTCTAAAACAAGATTATAAATTTCTAAATTATTTTTAATATAATTTTTAGGTGTAATAGTCAATACTGCTAACGTCTTTTTAGTTCTATTACGAATTGATTTTCGTGCTTCCAAACGATATGACTTTTTAAAAAAATCATAATCGCAACTATATGCACCTCTCGTCTTTGTTTCAATCAAGTCATCTTGAATAGAAAAAATATTTCTTTCTTCAGCATTATTGACATTATAATTTAAATAATACTTCATTTTCCTAATCGTTGCATTTCCCAAATCATCTTTTAAAGCGGAAGTGACTTTATTATAGTGTTCTTTAGCTAAAGTTATCTTATCTTGTTTAACTAATGCAAGAACTAAAATAGCATTAATGTTCTCATCAAGATAATTATCAGCTAAATTTTTCATACAAATTTCTTCAATAATTCCATACTCTTCCTTTTTTAAATAAAATTCAATCAAGAATCGTGATACATTTAAAAATTGTGAGTTCAAAAAACCTCTAATAATCGATAACTTTTCCACATTTTCTATCATTGGCAAAAATTCACCACTATATCGATAATAAGCTTTCATATAATATTTAGCTCTTATTTCCTCATCATGAATCTCATTTCGTCCTAAACGATGATACAAGGTAAAGTCATCTACATCAAAAATCATCTCTATTTCAGGATTCCAATAATATGTTCCTTGTGAAGATAAAATATAATCATACTCACCTAAATTATTTTTTAAAATGGTTCTCAAACGATAAATCAAAGCCTTTAACGCATTAGCTGGATTATTTGATTCACCTGAAGCAAACATTAATTCTTGTAAATCATTAGAACTTAATTTACGACGATGATGATAAATAATATAAGCTAATAATTTAGCCAACTTGGGTGAATTAATTATATTAAAATCTAGCCAATGATCTTCATCCAATTTAATCACATAAGCATTAAAAAAATCAACCTTAAGTTTCACTAAATCACCCCCACTAATAATATTATAATTAATAATTTCTAAAATTATCAAAATTAACATAAATAACATAATTTTATTATTTATTTTTTAACCCGCAAACTCTTCTTAACATTATAACAATCACCCTAATATATGTCCATTAAATTAAACTATGTTTCTTAGTAATAATTAAATGTAAAAAGCAATCCAATTAAGAATTGCTTTTACTAAGGATAGGAATGATCAAATTATTTATGCCTGTTGAGCCTTTTTCTTTTTGATTACAAAAGCAACGATTCCAGCGATTATTGCAACAGTTGCAAAACCTCCACCGATTACATAAGCAGTATTATTACTAGTTGACTTATCACCCTTTGCCAATGGTGTTTCATTTTCATCAACTACTTCAGTTTGTGGTTCCTCATATGGAACGATTTGTCCATCTTGATCTACTGTTGTAACTGTTCCATCTGGATTAGTAATCATTGGATTACCAGTTCCACCATCGATTGTAAAATTAGTTCCTCCTGGAGTAGTAGCAGCCAAATCCGTCCCAGTTTCACCAGGAATAAATTCTATTTCATTTTGTGTATCATTAACATCACGATAAACCATTACATAGTTTCTTCTTGTTGAATAAAAATCATGTGAATAACTAGTTGCTTGTCCGCTCATTAATACATACGTTGTTCCATTAGCCTCATATTGTGCAGGAACTTCAATATTTAGTTCTTGACCAACATTGGCTTCTAATTTAGTTGTGTATAATGTATCTTCTCCTACATATGTGTTTGAAACATTCATATATGTTACAGATACTTCATATTTATCAACTTCTAAACCTTTTTCATTAAAATAAACATTGTATTCTGTAGTTTCCTCACCAAATTTATGAGTAATTGTACTTTCTTGATTTGGACTTAAAACATAAGTCTTACCATCAATTTCAACAGTTGTGTCAACTTCAATTGTTTTTGTTTTTCCAGGATCAACTGTATATTGATGAATTTGTAAATCTTCTCCAGTTGCTAAATCAACATAATTTACTTGAATTGGTTGTGGTGTATTTTCATCAGTAATAACTTGTTTATATTCTACTTGGTATGTTTTTGTTGCATCACCAAAAGTATGAGTGATTTTAGCTCCATCAACTACCTCGTATTGTTTTCCACCCTTCATAAATGTTTTAGATGGTGTATGATCAACAGTCTTATCTTTTTCTACTAACAATTTTTTCGTTAAAATTGCACTACCAGTAGCCTTATCTACATATTGAATATAGATATTATATGGCTTACTAGCTACATCATCTTGAACTTGATAGCGAACAATTGATCTCATTTGACCTTGTGCATAAGTTTGACTTACTGTTGCTTTTTGCCCAGCAATTCTTTTATAAGTTCTACCATTGATTGTTGAAACGAACGTTTCTGGTGTATTAACAGAACCACCATTAGCTTCTGTTACTTGATAAGAAAGTATCTTATGCTCAACACCATCTTGATCAATCAAAGCAACTGTACTAGTATATGGTGTTTGTGCTCTTTTTGTATACTTAAAATCAATTGAACGTGTTCCATAAGGAACAGATATATAGTTATTACCATTAATATCATAAACACTGCTTCCAAGTGTGATCGTACTTGGTGCAGTATAGGTTCCATTATTGTTATAAGTACAAGTTACTGTTTTAGCACTCATTAATTCTGTCCCATCAACTGTACTAAATGTTACATTAATATAGTATTGATTTAAACTAGCAATTTCTTGAACGGCCGCAGCATCTTGTGCTAATACTGTCAAATGTGAACTACCATTTACAGCAGGTACTTCAATTCGCTTAGTTTCACCTCTTGCAATACTAACACCGTTAGTCTCACCTGTTCCAGTTGCCTCCCATGCAAATGTAGTTGCTTCTCCATTGTTTTTTACTGTGAAAACTCTAGTATCAGGATTGTTAGAAACAGCTGTCCCTAACATTAAATTTGAAGCAGCTTCAGCATTGATCATCACTCCTGTAACTGGCATAACAATCATCGCTAGAACCACTAATAATCTGAATAATTTCTTTTTCATAGGTCATTCCCCCTTTAAATCTTTCAATCCATTTCCTTTTTACACACTTATAATAGCATTCGAGTATCACACTCTTATCACAAAAAACAATAAAATTAGCAAATAGTCAAAAAACTTTAATTTATCATACAAAGAGGCAGGTTTTAATCTGCCTCTTTATAAATTAGCTAGATTTTCTCAGCTTTTTTAGCTTTTCTTTTTTTATTTGATACAAAGTATACTGCTCCTAAAGCCAATATTGAACTAAATCCTAAGACAACATATCCATTTATATCAGAACTATCACCAGTTGCAGTGCTGCCTGTTTTAGTTAATTTTGTATCTGTCGGGTCATATACTCCACAATCCCATGTCATATCATATCCATCTTGATCTAAATAGAATGAACGGGTATAATACCAAACTCCATCTTCGCTATAAATACCATCACTATCTTCAGCACTATCTTCACCTTGAGTAGACAATGTAACTTTGTATTTTGATGGAATTTCAAATTTAACTCGATAATATCCTTCTGATAGCTCATTGAAAATATAATATCCTTGGCTATTTGTATAAGTTGTACCTACTTCTTGCCAATCATTTTCATCAGCAATATTACCTGTTAAATTAGTTTCTAAAATAACTTTAATACCTTCAATACCTGTTCCATTTTCATCTTGAATGCCATTGACATTTGTATCATACCAAACATAATCACCCACAGAACCTTTTGATTGAACGATTCCAGCATCCCATGTTAAATCTACTGTATTATATGCTAAATCAATAGTTTGAGTTGGGAAACCAAGTCCTGGTACATATTCATTTAAAGCATTAGAATCTAGTTCTGGATCATCCCCAGCATATGGAACTGTCAATTTTGTAGTAAGTGGTAAATCAAAGATTACACGATATTCAATACCAGTATAAGTTGAACCCTTTAAGTTATCAAAACGATATCTACCATCTTGATCAGTTATTGTATTTGCAATTGATGTCCATACTTCTTCACCTTTTTGTCTAGCAAACAAATATACTGGTACATCCGGCATCACGATATCTGTTTCATCTTGAAGACCATCAGCATTAACATCTTTGAAAACATAGTCTCCTAAACTGCTATACAATCTTGCACCACCATCAACATTATCAACTCTTGTATTGACAGGAATATTAATAACTCCTGTATATCCCGACATCCTATTCTCATTAGTCTCAATATGATAAGCCACATCACTATCAAGCGTATCATCATCACCAACATCTGCTTCAATAACCTTATATCCTTCAGGATATGTGAATTTAACAACATATGTTCCAGAATCTAAATAATCAAATAAATAGCTTCCATCTTCACCAACTACAGTAGATGCGACTAATTCTGTTGGGATATTATTTTCAATTCCAAATTCTTCATCAACCCGATATAATTCAACAATCGTACCAGGTAATTTGATATCAACATCTTTACCATCACTATCTTGATAATTTTGAATATCAGAATAATCACGATCTTCAAATGCAACACCAGATATTGCACTATAAACTGTTAACCCAGCATCAATTGTCATATCACTTGTATGATAAGCTAAATCAATTACTTCACTACGAGCAATTAAAGTATTCTTATTTTCATCAGTAATAGTTGGATTAGAATCAATTGCACTATCTGTTGTTCCACCATTTTTAGTAAAGTAGAAACGTTCCGCGTGTCCACCACCCATTGTTGGTTTAACACCACGAATATCAAATTCAACAACATAACTTCCATCTTCTAAATCAGTAAATAAATAGTAACCATTTTCATCAGTTCTAGTAGTTTTTTCTGGAGTACCACTAACCTCACCATTAGTTACTGTATAAAGATTTACAATCACATCTTTTACACCAGTTTCTTCTGGATCTTGAATACCATTTTTATTTTCATCAAACCAGACAAAATCTCCTAGAGATCCTAATGCAACGTATCCTGCATCTAATGTTAAATTAGTTTCTCCTACTAAGCTGCCATCAGCTTGTTTAGTTGCGGTCAAAGTAAATAATTCTGTCTTACAATAATCATCCTTATTAAGATCATTTCCAATATTAGAATCAGCTTCAATTTGTGGTTTTCCATCAACATCTTGAGCGTATCTTTGAGTTGGCTCATATTTATATAAAGACTCATCTTCTGGAATAGCAAATTCAACTTGATACTGATAATACTTGTTACCAACATAATCATTTGGATTAGTTGATGATGAATCCGTCTTACCATCTTTTAAAACATTACAATCTTGATTTGTAAATTCATATTTACCACTGGCATCAGTCAAAGTTGTTTCTGAATCTAATTCTTTAGTTACTTTTCCTTCATTTTGATTAATCGTTGTAACGAATTTATGCAATGTTACATTTAAACCTTGAACCGGTAAATCATTGCTATCTTGTAAACCATCACGGTTCATATCATAGAATGCATAATCACCGATTGTTCCTTTAGGTAATGCAATTTCAGCTTTAACTTCAAGATTTTCAACAATATCACTGTCATTTACAGTATCTAGACCAGTACGTTTAACTGCAACTAAAGCAGAGTTAGACATTAACTTACCAGATACTTTCTCTAAATCTGAAGTACTGTACTCAGGAGCAGACATGTTGACATGCAATTCAATTGACTGATTAGGTTCTAATGGCGCATTAGAGAAATCAAATTCAACAGCAATAGCACTAACTAGTCTTAAATCAATATCATTTGATGCTTCTATCCATTGATGAGCGCCGCTTGTCCAATCATCATCATCCATATTACCATATACAATTGGCAATTCTTCTGAAGCAGTTTTACTTGTACGGGCATCTTGTTTCCATTCATCCCATTTAGTATCTTCACTTTCACCAACACAATAGTAGACTTTATAAGAAACACCCGGTGTTAAACAATCTACATAATTTAAAATTGGTGATTTATCAAGATTTGTAACCCTTGCAGTATAGTTATCATTTGTACGATTAACTAACGAGTCACCTTCAAATGGTAAAATATCTACAACACGCGCCTTACTAACAGCACGATCTGATTTTTCACCATTTTTAAATACAATCTTATAATCCAAATCTTCGCCAGGAGCTGTTTTAGCAATCTGATTATTATTTAAATAATCATCATCATAAATACCTTTAACTTGTTTATAGATTGATAAATAATTTTGTTCATTGATTTTAATGATTCCGTTACTATTTGGATACTTTAATCCATCACCGGTTTCATCTGGTTTATTAGTAATTTCATCTAGCACACTGTCAGCAACAAGTGTATTGTAACTAGAACCTGTAGCGGATTCGACAGTAAAACTATTTCCATAAGGATTTTCAGCTGACAAAGCAATAATTTTTCCACTAGTAAAGTATGCTGGTGCCCATAATGTTGTGCTAGTATCATTAATTGAACTAGTTCCTTTATAACTAATCTGTATCTTCATTCCAGGTTTAAATTTAAAATCTTCACCTAAATCAATTGTTATCTTCTTAGTTTTTGATGTCGTTTCAACTAATTGATTATTTTCAACAACACGAGCAGGAACATCATTAGTATAAGTAACAGTATATTCATCTGGTTCTAATGCTTTACCTGAGGTATCTCCATCATGTTCAAATACTATTACTTGGAACCTAGTTTGTAAATCTCCTATACTATAACTATTATTATTTAGTGACATACCGATAGGTAAATCAAAACTAATAATTGGTTGTTCAATAATTTCATTTTCCTTAGTTGATTCATTTTTAACAGTAATTACACTTTCAATAGTTTCACCTGGCTTATAAGTTTTATCCTTCTCACCAGAAACAATTCCTAGTGAAACTCGAGGAGTTACTGATTCTTTTAAAGGATAATATAGATTTACTATATCTGAAACTTTTGTATACTGCGCATTTTGATCATTACCTTCATTATCTTTAAGTGTATAGTTATATGTTACACTTGTTTGGTTTGAAACTCTTCTAACTTCATGAACAGTCGCATCTGAAGGACGTTTATTAAATGTCACATTCACATCAATTCCTGTAGCATTAAAATTCTCTGCAATTAAGTCCTTGCTAACAACATTTGTATATACTACTTTGATTTTTAATGCATTTAAACCTTCTAAACTAATTCCTTGACTATTCGTTGAGACATCAGCAACTAAACTATTATTAGTCGTCCATTCATCACTACCAGCTGTTTGATAGTATACTCGAGCTTGAATCTTATTACCATTTTTATCAGTTGCACTATGAACTGTTACAGTATTAACTACATAAGGTGCATCTGGCATATATTCAACCGAATTACCATTAGCATCATAATAATACATTTTAATTAAACTATCTTCCACTTCAACACTTCTTACTGGTACATCATTTTTAGCTTGAGCATATTCTCTCAATAAGAATGTTTCTGTATCCGCAGCATCTAATAATGGTGTTTCAACAGTCTTTGCAGTTAATAAAGTGTTATTATCACCATCAATATACTTTATGATCTTACCATCAATATCCATAATATCAGATTGCTTTTTATTCTTAAATTCAAGATAGTTTTTACTCTGTTCTGATAAAATAACTGTTTCATCTTGGACTGGATATACTTTTACAGATTGTTCGATGTCATGATACTTGTCATCAAGAGTATAACCATCAGGCGCTTTAATTTCTGTAACTACATAAGTTGTACCTTCTTTATTAGCTGGCAGTAATTCTGTTTTAGCTATTCCATCTTCATTTGTAGTAATAATAATTGGTACAAAACCACTATTGTTAGGATTAGTTATTTTAAATACTGCCCCTGCTAAGTTTTCATTAGCATCACTTGTCTTTTTAACAACTATTTTACCCATATTAGAATGGTTGATTATTTTACCATCTGTATTTGGTAAGTATTCTTTTACTGTACTTTGTCCTGATTCAACAGTAACAGGATACACAGTAGTATCAAGTTCAAAACCGTCTAAAGTCGCAACTTCTTTTACATAATAATTTCCAGCAGGAACATCAGTCCATATAATTTTACCATCTTTACCAGTAGTTTTTACTGTTTGAACTAAGTCACCAGATTCTTGGTACAATCCAAATTCAACACCTTCTAAGACTTTATTTCCCACATTTGAATAGTTACTGCGATCATCATATTTAGTAATAACCACTTTACCAAGGGCTTGATTAACCACTGTATTTGCATCTTTAGAAGTAACTGTTGTCACTTTGCCGGCTTCAATCGTAAATTCAATTGGCTGCATAATCTCGAAATTGTCTGGCGCAGTGATTTCTACTAACTGATATTTACCAGTTTCAATTACCGAAGATTCAAATTTACCATCTGTATTTTCTATCGTAAATGAATCCAAATAATTCTCATAATCTCCATCTGTATTCTTTTTCATCAATTGGAAAGTAGCTCCACTTAAACCTTTTCCTTCAGGATCAGTTTTAGTAAATGTAAACTTACCAGCTGTTGTCGTATTAATAATAGGACCATGATTTTGAGCATCATCTGTTTTTCCAGCTTCGGTATAAACAATATTTTGTTCTCCTTCAGTTACCTCAACAGCATATACATCATTCATAACTGTTTCATCATAACCATCAGGAACCTTCGTTTCAACAAATAAATATTTTCCTTTTTCTAAATTATCAAAGATGACAATTCCTAAAGTATCACTATTTTTTACTATTCCATTAACCTTTTCATCATCTTGCAGTTTACTATCACCATTTACATCTTTATATAAAGTAAATTCAGCTCCAGCTAATGGGAAACGTGTAGTCTTACTATCATTTGCTCCATAAATAGACCATTCTGATATCTTTTCGATTTTAATACTTCCTAAAGGTTCATTTTCAACTTCAATAGTTGTTACTTCTCCATTAGTTTTGGTTGTAACTTTAATTCGATTAGAATCTTTGATTACATAACCATTTGGTGATATATCTTCTTGTAAATAATAAGTAGTGTTCGGGCGTAAATTATCAAAAACAATTCCTTTATCTTTTTGATACGTTGCAGTAGCAACTAAATTCCCATCCGTTTGAGCATCATATAAACTAAATGTTGTACCGTCTAACTTATCAATTTCTTTTCCAGTATGACTATCTTTTTTAATTACTTTAAGTGATTGTTTCATCATATTAGTAATTTCAATTTTTCCATCAGTACCAGTAACTTTTAGAGCCTCTACTGTGTAAGGACCATAAAGAGTATCATTTAAGAAATAATCGTTATTAGTAGATTTTTCTTTTAGTGTATATTCCCCAGCCGGTAATAATTTTGTTCTAGCAACACCATTTTTATTTGTTTTAATTGTATCGACTAAGATTCCGGATTCATTAAACACTTCAAAAACAACATCAGCTAATTTCTTTGTTTTATCATAATGATCAACTTTCGTAATTTCTAATTTGCCATAAGATGAAGTATTACTGATAACATTATCGGCTTTACCTGATTCATTACCATTTTCGTCAACTTTGACAATCTCTTTTGTAATATCTCCAGGTGTAATGGTAAACTTACCAAGATATGCATAATCCGCAAAACCATTATTTTTATTTGTAGTACCTACAGTAGTTTCTTGTAAGATATAATCACCTGCTTCTAACCACTTTTTACTAGTAACATCAGTTCCATTAACTTTGAACTGAAGCTTACCATTAGATTGTGATACTGCTGTTCCAACTAAATTAGTAGACGATAAATCTAGGGTACCGTCAGCTAATTTAACTGATTTATATACATTAAAGTTTACTCCACTTAAAGCAACCGGATTAGTTAGACCATTAGCATCTAGATAGGTTCCTTGTTTTGTTAATTCAACACTACCCTTTGGTACATTTGTTACAACCAATGGGTTCTTGACAGCATCTGAAACCGTAGTATAAACGCTACCATCTAAACCAGTAACTTTATCTGCTTCGATTGTAAATTCACGTGGTGTTGGATTCAATACATACCCATCAGTACTAATCAAACTTTCAACCAGCACATAATTTCCAGGTTTCAAATAGTCTGTCAATACAGCATTTTGATTACCATTTGTCGTGATAGTTGAAATTGGTGTATCTTTACTATAATCATGTCCAGCCTCGTCATTTTTAGCATAAATATTGAATGTCGCTTTTATATAAGTATTTGAATTAGTACTAGACACCTTATTCAATGCTAATTTACCATAATTACTAGTATTAACAATCACATTAGAAGCATCTGCTTGATCTGAATAGAGATCCGTATTATCGGTATCAAAACCTAAATTAACTAAATATTTAGTAGTATCTGGTGCAACGACATGCTCTGGTAATGAAGTTATATCTTCTTCAACTACATATAATCCAGCTGGAGAAGGAGCTGTCATAAAGCTGCCTGTTTTCCCTGAAGAAATAGTACCAGTTGTATAAGTTACTTCTTCTCCCGTTTTAATATACCACTTATCACCTATTTTAAATGCATCAGCAACGCTTTCATTCGATTCTACAACTGGATATACTTTGAAATTAATTCCTGTTAATGCTGATTGTTCACCTGCAAATTTTAAAACTTTACTAACCCAGATCTGACGATATTTATAATTTATAAATGTAACCGTTTCATTAGTATCAGCATCCTTTAAAAAATACACCTTACCATTGACTTCAACAGTCACTTTACGAATATCTGTGTTTTTATTATAGCCAGCTGGCTGTTTTAATTCAGTAACATAATAAGTTTGAGTAGAATCAATATTTTCAAACTTGAAGTACTTATCAGTAGATACAGCTGTACTTACCAAATCATATTCTGCCCATTTTTCTGAATCAGCAATTACCTCATCTATTTCAGTTTGACTTAACTTATTCAATCTATCTGCACCAGTTTCAGTACTAAACAATCCCATGGTAGCACCAGCAAGTAATTTTTCTGCCTCATCGTATTTATAACCGATTGGATTAGTCAATAAATAGTTCTGTACTTCGATTTCGCTAATATGTTGTGCTTTGATTTCACCAACATACCACCATTCGTGGATTATTCCATAATAGTCTGGAGCTCTTACTTCTTGTAATACTACTTCTTTACCTGGATCAAGGAAAACTGAATAACCAACCCCAGGATCTTTTGAGGATTTACCATTTGCATCATATAAAACAGCTGTTCCCGAAATAATCTTTGTTGAAATCCCACTATCACTTACAGTATATTTTTTACCATCGTTAGCAGTAATTGTTTGGCTTCCATTGCTATCAACGTAATAAATTTTAAACTCTGCTCCATCTAATAGAACTGTCTTATCTTCATTTGTTTTAGTTAATTTTATTTTTCCTTTTTTAGGTGTGTTTTCAAATGTAACATGCGTTGTTTTACCAGCCTCAAGTTCAACTACTTTTGGTGGTTGTTGTTCATAATCATTTTGCTGCTCAGCAGTTAAATTTTCTTCAACAATATAGAATCCCGGCTCTAATCCTGAAACCGTCTTCTCTACAACATCACTTTCAATCGTTGCTAAAGCATTACCATCTTTAACATACCATTTATCATCTTTACTAATTGCGCCATCTTCATCTGATGATACTTCTTTTGCTTTATAGACACTAAATTTTATTCCTGCTAGCGGTTCACTAACATCTTTATTATCCTTATCTAACCATTTAGCTGTTTTAACTAAACCAAGGCTGCTGTATGGCACATTTTCAATTGGATTTTCAACATAAACTTTATTTGTTTTACCTTCAACAATCTCAAATTCATGTGGAGTTGGATCAATTGTATAGTTTCCAACCACAGCTTTTTCAATTAATACATATTTCCCCGGTGCTAAGAATTCACTAGTAACCACATTACCATCAGCTTTTGTCGTAAGTACATACACTGGATCACCAGTATAATTTCCTGTTTCATTCCATTTATAAACATTAAATGTCGCTGCTACTCCAGTATCACTGTCAACTGAGCTGACCTTTTTAACTGCCACCTTACCTTTGATCAAACGGTTGACTACATCAACATTTGATACTAATTTATCATCAGTATTTGAGCCAGGCTTTACAGTTACGACCTTTGCATTACCACTTTCAACTTCAAATTCTGATTTAACATTTTTTTCAACAACCCAATATTCTCCAGCATCTACTATTTTTGAAGTAGCGATACCATCATTATTAGTTGTAACTGTTAAAAGCGTCTTATTAGTATCAGCAATTTTACGGTCCTCATCAATATTCGTACTTAACTTAGGAAAATATTCAAACGTTATATTTCCCGCTGGTTTAGCGATAGTTTCATCAATATTAAATGAAGTCTTTGTAATTGTAAACTTACCTTTAGGAACATTTTCAACAATCTCTTTGCTCTCATAAACTAATGAATTATTTGTATCATTAACTTGTGGTGCGGTAAATGAATATTCAGTCGTATTTAATGTATATCCATCCGGTGCTTTGGTTTCAACGTAATAATATGTTGCTCCAGGTGTTAATCCAGTAAAGATTACATACCCTTGACCATTAGATTCAATTCCTTCATCAATTACCTTTTTATCAGCATCTAATAATTTAAATTCCGCTTTATATAAGCCAGTATTATGATCTAAAGATGACACTTTTCTAATCATATATCCAACTAACGGATCGTTAGAAACAGTTTTACTAGTTTCTTTATTATTTTCAATCTTAAAATCAATATTTTTCGTATTAACAGCATAGCCAGTTAACTTCGAAGTTTCCTTTAAGTAGTATTCACCAGCTTCTAAAAACTTAGTTTTAGCTTTACCATCACTATCTGTTTTAATTGTATCAACTTTAGTATCATCATCTTTACGGTAAACATCAAATGTTACATTGGCAAGTGGCTCCTTTGTTTTAGAATCTATTTTAGTCACTTCTAAATATCCTAATGTAGTTGATTCATTCATGATCTCTTTAGTAGCTGTTTTTCCAGATTGAATTTCGACTGTAATTACATCTGTTAATTGATTATAGCCACTAGGCGCTTCAAATTCTTTTAAATAATATGTTCCAGCAGCTAACTCAACTTTATTAGAATTTGAACTACTTGAAACCGAATTGTTAGATTCAATTACAATTGGATTACCCGCATCATCTTTTACAAGGCTATCATCTGTAGCATTTTTATTTGTATAAACATGGAATTTAGCTCCAGCTAAATTAACCGTAATAGTTGGATAATCTTTTAATGATCCTTTTTTCAAGATTTGTAAATATCCTAATTCTTCATTTTTTACTGTAACTTCATTTAATGTTTGCGTTTTTAATTCTGTCACATAATAATTTTCATCAAGTTTATAATGATTGGGTGCTTTAGTTTCTTGATATACATAAAAACCTTTAACTAAAGCTTTTGATTCCTCATTACCATTTAAAGTAAAACTGTCCACACTACTGAAATCTTCAGACTCAATAGCTATATTAGCGGTTTCTTTAGATTCAAAAGGCCCATAAACAGTAAATTCAGCACCATTTAATTTTTTTGTTTCTGTCAATGCATCAACTTTATTAATAATTAATTTACCTTTGTTCGAACTATTTACAACATATGGCACCCCAGTATTGTGATCTTGTAGCATTAAAGATGGATAGTTTACTTTATTTGCTTCAACTTTAACGTCCCATTTATAAACATCCGGTTTATCATATTCTGCACTTGAAAAATCTTCCTCAACAGTATAATCACCTGCAATAATTCCTTCAAATAAGACTAATCCTTTATCATTTGAAACAGTTTCATATTTATCTCCAGTTACTTTATTGGTCAAAATAAATTTTACTCCCGCAAGCGGTCCATGCTGGCTATTCGTTGCACTTGTTCCCACTTTATTAAATGCAACATAACCAAATCCTTGAGCAGTTGTAAGATTATTTATTTCTAATTTTCCATTTTCAATTTTCTTACCATCCAAATAAACTACAGCTTTATTATTTTCATTTTTAACTTCAATTTTATAAATCGTTTCACCATTAGCACTATCAACACCATCTCCAATAAATGGTAAATTGCCAACAGTTTCTTTCAAATAATATGTTCCTTCAGAAATTTTAGCAAAATTTACTTTACCATCCTTATCAATAACTTTGCTATTGCCAACTGTGTTACCATCAATATCAGTCGCAGCATTTTGACACGCTTCATCAGTATACAGTCCAAACGCTATACGTGAATCAGTATTTTGATAATAACAATCTTGTTTTTCTTGATCAAAAATAAATTTATTATCACCAACAATACTGTTGTCACCATTAACAGTAACATATTTGGTAATATCCAAATTTGTTGTTGGCGCATTTTCATCTACCCAGCCAACATTTACAGGAGCATTGGCACTTACATACTTAGGCGTATTTTCTCCCAAAGGAAGATATTTCAACTCAACCTTATTATCCAAAATAAACGGAATATCATCTTTTTCATTTGGTAAGACACGATAAGCATCTTTGCTATAATTCGCATTAATCGTATAAGTAGTTAGCATTGCAGCACCATCTGGTACATAATTAGTATCATCCGGGTTGCTTTCGTAAGTACTTATATAATAAATTTTAATTGCTTTTACAGTACCATTTTCATTTAAAACTAATTCATAATCTTTATCAGCACCTTCTTCTAGTACTTTATCTCCCACTTTGATAGAGATATTAGCAGCTCCCCCATCTTCACGTCCTGCTGGAGCAACCGGTAAAGTATCCACTAATTCAAATGTCGTACAGTTAAGCCGACCATAATTATTACCTAAATCCGTAAGATTACTACCTGGAGCGGCAGTTACTTTGTAATCGACACTATAATAGTCTTTCCCATCTATTGATTTAATCGTGTAATTATTACCATCTGCTTGCTGAATAACATTTTTCCCTACAGTCCATTCTTGACTAGCTTTTGCGGTAACTGAAGCATCAGGTACAGAGACTGGGTTAATTGTGTAACTTCCATTTTCATTAACCATAGAACCTGTCATTTTCATATCAACAAACTTAGCAGTTGTGCCATTCTTAGTTGTCATATTCTTAAAATGCATTTTTAAATATAACGTACCTGATTGTCCAGCCGCCAATTCTTTACTTTTAATTGATAGAATATTTTTCCCTAGTGATGTTCTTTGTTCAATTGAATCAAAACCAGTATTACTAATATCTGTTGTTTCATCGAACTCAATATCGTTTGGCAACGTGATACTCAACGTACACTCAGTATACTTGGAAGCATCTGTACTTGCTGAAACAGCATAATAAATTGCCAAAAAGAATGAATCTCCTGAATCAGCTTATGAAACATCAACATCCTGTCCATTGACTTTTTCTACGATTCGTGAGTTAAATGTAATGTTCGCATCAGCATTACCATCAACCGCATTAATTATGGTTCCATTTGACATCACCCCAATTAACATAGCCAATACTAACGATAAAATTCCAAACTGTTTAACCATTTTGGTTTTCTTGAGTTTTTTCATTAAATTACCCATTCTCTAATTCTCCCCCTTTTATTTATCTGATTTTCTTCAAATCATTTGTTAAAATAATCTCATCGTGTTTCTTCTTTTCATTATAACGATTAGTAATGCGATCAACCGCTATTTTTGCGCCATCTAAATCCGGTGAGGCAAGAATCAATGAATATTGTGTCATATTAAACTTTGAATAAACATCATTTTTTCTCAAACTATTTGAAATCACTTCTCTTAAAATATCTGCTTCTTGGCGAATCGCCTTTTCGTCTAAACAACCACTTGTATCAACGATCGTAAGTAAAGTTAAAATTCGTGCTTTCATCGAACGTCTTGCTGAACGAACATTGATTTGATAAATATTTTTAAAAACGTCAAAATCACAATAAAATGTATTATCATTGTTATCATCAACTGTTAGACTCTTTTCCAATTCTTCAACATCAATTTGTGTCGCAGGAGAAGTATCTAGAATCATTTCATAAATTTCTTTCAGTCGCTGTGACACTTCAATTCCATATTTACTATAGTAATAATCTACGATTTGACGATAAAATGATAATGCAAGATCTGTTTTACCTGTCTTATAATAAGCATAAAGTTTCATTTCATATAATCGTGTATCCATTATTTTTTGACTGTTTTGGTGATTACAAATTTGTAAAACCTGTTCATATAAGTTATTGTTAGCTAAAATCGTTAAAGTTTTTAAAATTGCCTCTAAACAATTACGTTCTAACAAATTATTTATTTCTAAGATCCAGTCATTATAATTAAACTCTGGTAAAACCTCTCCATGATATTTGTTGATCATTTCTAAACAGCGTTCATGCTTGCGGTAAGGATTATCTTCCTGTTCAACACGACGACAAAGTTTCAACATCTCCTCATAATCAACTCGACATTCAACTTCAGGATTCCAATAATAACTTCGTCCCTTAGATTTAATACAATCAACTTCTTTAAAAAACTGTTTCATTTCCTTTCGAGCTCGATAAATCAGATTTCTTAATGCTCCTTCCGGTTTATCAGCATTTCCATCCGACCAAAGAAAATCAATCAGTTGTGGATTAGTTATATTAGCATTTCGATTAAGAATTAAATATACAATCAACAACTCAACTTGAACACTTCGTTTCTTTTCTTGAGGAAATTCATTTTCCCCATCAGTGATATGCAGTCTACCTAAGGTCTTGATTTTTAATACTAATTTTTTATCCATAAAAATCACTCCCTTGTTTACATGTTTCAACATCATAATTATACTATATTCCAATTATGATATTTTCTTATTCAAAAAAATAAATCGTCTTTTTTCAAGACTTTAAATAAAATATAACCGTTTTGTAACCAAAATAATATATAATTAAAATTTTCTTTCAATCAAATTCGGATTTGATGCATACATGACTGCTGTCTCTTTTGTAATCTTATTTTGTTTATATAAATCAACGATCGCATCATCCATAGTAACCATACCAATTTGGCGATTAGTAGATATAGCATTATCAATTTGGTGCGTTTTACCATCACGAATCAATGTTCTAATTGCTTGATTACAAATCATGATTTCAAATACGGGTATCATTTTACCATCAATACCTGGTACTAATTGTTGGGAGATGACTGCATTAAGTACCATTGCCAGCTGAACTCGAATTTGCTGCTGCTGTGAAGGAGGAAACACATCAATCATTCGATCAATCGTATTAGCAGCACCAACTGTATGCAAACTTGAAAAAACCAAATGCCCCGTCTCAGCTGCCGTAACTGCAATATCAATAGTTTCTAAGTCACGCATTTCACCAACTAAAATAACTTCTGGCGCCTCCCGTAAAGCTGCTCTTAACGCAGAAACATAGTCATGGGTATCGTGATAAACTTCTCGTTGTGAAACGATACTTTTGTCATGACTATGCAAATATTCAATAGGATCTTCAATTGTAATAATGTGTGTATTTCGATTACGATTGATCTGATCAATAATACAGGCTAATGTCGTAGATTTACCGCTTCCTGCCGGGCCGGTTACTAAGACCATTCCTTTCTTTTGATTAGCTAGGTCAGTAATTACTTTTGGAATATGCATTACTTCAGGATCAGGAAGTTGAAAACTAACAACACGTAATACTGCGGCACAAGAGTTTCTTTGACGATAAGCATTGACCCGAAACCGCCCTACATTAGGAATAGAAAAAGAAAAATCATCATCGCCACTTCTCATAAATTCTTCAATTCCAGCGTTATTAGCAATTTCATAAATATCACGAATCATCCGCTCAGTATCATGTGGTGTCAAACGTTCATCGCTATATTTTGAAATTCTCCCATCTATCTTAATAGCACAAGGCGAACCTGCAACAATAAAGATATCAGAAGCCCCTTTAGTTACTACTTCTTCTAATAATTTTTTTATTTCCATTTTATTCCTCCAGATTAATTGTTTTTAAACTAATTATTTTGAGACTATCATTTTCTTGCACAAATGACAGCTGTAAAACTTGAGAATCATTTATTTTATCTTCAAGCATATATAAATCATCTTCTTTTTGATACTCGATTTGAAGATTTTCTAAACTATATTCTAAATTTTGACTATCTAATTGATAATATTTGGTTAACAGCCGTGACTCACTTTCGTAATATTGACTAGTAATATTAGCTTGGCGAACGCTTGACTCATAATAAGAATTAGCTCGCAAATATGATAATATTGCCAGTACACACATAACTAAAATCACAAAAATCATAAAAATTGATGGCGCCCCAATTCCCAAACGCATTGAAGTATGTTTCTTATTCATCGTGATTACCTCCTAATACAAAAGGCAATTCACTGATAACTTCGTTTTTATTCTTTATCATTATTTTTCCTTGAGTAATCATATCTCTATCTATTTCAATAAAAATATTATCTTTTTGATAATGATTCTCATCGATTTTTTCTACTTCCAATAATTGTTCTAAATCAGCCTGCGGATAAGCTTGCATTGTTTCAATCATACTTTGCGCCTCAATTAATGCATTTTGCAAATTAGTCCCTTGTACTTGTTTATTTTTAGCTTGCACTATAAATGAGGCACATACTGTTGTTGAAGCAGCAAAAAAGAGGATAACTATGATTAATTCCATTAAAAACGAAAATGACTGTACTTTTGATTTCATACTTTCCTCCTATCCATGTAAATAAATTGAAATACTTTTGCTAACTTGATCACGTGTAACTGTAAATTTAAATAAACGGTCTTTTTGTTCTATTTTAAAATCATCTAATGCAAATAACTTACTACCCTCTTGTAACCCCGCATGATAGTCATTACTTGTATATAATTCCTTGAGATAACCATCTTGACAATAAATATAAGTAACCGTCTTAGCAGTTTTAATTTCTAAACATTGCGTATTATCTATTTCAACAATTTTAGTCGAATCGTCACTATCATTTGCTTTTAACTTCGTGTTTAAATAAGCCAAAGGCACAATTAAATCATCTTCTTGTTGACACGTATCATTAATAACTTGATATCCTTTTATTTCATAAGTAACAATAAAGAAAGACCCAATTACAAAAAGCAAGAACAATGACAGCGAAAATAATACATGTATATTACGATGTTTATTCATAGTTCTTCTCCTTTTTAAATACCTTGATTCGTGGTTGTAAATTATCTCCTTCATAATAATAAATAACCTGATAATCTTCATCATTTAAAAGCAACCCATAATTTTCCTTCAAATACTCAATATCTTTAGGATATTTGCCTTCAATACTATAACATTTTAAACTAAGTTGATTAATTGTATCACTAACCCGTTTTAGATCCTCATTTGATGAATATGTTGAAGTAGAATTGAAAGCATAAATGCTTACCATGATTATAACTATCAGTAAGATTATCTTTAACATATTTTTCATAAATAACCTCCTATAAAGAGGACATGATACTAATTAATGGCAACATTACCGACATCAAGACTATTCCCACTACTAAAGATAACAAAGTTACAATCGTTGGTTCTATGATATTTAAAAATTGGTCTATCGCACGACTAACTTCTTCTTGAAAACTATTTGATAATTGTTTCATGATTATATCAACCTGTCCAGTTTTAAAACCGACCTGAATCATATTTAACTGCATTCCTTGATAAATTTGATATTTTTTGATAACTTCAACGAAACTATCACCATTTATGAGATCTTCATTGCATTTTTCTAAATTAGCCCTAAGCTGTTTATCATCAACTAATTTTGGTACAAACTTCATTGCCTCTTGTAAATCATAACCACTAGAAATAAACAATGACAAAGCATAAGTAATTTGAGCTTTATTTAATGCTCTTGACAATTTCCTTGTTAAAAAAGATTTCTGCACTACGTTTGACAAGACATTTACATGGGTAACGCGCTGATATAAATATCCAGCAATAATTACTATCACCAGCACTAACAAGACCGCAAAACATATCAATGAAAAAATTTGACCAAATTCCATAAAACTATTAGCATACGATGATAAATCACTGCCTAGTCCATTTAAAACATCTTTAAAAATTGGTAATACTTTAAATACAATGATTCCTACAACCACCACCATCATAATAATTAAAATGATTGGATAAGTTAAAGCCTGTTTCAGTTTATTTGTTATATCATCAATTCGAGCATAATATTCACTTAATGATTGCATAACATCATCTAAATTACCGCTCGTTTCACCCACTTTGACTAAATTAACCATATAGTCATCAAAAGCTTTAGTTAGATCGATTGCTTCACTAAAACTTACTTGTTCATCTAAATATTTAGCAACTTCTTGAAGAACCCCTTTAATGTTTTTATCATCCATTTCTTCATATACCATCGTAACCCCTTGATTAAGACTAAATCCCGATTCTAAGATCATTGCCATCTGGTTACAAAACATATATTTTTCACTCATCGTCAATTTCATCGTTTTTCTCCTTAATAACGTGCTGTTTCAACGTATTTTCCCTCATAATCATACTTAGTGCTTGCGAAAGTCGGATCCATAATCGTCCATGTATCTTTATCCATAAAAATATCCGGATTGACCCAACCCTGCCCTTTAACATAAACTTCTAACCAAGAATGATATTCATCTTTATCAGTCCCCCCACAAATCAGTCGGGCTGGAATATGATTGATTCTTAACATTGCCGTCATCATTGAAGCATAATCAAAACATATGCCCTTTTTATTGTTAATTATTTCATCTAAATTTGGAATCAAATACTGCTGTTTTGCTAAAGCTACTTTATCATCGTCATAGTTTATATAATTAGCCACAAATTCATAGACTTTTTTTATTCGTTTTAAATCATTATCTTCATCCTTCACTTCATCAATAGCTAACGTCGTAATCGCATCACCCGGTTTATAATTAACCAAGATATTAGGATATAAAAAGGGGAGCAGTTCGTTATCTAAAATAACATCAACTTCCACACTTTTTTTAATTGCATATTGGGTACCCTCAATATTTTCTAAAATTTTAATCAAATATTTTCCATTTCCCAATTGGAGTGGATAACTCACTCCTTGTTCATCCGTTAAATCATAATTTAGTTTTTGTTCATCTTTACTAATTTGAATTTTTATTCGTTTACTAACACCTGGTTTTAAAAAGGCCATTACATATCCTTGATTAGTATTAGAATAATCAACCTTCGCTACATCACTATCTAAAACCAGTGCCCCTGATGCTTCAGGATAAAGAATCTCATCAACTGTATAACTTTTTGATGTTGGATAATCACTTGGGTATTCTTGATTACTGTTATTATCACTTGAACATCCAGTAAGAAGACATGATAATACAGTGACTACCACTAGTATTCGCTTGTACATTACCATTATCCTCCTTAATTTTAATTATACACCGAAATATCTGGGATTGAAAAGAAAAAGGCAAAAAGAAAAACTCTCTCTACCTTAACTAATTCCTATATAATATAAACCAATCTGTATGATTCCAGCTATTACCATCACTGTAATCGGGTTCATTTTCTGTTTCCTTAATAAAACCAGAGCAACTATAAATATGGCTACAGAACCAAATTTCAAATTTGCAAAGTTTACTGTATCTCCAAAAAAACAGCTAACAATAATCAATAGTCCTGAAACTGCAATCAGCGACACTACAGCCGGACGAATATATTTTAAAATATTTTGAATAATTGACATTTGCTGATATTTTAAATAAATATAAGCAATCAGCGATACAATAATACATGAAGGTAAAATGCATCCCAATGTCGCTACTATAGCCCCATAAAAACTATCTATCTTTAATCCAACAAATGTTGCCGCATTAATTGCAATCGGTCCAGGTGTCATCTGGGATATCGTTATTAAATCTGTTAACTCATTCATCGTCAACCAATGATATAAATCAACTACTTGATGCTGAATCAGCGGTAAAGCAGCATATCCTCCTCCAAAACTAAATGCACCAATTTGAAGAAAACTGAAAAACAAAGTTAAAAGTTTCATTGTCTTTCCCTCCATCTGCTTACCATATTTTGTATAATTCCAATAAATCCACAACTTAAGATTACGTAAATAACATTTACATTAAAAAGATATGTTGCAATAAAAGCACATACCATAATTATAATTGGTAAGATTTCTTTTTCTTTAACAACCCCTACTGCCATATCATAAGCAACTGAAGCAATTACTGCCCCAACTCCAGCCTGCATTCCAGAAAGCATTAAGGCAATTATCTCATTGCTTTTAAAAATTTCATAAAACACTGACACTAATGATAAAATTACAAACGGTGGCAAAATCGTCGCTAAAATAGAAACTATCGCACCTTTGATTCCCGCTAATTTAAAACCAACTACAATTGCACCATTTACCGCAATTGCCCCTGGGGCAGATTGGGCAATGGCAATCAAGTCAAGCATTTCTTTTTCATCGATCCAGTTGAACTCATCAACATATTTTTTCTTCATCAATGTCACAATTACATAGCCACCGCCAAATGTAAAAGCACTTAAATAAAGATTTGTTACAAAAAGCTTCAACAACATTCCTTTTTTCATCATATCACCTTCCCTATAGTATAGTGCTAAATTATGATGATGTAAAACAAAAGATAACATTACTATTGCAATGTTATCTTAAACAATTCCTTTTTTCTATCTTTTAAAAGTAAAGATTAACTATTAATTTCATCAATAACTTCAGTAAATATACTAATCATCTCATCAACATCTTTTTCTTCAATGATGAATGGCGGCAACATTCTAATTACATTTGTTCCCGCAGTAATCAACACTAGACCTTTATCGAGAGCTTTTTGAATATATGGTTTGACTGGATGATCAAATTCTAAGCCAAGCATTAGTCCTAAACCGCGACGTTCCTTAATAAAATCATATTTTTCAACTAGTTCATCTAATTTAGTAATCAAATATTCACTGACATCTTGAACATGATCAAGCATTTGCGTTTCTTCTAAAATCTTAAAGACTGTCTTACAAGCTTTTCCAGCCATAGGGTTACCACCATAAGTAGATCCATGATCACCAGGTTTTAAAGCATCTCCGATTTTTTTATTTGCTACAAACGCTCCCATTGGGAAACCAGCCCCAATTCCTTTAGCTAGACAAACAATATCAGGCATGATTCCATATTGGAAATATGTCATGATCGTTCCTGTTCGTCCCATCCCACATTGAACTTCATCAAGAATCATTACAATCTCATGCTTATCACATAATTGTCGAATTCCCTTCATAAATTCTTGGGTGCAAACATGGATCCCCCCTTCCCCTTGAACAGGTTCTAAAATAATCGCAGCTGTTCTTGGGGTGATTAACTTAGCCACTGAATCCAAATCATTAATATCGCCATATTTTACACCCGTAATTAATGGTCCAAATGCAGTTTGATATGCAGGAGTTCCTGTTAATGTAACCGCTCCTGTAGAACGTCCATGAAAAGAATGATTCAAACTAATAATTTCACTATCAGCCTTTCCATGTTTTTCATAATAATATTTACGCGCTAACTTCAACGCCCCTTCGGTCGCTTCTGTCCCACTATTAGTAAAAAATACTTGATCAAGTTGTGTTGCTTTAATTACCGCTTCAGCAGCCTCAATTGTTTCAACACTATTAAAATAATTTGATATGTGCATTAAACGGTGCATCTGTTGACACATTGCATCTGTATACAGCTGATAATCATAGCCAAATGAATTAACACCTATTCCAGAATAAAAATCCAAATACTTTTTACCGTTTGTATCATATAAATAAACTCCATTACCGTGATCAAAAGTAACATCAAATCTACCATAAGCTTTCATAAAAGCATTATTAGCTCTATCAAAATAATCCATTTTTAGTCCCCCAATTTAATCTTATCTGCTAGACGATAATATAATCCTACTGCCTGCATCAAGACTTCTTCATCAAAATTAAATGTTTCTGTGTGTAAACCGCTAAAATATTTTGGTGTTTTAGTTCCTACATAAAAGAATATTCCTGGTACCTCTTTTTGATAGAAAGAAAAATCTTCAGCTAACATTAACGGCTCTTTTAATTCCTCATAATTCTCATCAGTTAATCTAACAAATTGCCGATATAGATCATAATCATTTAAAACCGGTGGATACATTGGCGGGCAACTAAATTCAATGGTACAGCCATAGGTTTGCTCCATCCCATGATTAATTGCCTCCATCGTATCTGTAATTTTTTTGAAAACTGTCTCGCTGTAAGTTCTAACTGTTCCTTTAAAAGTTGTTTGATCAGCAACGATATTTCGCACAGTTCCCCCCTGAATTTCTCCAATATTAATTACGCAGCTTTCAACAGGTGCTATTACTCGAGAAATAATACTTTGATATTGACAAATTATTTGACTAGCAATCATGATTGAATCAATTCCTAAATGATATAACCCTGCATGAGCACTTTTGCCAGTTATTGTCACATCAAGTTCACCATTTTGAGCCATCAATGGTCCCGGTCGACAAGCAATCTTTCCTGCTTCGATTGTCGGCATTAAATGTAAACCAAATATTGCTCTTACATTATACTGCTTTAAAATCCCAGCTTCAACAATTAACTTTGCACCACCTGGTGATTCTTCTGCCGGCTGAAATATCAATAAGATATTATGCTTCCACTTTAAAGGCTGCTCTTTTAGTTTTTTAGCTAATCCAAGTAAAGCAGCCATATGACCATCATGACCACATGCGTGCATATAACCATTATGACATGATGTAAAACTACAATTAGTTTGTTCGGATATTTTCAATGCATCCATATCACTACGAAAAGCCAAGGTTTTATCTTGATGATTATCAAGATAAACAAGAACCCCTGTATCCAAGATTGAAATTGGTTCATATCCCATCTTAGTTAATTCATCTTTAAGATATTTTGAAGTCTTAAATTCTTGTAAACCTAGCTCAGGGATTTGATGTAATTCCTGACGCCATCTTTTAATTTCATTTAAAGCGTCCATAACTGATCTCCTAAATTTTTCTTAAATCATCCATTAACTGAGTTTTACCTTCAGTTGTTTCATCTTTTTGTTCTTTAATAATTCGAGCTGGATTTCCAACTACCACAGCCCCTGCCGGAACATCACTTGTAACAATCGAACCAGCACCAACAACTGCACCTTTACCAATGTGTACTCCTTCAATAACTACAGCATTAGCTCCAATCAATACATCATCTTCTAATATTACTGGTGAAGCACTAGGTGGTTCAATAACTCCAGCTAAAACTGCTCCAGCACCAACATGACAACGTTTCCCAACTTCTACACGACCACCTAAAACAGCTCCCATATCGATCATAGTTCCTTCACCAATCTTGACTCCAATATTTATAACTGCACCCATCATAATTACAGCATTATCGCCAATCGTTACATGTTCGCGAATAAAACATCCAGGTTCAATACGAGCATTAATATTAGTCATATCTAACATTGGAATTGCACTATTACGACGATCTTGTTCTAAATAAGAATCAACAATAACCTCTTTATTTACCTCCATATAAGCTTTAATAGCCTCTAAATCACCAATACATACTTTACTATCTTCTCCACCAAACATTTTAAATTCAGTTGCTTCTGGTAAGTTTTTCCCTTTTAAATAAACTTTTACCGGTGTTTGTTTTTTAGCATCACCAATATATTTAATTATCTCTTCTGCACTATTTAACATATCTATCTCCTTTTCTATATCTCTATTGTTCCATTAAAAACATTTGCTGCAGGTCCAGACATCATGATCGTTTCATCTACATATTCAATTTCCAAACAACCACCTAATAATTCCACTGTTACCTTACTATCCGTATAATGATTTAAATAGCATGCATACATAACTGCACAAGCACCAGTACCACAAGCCATAGTTTCACCCGAACCGCGTTCCCAAACACGCATCTTAACATAACTTTTGTTAATGATTTGAACAAATTCAGTATTAACAGACGCAGGAAACAATTGATGGTGCTCAAATTTAGGACCTATTGTTTTTAAATCCAAAGTATCTAAATCAGAAACAAAAGTCACAGTATGAGGATTCCCCATTGAAATAGTAGTTAAACGGTATTCTCGCCCACCAATTTCTACCGGTTCATCAATCATTTTCTCTTTAGCATATGTACAAGGAATATCTTGACAAGTTAGGACGGGTTTGCCCATATTAACCTTTGCTCCAATACACTCATCGCCATCAAATAATAATTCTACTGTTCGTAATCCTGATTTAGTTTCAATTTTCAATACATGTTTATCACTCAATTTATGATCATAGATAAATTTAGCAAAACAGCGGATTCCATTTCCACACATCATTGCTTCACTTCCATCTAGATTAAACATTCGCATTTTAAAATCATACTGATCCGATGGTAAAATCACGATCATTCCATCACTTCCAATACCGAAATGACGATCACTTATTTTCATGATAAATTCTTTATCCATGGGAATCTCCTGATTTATTCCATCAAAGTAAATATAATCGTTACCAATGCCTTCCATTTTTGTAAAATGCAGCTGCATAATTCCCCTCCTTTTCATGTATTTACAAGATTTTATCAAATTGACTAATATTTTTCAATTCCAAGATTATATTTATTTAAAAAAGAACCTTTGCACATTTTAAAGGTTCTCTTCAGCCAATATTTCCATTACTTTCAAATACGCTCCATCAGCTTCAACCGGCTGACAAATTGTCCCATATTGATATAGTTCAGGAGCCGCATTTTCCATCACATAAGAATGCCCCACCATATTAAAAATTTCCACATCATTAAATCCATCACCAAAAAAATATGTGTTTTCTGTTTCAATTTCTAAGCGTGTTAAAATTGCCTTTAGCCCACTTGCTTTAGAATGGTACTTATTTCTAATTTCAATCAGATCATAATCATCCTCAAAAGCTAAATTAAAACAGCCAAATTGTTCAATAATCTCATTTTGTTTTTTCTTTTGACAATGAATATATAATTTAAATACCTGATCATCATATTTTTCATAATTAATTTTGTTCATATCAAAGTTAGCTTTTTTTAGAAATGGTGCAATTACCCCATCTTTTTGTAAATAAGCCCCATCTTTAAACAATAAACCATACTCTAAAGTTAATGATCGTGCTAATGAAATAGTTCGTTCAACATCACCATGATCTAAAGGCTCTTTAATAATCTCTTCACCATTTAAAATAACATGCGCTCCATCACTTAAAAGATATCCATCAAATTCAAATCCTCGAAGAGGTACTGTGATCAAAGGTAACAATCGTCCTGAAGCAATCATTACTAAAAAACCATGTTCGCGTAATTTTTGAAAAGCTTCAAACATTTGTTTAGTTGGCTTATCGATTCCCTGGCGCCAGTCAATTAATGTTCCATCCATGTCAAATAAAATTAATTTTTTCTTTTTCATTTTATCACCAGCGTCATTATAACAGTTATCTTCTCAATAAGGAATTAACATTTGTCATATTATTTCATGTTAAATATTAATAAATCAAACATATATTATAATGGTGATAGTATGAGATACATGTTTAAACGAGTTAATCGCGTATTAACTATTATTCTTTCAACTCTTATTTTCATGATAATTTGTTATTGGTGGTAATAGTGCATATTTAATGCTAGTAAAAATAGAAACCGTTATAATGATATTGAGGTGATAACCATGGAAGACATTAATAACGTTGCAGTTGAAGTTAAAAACGGTGAAATGGACGAAGAAGAAATAATTGCTTATATCAAATACTTAGAAAAAAAGTTTCCTGATGAAACACTTAAATCATTATCAATTAAAATTGACGGTGATGAGGTTGATTTAGATTATACTTTTTATCCTTTGGGTTTTGAAAGAATCCGTCGAATCACTGGATATTTAGTAGGTACTTTAGATCGGTTCAATGATGCTAAAGCTGCTGAAGAAAAAGATCGGGTCAAACATGCATAAAAAAGCAGCTCAAATCGAGCTGCTTTTTTAATCTAATTCTAAGCCACCAGTGTATAACTGATAATAAGTTCCTTTTTCTTTAATCAATTTATCATGGTCACCACGTTCAATGATCCTTCCTTGATCAAGTACCATGATGGCATCAGAATTTTTAATTGTTGATAAACGATGAGCAATAACAAAAACCGTTCGTCCTTCCATCAGTTTATCCATTCCACTTTGAACAATACTTTCTGTTCTCGTATCAATACTTGATGTTGCTTCATCTAAGATCAATACCGGTGGATTAGCAACCGCAGCCCGAGCAATAGCTAGCAGCTGACATTGTCCTTGTGATAAACTTGAACCATCGCCACTCAAAATAGTTTGATACCCATGTTCTAAATGCATAATAAATTCATGAGCATTGGCTAGTTTTGCAGCTTCTATACACTCCTCATCAGTAGCATCAAGTTTACCATAACGAATATTATCCATTACTGTACCAGTAAATAAATGTGTATCTTGCAAAACGATTCCTAACGATCTTCTCAAATCTGCCTTTTTAATTAATTTAATATCAATTCCATCATAAGTTATTGAACCTTTTTGAATATCATAAAAACGGTTGATCAAATTCGTAATAGTTGTTTTACCAGCTCCTGTAGCTCCAACAAAAGCAAGCTTTTCACCAGGTTTAGCAAATAAATTCATATCATACAAAATTGTTTTATTTTCATTATATCCAAATGTAACATCATGAAAACGAACATCACCAGCTAAACGGACATATTCGATTGAACCGTCTGGTCGCTTATGCTCCCAAGCCCAAAGTCCAGTACGTTCTTTAACTGGAGATAATGTACCATCAGCATTTTCTTTAGCATTAACTAAAGAAACATGACCAAGATCATCTTCAACCTCTTCATCCATTAATGCAAAGATTCTTTCTGCACCTGCCAATGCCATCAACACCATATTTATTTGTTGAGAAATTTGTCCAATTGGCTGATTAAAAGAGCGGTTTAATTGTAGAAAGGCAGCTAATGTCCCTACCGTTAAATCCATATAGCCATTAATCGCAAGAACACCACCTACAACCGCAACTAACACATAACTTACGTATCCTAAGTTTCCAATTAACGGCATTAAAATATTAGCATATTTATTTGCTTGATATGCACTTTCAAATAATTCTTCATTGACTTTATCAAAATCAAATTTAGCTTCTTCTTCATGAGTGAAGACTTTAACAACTTTTTGTCCTTCCATCATTTCTTCAATAAAACCATTAACTTTACCTAAATTAGTTTGTTGAGCAAAGAAATACCGCCCACTACGATTAGTTACATGTTTAGAAACTAATAACATTACACAAACCATCAAAACACTAATTATCGTCATTGGAATAGACATTACAATCATTGAAACAAGAACACAAACGATCGTTGTTGCTGAAACAATAACCTGAGGTACACTTTGCGAAATCATCTGTCTTAAAGTATCAGTATCATTAGTATAGATTGACATGATATCCCCATGGTTATGAGTATCAAAATAACGAATCGGTAATTTTTCCATATGTTCAAACATCGTATCACGAATTTCTTTTAACGATCCCTGAGTCACTTTAATTAAGAGCTTATTATAACTAAAAGTAGCAATTACTCCTACTGCATAAATTGTAATCATTTTCAAAATCGCATTCGTCAACGGTCCAAAATCAGGATTTGCCATATTAATATATGGTGTAATATAATCATCGATTAAGCTTTTGATAAAGATTGTTCCCATAACACTAGCAATACTACTAACAATGATTAATAACAATATTGCAAAGCAGGTCTTTTTATGTCTTTTAACAACAAATTTAAACAATCTTTTCATTGTTTTTCCCCGACTATTACTCACTTAAAGTTCCTCCCTTCTTTTGTGTTTCATAAATCTCTTTATAAATTGCACTAGACTCCAATAGTTCATCATTAGTACCCATTGCACTGATCTGACCATCATCTAAAACAATGATTAAATCAGCATCTTCAACTGAACTAATTCTTTGAGCAATAATTAATTTTGTTGTTCCAGGGATAACTTTTTTAAACGCACTACGAATCAATGCATCTGTTTTAGTATCAACTGCACTAGTTGAATCATCTAAAATTAAAATTTTGGGTTTCTTTAGCAATGCACGAGCAATACACAATCTTTGCTTTTGCCCTCCAGAAACATTAGTTCCGCCTTGTTCTATATAGGTATCATATTTATCTGGGAAACGTTGAATAAACTCATCTGCCTGAGCTAATTTACAAGCCTCCACAATTTCTTCATCACTAGCTTCTTTATTACCCCAGCGTAAGTTTTCTTTAATTGTTCCAGAAAACAAAACATTTTTTTGTAATACCATTGCAACTTCATTTCGCAATGTTTCCAAATCGTATTTTCTAACATCTTTACCGCCAACTAAAACTTCTCCTTTAGTTACATCATATAACCGTGGAATAAGCTGAACAAAAGTTGATTTAGCACTACCGGTTCCACCAATAATCCCGATTGTTTGTCCAGATTTAATATGAACATTGATATCACGTAAATTAATTTCTTCTTGATCATCAAAATATGAGAAATTAACATTATTAAAATCAATTGAACCATCTTTAATTTCATAATCAGGCTCAGCAGGATTATGCAGCGTTGATTTTTCATTGATTACTTCACTAATACGTTGGGCTGAAGCAATTGACATAACTACCATGACAAATACCATTGAAAACATCATTAAACTCATTAAAATCATCATTACATAGGTAAATAAACTAGTTAATTCTCCAGTAGTAAGATTTCCCCCGACAATTAAGTGTGCTCCAAACCAAGAAATTCCAATAATACATCCATATACAGTTAACTGCATTAGCGGCATATTAAAAACTAAATAGTTTTCTGCCTTTACAAATAGTTTATAAATCAAAGTTGATGTCTTTTTAAATTTCTCGTCTTCATGTTCTTCACGAACATAAGCTTTAACAACCCGAATTCCATTAACATTTTCTTGAACTGAAGCGTTTAAATCATCATATGTGTTGAATACTCTTTTAAAATACGGATGAGCTCTAGTCATAAAGAAAACTAAAAGAACTCCTAAAAAGATAATTGCCACTAAAAAAACCATAGCAATCTGAGCATTGATCGTAAAAGCCATGATCATGGCACTAACCATCATCAATGGGGCACGGATACAAGCTCTTATTAACATTTGAAAAGCATTTTGGACATTAGTAACATCCGTCATCATTCTTGTAACCAATCCAGCAGTTGAATATTTATCAATATTAGCAAAAGAAAAATCTTGAATATTGTAATACATTGCCTTTCTTAGATTTTTAGCAAAACCTGTTGAGGCCTTAGCTGCATATTTACCAGCCAAACCTCCTGCCGCTAAAGAAATAAAGGAAGCGAGCAATGTAATGATTCCTAATTTAACAACCATATTCATATCTCTAACTTCTATTCCCTTATCAATGATCATCGCCATTAAAAGTGGAATTACAACTTCCAAAATAACTTCAACCACAACAAGTACAGGTGTTAAGATCGTATCTTTTTTATACTCTTTTATTTGGGCTAAAAGTGTTTTTAACATTTATATACCTCCCTAAAAATTAAATAGCGTGCTATGAATAACAGTAAAATAAATATTAAGAATTACTTCTTAATATCTTAATCAAATAACTTTGTAAATTGTCTATTTCTTCTTTTGATAATGATTCAACTAATTTTTCATCAGACTGTTGGAAAACAATCCGTAGCTGTTTATCCAGTTCTAAGGCCTTTTCAGTTACTTCAATATTTTTAGCACGAGCATCATGACGACACGGTACCCGGGTAATTAATCCCTTTACTTCTAAACGATTCAAAATTCCAGTAACTGTAGGATTAGAAATATCTAATTCTTTTTCAATATCTTTTTGATTCACACTAATTCCTTTGTCGTGAGATTTAAACAAATAAATTAATGTAAATGTCTGTGAAGCAGTTAATCCAAATTTACTAAATTGTTTATTTAAATGCTGTTCATGTAAATAAAAAACTTGTTTGATTAAAAATCCAATTTTTTTATTTGGCATTTTACCACCTCCAAAATAAATAGCACGCTATATATTATATGCAAATATTAGCAAATGTCAACTATCTTTCAATAATTATTTATCATCTTTATAAGAGCTGATAAACGATAAAAAGCTAAGAATCATCTTAGCTTTCTTCATCCTCTTTTCCCCATTGTTCAATCCATAATTTAGATGAACGAGACATTTCTTCAATAAATGGATCAGTCCATTTGCGATTATAAATATCATCGACAAAACTTCGTCCCCCACTGCTGCGATTAGCTAAAACTGCTCGATCATCAAACATTTTTACTAACTTTTCATCATCAAATTTTTCATAACGATCAACACTAACAACATATTTAGAATCAAAACGAGCAGGCTTAGTTCGATGTTGCTGCTGTTCTGTCGGATAACCCATTACAAGCATCCCCACTGGAGCTGTATATTGAGGTAAATTTAATAATTCACGATGTACTTCATACTGCTCAATGATATCACCGATAAAACAACTTCCTATTCCTAAACTTTCAGCTGCAACAACGGCATTTTGAGCTGCAATCAAAGTATCACTAAATGCTAATAAAAAATCACCATATGATGGCGAACGCATCTGTTCTTCACCATGATAATATTTAAATGCATCATACCATTTTTGATAATCAGCAACAAAGATTAAAACTAGGGGTGCTTTTGCAATAAACGGCTGATTATCACACGTCTTCGCTAATTTTTCTTTAATAGCCTGATCTTGTATATCAATAATCGAATATAATGTCATATTCCCTGCAGTCGGAGCCTGAATGGCTGCATTAAAAATTAATTGTTTTTCTTTAGCCTCAATTGGTTTATCTTGATATACACGAACCGATTTACGCTCAAATAACTGCTTAATTGTATTATTCATAATTTTCCTCCTGAAATCCCTATTGTCTATATTATACACAAAAGAAAAGTAGATACCTAGTATCTACTTGTTATTTTCTTTATATTCTAAATATTCATCATATGTTGATAAACGATCTAAAATACCATTTTCATTAAATTCAATAATTCGATCAGCAATTGTTTGAACAAACTGATGGTCATGGCTGGTAAATAAAATATTCTCCTTAAAATTAATAAGTCCTTGGTTTAGGGCTTGAATTGATTCCAAATCAAGGTGATTAGTTGGTTCATCTAAAACTAAAACATTAGCTTCGGCCATCATCATCTTAGCCAGCATACAACGAACCTTTTCGCCTCCTGATAATACCGAAGCTTTTTTTAGCGCTTCTTCACCAGAAAACAACATTCTTCCTAGCCAGCCCCGAAGATCTTGCTCATATTCATCTTTAACCGAGAATTGACGCAACCAGTCTACTAAAGTTAAATCACAGTTATTAAAAAACTCGGAATTATCTTTAGGAAAATATGATTGTGACGTCGTTACTCCCCATTGGAAAGTTCCTTCATCCGGTTCAATTTCACCCATAATGATTTTAAAGAATGTCTCTGTTGCTTTAACATCGCCGACGAAAGCTACTTTTTCTTTAGGATTAATTGAGAAACTAACATTATTTAATAATTTAATACCATCAACTGTTTTTGATAATCCTTCTACTTTTAAAACAATATTTCCAACTTCTCGACCTGGTTTAAAAGCGATAAACGGATAACGACGAAGAGAAGGCTTAATATCAACCATTTCTAAGTTATCTAATAATTTTTTTCTTGAAGTTGCCTGCTTAGCTTTAGAAGCATTAGCACTGAACCGCGCAATGAATTCTTCCAATTCTTTTTTCTTAGCCTCTGCCTTTTTATTTACTTCTTTAGCTTGTTGTAATTGTAATTGGCTATATTCATACCAAAAATCGTAATTACCAACATATAATTGAATTCGCGAGTAATCAATATCAGCAATATGTGTACAAACTTTGTTTAAGAAATAACGGTCATGGCTGACAACAATAACAGTATTTTTAAAATTCAATAAGAAGTTTTCTAACCAGCGAATACTGTCTAGATCAAGGTGGTTAGTTGGTTCATCTAATAATAAAACATCAGGATTCCCAAATAATGCCTGAGCAAGCAAAACTTTTACTTTCTGGTTTCCATCTAATTCTTTCATTTTTAAATTATGTAACTCTTCACCAATCCCTAAACCATTAAGCATGATTTCTGCATCTACTTCGGCATTCCATCCATCCATTTCTGCGAATTCACCTTCAAGTTCAGCTAACTTGATTCCGTCTTCATCATTGAAATCAGGTTTAGAATATAATACTTCTTTTTCTTGCATAATTTCATAAAGACGTTTATTACCCATGATAACAGTTTCTACAACACCATTTTCATCATAAGCAAAATGATCTTGCTTCAAGACCGATAAACGTTTATGTGGTTCTAAAATTACTTCACCTTTATTAGGCTCAATTTCTCCAGCTAAAATTTTTAAAAAAGTACTTTTACCAGCTCCATTAGCACCGATGATTCCATAACAATTACCATCAGTGAATTTAACACTTACATTTTCAAACAAGGCACGATCACCATATTGTAAAGATACATTTTGTGTAGATATCATTAATTAAACTCCTTTTTACTAAGTCACATTATTATGTCATAAAGCAATGATTAAATCAATATAATTTATCATAAGATTGTTCAAATCAAGCTAATTATAACAATATTAGTATCTATCTTCATCATTATTTATTTTCCATAACAAAAAATAATTTAAATCTCCCATCTAAAATCAATATCAATATTTTAATGATGTAAAAAAAGCCGAGCTAATAAAATCCTTTGCCCAACTGAATTTATTACAACGAAGATCGAACAAATAATAGGATAGAAGAATAAATTCAGTGATCTATTGTCCCTCCCATTGAACCGTATGTACGGGTCTCGTATACGGCTCTACATTTATATCGCTATCACAAACTCTTAAGATAGTAATCGAGGGGATTGACTAAACCTAGTTTGTCTCTTTTCTTTATACCTAAAACTTTTGATGATATTGTAAAATTTACGACATTCATCGCACTTCTTCTATACCATCCTAATCTTGTATTCACACATTTATATATTTCTTCTTCACTAAACCCGCATCGACATGCCTTGTTTAGCTTCATTAAATTTCTATTCGTAACCTCGAAGATTTTGTTACACTACTTCTTTCACCCATAACATCGCTGTTAATGACTTGCGGTTCACTATACTTGGCGGTAAATACCCGTGGTTGGACTTTCACCAACTAGATGTATGCCATGCGCGGCACACTTAAAAAAACAATACAATGAAGTAACTCATTGTATTGTTTTAATTTACTTTTTATTGCATTTACCATTTCTAAATGCTGGATTATAGGCATAGTAATTATCACTGTTTAAATGCCCTTTAACGATCTCCAACGCTTCAGCAAATCTTTGATAATGAATAATTTCACGTTCTCTTAAGAAACGAATCGGTTTTTTTATTTCCTCGTCATCAACAAGAGCTAAAATGTTATCATAAGTTGTACGTGCTTTTTGCTCTGCCGCCATGTCCTCCGTTAAATCAGTAATTGGATCGCCTTTAGATTGGAAATAGGCCGCTGTAAAAGGTACATTACTTGCACCTTGTGGATAAATTCCCAAAGTATGATCAACAAAATATTTATCATAACCTTGTGCTTTTATTTGATCAATTGTTAAATCTGTAGTTAATTGATATAAAATGGCACTGATCATTTCAACATGGGCTAATTCTTCAGTACCAATATCTGTCAATAACGCTTGAATTTCTGGATATGGCATTGTATAGCGTTGAGATAAATATCTAAGTGCCGCTCCAAGCTCTCCATCAGGTCCGCCTAATTGGTCAATAATAACTGCCGCTGCTTTTGCATTCGGTTTAGTAATGTTTATAGGGTATTGCAAACGTTTTTCGTACAACCACATTTATGATCACCTACCCATGGCCAAGGTGCAGATAAGTAATCGTTTTGGTAAGCTCCAACTTCTCGATTTACTAAAGCATGACCTTGTTTTTGATATTCTTTTTTTGCTGCTTTTAAACGTGTTGCTGCCTCATTAAAATAATTCATCGCTTCTTTATCACAGGGATGAGTATCAATAAATAATGCAGAATCTTGCACTGCAAAATCCAACATCATGATTTGCATTAATAGATCATCATTTTTCATCGGCATAACTCACCCCATGGCAAATCTAACTCTTCAAAGATAGTTCCAGAGTGAAAAGCTTTAACAATTGGATATATCTTTCTAAATTCTTGGCATTTTATTGATGAAATACCTAACTCTAATTTATTCATTAAATTCCTCCTTCTACTCTAAATTATGAATATTGAAATAATTCGTATAGGTTAACATCACAAAAAACTTATTTATAATATTTATTAATTTTTTATTTACAAGATTTTACAATTATGTTATTATTAATTGGCAGTTGGAAATAGAGGTATAGTTCAATGGTAGAATACCGGTCTCCAAAACCGTTGATGTGGGTTCGACTCCTACTACCTCTGCCAGTAAACAAATAAGTGGCTAATTAAGCCACTTTTTTATTTATTAAAAAGAATTATCTGGAAATTTTATCATCACTTTTTCAATCAATAACTTTATCAACAACTGTTTGAAGTAATGAATCATTTTAAGATAAATAGTACTTTAGAATCTCATCGATTTTGGTATCTTCTTTTTTTACTATTAATAATATTTGTTTATTTTTAATTGCTACAAATGTATTATCAAAATAATAGCATTTATCAGCATACTCAGTTTGAATATACTTAAATTTTTTTATCGCTTGTAAATAATTTAAATATTTTACATCATTAGTAGACCATTCCCCTGTCGTTTCAACAATTGCATCAATTTCTGTTTCATCAGGAATCCTGCTATCTCGCTCCACGCCACAAACTATTTCTTCAAATACCTTATTTGCAATATAATTATTTAAACATTCATATTTACTTTCTAAAAAAATCAATTGCTCTCCTTCATAAGAAGTATTAACATAATTACTAACTAAAATCGACCGCGTTGAAGTGCTCTCAACGTTTATTCCCTTTTGTAAAGGCTGAATAGTTTTAATATTAATATCAAAATCAATATTTTGCATTGCAATCACAAATACTACAACTAATACCATTGCAACAGCAGTCTTCCCTCGTCTAAGTGTACTATTAATTTCATGGTAAGCTTTCTTATTGATATAATAATTATATATTTCAAAACCACCAATTACTATTATCAGGCCGATCAAAACAAACGGGTTATATACTACAATATCAATTATCACTAAAGTTAAGATAAATAATAGAATCAGCCCAATTAACTTTTCAATTATAAAACATAGTTTTATCCATTTTTTTAACGATTTTTTATTTTCTTGTTGGCGATTGATACTTAGCTTCATCAAGAATAGTGCAATACCATCGATAACAAACATTAAAGCTATAAAGATATATAAATAATGACCGAAAAACAGCTTTGTATTAAGAAAGAAACTGCCAAGAGTATATCGAATTACCAATAAATTCATTTTCCATATACTTGAGTTTATAATCAATAATATTAATGCACATCCAATTATTAAAAAAACATGGAAATATTTATATATGTTGCCTAATGCCATTAGCCTTGCTGCTTCATCTGTATGTAGATTCGCTGCATTAATATCTTCATTATAAAAGAATGAAATTTCTCTATAATTGTCAACAAAGCGATAGCCTTCTAAAGTGATCATTTCAAGATAATCAGGTGTTAAAAGATTATAATCCATTTGATATTTAACTTTTCTGGGCGACCGCCGTTCAAATTTAAAAAAAGTTGTTCCCACTTTCACTAAATACCAGCCATCTTGTGCCATTTTTTCTAAATAGGTAATACATTCATCTTCATAAAGTAACAAATCATTGAGCAATCTATATTTAACCTTCACTATGTTCTCCCACTTTCCATAATTTAAAATAAAATTTCCCCATGTAATTTTTATTAAAAAAAGCCATTAAATAAATTAACAATTGCCAATATCAATACGCAAATCAACTACCGCTAAATCTTCGGTATAAAAATTGTGATACATTTATAAATATCTATAAACATATACCAGTTATCAAATCTTTATATTCATCACTATGCAGGTGATAATCAACTTGATATTTTAAATTCTGAGATTTTTCCCTTACAAAAATAAAATTTAATAGTTCTTAAAATCCAGCCATTTCTTGCCTAATAAATTTAATTGACTTAGATATTCCTCCTCATCTATAAACAGCATATCATATCTTTTTATTTTAATTTTTATCTTGATTTACCTCATTCAAAGCTTTTATCTGCATTTCCAGTTTCCGCTTTTCCTCTTGCAGTTTATATTTACCTATTTTTGTAATCTGGTAAATTTTTTTTCGATCAATCTCACTTACTAATTCAATATAACCATCATTTTGAAACCGCGATAAGAGAGTATATAAAGTTCCTGCTCCTACCCTTATCTCATCATTTGTAATTCGCATAATTTCATTCATAATTTCATAGCCGTGTCGAGGAACATTCAATACTACTAAAATATAGAACATTTGAGGCGTGAGTGTCTCAAACTCTTTTCTTGCCATTTTTACCACCCTTATATCGATTATCGATACTCTTCTTACTTTTATTATACACTAACTATGTTGATAATCAATATAGTTAACTAAAAAAAGAATCCCAAAGGATTCTTATTCATCACAATACAAATGCATTGGATATGATAGATATTCTAATTCATCTAATTTTTCAACTGTCATATATCCTGGTGGCGCTAATAAAATAGATGGGATACGATTAACTACGGTTGCACATGTATGTTCAACTGTCGCAGGTTTTTGAACATAGAAACTTACATCAGGTTCACCTTTAATTTTCCAGTCGCACATATCACCATCATCAGGTCCATAGACTTTACCAATACATTGAGTTTCAATGATTGGTCCTTGGAAAGTTTCTGTTGTAACTACCGCAGACATTCCGATACAATTTCCTTTCGGAATTGTTTCACCCAATGTTTCTGAATATAAATCAGTATCATAAAAATATGGTACACATTTTTGTGTTTGCGATTTGATTGTCCATCCCATTTTATTGCACAACGCTTCATTTGAATTCCATACATAAGCTGGTTCTAATGTCTCAGGATGAGCAAGTTCTTTTTCAAATTGTTCAGGACTAAATCCAGCTCCATGAGCTTTAGCAAGTGCTAAACCATAATCTTCAACATTATAAGAAACTGCACCCTCAATTTTATCAATACGTTGACATCCAGCAGCAACTGTTCCAATCATATTGATCCAGTATATATCCTGCATTCCTGAACCAACGATTGTGCACCCTGTTTCTTTAGCTAATTCATCTAATTTATTAGTAAGTTTTGATGAAGTAGTCCATGGATAAATTGCCTCTTCACATGTTGTTACAACATTTATTCCACGGCGAACACATTTTTCAAAATGAGGATAGCAATCTTCCATAAAACTAAATAATGTGACTACTGCAATATCTGGATCACATTCATCTAACACAGCATCTGCATCATCACTGATCGTTACCCCTAGATTAAATCCTAATTCTGCAAATTCACCAATATCCTTGCCTACAACATCAGGATTTACATCGATAGCACCAACAATATCAGCACCTTTTTCATATAGATAACGGATTATATATTTTGCCATTTTTCCGCATCCATACTGTACAACTCTAATTTTTTCTTTATTCATCTTGATTACCTCCATATACTCTAAGTATAAACTTTATTGTTACCATAAGGTCAAGAATTTGTGAAATAATTATCAAATTTTTATTGGAACTTGTAACCTTAAATACATATTTCTTTGTTTATCGTTAAATATCAAAATATCATTCAAACTTTCGCATAGATAATCCCCGACTATTGTATAATTTTTAGATTCAATTTCATCAAAAAGACGATGTGCATATTCCTTTTCTTTAGTAAAATCATCACAATAAATACATAGATACATATTAGCTGGAATTGTTTCTTTTTTTAACGGAATTTCTTTTTTATCATCAATAAAAACAAAAATTTCAGTTGCACAAAATTTTCTTTTCAAAACATATTCCTTACGCAAAATAGTTCCTGGATTAAAAAAGATTGTTGGAGGTAAAGCTTGTTTAATGAGATCATCTTTAAATTCCCTTAATAATTCTTCATAAACATCTAGATCATAATCATAAAAATTTACTTTTTCATCAACATAGAGCATCGTTCTTTTATTTATAAATTCTAATGTGATCATTCCAACTTTTGGGGCAGCTTTAAAAAGTTCAAATGAATCAATTGTTTTTTGAATTGCTGCTTTTTGCTCATTTAATTGAATAATTTGATTGTTAATCTGTAGCTTACTTTCTTCTAGTTTTTCCTGTAATAATTCTAAATTTTTTGAATCAAAAATTTCTTTGATTTCTTTTAAAGTCATTCCCAAATTCTTTAAATACTGAATTATGTCAAGTCGTGCAGACTGACCAATATCATAGAGTCGATATCCGTTATGTTCATCTACATAAGCTGGTTTAAATAAACCCATTTTGTCATATAATCTTAGGGTTTGTTCAGTTACGTTATTTAATTTTGCCATTTTCCCTATTGTATAACGTTTCATTTAAATCACCCATAAACATTATACCAAGAATAAGGTTTTTTGGTAATTGAGATGATAATATTTCGTTTACAAATTTCTATTCCATGATAGAATAGAAGAAGGTTTAAGGAGACGTATATGTTAATAAGTGCAAATAATTTATCAAAAACGAATGGTATTAAAAATATTGTTGATAATGTTACTTTTTCAATTGAAGAAACCGATAAAGTTGCTTTGATTGGAGTTAATGGTACGGGGAAAAGTACCTTGTTGAAAGTCATTGCTGGAAATGAAAATTATCAGGGAGATATTATTAGAAAAAAAGATATGACAATCTCATACTTACCACAAAACCCTGATTTTGATCCTAATAACAGCGTTATTAAACAAGTTTATAAATTAATTGATGCCAGCGAAGTTAATGAATATGAAATCAAAGCAATTTTAAATAAGTTTGGAATTACTAATTATGAACAGTTAATTAAAGAATTATCAGGTGGTCAGCAAAAGCGTATTGCCCTTGCAATCACCTTGCTAAAACCATGTGATCTCTTAATTCTCGATGAACCAACTAATCATCTAGATAACGAAATGATTGAATATTTAGAAAAATATTTAATTAAGTTCAACAAAGCCATTCTAATGGTTACCCATGATCGTTATTTTCTTGAACGAGTTACCAATAAGATCATGGAAATTGATCGTAGCAAAATTTATGAATACACTGCTAACTATTCAAAATTCCTTGATTTAAAAGCACAACGCGAAGAAGCTGATCTAGCTTCCCAAAGAAAAAGAAAATTATTCTTAAAAAAAGAATTAGAGTGGGTTAGAGCTGGAGTTCAGGCTAGAACTACTAAAAGCAAAGAGAGACTTCAACGATTTGAACAGCTCAACAATATTTCTGATATTCAAACTATTAATCAAGTAGAATTAATCAATACTGCTTCTAGACTTGGTAAAAAGACAATTGAGTTGAAAGATTTGAGTATGTGCTACGATGATCATACCTTGTTTAACAACTTTTCTTACTTATTTAAACGAACAGATCGAATTGGAATCCTCGGAATAAATGGTTGTGGTAAAAGCACCCTTCTAAAGATTATCGCTAAAGAGTTAGAACCAAGCAGTGGATCAGTTACTCATGGAGATACAATTAAAATCGGATATTTTAAACAGATGAATGATGGTCTTGATGAAAATATGCGCGTGATTGACTATATCAAACAAACAAGTAATGATTTAAAAACCCTTGAAGGCAGCTTTACTGCTAAACAAATGTGTGAACGTTTCCTTTTTGATTCAAGTTTACAACATACTTATATTGCTCGTTTATCAGGTGGAGAAAAACGTCGTCTATATTTGTTGAATATTTTGATGCAAGCTCCCAATGTACTATTGTTTGATGAGCCAACTAACGATTTAGATATTTCCACTTTAGCTATTCTTGAAGATTATCTTGATAGTTTTAATGGCATAGTCATTACCGTATCTCATGATCGTTATTTTCTTGATCGTATTTGTGATGGCTTATTCGTTTTTAAGAATCAACAAATCACTTATTGTAATGGTGGCTATAGCAGTTATATCGATATTTCTGAACAACAAAATAAGAATAAAAGCGACGGAGCTTTAAAATATAAAGAACAGAAAAAACTTCAAAGTGCTATTCGCTTAAGTTTTAAAGAAAAACAAGAACTTGAAAATATGGAAAAGGTTATTCTTGAGTTTGAACAACAAATCAAAATTATTAATGAACAAATGAATGAGTATCAAAGTAATTATAATAAATTGTCAGAATTATCAAATCAGCGTGACTATTTAAATGAACAACTTGAGATTAAAAATGAACGCTGGTTAGAGCTATTAGAAAAACAAGAACAAAGTCAAAAATAAAATAGCGCCTTATGCGCTATTTTATTTATATTGATTTAAAAAATTATGATAACATCAAAGACCGCTCTAACATAAAAAATTGAACGCTCATGATCAGCTTTAGCAACTTTGCATAAAGTTGCATTATAACCATACTCTTTTTATTTTTGATATAATTCTACTGATTGTTCAAAAGGAACAACATGATCCTTAGAACCATGCAGAATAAGAATTGGTAGCAAATTCATTTTCGCTTCAAGATAAGATACCGGTGATGCTTCACGATAGAGAACTTCATCATCCTCGCACCAGCACCCCAACAAATCATAAATATTTGTCATTTCTTTTTCATTATATTTACTAAAACCTTGATTGAAAGTTAAAAAGTTAGTCACACCATATAAATCGATCATTCCCTCAACATCTTGGGGATATTCTAGAAAAGTTTGATAACTATAATTTTTAACTTTTATAATTAAACTTTCTTGATCTCTAGTACTTCTAAATGTAAATCGTATTCATCTAAATACAGCCCACGATCTTCAAACTCAGCCTCACCAGTTTGATTATCATATGGATCTTGACGAATAAATTGTTTCGGTGGATAAAGATCGTATTGATATTCACTATTTGCAGGCATTCTAAACGGATCAAGGTGTCCAAAATAATACTGCCATCGTTCCTGATCACCATTACGATAAGCAGAACCTCCAAAAGAACAATCAGCATATAACCAGCCATATGGAGCAATATAAAATCTTGCCCAATCATGATTACCGATATCCTGTGGAGTTACATATAAACCTGCTTGCCAACGGGCAGGAATCCCCACGCAACGACATAAAGTAATAAATAATAGTGCTTGAACACCACAATCACCTTTTCCACCTAAAGCAGCATACTCAGGAATATTGGGAATTGTGTAATAATTCCGAACAAATGAATAGGTTATGTGAGTTGTAATATACTCATATATTAATTTAGCTTTAATTAAATTATTTGTCTCGTCTTTAACTATTTCTTTTGCCAAAGACTTTAAATAAGGGGTAAAAACAATATGCGGTGCTTGTTCATGTAAATAAAAATTAGGTTGACTTTCTAAAACATCTTCGGGTTTAAGTTCTACATATTTCATCTCATTATCATATTCATACTCCACATAAAAATCTTTAACCTGATCAATATTTTCTTCAAAATAGACAGTTCGCTGTGGATGACTTCCGTCATTTAAATATTTGTATTGCGGCATTGTCGCAATTAATTTAAAATTCTTAACTTGACAATCTTCTAATGGCAAAGGAAGATGAATTTTAATTTTTTTATTTGAATCTGATGCCTTGATCTTAATTCCCGTCTTTAAACGAAAATGATATGTTAATTGTCCCTTTGTTTTAATTTCATGTATTGCATTATTAAGCAGTGCAAAATTTGCTTCACGACTTTCAACTTTGCTTTTATCAAACAAACGTGCAGCATAATCATTTCTAGTCTTTAAAATGTTATCAAAAAAATCAGCTCTAAAGTATGGTTGTCCTTCTACAAAAATCCATTCTACCGCATTTTCATCTTGTAATTTTTCTAGTTCCTCATCACTAAAATCATTAAAATTATTATGACAAATTTTTAAAGCTTCTTCATATGATAACGGATATTCTTTAGGTATTCTACGAATAATTTCTTTTTCATGAAGCAGTCGTTTTTTTAAAGCTATTGGAATATCATTAGCTAATTTTGCATCAATTATTCTTTTCATTCTTGTAAAACTACCATGCCATTTTAATTTTAATAATTCCTCTGGCAACGGAATTTGTAAATACTGTAAGTCATCAAAATTATAATTTCCCATTATTCTTTCCTTTCTTTACATATACCAGGTGATAATATCATCAGAACGCTCATAGCCTAATTTTTCATGTAGTCGCATTGATGGATAATTATCTACTTCTACTTGTAAATAAATAATTTCGTTTTCAGCAATTAGTTTTTGCATTAAATACTGTTCTAGAGCCTGAGCTATTCCAAGACGTCGATATTCTTTAATTACTTCAACAAAACCAATTGTTCCCTCTATATGACGCCCAGCAAATCCAACAATCTGCTTTTCAATAAACGCACCCACAAATACATTAGCATCAATTCGTTCAAGCAAATATGCTTCTTCAATCGGAGTAGAATAATTTTCTTTAATAAATTCAAAATATTCCCTCCCAATTTCTTTAATTTCAACGATTGGGTTATTAATTATTCTAACATATTTTTTTAAATAGCCATACTGGTAAGCTACAATTTCTTTATTTAATCTCCATTTTTGATTAATTATATTAAAATATTTATCATTGTGAATTGCTAGCATTGAGCACTTATCTATTTGTTTAAGTAATTGTTCAGCAATTTTTTCATCTTTGAATGCAAGCATATAGATATCCTCAAATTTAAGCATTATTCCTGCCTGATTATAATATTTTATCTTAGCACCATGTTCAAGAGCATATATTAAATCTAAATTATTAAGATAATCTTGTTTAAGAAATTTTAATATCTCATTTTTCATCATTCCTACTCCTATTAAAAAAACAGGCACTGCCTGTTTTTAGAATTTTAAGAATCGTCTAATTGAAACAAAGCTTCCAACCAAACCAACGCCAGCCCCTACAGCAGCAATAACTAGTGAGAAATCGCGGATAAATGGCATTGGTGGTTTTAGTGCTAACATTGCTGACATTAATGCACCATTAGCGTAATCATATACCATTCCATAACCATAAACTAAAACAATAATCGGGATAATTGATCCAATTAGACCAATCAACATTCCTTCAAGCATAAAAGGAATACGGATATACCAGTTACTAGCACCGACCATACGCATAATACTGATTTCAGTTTGACGCGCTGTGATCGTGATTTTAATTGTATTAGCGATCATAAATAATGCAATAATGGCAAGTCCGACAATAAAAATCGATCCTCCAGTTTGAATAGTTTTCAAAGTTTTTACCATATCTTGTGTTGATTGTCCACCATAACTTGTTTTATTGACATTTGGTATTTCTTGAATCTTTTCAGCGATTTTAGCAATATTTGCTGCATCATCAACTTCTACTTCATAAGCCCCACCTAATGGGTTATCTGCTCGGTATGATTCAAATAAAGCAGCACCTTCATCACCTTGAGTTTCAATTAATTTATCTAATTCTTGATCTTTAGTATAATAAGTAATCTTTTTTACTCCAGAAATAGCTTCTATTTGTGGCCCAACTGCTTGTTCAGCAGCTTCGTCTATATATCTATCTAATTTTACATAAATACTAACTCCCTCTTCAATGTTCGAACTAATATCTTGAACATTTAAAGCTAAAACACCAATTACACCAATTAAAACGAGCGTAATCGTAACAGCGAAAATTGATGAAAATGACATTACACCATTACGCCATATATTTTGAACTGCCGTTTTAAAATGTTTAGGCAGATTTTTCACACAACTAATCAACTCGTTCATTAAATATCGTAACCTCCTAAACTAGTGTCCGCATTAACACATCCATTTTCAATCAAAATAGTTCTCTTTTTATGTTCTTGAACAATTTTACTGTCATGAGTAACTACTAGAATAGTAGTATTCTGTTGTTCATTAATTCTCTCTAAAAGATTAATAATTTCTTCAGATGTTTCTGGATCTAAGTTTCCTGTTGGCTCATCAGCAATTAGCACTTTTGGTTTGTTGACAATTGCACGAGCAATTGCTACACGCTGCTGTTGACCACCTGAAAGTTCATGTGGAAAAGCATTGACTTTATCCTCAAGTCCTACTAACTCTAAAGTGGCTCTAACGCGACGACGGATTTCTACACGTGGAGTATCAATTACTTCTAACGCAAACGCAACATTTTCGAAAACTGTCTTTTTTGGTAGAAGTCTAAAATTTTGAAATACAACCCCAATATTACGACGAAAATAAGGAACTTTTCGATTTTTAATTTTTGATACATCGCGCCCTACAACCTCTACTTTCCCTGAAGTTGCTTTTTCTTCGCGATATAAAAGCTTTATAAATGTTGATTTACCAGCACCAGTAGTACCAATAACATAAACAAATTCACCTGGTTCAATCGTAAGATTCATATCATTTAAAGCTCTTACACCAGTTTTATAGATTTTCGTTACATTTGTAAGTTTTATCATATTTATTGCCGTATTCGACTAACCCCTTTCTATTATTATATTTATATATATTCAATTTTATTATATTCAATTTTCCTAGAGTCCGATTTTACTCCACGCATATTATAGCATACTTTATCGAATAAAGGCACAAATACTATTATTATATCGCAATTTTATGATACAATAAATTAAAGAGGTGACAGTATGAAAAAAGTGTGCCCGGTTTGTCAAACCACGCTTAAAACTAACTGCTTTATTAAGGATAATGGCATTTCTACACTTAGCTATTTAGAACTTATTATTAAAGATGATGATTTCAAAAAAACTAATTATGAATTGAAAAGCTGCTATTGTCCTAACTGCGGTCATGTTGAATTTTTTGTTGATTTAAATAATCCTGAAAAAAATAAAAATGATTGATCACAAAAAGTACAACAAAAAAAAGAAATCTTATGATTTCTTTTTTTATAAATCAATTGGTGGCAACGTGAAACCACGCCCCCTTACACTATGAGTAGCATTACTAATAATAAATGCAGTTGGATCAATCGCTAAAATCATGTCATTTAATAAATGCAGCTCACGTTTCGACACAACAGCCATTACCGCATATTGATTTTTCTGATGATATCCAGTTGTAACATTTAATAATGTACAGCCACGATTAATATCCTCAAAAACAATTTTTCGGATTTCCTGCCATTTAGGAGAAATAACAGTTACTTGTACTTTAGTTTCCCCCAACATCATAACTTGATCCATCACAATCGTTGTAATAATCACTACTGTAATTCCATATAAAACCTGTTCAATTGTAATTGGACAAAAAATCACCTGAAAAAGCAAAATTGCACAGTCAAATATATTAATCAGCCAGGCAACTGAAAAGCCGGTTTTTTTATTAACAATCAATGGAGGAATGTCCATTCCCCCGGTACTGGCTCCAACTCTTAAAACTAGTCCTAACCCTAAGCCAATACATAATCCGGCATATAGAGTTGATAATAAAGCATCACTAGTAATCGTTGATAAAGCAGGTACGCGTTCTAAAATTGCTAAAAAAGTTGGATATAAAAATGTACTTAACAAGGTTCCAGCTGCAAACTTTTTACCAAAGTAAAAATAACCAACAACAAACATTACAATATTTATTGCATACACAGTATAGGAAATATTTATTCCTGTCAATGATTTGACAGCAATCCCGATACCTGAAGCACCACCTGTAATCAACCCAACCGGGGTAATAAAAGCACAGATTCCTAACGCTAAAATAAAATTACCGACAATAATAATCAGTGTTTCATAAATATGCTTCTTCACGATGTCGTCCTCCTTACAATGCTGATTTTAAATAGGCATATATAAATCCATCAAGATCCCCATCTAAAACAGCTTTGGGATTATTAGATTCATATCCACTACGATTATCTTTCACTAGCGAATACGGATGAAGTACATATGATCTAATTTGTGAACCCCATGCTATTTCTTTTTGCTCTCCTTTTAATTCTTTTAATTCACTAGCTTGTTTTTCCAGCATCAACTGATATAACTTGCTTTTTAACATTACCATTGCTTGTTCACGGTTTTGAATTTGACTTCGCTGGCTTTGACAGGTTACAACAATATTAGTAGGTAAATGTGTAATTCGAACTGCTGAATCAGTTTTGTTGATGTGTTGACCACCGGCTCCACTAGCTCGATAAGTATCTATTTTCAAGTCAGTACTTTGAATCTCAATTTCAATCTCGTTATTAAATTCGGGCATTACATCAACCGATGCGAACGAAGTATGACGGCGTTTTGCTGAATCAAAAGGTGATAAGCGCACTAAACGATGAACTCCCTTTTCTGCCTTTAAATGTCCATATACATTATCCCCTTTTATTAACATTGTAACCGATTTTATTCCTGCCACATCACCATCTAAATAATCTAAAACCTCGACTTTCCAGCCTTTATTAGCAGCATAACGTTGATACATCCTAAATAACATTTCTGCCCAGTCTTGACTCTCTGTTCCACCTGCTCCAGGATGAATTTCAACGATTGCGTTTAAATCGTCATGTTCACCAGACAATAACATCATTGTCTCAAATTTTGATAATTCTTTTTCAAAAACAGTATAATCACTTTCAAGAATTTCCTTAAATTCTTGATCCTCAGTATTCTTTACAAGCTCATATGTTTCATCTAAACTAGTTAATGTCGTTTCTAATAAATCATATTGATCAGTTGTTTTTTTCATCTTATTTAACTTATCATAAGTCACTTTAGCTTTATTAGCATCATCCCAAAATCCCTCTTGTAGTGTGATTACGGTGAGCCCCTCAATCTCTCGACGATATGCTTCAATATCAATTGATTGATAAAACTCCGTCATTAATAAATGGGCTTTAGTAAGCCCATTTTTAATTTCGTATAATTCCATTACTTAAATGTAAGTTCCATCTTTAGATGAGGGATAGTTTGTTCTACTTCACTACCAGGACGGATTCCCATATGGACAATATTACGAGAAATTGCATCTGCAATACTTGATGTCATTTGTTCAAACATGTAGAAAGCTTCTTCTGTATATTCAGCTAAAGGATCTTTTTGCGCATAAGCTCTTAAATAAATACCATTACGTAATTTAGTCATAGCATCAATATGATTGATCCAAGTATAGTCAATTACTCCTAAAAGAATACTTCTTTCATATTGTAATTTCTTTTCTGGCTCTAACTCTTTATTAAAACGACTAATATACTGATTGAAAACTAAATCCGTTAATGTTTCAATTAATTTTTGTGGATCTTTTTGTAATGCTTCACAGTTACTAGCTTCTACTTCAACTAATAACATATAGTTTTTAGCAACAAAATCAACAACTCCAGCAACATCTACAATATCATCTTTTCCATCATGTTTTGTAAATTGGCGGACAGTCATTTCTATTGCTTGATTAAACATTCCTTTAACGATAGCATCCAAATTTTCTTCAGACATAATATCATCACGCTCTTTATACATGATTTCACGTTGTTGACGCATTACATCATCATACTCAAGAATATGTTTACGAGAATCGAAGTTTTGACCTTCAACACGTTTTTGAGCACCTTCAATTGCTTTAGTAACCATTTTATTTTCAATTGCTTGATCATCTTCTAAATAATCTGTAAATGATTTTAATCTTTCTCCAGCGAAACGTTCCATTAAATCATCTTCAAATGATACATAGAAAACCGAATAACCAGGATCTCCTTGACGACCAGAACGTCCTCGCAACTGATTATCAATACGGCGAGATTCATGGCGTTCTGAACCAATTACTGCTAAACCGCCAATTTCAGCAACACCTTCACCTAATTTAATATCGGTACCGCGACCAGCCATGTTGGTGGCGATCGTTACCGCTCCACGTTGTCCAGCTTTTTCAATAATTTCAGCTTCTTTAGCATGATTTTTAGCGTTCAAAACGTTATGTCTTATTTTACGACGATCTAACATTTTTGATAATACTTCAGATGTTTCAACAGAAACAGTCCCAATCAAAATCGGTTGACCATATGAATTACGAGCTTCTACTTCTTCACATAAAGCTTTGAATTTATTAGCTCTAGTAGAATAAATCTTATCATTGCGATCATCACGAATAACTGGACGGTTAGTTGGAATCTCAATAACACGCATATTATAAATCAATCTAAATTCTTCTTCTTCAGTTTTAGCTGTTCCTGTCATCCCTGCTAATTTATTAAATAATCTAAAGAAATTTTGATAAGTAATTGTTGCTCTAGTTTCTGTTTCTTCTTTAATTGGAACACCTTCTTTAGCTTCGATTGCTTGATGTAATCCATCAGAATAAGCACGACCAGGCATAACACGACCTGTAAATTGGTCAATAATCATAATTTTTGCATTACGAATATCACGAGTACCATCTTCTGTAGCAACCATATATTCAACATCGCGAGTCATTGTATAGTTAGCTTTCAAAGCTTGATTAATATGATGCACTAATGCAGTATGTTGTGGGTCATATAGGTTATCCAACTTAAAACCTTTTTCAGCTTTAGCAATTCCATCAGGTGTTAAAGCAACCGTTTTACTTTCGATATCAACTTCATAATCTTTATCTTGTTTCAAAGATTTAACAAAACGGTCAGCTTGTAAATATAACGCTGCTGTATTTTTACGACCACCAGAAATAATTAATGGTGTTCTTGATTCATCGATTAAAATTGAATCGACCTCATCGACAAGGGCATAATTTAACCCTTTTACTAATACTTTATCCTCTAAACGAGTTACCATGTTATCTCTTAAATAATCAAATCCTAATTCGGCATTGGTTGTATACGTAACATCACACCCATGAGCTTCTTGTTTTTGTTCAGGTGTTAGCTCCCGTTTATTCAATCCAACTGTTAATCCCAAAAAGTTAAATACTTTGCCATTATTTACAGCATCACGTCCTGCTAAGTAATCATTAACAGTAACAACGTGAACACCATTACCAGTTAAAGCATTTAAATATACTGGAAAAATCGAAGTTAATGTTTTACCTTCACCAGTCTTCATCTCTGCAATATCACCTTCATGTAATGTGATACCACCCATCAACTGTACTTTGAAAGCTTTTAGGCCTAATTGACGATAAGCAGCTTCACGAACTGTAGCATAGGCATCAATAATTATGTCATCAAGCGTTTTACCATTAGCTAGAGCCTCTTTGAAAATACTAGTTTGACCCGCTAATTCTTCATCACTCATCGCTGCATATTTTGATTCTAAAGCAATTACTTCGTCAGCCATTTTATCTAATTTTTTTAATTGTTTTCGTTCATCGTCAAAAACACCTTTAATTCTCCCAATAAAGCTTTTTTTTGTTGAATGTGGTGTTGTATTAAATGGAATTACTTCACCATTATAGATTCCTTGGAAATCTTCAACCTTTATATCTTCACCGGTTTGATCTTGCAAATCAACGATATTTGTTACTGCTTCAGGATTTAATCCCTCTTTTTCATTTTTCTTTTTTAACTCTTTTCTTATTTGCTCTTTTCTACTAGCCATGAAATACGCTCCTCTTTAATAGGTTTAGTCTACCGTATTATAACATTTAAATATATTATTTTAAAGTCCAAATTAAAAGACAAGGTTTTATCCCTTGTCTTAGATTTTAACAACATGTTTTGCTTGCATCCCACGGTCACTTTGATAAAGCTCAAATTCTACTAGTTCACCTTCATTTAAAGTCTTATACCCATCTTGAGTTATTTGACTATAATGAACAAATACATCTTTGCCTTCACCACGATCAATGAATCCAAAACCTTTTTCTGCGTTAAACCATTTCACTTTTCCTTGCATCTCATTCACCCCTTTAATAATATGGTCAATGTTAGTATATTATTATTGTTTTCAAAGATGAATTCATTTCACTCGACAAAGTTTGCCAATATAAGAATTTTGTTCTATTTTGATAGAACTGTTGTCGCGTCAAGTATAAATTCGGTAATCAAAGTCGATATATGCTCTATTTTCATTTAAAAAAAATAAAACTTTCTTGAAACAAATTTAGCATCAAGTTGAGACCCTTTTATTAGCACCTTGAGTTACAATATAAGTGGGTGATATAAGATGATTTGTCCACGATGTAAGAATCAAGATTCACAATATTTTTATACTTTCAAAAATATTACTTATTGCCGTAAGTGCGTTAAGATCGGTTCAACTTGTTTTTCTCCTTCACGATCACCTTCTATTATTAAGACAGTTGATTATCAGCTCGACTACGAATTAACACCATTACAAAATAATATTTCCAGACAATTACTTCAACGTTATCAGCAGCATCTCAACACTTCCCTTAAAGCGGTTTGTGGTGCCGGTAAAACAGAAATAACTTATGAGGTCATTAAATATGCACTAAACCAGGGGCAGCGAGTCTGCTTTACTACACCGCGAAAAGAACTAGTAATTGAATTAGCAAAGCGATTGCAAAGTCAATTCAAAAATATTTCAATAACTACTGTTTATGGCGGTCATAGTGAATTGGTAGATGGGCAATTTATTATTTGTACTACTCATCAGTTATATCGCTATCCCCAATATTTTGACTTATTAATTTTAGACGAATTGGATGCTTTCCCTTACGTAAATAACGAAGTCTTAATTGGTCTACTCCAAAACAGCATTAAAGGCAACTATATTTATATGTCTGCAACTCTAACCAATCAACCAGATTTATTAATGACCAAACGATATCATGGTTATCTTCTAGATGTTCCCAAGTGCTATCTAACTTCATCTTTGGTAATGTATCTTTGGGCAATTAAAAAAATTAGAGATTTTGTCAGAAAGAAAAAACCCGTACTTGTTTATGTTCCCACCATACAATTAACAAATACAGTTGCCCGCATCTTTAAACTGTTTAAACTTAAAAGTCATGCTATCAGCTCTAACACTAAAGATATTCAAAAATTTATAGAACGTCTTAGACATCATCAATTAGATGTTTTAGTTACAACGACTATTTTAGAGCGCGGCATCACCATCGATAATGTTCAAGTAATTATTTTATACGGCAATAATCGGATATATACAACTGCTACATTGATTCAAATATGTGGACGAGTAGGTCGTAAAACAGCACATCCCAGTGGAAGTATTAGTATTTTTACTCCATACAAGACCAGGGCAATTAAAGAGTGTCTCAAAACAATCAAGCAGGACAATGCTTAATCTGTTTTAATGATCTCAATAAATCACCTAGCTTATATCATCTTTATTATCATGCTACACTATGTTTTCATTGTCTTAACCAATTTTCAATCTATAATCGAACTCATGACTATCATGGTTACAAACTTACGATTTTATATTACTATAACGATTTCTTTAAACAATTGTTATTTCAATATAAAGGACAAGGTGATTATGCTTTAAAAGATGCTTTTTTGAATGCATATCCTCATTTTAAAACCAAATATCGGCGTCATCTCATCGCGCTTGTTCCCAGCAGCCAACAAGACGATCTAAGACGAGGTTTTAACCCAAATGAAATGATTGTAAGAAGTTTTAGTAATCATATTTTTACTGGTTTATACAAAAATTCCGCCTATAAACAGACCAGCCAAACTGATCGCAGTCAAGTAAGTCAGATTATCAAGATTAAAGATGGTCAGCGGTTATATAATCAAAATGTGATAATTTTTGATGATGTTATTACCTCAGGCAATACTATCATGACTTGTGCAAAAGTTATCAGTTCCTATCAGCCCAAAACAATTAGTATAATCGTTATGGCAAGTAATCAATTAGATAAATTATTTAAATAAATATTACACACTAAAACTTGTGTTTTACCACTAATAATATCGTTTTAAATAACCATTAAATATAGTGTAACGTAAATACTTTTCTACTTAAAGGGCAAGAATTTAATTTCTTGCCCTTTTATTCCTTATTTTTTAATCATATTTATCTTTAAGCAAAAAAAGTGGCTGCCCACTTATTTTTCTTCTAATGCCTTTTTATAATTATCCAAATCCAACTTAATCTTCTTTAACGTATTAAAGACCCAGTCAACTCGATCGTCAGGAATTGCTGATTTGTATAAATCTGCCAATTCATGATGGAACTGTTCATGAATAGCCAATGCTTCATGTCCCTTATCCGTTAACTTTAGATAATAAACTCGTTGGTCTTTACTTGATCTCTCTTTAACTAAAAAACCTTTTTCAACTATTTTCTTTACTGCTGTTGTCAATGTTCCCATCGTTACACTTAATGACTTAGCCACATTAGTCATTGAAGGAAATTCTACCTTATCCACTGCATCAAGGACATGAGTTTCACTCATCGATAATTCCTTAAATTTGCTCTTCTTGAGGTACAATTCTTGTATAACCATTGCTTCATTAAAAACATCAACTACTGTCTCGATTGCATCTGAGCGTTTGTCCATTCCTATCACCTCCTTAATTGTACAATATTTTGTCAATAATTGAAACATTTATTGTTTCTGCATCAAAACAACCTTTGAATTTTACTACTAATCGTTCTATAATGTCCTAGGAATGGGGAGTAGATATGAAAAATAGATTAATTAAAACATTAAATATCAAAAGATTTAAATTAGTATTATTACTAGAAGGTTTGCTGGTCGGAATATTAGCGGGATTAGTAATTGTTGGATATCGAATTTGTTTAACTAATGGAGCTCTTTGGTTACAGCGAATTTTAGCCTATTGTAAACAATCAATATTCACAATAATTATCTGGTTTGTTATCCTATTTGTGATAGCACTAGTTGTCACAAAATTACTCGATTGGGAATCATTAATTTCTGGAAGCGGGATTCCACAACTTGAAGGAGAATTGGCAGGTAAGATTGATGCCAAATGGTGGCGAGTTTTGATTGCTAAATTTTTTGGTGGTTTCTTAGCTAATTTTTCTGGTTTAGCCCTTGGTCGTGAAGGTCCTTCAATTCAATTAGGGGCAATGGTTGGTAAAGGAATTGGTAAAGTTTTAAAACGTGGTAAGACTGAGGAACGCTATTTACTTACTTGTGGTGCCAGTGCCGGATTAGCAGCTGCTTTTCATGCCCCGCTGGCAGGAGTAATGTTTGCCCTTGAAGAAGTACATAAACATTTTTCTGCCCCACTATTGATTTCAGTGATGACCTCATCAATTGCCGCCGATTATCTTATGAGTTCTATTTTAGGAATGGCTCCTGTATTTTCTTTCAATATTCATGGAACTCTGCCTACCCAATACTATTGGATGGTTATTATTTTAGGAATCATTTTAGGGCTGCTTGGCGCTTTTTATAATAAAGCCTTACTATTTGTTCAAAGCCTCTATAATCACTCAAAGCATTTAAATAACTATACTAAATTATTAATACCTTTTATTTTGGCAGGAATTTTAGGATTCACTGTTCCTCAGCTATTAGGTAGTGGCGATACTTTGGTCGACTTATTAATCGAAGGAAAATTAACAATGTCCTTAATTCTTCTTTTGCTGGCAGGGAAATTCTTATTTGCAATTACCTGCTTTGGCTCAGGAGCTCCAGGTGGAATTTTCTTCCCACTATTAGTAATTGGCTGTTTGATTGGTGGTGCTTTTGCTAATATCTCCGTCGATTACTTAGGTTTAGATCCTATTTATATTAATAATTTTATTCTACTGGCTATGGCTGGTTATTTTACTGCAATTGTAAGGGCTCCAGTGACAGGAATTATTCTGATTTTTGAAATGACAGGTTCTTTAAATCACCTCTTATCAATTGCTATTGTTACTATCGTTGCTTATGTTGTTGCCGATTTATTAAAATCTAAACCAATTTACGAAAGTTTGTTAGAAAATTTATTAAAGAAAAGAAGTCTTCCAACTCCACAGGGAGTTGGAGAAAAAGTATTATTAGATTTTATGATTTTACATAATTCTCCATTGGATAATCATTTAGTTAAAGAAATTCAATGGCCTAATCACTGCTTGATTGTTTCACTTAGACGTGATGGACAAGAATTCATTCCCCATGGTGACACTTATTTAAAAGCCAGTGATAGTATTATTGTCATGTGTGATAAAATAGATGAAAGCTATATTTATGATACTCTTTCAGCTCTAACAACTGAACAAATTTAATTAATAAAAGATAGTTATAAAATAAAGCGTGAAATCTAAATTAAATGATTTCACGCTAATTTACTATCTCTATTTTTTATTGTCCCAATAATATGACGTGCTACGATGATTCCATTTGCTCCTGCCTGAGCCAGCCCTCTTGTTAATCCGGCTCCATCACCTGCTACATACAGATCATCTATTTCACATTCAAACCCTTCTCTTACCT